>ENA-ORKW01000006-ORKW01000006.1-human-gut-metagenome-genome-assembly--contig:-NODE-6-length-229501-cov-49.3408_pt1 | contig 229501 bp, 227 predicted proteins | sample MGYA00243062_ERZ508813 | MGnify/ENA primary metagenome ERZ508813 (study PRJEB26277, sample SAMN04329846) | human gut metagenome | biome: human-associated habitat | host: Homo sapiens | place: USA...
AAACAGGAAAGAATTTAAATTTAAAAGATAACAAAAGTAATAACGTTGGTATAATTTTAGCTGATGGCGCAACACTAATACTTACCTACAATCCAAATGCAGGAATAATAGGAGATGGAGATACCGTAACACCAAGCTTTGCAGATTTACCGATAGGTTTTGGAAGAACTAAAAAGTTTGCATATACAACAAGTGTAACAGACCCAATCGACTTTGTAATGGACGTAAATGGTTTTAAAGGACCAAATAGTGAAGCACGAAACGGAAAACAATATGATATCAGAAGTTTCAAAGTAGCAAAATTCTCTAAGGGTTGTGCCGGAAACGACATCAGTGGCATAGGTTGTGTTTACGTACCTCCATCATATAGTCCAATAAAAGCAAGAACAGATGATATGAAGAAATGGGATCCTAAATATGATAAAGCGGGTTGGGCTGAGGATAACTATTGGGCAGGAGCAAAGAAAGCATGTGATGATATAGGAATGAGTTTACCGGATAAATCAAAATTGCAAAGCTTATATGAAGCCGGCAAGAAAGATTCCAGCTTAGGTTTACCGACTTATGACTTTTTCTGGTCGTCTTCGGAGTACGGCGCTGGCGAAGCGTACACCGTGCACTTCAGCAATGGCGGCACGTACGACTTCCGCAAGGACCTCAGCGACATTAAGGTCTTGTGTGTAGGTGATTAGGCCTTTTTAAAGTCTATAGGTTGTTGCTGGAAGCGGGGATTATACCCCGCTTTTTACAATTATTAATTATCTCCATGTAGTGGATTACGACACTAGCAACTATTTTTTATTTGACCAACAAATGACTTAATACCCGTTCGTAATGACATAAAAAGGCATGTCATTACGAGGAAACAAGCTGAGCAAGTTTCAAAGTAGTCAATACAGAGTGACGTCGTAATCTTGAACACTGGCATTATTAATAAACCCTCACCCCAACCCTCTCCCTTATTTTAAGGGCGAGGGGGAAAAAAATAACTATTACCCACCCCAACCCTCCCTAATCAGGGAGGGTATATAAAAGCCCCCTCCTCGAAATCAAAGATTTCGGTCCTCCCGCAAGGGGTGGACATTTTGTGTTGTATGTAATCCAACGTATTAATTATTTTTTAACTCTTCAAACATTTTTTCAAATTCGGGGAATGAAATATTTACCCATTCAAATCCATTAATTGCAATCTCTTTTTTGCAAATTAGCCCCGCAACATATAAACTCATTGCGAGTCTATGGTCGTGGTAAGTTTCAATTTCACAGTCTCCTAACAAATCAGTTTTTCCGCAAATAATCATTCCGTCCGGTTTTTCTTCAATATTTGCACCGAGTTTTTTTAGTTCCGTAACAACCGCAGTAATCCTATCCGATTCTTTATTCCTCAAATCTTGAGCATCAGAAATTGTTGTCTGACCTTCGGCTTGTGTTGCTAAGACTGCAATAATTGGAATTTCATCAATTAATTTTGGTATAATTTCACCGGAAATTTCACAACCTTTTAGTTCCGGAGAGTATTTAACTTTAATATCTCCAACAAGTTCTCCGCAAGTTTCGTGTTCATCAAGAATTTCAATATTTCCGCCCATTTTTTTTACTACTTCAAGAATTCCTGTTCTTGTTGGATTTAATCCGACATTTTTTAAAATTATTTCTGAATTCGGTACAATCAATCCTGCGACAATAAAATAAGCTGCAGATGAAATATCTCCGAAAATATTGATTTCTACCGGTTGAAGTTCTGATTTTTCAATAGATACGGTTGTGCCTTTTGTAGAAATTTTTGCCCCCATGTGTTTAAGTAAAATTTCGGTATGGTTTCGAGAAATAAATGGTTCTGTAACTGTGGTTGTTCCCTCTGTGTTTAATCCTGCAAGCAAGATACAAGATTTCACTTGTGCGGAGGCTATTTTTGATTGAAAATTTATTGAATGGAGTTTTTGTCCTACAATATTTAATGGTGCTTTATGATTATTCGATGTGATTTGTGCACCCATTTGAGTTAGTGGTTCAATTACTCTTTTCATTGGTCTTTTTGAAAGGCTCTCATCTCCAACAAGTGTTGATTTGAAATCTCGACTTGCTAAAACTCCCGTCAATAATCTCATTGTTGTTCCGGAATTTCCACAGTCTAAATCAATGTTTGGAGCTGAAAGTTTTCCTGTTGAATTAATTTCAACTGTTGTATCATCAATTAATTCAATATCAACTCCTAAATTTTTAAAAATATTTAGGGTTGAATGAGGGTCTTGTCCTGTTGAAAAGCTTCGGATAATGGATTTCCCTTTAGCTAATGACGGGAAAATAATTGCTCTATGGGACATTGATTTATCTGCAGGAATTGTAAGAGTCCCTTTTAGACTATTAAAATTTTGTTTAACTACTTTTTTCATAGCTAGATATTAGCATAAAATCATCTATTTATATAATTGATAATTTTATATTTATGGTGGCATAATCAAATTATGTATAGAAGAGGTCAAACATTTTTTGGAAGTATTATTGCAATATACATAGGTTTGTATTTTGTTTCACCGCAAATTGCAAATTTTTGTTTAGCTGTGTTTTTTATATTGTTAATTCCTGCATTGATATTGCGATACTTTTTTATGGATTCATTGTACAAAGGAAGTATAAGTATTGTTCCTAAACGTTTTGTATTCAATAAAAATACGATTTATAATGAACATTGTACTGTCAAATATTTTCAAGATGAAAAAATTGTAGTTCTTGATAATGTTGCAAACAAAAAACTTGAAAAACGAACATTTACTATAACCAAAGAAAAAAATAAGGTTAATGTTAATAAATGCTGGAATGAAGTTTGTAAAATTTTTGATGCCTTTATTTCGTTAGATTCATTAGCTTCATTTTATAGCTATGAAACAAAAGTAGACATAATAACAATTAAATCTACAACCGGTAAAGATTTTGCTAAAAAAGACAATGACATCAAAATTGACTCAACAAATACAGGTGCAAAATTTGTTGAGATGGGTGCAATCCAACCAGATCCGTATAGCAGAGGGCTTGAACACCAGCGACCTTATGATGAAAAATTTGTCAATATTGATAATATCCACCAAGCAGAAAAAACTCGGGAACGTGATATTGAAGCTCCTCAATTTATTGACCTGAGTGATGCTTTAGACGCTGGACCTAACAAGATTGATGTAAATAACAGTGGCGCAGATGAAATTGCTGTTCTTCCTGGGATAAATATTGTAATGGCTAAAAAGATTGTTGAATATCGAGCTGCAAATGGATTATTTAAAGATGCAGATGATTTCATAAAAGTTGCGAATGTTAAAGAACATTTTATTTCAAAAATTAAATCTATGATAGTTATCGGAGAGCCAAAGAAAGCAGATAACGGTGGCGATGACGATCAAGGAAGAATAGTTGATATTTAGTAATAATGATAGATGTTTATAAGATACTTGAAAATACAACTGTGGAAGGGCCTAGAAATCGTTTCTGTATTTGGGTTCAAGGTTGCAAAAAACATTGTCCTTATTGTTGGGCAAAAGAAACCTGGGCTTTTGGAATAGGGCAAAAGTACAGCATTACAGATTTGTTTTCAATGATTAAAAATCAGCAATCATCAATTGAGGGTGTAACTTTTTTGGGTGGAGAACCTTTTGAACAGGCAAAAGATTTAGTGGAGCTTTCAAAACTAATTAAATCTTTAGGTCTTTCTATTGTGTGTTTCACGGGTTATACAATAGAAGAACTTAAATCACAAAATAATAATGATGTAAACAATTTTCTTTCACAAATAGATTTATTAATTGATGGCGGTTTTGAAAAAGAAAATTATGACCTATCTCGCCCGTGGGTTGGCTCTTCTAATCAACGGTATCATTTTTTGACGAATTTTTATAATCCGGAAATAATAAAAAAATACAAAAACAAAATTGAAGTCCATATAAATCAAAATGGAAAAGTTGAGATTAATGGAATGGGCGATTTTTCAAGTATAAATAAAAATTTTTGTTTACAACTTGGGAAAGATAATGTAAAATAAATATCAAATGAGGGCATTATATAATGGAAAATAGAATCGTTGTACAATTATCACGTCTTTTTAGAGCAAGATTCCCATATATTTATATTACGACTTGGGAAGAAGAAAGAGCAATAAGTCTTATTAAGAAAATTTCAAAATCAGAAAAGCTTATACGTGTTGCACGTGAAGTCTATGTTTGGACTCAAACTAACGGATTTGTTGTTGATGGACAAAAAATTGACGGAACTCAAAGTCCGGATAAAGCGATTGATTTCATCAGGGATTGTAACAAAAATTCCGTATTTGTAATGTGTGATTTTCATGTTCTCTTTGGGGTGAAGGGGCGTCAAGTTGATTACAACGTAGTACGACGTTTAAGAGATAATTTGTCCGATTTAAAGACAAGCAAGTTTAGAAAAAATGTTATTTTCTTGGCTTCGGAATTATTAATTCCTGAAACTATGCAAAAAGAAATTACAATTCTTGATATGCCACTTCCTACTTTGTCTGAAATTAAAGCAAAATTTGACAAAATGATTACCCAAAATACTCAAATTGATACTTCAGGTTTAGATGAAGAAGGTAAAGAAAAACTTTGCAAGGCTGCAATGGGTTTGACTTTGCAAGAAGCAGAAAATGCTTTTGCACTTGCGATGGTAAATGATGGAAAGGTTGATGTAAGTGACTTGGATATTATTTTGAGTGAAAAAATGCAGGTTATTAAGAAAACCGGTATTTTGGAATTTATCAATACTGATATAAAAATATCAGATGTCGGAGGTTTGGAGAATCTTAAAAGTTGGTTGAACAAAAGAAATAATTCTTGGTCTGAGTCTGCAAAAAAATATTGTCTTCCTGCACCTAAAGGTGTTTTGATTACAGGTGTTCCCGGTTGTGGTAAGAGTTTGACTGCAAAGGCGATGAGTGCTGCTTGGCAATTACCATTGCTAAAATTAGATTTTGGTAAAATCTTCTCAGGAATTGTTGGTAGTTCAGAAGAAAATATGAGAAAAGCAATTAAAACAGCGGAAGCGGTTGCTCCATCTATTCTTTGGGTAGATGAAATAGAAAAAAGTTTGAGTGGATTAAATTCAAATGGTGATAGTGGAACTTCTTCCAGAATCTTCGGTACTTTTTTGACTTGGATGCAAGAAAAAACAGCTCCTGTTTTTGTAATTGCGACTGCTAACAATATTAACAGTCTTCCTGCAGAACTTTTGAGAAAAGGTCGTTTTGATGAAATTTTCTTTGTAGATTTGCCAACTCAAAGGGAACGTGAAGAAATTTTTAAACTCCATTTGTCAAAAAGACTTAAAGACAAAGATGTTGCAAGTAAAATTGAAATTAATAGTGACCTTTACAAACAATTAGCTCAAATGACAGAGGGTTTTGTCGGTGCAGAAATTGAGCAGGTTGTGATTTCTGCTTTGTATGAAGCATTTTTCAATAAAAGGCCTTTGGAATTTTCTGATTTGGCAAACACAATTAAAAATGTTGTACCATTGTCCGTTACTCAAAAAGAGCAAATTTTGGCAATTCGTCAATGGGCAAATATTCGTGCTGTCGCCGCAACTAAAAAAGATGATATGGTTGAATATAGCTCAAAAGCAGATAGCGAAGATGATGTAAATTCTTCTCGTGGCGGAAGAGCTTTAGATGTGTAAAAGAAAGGATTGAGTACAGGTGTCAATTACTTTGATGGCTTACCCTATGGCTTTTTTGATAAGCCCGGAGCAAGCAAAAAAAGAAAAACTCAGACGAGCTGCTGATGATAAGATTAACGAAAAAGTTGCAAGCAAAACCCTCCGTTCAATTCGAGTTTTGACTAATCTTATGTTGCCACAAGTCAAGGGATTGATGCTTCAAATCCCAAATTTACCTCTTGGAGAATATAGCTATTCTTTCTCAACCGGTTTAAGAGTTGATTGGAAAGCACAAGGAAAATTCTCTTCAGCAACTCTTTATGGAATTTCTGATTCTCAAATTTTGCAAAAACTGGGTGAAGAATATTTTCAAAATTTAGATGCCGTTGCAATGAGTAATGTTCGTCTTATTGATTCAAGTGAATTCTTTTATTACAACTATGAAACTTCATATAGTAGTTTGAAAGATATCTATACCAACTTGAAAAATGAAGGTGCAAAACAGATCTATACAACTGCTGATGATGAAGTTGTTGCACAAGTTGATGGGCAAAATGTCAGGTATTTTAAAATTACCGGCGAGCAAAAATATACCCTTGAAGTAGAACAAAAAGTTACTATTATGAATATCGGAATGGGCTCTGATACTCAAGGAACAAATGTTTCATTTGGCGGTTTAACAGATTTGAGAATTCAAACAAACATTAAACCGGAAGAATTAAAAACATTTTTAAAAGCTTCAAACTATTTATATTATGAGGGAAATTCTCAAACTCCATTGAAGAACAGTGAAGCAACTCTTAATTGGATTTTAAAAGATGGTTTTTACGTTGCAGAGTTTTCCGGTTCAAATAATTCTGCAATAATAAAAGAAGCCGAAATATTGTTTAGAAAAATGAATATTGCTGCCGGTCGAGATTTGAGATTGATAAATGAGCAATCCACAATTGTTTATACATATACAACAAATTATACCGATAAGGAAATGTTGTTGAATACTTTGACTGAACACGGAGCAACTGAAATCTTTCAAGAAAATGGTGAAATTTCCTGCAAGTTATTCGGAATGGAAATGATTTATCACAGGCAAAATAGCTCAGATGCTTATACTCTTGATATTACGCAAGTTTCAGATAAAGGTGAATGTCAGGATATGATAAACGATTTGAATGAAGAATATGGATTGAATATTCAGGAGATGACATACAACAAAATTAAAGAGCGATTGGACAAAGAAAATATGCGATTAGAAAGTGAATCTGTTTTGGAAGATAATTCAATTGTTTTGACGATTGAGGTTTAGGAGATAAAAAATGGGTAAAATGAAAATCAGATTATTTCCTGACGGAACAATTCAAATGGAAACAGAGGGCATAAAAGGTAAAAGATGTACTGATTATGCAAAAGTTTTGGCGAAATTAGCTGATGCAAAGATTTATAGTATTGATAAGACTGAAGAGTATTATCAACAGGAAGTTTTGGAACTTGACGAAACTCAACATTTAGAGGATAATTAGAACTAAATAATTTTTAAGATAGAAATGGAGAGGTGTCCGAGCGGCTTAAGGTGCAATCTTGGAAAGGTTGTGTGGGGGTAACTCCACCGCGGGTTCGAATCCCGCCCTCTCTGTTTTTCTGTTTGGAGATTAAGAGAAAGTGGATTTTGTGGGCCATAACCATTTCGTTTTTTTAACTAAATGTACGTAATAGCAAGAATTGAAAAAGTGCAAATAATTACTTTATACTAGGGAGAAGTAAATTTCAAGTTATAACTGATAAAGAATTGTTTTTGCTATACCTTAAACATTTCCGACTTTTTAAAATTTTTTATACTTTAAATTGAACCCAATTTTAAAATTCTTTAACTTTACATTGCACTGTGTGTTTATATCTATCTTTCTCTTTATAAAGGTATTGGATTTAAGAGAACGATGTATATTATGGTGGGTGGTAGAGTCAATTCGAAATTAGTTAAATACGAACTACTTATTACGTATCACTTTTTAATACGTATTACTTCCGGCTATAACTAAATTTAAGACATATTTTAAACGTTATATCAAATATGTCATTAGCCATATGGCTAATTTATTATTTTTATTGGTTTGCTTAGAATGCAAAGAGTAACAGAAATTATTATTAAGCTTTTTATCTAGCATAATAAATAATTTATTGATAGAGAAAATATTTAGGGAATTTGATAGAACGAGATGGCGAGTCTTCCGATTAAAGAGATGGATACTGTAAGTAAGATGAAAAATTTGTTTTTGAGCAAAGGTCAAATTAGAGATTATTTACTATTTATTTTGTCAATTAATACCGGAATTAATTTAAAGGATCTTTTGGGTTTGCGAGTTAAAGATGTAAAAAATAAACAATACTTGAAATTGGGACAAAATAAATCTGTACCATTGAATAATGAAATTCAAGCTCTAATAGAAAAAGTAGTAGATGGTTGTAAAGCAGAGGAACCTCTTTTTAAAGGAAGATTTGGTCGACCTTTGGATAGAACCTCAACATTTTATATTTTCAAATCAATTTGTACGGAATTGGGAGTGGAGGATAAATATTCTGTAGCCTCTTGGCGGAAAACATTTGCATATCACTATTACCAAAAGTATAAAGATTTGTCTTATTTACAATGGTTGTTTAACCAGTCAACAGTAGAACAAACGTTAAAGTATATCGGGATAGATGAAAATATGAATTTAAGATTTAGAGATGGAGTAGAATTATAGATGGATACAGATTTTAGAAAAGAGTGTGAAAATTCAAATATAAAATTTTCAATAATAGTACCCGTTTATAATGTAGAAAAGTTTTTACGAGAAAGTCTTGATAGTATTGTTGCTCAAACATTCAAAGATTTTGAGGTAATTTGTGTAAATGATGGTTCAACAGATAATTCATTAGAGATATTAAATGAATATGCAAATAAAGATTCTCGAATTAAAGTAATATCCCAAGAAAATCAAGGTCAAGGTGTAGCAAGAAATAATGCAATAGATATTGCACAGGGGAAATACTTGTTATTTGTTGACCCCGATGATTTTATTGAATCAAATACTTTAGAAGTTCTTTATAATAAATTTCACGAAACAGATGTAGATATTATACAGTTTGATTATGCAACCTGTAAAGAAGATGGAACACATAAAAGAGTTGAAACATTTAAGAAGAGGTTGAAGAAATATTTTAATTATTCAATTAAAAATAATCAAATCTTCAATTGGCATGAAATCAAAAAGAAAAACTTTGAAAAAATGTTTTTGGTTAGTTGGGATAAAGCATATAAAACGTGTTTTATAAAGAAATATAATATAAAATTTGCGCCAAATAAAATTGGAGAAGACCAACTTTTTTCAATAAGTTCAATTTTTTCAACTAATAAGATTTTATATGTTGACATTCCTTTTTATCACTACAGAATGAGATTCGGCTCTTCATTAAATAAAGTTTCAGATGAAAATTTTTGCGTATTTGAGAATATAAAATTGCTGAAAGACTTTTTAGTTACAAATAATTTGTTTGGAGAATATGAATCCAGTTTTGAAAAGTATTTATCAACTGCCTTATGTTGGAATTATGCAAACATTCCGCCAGTAAGCTCTGAAAAATATTTGAATAAGTGTAGAGCGCTTTTGAGTCCAAAAGATTACGAAATGTTTTTGAATAAAGTAAAAGGTAACCTTTCAATTTTAGAACGAATTTTTTCCATAAAAAATCAAAAAATAAATGGTGGGAAAGTAAAATATTTAACTGTATGCGGTGTAAAAATTAAACTTTTTGCAAAAGGGGGATGTGTTAATGCCTAAAATTATTCATTATTTTTATGATGATATTGATATTTGGAAAAAGAATGCAAATCCAAATTTTCGAATGTGTTATGCATCTTGGTTAAAATTTTGCCCAGATTACGAAATCAAACTTTGGCATACCAGTACGCCCGAATTTCAAAATATTTTAAAAAAATCAAAATTTGTAAGAGAGTGCTATAAGCGAAAAATGTGGGCTTTCATTGCTGATTACATTAGACACTATGCATTGTTTAATTATGGTGGTGTTTATTTGGATACTGATGTGCAATTAGTTAAAACACTTGATGAATATATTGAAAAACCGTTTTTTTGTAGCATAGAGGGTGATTTCTATAAAAGAAAGAATTTGTTGGAATCTGCCGTGATTGGTGGTCAAAAGGGGTATTCTGTATTTAAAGATATGTTAGATATTTATAATTCTAATGAGATTTTTTCAATTAATTATTTTATAGATCCAATAGTTTTAACTGAGTATTTTTATAAAAAATATGGGTTTGAAAGTATTGATTATAACCAAGGATATAAAGAAAAAGCAGAAGAATATTATAAAACGACAGATAAATATCAATTAGAAGATATTGATTTGTATCTGAATCAGCAAATAACAAAAATAAAAGATACAGATATTGAGGTTTATCCTTCTGAGTATTTTTGTCCTACTTGGACGGCTTTTGGAGAAAAAGCCTTTACTGATAAAACTGTAGCTATTCATTGGAATCAAAGTTCTTGGTGGAAAAGTTCAAAAAGTATTACAGAATTAGAAGCTTTTCGATATAAAAATCCTATAAAAAAATTATTATATCGTTCGAGTGAGCCGATTGGAAAATTTTTCACTTGGGCTATTCCGAATAAAAATGTTCGAAGACAAATTAGAAATAAAATAATAGAAAAGTTAAGATAAGGAGAAGAAAATGACACAAAAAGTTGCAATGCTTACAGGGATTACCGGACAAGATGGTGGATACTTAGCAAAATTTTTATTAGAAAAAGGTTACAGAGTTATCGGTTTATATCGCAGAGGTGCTACTGATACATTTTCAAAATTAAAAGAACATGGGATTTTTGAAAAAATTGAATTAGAAGATTTTGAACTTTTAGAATTTTCCAACATTTGTAGATTATTAAAAAAATATGAACCTGATGAATTTTATAATTTGGCTGCTCAGAGCTTTGTAGCTGCATCTTGGGCTGAACCTATTTACACCGCACAAGCTGATGGAATGGGACCATTATACATTTTAGAAGCAATTAGAGAGTTTTCTCCAAAGACTAAATTTTATCAAGCTTCAACTTCTGAAATGTTTGGTAAAGTTCAAGAAATTCCTCAAAAAGAAACAACTCCATTATACCCAAGAAGTCCTTATGGTTGTGCCAAAGTTATGGCTCATTGGATGACCACAAATTATAGAGAAAGTTTTAATATCTTTGCTTGTTCAGGCATTTTATTTAATCACGAATCTCCAATGAGAGGTAAAGAATTTGTAACAAGAAAAATAACAGATCACTTTGCACGGTTATCATTAGGTCTAACAACTGATCCTTTAGAATTAGGTAACCTTGATGCAAAAAGAGATTGGGGCTTTGCAGGTGACTATGTTGAAGGTATGTGGATGATGTTACAACACGAAACTCCTGATACTTACGTTTTAGCAACAGGCGAAACACACCCTATTAGAGATTTTGCAACTCTTGCAGGTAAATATGCTGGTTTCGATATTGAATGGCAAGGTGAAGGAATAAATGAGGTTGGCATTGATAAAAAGACAGGTAAAACTGTTGTTAAAGTTAATCCAAAATTCTTCAGACCTGCTGAAGTGGAATTGCTAATTGGGGACCCATCAAAAGCTGAAAAGGTTTTAGGCTGGAAACGTAAGGTTTCTTACGAAGGGCTTTGTAAGATGATGGTAGAAGCAGATATCAATAGATACTGCAAAGAGTAAAGGATTGTACAAATGCGTAAAAAGTTGAAATTAGTTTTTGATGCTACAATTTTGGCTAATGAAGTAAATAAGGATGCTGCAAGAAGTGGGATATATTTTACCGCTTTTAATATTTTTAAAGAACTCACTAAACACAAAGAAATAGATCTCATATTATGTAATTGGGGAGCTAATTATGAAGACTTATCAACTTTTTTAAATAAGTATTTCAAAAATAGAAAATTTAATATAATAAATGCAAATTCTTTTACGTTGTATAAAAAACTTAAAAAGAGAAAAGACTATTATAAAAACAATGGGAATTTAATTGCAAAATTTTTAATTCAAATTTTATTATGCTGTTTATCCCCAATATCAAAAATATGGAATAAATTTGTAATATTTAATTGTATTAAAAAGGTTAATATGAATGATGCTTATCTATCTTTAATGTACAAGAAACCCAAAAATTTAAAAATAAAATCTTATACAATGTTATATGATTTAACGCCGAAGCTTTTTCCAGATTATCATATTCAAATATTTAAAAAAGGAGATTGGTTATATGACCTTTGTCATTCTTTAAATAAAAATGATTATTACTTTGCAATATCAAATGCAACAAGAAATGATTTTTTGAAATACTATCCTTGTATAGATGAAAAAAAATTTAAAACAACTTATTTAGCTTGTAATAGTTCTTTTAAACCTAAATCAGAATATGAAATAGACATTGTTAAGAAAAAGTATAATATTCCGAATAATAAAAAATATGTATTCAGTCTATGCACACTAGAACCTCGTAAAAATTTAATAAGGGCGGTTAAAACTTTTGTTGAATTTATAAATAAGAACAATATTGATGATTTGGTCTTTGTTCTCGGTGGTGGACATTGGAATTATTTTATTGAGAAATTAGAACAAGAAATCAAAAACCTCTCGGATTGCAGAGATAAAATTATAAAAATCGGATATGTCGACGATGAGGATTTGCCGGCATTGTATTCTGGAGCAGAATGGTTTACCTACACTTCAATGTATGAGGGTTTTGGTTTGCCTCCATTAGAAGCTATGAGTTGTGGTTGTTCTGTCATTACTTCTAACAACTCTTCCTTGCCAGAAGTTGTTGGGAATGCTGCTATTATGATTGATTGGGATAGTGATGAACAACACATTCAAGCCTATGAAAAATATTATTTTGATAACGGACTAAGAATGTTGAATAGGACGAAAGGCTTAGAGCGAGCAAAACAATTTTCATGGGAAAAATGTACAAATGAAATTTTGGAGGTTATGGAGAATGCTATATGATTGTTTTACCTTTTTTAATGAATTGGATTTGTTAGAAATAAGACTCAATATATTAAATGACAGTGTTGATAAATTTGTAATTGTAGAAGCTACTAGAACTCAAAATAATAAAGAAAAATGCTTGTATTTTGAAGAAAATAAAGCTCGTTTTGCAAAGTTTGAAGATAAAATAATACATGTTGTTGTTAAAGAATTCCCTCAAAAGCTTGAACAGTGGACAATTGAAAATTATCAGAGAAATGAAATAATGCGAGGGCTAGTTAATTGTAAAGATGATGATGTCATAATTATTTCAGATTTAGATGAAATTCCCAATCCAAAGTATATAAAAAAATATAAAAACACAAAAAAAATAATAGGTTTTCAATTAAATACATTTAACTATTATTTAAATAATTATAGCGTAGGCCAACGCCATGAGCAGAGGTTCCCTAAAATGTTATCTTTCAAAAATTTAAAAAACATTTTAGATGGTACAAAAGTGGTAGATATTTATGACCATGATATAAATATAGGTACAACACCCACTTTAGTAAGGATATATAAAGGAGATTTACAAAAAACAATAAGGAATGCAGGATGGCATTTTTCTTATATTGGAGGTGCTGAAACTGTTATAAAAAAGTTTACAAGTACTTGTGAAGGAGTAAATAGTTTTACAAGAGAACAATATGAGAAAAGAAGTAATCAAAAAATCTTTAATAATCAATGGCTTTTAATTCCAGTAAAAATAGATAATACATTTCCTAAGTATATACAAAAGAACAAAGACAAATATTTTAAGTTAATTAAAAACGAGGCCCATACTAGACTTAATTCTGTATTATTTTCATATAATTTAAAAACAATAGAAAAGGAATTATTAATTTTTGTTGTTAGGTGTTTTACTTGTTTAGTTCCAAGTAAAAAATTGCGCCATCAATTAAACCAAAAGGCAAAAGATTTTGACTTTACAATGAATAAAAACAAGGTTGTAGCTTCAAAAAAACTTAAACAAGGTTTGAAAGAAGAAATAATTAATCAAAATCAAGATAGTAGTGCTAAAATTTTGCATGTTGGTACTTACAATACTGAATGCGGTATTGCGGAATTTACTAAAAATTATATAACGGCTTTAGGTGAAGTAAATTGCAAATATAATAAGATACTGCCATTTAAATACGATTATCTAGAAAATGAAGCTTTGTTTAAAATGTATTTAGATAAAATAGTAAAATTAGCTGATAATTATGATTTAATATCAATTCAGCATGAATATTCTTTTTGGAGTTTGAAAAAAATTAGTACAAAAAAATATTTTAACAATAAATTTTACAAAAAATATAAGGTTAATAATATAACTTATTCTCTGATTTTATTGGATTATTTAGTTGGTAATTTATTAAAAAAAAATAAATATGTAAATATCGTATGGCATAATGATTTTGGGTGTGTTTTAAATTTGTTAATAAATTTAAAAATAATAAATTATAATACTCACTATTCAGAAATTCCTTTTTTTAGATTTTTTGATTCTAAATTATTGCATGTCATTGTAATGAATGAAAAAATAATAGAAGTATTAAAAAATTTTGACATTCCTCTGTTTAATATTAAAATATTGCAACATCCTGTAAGTAAAATTGATTATATTGAAAATAAGAATATAAATGTTATAAAAGAAAAATATAATCTTAATTCAAATGATATAGTTATTGGAAGTTTTGGGTTTGTTAATAAATTAAAGGGTATAGATCGTATTATTAATGCATTAAAATTTTTGCCAGAAAATTATAAATATATTCATTTTGGAGGAGTCCATCCAAATGACAATTCAAATTACATATTTGAATTAGAAAATTTAATAAATCAAAATATGTTAGTATCAAGAGTTATAATTTCAGGATTCATAAAGAGTAGTGAACTTAACCTATGTATGAGGCTAATAAATTTAGGTTTATACGTTGGAGAAACAAATAATAACTATGCATCTGGGGCAATATGCAATCTATTAGCTAATAAGGTGCCTGTGTTAGTAAGTGACATAGCACAGTTTTCGGAAATTAGGTCAGAATACAATTGTTTAGAAATTTGTAAAAATCCAGAGAATGCCGAAATTTTAGCTGAAAATATTTTTGAAATAGTTAATGATAAACACAAAATTGAGATGCTAAAGAAAAACATTGAAAAATATCTAATAGATCATAGTTTTACCTCTTTTGCGCAAAACACTGTTGATTTTTTGCTACCTCGTATAAGTAAAATAAATATTAATGATGAAATATAGGGAGAATATGATATGAAAAGTATAATTTTAGCTGGTGGTAGCGGTAGTAGGTTGTGGCCGTTGTCTAGGGAAGAATATCCAAAACAATTATTGAGCTTTGACAAAGAACAGAGTCTTTTACAAAAGACTTTTAATCGTTTGTGTAGTTTTTCAAAACCGGCTGATATTGTTACTGTCACAAATATAAAGCATTATTCAAATATCAAATTGCAATTAAACAAAATTGATAGTTCAAATGTTGTAATCGGAGAGCCATTTGGGAAAAATACAGCCCCTGCAATTGCTTCAACTTTACAATATTTTATTCAACAAGGTTGTGAAGACGATGTCGTACTAATTGTACCATCAGATCATTTAATTAAAGATATAGATGGATTTAACAAAACAGTAGAATTGGGTAAAAAACTTGCAGAACAAGGTTATATTGTTACATTTGGAATAAAACCAACTTACCCTGAAACTGGTTATGGCTATATAAAAACAGAAAAAGCCCTATCTGTAGGTTATAAAGTTGAAAAATTTGTTGAAAAACCTAATTTTGAAACAGCAAAGAAATATTTAGACAGTGGAAATTACTATTGGAATGGTGGTATTTTTATGGGTAAAATTTCTACATTCTTAAATGAATTCAAAAAATATGCTCCAGATATTTATATGCATTTAGGAGAATTGAATTTTTCAAAGTCTACACAAATAAATTTCTCTGTTTATGAAAAGATGCCATCAATTTCTATTGACTACGCAATTATGGAAAAGTCTGACAAAATTGCTCTTGTAGAGTTGCAATCAGATTGGAATGATTTAGGTTCTTGGCAATCTATTTTCAATGTAAAAGAAAAAGATGAAAATGGAAATGTATTGACTGGTAAAGTAGTTGTAGATAATGTAAAAAATTCATTTATTTATTCTCAAAAAGAAGTTGTTGCAGTTTCCAGTTTAGAAAATATTATTCTTGTCGAAACAGAAGATGCAATTATGGCTTGCAAACTTGATGAATCGCAAAATGTCAAAAAACTATATGAAAAACTAAAAGCAAAAGAATCTGATACTATAAAATTACACAAAACTGTTTTTAGACCATGGGGGTATTACACTTGTATGAATAGTGGTGATGGATATTTAACCAAAACAATTTGTGTTATGCCAAAACATAAACTATCGGTTCAATCTCATAATCATCGTTCTGAACATTGGGTTGTGCTTGAAGGTACAGCTTTAGTGTTAAAAGACGGGAAAGAATACAATGTTTATGCCGGTGATAGCATTGATATTCCACTAGGGGCAAAACATTCTTTACAAAATCCGTATGATAAAGAATTGAAAATAATTGAAATACAAAAAGGCGATTATATTTCAGAAGATGATATTATTCGCTATGAAGATTGTTATGGAAGAGTATAAAAAGAGGTTTTTAAAATGTGCATAATAAAAAATAAAAATTCAGATTTATCTTTTTTTCAAAAACAACTAGCAAAAAAATTATTAGTATTTGTAAAAGGTAATAAAAAATTATTTCAGAAAACAAAAAACGCAGAAAATTTGTATATCACATATGGAGATGTTTCAGAATATTTTTGGAATCACCGTTTGGGAGGTCGTTCACTTCGAATTCCAGCGGGTTATGTTTCAGAGTTCTGTATGAGACACAATCTTCCACCCCTTACGGCAATTTTGTGTAATATAAACACCGAACTTCCCGGTTTAGGATTTGATGAAATGTTTAATAATAATATGAATTCAGTATGGTCCCAGAATTTTTGGAATTGGTCTACTTTGACTTCTCAAAATAGAAAGGAAAAAATACATAAAATTCAAACACTAATTTATAAATGTGAAAACTGGACAGAATTAGAAAATAATATTTAAAAAGGAAGTATATAACAATGAAACTAGAGATGACAACAGCAAAAAACTCATTCAAATATGGCTGGTTATTATCAAGAATATGGCCGTATATAAAACCATATTGGTTTAGAATATTACTAGGATTTTTAGTGGCAATTCCATTAGGCTTGCTAGACGGGGTCACAGCCTTTGCACTAAAACCATACATGGACTACGTAATAGGAGGAAAAACCTTTGCACTCGACTGGCATGGGATTAGTTTTTCGATAAGCTCTTTGCAAATGGCATTTATTCTACCGATAGGTGTAATTTTATTTGCTGCTTTTCAAGGTGTTTTGAGATATCTGAATGGGTATTTGTCAACTTGGACTTCTCAAAGAATTACTAATGATGTTAAATTTGATTTGTTTGATAGACTAATCCACATGCACCCACAATTTTTTGACGAAAACTCTTCCGGTGTAATTATCCAAAGATATATGGGTGACCCTGCAACAGCTTCAAGTGGTATCGTAGATAATATTAAAACAATAACAACAAGTTTATTTGGAGCTTTAGGTTTAATTGCAGTAATGCTTTATAGTTCGTGGAAACTTGCAATTATTGGTGTTGTAGTTCTTTGTGCTGCATTTTTACCGGTTGCATTGATTAGAAAAAGGATTAAAGAAGCATCTAATAAAAATATGGTAATAGGTGGTAATATTACAACTAATATTAACGAAACATATTCCGGTAATAAAGTTATGGCAGCTTATGAACTTCAAGACCGTCAAAATAAATATTTCAAAGACCAAACTTGGAAATCTTTTGATGTCAATATGTCATTATACAAACGTTCAGGTTGGATGAGCCCTATTATGTATATTATTGCATCATTCGGTATTGCAACTGTTCTTGGTGTAGGTACATATTTAATTAATAGTGGTGAAATGACAGCCGGAAGTTTCGCATCATTTGTAACTTCTTTATTGTTACTTTACAAACCTGTAAAAACATTAGGAAATACTTTAACAGGTATTCAGAATATCTTTGTAGCAATGGGTCGGGTGTTTGAATTATTTGATTTAAAACCAGAAATAACAGATTGCAAAAATCCAATAACATTAATGGGTTTAAATAAAGATATTAAATTAGAAAATGTATGTTTTGAATATACTCCAAATCACCCAGTATTAAAAAATATAAATTTAACAATTCCTAAAAATGAAACACTTGCAATAGTAGGAAATTCTGGAGGAGGGAAATCTACACTTGTCAATTTAATCCCAAGATTTTACGATATAAAAAGTGGTTCAATAAAAATAGATGATTTAGATATAAGAGAAATATCTTTAACCTCACTACGTCATAATATATCAATGGTGTTCCAAGATAACTTCTTGTATTCTGGAAGTATCAAAGAAAATATTATGATGGGAAACCCAAAAGCAAGTCAAGAAGAACTAATGGAGGCAATAAAGTCTGCTCATTTGCAGGATTTAATCTCAGAACTGCCATTGGGCTTAGATACTGAATTAGGCGAGAGGGGAATGACATTATCCGGAGGACAACGACAACGTGTAGCAATTGCAAGAGCGATGTTACGTAATGCGCCGATAGTAATCTTAGATGAAGCAACGAGTGCATTGGACAATGAATCAGAAGCAATTGTACAAAAAGCAATGGATAACCTGATGCAAAATAGAACGGTATTTATTATAGCCCATAGATTATCCACAATTAAAAATGCAAATAGAATTGCAGTAATTAATGAGGGTGAATTGGTAGAATTAGGAACACATGATGAATTGATGTCTATTGAGAACGGACAATACAAAACCCTTTACGAAATGCAATTTAAAAAACAAGAGGAACATCAGTTATAAGGAGATATCTAAATGGAATGGTGGCAAGATCCATTTTCTAGAAAAATAAGAATTAAAGAAGTGATAAAATTATGGTATTTCTGGGTTCCAGATTTTTTATTAATCCTAATTGTTGTAATTTCAACTTGTTTTTTACTTAATTCAGCTATAACAAAAACTAGTTTTAACATTATTATTAATAGTATTGTAATACCAGCAGCCCTAAGTATATTAATTAGCATTGTTCCTGTTCAATTAAAAAAATGGGAACAAAATTCAGAATGGACTGAACGGGAAGTTTTAGTTTATAGAGATTTATTAGAAACATTTACTAAAATTTTGATTTCTTTTCATCGAGATTTTGATAATTTTCTAGAACCCCCTATACTGCGCGGATTTGATTCTATACGAGACTTATTACAAAGTATTGAAAATTTGAAAACATTAATAGCTCACAGGACAGAAGTTGAGTTTAAAAATTATAACCAGTGTAACATTTCAGATTTAATAAGCAAATTAACTGTACAGTATAGTGCTATTTTAGCAAATAATTGTACAAATTCAGCTGTAAATCTTTATTATACAATTATAATGACACATTTAATAAAACTCGATGAATCAATTAAACAAACGTCTAATCTTCAATTAAAGGAGGATGCGTATAAAGATGTCTATATCCAACTTAATAACTATTTAGAATCATTACCATTTTTATATAAAATTATTTACCCAATAGTAGAAAAAGGAATGGAGTTAAATAAAATGAAGCATGACATTAATTATTACAACAAAAAAATGTTTGAAAACACTACACAAGAAAATAGCTCTGATTACTTGGAGGTGAAACAAAACGCTCTTAAAAAAGCTTGGACAACTAGGAATTTTGAAATAGATTTATATTGGAAAAGAGCAACTTATTTTTGGGCATTTAATACAACAGTTGCAGTTGCTGTTTTTTATATATATACAAAAATTAATTCAAATTTAATCTTAATTTCATTAGTATTATTAGGAATTGCGTGTTCTTTAGCTTGGTGCTTATCTAACTTAGCCTCAAAACATTGGCAAGAAAATTGGGAAAATCATATAAAATTATTAGAAGATTCAGTTTATGGTCGATTATATAAAACTACAATTACAGATTATGAGTATGCTATAAAGCCATCTGTAACAAGACTAAATTTAAAAATAAGTGTTCTCGTTGTTTTAGCTTGGTTAATTGTATTTACAAAATTAACAATTAATTTATGGACAAGTGGATTATGGATGCAGTTGGTAGTATTACTAATCGGAATCATTGCTATGGTTTTGTTTATGCTTCTAGGAGAAATAAATAATATAAAAGAATTTAAAACCATAGCAAGTTTATTATTTAAAAATAAAACCTATAAATCATTATATATAAAATCTGGAACAATTGATAATATAAATATTGAAGAGAGAAATAACTAATTCAACTAATAAAGGATATGGGATTTAGATATGAATTTGTATGGTATTTGTTTAAATAAGAATATGTCTTTTCTTGGTATGTTTGAAATTCCTGATTTAGGTTATTTTGCCGGAAAAGTTTTGTATATACAAAATGAACAATTTGAAATAAAATTATTTATTAGGAATAAATAAAGATAAACGACTTGAATATAAATTAAATTATTTAAAAGAATTTTTACAAACTCATTAATCATAGATAGGGTTTTATTATGGCACTTACAACAATAGAAGAATATATTGAAGATTTGACAAAATTAGAAAATCATCCAATTGGAAAAACTTAATTTTTGAATTTTGATTTCGATTTTATGCCATTAAATTCATCAATAGGTAGGTTTTTGAAAAGTGATTCGGAGCATTTTATTATAATGCTAGGTAATGAATTTAATTTACTATTATATAGGGGGAAAAAATAAAGAAAATCCCAATTTTGCACCGACAATTAATCGGAATAATATGAGACTAGGAAATATAGAACATTGCTTTGAATGGATAAAAACAGAACAATTTAAAGAAGCTTTTGAAAAAAGTATTCTTTACAAAAAGCTTTCTGAATTAGAGATTGACGGTTGCTCTTTTAATATAAATTTAGATGCTTTGGCTCAGCACTATGGATTTAAAACAAGTTATTTGGACTTAACGCAAAGTCGTTTAGTTGCACAATTCTTTGCCTATACAGATTATGATCAAAATAAAAAGGAATTTTTCCCAATAACAAATTTTAAAGAGGGAAGTTATAAACCAATAATATATGAAATTAAAATTACTGATTTATATAAATTAAATCCAGATGCTTTTAAAATAATAGGTTTTCAACCTTTAGCAAGACCAATACAACAAATAGCATTCGGTATAGATACATCTATGTTTAACGAAGACTTAAAATCACATTTTACTAAAATAGAAATGACACCCGATCCAGATGGTGCAAAATATATTTTTGAAAAGTTTGAAGGTGGTAAAATACTCTTTCCTAAAGAGGATGCAGAAAAATTTTATGACGATATACGTAATTCTAGCTTAAATAATAAAAAATTTATTCCCGAACATCTATTAAACAAATACTGCAATAAATTTGATTTGAATTTTGATGACTATAAAACCGTTTTGACCGCATTTTGCACAATTACGGATAAAGTAAAATTTGAAATTCAAGCAAAAGATATTAATGAAATTGCGAATTATTTAGACAATATAACAATCCCTTTTATAATGAACAACATTGGACATCTAGGAAGATTACAGCTTCCGCCAAATTTTTAGTTGTGAAATATATATTTAAATTTTAGCTTAAATAGCTTTTGCAAAAATCAGATTATCGAAAAATTCTCAAACTGTCTGTTAAAAATACTCAAACCATGTGTTCAATTACATAAAGATAGCACAACAGAAAAATTCTATAAATGATTGATTAATCATTTTATACCATTGAGTTAGACTATTGATAGCACGGGTAAATTTTTAATATAAATATAGTAGAAGAAGTTTCATGATGGAAAATACTAATGAAAAATTGGTATCGAAGAAACATCTTGGTATCGGTACGTCATTAGTGATAGCTGCCTTAGCTGGGTTTGTTTCTATTTGTACGTCTTCTCCTGTTTCGGCAATTGAAGATAATAGAATTATAGTTAATACTCCAAATCAAGTTATATCTGGAAATCATTCTGGAGTAACCGATAACAACAATTGGCATGATTGGTGGTCTGAATGAAATGTTGAAGGTGGTATTGTTAAAAATAAATCTCAAGATTTGACAATTAATAATGCTATTTTTGATAGAAATACTTTTACTGTTCACAATATATTAGTTGTTGAGGGTGATGTGATTTTCATACTGTTTTAAATCTTATACTATTTTCTTTAAACAGATAAAAATATAATTTTTTGCTAAAATATTGAGTATTTTTTATTTTGAATAATCTATACATTTTGTTAATTATGATAAATAATAACAATCTTTTGTGGTATGATAAATACATCAAATTTAGAAATCAATATTAACATTATATATAAAATGTTATATTAAATCTAAAATAAAGTTGCATAATTTGATTAATAAGAAACAATTTAAACCGTTGGAGGGAATATAGTGCAAAATATTGTAGTTGGTGCAGGGTTTTCAGGAGCAGCTATTGCGTATTTGTTAGCTGAAGAATTAAATCAAAAAGTTATTATAATTGATAAAAAGGACCACATTGCTGGGAATAGCTATGATTATCGTGATGAAAACGGTATTATGATTCACAAATATGGTTCTCATATTTTTCATACAAATAATGAAAAAGTTTGGGCTTTTTTGAAAAAGTTTACTTCTTTTAGCACTTATATGCATGAGGTAGTTGGTATTTTAGATGGTATAGAAGCTCATATTCCGTTCAATTTTAATACCTTGTATCAAGTTTTTCCAGAATCAATGGCTAAAAGATTGGAAGAAAAACTATTAAAAACTTTTGAATATAATAAAAAAGTCCCAATTTTAGAATTTCAAAAACAAGATGATGAAGATTTAAAATATTTAGCAAATTATGTTTATGAAAAAATATTCTTAAATTATACAACTAAACAATGGGGTGTTTCTCCAAAAGACGTAGATGGTGCTGTAACTGCCAGAGTTCCTGTATTTTTGAGTAAAGATAATAGATATTTTCAAGATAAATATCAAGGTATCCCTTTAGATGGTTATACAAGTGTTGTTGAAAAAATGCTAAATCACCCAAATATCGACATTTATTTAAAAACAGATTTTAATGAATATAAAAAATCATATCCTGAATTAGTAAAAAGTGCTAGAATTTTTTACACAGGTTCAATTGATGAATTCTTTGATTACAAATTTGGGCAATTGCCATATAGAAGTGTTAATTTTAAATTTGAAACTTATGATAGAGAATTTTATCAATCTCATGCATGTGTAAATTATCCAAATAATTATGATTTTACAAGGATTCACGAATACAAACATTACTTACAAGATAAATCTTCAAAGACTGTAATTGCTAAAGAATATTCTGAGTTTTTTGAACTTGGCAAAAATGAAAGATATTATCCAATCGCAAGTGAAGATAATGCAAAATTGTATGACAAATACTTAGAAGAAGCTAAAAAAGTTAAAAATATTTATTTCTTAGGTCGTTTAGGTGATTACAAATATTATAATATGGATCAAGCGATAGCAAGAGCTATTGAACTTTTTGAGGAGATAAAATAATGCCAAAAGTTTCAGTGCTTGTTCCTGTTTATAATGTTGAGAGATATCTTAGAGAATGTTTAGATAGTATTGTAAATCAAACATTGAAAGATATTGAAATTATTTGTATAAATGATGGTTCTACGGATTCTTCATTATCAATATTAGAAGAATATGCAAAAAATGATTCTCGAATAAAAATTATTGATAAATCTAATTCCGGTTATGGTATTTCAATGAATATAGGACTTGATAATGCGACAGGTGATTATGTTGGAATTATTGAGTCTGACGATTTCGCAGATTTAGGTATGTTTGAAACTCTTTATAATATGGCAGTTGAAAATAAAGTAGACCTTGTAAAATCTGACTGGTATTGTTATTGGACAAAAAATAATTCTGATATCAAAGCAAATGCAATATCAAAAGAGTTGTCAAACCGTGTTTTTAGTACAAAAGATGAACCTTTTGTTTTGAAAATGCAACCTGCTATTTGGAGTGGAATTTATAAAAGGGAGTTTTTAAAAGAAAATGATGTAAGGTTTTTAGAAACTCCGGGGGCAAGTTATCAAGATACAGGTTTTTATTTCAAGGCAATGATGCAAGCAAAATCTGTTATTTTTACTACAGAAGCTTTTTTGCATTATCGTCAGGATAATTTGAATTCATCTGTAAATAATAAAAATAAAGTTTATTGTATTTGTGACGAGTATAAGGAAATTGAACGATATATCAAAGTTAACCGACATTTAGTTGAATCATTTTTAGAATACTCTTATGCTTGTCGTTATAAGGCTTATGATTGGACGGTTTATCGAATTGCGGAAAAATTTATTCCTGATTTTATAGATAATTTCGCGCGAGAATTCAAAGAAATTGAAAAGAGTGAAGTTTTGGGAAAATATTTTTATTCACAAGTAAATAAAAAAGATTTTGATTTGTTATTGAATAATACAAATAAATTTTGTAAGATTTTTCAGAGAAAAATCTTTTTTAGAAAAATAAGAAATTTTCGCAAAAAGTTGATTTCAGTGAATTTTAATTCAAGCAGAAAAAGTTTAGTTTTATTTGGAAAGCAAATTTGGTGCGAAAAATAATTATTTAACACTTCCTTGAATTTTTTTGAATAATTTAATAATATATAAAGAAATGATGAAAGAGTTTGATTATAAAGAATTTGCAAATGTTTTGAGGTTTCAAGTCCGTGGGCTTGTACCGGAACAGTTTAAAGATAAAGAACAAGCTTTACAAAGTCTTATTTTTGAAGAAGCAAAGTATTTTGGTCAAAAATTTAGTAAGTTTGATTCGATTGATAGTTTAAGATGTTCAACTATTATTCAAGTTATTGGTGAATGGTCATTTCACAAGTATATAGATTGTTGTATTGGCGGTGTTCCGGAGGAGTTAAAATCTTCAATCGTTCATAACGTTAATGAAGACATATTTAATTCTCTTATAAAAATTTCTGAGCTTCAAGGTTCGGAGTCTCAAGACATTCCAATAAAAGGTTCAATTCTTGCTAACATTGAAACTTTAGTGAAAAAATCTTATAAAACACAATTAGAAAATTTGCGAAATGAAGATAAAATTAGTGATACCTGTTATAAAAAGACGATAAAATCAAATAATTTTAAAGATTTAGAGAAAAATCAAGATAAGTTTTTTGATGATGTCCATTCTGTTCCGGTTTCAATTTGGGATATAATTAAAGCTGAACCTTTTGTGTCTTTGGCTTACATTGTTACATTACCGATTACCTTTTTCGCATTTATTGTTGCTACTTATAATAGAGAAATACCATTTGCAATATTTATATTAATTATCTTTTGTATTTTATTGTGGCGTTTTCTTACAAGAACTGTTGGGATTTTATTTAAAACTGCCAAATAAAAATTAACCTTGTTTAAAATTGTTTCTTGCATATTGAGTTAAATCAAGAAGGTTGTAAGCATCTTCTACTGTGCAATTCTTACTCCAACGTGCCGGGCAGATATCTATTCCGCCTCTTCTTGTATATAATGCGCAAACGAATAATTCATCACCTTTATTTAATTTGTCAAGAAGTCTTTTATAAATCATTTCGCAACATTCTTCATGGAAATGATATTCAGAACGAAAAGAAATTAAATATTTTATCAAGCTTTCTTCTTTAATATGTTTGTTTGATTTGTAATAGATGAAGACATCTCCGAAGTCCGGTTGGTGGGTAACTCTGCAATTGGAACGAAGAGAATCAAACATTAGATAATGTTTTTGCGGGGTTGTTGTTTCATCTGCTTCAATTAGTTCCGGTGCTTCTTTGAATTTTTCAATGATTGTCGCTTTTTGGTCAATGAATTCAATTAAATTATCGAAGCTATTGAAAATATTTATTTTAGGTGAATTGTTGTCTAAAAAATTTACTTGAACTTCAGTGTTTAACTTTTTACTTAAATCTTGTTCAATAAAATCTTTACATTTACTTAGACATTCATCTATTGTTATTCCAAGGCGAGTCATATTGAAAGAATTAAGATAGAGTTTTAGGGATTTTGATTCAACGATAAATTCACTTGTACAATTGTATTTTATTTTTAAAAGTCTTGTTACAGGAATTCCGTTTTGTGTCATTGCTGAGAATTCATAAGCATGCCAAATATCCCAACCAACAAATGGTAAATTGTTGTTATCAATGTTGTATTGTTGTCTGTTTTCAAATCGAGGAACGGCAACAAGTAATGACGGGTCATAAGTTTCGCTTCCATCTGTTCTTTTCCCTAAAAATTTTGCCGCAATTTCTTCTGTTTGACTGGTTTGCATAATTTCCCTCTCCTTTTTAATATTGTATAACAAAGTTCTTAAAATAGACTTTCAATAAAATCTTCTGCCCTATCTGCAATTGATTGGTTTATAAATGACATAACTTTCTTTTGTTGTTCTGTCAAATCATTAGATTTTGATAATTTTCGAGTCAATCTTGCCATAAAATCGACCATTGGTAAAATTTCTCTTTCATCAAACATAATTTCATAATTATTTATATCAAAAGAAGATGATGTTGCTGGGAGAAAATCGTCTTTGACGTCAAATCTTTTCATGTGAAGTTCAAATTTATCAGGGTTAACTCTATCAATGCAGTTGAATTGATAGCAAGGTCTACATTTTGAAAGAGTTTTTTGAAAATCTTCTAAGTCATTTCCTTGAGCATCATTTGTAAGGTTGCATTTCATTTTGATTTCCGTGTAAAAATTTTTCCCTTGTTTTAATTTTCTATCTTCACCTAAATATGTGCCAAATTTTGAATAAGCTTTTTTGCCAATATAGAGATTATTTATTCCAGTAAATGATATGTCCAATTGTTATCTCCTTACTAATGTTGATATTAATAAGTCCAATAAAAATTATTTTTGCTACCCTCTTTACAATATCAGAAAAAGTATTATAATGATTTTGAAAGTATTAAATGTATAGAGTACACTAATAATTTTATTATCTGCACGAATATATCATTTAACATTCTATAGACGAATTTCAAAGGAGATAAATTATGAGTATATTTGAAGCTGGAATGATGATTTGTTTTGGGGTAAGTTGGCCATTAGCTGCGTATAAGACATATAAATGTAAGTGCGTACATGGTAAGAGTATATATTTTTCAATGTTAATTATGCTAGGGTATATTTGCGGAATTACTCACAAACTACTATATTCTCGAGATGTTGTAATTTGGTTGTATATTATAAATATGGCATTTTTGCTGACGGATATGATTTTGTGGTACAGATATAGAAACAATCCTGCACCTGTTACAGTTCAAGTTGAAGATGAAACTGTTATTAATGAAGAAGTAGAAGTTTAATATATTTGGAGAAGAGGCGAGTTGATTTATCAACTCGCCTCTTCTCTTACGTAAAACAAATTTTAGTTTTGTTTTTCTTTTCTTAATTTATTTATGAAATGTTCAAGTCTTTTAATTGCTTTTTTAAGATTTTCTAAAGAGTATGCATAAGATATTCTTAAATACCCCTCTCCACTTTGTCCGAATGCTGTTCCTGGGACGGCTGCAACTTTTTCTTCTTTAAGAAATTTTGTTGCAAATTCCTCACTTGTCATTCCAAATTCTTTAATACAAGGGAATACATAAAATGCTCCATAAGGTTCAAAACATTTTAGTTTCATTTCTTTAAACGCATTTAGTAAAAATCTTCTGCGTTGGTTGTATGCTTTGCGCATTTCTTCAACATCTTTATCACCATGTTTGAGTGCTTCAATTGCTGCATATTGACTTATTGTTGGAGCACACATTATTGCAAATTGGTGAATTTTTGTCATTTGTTTGATGATTTCAGCAGGCGCGCAAGCATAACCTAATCTCCAACCTGTCATTGCATAGGCTTTTGAAAAACCGTTAATGAGAATTGTACGTTCTTTCATTCCGTCTATTTCAGCTATTGAAACGTGTTTGTCTTTATATGTTAATGCGCTGTATATTTCATCAGACATAACAAAAATATCTTTTTCAATAACAATTTTTGCTACTTTTTCGAGGTCCTCTCTTCCCATAATTGCGCCTGTTGGATTGTTTGGATATGGAAGAATTAAAACTTTTGTTTTGTCAGTAATTGCGTTTTTAAGTTCCTCCGGAGTTAATCGGAAATCATTTTCTTCTTTCAAATTAATAATTACAGGTTTACCTCCTGCAAGATAAGTGCAAGGTTCATACGAAACGTATGACGGTTGAGGAATTATAACTTCGTCATTAGGGTTTAACATTGCTCGAAGTCCTACATCAATTGCTTCTGAGCCTCCAACAGTTACTAAAACTTCTGAATTTGGGTTGTAGTTTAAATTGTGATGTCTTTTTAAATAATTACAAATTTCAATTCTTAAATCTTTAAGCCCTGCATTAGAGGTGTAGAATGTTCTTCCTCTTTCAAAGGAATAAATTCCCTCATCTCTGATGTGCCAAGGTGTTTCAAAATCAGGTTCTCCAACACCGAGAGAAATTGCATCTTTCATTTCACTCACGATATCGAAAAATTTTCTTATTCCTGACGGTTTAATTTCTAAAACTTTGTCTGAAAGTGGGTTCCTCATGGAGTGATGACCTCTCTTTCATCTTCATGTTTTTTAGCTAAAATTGTTCCGTGGTCTTTGTATTTTTTTAGGATAAAATGAGTGGCAGTACTAAGTACACTGTCAAGGGTTGATAGTTTATCAGATACAAATGCCGAAATTTCTTTTAATGATTTCCCCTCTAGTGTAACTAAAAGGTCAAAACCTCCTGAAATTAAATAAACAGAACGGACTTCTGGATATTTGTAAATCCTTTCTGCTATTTTATCAAATCCTTGTCCTCTTTGTGGGGTTACTCGAACTTCAATTAGCGCAGTAACTTTTTCACTTTTTGTTTTATCCCAATCAATAAGAGTGTGATAACCACAAATTACTCCCTCTTTTTCTAATGCTTCCATTTCGTTCGCGATTTCAAGTTCGTCAGCGCCAAGAAGAACTGCCAGTTCTTTGAGGCTCATTTTACTGTTTTTTTCAATTAGCGATAACAATTCTTCTCTCATAAAATTTTCTCCTATTTGATTTGATTTTTGAGTTCTCGTCTAACATTTGATAATGGTCCGTTGTTTGGATTTCGGACATTCTGATAATATTTTTTTACGTATGTAATCGGATATTTTGGGAACCAAGACAATTTCATAAAAATAGAAACTGTTTCAGCTCCTTGTGATAACATAAGTTCATCAATTGTATCTTCATGGGCAGGTGAAATTGATGAAAAAATCTTGATTAAATAATCTGAAAAAGTTAATACGGAGTAACCTGTCATTGCTCCTGTATTAACAACAATATTATAAAAATTTAAGTCTTCTTTTGTTGCTAAATTATGTTTTGCATCAGCCGGAAGTGAGAGTGTTTCCGCATTTACTTGTTCAAGTTCATACCATTGCCCGTTGTATAAAATTCGCATAATGTTTGGTTTTGGCATATAAATATCATCAAATTCGTTTTCTAAAATGACCTTTCCATCATATCCTACAATCCCGTATTTGTAATTTCTGTAGGTCAAAAACATTTTTCCAAAAAGAATATCAACTTTTGAATAAATCGGTTCAACAATTACATTTCCATATTCGTCATATATTCCATAGTCATTGGAATTCCCGAATTTTGCAAATTTTGAAACAACTCTATCTGCATGTAAGTATTTAATAGGTACAAGTTCTTTCCCTGTGTTATCAATAAGTCCGAATTTGTTTTTTTTATTTTGGACAATCCAAGAATTATCTCCAAGGCGAATCATTTTTTTATAAATTGGTTGAATTAAAATATTCCCTTGTGAATCTTTAGCTCCCCATTTTTCATTTTGGGAAAAAGTTACAATATTGCTAGTTGTATTTGCTGGAGTTTGAGTTTCTTGAGCTTGAGTTGGAATGCTCGAAAATATAAATATTATACCTATCAAGATTAGTAACTTTTTCATAATATGATGATAACATAAAATTTGTTATGATATAATAATTTTGTTAGTAAGTAAAAAATATTATAACTATAATGTCAACGAAGAGAGTAAAATCAGTAGTAAAATTTTTATCAATCGTATTTACTTTTGCGCTAATTTTAGGTGCATTGCCTTTTGTTTTATATTTAAAAGTTTTACCTTGGGCTATTTCAAACCCTCGTGTAATTAAGTATGTTGAAGATGTTTCTTCAAAAACACTTGGTGCCGATGTGAAAATTTCTAATCCGTCTTTGAAGACCTCTATATCTCCGAATATAAATTTTAAAGTTGATGAAATTAAATTGACAGGCAAAAATAAAAAACTTTTGGCTGATATTGATAAATTAAATGCAGATATTTCCTTGAAAGAAATTCCAAAAAAGAATATTATTCTAAATAAAGTTGCATTAAATAACGTTTTTATTGATGTGAATCCAATTTTAGATTTACCTGTTTTTAAACAGAAATCTTCAGGTCAAGGTGAGTGGAATGTTGATTTTTATTCTTCTGTTTTTTTTCTTGAAAATGCAGATATTTTGTATAAATTAGACAAAAATACATTTATTAACGTAAATGGTAAAAAATTAAAAATTGAAGATGATGTAGCAAAAAAACATTTGAGATACATAATTTCAGCTCAAATTATTAAGGGGAAGAACAAATTAAATGTTTCTTCATCTGACTACAATCGAGTTTATATTAAAGATAAAGATAGAATAGTTTTTGAAAATTCTCTGGTTGATATAAATAAATCTCATTTTAATTTTAACGGGTATTTAGATAAAAAAAATAACTATAATTTAACATTCAGGTCTAAAAATTTCTCAATTCCTTACGTTATTGATTTGTTAAATTCTCAAATTGTAGAAAATAATTTGGGTGAACAATTAGCTTACTTTAAAGATATTGATGGTAACTTTGATTTTGATTTTAATATTACAAACAAATCAATGAACGGAAATATTAAATTAAACAAGTTAGTATTTAAATTAATTCCATTTAACAATCTCCCGATATTACTTACTCAGGGAAATGTCAAATTGGATAGTCATAAAATTGTATTGAATGATTTCAAGGGATATTATAATGGCAAAACTTCTAATAAAATGGATTTTGCCGGAACGGTTAAAGATTATTTGAAATCAGTTGATACAAATTTAGTTGGTAATGCAGTTGTTACGAATGATTTTTCAACAAATTATTTGTCAAAAATGATTGGCTATCCTTTGCAAATTACAGGTAAAGCAGATACTAGAGTTCAATTAAAATCTAAATATAATAAAATTGATTTGTTGTGGTTATATAAGTTTGATAAGGGTAATGGTTTTGTTGCAGGCGATGAATCTTTTATGAATAACCTTGCAACTCGTGTTCTTGTGGCTAAAATGCATTTTGAAAATATGCTACTTAATATCAAATCTATAGATTATTATGCAGAAGATCCTGACCGCAATCATAATGTTAAAAAGAAAAGAATTCCATTAGTAAGTTTTAGTTCCAATATTGATTTTTCAAATGGACAAATATTTGTTAAAGATTTTGGATTGAATCTTCCCCAGCCTATGCCGAGCGGTTTTATCAATATGTTGATAAAAGAAAAACTTTTCAAGCATGGAACATTTACAGGACATATCAAAGTTATAAATACAGGAAAATACCCATATCTCATTGGCAATATGAAAATGGATAAAGTTGCAATTCCAAGTCAAAGATTATTTATCCGATCCGGAGAATTAAAAACTGACGATAATCATTTACATATCTCCTCTAACGGTAGATATCGCAGGTCTGATTATGATATGTCAGGTGTAATTATTAATGAAATTAAATTTCCAATTGTTGTAAAAAATATAACTTTAGCACTTGATACAGTTGATGTTGAAAAGTATTTGCAAGTTTTTAATAATCAAACTCCAAGTGATGAGGCATCAACAGATGTTAAAACAGAAGTTGCAAAATCTATCGAAAATAATACCGGTGATACTGATTCAGATGATAATACTCAAACTTTCGACCTTGCTAATTTGATTGTTGAAGAATGTGTACTAAAAGTAAAACAAGGTTTTTATAAAAATATTCATTTTTCTGATGCTGTTGCGAATTTATCTCTTGATAAACATAGTGTTTTGAAAATAAATGCTGACAAGTTCAATTTTGCAGAGGGGCAAACAACTGCCAAAATAAATTGTGACCTAAAAAATCATAAATATAATATATGGCTTGCTTTAATCAAAGTTAATTCTGATTTAATTGCAACTACGTTATTAAATCTTCCAAAAGAAATAAACGGTAAAGCAAGTGGGTTACTTGATTTGAATACAGATGATTCTTTAAAATTAAATGGACGAATTCAGTTTAGAGTTTATAATGGGGTGATTGCGAAAATCGGACTTGTTCAATATGCATTGAATGTAGCATCTTTATTTAGAAATCCGTTAACAATGATTAGTTTATCTTCATTATCTGAACTTGTATCTGTTCCGGAGGGCAAGTTTGACCAAATTGATGGTGATATCTATTTGAAAAATAATATAGCAGAACGTATGATGATTAAATCTAAAGCACCACAATTAAGTTCGTTTATTATTGGTCGTTATGATATCGAAAAACAAGATGCGGCATTGAGAATTTATACAAAATTTTCAAATAGCAAAAAGGGAATGTACGGTTTCTTGAGAAATATTTCTTTGAATGCTTTAGCAAACAGAATTCCATTGAGTACCAGAAACGATAGTAATTATTATTCTGCAGAAATTTCTCAATTGCCACCAATTGATGCTGAAGACAAAGATTGCCAAATTTTCTTAACTAAAGTTGATGGAGATATTGTACAAAACAATTTCTTATCTTCATTAAAGAAGATTAAGTAGTTCGGTTTTATATTATTTTTCAATATACTGAAATAAATCTTGAGTTGTGCATCTTAGGGCATCGCATAATTTATCAAGGGTTTGAAAATCTATCCCCTTGGTTTTTCCATGGTAAATCTTATTTAAAGCATTTTGGCTGATTCCTGAGAGTTTTGATAGTTCTGAAACTCTCATTCTTTGTTCGCCAAGAATTATTGATAGTCTGTTTTTAATCATGTTTTTATTGTAACAGTTTGTGCGTTTAGATTTGCAAAATACAATTATGCATGTTAAATATACATGTATAGATGTATAATGTTTTAATAATTCTTATAAAAGGAGAATAATATATGAAATTACTTATAGGCTTAAAAAATTGGACCTTCGCCCATTTATGGGAGATGGCTAGGGTGAGGGCTGCCTTTACATTAGCCGAGGTTCTAATCACTCTTGGAATTATTGGTATTGTTGCAGCAATGACCATTCCTAATCTTATTTATAACTATCAAAAGAAAGTTTGGGTTAATCAATTAAAATCAACACATGCCATTCTTACTCAGGGTTTTAAAAGAATATTAGCAGATGATAATACAACAGACCTTACTCAAACAGAACTTTTCTTGAATATGGAAAAATCTGAATGTATTTTTTATTTGGATAGCGATGGGAATAAACAATGTGAAGAACAGTTTTTGACGGGATTATCTAAGTATTTTAAATTTACCCCTGTATCTGATCAACATTATGTTTTGAAACGATTGAATGGTGAAATTTATCACGTTGCAGATGGAAATATGTTGTTATTTTTGAATGGTTCAGCAATGATTGCGGCAACTTTTTCAAAGGAAAGTGGAAGCTATAGACCTTGTAACGAGATAAATCAAGAGGGTGGGCATCTTTGTGAATCTCCAATTTGGTTGAGGATTGATGTGAATGGATTAAAAGGTCCAAATACATTAGGTCGTGATGTTTTTGAATTTATTGTTGGTGAAGATGGAATTGTTTATCCAAATTACGGTAAAGAACAATCAATTTATTATGGTAACCCAGAATATTATTGGAAAAATAATGATTATTATTGCTCAAAATCTAAAAATTCTTCCGGTCTTGGTTGTGCGGGGCGAGTTATGGAAGGTAACTGGACGATGGATTATTAATTTATTCTAAAACTTTTAAAAATCTATTGTCAAACAATTTCCTTTATATGATAATAAACTTGAATGTAACAGTGATTATAATAGTCCAAATTATTATAATTGTATGATGGAGGAATTTGGAGTTATGGATATATTTTCGATATTTACACTGTGCGGAGGGTTAGCCTTTTTCTTGTACGGTATGATTGTTATGTCCGCAGGGTTGGAAAAAATTGCCGGTGGCAAGATGGAAAAACTTTTAGAAAAAATGACGTCTAATCCGGTTAAGAGTTTTGCTCTCGGTGCAGGAATTACAATAGCAGTTCAGAGTTCATCAGCCGTTACGGTTATGCTCGTAGGGTTTGTTAACTCAGGGATTATGAAATTATCTCAGGCTATCGGTATAATAATGGGTTCGAACGTTGGTACGACAATTACTTCTTGGATTTTAAGTTTGTCAGGTATCCAAAGTTCGAATTTTATTTTAAGACTGTTAAAACCTGAATCATTTTGTCCTTTGTTAGCTCTGATTGCTGTGATATTGATAATGACTTCTAAAAATAACTTATCAAGACGCAAAAATGTCGGAGCTTTTTTAATAGGTTTTGCTGTTTTGATGTATGGTATGCAATTGATGTCAACTTCTATGGCTCCACTTGCAGATGATCCAAGATTTTCACATGCTCTTACATTTTTTAAAAATCCAATATTGGGTTTGTTAGTTGGTACAATTGTTACTGCTGTTATTCAAAGTTCAGCAGCTTCTGTAGGTATGTTACAAGCACTATCTATGACAGGTGGAATTTCTTATGCCGTAGCTGTTCCAATTATAATCGGTCAAAATATCGGAACTTGTATTACTGCAGTTTTATCTAGTATTGGGGTTAACACAAATGCTAAAAGAGTTTCTGTTGTTCACGTTATGTTTAATGTTTTGGGCGCATTAATCTTTTTACCGATTTATGAATTTGGTCATTACTTTATAAATTATCCGTTTGCGGAAACTACTAATCCTTTTGGAATTGCGGTTTGTCATTCAATATTTAATATTGCAACTACAGTTTTGTTATTCCCGTTTGCAAAACAAATGGAAAAACTTGCTTATGTTTTAGTTAAAGACAAAAAAGATGAAAAAGAAGTTATTTTGGACGAAAGATTACTTCTTACTCCGTCTATTGCGATTAACCAATGCTATAAAACAACAGGTACAATGGCTAAAATTACAAGGGATACCTTGGTTATGGCTGTTAGAATGTTAAAACAGTATAATCCAAAAGTTGCTGAAGTTATCAATAAAAATGAACTTCTTATTGATAAATATCAAGATACGTTAGAATCATTCTTACAAAAATTATCAGGTAAAGAATTATCAGATGAAGATAGTAATAAGATTTCTCAATTGATTTTGTCAATTTCAGATTTTGAAAAAATTGCAGACCATGCTATTCATATTTTGAACTTGGCAAATAAAATGCACCGAAAAGAATGGAAACTATTACCTGAAACTGTTGAAGAATTGAAGCATGTTGTTAATGCGGTCAAAGAAGTGTTTGATGTTACAGTTAATGCGTTTGTTGAGCATAATGTAGATAACGCATACCATGTTGAACCGTTAGAACAAGTTGTTGATGATATCGCTTATACTGCAAAGAAAAATCACATTAGGCGTGTTAAGAAAGAAAAAATCCATATCAAACGTGGTTTTGTGTATGCGGAAATTTTAAATGATTTAGAGAGAATTTCTGATCATTGTTCTAATATTGCTACAAATATTATTCAATCAGTCAATTCATCAATTCCAAAACACGTATTGAAAAATAAATTAAAAGATGCAAATAATGATGCTTTTGCCAAAACATTAGAAACATTTAAAGAACAGTATTCTGTTGAACCAATTTCAAAATAGGACGAAATGTTTGTTATGATTAATTTTGATGAGAATAATAAATATCTTTTGTCTGGAATTTATAATGTTTCTATGTCTGAAATTGACAGGTGCCAAATGGTAAAACCTGCGGCACTTTTAAATTTTATGCAAGATTTAGCTGCAAAATCAATAAATAGAATTGATGAAAATTTGTCTTGTGAGGCATTGTTAGATAAGGGTTTAGGTTGGTTTTTAATCAGGTATAGGATAGAATTTGATGATTATCCGATAGGGGTTGATGCTGTGAAAGTTTTGACCGAGTGTCGTGGAGTTAATCGAATGACTACTTACCGTGATTTTTATGTTTATGATTTGAAATCGGATAAACGACTTTTGCGAGCAGTGACATCTTGGTTTTTAGTAGATTTAAAATCAAAATCAATTGCAAATATTTTGCAAAACAGTCCGGATTTTATTACTTTTGAAAAACGAGAAGATGATTTATCTTTACAAAAAATTCGTCCGATTACAGAACCTGATAAAGAAAAGATGTTTCATGTCCGATATGATGATTTAGATATGAACGGGCATGTAAATAATACTGTTTATATCACGTGGGCAATGGAAACTTTGGATTTCGATTTTCGAGCAAGTCACAAATTGAAGTTTTTAGATATTTATTTTAAACATGAAGTAAAATATGGTGATGACATTTTGTCTGCGGTTAAAATGGATAGCGAAAATTTAATTTCGACTCATTTGATAACGGATTCAAAAACCGGAACTGAGGTTTGTTTACTTAAAGCTCAATATATTGCGATTTAGTCAATTTGTGCTATAATTTTTTTGAAAAATGTTTAAGGGTATGGGGGAATAATATATATGAAAGAGAATGTTTTATCACTATTGGAGCAGAATACAAAATTATATGGTGAGAGAATAGCTCTTGGCAAGCGTAATAAATATGGTTGGAAAGAACTTACATATAAGGGGTTAGGTCTTTTGACAAAGCAATTTGCGAGTTATTTGATTACAGATTTGCAAATGCAAAAAGGCGAAAAACTTGCGATATTATCCGAATCAATGCCGGAAATGGGTGCTTGCTTATTTGCAGCCGTAATATCAGGCATGGTTACAGTACCTTTAGATAACAAATTGACTATTTATGAATTAGAATCAATTCTTTCAAGCTGTCAACCATCAGTTTTGGCTGTTTCTCAGGCTAATTTAGAAAAAGGTTTAGAGCTTCAAAAAAGAATTTCAAGTATCAAACATATTGTTATTATGGACGAACCTCGTTATGCATCTGAATTCCCTAGTTTATATACACTTCCGACAGGGAGAGAATGTAAGTGGCGTCACAGATCATTAAGAGATACCGCTTTAATTATTTATACATCAGGTACAACAGGTGCTCCAAAAGGTGTACAAACGACTTTTGGAAATATGACAACTCAAGTTCTTGAAATGTCAAAGATTTTACCTGAAATTTTACCGCACGAAAATGTTAATCTTTTATCAATTCTTCCAATGAATCATTTGTTTGAATTGACTGTTGGTTTTTCAACATTTTTGAATAGAGGTTCTTCAATTTTTTATCCTCAAAGCTTAAAACCAAAAGATGTTTTGGGGGATATGAGAGAAAAGAAAATTGATTTTATGATTGTTGTTCCTGCATTTTTGAAGTTGTTGAAAAACACAATTGAATCAGATATCAGACTTCTTTCAAATGAAGAAAAACTTTTGTTTGAAAGAAGTTATGCAGCAGCAGAATATATAACAGATTATGATATCAAGCGACAATTATTTAGAAGCATTCTTGCCAAATTTGGTGGTAATTTCTATGGATTTATCACTGGAGGTGCGCCGTTAGATCCCACTGTAGGTGAATTCTTTGAAAGAATAGGTATAAAAGTTTTCCAATGTTATGGTCTGTCTGAAACAAGTCCTATTATTTCTGTTGATAGAGGTGATGATAGAAAATTGATGTCGGTTGGTCCTGTTTTGGATTCTTATGATGCTAAAATAGATTCGGAAACAGGTGAGCTTATGGTAAAAGGTCCATCTGTTATGAAAGGTTATTACAACAATCCGGAAAAGACTGCAGAAGTTCTGGAACCTGATGGTTGGTTGCATACAGGTGATATCGGTGAATTCGACAATGACGGAAGACTTTATATTACGGGTAGAATTAAGAATATGATTGTATTATCCGGTGGTAAAAAAGTGTTTCCTGAAGAGGTTGAAACTGTTTTAGAGCAAGATGACAATTTTGCAGAAGTTTGTGTTTTTGGAGCAAAGAGAACAACAGGTGCAAAAGATGGAACAGAGGAAATTATGACTGTAATTGTTCCAACAGATGAAATTTTGAAAAAATATACAAATGATGAAGAACTTCAAAACTTCATCGTTCATGAAGTTAAAAATTTGTCAGTTCAACTTGCACCATATAAACGTCCGGTTAATATTGTTGTTCGAAAAGAACCATTCCCAAGAACAGCAACAAGAAAAGTTAAACGTAACATCGTTAAAGAGCAAACAATGGCTTTTGTATAATATTAAGATTAAAGCCTTCAAAACTCAGTAAAAATGTGTGTTATATGACAAGAAACGATATTCTATTAGCGGATAATCATATAAAAGTTCTATAATTTATATTTTTTGTTTTTGCTCAGGTTGTGGAGTCTCTTGTTTAGATTTTGTGTCTTTGGGATTGTCCATACCAATCATTTTCATCACAGGGTGAATAATTGGGTGAGAAATAATTGGAGCAAGGATTGCCAATCCTGCTACAGAACCAAACATTGAACCTGCTTCAACAACACCCCTTGCCAGATTTTCGCTGTCTTGGTTGATTGTTGAACGAGTAAATTTATCTCCGTTTCCAGCAGCTCTATTTATTTCTGTAAGTTTTGCGATTTTTCCGGATTCGTCCATTTTGTGGAATTTCATAAATTCGCTGGAATCTTTGAATGCTTGGAATATTGGTTCATTTTTGTATGCTTTCTTAGCTAGTGCAAAAGCTCCTTTTTTGCAGATTGGAGTAATTGCTGCTAAATAAATTGCTAAACATGTAATTTGATACAAAAATTCTTTTGTTGCTGAGAATTTTTTAGTTTGCGGGTCGATTTGTTTATCTGTAAGAATAAATGTTGGACGACCTACGGCTTTTAAACACGTTTCTGTTGTAACTTGGGTTACAGTGCTTTGAGTTGCATTAAATATTGCAGGGCTTGTAATAAAATTTTGAATTGCACTAATCATATTATCCTACCCTCATTCCTGTATTTGTAAAACTTGAAATATTAACACTTTGCAATGGTTGTTGTTTTTTTTCAACCTGCGGAACTGTTTTAGTTTTTGAAACTTCTATATTCGGAGTTTTTGATATTACATCAAGTTTTGCCGGTTGTTCTGTGTTATTTGGCTTTTTCCCCTTATGGAAAATCATATCAGTAAAAGGTTTAATAACTAATGAGCATAACCCGGGGATAACAACTAGTGCTGCTGCACAAACTCCGATAAATCTAAGGTTATGTTTTGCCATTTCAGCTTGTTTTGCATCTTTGATGAGTGCTGCACCTTTCCCTGCTAAAGCTCCACAAGTTATATATGTTGGAATTGCGATAACTTCGGTTAGCCCTTCTCTTAAAGCTGCATATTTTTTAGTTTCCGGGGCTTCTTTTTTATCCATCATTGTGAATAACGGTCTGCAAATCCCTTTTGCGGTCGCAATTGCGACAACTACATAAGCCGGATTGTTATTCTTCCCCAAGGCTTTTAAACCTTTTGTAATTGTACTACCTATCGTCATTTCTTTATTTTTCTTCCTGCCGAATTTTTATTTTAGATTATTGCGAAAAATTTTTTCCGTCATTAATTCTAAATCAAAAGACAAGGAAAATTGCTATTTTGTCTTAAAATTTTACAAAAAATTAATATTTTTTGTTGCTTGAATTCTTTGCTGGTGTTGGTTTAATATTTAAAACAATTTTGGTCGTGGTCGTCAATTATGCCTATAGCTTGAAGATAAGAATATATAATAACTGTTCCAACATATTTCATTCCTCTTTTTTTTAGATCTTTAGAAATCTCATCTGATAGAGATGAGCTTGTAATAATTTTGCCGGTTGTATTTTTTAGAACTTTATTGTCTGTAAAACTCCAGATGTAATTTGCAAAACTACCAAAATCTTTTTGTATTTGCATAAAGATTTTGGCATTGTTTATCGCTGATAGAATTTTATTTTTACTTCTTATAATTCCAGTATTAGAGAGTAATTCGGCTATTTTTTCATTGTTGTAATTTGCGACTTTTTGAATGTCAAAGTTGTCAAAGGCTTTTCTGAAATTTTCTCTCTTTTTCAAAATCGTAATCCATGACAATCCTGCTTGAAAAGATTCTAAAATTAATAGTTCAAACAGTTCGTGGTCATCATGTTTGGGAATACCCCATTCTTCATCGTGATATTTTGTATAAATTTCTGATTTTTCATCAACCCAAAAGCATCTTTTCATTTTTATCCTCTTTTTGCTAATTATACCGTTAAAATATAAATTCCGTAATAAAAACTTCAATAAATAACTTTTCTATTGTATAATCCTGTTAGAGCTTAATTTATGCGGGGTAAAAATGGATAATAAGAAAAAGTTTTGTATATTTATGTTTTTAATGGCACTTAGTGCTTCAAATATTGTAAAAGCAGAAGATAGCACTCTTGTTGCAACTCCAGAGGTTTCATCGCAAGTTCAAGATGAACAACAAGGTCAAATTAAAGGGAATAAAGATTCTTTTGATAAAGCGGTTGAGTCTATGGATAATAAGGATTATCAATCAGCAATTGTGTATTTGTCTGCTTATATAACTTCTAAACCTAAAAAATATGAAGCATATAAACTTCGTGGGGATTGTTTTTACGCATTACGACAATTTGTTTTAGCTCAAAATGATTATCAAATGGCAATTGATTTAAAAGCTAGTGATGATAAATTTTTAACGGGGACAAAAGTTCTGGGGGCTGTTGTTTTGGGTGCTGATAAACAAGATCAATTACAAAACCCCGAATTAGGAAATTTGTATGCAAAATTGATGTATGCTCAAAAGGCTTTGAATAACCCTGCTTACGAAACTTCATATTCAAAAGCTGTTGAATACAATTCGCACATATATCTTCCACAACCTAAAAAATCCGATATTGCTTTAATAAATTGTCCACAAAAATATGGAAAAGTTTTAAATCCAAAAGGTGCTGATGAATATCTTTATGGAGCAATTGACGATATTGAAAATTCTCATTTCAATGAAGCAATTTATAAGGCACAGTATTTGACTTCAAATTATCCGAAATATTATTTAGGGCACTATTTGGTAGGGGTTTCAATGGTTGGACTGGAACAAGAAAATGAAGCTGTTGATTCTTTTAAAAATGCGCTAAAATATAATCCTTATGATTTTGAATCTTTGGCGAGTTTGGGGCAAATCTATTACGACAAGGCGGAAAAAACTTTTAGTCCCGATTATGCGAAAAAATCTATTGATTATTTTAAACAAGCATTGAAATATAATCCGAACTGTTACTTATATTATTACTATCTTGGACTGAATGAAATGCAATTGGGTAATAATGATTTAGCAATTATAAATTTCAATAAAGCTATTAAATTTAATATAAATGATTATAATAGCAGGTATTATAAGGCTATTGCTCAGTATATTAAAGCTGATTATAATTCTGTAGTTGACGATTGTACAAAACTCCTTTATCGTCATGTATCAAATTACAATTCTGTATTGTATTTAAGAGCTTTAGCTCAATACAAATTGGGTGATAAGGAAAAAGCTATTGCAGATTTAGAAAAAATTCAAAGCGGTGTTGAAGATATTTATAATGCTGATGTCAGAATCATTTCTGCAAAAGAAAAAACATTACAAAATTATCTCTATTATTTAAAATCAAAATTGTTGCAAGATGAGGGTTATGGTGTTAAAGCGGATTTGATGAAAGCCTTACAAAATCCAATCATTGCAAAATTAAATCAAATTGAAAATGTTGCATCTTCCTATAAATCATCTATGAATGGTGAAATTATTTCTTTAAATGATTATAAAAATTTCGAAAATTTCTATAAAAATAGGCTTCCGCAATTGCTTCAACAGGGTGGTTTGACTATTTCGTTAGATGATATTGATAACCAATATGATTATATCAGAACAACTTTTGATGATTTGGGGATAAATTTTGTTTATTCAAATCCGGATTATAAAATGACAACAACTGAGGATTATGTTTATAAAAAATACTCATCTAAATTGACAAACGAAGATAGGCAAACTGTTTTAGCTCAAATTCCAAACGTCAAAACGGAGCCTCTTGTGCAGGTAAAACCGTTGCTAAAAGCTACAACAAGTCAAATGGATATGCTTCCAAGTGACTCTCAAACTTCAATTGCACAAATTTTGGCATCACAATCTTTGGGTGCTGTAATTACAGCGGCATTTGATAATAATTCCGTACAGCAGCCAAAAGAAGATGTTGTTGCTTTTCAACCAAAGCCTGCAATTTCAACAGAATTGCCTCCTGAAGTTTCTGAAATTTTGAATGAAGATAAACAAGTTATCAAAACAGAAGAAAAGAAAGATGAAAAACATGAAGCTCAGCTCCATAGTGATTCGTTGGTTATAGCAAGACAGGATTCCATTATAGATGGCACTTCTGAGGTTACTACACTAAAAGATGACTCACAAGAAGCAACAATGCCTGACTTCCCGATAGATAAAGAATTTAGTGTTGATCCTAAAATCACTCCAACAAAAGTTGTGGCAGATGAAATTAAACGGACTCAAGACTTTACAGTTTCTTATCCAAAAGAAGAAACTGTAAAAGTTGAAAAACCTATTGAACAACAACCTGTGATAGAAACTCCAAAGCCTGTTGCCACTCCGGAAGTTGAAAAGACAGAACCAATTATGGTAACGGCGCAAGATGTAACAACAAAAGTTGCAGATTCTATGGAGCAACCGGCGAAACCGGTTGAGGAAGTTAAAAAATCTGAACCTGTGAAAATCGTTGAAAAACACGCAGATATTAATCCTAAAGATTTTGATTTGGTTCATAATCAAGCTCCAAAAATAGCAGAAACAGATGAAGTTATTGAGCTTGCCCCGGAAAATTATATGTCAGATGTTGAAAAAGTTCTTTCAAATCAACAGTTTGGAAATATTAATAATCAAAAAGTTGCTAATAATTTCTCCGGTTTGAAGATTTCATCAAAAGTCGATGATGTTGCACAAACTTCTGAAAAGGTTGCAAATGGTGTAAAAGAACAGGTTGAAGAAACAAAAACTGCGGAGGTTTCTAAGATTGCAGAAGTGAAAGATGAAGCACAAATCGTTTTACCGGAAGAAAATAATTCTGCTAAAAAAGACGAAAAAGCTGTGTCTGTTCCTGTTGTGACTGTTCCTCATTTGGAAGCTCCAAAAACTGAAAAGCCTGCAGTAACAACTGTTGCTTCAAAAACAGATGAAACTGTATCAGAACAACAAGAACGACCAACTCTAGCACTTCGTCCACAAGCACAGATAGATGAAGTTGAGGAACAAGTTGATGAAACCGAAACTTCAGAAGTTAAAAATGATGATGTCACGGTTGAAAAATTTGTAGAATCTCAAAAAGCAGTAACAAAAGCAGAAAAAGAAAAAGGAAAAGCTGATAAAAAGGCTGCAATTGAACAATTTAAGCAACAAAAACAAGAGGCAAAAGTCGAAGCAAAAGCTAAATTGCAACAAGAAAAGGCTTTGAAATTAAAAGCAAAAGAAGATATGAAAGCTGCAGAAGTTTTAGCCAAAGAAGCTGATAAACAGGCTAAACTTGAAGAGAAAAAAGCTAAGCTTGATAAGATTGCACAATTAAAAGCTCAAAAAGATGCAGATAAGAATGCGAAAAATGAAGCAAAGAAAGCTAGAAAAGCTAAAAAACTTGAAGAACTTGCACAATTAAAGCAAGAAAAATTAAAAGCAAAACAAGCAACTCTTGAAGCTAAAAAGGCAGCTCAAGAGGCAAAAGCTCAAGAAAAGGCGCAAGCACTTGCGGATAGGAAACGACTACTTGAAGATAGGGCAAAGGCAAAAGCAGAATTCAAAGCTCGCAAAGTAGAAGAAAAACTTGCTAAAAAACAAGAAGCTAAAGAATTAAAACGACAAAGTTTGGAGGCTAAAAAAATTCAATCTACAGAAAAAGCTGAGCAAATTAAAGCCGTAAAACTTCAAAAAGTTCAAGATAAAAAAGCTAAAGTAGAAGAACAAAAAGAAAAAGTAAATTTAGGTGAATCTGTTGAAGTAGATGATTCAGCTTTAAAAAATGTTAAACCTGTTAAAGAAAATAAATTCAAAAAATTGTTCAAAAGACTACCAAAGCAGAAGAATAAAGATACTGAACTATATGAAAATAAAAGTTCTGAAACAACAATACAGCCTATAAAAATCAAAAAAGAAAAAGTTAAAAAAGAGAAAAAAGTAAAGGTCGAAAAAGAGAAAAAATCAATATTTTCGTGGCTTAAGAAAAAAGAAAAATCATCGAAACCCGTTGAACATAATAAAACAGTTATCAAATCGCTAAATAAAGAATGAAAAGGAAAAGAGAAACATTTGTTTGTTTCTCTTTTCAAGTAATAATACAATTCCCAATTTATATTATTCTATTTTAATTTAACATCAACGATTGTAGAAATAATTCGTCTGAATTTTCCCAAATAGTTGATGAATTGTTCCATTTCTTCTTTTGAAAAATTTTCCTGAATTTTTTCTTTTATTTTCAAAAATTCCTTGTGTCCCATTTTAAAGATGTTAGTTCCTTTTGGGGTTATAATACTTCGTTTTATTATAATGTTGTTTCTTGTATCGGCAACTCTTTTTATCAATCCTCTGGATTCCATTTTATTCAACATTTTTCCAACGTGAGCTTTCCCTTTAAATAGCAATTTTGCTAATTCAGATTGGGAAATATTCGGATTAAAATGAAGAGCATAAAGAATAGTAAATTCATCTGGACTACAACATTCCGCAATTTTTTGTGCTTGAAACTCTCGTCTGAAAGACTTGTTAAAGTTTGCCGTATAGTCGATTTGATAAGCTAAATTCTCTTCCAGTTCCTTGAATGTAGGATAATTTTCTTCCATACCTGTTTCCTTTTCAACCCGTATCCATTGTAATTGTACTATGTATGGAGTATAAATGCAATCCTTAATTGACATTAAAAAATAAATATTTTATGATTTGGGTAGAAAATTCTACCTTGTACTAGTAAAGTTGGAGAGCTATATGAAAATTAAAATGACAAGAAAACAAATGGCTATTGCCGTTTTATTGGTAATTATTGTGCCAATTATATATAATAAAGTTTCCGGAGCATTTGTTGGCTTGTTGCAAAGACAAGCTATGATGCAGCCAAAAGAGGTTGTTATTGATAATCCTGAAATGAAAGATATAAATGTTTCAGCAGAGGCAACAGGAAGAGTTGAAGCCAAGTATTCAGTAGATGTGATTGCTCGTGTTGCGGGATTTTTGTTGAAAAAATACTTTAAAGAGGGAGATTTTGTTCATAAAGGTCAGTTGTTATTTCAAATTGACCCAAGAGAATACCAATTGGAAGTAAATAATTCAAGTGCAACAGTAAATCAATACAGTGCATTGTTGAAAAATTCTCAACAAGAATTAAATAGAGCAAATGCCTTAATTAAGGAAGATTTAATCAGTCATTCTGATGTGGATTCTAGTTTAGCTACAAGAAATCAAAATAGAGCATTACTTGATGCTGCTCAACAAAAACTTGCGTTAGCTAGGGTTAATTTAAGTTATACTTCAATAAAATCTCCAATTGAAGGTAGAATTGGTAAGGTTAATATTACTGAGGGAAACTATGTTACACCTACATCAGGTTCTTTAGTTAATATTTCCAGTACAAATCCGGTGTATGTTACATTTAGCTTGAAATCAAGTGATTTTGTAAAATTGTTAAGAGCTAGTGACAGATTTAAAGATGTTCAAGTTAAAGTTCAATTTGAAAATGGAAATTGGTATGACAAAATTGGTACAATTGATTTTGTCGATAATAAAATTGACCAAAATTCCGGTTCTGTAGAGATGAGAGCAACTTTCGACAACTCCAAATATTACCTTGTTCCCGGAAATTATATGAAAGTTAAATTGATTGCACCAAGGAAAGTTTCATATATGACTATTCCTCAGTCTTGTACAAAAGGTGATGCGATGAGTGGCTATTATGTTTGGACAGTAAAAAATGACAAAAAAGATAAAAAAGGCTTAAAAGTCATAGAAAGAAAAGATATTAAGGTATCAGATGTAATTAATAACAATTGGATTGTTGATAGCGGATTGAAAAAGACAGATAATGTTGTTGTTACCGGTGTTCAAAATGTTACAGCAGATGGTCAAAAAGTTAAAATTATTGATTCTAAAACTTATGCAAAGAAAGAAGAAGCAGGTAAAGAGTAGTGAAAAAAATATTTGATAAAAGTAAATTATACTTTTTTATACAAAAGCCAAGATTTGCACTTGTAATTTCAATCTGTATAGTGATTGTCGGATTGATATCAATGTTTAGCTTGAAACAGGAGAGCTATCCGGATGTAACACCTCCACAAGTTCAGGTTAGTGCAAATTACCAAGGTGCAAGTGCCGAGGTTATTGAGTCTTCTATCGCGACAGTTTTAGAAAATAAATTAAACGGTGTTGAAAATCTTTCATATATGTCTTCAACTTCTTATGATGGAAGTTATTCATTGACAATGTATTTCAAGGTCGGTTCTGATAAGAATATCAACTTGATGAATGTTCAAAACCGTATTCAACAAGTTCAATCACAGTTGCCGGAAGATGTTCAAAGAACAGGCGTTACCGCAATTAGTCGTTCATCTGGTTCGGGTGCATTGATTTTAACTCTATACCCGGAATCCGGTAGTTGGTCACAGTTAGATTTGACTAACTATGGTTCAATTTATATCAAAGACGAATTGAAACGTGTTGATGGTGTTGCAGATATCAATGTATATGGTGCCGGTGATTATTCAATGAGAATCTGGCTTGACCCACAAAAAATGGCTGGTTTAAATGTTTCAATCAGCGAAATAAAATCTGCAATTTCAAACCAAAATACTCAGGTAACGGCTGGATCTTTAGGTGCATTACCTACAGATGATCCTCAAGCTTTACAACTTACATTAAAAACAAACGGTAGATTGTCTGATGTTAAAGAGTTTGAAAATATAATTATTCGTTCAAATATGGACGGTTCAAATATTAGATTGAAAGATGTTGCAAGAGTTGAATTAGGTGCTCAATCTTATTCAAACTTAGGTTTAGTTAATGGTAAACCGTCAGCGATTATAATGGTTTCTCAGCTTCCAGATGCGAACATTATTAATATGTCAAAAGCTGTTCATGCAAAAGTTGATGAATTGAATTCAAGGCTTACTAACGGAATTAAAATTTTAACTATTAAAGATGATGCTGATTATATCAAAGAGTCTATGCATGAAGTTGAATTCACAATCCTGCTTACTGCATTGATTGTTGTTCTTATCATTTTCTTATTCTTGGGTGATGGAATGGCAACTCTTGTTCCTTGTGCAACAATTCCGGTTTCATTAGTTGGTACATTCTTTGCTTTGCAAGCATTGGGAATGTCAATTAACTTGTTATCGTTATTTGCTTTAGTTTTAGCGGTTGGTGTTGTTGTAGATGATGCGATTGTTGTTATTGAAAACGTAAAACGTCACTTAGATGAGGGTAAATCTGCAATTATTGCAACTCAATTAACGATGGAAGAAGTTGGACCTTCACTAGTTGCAATGGCTTTAGTATTGATGGCAGTATTTGTTCCGATTGGATTTATGGGTGGAATGACAGGTGTTATGTATAAGCAATTTGCGGTATGTATTGCTGTTTCTATTGCAATCTCTGCAATCTGTGCTTTAACTTTATCTCCTGCAATGTGTTCTCATTTCTTGGGGCAACAAACCGAAGATAAACCTGCAAAAACTCCATTAATGGCTCATTTAAAACATATTCAATCAAGAATTGCTAAAAGAACGGACGTTATTGTTAAAAAATTCAATGATGGATTTAATAAAGTCGAAGAATTCTATATGGAATACGTAAGAAAGTTTGTTTATGATAAAAAACTTTTAATTACGTTCTATTTAGTGATTGTTGCATTGACATTGATTTCATTCAAAACTATTTCTACAGGTTTTATTCCTGATGAAGACCAAGGGGTATTACTTGCAAGTATAACATTGCCTGATGGCGCATCTCTATCAAGAACTGAAAAAGTCGCAACTAAATTTGTTGACCAAATTAAAGTCTTAGATGGTGTTGATGCACAAAAGCTTACCGTTTTTGGTGGTAACGGTGCAACAAACTCTGCTACGGCAATTATTCTACTTGATGATTATTCAGCAAGAAAAGTTGGACCTATTTCTTGGGTAAAGAGAAAAATTCAAGGAAGACCAACGGACTTATCTCATACTGCTATTTTGTCCAGAATAAGGAGAATTGCAGGAGAAACAAAAGAAGCTTCAATTATGGCATTCTCTCCTCCGGCAATTATGGGTATGAGTATGATGGGTGGTTTTGAATTCCAAATGTTATCACAAGGTGATTATACCGCTCAAGACTTAGAAAAATGGGCAAATAAATTGGTTGCAGCCGCAAACCAAGACCCAAGTTTGTCAAGTGTAAATACAACTTTCCAAGCTAACGTTCCTCAATATATTGTTGATATAGACTATGAACGAGCTTTGGCGCAAGATGTTGATTTACAAGAATTGTATTCTACATTATCATCAATGCTTGGTACATATTATGTAAATGATTTTAATAAATATGGGAGAGTATTTAAGGTTCAATTGCAAGCAGAAAGCAGATTTAGAGATAAAGCTACAGACTTGTCCGGTATTTATGTAAAAAATAAAAATGGTGTTCAAGTTCCTGTATTGTCAATTGTAAAATTAGAGCAAACAGTTGGTACAGCTTCAATTTCAAGATACAATCAGTATGAATCTGTTCAAATTCAGGGTCAGCAAGCTTCTGGGAAGAGTTCCGGAGATGCAATGGTTGCGATGGAACAAGTTGCACGAAAAGTATTGCCGTCAGATATAACATTTGACTGGTCTGGTACTTCTGCACAAGAAAAACAAGCTTCCGGTCAAACAATTGTAATTGTTGCAATGGCGTTGGTATTTGTTTATTTATTCCTTGTCGCATTGTACGAAAGTTATACAATTCCGGTTGCCGTATTGTTAATTTCACCTGTTGCGGCATTAGGTGCTTTGTTGTTCCAAATGATGATTAACCAATCTTTTGATATTTATTCTCAAGTTGGTATGATTACTCTTATTGGTTTAGCTGCAAAACAGTCTATCTTGATTGTTGAATTTGCTAAAGAAGCACATGAAAAACAAGGTTTATCTATAAGAGAAGCTGCTGTCAGTGCTGCAAAATTAAGATTTCGTGCGATTATGATGACCGAATTAGCATTTATTATTGGTGTCTTACCGATGATATTTGCATCAGGTGCTGGCGCAAATTCCAGAATTTCAGTTGGTTCAACTGTATTTGGCGGTATGGTTGCGGCTTGTACTTTGGGTGCTGTAATGACTCCGGGGTTTTACGTACTTGTTCAAGAATTTGTAGATAAATTCCCTAAAAAAGAAATTACAGATAAAGATTTGGAGATAGATGAATAATGAAAAAGATATTTAATGTAATTTTAATAGCATCTGTTCTTGCAATTGGTTCAAATTTTGCAGTAGCGAAAAAGGTGAAAAACATTGATGACTCATTAGTTGCTAAGAAAGATAAAGAAATTCAAATAGTAGATGAAAAAGAGCAAAAAGTTAATCATAAAACTGAAATCAAACGATTGAAGTCTAATGAGAAAGCAAAAGCAACTACTTCAAAAGAAGCCGAGGGTATGTACGAAACGAAGTTTCCTGTGATTGACAGTAAGATTGAATATGCTGATATGGGACCTGTGACACTTGCAGATTGCATAAAACTTGCAATTACTCATAACCCTACTATTATGGCAGCTATCAGTAATTCTGAAATTTATAAATCAAGAATTGGACAGGCTTGGTCAAATTATTTTCCAACGTTGAGTGCCGGAGTTAGTTATTCAAGAAACGATATGCTCAATACCATGGGCGGTAATTTTTCCAGAATGATGGTTCAAAAATACGATATGTATTATGTTCCGACCATTTCTGCAAATATGATGTTGTTTGATTTTGGCAAGACTAAATCAATGGCGGATACAGCAAAAAGGACTTACGAATCTTCAAGATATGATGCAGAAACAAGTATTGAGCTTGTTATTTATAATGTAAAAGTTGCTTATTATAATATGTTGTTTGCAAAGAAACAGAAAGAAGTTTACGAAGAAACTGTCAAAGATTTTGAACTTCAATTGAAACAAGCAAGAGCATATTATGATATTGGTAAAAAGGCAAAAATTGATGTTACTTATGCTGAATATAACTTAGGTAAGGCAAAATTGAACTTAATCAAGGCAAAAAATACTTTAGAACTTGCATCTGTTGAACTTGCTAATGCTGTTGGTATTCCGGAACTTGCAAATGTAATTTTGAAAGATAGTATGAATACAAAAGAATATTCTGTTAATTTTACAGATTTGATTAAAACTGCCGAATCTACTCGTCCGTCATTGCTTTCTGCTAAAAAACAAATGGATGCCGCAGAGCTAAATGTGAGAAGTGCAAAAAGAGCGTTCACTCCGAATGTAGGTGCATTTGGTTCTTACCAATATGGAGGAAGAAAAGTTAATTCAGATTACGGATATCAAGTTGGTTTACAGTTGCAATATTCAAATTTGAATATGATGTTGTTGAAAAAACAAGTTGATGAAGCAAATGCGACTTACAAAAAATCGGTCGCTGACTATGAAAAAGCAAGACAAGATGTGTATTTAGATGTTAAGAGTGCTTATATCAACTTGATGAATTCAAAAGATAGTATTGGAGTTGCAAAATTAGCTCTTCAACAAGCAAAAGAACAACAATATCAAGCCTTTAGACGTTATCAAGTCGGTTTAGAAGATTCTATTGTTGTAAAAGATTCTGAGAATACGTATTTGAATGCTCAGTTAGATTATTATTCAACCGTTTTGCAATATAACGTGAATGCTGCAGAGTTAGAAAGAGTAATTGGTGCTCCTATTGCCGGCACAAATAAAGAGTTGTAAGAGCAGGCACTGGATAAATGGTACTAAGGCTGCAATATTCTGAACTCTGACTCTGATGTCCTGAATATCATTTAATTGTCATCCTGAACTTGTTTCAGGATCTCAGGTATATTATGCAAATGTTAACAATATCAAAAGTTAAGGAGATTCCGAACTAAATTCGGAATGACAATATTTATAATGCAATCCTGCATATTATCTTCCTGTCATTATTCGTGCTACGCACTTTGCTCGACTTGTTTCTTAACAATTTTTTACAAATCCTCAAATCCTTGCGCCATAGTGCATTCCGATATTCAAAAATACAAAAACTAATCCTAAAGTATTAATTTTTTAAGATTAATGTTATTTGGTTAGTTATTTTGGGTTTAATAAAATTGTAAACCAAGATTTGAGGATAACAACTTGCAAAATATAAACACTGAATAGAATTTGGTCGCATCCATAATGTCATAGCAAGGGGACAGACTCTTGCTATGATTCCCGACAAAATACATATTTTCGGGGAAAATCATTCAAATGGTTGACAGACTTTAAAAAAAATAGTAATATAATCGTTATGTAAAGTGTATGTTATAGTTTTATTTTAAAAGAAAGGTGAAAAGATTATGACAAAAAGATTCGGTTTTACTTTGGCAGAAGTATTGATTACATTAGGTATCATTGGTGTAGTTGCTGCAATGACTATCCCAACATTGATTTCTAATACAAACGGTGCAAAATTCCGTTCTCAATTCAAGAAAACATTATCAACATTGAACCAAGCTGGTTTGATGTCACAAGCACAATATGACTTTGATTATGCAGGTACAACAGCTAAATGTTCTGATGACGTTGCAGCTGCTGCTATTGAACATCCTGATTCAACAATGTCATTCTGTGCTGTATTGAATGGTACATTAACAGGTCAAACTTACCAAGGTGCAGTTTCTAACATCAAACGTAACAACAATGGTGCAGAAGCAACTTATGAATTGAAAACTAAAAACGTATTACCTGATACATATACTGCTTATTTATCTTATACTTTAGCAGATGGTTCTATTGTTGCATTTAGCCCAGATGCTTTAGGTTGTGAATTGGCAGCAGGTGCTAGAATGAACGGAGCTTGGATTACTGCTCACCCACAATGTGTAGGCTTTATTGATGTAAACGGTGCTACATTACCTAACAGAGAAGTTTCTTGTACAACTGCAGCTGATACTGCTAACACAGTTGAAACTCCATGTGCTGTTAAAAACGATGCTAACCACATGACAGATGTATTCCCAATCGTATTCCACGATGCAACTGTTGAACCAGCATCTAACGCAGCTAAATACGTATTAACAACTTCTAAATAGGTAGTTGATACCTTTGAATGTATGGCTTAAACGGTGATAAGTCCTGCATTATAAAGAGATTAAACGGGCGAGAATTTGTTCTCGCCCGTTTTTTGTTATTGGTCACTTTTTTTGAAAAATACTCTTATTTGCCCCTCTTAAATGCGAAGTATTTGAACAACACGTACGTAACTACTGAAACCAAGAAAATTGAAATAAACTGTGAAATATAAACATTTTTAATCGCAAATTTAACCAATAGTTCCAATATAATTACGTTTATAAAATAACTTACCGCCCAGGTAGAACAACATTTCAAATATTCGTGTAAATAATTTCCCTTTGTACAAAAAACGAAAAACTTTTGGTTGAAATATGAAAATACTGATGAAATTGTCCACTGCAAAATAACGCATAATTGATAATGCCCTTGTCCTAGCAAATAAACCGCAATTGCAAATATTATGTACGATATTGCGGCATTTACTCCTCCGATGAACAAAAATCTGATTTTGTCCGGAATTTTGCACCATTTTTCATATACCAATTTCAAAACTTCCATACCTTTATTTTATCATAAAGATGAAGTTTTAATTTCTGTAATTTTCTTTTCTATACCTTTTTGAATAGTCAAATTTAGACGATTAATTTTGTAATTTATATAAAAACTTCCAAAAACAATCCAACCAACGGGGTTGTGTTTTATTTCCAGATCAAATTCTTCTTTAACATATCGCTCAATGTTTTTAAGGATTTGTAATGTTAATAGCAAGTTTATGAAAAACCACACAACGCCTGCAATATTTATTATAAATTCTGTTTGTATCCCCTTAAAACTCATTGTTAATGAAATTATTTGAAGTCCAATCAATGCGCAAAACCAGTTATATCGGTGTATGCATTTCCCTTTTTGAGGAAAAAGCTTGTTGATGTCAGTAATTAATTTCCACAGCCAAACATACCAATAAATTCCGCAAGAGATTATTGATAAACAAACGAGTTTTACAGTAGAAGTTTTTCGAAAGTATGTATTGTTTCCCATATAATTATAATAGCATTTTGCAAACATTATAAAATCATACGACTAATTTATAAATAAGTCCTTGACATTAGATATTTAATTGCTACAATAAGTATACAAACAATCGTTTGGAGAAGTGCCAGAGCGGTTGATCGGAGCGGTCTTGAAAACCGTCGAACGTGCGAGCGTTCCGTGGGTTCGAATCCCACCTTCTCCTCCATTTAAAAGAGTCCGTGAGGGCTCTTTTTTAGTATGTTCGGAAAAAAGAGGGAGGAAACCAAAGATTTCTTCCTCAAGTTGTTTTGGGAAAACAGGTAAGCTGTACGGCATACAGAAAGTAATTTATTCAAAATTAATTACAACAATTTCAGGCGGACAATTGAAACGAATTGGTAGAATACTCATTCCAATTCCATTCGTTTCTATCATTGTTTTATTATCTTCTAAAATTTTTCCAGTTGTGTATCTGTTTCCATATTTTGATGGAACTACTATTGCCCCCCAAAATGGTAAACGAATCTGTCCACCATGCAAATGTCCTGCAAGTGTTAAATTTACCTCCTGTGGAACATCTGGAAAAATATCTGGCGAGTGGGTTAGGAGGATAGTTGGCCGTTTTGCCCCTATTAAAGCTTTATCAATATCAGGGTTTTGAGTTTTTAAATCTTCTACTCCTGAAATATATATTTCTTTTCCGTTGATATAAATTTTTTTATTAGAGTTTGCTAATACGGTGATGTTGTTTGCCTCTAAATTCTTTGTTATTTTAATTCCATCTGTATCCCAGTCATGATTTCCCAAAACGGTAATAATTCCGTGCTTTGATTTGATTTTCGTAAGGTTTTTGGCAATGTCTTCTATTGGCATAGTCTCATTTTCTTTATATCCGCCGACAAAATCTCCGGTTGATAGTACAATGTCCGGATTTTCATTATTTATTGTGTTTATCAACTTATCAAATCGCTTCTGACCGGTTGGAGTGATATGAAAATCACTAACAAATACGATTTTTATTCCTTTTAAATACTTATCATGCAGAGTGTATTTTTTTACTCTCAGCATATTTGGTTCAATAAATAAGCTATCAATTGTAAAAATAAATAATATTAGAATAAGAATTATGATTTTAATTGTCATTGTAAAACCTATTTTTTGACCAGATAGAACCATTTTATTATTGCCGGATAAATTGCCGTCAAGAATAAGCTCACAATAAAGCAACTTGTAAATCTTCCCCAAGAAGAGTAATTATTTAGGCTTTTGACTACAACTGCTCCAGACATGTGTATAAGATAAAGCAATATGCTTCCACCAATCAAGTAGAAAATTATTTTTGCCAAAATTGTTTTGGGAATTTCAAAATTGATAAATCTTTTTTCTATCAAAAGTCCGGTGAATGCACCTGCGATAAAGCCACCTTTCGGGAATGATTCGTATTTCATTTTCATTGGATCAACAAGGATTGTGTTATTTACATAATCAATTGGGTAATTTTTCAATTCTGTATAGATAATCAGAATTGCGCATAATAGCATAACAACTCCCCAAACGATTAAATCTCGTTTTTTGCCTTGTTGGGTCCAGTTTATGATTTTTCCTGTTAAAAATATAAAACCTGCTCCGATAAATAGTGAAACAATGACATCTTGCGGGGTATGAACTCCAAGATAATTTCTTGAAAAAGCTACAAGTAAAGTCATTACAATTAGAAAAATAGCAAGCCATTTCTTGTCTTTCCAAACTTTTTTAGCCAATGCTCCCATTGTGCCTGTCGCAATTGCTGTATGTCCACTAGGGAATGAATAACCGCCGGCTTTTTGCATTGCAATTTTCACTGGGTGAATTCTGCTATCTAAAATCCATGGTCTATAAATGCATGCTGTGACTTTCAAAAATTGATTTGTTAAAAGACCTAAAAACAAGTTCCAAATCATAAATATTCCATAGTTTTTGTTAATTATCCAGTAGATAAGAGCGGTGAATAATATACCAAATTCATATTCTCCTCCCATTGTAATATGAGTGAAAAACGAATCAAATATTCCTCCGGACCACTCTCTAAAATTCTGCAACAAAAGCAAATAATCCATTTGTATATGTAAAAAGCTATTCATAAATTTATCTTATTAAGAATGTATAAAAAATGCAACAAAAAACAGGTTATACTTACAATTTGAAAGTTATCTCTGATAAACACTCTCGTAAAACTCTAAAATACGAAGAATTTAGAGTTATTGCTGATATTCTTGGTTACAATATAGAACTTGTAAAAAAGAGCCATTAAACTTTGTCTGCATTGACTTTGCCACTCAATTGACCGCAAGCTGCATCAATATCTCCGCCTCGTTCAAGCCTTACGGTTACTTTTTTACCGGAATGTTCCATTAAATATTTGAACTTCATAATTGAATTATTTGATGGTCGTTTATAATCATTTTTTGCAGTCGGATTGTATGGAATTAAATTTATATTACACTTGATATCTTTTAAATATGCTGCTAATTGTTTTGCTGAAGTTATAGTATCGTTCAAATCTTTAATCAACAAATATTCAATCGTAATTCTTCGACCAGTTTTTTCGACATAATATTTCAGTGCTTTGTGAAGTTCGTCCATCGGATATTTGTTTTCAATTTGCATCAATTGTTTTCTTACTTCGTGGTTTGATGCGTGCAAAGATAAAGCCAAAGTCGATTGCATATCAAGGTCTGCAAGTTTTTTGATTTGAGGAATTATACCTGATGTTGAAACAGTTAAACGTCTTGCGCCAATTTGAAAACTTTCATTGAACATTTCCATTGCTTTTAAAACGTTATCCAAATTTAATAAAGGTTCTCCTTGTCCCATAAATACAACATTTGTAACTTTTAGTCCTGTGTCACGTTGGATTGTCAAAACTTGTTCAATAATTTCTTTGTATGTTAAATTTCTGATGAATCCTCGTTTCCCTGTTGCGCAGAATGAACAATTTACTGCACAACCAACTTGTGAACTTACACAGGCTGTTAAATTTGCTCGGTTATCAAATCGCATAAGAACTGTTTCTACGCATTCTCCGTCTGGAAATTCTAACAAATACTTAATCGTTCCATCTGTACTTACCTGCTTAACTTTGATTTTGATATTTGTTACTTGTGCAACTGTTTTCAATTCATCACGAAATTTTTTAGACAGGTCGGTCATTTCATCAAGCTCTTTAACAGATTTCAGGTAAATCCAATTGTGAATTTGTCTTGCTCTAAATTTTGTCGTACCAAGTTCGTCTGTTATTTGTTCAATTTCTTTTAGTGTTAACCCTGATAAGTTTTTCATTATTTGTTTAATTCCTTAATTTTATCTTTGTAAAATCCCATAATTTCAACCATTGCATTTAGCATTAATGAAACAGGTTCTGATTTTATTTTCCAATCTGCAAATCCACAGCCAAGTGGTAAAAATGCCAATGGATTATCCGGAAAATCTCTACAAATTTGCGGTCTGTTTTCATAATCGGGGCATTTGTTATCTTGTGTTACCTTTGGGCAATGGTAAAAATAATAGCCGGATTCATTATTATCTTCCAACATTTTTAGATATTCAGGAAAAATTCTTCTTGGTTCATCAGAATTTTCATACGGAATGAATGTTTGAATGAATTGAGATGCAAAATTATCGCCATTTTGAGCCTTTTGTTTTAATTCATCTGGCGAAAATTCACTGCAAGCTAATTTGCAACAAGTTCCGCAACCTATACAGTGACAAGATTTGCGGTTTTGTTTAATCTCTGAAATTTTTCGCAAAACTTCTTTTGAAATATCATTTTCAAACATTTCGCATACAGAATTTTGCCAAATCTGTCCAGCAGAATTAGGCTCATATTTATCAAGAATTTCCCCATCTAAACCATCTGGTTTTAGAGCATCAATTCTTTTTTTTAATTCTATAGCTGTTTTGAGAAAAATTTCTCGATAACTTTTTCTTAAATCATCTAAGTTTGAAGTCAAATCTTCCATATCAACAGTTTAGCATAAAAGAGCTAAATATGTCTTTCTACAGGATTTAATAATAAATCAGCTAATCTGTCAGCTCCGACAAAACTTCTTTGAGAGACTAATTGAGCTGCTAACACATTATCATAATCAACAAATCTGTGACGGATTTCAAAAGAACCTTGAGAAAAATCAATAATTGCATAACAAGCTTTCGGTTGAGGTGTCATCGGACGACCAACACTACCAACATTTACGACTGTTTGATTTGTGTTGGTTTGATATCCGCAAGGAATGTGGGTATGACCACATAAGATAAGTTTTTCAGTTGTTCCCTCAATAATTTCTTCAACAACATCTAAAGGCATTCCCGGAAGAATATCCTCGTTGTTTGCTCTGGGAGATCCGTGAACTAGCAAAACACTACAACCCTCAACATCTAAACTCAATTGAGGTGGAAGATTTTCTAAAAATGCTCTATGAGAATCATCTAGAGCTAAAACATCATCAGCAATAGCATTTGCCATAACCGGATATTGCGCTTCCAAAAATTCCATAACCTCTGGACCATATTGAGCAATCATTTTATCTGTATTACCTTGAATAATTGTCCAAGTATTTTGAGCCATTACGTAATCAGTAACCTCTTTTGGTTGAGGACCTGCTAGGGCAATATCACCCAAACAAAATACATGCTCACAATTTTGATTAACCACGTCATTCATAACAGCTTCAAGAGCCTGTGCGTTTGCGTGCAAATCAGATAATACAGCGATTCTCATAAATTAAACCCTCTCAATTTTGTTGTGCTACAATTATTTTATGATAAAAAGAAGAAAATCAAAAGAAATTTCAATAGGAAATGTAAAAATCGGTAATAATAATCCGATTTCCGTACAGTCAATGTGTAATACTGACACAAGAAACATTGAACAAACTTCCCGTCAGATTAAAGAATTGGCAGATGCTGGGTGTGAGCTTGTTAGACTTGCGGTTTTGAATAAAGATGCCGCAGAAGCAATAAAAAGATTGGTTAAAATTTCACCGGTTCCACTTATTGCTGATATCCACTTTGATTATAGACTTGCAATCCAATGTATTAATAACGGAATTTCAGCACTTCGCCTAAACCCTGGAAACATTGGGAAAAGAGAGAATGTTGAAAAAGTTGTTAATTTAGCTAAACAACAAAATATTCCAATCCGAATAGGTGTTAATGCAGGTTCTTTAGAGAAAGATTTACTAGATAAAGATATTCCATTGCACGAAAAAATGGTTGAAAGTGCAATGAAGCATATCAAAATTTTAGAAGATTTAGATTTTGATAAAATCAAAGTTTCTCTAAAATCTTCTGATGTATTGACAACGATTGATGCTTATCGCCTTATGGCGCAAAGAGTAGATTACCCTTTACATTTAGGAGTGACAGAAGCAGGAACTTTAAAGGGCGGACTTATTAAATCATCTGTCGGGTTAGGGACACTTTTAGCAGAGGGTATAGGTGATACAATCAGAGTTTCACTTACAGAAAATCCGATAGAAGAAGTTTTTGCAGGGTATGAAATTCTTAAAAGTTTGAAACTTCGGGAACGAGGAGTGAATTTTGTATCTTGTCCAACTTGTGGAAGAACTCAGATTGACTTGATTGGTTTAGCTAAAAAAGTAGAAAACCGATTTAGAAATCTTGATAAAAATATTACGATTGCCACAATGGGTTGTGCAGTAAATGGTCCGGGGGAAGCAAGACATGCAGACTTTGGAATTGCCGGAGGTATAAACGAGGGCTATGTATTCAAAAAAGGCGAAATCGTAGCTCGAGTTCCTGAAGATCAATTACTAGATAAACTTGAAGAAGTTATAAATAATTCATACAAATAATACAGGACATTTTTTTGTAAACAATTTATAATATTATTGCAACATCTAAAAAAAAAGATTACAATGTTACAAAAAGAGGTGACTATGAAAAAATTATTACTATTTGCGGCAATATTTGCAACAGCAATACAACTTCAAGCTGGTGCCGCTGTCTCTGTTGATATGACAACAAATCCAAAATACTTGGAACAAAATGGATTTTCTACTCAAACAACAGATATGGTAAATGTTAGTAAAGCTCGAGCTTTGGGTCAAGAATATTATACCAAAGATGAACTTGCTTTCAAAAAACAAAATAAATTTGTAAGATTCTGGAGAAAATTCTATGTATATACAGATCCGGCCTCAGAAGATTATTCATTCTATCATCACAATACAGACACGGTTCCAAGTTATACAGATTTATAAAAAATATTTAGTTTTACTAATAAGTGCTTTCATTTTATTTGAAAGCACTTATGGTTGTAGTATGGTAAAAGCCGCAGAATTTGGAGAAATTCAATACAACAGCCACTTTATTGATTATTCAAAAGTCAATAAAGAGTCAACAAAAAAATTGGCAGATTTTTATTTTAATAAAGCAATAAACGAAAAAAATAAAAAAACTCAAAGTGAATATCTTCAAAAAGCCAGTGGGGATTATTTCGTTTGGACTCAAATTGAGCAGGACAATATCTATCCTATAGTTCAAATGGCAAGAATATATGACTTGGAAAATAAAAACAGTTATGCTAAAGCATATTTTTTTCAAGCTTTAAAAATTGATAAGAAAAACCCGATAACTAACTATTATTTTGCCGAATATTATTTTACAAGAAAAGATTATACGAGGGCTATATATTTTTATAACGTTGCTCTGGAGAACGGATTGAAAGAAAATTATGATATCCTTATCAAAATGGCAACAATGTATGAAAAACTCGGGGATTTATTAAGAGCAAATCAATATTACAAAAAAGCTTTCTTGATAAAACCGACAAATCAAAAACTTCCTGATAAAATACGTTCAATAGAGGCTTTAAAGTATTATAATACGGGATATTATAACAAAAGAGAGAAGAAACAAAAATGAATTTGAAACGTATAGTAATAATATTTTTATCATTATTTTTCACGATAGGACAGGTGAACGCAGATGAGCAGACGTTCTCTTTTCCTGCTGATGATAATGAAGTTTCAACACCTCAAATAAATGCGTTTCAACCTCTTATTTTGGGCAAGAATGAAGTGATTTTTAAACAAGCATCAACAAAAGTAGATGTTATTGATCCCTCAAATGCAGCAAGTTATTTCCCAGGTGGAAGAGGAGCGAACAAGCTTGTAATCTATACCCCGAATTATGGAATTCATACTGGGACAAATGAATTTGGTACAGAAGCAATCGTTGGAGAGAATACTGTAACTTCTCTATCAGGTGCGGATTCTACCATTCCATCTAACGGACTTGTAATTAGTGGGCATGGAATTGCTAAAAATTGGATTAACCAAAATATAACTGTCGGTTCTAAGGTTTATGTTGATGTATTCAATAATAAAATTACTGTTTATACTACCTCAGATAGTTATACTTATGAAGCTAGAGCCAAAATTAAAGAAGCTAAATCAATGATGGATTATTACAAAAATTCTATTGATGATTATAATTACAATCTTCCTGCAAGTCATATTCAGATTGCAGAAAATTATTTGAAAATTGCTGAAAATGAAAATAAAAATAGTATTATTCTAAAACAATATACTCAAGAAGCAATTGATGAAGCCAATATGGCAATCAAAACTTCTGTACCATATATAAAAAATGAAACAAAAGGTGTTTGGATTAGACCAACAGAAAAAAATGCAGATCAAATTATTGCAACTTTGGATAATTTGAAAGCAAATGGTTTTAATAGTGTTTTTCTTGAAACATATTTTCACGGAAAAACAATTTTCCCAAGTCAAACAATGAATAAATATGGTTTTACAGTTCAAAATGAGATTTTTGAGGGTTTTGACCCGCTTGATGTTTGGATAAAAGAAGCACACAAAAGAGATATTAAAGTTCACATTTGGTTCCAATCTTTCTATGTCGGAAACCAATCTCCGGATTACAATCCGTCAAGTATTTTAGCAGTAAGACCTGATTGGGGCAATAAAACAAAGAAAAATGCAAATTCTCCAAAAGCAACAATGTCAGCTTCTGAGCATAACGGGTATTTCTTAGATCCGGCAAATCCTGAAGTTCATGAATTTTTACTTGATTTGTTATCTGAAATAATTGACAGATACAAACCGGACGGAATAAATCTTGACTACATAAGATATCCGAATGCAACTGCAGGAAATGACATGAATGCATGGGGATTTACTGAATATGCGAGAAATGATTTCAAAAATCAATATGGTAAAGACCCGATTGAATTAACAACTTCAGATGTTCAATGGTATGATTGGAATCAATATAGAAGAAATAACGTAACTAACTTTGTAAAACAAGTCGGTGAACTTGGAAAAGAAAAAAATGTTTATATAAGTGCGGTTGTTTTCCCTGATAGGGCATCTGCTCTTGCTTCAAAGCAACAAGACTGGAGGACTTGGTCTGTAAATAATTATATAAATGGTTTCACTCCATTATTCTTAACTTATGATTCTAAAATGTTAGCATCAATGATGAATGATGTGATGAATGTGAAATCTCCTCAAACAGATTTATATGCAGGGTTGTTTGTAACATTTATGGGTGGTGCGCCGGAAGATTTAATCAGACAAATTTACGAAACTCGAAAAATGAATGCAAACGGAGTAATATTATTTGACTATGCTCACACAACTCCGGTTTATACATCGACTCTAATGGCAAGTGCTTTCAAAGATAACATCAAGGATAAAACTCTTGCTCAGGCAAAAAAAAAAGAAGAAAAGCCGAGAGAAAAAGAAAAAAGCAACAAAAAAGTAGTAACCTCAACAAATAGTAAAGGTTTTTGGGTGTTTACAAAAGAGTAATAACAAAACGGCGACATTTATAAATGTCGCCGTTTATAATTTATGATTAATTTATTTTTCAACACATAGAAGTTGAGTTGCACTATGGTCTTTTTCATCTTCAATTATTTTACCGGTAGAAGCCTCAACTGAATAAGCCATTGTTCCATGTCGTTCATTAGAAGACCAGAAACGACCTGTTGTTGGAAGTCCCAAATTATCAGATAAATTCTTTTTTACTATTTTAGATAATGTGTTTTTATCTGGCAAGGTCATTCCCATATCATCGCAAGTCTTCCTTGCACCACCCCAATATGTGGTATAATGAAGTGGCCATTTTGGATCCCATTTCTGCTTACTTTCAGGGTCGTTTTTAATGCCCTTAAATGTTGCTACATATTGAACACAGGCACTTCCAACATTTGTTCCAGAACAACCTTTGGAGAACTTTGCGATTTTGAAACTTCTTATATCATATTGTTTTCCATTACGAGCTTCGCTATTTGGACCTTTAAAACCGTTCACGTCCATTACAAAGTCAATTGGGTCTGTAACACTTGTTGTGTATGCAAATTTCTTTGTTCTTCCAAAACCAATCGGTAAATCTGCAAAACTTGGGGTTACTGTATCGCCATCTCCGATTATCCCTGCATTTGGATTGTAGGTTAATATTAGTGTTGCGCCATCAGCTAAGATTATACCAACGTTATTACTTTTGTTATCTTTTAAATTTAAATTCTTTCCTGTTTTTGCTTTTGATACATCAAATGTTTTTCCATCAGATGTAGTTACTGTTTTTGTCGGCCAACAATCTGCAATATGATCTGCATCACATCGGGTACTTATTTTTATATATTTTGAGAATTCATCTACAAATTCATCTGTACTATTATATGTTCTTTCTAGACCACCATCTGCTCTCATCAAGTCCATTGATTTTGTAATCTTTTGGGCTAAATTGGCTTGTGCTTCTGAATTACTGCGTTCTGCTATATTTTTTAATAATGTTGGCATTGTTAATGCTGCTACTACTCCAATTACACCAAGAGTGATTAATACTTCTGCTAATGTAAATGCGGATTTTGTTTTTGCTTGTCGCATGGCTACGTGTTTAACATTCGTAAATAGTATATTTGAACTTTTTTCAACCCTTAAATAGTAGAAGATTTCATTAAAATTAATATATTATTTACATATTTTTATGCTTTTAATATAATTTTCGTAAGGATATTAGGAAAAATAAGGACAGAAAATGAGCACATATTTATTAGAAGTTGGAACAGAGGAATTACCATATAAGTTTATCCCACAAGCAATTGAGCAATTGAATCGTGGATTTAAAACATTCTTAAATGACAACAAAGTTAAATATTCAGATATTAAAGTTTATGCAACTCCAAGACGTTTAGCCGTAATTATTGACGGACTGGAAAACAAAACATCTGACGAAGAAAAAATCATCAAAGGACCTATTCAAAAAGTTGCATTTGATGAAAAGGGAAATCTTACTAAAGCCGGAGAGGGTTTTGCAAGAAAGAACGGTTTAACTAAAGATGATTTGTACATTGAAGACAATTATGTTCATGCAAAAATCGTTATCAAAGGAAAACCAATTTCTGAATTGTTACAAGAAAATGTCCCGTCCATTTTTATGAAACTTCAAGGCTCACACTTTATGAGATGGGGTTATAATGACGAAAAATTCTCTCGTCCTATTAAATGGATTGTTTCTGTACTTGATAAAGACGAAGTTAAAATAAAAATTATAGATAAGGAATCTTCAATATACTCTAGAGGTCACAGATTTTCTGAACAAAAGGTTCTAATCGAAAATCCAAAAGATTATTTAGATACAATGAGAAAGGTTTATGTAATTGCTGACCAAAACGAAAGAAAACAAATTATCGTTGAAAAAGCAAGAGAAGAAGCTGCTAAACTCGGTGCAGTTCCTTATTATACAGATGATTTGCTTGAAGAAGTTACATTTATCACCGAATATCCGGTTCCTGTTGTTTGTGAATTCGACCCGAGATATCTTGATATTCCGGAAGAGGTTACAGTTACGGTAATGGCTGTTCACCAAAGATATTTTGCACTTCACAAAGAAGGCAAATTAATTAACAAATTCATCACTATGACAAACTACATTGGAGATGAATTCAAAAACATTAAAGCAGGTAATGTAAGAGTAATCAAAGCGAGACTTGATGATGCAGTATTCTTCTTTAATGAAGATACTAAAAAACCGTTAGTTGATTATGTTGAAGCCTTAAAAGGTGTAACTTTCCAAAAGGGTATGGGTACAATGTATGACAAAACTCAAAGACTTATCGAGTTGTCAAAAGATATTGCAAGTGATTTGAATGTCAACTCAAAAGATGTTGAAAGAACAGCATTGTTGTGTAAAGCAGATTTAACAACAAATCTTGTGTTTGAGTTCACTGAACTTCAAGGATTTATCGGTGCGGATTATGCAAGAGTATCCGGTGAAGATAACAAAGTTGTTCAAGGTATCAAAGAACACTATTTCCCATTGAATGCAGAAAGCGATACAGCTAAAGGAATTGAAGGACAAATCGTTGGTATCGCTGATAAAATTGATACTGTTTGCGCTGTATTTGCAGCCGGTAAAAAGCCTACCGGTTCTTCTGACCCACTAGGCGTAAGACGTGCAGCTCTTGGCGTTATTAAAACAATTTTAGATGCTAATTTAAAATTAGATATCGACAAATACATTAAACAATCTCTTAAACTTCTTCCTGTTCAAAGAGATTGTGCAGAGGAAGTTAATGAGTTCTTTGTTCAAAGAATGATTATTTTCTTGTCTGAAAAATATAATAAAAATATCTTAGAAGCATGTTCTATGAAGAATCCGCTTGTTGATTTGGCTGATTTTGTAGAAAGAGTTGAAATTGTTTCTAACTTAGATATGCCTCAACTTGTAGAAAATGCAAACAGAGTTATCAGAATTTTGAAAGATGCAAAAGCTGATAAAATTGATGAACAATTCCTTGTTGAACCAATTGAAAAAACTTTATACGAAAAAGTTTTGAATATCAATACAAATGTTGACTACAAGAGATATTTAGCAGAATTAGAGGATCTTAATCCTACAGTAACACAATTTTTTAATGATGTTCTTGTTATGGACAAAGATGAAAATGTTAAGAATAACAGAATTGCCCTTCTTACATTATTGAAGAGTAAATACGACCATTTGACCGATTTTAGCAAAATATAATAGACTTTTTTATAAAATGTGTTACAATTTGTAAAGAAAAATATTAAAAAAGTCAATTATTATTTTTAGGTAACTTTAAAAAAGTACAAAAGGTAAAAAGCTAAGAGGTAGCGTATGTTTGACCGAATTAAAAATTTAAAATTAGTAAAACAGTTAAAAGAAAATGTTAGCCCAAAACTACGTTGGCTCACTTTTTCAAATAAGAACAAATTAGACAAAAGCACCACAGATTATTTAGAAAACATAAGCGGTGTGGATAATCTAAAAGCACTTTCTGACGAACAAGAGCTGGAAGCAATGGTCAGAGCTCAACTCAAAGAAGAATTTCCAAATATTGAGAAAATGAAGTCTTATGAGTTATTGGTTGATGCTGTAATGCACAACATCAAGAAAAAACAGCTTCAAGCTACAGATAATCTTGATATTGAATAATAAATATTTAATAAGATTACAACAAATAAAAAAAAGTAATATCACTTTAGATATTACTTTTTTTATGTCTATTTTCGACTTAAACTCTGGGTTAAATTATAAATAATTTCTAATTTTTCTGGCATGTTTTCAAGCTTTGCAATATTTTTGTTAATCATTTCAAGCAACTCGGCAGAATCTTTTAGTTGGTTGGTTGCAAAAAGTTCTTCTGCTGTAATATCAAAAGTTTTAAGAATTTTATCTAAAGTTTCGGCTTTAACAAAATTTTCACCTGTTTCAATACTGCTAAGAGCTTTTTGAGAAATGTCAATCAACTCAGAAAGTTGTTCTTGAGTGTAACCTTTTTCAATTCTCATTCGTTTAATCTTTTTGCCAAGTTCCTTTTTTATACCCATAATTACAATTTAAAGTTCTTTATACAAGATTTATAGTACCCATAAGTATTATATGTAAAGTTATGTGAACCTCAAACCAGTTGCTAATACTATATTCTAGCTTTTTACTATTATAAATTCTAATAATTCTGCAATTTTGATTAGCAAAATGTTTTTATATACATATAAGTGAAGTGTTGCATTCACGAGAGTATATTAATTGAAAGGAGTTTCTATATGAAAATCGGAGATTTACAAGCCTTACTAGGTGTAAAAAATTCAACTAAATTGGGTTCTGGCAGAGATTTAGAATTATTAACAAATCGTACCCCTCTTAAAATGACTAACATTGCCGGAGGGGCAACAAAACAAGTTACTTCAGGTGATATTGAAGACTTTTTGAATGAACCTCGTCCAAGTAAGGCTGCAAATGCTTTATTAGAAAAAAGTCCTGTAGGTCTTGGTTCCGAACCGACAAGAGATGATTTCAAAAAGATGGGATATGAATTTGCTGGTACTCAATACCATATAGGTGCTCCGGTATATTACGAATCCGCTGATGGTGGCAAAATTACCATATATGATGGTAAAGGAACAGCCGAAATGGGCGAAGACAAAAGAAAAATTGTTTATGAAAAAGGAAACTTAATTCAAGAAATGTATTATGACGATAATGGTAATTTAAAAATAGGAAAAATTATCGTAAAAGATAAAGTTGCAGGTTTTCCGGAAAGAAGTATCCGCTTGGCTATGGAAAATGGTAAACCAAGTTTTATTGAATAAAATTTATAAAGCTAAAATAGTGAAAAAGCGGTTCTGTATTGAATCGCTTTTTTTTGTCTTGTATTAGTAAAGTAGGGAATTACGTTTTTTTTAAATCTATTTTACAAATTAATTATGAAAGCGATTATTGGTATTGAACTCGAAAATAGACTTGAAGAGTCTTTGAAATTGCAATCAATTTTATCAAAATATGGTTGTTCTATAAAAACAAGAATTGGGCTTCACGATATGGGCGAATACAAATGTTTAAATTATGGAGTTGTTTTGATTGAAGTTGTTGATAAAGTAAACGAAATTTATGATGAACTGGGCAAGCATTGGAAAATTCAAATGATGAAGTTTTAAGGATTGTAAATTAAATAATCAACACTAACAAAAAAAATCTTGATGTGTTTTCATACTAAAGGGACGTCAAGAGATGATAAATCCGATAAGCCAATCAAATACGAAAACCAGTATATTTTACATTAACGACTACCATGGCAAGTCTTTGAACATGGAGCGTACCGTTACAGCAGCTAATGCATTTGATTCAAGAAATAAAAATAAATCGGATACTGATACTTTAAAACTATCTTCTGGCGATATTATGATTGGTGAGGACTATAAAACCAATGAATTAGCTATTCTTTTTCAAAATTATATTGGGATAAAAGATTCTGCTATCGGAAATCACGAATACGATATGCAAGATAAAATTAAATCGGTTTTACCTCTTACCAAATATAATCTTTTGGCTTCAAATGTTCATATTGCTCCAAATAGTGCTTGGTTCAATACTGTTAAACCTGCAACAGTAGAAGTTTGTAATGGTAACAAATATGGGATAATCGGAACATCTCCGATTGATTTATATAAAAGATCTAAAGAGGGAGTACTTCAGAAAGAAGTTCAAGTTGATAAAGTTAAGGAAACAATTCAAGATATCCAGAAGGAAGCCGATAAACTTCAAAAACAAGGAATTAACAAAATAATCTTGTTATCTCATCTCGGTTATACTTTAGATAAAATTGTTGCAAATCAAACTCAAGGAATTGATGTAATTTTAGGCGGACATTCTCATGATTTGCTGTTAGATGTTAAAGAGGGTGAAAACTTATTCTACTCAAAAACAGGAGAACCTGTTGTAATCACTCAAGCAGGACGAGATGGGAAAAATTTCGGAATTCTTAACCTCGAATTTTCTTCGGACGGAATAATAAAAAAAGTTCAAAATAATATTGGTTATACAAAAGATTTCAATAGAAATGCACCTGTAAAATATATTTTCAACAAAATCTTTGGAACTAAAGAAACTTATGGTTATATAAAATCTGCTCCCGGTCCGTTGACGCATGATTTAATTGAACCTAACCCACATGCATACTTCATTGCTGATTGTATCAAAAAAGATTTAGATGCCGATGTTGTAATTCTTCCATCTTCAAATATGAGAGGCTATTTTGAAAAAGGGAAAGTTGACACAAGAATTTTAGCCGATATTTTGCCGTTCAAAAACAAGTTATATCAAGTAAATTATAGCGAAAAAGAGCTTGTTGAAGCAATAAAAACTGCAGCTAAATCATTTATAAATACTGCCAATAAACCTGGAATTTTCTACACTTCCGGTCTGAAATACACTGTTAATACAAAAGGGCACATCAAATCAATTTCTTTTGTTGATAAAAAAGGCAAAGAAACTCCGATAAATATTGATAATCCTCGTGAAAATAAATATTACAAAACTATTATTAACGATTATTGTGCACAAGGAAATGACGGCTTCAAGATGCTTAACCAACCTGATAGGGTAACAAAAAAATACGATTTTGATGGTACAAAATGTGTTGAAGATATCCTACAGCAATCTAAGACTCCTGTAGATATTAAAGATGACGGTAGAATAACGGTTGTTAATGATTAAATTTCTTTCAATTTGTTTTCTGATATTTTCACAAGTCCTAAATTAAAGACTAACAACAAAATATACAAAATATAGACAGATAAACAAATTCCGCCGAGTCTTAAACTTAGTTGAATACTTGTATATTTTACTGAGTTTGAGTATTTGATTATTCCGGAAATAATTAATGTAGGAAGAATTCCGATAATAATTGTTTGCGCAATTAAATTTATCATAGATAAAAAAGTTTTATCTATGATTTTCAGCAAAAATAATATTGAAAAATACTTTCTATTTAGTACAAAATCGTTAGAATATAGAACCCAAATCAAATTTATAAAAGGTAGAATACAAATGATAATTGACAGATAAGTGTAAAACAAGACACTTTCAGCTCTTAAACCTATAAATAAAATTACTAACGAAATTATTAAATAAATAATCCATACGATAAAAACAGGTAGCATTTTCACAAAAGATTGGTATCCTGAAAGGGATAAATCCGGAAGTTTGGAGTCTTTGTGAAATGCATTATTTGAGAATCTGTATAGATATCCGCTAAAATAAATCAATAGCATTAAAAATATAAATAATTCGACGGAAAGAACATAGTGTCCCCCTGTTGCATAGCCCAAGAACGAACTAAACAGGTTACCCAAAATATATGTCAAATATTCGCAACCGGAAATTGTCATAATTCCAATCAATGATAACAATGAAATTTGAATGAAAAACGATTTTTTGTCGCAATAAATTTCTTTTAAGTAATTTAAAACATTCATCTGGTTGCTCTCTTCCAATACTAATATTATAGCAATATAACAACCAATTGCAAGCAAACAATTTTTATAATAAAATAAAGAGTATGGAAACAGAGTTAAAACAAGAAATAAATATTGTTAAACCAAAACTGGATAAAATAAAGGAGTGTCTTTGACTCGGACAAAATTCAAACAGAATTAAACACTCTTGAACAACAAATGCAAAATCCTGATATATGGTCAGATAAAGACAAAGTTTCAAAAATCGGGCAAGAGATCAAAGAGAAAAAAGAAATTTTGGAAAAGTTGAATTCTTGGACTCAAACGCTTGATGATAGTGAAGCATCTATTGAACTTCAGGATAAAGAACTTATTGAAACAAGTTATAAAGATATTAAAAATTTAGAAAAAGAATTAGAAAAATTTGAATTACAACAAATGTTATCTGGCGAGTATGATAGTGCAGATGCAATTCTTACAATAAATTCAGGAGCCGGAGGAACAGATGCGCAAGACTGGGCAAGCATGTTGCTTAGAATGTATATGCGATGGGCTGAATCACGAGGCTGGAAGGTTGAATTGTTGGATAAGCTTGATGGCGAAGAAGCCGGAATTAAGTCTGCAACAATCAAAATTTCCGGTAAGCATGCTTTTGGTTATGCAAAGGCTGAAAAGGGGGTTCATAGACTTGTTAGAATTTCACCTTTTAATGCAAACGGGAAAAGGCAAACAAGTTTCGCATCTGTTGATGTTTCTCCGATTGTGGAAGATTTTGAAAAAACGATTTCAATTCCACAAGATGATTTAGAAATTACAACAATGCGCTCTGGTGGAGCTGGCGGACAAAATGTAAATAAAGTCGAAACTGCTGTAAGAATTCTCCACAAACCAACAGGAATCGTTGTTAAATGTCAACAAGAACGTTCTCAATTGCAAAATAAAGAATATGCAATGCAAATTCTTGTATCAAAACTTTTGGCAATAAAAGAAGCTGAACACGAAAAGAAAATGGCTCAATTGCGTGGAGAAACGGCTGATATCAATTTCGGTTCACAAATTCGTTCCTATGTATTCCACCCGTATAAAATGGTTAAAGACCATAGGACGGGTTATGAAGAGGGAAATGTTGATGCCGTTATGGACGGTGATTTAGATGGATTTGTTGAAAGTTATTTGCGACAAAGCACAAAACAGTAATATTTGTTAAAAAGAGTAGAGGGTTATAAAATGGAAGAAAATCAAAAAGAAGTTACAAAATCTACAATTTTAAAACACTACCTATCATCTTTACTGGTGTATGGTATTGTTCTATTATTTATAAGTTTTTGTCCGGCATTTAGAGAAAATGTGGGTGATAACGGATTTAATTACATAACATTTTTTGTTATTTATTATATTTGTTACGCATTTTTTGCTCTTCCGATTTTTTTCAAAACAAAACCTGTTTCTATTTTAAATTCAAAAAATGTTGCAATTCTTGAATATGTAAAAAAACAATTTACTAAAACTTCAACACCGGAAGAAAGATTAAAAGTTCTTGAACCAAACGAATTTGAAAAACAATCTATGGTTGAATTGTTTGTTAAGGCATTCTTTGGGGTGTATTGTATAAATTTGATTTGCACAAAATATTTGCCAACTTTTGATTATAATATTTCATTCTTAAAAGAAATGTTTTCACAAGCTATAACTTATGCCGCAAGTGGGCAAGGTTTGTTTATGGGGCTTATTCAATACATTGACGATACGTCTGATATGTGGCTTACTTTGATATTTATGCTTACGATAATAATTTTTGCCATAAGTTATTTGTCTGATTTAAACCTATTTAGAAACAAAATTAAATCTGTTGATACAACCCCGCTTGGTATAATTTCTTGTATAATCTGCTTTTATCCGTTTACAATTTTGACTAATGCTTTGGTAAAATCTTACACCGAGGGTTCAATTCCTGTAGAAAATCTTGCTCTTAGAATAATTTTAGACGTTATTTCCGTTGTTGCAAATCTTGTTATTTTGATTTCTGTAGCAAGACTTGGAACAAAATCAGGCAACCTTACAAATAGAGGAATCGTAAAAGGTTTTCCATATAATATTGTCAGACACCCCAATTATATAATGCAGGTCGTTTATATTATTGCAACAACAATTCCAATTTACTTTGTTTCAGATTTATCTGTTTTAGGCAAAATCGTTTTGACATTCGGAATGTTTGCGTGGATTTTAATTTTCTATCTTCGAGCAATTACGGAAGAAAGACACTTGCTTAAAGATTCTGAATACCAAAAATATACAGAAGAAGTTAAGTATAGATTTATTCCGAATTTGTTCTAAAATTCCCTACAAAGATAATTATTGATGCTATATTTATATTTGAGAGTCCTCCTTTTAAATAGGAGGACTCTTAGTGGCAAAAAATATTTTTAGGAATTTTAAAAAGAATATGATTTCAAATAATATTTCTTTTGGTGCTAAGTTTCTTTCTTCATCAACAATTCAAAAATATGATAGGGCTAAAAATATATTTGTCGATAAGGGAGTTTCACTTGTTCAATTTGAACCTCAAAATCGTTCTGATAAACTCGCAATAAAGATTGCTAATAACAAATGGGGAAGATATTTTATTGGTCAATCTATTTATCTTTGTGCTGACATGTTGTCAAAGAAAGAAGCTTCAAAAGAGGTTAATAAAATCTTGATGCTTACAGAACAAACTGATAATTTCAAAAAATTAGATGCTACAAAAATTCTGGCGCTTGCTCAGACTCAACAAAATAAAAATCTTCCAATGGAACTCAAGTGGTTACAAGTTGACCCAAAATTTCAATATTCAAAAGATGGTAGAACAATAAAACATGTAGGAAAAGCAATTGTAGATACCCTAAAAAATATATATGATGAACTGATTTTAGACTCCTCTCCGAATTCAAAGGGATTCTATATAAAGCAAGGTTTTGAATTAGTAGACGATATTAATGCAAGATTTCTCTGGAAAAAGTAACTATTTGTCGAGTAGTGTGAAATTCTTTCCTAATTTTTGTTCTAGTGTTTTGAATATTAAAGGAATGACAGTTAATAATAGTGCAACTGCAAATACTATCAATGCAGGTTATTATTGTCTGTTGAAGGTTAAAAATAATGGTTGGAAAATCCCAGATGATGTTTGGAATAAGAAAATTTAGTTATTTAACAACTTTATTCAAACCGTGAGGTTTATCAACATTTCGATGTAATTTAATTGCGATTTCTAGTGCCAAAAGTTGGATTATTACTGCGATACAGAATGTTTTTACAATCGGTTTGTCGCAATCAATATTTATGTTATATGTCGATTTAACTTGATTTGTACGATTTCCGATAACACAAATCGGTGGATTGTAGCTTTCTTTTATTTTGTTTAAGTTTTTAGTTGCAGTGTAGGTTAGATTGTCGTTCAATATATAGACAAGAACTTCGTTATTGTTGTTCAAAACGGCAACGTGTCCGTGCATAAATTCACCTAAAATTGCAGATGATGTATTTATATAAGATGTTTCTTTTATTTTTAGAGAAGCTTCTTTAGCGAGTGCGTAAGACTGACCATCTGCTGTCATTACCACATTTTTGTACTTAGATAAAAATCTCGCAAGTTGCTTAATTTTTGGCTGCAACTCAAATGATTTACTTATAAAAGAGGGAATCATTTTCAAATCCAAAGTGTAGTCATAAGTATCTATACCTTGAATTTGGGCAAATTTTAAGGCTAACAAAGTTGAGCATAAAAGTTGAGAAACAAAAGATTTTGTCGCTGCAATGCTTTTTTCTTCTCCTGCAAGACATGCAACTTTGTAATCAGAAGCATTCCAAATAGTTGAATTTTCTTTGTTTGTAATGCATAGGGTCTTGACTCCGTGCTCTTTAGCCTTTTCCAATGCGCTATTTGTATCAGTTGTTTCACCGGATTGAGTAATAAAGATGTATAAAATGTTGTCAGAATGAGCAATAGTGTCTTCTAACAGAAATTCACTTGAATAGATTGCACTTGCTTCAATTTTTGAAATTGAACTGAACAATTCTGCTGCATATCTTGCGCAATGATAAGAAGAACCGCTTGCGACAAGGATAATTCTATTAATATCTGTTGGAACATCTATATTTATATTTCCGGTTGAGTCCAAATATGCATCAAGAATTTTTTGAGCAATTTCTGATTGCTCGTAAATTTCTAATTCCATACAAGTTTTTTTTCTTTTGAATAAATCAAATACCATTTTATTACTTCCTTATTTGTTAAAAAAGGTCATAGGAAAATCTCTATGACCTTTCAAAATCCAGTCTATTAGCCAATAATTTCTTTAATCAATTGGTTAACAGTTTTAGGGTTAGCTCTACCTTTAGTTTCTTTCATAACTTGACCTACGAAGAATCCTAACAAGTTAGTTTTACCGTTTTTGTAAGCTTCAACCTCGTGCGGGTGAGCATCAACAACTTTTTGTACAAGTTCTTTAATTGCACCCTCATCAGAAATTTGGCTCAAACCTTTTTTCTCCACGATTACAGAAGCTTTTGTGCCATCTTTCATCATTTCGATAATAATTTGTTTCCCTATGTTATTTGAAATTGTTCCTTTTTCAATTAGAGAAATAAGTTCTGCTAAATTGTCAGGAGTCAATTTTGTATCAGTAATTTCAATATGTTCTTCTTTCAAGTAAGCTGTAATTTCACCCATAATGAAGTTTACAGCAGTTTTTGGATTAGCACCAAGTTCAAGAACTTTATCAAAGAACAATGCCAAGCCCATTTGTTCAACAATTACACTTGCATCATATTCGCTAAGCCCGATTTCTTGGTATCTTTTACGTTTTTGGTTAGGTAATTCAGGCATTTTAGCACGAATTTCTTCAACCCATTCTCTTGAAATTTCTAAAGGCATCAAATCAGGTTCCGGGAAATATCTGTAATCGTGAGCATCTTCTTTGCCTCTCATTGAACGAGTTTCACGAGAAGCATCGTCCCACAATCTTGTTTCTTGAACAACTTCTCCACCCTCTTCAACGATTTCGATTTGTCTTTCGATTTCGTATTCAATAGCTCTTTGAAGTGCGGCAAAAGAGTTTACGTTTTTGATTTCAGCACGAGTACCGAATTCTTTAGAACCCTTTGGCATGATTGAAATGTTCGCATCACATCTCATTGAACCTTCTTCAAGGTTTCCGTCACAAACTCCGATATATCTAACGATATTTCTTAATTCTTCCATATAATTTTTAGCTTCTTCAGAGCTTCTCATATCAGGTTCAGAAACGATTTCTAATAATGGAGTACCTGCTCTGTTCAAGTCAACTAAAGAATAAGTTGAACCTGCAATACCGTTAGCGCCTGCGTGAACTAATTTACCGGCATCTTCTTCCAAGTGTGCTCTTGTGATACCGATTCTTTTTCCATCAATTTCAATATGACCATTTACACAAATTGGTTCATCATATTGGGAAATTTGGTAACCTTTCGGCAAATCAGGGTAGAAATACTGTTTTCTGTCGAATTTGCAACGAGATGGGATTTCGCAGTTCAAAGCTAAACCTGTCAAAATACCCATATTAACACATTCCTTATTCAAAACCGGTAAAACTCCAGGCATACCCAATGTAATAGGGCTAGTCAAAGTGTTAGGTTCTTGACCAAATTCGTTTTTATCCGGTGCGAAGATTTTTGATTTTGTCTTTAATTGTGCGTGGACTTCCAAGCCAATAACGACTTCATATTTGTCTCTTAATTCTTGATCCATTTATACTTTCTCCTTATTTGAGTTTATCTTACCACAAAGGGAGAATTTTTGAAACATGAAATAATATTAAAAAGGCGGTCGGTTCAAATTTTGAACCGACCGCCTTAAGTCTTAGTTATAAAAAGTTAATTAGCCTTTAACTTGAGCCATAACTTCTTCAGCAAAGTTGTCTTGACGTTTTTCCAAACCTTCACCTAATTCGTATCTAGTGAATGATTTGATAGTCAATTTACCTTCAATCAACTGAGCGATTGTTTGGTTAGGGTCTTTAACGAATGGTTGTTCAAGTAAGCATCTTTCAGCCATAAGTTTGTTTACACGACCTTCAACGATTTTAGCTCTGATGTTTTCAGGTTTTTTCAACAAATCTTCTTTACCCATTTCAATTCTTGTTTCTTCATCAATTTCAGACTGAGGAATTTCAGCTCTTGAAATGAATTTAGGAGCAGATGAAGCGATGTGTAAGCAGATATCGTTCATCAATTCTTTGTCTTCTTTATCAGTGTTTAACAATACACCGATTTTTCCGTTGTGGATATAAGTAGCAACAGCGCCTTCATATCTAACGAATCTTCTAACAGTAATTTTTTCACCGATAGAAGCGATTTTTTCTTTCAATGCATCAGCGATAATTTTACCGCAAGATGGACAAGTTGCAGCCATCAAAGCATCAACGTCAGCAGGATTTAATTCTGCAACGTGTTTAGCCATATTTGAAGCTAAAGTTTTGAATTCGTCATTTTTAGCAACGAAGTCTGTTTCGCAGTTAACTTCAATCATAGCACCGCATTTATCATCAACATAAGATTCAACTCTACCTTCAGCAGCGATTCTACCCATTTTCTTTTCAGCAGAAGCGATACCTTTTTGACGTAGAATTTCAGTTGCTTTTTCCATATCTCCGTCAACTTCAACCAAAGCTTTTTTAGCAGCCATCATACCTGCACCGGTTTTGTCACGAAGTTCTTTAACCATTTGAGCTGTAATATTCATGATTTCTCCTTTTCTTATTAAAGTTTATTAAATAGATTTGCGTCATTCTTCGAAATTAGTACTCACAATTGATGAAACCATCTTTTGTTCGTGCTGCGAAGAATGACGTTAAATCTGAAATATTAATTATTCTGCTTTTTCTTCAGCAGCAACACCGGCATCTTCAGCTGAAATTTTTTCAACTTTTTTTGCTTCGTTTGCTTTGTTTTCTCTTAATTGTTTACCTTCCAAAACAGCATCAGCCAATTTTGAAGTAATCAATTTAATAGATCTGATAGCATCATCATTACCAGGGATAATGTAGTTGATGCCATCTGGGTTAGCATTTGTATCAGCTAAGCAGATAACAGGGATTCCTAATTTGTTAGCTTCTTTGATAGCGATTTCTTCTTTTGCTTGGTCAACAACGAAGATTAATTCAGGAAGGCCTCTCATATCTTTGATACCGCCCAAAGTTTTAGACAATTTAGCAAGTTGTCTGTTCATTTGAGCAACTTCTTTTTTAGGTAATTTATCAATATAACCGTTATTGATAAATTCTTCCATTTCTTTAAGTTTGTTAACTCTACCTCTGATAGTTTCAAAGTTAGTTAACATACCGCCTAACCATCTTCTGTTGATGTAGTAAGCGCCAGAACGTTTAGCTTCTTCAGCAACAACTTCTGCAGCTTGTTTTTTAGTACCAACAAAAAGTACATTTTTACCTTTTGCAGCGAAATCTCTAACAAGATTGTATGCTTCATCTAACAAGTCGGTAGTTTTTCTTAAATCAATAACGTAAATACCGTTTCTTGCACCGTAGATATACGGTTTCATTTTTGGGTTCCATCTTTGAGTTTGGTGTCCGAAGTGTACACCTGCTTCTAAAAGTTCAATCATAGATGCTGTTGGCATCGGTTTTCTCCTTATGTTTAAATGTATTGTACTACGGGTTAAAAAGCCTCATCTTACACATAACATTGATGATTTAGACTAGGGCGAACCTATCAGGCTAATGTAACCATTAATATAATAATCTAAACATGGATTTATGCAAATAATTAGGAAATAAAACTTAACTATAGGTGCTACGCACGTAGCTTTGCCACTAATAGTGGTGAAATTTGAAAAGGTATTTATATTCCCTCCCACCTACGTGGGGGAGGGAATTATTATTATTGTCATTCCGAACTGCGGATTTTGGCAAGAGTGAAGCGATAGCGAAACTCGTCCTCGGGAGGGCTGCGTTGAGCCGGCCGACCTGCCAATAATCCAAGACATGTTTCGGAATCTCCTTAACTTTTGAGACCCTGAAACTAGTTCAGGGTGACATTGGTGTGCAGTGTCGTAATCTCAAACACGGGGATAATTAATAATACAGTAAGCGGGGGTATAATCCCCGCTTACTGTAAATCACTTATAGACTTTTATCCACTCCTAGACCTATAGACTTTTAAAATCTAATCACCTACACACAAAACCTTAATCTCGCTCCAGTTCTTGCCACCGGGGCCCACGTTACCGTCGTCGATGTCGATGTAGAGCGCGATGCCTGGGAAATCATCGCTGTACTCCGAAGACGACCAGAACAAGCCAGAAGTCGGTAAGCCCAGTTGTTCTTTTTCTGCTTTTGTTTTTTCAGCTAAACTTCCAAATTTTGATCTATCCGGCAGGCTCATTCCAATATCATCACATGCTTTCTTTGCGCCTGCCCAATAGTTATCAATATTTTTTACCCAATTCGAATTTGCCACTTTAGGATCCCATTTCTTCATTTCATCACTTCCACCTTTTATTGGACTGAATGATGGTAATTGATATACACACCCTACCCCTTTTATTTCATTCCCTGCACAACCAGTGGAAAATCTTGCAACTTTGAAACTTCTGATATCATATTGTTTACCGTTTCGTGCTTCACTGTTTGGTCCTTTAAAACCATTTACGTCCATTACAAAATCTATTGGGTCTGTTACACTTGTTGTATATGCAAACTTCTTTGTTCTTCCAAAACCAATAGGTAAATCTGCAAAGCTAGGAGTCACTGTATCGCCATCACCAATTATTCCTGCATTTGGATTGTAGGTTAATATTAGTGTAGCTCCATCAGCTAAGATTATACCAACGTTATTACTTTTGTTATCTTTTAAGTTTAAATTCTTTCCTGTTTTTGCTTTTGATACATCATAAGTTTCACCATCTGTTGTGGTTACTGTTTTTGTTGGCCAACAATCTGCAATATGATCTGCATCACATCGCGTACTTATTTTTATATATTTTGAGAATTCATCTACAAATTCATCTGTACTATTATATGTTCTTTCAAGACCACCATCTGCTCTCATCAAGTCCATTGATTTTGTAATCTTTTGAGCTAAATTGGCTTGAGCTTCTGAATTACTGCGTTCTGCTATATTTTTTAATAATGTTGGCATTGTTAATGCTGCTACTACTCCGATTACTCCAAGAGTGATTAATACTTCAGCAAGTGTGAATGCAGTTTTCTTTAACATCTCTATTCCTCTCTTTATCATTAACCTTAATTATCCTGTTGCAATATATAATATCATATTTTAACTTCTAGAGCAAGAATTTATTTATCATTGCAGTTTTAGTTCTATAAGTTTACATTTGAATGGGATTAATATGAAAGATAGGATCTGTAGTACTTTAGGTAAAAACATTAAAAAATATAGAAAATTACGTGGTCTTACGCAAGAAAAAGTTGCGGAGTTAATTGATGTTGAAGTTCGCACTTTGAGTCTTATTGAAACTGGTAATAATTTTGTTTCAGCAAAGACACTCAACAAATTATCGCAAACGTTGAATGTTTCTCCAAGTGATTTACTGGAAGATGCAAATTGCAGCAACTGTGAACGTCTTTACCAAGATGCACAAAAAGCTCTTGAACTTCTCAAAGAAAATCCCGCAAAACTTAAAGCTCTTAATTATATTCTGAACGGGTTATTGTAGTACCTGAAAATTTAAATTCTCTTAATAATTTTCTACAAATATTGCAAAAATATTTTTATCTGTTATTAATATAAGTACTCACAATCCTCGTAGAGTAAATGTGCAAATTCATTACTTGCACCAACAAAAGGAAAGGTAATTTAAAATGGCAAATATTAAATCTGCTAAAAAAAGAGTATTAATCGCTGAAGCTAACAGACAAAGAAATGTGGCTTTCAAATCTACTATCAAAACTGCTGTTAAAAAAGCATTAGAACTTGCTAATGGCGAAGACAAAGAAGCTTTGAATACCGCAGTTTCTAAAGTTTATCAACTATGCGATAAAGCAGTTGTTAAAGGTATTTTACACAAAAACACTGCTGCTAGAAAAAAATCAAGATTAACTCTTGCTGTAAAAAAATTAGCTAATGCTTAGTTTTTAAATTTATCAATGAGTAAAGAAAAAGAGATTTCAGAAATGAGGTCTCTTTTTTTTAGCGAATAAGGGCTTTACAGTTTTATTTTCCCTCGCCCCTTGTGACTCTGCCGAGCAAAACAATCCAGTGAATTGTTTTGCGAGAGGTAGGGGTTGGGAGAGGGGGAAAATACACGAGTGTTCATACGACGTCACTCTGTATTAATCTATGCTCCATTTGTTTCCTGCGCCTCGCATTAAACGTGCCTCCGAGCCTGCCGACTAGTCCTGCAGGCAGCCAATCAATTCGGCAGGCTGCTCCGCACTCTGCTCAGCTTGCGTAATGACATGATTTTTTACCCCTCCTCGAAATCAAAGATTTCGGTCCTCCCACAAGGGGTGGACATTAGAGAGAATAAATTAAAACGTAACGGGCTATTCACTTTTCACCATGCACTTTTCACTAAGTCACAGAATGATGTGTTATTTCACCCAAGAAACTTGTTGGCTTGATGTGGCTTGTTTGATTACTTTTTTCTCTGTTTGAGGTTGGATATCTCTTCTACCAAGAGGAATTCTCAAAGATGATTGTTTACCAAGTTTCAATTGTACGTGGTCTGTATTCTTATGTGGAATAATGTCCGCACTGAATACAGGCATAGAACCCGCAACCATCATAAACATTGTTATTATTAAAACTTTTTTCATTAACTATCCTCTTCTTAATTCCAACAGGATTAATTGTTTATAACATAAAACTCTAGTCAAATGCAATACAATTCAGCTAAAGATTATATTAATATTGGTGTTAAAAATATGTAAAGAGATAGATTTATTATCTTTACGTTGTATAATAGGGTAGGATATAGTTTTAGTAGAGATTGATATATTATGCAAAATGTTTTAGAGAGAAAAGCGATTAAGAATATAGATTTTAACTGTGATTTGGCGCAGAGTTTCGGAATTTACAAAAATTCTTCAGAGTATAATTTATTGGATTATGTAAGTTCTGTTAATATTTCATGCGGGTTTCATGCCGGTGACCCACTAACAATCAAAGAAGCTTTACTTAAAGCAAAAGAAAAAAATGTTGTTGTCGGTGCGCATATCGGATTCCATGATATTCAGGGTTTCGGTTACAGACAAATGGATTTGGATAGTGATGAGCTTGATGCTCTTGTAACTTATCAAGTCGGGGCAATAATGACATTTGCCAAAGCTTATCACATGGAGATTGAACACGTAAGACCGCACGGTGCGATGTATCGCCAAGCTTCAGAAGATATTGAATTCTCCAGAACAATTGCAAAAGCTATTAAAAAATGTTCTAAATGGCTTGTTTATTATGGTGCAACAAGTGATAATTTGGCTCAAATTGCTGAAGAAGAAAATATTCAAGTTGCGCATGAAGTTCATTTGGAAAAGATTTATGACGACAAAGGAAATATTGATTTTTCTGCGAGAGATTTGGAAAACACAGGTATTTCTATTCAACGATTGAAAGATTTAATCCAAAATTCACAAGTTACAAATAATGTTGGAGGGAAAACAATCGTTCGTGCTGATAGCATTCACTTCTCTAATAAATTGTCAAATGCAAAAGAATTGATTGCTCAAGCTTATGACATTGTTGAACCATTGCCTTATAATTACAGAAATGCTCAAAAATCAGGCTGGGTTGAATAGTTAAAAAGTTTATTAATAAGAAAAAGGGATAAGTATGATTAAGAAAATAAAAATGCCAAAACAAGCCGGTTGGTTAGTTCCGGGGTTACAAGTTAAACGTTGGTTTGCGTTAATCCTTGTCGGTGCTGTTTTGATGACGGTTGGAATTTTGATTTTATTCGATTTGCAACCGATTTATAATACAATGAAATTTATTCAAAATGTCGCAACAAAGATTTCCACAGAATGGCTTGCATTTGGTATTGTGATGATTGGGGCGGCAATCTTTTTCAAGGGTTGGCAAAAAACGAATTTGTCAATAATGGATATTGACGAAGATAAAAATAATGACGTTTTGTTAGAAAATTTATACAAAAGAAGAAAGCTTAACAGAGGACCAAGAATTGTTGCAGTTGGTGGCGGAACAGGTTTATCAATGTTGTTAAGCGGAGCTAAAAATATTACTAATAATTTGACTGCAATTGTTAGTGTCGGTGATGATGGCGGAAGTTCCGGACGTTTGAGAGAAGAAATGGGAATTTTACCTCCGGGGGATATTAGACATTGTATTACTGCGCTTGCAGATGATGAAGATTTAGTTAACAAATTATTCAAATATAGATTTAAAAACGGTGAAGGTTTAGAGGGTCATAGTTTTGGTAACTTGTTCTTAACTGCACTATATGATATCACAGGTGATATGGTGTCTGCTGTTAGAGCCTCTTCAAGAGTTTTGTCTATCAGAGGAAGAGTTCTTCCTGCAACTTTAGATGACATGAAACTTGTTGCGGAAATGGAAGATGGAAGAATTGTTCATGGCGAATCAACTATTCCTGAAGCTCACGGAAGAATTAAAAGATTATTCACAGAACCTGCTAATTGCAAGGCTTTGGAAGACGTAATTCAAGCAATCAGAAATGCGGAACTTATTATCTTAGGTCCTGGAAGTTTATATACAAGTGTTATTCCTAACCTTTTGGTTAAACAAATTTCAGAAGAAATTATTAAATCAAAAGCAAGAAAAATTTATGTATGTAATATTATGACTCAACCCGGGGAAACAGATAATTACACAGTTTCAGATCACTTGAAAGCATTGATTCAACACTCCGGTTCAAATAAAATTGTTGATGCTGTTTTGGTAAATGATTATTTACCTGAAAAATTGGCTGATATTTACCAAAAATCAGGTTCTTATCCTGTGAAGTTAGATACTCAAGAGGTTAAGAAATTAGGTATTAAAATTGTTGCAAAAAAACTTATCCAAGACAGCAAAGAGGGACTTGTAAGGCATAGTTCAAACAGAGTTGCTCGAGCAGTTTACTACTGGTTTAGAAAAGAACAGAAAAAATCTGCAGGTTTTCTAAAATAAAAATAAGGCATAGATTATGGTAAAAAAGGTTACTGTCAGGACGTTAAAAAAAATCAAAGAAAGTGGTGAAAAGTTTTCAATGCTTACGGCTTATGATTATTCAACCGCAAAATATCTTGATGAAGCAGAAATTGATGTTATTTTGATAGGTGATAGTCTTGCGATGGTGGCTTTAGGTTATGAAAATACTAATTCTATCGGTGTTGACGAGATGGCAATCTTTACCAAAGCAGTAGCGAAAGGTGTTGCTCGTGCAATGGTTGTAACCGATATGCCTTTTATGAGTTATACGATAGATATTCCAAGTGCCTTAACAAATATTGGGAAGATGGTTAAACTCGGTGCTAATGCTGTTAAACTTGAGGGTTGCAATGATTATATGCTTGAACTTATCAAGCGAACTACTCAAATGGGTGTTCCTGTGATGGGGCACATCGGTTTTACCCCTCAATCTCAAAACGTTATCGGAGGACATATTATTCAAGGTAAAAATGTTGATGCAACTTTGGAAATTTTAGAACAAGCTAAAAAACTTGAACAGGCCGGTGTATTTTCAATTGTATTGGAAATGGTTCCGGAAGAGAGTGCAAAGTTTATCTCTGAAAATATTTCGGTTCCGACAATTTCGTGTGGTGCAGGTCGCTATTGTACGGGACAAGTTATCGTTTGCGATGATTTGTTTGGAAAATTTTCAGAGTTCAAACCAAAATTCGCAAGAAAATACGGAGATATGAGAAGTTTAATTTTAGATTGTGCCAGAAAGTACAACGAAGATGTCAAAAACGGGAATTACCCTAATGACGACGAAGTTTTTAAATTAACCCCAGATGAAGCGAAACAATTAGAACTCCATCAACAACAAACAAAATAAAGAGGAGAAGAAAAATGTTAGTTCATACAATTAAAGATGTAAGAGATCAAGTAAAACAATGGAAAAAAGACGGTTTAACAGTAGGACTTGTTCCTACGATGGGTGCTTTACATAATGGTCATTTAAGTCTAATAAAAAAGGCTGTTGAAAAATGTGACAAAGTTGTAGTTTCAGTATTTGTAAACCCTATTCAATTTTGTCCGGGCGAGGATTTGGACAAATATCCAAGAACGCTTGAAGCAGACCAAAAGCTTTGTGAAGATAACGGTGTAAGTATAGTGTTTGCTCCGACCCCGACAGAAATGTATGGCGAAAATCAAATGCGAACAAATGACTTTTTGACTTATGTAATTCCTCCGTTTTTCTATGTAAATAAATTATGCGGAAAATCAAGAGTCGGTCACTTTGACGGTGTTTGTACCGTTGTTAATAAATTGTTCAATATTGTTCAACCAGATTGTGCTTTCTTTGGTCAAAAAGATGCTCAACAACTTATTATTATCAAGAAAATGGTTAAGGACTTGAACATTCCTGTTGAAATTATTCCTTGCCCAATTGTAAGAGAAGACTCTGGGCTTGCGTTAAGTTCAAGAAATAAGTATTTATCAGAAGAAGATAGAAAATATGCATTGGCACTTAGTCAAATTCTAAACAATATCAAACAATGCTACAAAAGAGGTATTACTGATGTTGAAGCATTGAAAGAAACTGCTTATAAATTCTTGAATGAACATCACGATTTGGAATATTTGGAATTTATGAACGAAGAAAATCTAGATGAAATGAAAATTGCTGACAACCATACAAGAGTGTTCATTGCTTGCAAAGTCGGTGGTGTTAGATTGATTGACAATATTTTACTTGGAGAGTAATTTATGAAAAAATTTTTAGTGTTAATAGTTCTTACTTTTTGCACATTATTACCTGCGAATGCTATTTGGGAAAATGTTACCAATCCGGAAAATTCAAGAATAAAGGTTTCTATATGGTGTACACCAAATAGAAAGACTTGCAAAATTGGGACTTTTACACTAAGAACTTTTTCTAAAGAACCTTTGTATATTGAAGATAATCTTGTTTGTACGCCAAGCAGAAAAATGTGTTCCGACGGAACAAAATCAATACGTTCTTCAAAACCGTTATTCTAAAATAATAAATCATACAAAATGACTAAAAAATCCGATAAAATGTTCCCATACTTTTGTCGGATTTTTTTTTCGTTAAATCCCCCGATTAAATTATTAAAAAATTCACACTCAAATTAATCAACCATGCGGCTAAAGCATGATTTAGAGCATGATTGAGAGATTTTGTAAATCTAAAGATTTAGATAACTCATTCAACCTTGCCGGCATGATTTATCAATCAGTACATGGATTTAAAAACCCTCTAAAAAGATTAGTATATAAAGTGTAGAGAACATAAAACAAATACAAACCACGGGGGAATAAATGATGAGAGATTTTAACAAAAAGTTGAGAGTGTTGCTAATTGATGATAATGCAAATCACTTGAGAGGTATTAAAGAATTAATCAACCTTGAAAGTAGCTACGAAGTTGTGGGTACAACTACAAGTGCTAATTTGGGTATTAATTTGATTAAAAAATATCACCCAGATGTTGTTTTGATGGATATCAATATGCCGGAAAAAGATGGGTTACAAGCAATTCAAGCAATAAACAAGTTAGGTCTTTCAACAAAAGTTATCGCATTGAGCGGATATGATGATTCTGATTTAATTTATAGAGCAATGAAGCTAGGTGCTAAAGGTTACGTATTAAAAACCATGGCTTCTGTTAAGTTGATTGATGCAATTGAAGAAGTTGCGTCAGGAAAAATTTATCTACCATCAGTTTTATCTACAAGATTTTTCGAATACTTCCAAACAACTGCAAAAGAAGAAGCAAAAATTTCAGAAGGCGAAAACTTACTTGCAAGTTTAACAATGAGAGAAAATGAAGTTCTTGAACTTTTAACCGAGGGTATTAACTACAAGAGTATTGCAGGAAAACTAATTATTTCCGAAACTACAGTTAAAACACATGTAAATAATATTTTCCAAAAGTTACAAGTTAACGACAGAACAAATGCAGTGTTATATGCGCTTAGCCACGGTTTCAAACCAAGCAAATCTGTTGCTATGACAACTGTTTAATTAAAAATTTTGACACAATACTTTCTATATAAGGGTTCTGAGTTAAACAAAGAACCCTTTATTTTTTAACCATAAAGGACAAAAATGACAGAACAATTAACACCGGAAACTCTCAATCAACAAATCAGATGTGTATCGCACGAAATTAGGAATCATTTATCTATTTGTGATATGTATTCACAGATTATTAGAAAAAATCTAGAAAAATCCCAAATAGAAAATGCATCAATTGAAAACGCAATTGACTGCATTCAAAATTCGTTAAAAATAATTGGTGCAAATTTGTTGGATTTAAAATCATTGAACAATAATACTCCTCGAGTTTTTGACTTTGAAACTCTTGTAAATAAAGCTATAGATCTATCAAGAGCCTATACAACAGAAAAAGATATTAGTTTTAATATCTTTATTAAAAATAGTGCAGATATTCAAGTTGATGAAAACAAATTTCTTGCCTGTATTGTAAATATCATAAAAAATGGTATTGAAGCTATTGAAACCTGCGGAAAAATTGAAATCCTAGCAGAAATCAAAAATGATTATGCGATTTTAAAGATTTCAAACAATGGAAAACCAATTCCTAAAGATAAACAAAAGAATATCTTTAATCAAGGTTATACAACCAAAAAGACAGGTTGTGGATTGGGTTTGAGTATTTGTAAAAAAAATCTTGCAGAGCAGAATGCAACTCTTGAACTGACAAAATCTCTCAAAAATTGTACTCAGTTTGAGATAAAAGTTCCGGTGTTTTCTTAAATATAAAATGTGTCCTTACAAACGGATATAAATACTTTCATTGTGAATACACTTGTCCCTATTTAATCGGCAAACAGCTTTACTATCAAAAAGGGAACCCTTTTAGGAACTTTTGTTGTTCCCGAGCTTGAGCCTTAACCGATTACAAATACATTATACGATATTTTTTTGACTTTGAAAAGTCCGTATTTTTACGTAGGTATTTTTACCTACGTATTTTATGCAATTAATACAATATAAAAAGCGGGCTTAAACAAAATGTTTAAGCCCGCTTCCAAGTTCTTTAAAATTATAAAAATTATAATTTTTCTGCAACCATCAATGTAGTTTCAGCTAATCTTGTAGAATAACCACATTCATTATCATACCAAGAAATAACTTTAACCATGTTGTCGCCCATAACTCTTGTTAATAATGAGTCAACAGTTGAAGATTGGTGAGAACCGATATAGTCAGTTGAAACTAATGGTTCATCTGAATAGCACAATACGTGACCATCAGCAGCTTCTTTCAAAGCAGCATTAACTTCTTCAACAGTAACTTTCTTTTCTGTTTCAAAAACAACATCAACGATAGAAACGTCTGGAGTAGGAACTCTCATTGCGAAACCATCTAATTTTCCTTTTAATTCAGGGATAACCAAAGCAACAGCTTTAGCAGCACCAGTTTTTGTAGGAACGATGTTTAAAGCACCAGCTCTAGCTCTACGAGGATCTTTGTGACCAGCATCTAAGATTTTTTGGTCGCCAGTGTATGAGTGAACAGTTGTCATCAAACCTTTAACGATACCGAATTTTTCTAAGATAACTTTAGCTACAGGAGCTAAGCAGTTAGTTGTACAAGATGCCATAGAAATAACATTGTGTTTAGCTGGATCATATTCGTTTTCGTTAACACCTAAAACGATAGTTTTGTCTTCGTTTTTAGCAGGAGCTGAGATGATAACTTTTTTAGCACCAGCTGCGATGTGAGCTTTAGCTTTTTCAGCATCTGTGAAGAAACCAGTTGATTCAACAACAACTTCAACACCTAAATCTTTCCAAGGTAATTGAGCAGGATCTTTTTCAGCGAAGAATTTGATTTTTTTACCGTTAACGATAATACCTTCTTCGTAAGCTTCTACTGTACCTTCGAATTTACCCATAACTGAATCATATTTGAAGATTCTAGCAGCATCTTCAGGTTTTAGACCTGGATCGTTGATTGCTACATAATTAATTTTGTCAAAAATACCTTCTTTGATAGCGGCTCTTAATGTGTTACGGCCGATTCTACCAAAACCGTTAATTGCTACGTTTACCATAAGTTTTTACTCCTTCTTATTGTGTAACATTTACTACTACATAACATGCCGATATTATCATCAACAAAAAAACTAATCAAGTGGACTAACCAGTTAAATAATTAAGAAATAATTAAGGTTTGTAAATTAAAATTAATATTACTAGCAAAAATAAATATTTATACCTTTTATACTCAAAACAGTAATGTAGAAAGTAGGTATTTTATATGGCTCTAAATATTGGAAAATTTACAGGATATACAACTTCCGGAGCTCAAATATTCCAAAAAATGGATAAAGGAACTCGTGTTATTACAACAATGGCAAAAGACGGGAAGCCATTACAAGAAATTCGTTTAAAATCAGTTAATAATGATATTCAAGGTTCAATGGTAAAAGTTAGAGATTTTCGTACCGGTTTAGCGAGAGAATATTCAGATCTTACTGATTTAAAATCAGATGATAAATTCAGATCCGTAATTAAAAGATTTATTGATAATATTGGTAACAAGATAAGAATTGCTGTAACAAAAAGTAAAAACGGTAAAAAAATTGAAGTTGCGCAAAACTATGAAAAAGCGAATGGTGAAGAATTTTGGTTAACAAAAAACATCGACAAATCAAAAGGTAATAGAGTTGATGTTTTTGATGAATTTGAAACTTCAAGTTGGACAAAACCAAATGGCGAAAAACTTAATGGCTTATACCAACGAGAAGCGACAATTGATGGTGGCGGTAAACCAATTTATGAAAGAACTTTTGGTGACATTGAAACTTTACCAAGCCTAAAGGAACTTATATAACCTAATAATGGATAACATTAAATAAACAAAGGGAGAATCTTAGCAATAAGGTTCTCTTTTTTGTTGGTTAATCAAGTTATTAGTTCTTTTAGTACGTCGTTGTGAATTTTATAACAATCTTTGTTTATTTTTTCTTTTTGACTTCAATGCAAAAAGGTGCTGTGCACGTAACCACATTTGTTCCATTTCTGCGTTCTATATAAAAATTTGAAATATTAAGTTATGTAACAAAATAAAAAGGATATAGCAATTATATACTCTAAAAATACTTTATATAAATGTAAGCGATAAGCAAACAATAAAAAAGATTAAATAAACACGAGACATAAATTATACACTACCTACTACACACTAACCTTCTACACACGAGGAATTGAAAAAAAATTCCGAACTCTTTCGAAAGAAAGGGTTTTTTTTTGTCTTATTTTACATAATTTACAAGAATATCTGGGGGAAAAAGTTCTACACTTTCAAAATTTAAATTTGTGCAATTTGATATTTTTTCAACTTCTTTTCCATAAAAGCAAGACTTTCCGTTATTGTCGCCCAAAATTTTTGGTGCCACAAAGTGGTAAAGTCTATCAATATACGGCAAAAAGCTTCCGTTTAATTTACCGCCTGCTTCAATTAAAACACTCATAATACCCCGTTTATATAACTCTTCTAAAATAAACTCTATATCAAGTTTGTTATTTACGATTGGGGTGTAAATATACTGAAGATTATTATTTGATAAGCTTGATTGATTTTTTAATGAATGGAATACAAAAATCTTTCCTTGTTTGTAAATTGTCATTTGGGAATTCGTTTTTAATTTCCTATCCAAAATAACTTTGCATTTATGTTCCATTGTCGGATTATCAGCTAAAATAGTTGAAGATGATGTAAGAATTGCATCGTATCGTTTCCTGATATTGCGAACTTCTTCTCTTGCGAAGTCAGATGTTATCCATTTGGAATCATTAGTTGAAGTTGCAATTTTTCCATCTATTGTTGTTGCGGTTTTTAATGCTACAAAAGTTTTATGTTCAACTTGATTTTTGATGAAAATTTCGTTTAATTTTCTACATTCGTCTTCTAGAATTGGTCCGATAACTTCAATTCCTGCATCAATCAGTTTTTTTAAGCCATTACCCGCAACAATCGGGTTAACATCTTTCATTCCGTAAACAACACGTTTTACCCCTTTTTCAATAATCAAATCAGCACATGGCGGGGTCTTGCCATAATGAGAACATGGTTCAAGATTTACGATTAATGTACAATTTTTAGCATCATCAAGTTTTAATAGCGCATCTCGTTCTGCGTGATTTTCGCCATATTTTTTGTGATAACCTGTTGAGATAATTTCACCTATATCATTCAATACAATGCACCCAACAAGTGGATTTGGAGAAGTTTCGCCTTGAGCCTGTTTTGCCAATTCTATACATTTTTTCATCAATAAATCATATTGTTTCATATTTGTATTTTATAATAAATTATGATAAATTGAAATAGATAAATATTGACATAAAAAGTAGAGAGGTCTTTAGATATGGTAGATTTAAAATACATTGGACACAGTGCTTTTGAATTCAAAAAAGAAGATAAGGCTGTATTGGTTGATCCTTTAGTTTCGACTAATGAAAAATTTAATTGGCACGAAGAACCGATTACAGATATTTTGCTAACTCATGCTCATGGGGATCATTTAGGTGAAGCTATTGAAATTGCAAGAGAAAAAGATATTGAAATTACTGCAGTTTTTGAACTTGCAAATTATTGCAAAGCTCAAGGAGTTAAGGTAAAACCCGTAGGATTGGGGTCTTGGATTAATTATTCTTGGGGAAGAGCCGTTTTCTTGCCGGCATTTCATTCTAGTTCATTGCCAGATGGAAGTTATGGTGGGAATGCAGCAAGTATTTTGTTTGATATTGATGGTGTAAGGATTTATCACGCAGGCGACACTTGTTTATCTTCTGAAATGAAGACTATCAAAGAATTGTATGCTCCACAAATTGCACTTTTACCAATTGGCGGGAATTATACAATGGACGTTGAACATGCTGCAATGGCTGCAAAATGGTTAGGTGTAAGAACAGTTATTCCTATGCATTATAACACTTATCCTGAAATTCAAGCAGATTTGCAAAGGTTTGCCAACCTTATTGCTTATGGAAATACAGCTTGTCAAATTTTAAATCCTGCAGAAATTAAATAACAATATTATACAGGTCGGCATTTAAAAGTCGACCTGTTTCTTCGATTATTATCAAAGAGGTTTTTATGAAAGTTTTATTTGTAATTGATAGATTAGAGTTAAAATATTTTGAGTTTAATAATTTAGTAACCAATTTTTGGATAATAAAAAGTTTGCTTGAAAGAGGTTGTGATGTTTGGATTACAACGATTGATATGTTGAAACTTAAATCCGCAATTGCTTATACCTCTTGTTATAAGTCTTTTGTTAAAGATAACAATATTTTTTATGATAAAGAAAACTTAACAGAAAAGAAAATTGAAGACTTCAATCTTGTAATGTTCAGACCTGACCCTCCGGTTGATTTGGATTACATCAATGCAACTTATGTTTTTGATTTTGTTGATAGAGAAAAAACTTTTATTATGAATGATACAACTGAAGTTCGTAATTTTAACGAAAAATTACATGCAGTTATATTCAATGATTTGATGCCTAAAAATATTGTAACATCAAGTTTTTCTGATATTATAGAATTCTTAAATGAAAATGAAGAAATTATTTTAAAACCGTTAAATCAATGTTTTGGCGGTGGTGTTATGTATTTAAAACACGGGGATAAAAACACCGCTGTTATTATAAATTCTATGACTAAGAACGGTAAAAATATGATAATGGTTCAAAAATATATTTCAAAAGCTGTTTATGGAGATAAACGAGTGTTGTTTTTAGGGGAAGAGGTTTTGGATTATTGTGTTCAAAAAACACCAAGCAATAATGATTTCAAATTCTGTGAACATTCTGACAAAAATATTCATAAAGCTATTTTAACAGACTTTGAAAAAGAAGCCTTTAAACCTGTTGCTAAAAAATTAACATCAATGGGAATTTATATGGCAGGTCTAGATGTTATTGATGGAAAAATTATAGAGGTAAACGTGACAAGTCCTTGTTATTTTATTAAAGAAATTAATAATCATTTTGGTTGTCATTTGGAAGATAAAATTGCTGATTATATTATAAGTACCGTTCAATCTAAAATAGCTGTAGCTAAATAGTAGTCTAATATAAAGATTCTTTCACTCCGAATAATTAATAAATATCACTAGCATTAAAAATCTCTTCGTGCTAGTATGTGTGGATAGAAAAAAGAAATCGAGGTGGATATGGATAATCTTAAAATTTATCTTGACAAAGACATTAATCAAGACTTAATTAAATCAAAAAAAATAGCAGTTATTGGTTTTGGTTCACAAGGTTACGGGCAATCTATGAATCTTAAAGATTCAGGTTGTGATGTTGTTTTAGGTTTAAGATTAGGTGGAAAATCAGATACAAAAGCAAAAAAATACGGATTTAAAACAATGACAATTGAAGAAGCCGTAAAATGGGCTGATATTGTTCAAATCCTAATTCCTGATGAGTTGCAAGCCGATGTTTATGAAAAACAAATTAAACCAAATATGCATTCAGGTCAGTATTTGATGTTTTCTCACGGATTTAATATCCACTACAAAAAAATTGTTGCACCTAGTGATATCAACGTAATTATGGTTGCTCCAAAAGGTCCTGGACATACGGTAAGAAGTCAATATGTTGAGGGTAAGGGTGTTCCATCTTTAATCGCAGTTTATCAAGATCCATCAGGAGATTCAAAAGATGTTTCATTGTCTTATGCTTCTGCTATTGGAGCAGGTAGAGCCGGAATTATTGAAACAACATTCAAAGAAGAAACTGAAACAGATTTGTTTGGAGAACAAGCAGTAATTTGTGGTGGTGTTTCTGCCTTGATGAAAGCCGGTTTTGAAGTTCTTACCGAAGCTGGATATTCTCCATATATGGCATATTTTGAGGTTCTTCACGAAATGAAATTGATTATTGACCTTGTAAACCAAGGTGGACTTGCAGATATGAGATATTCAATTTCTAATACTGCCGAATACGGTGATATGACAAGAGGACCAAAGGTTATTGGAGAATCTTCTAAAAATGCAATGCGAGAAATTTTAAAAGATATTCAATCTGGCAAATTTGCAGAAGAATTCACAACTGAAATGAGCTCCGGTTGTAAAGTATTCAATAAATTGAGAGAAGAGAATGCATCTCACCCAATTGAAAAAATTGGCGAAGAAATTCGCGAATCTTTCGTTTGGGGCCACGATGACAAAATCATTGACAGAGATAAAAATTAGTTTAATAAAGGAATAAAAAATGTTCAATACAGAAGATACTTACGAAGTTGTTGTTTTTTCAATCGGAGATACAAAAGCCGGTTCAAAAATGGGAAAATTACAGTTGAAAAATACTGTTGATAATACTTTATTGAATTGTATTCTTTGGGAAGAAACATTGAATAGATTTGATAGTAAAATTTTTAGAACTGGAAATTTGGTTAGAATTGTTTCTGCAAGTTTCAATGAAAAATACAACAATTGTTTAGTTTCAGCTCTTGAGTTAATCAAAGAAGCAAAATTGGGACTTGAAAAGCAAGAAATTGAACAATATTGGACAAAATTGCAATCATATATTTCAAAAATAAAAGATGAAAAACTTCATTTGTTTGTTTCAGAATTGTTTGAAAAAAATGCAGATACATTCAAAATTATGCCTGCTGCTAAATTGATGCACCACAACTATGTTGGAGGTCTTTTGGTTCACACTGTTGAATGTGTCGAGTTTGCAGAATTAAATATGGCATCTTTTTCTTATAAAGCAAATGAAGACGAAATTTATGCCGCTTGTTTGTTGCATGATTTTGGCAAAATTTTTGAATACACAATTGATACTGAAACCGGTTTGATTGATTATGCTCCAAACTTTAGAGAAGAATGGATTTCTCATTCTCAGTACGGTTTTTGCATTTGTATGAATGCGGGGTTTAAAAAAGTTGCTAAGATGATTGCAGCTCATCACGGAAGAGCGGAATGGGGTGCTATTATTGATCTTGACCAAAAAGATTTGGAACCGGAATTATATTTAATTCATTTTATTGATAATTTATCAGCTAAATTTGGGAAAATAAGTACACGACTTTTAGAACAGAAAGAGGGTTAAATATTTTGTCAAAATTAACGGAAAAACATCACTATGACGGAACGTTAGTTTGCGTTGAGGGTATTGATGGCTCAGGTAAATCTACACAACTTACTCTTTTACGTGATTGGCTAAAAGATATTGGTAAAGATGTAATTTTTACAGAGTGGAATTCTTCAGATTTGATTTCACAAACAACAAAGCTTGCAAAAAAGAAAAATATGCTCTCTCCAAGAACATTCAGCTTGCTTCACGCAGTAGATTTTGCTGATAGACTTAAACAGATTATTGCTCCGGCATTGAAAGCCGGCTTTATTGTTTTGGCAGATAGGTATGCTTATACGGCTTTTGCCAGAGATGTTGCTCGTGGTGTCGATCCCAATTGGGTTCGTGGTGTTTATAATTTTGCAATTAAACCGGATTTATCTGTTTATTTTGATATTGACCCAAAAACTTCACTGGAAAGAATTTGTTCAAACAGAAGAGTTCCAAAGTTTTACGAAGCAGGTATGGACTTGAAATTGAGCAATGACCCTTACGAAAGTTATATGATTTTTCAATCAAAAGTAATTCAAGAATATAAAAATATGCTTGATGAATTTGGTATTGTTAAACTTGATGCAAATGATACAATTCATAAAAAGCAAGTTGAAATCCGTAAAATGTTAAAGGCAATTCTTAAAGAAAAAGGAGTTGAAATTTAATGGAGCAAAAAAACAGAAAATATCCGGGGCTTCTTGTTGTTATTGAAGGTACAGACGGTTCCGGTAAATCAACGCAACTTCAACTTCTAAAAAAATCATTGCAAGATCAATGTTATGGTGTAATTGTTTCTGAGTGGAAGACTTCTCGATTGATTGCAAATGTTATTGATGATGCTAAAGAACGAAATTTGCTTAACGCGACAACTTATAGTTTATTGTATGCCGCTGATTTTGCTGATAGGCTTGAAAATCAGATAATTCCTGCCCTGAAATCAGGTTTTGTAGTTTTACTTGATCGGTATTATTATACTGCTTTGGCTCGAGATGTTGTAAGAGGTCAAAATATTGACTGGGTTAAAAATTTGTACGATTACGCTCCGGAACCGGATTTGGTATTCTATCTTGATATGCCTGTTGATACTTTATTAAAAAGAATTATTGGAACAACCGGTCTTGATTTTTACGAAAGTGGACGAGATGTCGGTTTTTCTACCGATTTTTACAAAAGCTTTGGAATTTATCAAAATAAATGTCTTGAACAATATAACAAAATGAAGTCTGAATACGGATTTATCAGTATTGATGGTACAAAACCAATTGATGAAATTCATAAAATTATGTCAAATGAGGTGCAAAAAATTCTTGATACCGGAATCATAGACTAAGCACCACAAGAGCGAAAAATCAACATAAAACAGTTAAATGTTAACAAAATAAATAAAAATTTACGTTGCGAAACATTTTACGTCATGGGGCATGGTTTATGCTAAATTATAGGGTGTAAAAGGATATATTTAAAGAATAGTTTTTAGTAAGGAGATAATGAATGTCTGAATACTTGAGCAAGGAAGAGATTAAACAATGGAGAAGCTCATTAGAAAAGATTACATTAGAAGAGTTTGCCGCCAGATTAGGGAAAAAAGTTGAAGAGAAGAAAGAAACTAATGACTTAATTGATATCGTACTTCACGGACAGCCTGTTGTTTCCAACGAACCGGAATGGAATGCAAAAGCTGAACGTTTGAGTACTATTGCAGATAGAGCTTATGAAAAAGAAAAAGAACTTTACGTATCTCCATTCTCTGCAAAGAATTTAAAATTAGATGATATTCCATCTAAAGAAACTGAAACAAAAACAAAAGATACAGTAACTAAAAAAGTAGAAAAAACAGCTCCTATAAAATCAACAAAAACTAAAGTTTCATCTGCTAAAAAAGCTGATAAGAAATTAGTAAAAGCCACAAAAGATATTGTTGATAATGCTAAAACCGGTGATACTTTGAGAGATGATGTTAGAGTGGTTTTTAAAAAAGCACTTACTGATAGAGAGCAAAAAGTGTTTGATTATTTTGCAGCTCACAAAAATAAAATTGTTTATGCTAAAGACCTCGCATCATTATTAGATTTGCCACGAGATTATGTATATAAATATATCAAAAACTTAAGAGCAAAAATCGAGGGTGAATCCCTTAAAAATGCTGATAAAGGCGGATTTATTCTATCTATATAAGAACTATAAATTTATAACTAAAAAGAACAATTGAACTTAAATCAATTGTTCTTTTTTATGTTTAAATTTATTAATTTATCTTATTTCAACCTTAGCACCAACAAATTCAAGTGCTTTTTTAGTTAAATCTGCTTCTTTATCAGAAATGTTTGTCATAAATGTTGATGGAACAGATTCAACAACATTTTTTGCTTCTTTGTAATCTAGTCCTGTGATTTGTCTTAATGTTGCCATTACGGTTGCTTTATTTGTTCCGGCATCAAGTAAAACTAATGTTTTATCACCTGTTGTTCGCTCAATAACTTTAACGTTAGGTTTAATATTTGGGTCTATTGGTTTGAAACCGTTTTTTATTCCATCTAAAAACCACTGTTTGTAGTGAACATAGTCAAAATTATTTAAATCAATATTGTATTTTCTTTTTAAATAATCAGTTATAATAACAATCAGCATAATTGCAATTGCGCCATACAAAAATGGAGTATCTATCATATAAAGCCCTCTAATTTATTACACATGCATATTAACATATTCAAAAAATAAAATCAATTTGAACAAAAAGCGGTGAAGTTAATAACTTCACCGCTTTTAAAACTATTGATTATTAAAATCAAACTATTTGATTTCAACAACAGCACCAGCTGCTTCAAGAGTTTTCTTGATAGATTCAGCTTCGTCTTTTTTGATGTTTTCTTTAACTGCTTTAGGAGCTGCTTCAACTAAGTCTTTAGCTTCTTTCAAACCTAAACCTGTTAAAGTTCTAACTTCTTTCAATACAGCGATTTTCTTATCAGCTGGAACTGAAGCTAATACTACAGAAACTTCTGCATCAGCATCGTCTGCTGCTGCAGCTGCTGCTGGAGCTGCTGCTACAGCTACTGGAGCTGCTGCTGATACGCCGAATTTTTCTTCCATAGCTTTAACTAATTCAGCTGCTTCTAATAAAGTTAATTTTTCAATTGATTCTAAAATTGATTCTACACTCATTGTTTTTCTCCTTTTATTATTTTTTTTGAGTTTTCTAATACATTGTTAAGCACAGAGGCTTAAATATTTTTGCCACAAATAAATTATGCAGCTTTTTGATCTCTGACAGCTGCCATTGCTCTTGTAAGTTGAGAAAGAACAGCGTTGATAGAGTTTGCGATACCTGAAGCTGGAGAGTTGATAGATCCAAGCATTTTTGCAAAAAGTTCTTCTTTTGAAGGAAGAGCTGCCAATGCTTTTGTTTCTTCAACTGATAACAATTTACCGTCCATAACTGCACCAAGGATTTCTCCTTTTTTAGTATCTTTGATAAATTTAGTAACAGCTTTTGCAGGGCTTACAGGATCTTCAAAACCGAAAGCTAAAGCGATAGGTCCTGTTAGCTTTTCAGTTAAAGCTTCGTATTCAGTACCTTTTACAGCTATTTTAGCCAAAGTGTTTTTGGTAACCATGTAGTCACCACCATTTTTTTGAATTTCACGTCTTAATTTAGTGATTTCTTCAACGGTCAAACCTTTGTACTCAGTAATAACTGCAACTTGAGCTTTTTCAATTTTTGATTTAATCGCATCTATTTTTTCTGATTTAAATGCTTTTGTTGCCATTTTTAGCTCCTTTGATTTCTGCGACGAAGGGAAACTTTCCCATCGTTATATTTAATTATCGACCTATAAAACTAAAAAAGACTTTGCGTCAATCCTAGTTTTACCGCAAAATCTTACACATAAGTCTATAAAATGCTATTTACTTTCGTGTAACCTCGATTAGCTGATTTAATCATTTAACCTTTGAGCTTTTAACACTGCCACTCAGTTTTAGGAACATTTCTTGCTCCTTTTGTCAAACCTTTATGGACTCTTGTTTTCTGCCCACCGGACTAATTGTCTGCGGCTATATTTCCAATATAGTGTAAACATAATTAAAATGCAACTGTATTAGATTTTAAGAATCGTTTCGGTAATATTTATTTACAATTGTATAGCAATTTTGGTGAAATTTTTGTTTTAATTAATATATGGTAGAACAAGTAGATAATCCTGCAAATAAATCTATGCATTACGGCAATCATAGTGTGGGCATTTTAAATCCTCCGAATAGGTTGCCTAAGTGTGTTTTGTATTCTGCTCGAGAGGGTGATAAGATGTTCAATCAAATGGAACATGATTTGTATGTTGGGCAAAAGAAAGCTAAACCACCTGAACGACATAAGTTTCCGTTGATTTTAAAAATTGCAGGTGTTATTGCAATACTTGGCGGCATTGTTCTTAGTGGTAAAGGCATTCTTTCAGGTCTTAAAAATATTTTCTAATCTTGTTTATCTGTAGATGATTCCGGAACATCAAACTCTCTAAGTTGAGTGTAAATTATTGGTGAAAATTCTTTTGTTGTCACAACATCTATGATTTTGTAGGATTGCGGAATCGCAAGTAGTGATGGAGAAGAAATGTGATAAATTCCATTTTTCATGATTTCATAATTTACATGAAAATGCCCTGATATAATCGCAAGAACATTTTCATGATTTGCTAAAACATCTTTATACTCATCATCTCGGTATGTTTTATGTGTTTTTAATCTATTTTCAGACGCATTTGGATATTCAATTGGAAAATGTTGAAAGATTATTGCAGGTTTACCTTGATTTTTTGTTAATTTTTTGTCTAACCAATCAAGGGTATCTTTTCTGTAATAACCGACCGATCCGGGGATAACTTCTTTGGCACCATCTACAATTAAAAAGACAAAACCATTTTTCTTGAACTCATAATTAGGGGTTCTCTGCTTGTACAAAAGATTTGTCTCTCTCAAAATTTCATAATATCTTATTTTTGACATATCTTTTGACTTATAAACGTCATGATTTCCAAGAGCTACATAATAAGGTACATTTAATTTACTTACAATTTTAACGAATTCTCGCAAATTGTCTTCTGTAGGATTATTTATGTTATCACCCGTGAAAACAACAAATGAAACACTTGGTTGTTTATTTATATCTTCAACAGCACTTTTCAAAACTCTTTGAGAATACTCTGAATTCGTGTCCAGATGAGAATCTGTTACCTGAACAAATTTTATATTTTCAGCATAAACTTTTGAGGTTAAAACAAAAAACAATCCTAGTAAAATCGAAATAAACTTTTTCATGAAAAAATACATTCTCCCTTGCAAAAATTATATCATGAAATTAAAATATGTGATAAAATACAGTTGTTATGAGATTAGATAAATTTTTAAAAGTATCAAGATTGATAAAAAGAAGAACTGTTGCGAACGAAGTTTCTGATATGGGAAGAGTTCTTGTGAATAACAATCCTGCCAAACCCGCAAAACAAATTAAAGAAAACGATATTATAACTATTGAATATGCAAATAGGGTTGTAAAAGCTAAAGTTTTAAAAGTCCCAACAACAAATGTTAGTGTTCAGGAAGCTCCTAGTTTGTATCAGCTTGTAGAAGATTAATTTTAATATTAACTTTTGTAACGAATGAACCTTTCTCTGAAATTATGACTTTTCAAAATACTTTATTAAAGTATAGAGAGCATAATAAACGGAGATAGTAAGATGGTTGACTTTAACGGTATTAATGATTTAAGCAAACTTAACAGCATTAACAATATTCAAGGAACAACAGCCGCACATATCGGAAAAACAGAATCAAATGTCGGTGTTTTCGGAAATGGTTTCATTTCTTCAAGTGCAGGATTCGAACGGAAAGTTGTACCGGAATTTTTAGCAAACAAATTTGCAAATGTTGAGGTTCCGAAATACAACAAAAATATTCCGCAACTTGTAATAAATGACAAGGATTATATTCCGGATAAATCGTTTGAAGAAGAAAGATTTTGCGAAGTTTAAACAGCATTAAAAAAGAGTCTGATTAAGAAAATCAGACTCTTTTTTTTTAATCTTTAAATCAGACTACTGAGCAGCATAAACACTAACTTGTTTTCTGTCACGTCTGTGCGATTCAAATTTCACGTTACCGTCAATCAATGCGAATAATGTATCATCTGAACCGATACCTACATTGTTTCCAGGGTGAATTTTAGTTCCTCTTTGACGAACTAGGATATTACCTGCTTTAACAGCTTCTCCGCCGAATTTCTTAACGCCTAAACGTTTAGCTTCGGAGTCACGGCCGTTACGGGTAGATCCCATACCTTTTTTATGTGCCATTTTAATTTCTCCTTTATTGTTTTCTTAACGTTATTTCTGACTTTGGCATTTGTGCCATTTAGTCATTACTCAGCAGCTGATTCTTCTGTTGCAGCAGCTTTTTTAGCAGATGTTCTGATTTTAGAAATCATAACTCTTGTAAAGCCTTGTCTGTGGCCTTGTTTTTTTCTGTAACCTTTTTTAGGTCTTTGTTTGTAAACAATAACCTTTTTAGATTTGTCATGTAAAACGATTTTACCTTCAGCAGAAGCACCAGAAACGTAAGGTTGACCTACTTTAGATTTTTTACCGTTAACGATCATAACAATTTTGTCAAAAACGATTTTTGCATCTTTTTCGCCATCTAATAATTCGACATCAACGTAGCGGCCTTCTTCTACTTGGTATTGTTTTCCGCCAGTTTCAACAATTGCGTACATTTTCTTTTCCTTTCAATTGGGGTTTCGTAACCTTTTTAGGGTTTTATAAACGATTGACCCGAGTAATCACGTACATTTATTATCTACCAGTCTTAATGTGATGTCAAGTTATTTCTAACAATTGCGCAATACGTTTTAATATTTATTAACTTTGTGAGTCTAATAAATTTATTTGAAGTATCATGAATGTATGATGTTTAATAAAGAAGAATTAACTAAAGTTACCGGAGCTGAATTATTAAAAGATAGCGGGAAGAGTTTAAATTATAATATTTCTACCGATACAAGAACAATTAAATCAAACGATATTTACTTGCCCTTAAAAGGTGCTAATTTTGATGGCGAAAAATTTATAGATAAAGCTCTTGAATCTGGGGCTAAAGCTTATTTTACAACCAGTGATAGCGTTTTTGATGATGCAGAACTTGTTTTGAAAGTCGAAAATACTCTTGATGCTTATTTGAATATTGCAAAATATTATAGAAATAAAATTAACCCAATAACTATTGCAATTACAGGTAGTGCAGGTAAAACAACAACCAAAGAACTTGTTTATAGTGTTGTTAGTCAAAAATATAAAACTCAAAAAACTTTTTCAAACCACAATAATGAAATCGGTTTTTGTCAGACCGTGTTAGGTATGGATAATGACACACAAGCATTGATTGTTGAAATGGGAATGAGAGGTTTGGGCGAAATTGAGTTGATTTCAACTCATCTTGAACCGGATTATGCAATTATTACAAACTGTGGTTCGGCTCACGTTGGACGTCTTGGAAGTCTGGATAATATTGCAAGGGCAAAATGCGAAATTACAAAAGGATTAAAAAATAACGGAATTTTATTTGCTAAAAATCAAGAAAGAATTAAAAACTTTGTAGGTTTTAATGGTGAAAAAATTTATTATTCACTTGATGATGTAAAAATTTTAGAACAGACAAAATCTTATTCTAAGTTTGAATATAAAAATGAGGTTTATGAATTAAATGTTGAGGGGGAATATAATATTGAAAATTCCCTTTCGGCAATAGAACTTGGACAAAAATTAGGACTTACAAAAGACGAGATTAAAAAAGGTCTTTATTCTTATAGACCAATCGAAAAAAGATGGGAAGAAGAAGAAATTCAAGGTCTTAAATTTATCAATGACAGTTATAATGCAAATCCGGAGTCTGTCAAAGCTTCTGTTAAAACATTTGTTGAATTATATAAAAATCCGGTTGTTGTTCTTGGTGATATGAAAGAACTTGGGGGTAATGAAATTGAATATCACAGGGAGGTCGGCAGATATTTGTCAAAATTAAATAAAAACGTTAAGTATTTAACTGTCGGGAATTTGGCAAAAGAAATCGGTAAAGAACTTGAAAATAATGGATTTGAAGCACATTATTTTAATTCAAATAAAGATGCTTCTTGTTACATTCTTGAAAATTTGAATAAAGATAATACAATATTCTTAAAAGCTTCACGTTCAATGCAATTTGAAGAAATTTTAGATAACATTAGAAGAGGGATATGTAAGTTATGATAATGATAACCATCGCATTCTTATTAGGAATGGTTTTGTGTATGCTATTTGGCGTACCTTATATTGATATGTTAAGGAAAAAAATGATTGGGCAATATATCAAAGATGTCGCACCTGAAAATCATGCCAAAAAGCAAGGAACTCCGACGACCGGAGGTGTTTTTATAATTGCTGCAATTATTATGGCTTCTGTTGTTGCATTGTTGCTTGCACAAAAAATGTCAACTTTAGCTTTGATTACAATAATAACTTTAGCATTTTATACTTTTGCAGGATTTCAAGATGATTATATTAAAATTAAAGGAAAAGGGAATGATGGCTTAACTGCCAGAGGAAAGTTATTCCGACAAATTGCAATTGCTCTTTTACCAACATTGTTTCTAGTAACAACAAATCCGGATGCTTGTACTTTTGCAATTGGAAATATTGTTCTTGATTTGAAATGGTTCTATCCATTCTTCGCTGTATTTATTATTACAGGTGCTTCAAATGCTTATAACTTGACAGATGGATTAGATGGACTTGCTGCCGGTTGTGGTGTTCCGGCATTTATTGCTTGTGCGATAATTTCACATTCATTAGGAGAAACGGAACTTGCAATTATTTCATCTGCTGTTGCAGGTGCATTGTTAGGATTTTTGAAATACAACAAACCAAAAGCCGAAGTATTTATGGGAGATACCGGTTCTTTAGCTATTGGTGGTTTGCTTGGTACATTGGCTGTTTTAGGGAAGTTTGAATTTCTATTAATATTTATTGGTGGTGTTTTTGTTATAGAAACATTATCTGTAATTATTCAAGTTACAAGTTTTAAAACAACAGGAAAAAGAGTTTTCAAGATGGCTCCGATTCATCATCATTTTGAACTTTTAGGTTGGAATGAAAAAAAAGTTGTAGTTGTATTTTCTGTTGTATCTTTGATTTTATCAACAATAGCAGTTGTACTTTTTGAATTATTCAGTAGAGGAATTTTATAATGGGAATTGTAGGTAAAAAAGTTTTAGTTTTGGGGTTATCCAGAAGTGGGATAGCTGCTGCAAATTTTGCTAAAAAACATGGCGCAAATGTTTATTTAACAGAAAGTAGAGATGTTACGGAGGATAAGTTATCTCAGATAAAAGAATTGCAAAGCAATGGTATTCATACTGAATATGGTGGTCACTCGGAAGAATTTATAAATACTGCCGAACTTGCAATTACAAGTCCTGGAATTCCTCCACATAGTGAAATTATTCAAAAACTAAAATCTAAACATATTCCTGTAATTTCAGAATTAGAATTGGCATATAGGGAAAGCGATATTCCATTTATTATCATCACCGGTACAAATGGTAAAACCACAACAACTTCTTTAACTGAACATATTTTAAGCAAAAAGTTAAAGACGAAAGCTTGTGGAAATATCGGAACTCCACCTTGTACAATGGCTGATGAAAATTTGGATTATTTTGTTTGTGAAGCAAGCTCATTCCAACTTGAGATGAGTCCGACTTTAAAACCTTTTATTTCTGTTTGGACAAACTTTACACCTGATCATATTGATTGGCACCAAGGATTGGAAAATTATTTTAAAGCCAAGGCTAGAGTATTTTTAGACCCTCAAGCTCCAAAATATTCAGTATTGAATGCAAAAGATGCTAAGCTTTTAGAATTTTCTAAAAAAGCAAAAGGCACTATATTTATGTTTGCCGGTAATATTGGTGATAATTGTTGTTATGAAGAGAATAACGAAATTATTTACAAACAGGACGGAAAAACTGAAAGTATAATCAAATTGTCCGAATGCCCATTGATTGGCGAACATAATTACCAAAATATAATGTGTTCAATTATTTGCGCAAAATTGACTGGCATTGATAATGAAACAATCAAGCAGGCAATTATGGAATTCAAGGCACCTGAGCACAGACTTGAAAAAGTTAGAGAATTCAAAGGTATAACTTTTTATAATGATTCAAAAGCTACAAATCCGGAAGCTGCAATCGTTGCGATAAACTCTTTCAATAATGTTGACGTTGTTTTAATTGCAGGTGGCAGAGATAAGAATACAGATTTGACCGAATTTTGCGACTCTATTAAAAAACATATTAAAACTGTCATTTTGATAGGAGAAGCTGCAGATAGATTTGAGGAGAATTTGAAGAAAAACGGATTTACAAATATTATTAGAGAAAAAACACTTGAAAGTGCGATTGATAAATGCATTGAGTTAAAACCAGATGTTGCGTTGTTGTCACCGGCATGTTCAAGTTTTGACATGTTCACAAGTTATGAAAACAGGGGAGAAGTGTTTAAAGAATATGTCTTATCACGAGTATAAATCTAATCGAAGAATTGAAAGAGAAAGACGCAGAGGGCATCACGAAGAAAAAAGTATAATTCTTTCTGCTCCAGACAAAACACTTTTACTTGTAGTAACTTTTTTGGTTATTATAGGTTTTTTGGCAATTTTTTCGGCTACAGCTCCAAAATGTATGAGAGAGGGAGCAAATTTAGCATCGTTTTTAATTAAGCAAATGATTTACGCAGGTTTTGGATTTTTGGCGATGGGTTGGTTTGCAAAATTTGATTATAAAAAACTTGAAAGATATAATACAAAATTTTTATGGATAGTTGCAATTCTATTGTTAGTCTTGCAATTTACACCTCTCGGGGTAACAATTAACGGTGCCAAGAGGTGGATAAACTTAGGGTTTATGCAATTGCAACCGTCCGAGCTTGCAAAGCCTTTATTTTGTATGCTTTTAGCCTCAAACTTTAAAGAAAAAGTAGATTTACTTAATTTTAATAATTGGACGAGTACATTTATTCCTATTCTTATACTTTTAGGAATAATTTATAAACAACCGAACCTCAGTATGGTTATAATCTTGTTAACTACTTCGTTTATGTTGTATATTGCTGCTCGTGGTTCATTGAAGTTGGTTGCGATATTGGGTGGTTTAGGGTTTGCTGGTGCATTATTCTATTTGCCAAAACTTTTACAAGGTTATCAAATGGACCGAATCAATGTATGGTTAAATCCGGGGAGTGATGCATTAGGTAAAGGCTATAATATCATTCAATCCTTGATAGCATTTGCTTCCGGTGGATTTATCGGAACGGGTTACGGTGGGTCAATTCAAAAACTTGCATATTTACCGGAATGTCATACAGATTTTATTTTTGCGATTATTGGTGAAGAGTTCGGGTATTTAGGTTGTTTGTTTATTATCGGTCTATTTACAGTACTTGTTTATAGAGGCTTAAGGATAGCAAAAAGATGCCCTGATATGTATGGTAAATTGTTAGCAATCGGGATAACTGTTATTTTTGGTTTTCAAGCTTTTTTGAATATGTCTGTTGCTAGTTCATTCTTTCCGGTTACAGGTGTAACTCTCCCGTTTATCAGCTATGGTGGAACGTCAATTATTGTATCACTTGCAATGGTTGGGATTTTATTAAATATATCAAAACAAAGAATTAAGAGAATAAGGACTGAAAATGAGCAATAAAAAAACGTATTTTATTACCGGAGGCGGTACCGGTGGTCATATTTATCCGGCTGTTGCTGTTGCAGATGCATTATTAAATGAGAATGATACTGAACAAATTTTTTATATTGGAAATCCGAATAATTTAGAAGCAAGTATTGTGAGAGATAAAAATTATAAATTTTTACCAGTAATATCTTCCGGAATGCCAAGAAAATTGAATTTTACACTTATCAAATGGGCATTTCAGATGTTTGGTGCGTGGTTAAAATGTATTTTTTATATTAATAAATACAAACCTGATGCTATATTTGGAACTGGGGGATACGTGTCTGCACCGGCCTTATTAGCTGGTGTTGTGACAAATACTCCGTTTGTTATGCACGATTGCGATGCTAACCCAGGACTTGTGACAAGAGAATTATCTCCTTTTGCAAAAAGTATTTCTATCGCATTTGAAATTGCTAAAGATAAGTTAAAAAATTCAAATTGCAGTGTAAACGGAAATCCAATTCGCGAGAAGTTTAAAACTCTTACAAAAACTCAGGCAAAAGAGACTCTTGGACTTAGTGATAAATTAACTCTTTGTATTATGGGCGGTTCACAAGGTGCTAAAACAATCAATGAATCGGCGGTAAAAATTATTAAAGATTTATCTCAAAAATTAGATATTCAAGTTATTTTTCAAACAGGTAAACGTAATTTTGAAACCGCAATAAATGAAATTGAAAAGATTTATCCTGAATATAAGGAAGACAAAAATTTGATTATTCGTCCGTATTTTGAAGACATGGTGACTGTTTTGAAAGCTTGTGATATTGCAATTTCAAGGGCCGGTTCATTAAGTATTTCAGAACTTTGCGCAAGTAATGTCGCAACAATTTTTATTCCTTATCCTTATGCTGCCCAAGATCACCAAAGAAAAAATGCAAAGTATATGGTTGAAAATGGTGCGGGATTGTATCTTGAAAATTCCGACACAACTCCGGAGAAATTATTTGACATGATAAATAGTCTAGTTCAAGATAAAACTAAAATGGAAGCAATTCAAAATGCCGCATCTAAAATGGCAAAATTTGACGGAGTTCAGAATATCATAAAACAAATCAAATCAGCAATAGGAAGTAAGAATTAACCGAGACTGTTTAGAAAGTCTTTATTTGCATCAAGAGTTGCTTGAGTTGCAGCGATTGAGTAGACTGGTTTTGAACTAAATACATATTTTGCAGCTCTTAATAAGTCGTCTGGCGTGATTTTATCAATAAGTTCTAGCTTTTGGTTTATCAAATCAACATTATAAGGCGTTTTTGCATTTAGTTCCAAAATAGAAGTTTTGGTAGAATTCTTCTCTAGGGCTGAAAGCATTGATGTTTTTATTGCTTTTTTAGCGGCATTTAATTCTTCAGTTGTCACCGGTTCTGTTGTGATTTTTTTGATATTTTCGTTAAAACCATCAATGGATTTTTTAACGTTATCAAAAGTCTTTTCACCTGTTTCGTGGTTTTCTGTTGTTGTGCCGATTGTCAAAGTCATAATACCAGAATCACCTATAAAATCATAATTTGAAGATACAGAATAAGCTAAATGCCTTTGTTCTCGCAAATCAGAAAATAATCTTGAAGATGGTGACCCTCCTAAAATTTGGTTTAATAAAGATAAGCATACAGAATCTTTTATATTTCCGTTTTGTTTAAATTTGAAACCCTCAACAATATCAGCTTGATTTTTCAAATGAGAAACTGTTAAAACTTCGGTTTTTTCAATTGGAGAGTACGTTTTTTCAAGTGAAATATCACGTGGTTGAGCTTTACTGTATAAAGCTGTATTATTGAAAATAGTTTGCCTTAACTCCGGATATTTTGTAAAATCTCCAGATACCGTAACTTGCCCTTGACCATTTTGGAATATTTCGTTGTATAAATCAATTACATCGTTATACGTGATATTCTTCAAACTGTCTTTTTTGTCTTGAATGGTAAATTCTTCCGGCAATCCTTTCAAAACGGTTTTGTCAAATTTGTCCCACGGAGATGGTTCAACTGTGGAATAATTATCTCGACAATTTTGGATTGCTTTGTCAAATACTTCTTTACTAAAATCTGGTTTTGTAATCATTTCATTAAACAAAGATAATGATTTAGCGGCTGTTTCCGTTGGAAAATCTGCAGCTAAATAGATTCCGTAATCGTTTGCACTTGAATCCATATTGATTCCATACAAATCAAATTTTTTAAGAACATCTTTTAGTGAAATATTTTTTGTTCCGCAATTTTGAAGCATTTCAGATAGTACATCTGCAGTTGCAGCTTTTTTCGGTGTCCAATCCTTTTGTCTGAGCATAAATCTATATTGAACATTATCAGAATTTGTATCGTTCAAAATAACTCGATAGTTGTTTGGCAGCTCGTATTCTTTAATTTTTTGAACATTAATTGGTGTTTTTTTGTTTGTCCCAGTGAATGAGATTGGGTTATTTTTTGTTGCAGAATTATAATTATTGTTTATTTCTTCAGGAGTTGAGGTATTTGGGTGAACGACTGTTAATGCTGCTTTATTTAAATTAAAATATTTTTTTGCAGTATTGACAATATCTTGCGGTGTCATTGATTCAACGATTTTGTCATAATTATTCAAAATATCTAAATTATTGTTTAATGCAGCCATTCCGACTTTACTATTTATTGAATGTGAAGATTCCAACATATCTTGATTAGATTTTTTCATTCGTAATTTAATAGCTGTCATTTCTTCATCTGTTGGAGGATTTTTTGAAATGTCGGATATGATTTGATATATATCTTTTAATATTGGTTCTGTGTATTCTTCCGCTACTCCTGTTTGGAAAACTAATGCCGATTTATCTGTTGGACGAGTTCCGAGTCTTTCCTTATCTAAATCAATTGATGTTGAATATTTCCTTTCAATATCAGAAAACTTTGAATTTCCCAAAGCTGAAAGATAAACTGACAATGCAGAAATCAGAATTCTATCTGTTGAATTTGCATTTTCCGGTCCTGCAAAACCTAGGAATATACTTGAAGAGCTATCAGTTTTTTTTGAAATTAAATCTTCTCTAATAGCTTTATTTGTTGGGGTTAATGTTTCATAGTGTCGATTTTGTACAGGGTGTTTTGTGGACGTGAAATATTTTGAAATTAATTTCATTGTGTCATCAGGATTTACTTCGCCGGATACAACAGTCACCATATTCGCAGGGTAATAATTGTTGTTGAAATAATTAACAACGTCATCTCTAGTAAGTGCATCAATGTTATCTGTTGAACCTGCAACTAAATCATCTGAAGAGGATTTAATTCCGAAAAGATTTTTTAATGTTTTTGTGTAGCCTACGTTGTTATCATCAGACAAACACATATTTATTTCAGAATCGACAATACTTTTTTCTTTGTCAAGTTTCTCCAACAAAAACTTTGGTGATTGAATCATGCCTGCTTGAAGTTTGATTTTATTTTCTAAATCTCTGTCATCTAGTAAATTTGAACTTATATAATAATCTGTCACGGAGAAAGATGTAGATGCATTGGTGTTTGCACCCATTTTATTCACTTCATCAAAAAATACTTTATCTCCAAGAGATTCAGAACCATTAAACAAATTATGTTCAATATAATGACTTATTCCTCGAACTTTGTCCGGTTCATTTAATGAGCCTGTATTTACATAAGTTTTGACGACGGTTGTTCCGTCTTTTGGTACAATAATAACTTTTTGACCGTTTGCAAGTTTGTATAATTTCGCATTCAAATCCTCGGATAATTTTATATCCCCAACAAAGTTATAAGTCATCGGGGTTGATATATTATAATCCGGAGTAACATTGGAAATGCTTTTAACCTCTTCTTTGGTTTGATTGTCCGGAAGAGATCTGAATGACACAGATTTTTTCTGTGAAATATTTGGTTGTGTTATTCCATAATTATTTATAATTTTCATACAAAAAAATCTACCTGTATATATAATATAAAAACACACAAGTAGATTTTATTGCTTATTAATTTACGATTTGTTACTAAAAATTATTTTTTGAAAATAGTTTGTTCTCTATCCGGACCAACTGAAACAATAGAGATTGGAGTTTCTAAAATTTCTTCTAATCTTTCCATATATTTTTTGCAATTTTCTGGTAATTCATCATAATTACGAATTCCGGTAATATCTTCATTCCAACCTTTATGAGTTTCATAAACCGGTTCTAAATATTTATGAACAAATACGTCTGTTGGGTATGATGTGTAAATTTTTCCATTTCGTTTATCTTTGTATGCTGTGCATAATTTGATTTCATCAAAAGAATCAAATACATCAATTTTTGTTAGGGCAATTGATGTTAACCCTCCAACGAGAGCCGCATATTTCATTGTAACAGCATCAAACCAACCGCAACGTCTTGGACGTCCTGTTGTTACGCCGAATTCGTGACCGATTTCTCTGATTTTGTTTCCCATAGAATCTGTTAATTCAGTGACAAATGGTCCTTCTCCGACTCTTGTACAATAAGCTTTTGCAACACCAATAACTTCATTAATCATTTTGGGTCCATAGCCGGAACCTGTACAAGCTCCGCCACCAACCGGGTTTGAACTTGTTACAAATGGATATGTACCAAAGTCAACATCAAGCATAACCCCTTGAGCGCCCTCAAATAATACTGTTTTGCCTTTACGTTTAAAGTCCTGAAGCATCTCTTGCCAATCGAAACAAACGTAAGGTTTGAAAATTTCAGCATATTTTTTGCATAATTCAAGAACTTCTTCTTTTGTATAAGTTTTTAATCCGTAAACTTCTTTTAGTTGTTTATTTTTTAAAGGTAAGATAATATCTAATTTTTCAGATAATGCAACTTCTGAATACAAATCTTCTATTTTCAAAGCAATTCTTTGCATTTTATCTGTGTAAGTTGGACCGATACCTTTTTTAGTAGTTCCGATTTTACCTTTTGAAGCATTGTCTTCTGAATATCCGTCAACTTCTGTATGCCAAGGCATTGTGATTGTAGCCAGCGGGCTAACTTTTAAACCTGACAAGTCAATATTTTCGGACTTTAATCCTTCAATTTCTTGTTCAAAATATTCAGGAAGAATAACTGTACCGTTACCGATTAAACAAGTCTTACCTTTATATAAAATTCCAGATGGAATTAAATGAAATTTGAAAGTTTTTCCGTGTGCAACAACAGTATGCCCAGCATTACAGCCTCCTTGATATCTAATAATTAAATCAGCATCTTGAGCTAACAAGTCGGTAATTTTGGCTTTGCCTTCGTCACCCCATTGAGCTCCAATAACAACTTTGTTTGACATAATAGATCCCCTTTTTAAAGTACTTTTCGCACATATAATTTTAACATAAAAAGGATAAGTTTTAACGATTATTTTTCATAAATTCAGGTAAGATTTCAAATACATCACCGACAATTCCACAATCTGCAATATCAAATATTGGAGCTGATTCGTCATTGTTTATTGCAATTATATAATTAGAACCGCTCATTCCTACAGTGTGTTGAATAGCACCGGAAATTGCGCAAGCAATATAAACTTTGGGGTGTACGTTTTTTCCTGTTTGTCCGACCTGAATTGATACGGGGGCAAGTCCCATTTCAACAGCGCCACGTGTAGCTGCAACAGTGGCTCCGATTGATTGAGCAAATTCATTTAGCAATTTGAATCCTTGTTCATTTTTTAAACCTTTACCGCCGGCAACGATAACTTCTGCAGAGTCTAAGTCATTTAACACGTTATCTACAGTTTTCTTAAAATCAATTATTTCAACATGATTTGTTAGATATGAAATATTAACCGGACATGATACAAACTCTGTTTCAAACCTTTCGCAATCCGCATTAACTTTAAATACATTTGGTCTAACAGTAGCCATTTGTGGGTAAGTTTTGCATAAAATAGTTGCCATCAATTGACCACCAAAAGTCGGACGAGTCGCCGCGAGTTTACCGTTCTCATTTATATCTAATCCCGTGCAATCTGCAGTTAAACCTGTTCCTAATGCACTTGAAACTCTCGGGGCTAAATCTCTACCCTCGCATGTCGCTCCGATTAGTAATATTTCAGGTTTTATAACTTCGACCAAATCAACTAATAATTTAGAATAATATTCTGTCGAATAATTAGAAAATTTTTCATCTTCAAAATAGTAAACTTTGTTTACTCCCATATTTTGAAAGGATTCTTTGAATGAGTCTATCAATCCGTTTGGAGTAAAAATCACTGCATTTACTTCTACTCCGTTTAGTTTTACAGAAAGCTCTTTTGCTTTAGACAACAATTCAAAAAATACCGTATGAATGTACTTTTCTCTGGTTACTTGTGCATATATCAAAATTCCGGAATTATTTTCATTCGGCATTTTTTATAACTCCTAAATTCTCTAATTTTTCCGTTAACAAATTAACACTATCAACTTTGTTCATTTTAAACTTTTGAGCATTGTGAGTTGAAATGTTGCGGAATGCTTTACTCACAAAAGTCGGAGATCCTTTAATTCCGGTTTTTTCAGGAACTAGTCCAATGTCTGTCATTGAGCAAATTTTTATTTGTTTTCTATTTGCAAATTTAATTCCATTAATTAAAGGTCTTGTTGGCTCAAAAGTATCCTGCATTACGCAAATTAAAGCAGGAAGAGTAACTTTAACTGTTTCAATTCCGTATTCCAATTCTCGTTTTAAGATTAGGAAATTGTCTTCATATTTTACAAATTCTTTTACGTAAGTAATTTGTGGAATGTCTAAGAAATTTGCGATGTTCGGTCCGGTTTGTGCAGTATCACCATCTACTGCAAATTGTCCGCAAACAATTAAGTCAAAATCAGGTAAAGTAGTTCTGATTGCACGAGAAATTGTCAATCCTGTGGCATAAGTGTCAGAACCTGCAAATTTTTTATCTGAAATCAAAACACCATTATCACAACCGATAGCCAAAAGTTTGCGTAACATATCTTCTGCTTGGTTTGGTCCCATTGTGAATGCGGTAATTTCAGACTCTTTGATTTTAGATTTTATTTTTAAAGCAAGTTCCGCAGCATAGACATCATACGGGTTAATAACACTTTCAACACCTTCACGTTGAATTGTATTATTTTTCGTCCATCTAATATCCGTGGTATCCGGAACTTGTTTCACGCATAATGCAATTTTCATAATTTGTTTAATAAAATTAGTGTTGTTGCTGTTGTTTAGCAGCTCTTTGTTTTTGGTTGGCTTCTAACAATGCATTGTATGCTAACAAATACATTGCACATTTTTGAACACTTGGAACATACCAAGCACATTTAGTTTGGCTACAAACCATATCAATGCCTGAACCAATACTAACCAAAGGGCATACCGGAATATCATTTTTACCCATTTCTTACTCTCCTACACTTTTTCTGCTTGTTTTAATAAATTACAACTTTCGCAACGTTTACGTTCTTGATCTTTGTAAATTCTTGTTCTGTTGATAACTTCATCAAAATCAATTTTGTGGGCATCAAAATCAGGTCCGTCAACACAAGCAAATTTTGTTTCACCGCCAACGGTAACTCTGCATGCACCACACATACCAGTACCGTCAACCATAATAGGATTCATACTTGCTTCTGTATAAATACCTTTATCTTTTGTTAAATTTGCAACGGCTCTCATCATTGGCATTGGACCTACAGCAATCACATAATCAACTTTTTCTCTATCAATGATGTCTTGTAAAACAGTTGTACCAAAACCTTTGATACCATAAGATCCGTCATCTGTTGTTAAGTAAAGCTCTGTGCAAGCATCTTTCATTTTGTCTTCCCAGAACAATAAATCTTTAGTTCTGGCACCTGCAATCATGTAAACTTTGTTTCCTGCTTCTTTTAATGCTTTTGAAATTAAATAGCAAGGGGCAGCTCCATAACCACCTGCAACACAAACTGCTGTTCCGTATTTTTTGATATCAGTTGGTTTTCCCAAAGGTCCTACAATGTCTAATAATTCATCGCCAACTTCTAATGTCGCAAGTTTTTTTGTTGTATAACCAACAGCCATAAACACGATAGTCAAAAGTCCGTTTTCTTTATCAACATCAGCGATTGTAAGAGGAACTCTTTCGCCTTCTTCTTCAACTCTAAATATAATAAATTGTCCTGCTTTAGCATTTCTTACAACGTAAGGTGCATCAATAGTAATTTCATATTGGTTTGGACAAATTTCTTTTTTTGATAAAATTTTATATCCCATATTTCTCTCCTTATAAAAAATATTAATAAAATTATACAACAAATAGTTTTATTTGAAAAGAGTGTAAAGCTGTTATTAATTATTCGCTCTTATTATATCTCTCAATTTGATGACGGCTTTGAATAGTTCAATTGAATGTGAAGCTTTAATAAAAATATAATCATCATCTTCAACCCAACCTAAAATGTCTGCCAGTAACTCTTCAACATTCGTATAATATTTACCATTATATAAATCTTTAACTTTATCCCAGAGAACACTCATCTGCTCTCCACAAAGTAAAACTCTAGTGGGTTTGATTTTGTTGATGTCTTCAAGCAAATCTAAATGTTGTTGAACTGTTTCCGGTCCGCCTTCTGCCATATCGCCCAAAATAAGCATTTTATTTTTATTCTTTCCAAACATTTTATTAAAACCGTCAAGTGAAAATTTCATAGACAATGGGTTTGCGTTGAATGACTCATCTATCATTGTAATTTTTCTATGGGTATCAATATTTCCACTTGTAACTTGACCTCTACCGACAATAGAATTAAAGTTTCTTAATTTTTCAAGTGCCGGTTCAATAGGAAGTCCAAGAGTCTGAACAATTGCTAAAACAATTGCGGCATCAAGTAAAATATGCTTTGGAACAGGATTGTCAGAATATTTGTATAATTTACCGAATAAATTTATAGAATTTCTATCTCCGGTCAGAATTCGAACATCAGACTCTTCATTTTCACCAAACGTTATGACTTTCAAATACTTGTTAGCGGCAGCACGAAGAACAACATCTTTATAAGCCATTTCGTTATAAATAATTGCGGTTTTACCAATATCCATTGCTGTAAAAATTTTTGATTTTTGAATAGCAACATTAATTAAAGGCTGATTTGCTTTTAAGTGTACAGGTGCAATATTTGTTACAACCGCTATATCAGGTTTCGTTAAAACAGAATTCAAGTCCATTCCTCCGCCAAGTGAGGTTTCATTTACCCAATATTTATTTTCCGTATTATACAAAGTCATGTTCCAAGCAATTCCAAAATTTGTGTTTGCTTGGTTTAGGTTTGAACTTGCTCCGTAATCAGACAAAACATCGTAGCACATTCTGGTTGTAGTAGTTTTCCCTGATGAACCTGTAATATCAATAACTGTTCCTGAATAATTTCGCCTGATGAAAAATGCCATACGGATAACGACATCGTTTACATCTTTAACCTCAATTATTGGTAAATTGTATTTTGAAAAATATTTGTAATCATTACAAACTAAAGCCGAAATTTTATCTCCCAAAGATGGTAAAAAAGATTCCCGAATTCCAACCTTTTCTTCCGGTTTGCGAACGATTGCTATATTTCCGTAGTCAAAATCCAAATGTGTAACTCTAATTCCATTTGCGGAAAAGTCTTTAGGAAAGTTATGAAACTTTGCTTCCGGTAATGCTTTTTCTAAAATATCTTTTGTCCAAAAATTCATAAATATATAATAACATTTTAAGATGAGTTTCGCAAGAAAAATTATGTAAATAAAGGGCGGAATGGTAAAAAACCATTCCGCCCTTATAAACTATTGCTTAAATCTTACTCTGCATCTTCAGTTTTCGCAGGTGTAACAGGTTTTTCAATATCGGCACCTTCTACTTTTCCTAAGATTTGAGGAAGTTCAATGCCTGCTTGATTTGCCAAATCGTGCATAGCAGGTAATGATTTAATCAAATCTTTCATAAAGTTTGCTGTTGTAGAACCGTTTGTAGTTCCTGTACCACCATCCCAAACAGTGATTTTATCAAACTTAATATTTTTGATGGCATCAACTTGTTTTTCAACGATTTTTTCAATTTTTTCAATCATCAAGAAACTTGTAGCAATTTCCGGTCTGTTGTTAGAAATTTTAACAAGGTCTTGATAACCTTTTGCTTTCGCTTCCAAGACTGCTTTAACACCCTCAGCTTCAGCAAAGTATTTAGCCTTGATTGCATCAGCTTCACCAAGCGCGATACGTCTTGCTTTCTCAGCTTCTGCATCTGCTTGAACTTGAACTTTTAATTTTTCAACTTCTTGTCTTGCAAGTTCTTCTTTTTTAAGTTTTGCCTCTTCTTGTTCTTTTTGAGCTAATAATACATCTCTTTGAGCATTTGCTTTAGCAACTTCACCCTCTCTAAATGCATCAGCTTGTTTTACAGCTAGAGTTGCGTTATATTCAGCAATATTTGCTTTTGAAATGTTTTCACCCTCAACTGCCTGAGCTTCAAGTTCAGCAGTTTTAATACGTTGTTCTCTATCGGCATTTGTTTTACCGATAAATGTTTGAGCTGTTTGTTCTGCAACTTGAACTTCTTTTTCTTTGTTTGCAGAAGCTTCACCAACTGCACCAAGTTTTTCTTGTTGAGCAACTTCAACTTTTGCTTTGTTAATTGCTTCTGCAGCAGCTTTTTTACCGATAGCATCAATATATCCGGATTCATCTGTGATATCTTTAATGTTTACGTTAATGATTTCTAAACCGATTTTATTAAGCTCTGTGTTTACGTTTGCGTTAATTTGCTCCAAGAATTTTTCTCTATCTTGGTTAATTTCTTCAATAGTCAAAGTTGCAATTGCCAAACGTAATTGACCTAAGATAATATCACTTGCTTGAGTAATAACGTCTTGTTTTGTCAATCCTAACAAACGTTCAGCCGCATTAATCATAATAGATGGATCGGTTGAAATACCAAATGTGAATGTAGATGGAACTGCAACACGGATATTTCCTTTTGATAATGCACCTTTTAAGTCAATATCTGTTGTCATCGGTTCAAGTGAAAGTACTCCGAAATCTTGAATCAACGGGATAATAAATGTACCACCACCGTGAACACATTTTGCGGTTTTTGTTCCGCCAGTTTTACCATAAACTACAATAATTTTGTTTGATGGACATCTTTTGTATTGATTTGCGATAAACGAAAGAATCGCAATTAACACTAAAGCACCAGAAATCATTAATCCGAACATTTTTCTCTCCTTTTATTTTTATTCGTTCTATTTCTCTTTATTATTTGAAACTTTTTCAATATAAATCATATCGTCTGTAACTTTTACTGCTTTTACAAAGTCAAATGCTTTAATTTCTTCATCTGTAGTGTTTGTTGCATTAGCTACAGATAATTGACCATTTATTTCTATTTCAACTTGTCCGCTCCCATTTGGTTCAAAGTTTGTATATGCCTTTCCGATATGTTCAAGAGCAGTTGTCCGGTCTTTTTTAATATTTTTTTCTAATTTTTTTATTGAAAATAACAACAAGGCTGTTACTGCCATAAAAAGAAAACCTACAGCAAGAGCCATTCCAAAACTCATCAAATGAGAAAATCCGATTTGTTTCAATCCGGCATAACCAGTCCAACCAAAACCCATAAAGAATGCTAGAATTGATTGAACAGAAAAGAAATTGAATGAGGGGTCAGTATCAATTTCCATATTAAAATCTGCAAAAACTTCACTCCCACCTCCAAAGAGGTTAAAGAGAAGTAATTTCAACACAAATAGTATTGTTGAAAATAACGCAATATAATAATAAACTTGCCATAAATTATTTAGAGTTTCTGCAGGGATTGTCATAAATTAGTTCTCCTTTTTAGTTTTCTTTCTTCTCATAGGCTTTTGCGGTTTGCTTGCAGAAGAATTTTTAATCATGCTTGAAGATGTTTGAATCCGTTTAACGCTAAATACGTCCGGTAGTGATTGAATACAAGTGACAACTTTTTTAAATGTATCAATATTATCAAGTTCAATACCCAGTTCAATAATACCAACGTGATTTTTAGTTTTGATATTCGCATTAACAATATTCGCATTGTTGTCGGAAACGGCCGCAATTACATCTTTCAACAGACCTAATTTTTCTGCGGTTTCTATACGGATAGTTGTCGTGTAAGTTTTGTTTGTATTAACTCCCGCCCAGTGGATATCCATTAATCTTTCGTGCGGAATTGTTTCTAGAGTTTTGCAATCAACACGGTGAACAGTAACCCCTTTAGCTCTTGTTACAACACCAACAATCGGCTCTCCCGGAATTGGAGAACAACATCTCGCAAATGAATATAATAACCCCTCTAATCCAATAATATCCTTTTGAGAATTTTTTCTGCCTGATGCGTGGAATGAATCCTCCGGCTTTTTCTCTATCGGTTTTCTAACTTTATTAATAACCTTAGTTAAAGTTGTTTCTCCATATCCTAAAGCGGCAAATAAATCTTCTGCAGATTGGTAGTTCATTGATTTTGCAACTTTATCGAATTCCCCGTTTTTCAAACATTCATCAAAAACAGCTTTTGTAAGTTCATGTTCAAGGTTTGTTTTACCAATATTGACATGTTCTTCACGTTTATTCTTTTTGAACCACTGTCTAATTTTTTGTGATGCTTGTTTTGTTACAACAAATGTCAACCAATCTAAACGTGGTGCAGGTGTTTTGGAGGTTAAAATTTCAACAATATCCCCGTTATTAAGTTTCGTATTTAATGGTACAATACGTCCGTTAACCAAAGCTCCGACAGTTTTATGACCAACATCTGAGTGGATTCTGTATGAAAAATCAACAGGGGTTGCATCTTTCGGTAAATCTAAAACATCGCCATTCGGAGTGAATGCAAAAACTTGGTCTGAGAACAAGTCAAGTTTTACACTTTTTACATAGTCCTCCGCATTTTTCATTTCCTTGTCATATTCAACAAGCTTATGCATCCAAGAGAATTTCATATCAGATGCATTGTCTGCTTTTTGTGAGCCTTTTTCCTTATATCTCCAGTGTGCGGCAATACCATATTCTGCTACTTGGTGCATCTTCCAAGTTCTGATTTGAACTTCCAAAGGTTTTGAACGAGGTCCAATTACAGAAGTGTGCAATGATTGGTACATATTACCTTTTGGCATTGCAATGTAATCTTTAAACCTCCCGGGGATAGGTTTGAATTGAGAGTGAATTAAACCTAAAACTTCATAACATTCTTTTACTGTATCAACAATAACTCTAACGGCCGTAATATCATACAAATCATTGAATGCGATATTTTGACGTTTCATTTTTGCATAGATGCTGTAATAATGTTTTGCTCTTCCTGTAATTTGAGCATTAATTCCGTTTTTTTGAACATCTTTTGAAATTTTATCAATTAAAAGATTTACGGTTTCTTCTCTGTCAGCTTTAGTTTGTGCAACTAATTGAGCAATTTCATAATATTTTTCAGGTTCTAAATAGCGAAGTGACAAATCTTCTAATTCTGCTTTAATTTTGTAGATACCTAAACGGTTTGCAAGTGGAGCGAAAATATCAAGAGTTTCCTTTGCTATTTTCTTTTGTTTTTCAGGTTCCATAAAGTTCAATGTTCTCATATTATGGAGTCTGTCAGCGAGTTTTAAGAAAATTACTCGAATATCGTTTGCCATTGCAATAAACAAACGTCTAAAGTTTTCTGCTTGTCGTTCTTCTTTTGATTTAAATTGCAATTTCCCCAGTTTTGTGACCCCTTGAACAAGGTTCAGTACATCACTTCCAAAAAGCTCTTCAATAGTTTCAGGTTTGGTATCCGTATCTTCTAAAACGTCGTGTAAAAATGCTGCAATCAATGTGTGAGTGTCAACTTCAAGTCCTGCAAGAATTTTTGCGACTTCAACAGGGTGAATAATATAAGGTTCTCCAGATGCTCTAAACTGACCATCGTGAAGTTTTTTCGCAAACCTATAGGCTTTTTCAACTTGTTCAATATCTTCTTGCGAATGTTTTTGAGTAATTAATAATTCTTTAATTTCTTTAAACGTTTCTAAATCTGACATAATAGATTTATGATACAGATTATGATATTAATTAGCAAGAGAAATTAAAAAATTTCATATAAAGATATTAGATGTCTATTTATGCTACAATTTAATTATGTTAAAAGAAACAAATGACGGAATAATTGCAACTATCAGAATATCTCCAAATGCCAAGAAAAACGAAATAATCAGAGATGGTGAATTTACAAAAATTAAAATTACTGCATTACCTATTGATGGAAAAGCAAACAAAGCTCTTGTTGAATTTTTGTCTAAGAATTTTAAAATTCCAAAAACTTCCATAAAGATATTAAAGGGCGAAACTTCAAAGGATAAAACAATTTTATTTATGACAGAGAATGTTGAAAAGTTAAAAATTCTTAAAGAAACACTTTAAAATAGCAATAAATTTTATTTACGGTTATTATAAGATTAAGAAAAATTTAGGAGTGACAAATGAATATTTCAAAGATAAGTCCTTTTGGTTACGAAGCAAAAAGTAAAAATGGAAATTCTTACAAAGCAACAAATGCAAATACGTCGACTCTACTGGCATATACACTTCTTACTGCTTCCGCGCCTTACATTGTACCTAAATTAACAAAGAATACTAAAGCAATCAACATTGCAAATGCATTTTCAAGTGTTCGAATGTTTACTAAAACTGCTGAAAAGTTTGCGAAAATTGTATTACCTCCTAAAGCTAAATCAATTTTGTTTGGTTTAGGTATTGCGAATTCTGTTGTTATTGATTTGTTAATTGGAAGAACTTTAGACCATTGTGCAAATAAAAAACGTGCAGCTAAAGCAGATAGAATTGCTGAAATTGATGGGCAAAACCTTGGATAATTGTTAACATACAAGGATTTACGACATTGCATTGTATAATATTGTAACGGGCTATTTCCTTTTCACTAAATCATTTGACTTTTTAAAATATTTATCCATATAATAGACGAGTACAGAGAAAAAATATGAAAAACTTTTTACAAAAACATCATCAATATCATATTCATATCGACCTGAAGAGGTTGTAGAATTGGTGATGCGCTTGTAAAAAATATAAAATAATTCAATTCTTTTAACAACTTCTTCAGGAACCCCAAAGCGAATAGAAGTTGTTTTTTAGTAAAGAATTGAGGAAAAATTTATGATAGTTACAAATATAATTTCAGCTATTGGTAATAATAGCAGTATTTACCCACTACTTGTAAGAGATTGTTGTATTGAAGCTCCGTCAAAAATCCTTATTGCCAGAAAAGAAAATTTAAAAGAATCAAAAGAAATAGCTAATGACGCAACTCGAGAAAAAATCATTGACGAATATGCAACATCTGGAATTTGGCTTGGCGGTATTCCAATGGTAGAATATTTTTCAGATAAATTTATTTCTAAAAAAGGATATAACCCGATTGTTAATTTGAATTTGTTTAAGGCTGAAAAAAATAAAGAGGCTTATCAAGGAATTGAATATAATATAAACAAGTTCAAAAATATTCAAGCAAAAGATGTTCAAGATGCCGTTCAAGATTTGATTAAAGTAAAAAATAATAAGGGAAGTTTTGAAAAACTTTTGACCAAAAAATTCTGCGCAGCAACGATTATTCCGACGATTATTATGGGGTTTGTTTTACCGAAATTGAATTTTGCCTTAACTAAAAAGATTAGAGAGAAAAAAGCTCCCCAAAAAGCAGAATCAAAAAAAGAGATATCTTTTACCGGAAGTTTTACATCTCAAATTGCAAATTTAAGAACTGTTGATAAAATGGCAATTTCTGACGGGGGGCTAACTGTTGGAAGAGTTACAACATCAAGGAATAAAGATGAAGCTTGGGCGAATGCTTTTAGAATGATTGGTTCAATGATATTGAACTTTGTAACCCCTATTTATATTGCAAAAGGGTTGGATAAATTAGCAAACAAATTGTTTAATATTAATGTTAATTTAGATCCAAAAATTTTAGCAGACAATGAATTTATTAACACGATAAAAAATAGTAAAGTTGGACTTCCAAAATCTAACACTGAAAAAGATTTAATTGATTTTATTGATAACAAACCTCAAGCTTTATTTTCAAGATTCGCTCAAAAAACAGGGAAAGTTAGTTATTTGAAATCAGGGTATCGTGACCCGAGAAAATTTGTAGATATCAAGGATTTAGGCAAATTTAGAAACGAATTTGAAAACTTTATTGCTAAGGCAAAACAATCAAAAAATATAGAAAATTTTGCAAGAAAAGCTAAATTTGTAAAAAGTGCAAATATTTTAGCAAATGTTGGAATTTCAAGTTTCTTGCTTGCAGGTGTTTTACCGGCTGCAACGTATAAATTTATCAAGCTTACAACAGGTTCATATTCTGATCCGGGGCTAGTTCAAAATAAAAAATAATTTTCTAAAAATCATTAAAATGAACTACTATACAAAAATCAAATTACATGGTATCATGTGACCAGATGTAGTAGGAAATATTTTTTGAAAATATATGCAATAAGATTTTATTTAGATATAAAAAACAGAATAGAAACGTTCGGGTAGGATACATGTACCCGAGATTGCGTGTATTATAAAAAAATAGAAAAGGATAAGGTAAAAACTTTATGGAAGCAAAAACCTTGTTATTAGTTATTGCAGCTATTGCGGTAATGGCAGTGGTTGTCATGCTAATTATTCTAATTGTTCAGAAGGGCAAAGTAAAAAGTGCATTAGATTCTATTGAAAAAGATAAAAAAGCACTTAATGAAAGAGAAAAAATTCTTTACAAAGAGGCAAAAATCAAAGCCGTAGAGGAGCTTCAAGAAGACAGAGAACAACTCAACGAAGAAGAAAGAGAACGTAGGCAAGAAATTGCAAGACAAGAGCAAAAACTAGCAAAAAGAGAGGATATGCTTGAAGACAAAATTCAAGAATATACCGAAAAGGATTTGCAAGTTCAAAGAAAAATGGATCAACTTTTGGAAAAAGAAGATTATCTTGCAGAACTTGTTCAAAAACAAACGGAAGAACTTGAGCGAATTTCCGGAATGTCAACAGAAGATGCAAAAAGAACTCTCCTTGAACAACTAAAAAATGATTTAGCTCAAGAACAGATGCAATTAATTCGTGAAAACGAAGCAAAAATTAAAGAAACAGCGTTAGAAAAATCAAAAGAAATTCTATCAACAACAATGCAAAGATGTATGATTGAGCAAGTTGTAGAAACAACCGTTTCAGTTGTAGCTCTTCCAAATGACGAAATGAAAGGTCGTATTATTGGACGTGAAGGTAGAAATATCAGAGCATTAGAAACTCTAACAGGTGTTGATTTAATTATTGATGATACTCCTGAAGCTGTTGTATTATCAAGTTTTGATCCAGTAAGACGTGAAATTGCAAAGCTTGCCTTAGAGAAACTTATCGTTGATGGGCGCATTCACCCGGTAAGAATTGAAGAAATGGTTGAAAAAGCTAGAGATGAAATTGATAAAAAGATTTGGTCTGAGGGTGAAAATGCCGCACTTGAAATGGGTGTTATGGGCTTGAATAAAGAACTTATTAAAACTCTTGGTCGTTTATACTATAGAACAAGTTATGGTCAAAATGTTTTGAAACATTCATTGGAAGTTGGACATATTGCAGGCATGTTAGCTGCTGAACTTGGTGCTAATGAAAAAATTGCTAAAAGGGCAGGGCTTTTACATGATATTGGTAAAGCTGTTGACCAAACTCAAGAAGGAACACATATTCAACTTGGTGTTGAACTTGCAACAAGATATGGTGAAAAACCTGAAGTTATTCACGCAATTGAAGCTCACCATGATGATGTTGTCGCAAATACAATTGAAGCGGTTCTTGTAAAAGTTGCAGATGCAATTTCGGCAGGTCGACCAGGGGCAAGACGTGATACTCTTGAAATTTATATCAAACGTTTACAAAAGATTGAAGAAATTGTAAATAGTTATGAGGGCATTAAACAATCTTTCGCAGTTCAAGCGGGTCGAGAAGTTAGAATAATTGTTCAAGCTGAAATGTTTGATGATTTAGCTTCGGGCAAATTGGCAAGAGATGTTGCTAAACGAATTGAAAATGAACTTGATTACCCTGGACAAATCAGAGTAACTGTTGTCAGAGAATTTAGAACAACTGAAATTGCAAAATAAAGTTAAAGAGAATAAGGCACTAATTTAATATAGTGCCTTGTTCCTTGAAAATATTTGGGAATAATAAAATGTCAGAAAATAATATAATAAAAATCATATTTTTTGGAGATATTGTAGGCAAGCCGGGAAGAAAAGCGGTTAAAGATTTTTTGCAAACAAATGAAACCTTCAAAAATTATGATTTTATTATTGCAAATATTGAAAATGCATCACATGGTTTTGGCTTAACCGAGAAAAATTATAAAGAATTCATTGAATATGGAATTAATTGTATGACATGCGGAAACCATATTTGGGATAAAAAAGATATAAATAACTACATTGATTCTGCTGACAATCTTCTTAGACCTATCAATTATCCAAGAGGAACAAAGGGTGTCGGAAGTCGAATTTTTGATATGGGCGATTTTAAAATAGGTGTAATTAATGTTTTGGGGCGTGTTTTTATGAACCTTGTTGATTCACCATGGGAAATGGTTAGAGAAGAAATCCAACGAATAAAAGAAATTACACCGATTGTTGTTATTGATTTTCATGCAGAAGCAACAGCAGAAAAGATTTGTTTTGGCAGATTTTGTTCAGAGTTAGGTGTGAGTGCATTTTTCGGAACTCATACTCATGTACAAACTGCTGATGATAGTATTATAAATAACATGGGGTACATTACAGATGCAGGCTTTTGTGGTGCATCTGACGGGGTTATAGGTATGGAATATCAAACTTCGCTCAATAGATTTTTAACATGTATTCCTGAACGTTATGAAGTTGCAGAGGGTAAAACCACACAAGTTAATGCGGTAGAAGTAGAAATTGATTCCCGCACAGGATATGCCATCTCAATAAACAGAGTTTTTTGTAGTAGAGATAATATAGAAAAGGAAAGTGAACATGAAGACTGATTTACATATTCACACATACTATTCTGACGGTGTATTTTCGCCGGAAAAGATTGTGGATACAGCAATTGATGTCGGGTTGCAAGCAATAGCTATAACTGATCATGATAATGTTTTAGCTTATGATGTCGCCCAAAAATATATCAAGGACAATCATCTTGAAAATAAAATTGAAATAATCAAAGGTGTAGAAATCAATACTCTGTATAAAAACAATGAAGTCCATATTTTGGGCTATTTTATGAACACAGAAGACAAAGACTTTGTTGAACTTTTAAAAGCTCAACAACAAGCCAGAATTAAGCAAACAAAGGAAATCATTGCACTTCTTGCCAAAAAAGAAGGCATAAAAATTAAGTTTGAGGATATCAAAAAACTAGTTGCTGCAGGTGGAAGTATTGGACGTCCGCATATTGCACGGGCAATTACATCAGCAGGTGGTACAGCAAATGTTATGGACGCTTATGCAAAATATATCCATGATGATTCTCCTGTTTATGTTCAGAGAAAAACTGTTACACCATTTGATGCAGTTGAAATTATTTATGATTCAGGTGGAGTTCCGGTTATTGCTCACCCGCACGATTTGGATATAGCTGAACCTTTGATTAAAGAACTTATGAACTATGGTTTGAGAGGAATTGAAGCTTATCACCGAAAACATTCACCGGCTTGTGTTGAATACTTCTCTTCAATGGCTGAAAATCTTGGTTTAATTGTAACAGGAGGTTCTGATTTCCATACTCCAAATATTATGAATGGTCAGATTGTCTTGGGTAAAAACTTCATTCCGGAATGGGTTTACCACAAACTTGTAGAAGAGAAGAAACGTATTGATATGGCATAGGGAATAACCATGAGAAAGCGCTTTTGGAAAATTGAATACTCAATTACGATATTTGTTGTGTTCGGTATTATATTACTTCTTTTGCCGTCATCATTTATCACGTCAAAAGAAGCAACTTATATAACAAAATGGAATGATACTTATAATAAAGTAGATTACACTTTTACTGCAATGAGTGCTCAGGCAGATGCAAATATTATAAAGAGTTTTCACAATGCAAAAACAAATGATGAAAGAGAAAAGTTGATGCTAAAGTTGGTAAAACCTTATCTTCGAATTAATAGTGAAGATGAGGTGACGGAGTATTCTCAATTTTATATGAACAGTTCAAAGGTTCAATCGAACGATTTATATCACTTTGATAATTTGTATAATACCAATGGCGGAATAATTGTTGGAATTAAAGATATCAAGGATAATGATGCTTATCACCCGGGGTTTATTATGATGTTTGATATGAATGGTAAAAAAGGCCCTAATACTTGGGGAAAAGATATTTATGGCATAAATATCTTTTCTGATGGGAAAATTACTCCTATCGGTTCCGGTTGGAATATCAAAGATGTAAAAAATGACTGTTCAGAACACGGAAGTGGAGTATCCTGTTCATATTACTATAGAATTGGTGGAGAATTTAATGAATAATAATGACGTAAGAAAAGTTTGTGTATTTGCTTCATCTTCAAATTTTTTAGATGAGGTTTATTATAATGATGCAAGAGAACTCGGAAAACTTCTTGGTCAAAATGGGTATGATATCGTTTATGGTGGGAGTAATTTAGGCTTGATGTGGGCTTGTGCATCACAAGTTAAAGAATTCGGAGGAAAAGTTACAGGTGTAATGCCTGAAAAACTTCACAGTATGGGTGTTTTTACAAAAGGTTGTGATGAATTTATAATTACGGCTGGAATGAGAGAAAGAAAAGCTAAGATTGATGAAATTTCTGATGCTGTGATTACATTAGCCGGCGGTTTTGGAACGTTAGAAGAAATTTCAGAAATGATTGTTCAAAAACAACTCGGATATAACAAAAAGCCGATAATTATTTTAAACACTAACGGTTTTTATGATAAATTGAATGCATTTTTTGAAGAGATAATAGAAGAAAAATTTGCGAATAAAAATATGAGGAGTATTTATTATATAGCTCAAACTCCGCAAGATGCAATTGATTATCTAAAGAATTACAAACCCTCAGAGCTAGATGTTGATAAAAACGCAATTTACGCAAGATAAAATTAAATCTAAAATTATTTATAAATAAAAGCAACAATCAATTAATTAATGGTTGTTGTTTTTTATTTGTCCTCATTATTATTTTTTGCCTTTGTAATTTTTATGGTATTATTTTCAACTTGAATTTTTAGCATATCTTTTTCCGGATTAACATCAATAAGTTCAAGAAGAGTTTTCGGCATAAACAAAACCCAACCACTACCGGAGCGAGAAAGTTTTTTCAATGGATTGGGTTGTATGTACGTATTATGCAGTTCAAGATGAAACATATTTTGACAAACTACCATATTTTTACCCTTTGTAGTAGAATAGTCGTATGGAAAAGAAAACTTTATTTAGCGAAAAAATAGTCAAAATTGGTCCGGATTCCGGATATGATAATTATATTATGGCAATTGAATCAAGTTGTGATGAAACTGCTTGTGCGATTGTTAAAAATGGTAGAGAAGTTGTTGCAAATGTTGTTGCTTCACAAATAAAAACTCACGCGAAATTTGGAGGTGTAATCCCTGAGATTGCGGCAAGAGAACACATGGACGCGATAAACATTATTGTTCAAGAAGCTTTTGACCAATCCGGTTTGAAACCTGATCAAATAACAGCATTTGCCGGAACTGTTGGACCGGGACTTGTTGGGTGTTTACTGGTTGGGCTTAATGCAGCTAAAACATTAGCTTTGGTGCATGACAAACCTTTTATTGGTGTTAATCACTTGAATGCACACCTTTGCGCTAATTATATTGATACAGACATCAAACCTCCTTTCATGGCTTTACTTGTAAGTGGTGGTCATACTCAAATCATTGATGTTGAATCTTATTCAAAACAAACTATTTTAGGCGAAACGATTGATGATGCGGTTGGTGAGGCTTATGATAAAGTGGCAAGACTTATTGGCTTGCCATATCCGGGTGGACCAAGATTAGATAAGTTGGCTCAACTTGGAAATCCAAAAGCTTACCAATTACCGGAAGGAAAAGTTGACGGTTACAATTTTAGTTTCAGTGGACTTAAAACTGCGGTTTTGAGATTAGTTAAATCGTTAAAGACGGAATATTGTAACGATGAAAACTCTGAGCTTCCAGAAAATGTTGTTCAAGATGTTTGTGCAAGTTTTCAAGAAGATGTTTCAAAAACATTAGTTAAAAAATTAAGAAAAGCCGTTGAAAAACGAGGTTATAAACAAGTTGTTGTCGCAGGCGGAGTTGCTGCAAATTCTGAAATCAGAAAGAAAGTTTTTGACTTAGGTAAAGACGGGTATAGAGTTAATGCTCCTGCAATGAAATATTGTACAGACAATGCTGCTATGGTTGCATCTTGTGCTTATTTCAACACAAATACATTTGACGACATTGATGTTGAGGTCTTTTCAAGAGTTAAATAATGTTAATTAATTTGTTGTGATTTGATTTTCACCAAGAATGAAAACTTTCCAAGCTGCGGATTCTTCTTTTACCGGTTTATAAAAATCTTTGACAAGAATTTGTTGAGTTTGGATAGGTAAATAGTTTTTTGATTTTAGGTAATCACCAAATTTTTCGGCATTTTTAATATATTTTTTCTGTTTTATAAGCGGATAAAATGCTCGTTTTTTGCGTGCAATTTCACAAAGCATAACGTTTATAATATCGTTATAGTCAAAATCATATCCGCTATTTGTTGTGATATCCAAAATATAATTCAAATTGTCACGTGTTGTGATTGAAAAATATCCTAAAATTTTATTGTTTTCTTCAATTACGTATCTTGTTTTGTAGTAATCAATTAAACCCTCAAAAATTGGGTCTTGAAATTCTTTTTTATCCCTAAGAAGTGATGGTTTGTACATATTGATTACTTCAGAATTGTACAACTCTGAAATTTGTTTTGCATCGCTTGATTGAGCATATCTCCAGTGTAAGCTTGATTTTTCTGGAATTGGTTTTTCAATTTTCCAAAGGGTTTCTGACGCACATTGCCTGAAACCACAACCATTAATAAACAAATTAAACAGCTCATCATGACATTCATCAATTGTTACAGTGAAAGATGTAGCACCTTTTGCTCCAAATTTTTGGACAATAAATTCTACAAGTTGTTTCCCGACATCATAAAGATTTTCTTTAAAAATAAGCCTTGTAATGTTTATTTTGTATGGATTTCCAGGGGTTTTAACTGTAGTTATAAGCCCGAGAATTTCCTTATCTTCAACGAGAATAAAAGATTCTGATTTGAATTTCAAACTCAACGGCAACATTGCATTGATAAATCCTATAGGTTCTTCCATTATGGATTTTGCAAGTTTGTCGTTATCGTCAGTGCAAAGGTACGAAATTAGCTTCTTTAACTTAGGATAATCAAAATACGTTAGTCTTCTTATTCTCATATCTTTATTATACCGCTTGATTTGTAATGGTGCAAGATTTATTATCTAACCACGTTCAAGTTCAAAAATCTTGAATTCGCTAGGTTCAAGTTTTTCGAAATGCAAAGTATCTGTGTTTTCAACTGTTTGGGGTTCGTAATCTTTTTCGTTTAATACGTATTCTGATTTTAGATTATAATCCCCGGGAATATGAATTTGTTTATCAAAAATTGCATAGCCCTCAACGATTTCTTTATAATTTTCACCGGTTGCGGCTGTTTTGGTAACTTTTTCTGTTGGGTATTTGTGATTAGACACAACCAGATATGCGGTTTTCATTGGTTCTTTGGTGATTAACCATGCGCTAAAACCGTCTTCATCATCAACGATAATTTGTGCTTCACCGTCAGTAATAATGTTATTATTTTTTACAAATCTGTCAATTGCATCAAATTTGTTGAAGAAATTGTCATTGCAAGCCCTAGGCATTGAAACTTCTTCTCCGATAGTGTACTCAAGACCTCCTTGGGTAAAACTTTCATCTCCGTCAGCATACATCATTGGTCTTTGCGCATATTTACCACCCGGGAGAAGTTTATATTTAGCCCATTTGTATAATGCCCCAGTTTCTCCTAATTGAGCCGGATATTGGTCAATACAATGAAATTCTCCATCTTGGTTGTTATATGTTTTCAAGATTGATAGCATGTTTCCTTTTTTGAATTTACTGTTGTAGTTTGTTAAATATTGATTATCTTCCATAATTTTTTCTGGAGTTTTATCAAATTGAGAAATAATATCATTTCCCCAAAGAACATCAAATTTCATATCTTCGTGATATTCTTTGTAGAAATTATCCCACAACATATACTCTGCAAGTGTTGCAAAATAAGGAATTTTCTTTTTCATTGTTGTATTTAATTTATTTAGAACATATCTTGGAGCTCGGTAGCTAATCGGACGACCGTTTTGTTCAGAAACTTCGTCTACAATGTGGTCAATGTGGTCAACTCTGAACCCATCAAAATTGTAGTCTTGTTGTAGTTTTTTCATATTTTCAATGAACAGATTAACTACATCTTCATTGTATCTGCCATTTTCAAGATTTACAAAATAGTATGGCGTTTGGCAATCAAGGTTTGCAAATGCTGTAACATCATCGCCTTTGTAGTCAAAGTGTTTAAATACCGGATAACCGCCACATTCACTCATACCATCATAAACAGGAACTCCTGCTGAACACCAAGCACCTCCCGGAGCCGGCCATAATCCTTCTTGCATAAGTGCTTGAATTGTATCAATTTGTTTTGTAATATCTTTTTCTTCAAGTTTCTGTTTGTCTTTCTTGAATTCATGAACTCTTGTAACAATTTCACGAACTCTTTTTTGAATTTTTAACTGATAAGAATGTTCAAGCATTGCATTTGAGAATTTTTTCTTATGCTCAATCATAATTCCGTCAAAATTATTATATAATTCTTGGAATGCTGGGCTTAACTCTCCGGAATTTCCTTGCATTCTTTGAATATAAACATCTTTTGCTATTTGAATGTCATCTTGGTCATGGTCTTTTGACAAAAATTCTGCAACTTCATCAACTTTAGCCGTTAGTTGTTTTTGTAGTTCTGTTATGTCATACCAACGAGCAACTTGTGGATTTGCAAGTACAAATTTTGAAAAACGACCAGTCTGAGGCAGTATATCATATATTACAGGGTGTCCTGCAAGTTGAGCCATTTCAATGAATGTTTGAACTTGACCTTTTGCATCTAGTCCTGTGATTTCTTCAATATATTCATCTTTAAGTTTTGAACTTACTTCACTACTCTTAGGAAGATATGCGCAACCGAATTCTCTCGGGTGGAAAGGAATTAGATATATAGTTGTGTTATAAATATGGTTTTCTAAATTCCCGCTTGGAAGAATTAATAGCTGTTTTAACCAATCAAAAAATTTACCTGTTTCTTTTGATTCATTGCCATTTCCCAGTGCAGCTAGATTTAATAATTTTATGTTATGACCTTCTTTTTTGAACCAGTCAGAATTTTTTTCTTGATGTCTTGCTAGAACACTTATTTGATTTTGACGATATGAAAATTTTCCATTTTTAAATACGTTGTTTTGTTTCCATTTTTCTTCAAGAGCGAACAAGGTTTCTTCATTAGTCAACTCTTCTTGAGCTTTTTGGAATGAGTATGTTAAATACCCGTACTTTTGAATGTGCATGGACAAGTATTTTTTTCTAAGTTCCGGAATGCTGTCGAAAGGGTATGCTTTCTTTAACTCGTCATAGATTTTGTTAAGATTTACATCTCTTGCCGTTTCCTGCTCTTTTTTACCAAATAAAAACTCTAACATAAATATCTCCCTATTATATAAAAATTATACCATAAGAAAATTTTTATTTTACAACCCTTTAATATTACCTAGGTAGCTAATGGATTTCAATACTTTAAGTAATACAGTGAAGTTAACCTAAAGGGTAATAATGGTTCCAATTATATAGTAATGATGGAGAATATAATTATGACAACAAACCAAAAGAAAATTTCAATTGTAATTGTAGAAGATTTTAAATTAACAAGAGTCGGTTTAAGATGTGCATTGAATACAAATCCTGACTTAGAAGTAGTTGCAGAATGTGAAGATGCAATAGAGGGTTTAAAACAAATAGAAAAATTGAATCCAGATGTTGTATTGATGGATTTGGGGCTTCCAAGAATGAACGGTATTGAAGCAATGGTAAAAATTCGAGAATTCTCAAAAAGTATTAAAATTATTGCTCTGACGTCTCACGATAGAGAGGAAGAAGTTGTAGCCGCTTTAGGTTCTGGTGCAAATGCATATTGTCTTAAAGATATTGACCCCTCAAAATTAGCAGATGTAATTCGCGATGTTTATCAAGGGGTTTGTTGGATTGATTCTGTTGTTGCAAATTTAGCATTAAAAGCAATTCCAAAGACAGATAATGCAGCTCTTTTAGGACATAAAGTTGCAGATCATGCCAGAATACCATTGACAGAGCGAGAACTTGAAGTTTTAAATCATTTAGTTGCAGGTAAAAGTAATACTGAAATTGCAAAAGAACTTATCGTAAGTGTTCACACTGCAAAAGCTCACGTTTGTTCAATTCTTCAAAAAATGTGTGTAAATGACCGTGTTCAAGCTGCAGTTAAAGCTGTAAAAGAGGGCATGGTTCAATAAAAAAGTTTGAAAACTCTTTTAGTTTTATTATTTATAGACCTTGGGCGTTCAAATATATTTTAATTTTATGTACATATAACTTCCGTAAACACTATTGAGCGCCCTTCTTATTTTGTAGAATCTAAAATATATTGAGCTGCACCTGATGCCGGTTCAACAGTTGAATCGTGAAAAACTACAGGGAAAACATCTGCTAAATGTCCGGAGTTGTTATAAACCACACAACCTGAGCCAACTTTGTTTTCTACCCCGTTTGAGCAAGTAACTTCTGTATTAGGGAGTGTTACTCCATTCACATCAATAAAACCTGTACAAAGAGATAAATCGTTTCCATTTACTGATTTTGAAAACATATCTTGTTGAAGTCTGTTTCCGATAGATAATTCACAACCTTTAGCATTTGGATCAAATGCGATAAGTGTTCCGTCAGCTAAAGAATAAGATAAAAAGTCCTTATAATTTTCTTTTATTGTATCCCTAACTTTAAGTTCATAAGTTCCAACATTTTGTCCTCTGTCAGTTTTTTGCAAATCTCCAACCCGACCATTATATGTTGCTGCTGATAGTGTTGAATTTAGAATTGAACAGAATGACATTTCCTTTTCTGGGTGATGTTCTCCTGCGACCGTTTTATCATCTCCGCAAACCGATGTCGTTCCTGCAAAATTATATTCATATTTTGCTTGAGCCATTAGTGCTGCTTGGTTTAATGTTGAAACTGCTTTTTTGTATTGATTTCTAAATTTTACATTATTAATGTTTGAAAACAACACAGGAATTGTTATTGCCGCAACAATTCCAATTGCGCCCAATGTGATTAAAATTTCCGGTAATGTAAAAGCTGTTCTTTTCATCTCTAGTCCCTTAAATTCCCAATTATTAATATTATGTTGGTGTTTTCATCTTTTGTCAATTGTTGACTTTAATTTTTATATAAATATTAAGAATAATCTAACTGTAAAAGCTCTTTGAGGGTTTTAGCCGGTAAACCGATAACATTATCAATTTCGCCATCAACTTTTTTGACAAAACCTTTTGGAAGTTCTTGAATTCCGTAAGAACCGGCTTTATCAAGAGGGTTAAAATTAAGAATGTAAGATGTTATTTGATCTCTTGAAAGTTTTTCAAATGTTACGTAGGTTGTTGTTGATTTGATATGATACTTTAAGTTTATAGGATTTATAACCGCAATTGCCGTAACCACAAAGTGAGTTTGTCCGGAAAGTTCTGTTAGCATTTCTTTTGCTTCTTTAAAATCTTTCGGCTTTTCTAAAATTTTATTGCCTATAACAACAATTGTGTCTGCTCCAACAACTAATCTTTTATCGTTTCGATGTTCTTTAGCAACATATAGAGCTTTGTTATAAGCTAAATTTTCTACAAAATCATAAGAGAAATCCGTCTTGTCATGTTTTTCGACATACGAAGACGGAATAATTTCAAAATCCAATTTTAGTTTTCTAATGATATCGGCTCTTCTGGGAGAAGAAGAACCCAGGATAATTTTTCCCATGGCATTGTCTCCTTGTGTTATTTCTATTTTATCAAAAATAGGCACAATTCAACATAAAACTTTTTTATTATTGTTGCCCCATGGATCTTTGATATCTTGCTGTTCTTGCATTGATTGCATAACAAGCAATGTTAAGTCTTTGACGAAGTTCCATCATGTTACGAACTGTAGCTGCGTAATCATTCATTGCTTCCATCATCTTGTTTGGGTCAACCATTGATTCCATATTATCGTGGTTATCAACTCGTTCTTCTTGATACTTTTGTACTAACATCTTATCGATGTAATCCTCTGCGCCAACGCCCATACGTTGTCCTCCCTATTGATTTGTTATCCTGTTCCTTTAAGAAAATATATATCCTAGATATTTCTTATATATAATTAAAGTATTTTGTTTTTAATTAATTGCCTTTTTTGTATTTAAATATGAAGTAATGTTAAGATGAATTTTATTTCTTTTGAAATAGTAAATAAATCTTCAAAAAAGGTTAAAAAAAATTTTTTTGAGCTATTATATATATAGTAGAAAAATGTAGGGATAGAAACGCATGACTAATTCAAAATCAGAAGAAAAAGTAATTGGCATTCCTCGTGCAATGTCTTTTTACAACAATTACCCTTTTTATTATGGCTTTTTTAATGATTTGGGAATAAAGATTATTTTATCAGATGTTACAACAAAACAAACGATGTCAGACGGTGCAGCTTTGGTTGTAACTGAAACTTGCTTACCAATTAAAGTTTATATCGGACATATTTTAAATCTTATTCACAAAGGAGTAGATAAAATTTTAGTTCCGTCATTGCAATCAATTGATAACAAAATTTATAACTGTTCAAAAATCAGAGGTTTGCCTGATTTGGTTCGTAACGTTGTTAAAGAGCCTTTTACAATGATTGAAGCAACTTTGGACAAATCTGAAAAAAATCAAGGCTTGTATGAATTTTTGGCAGAAGCAGTTAAACCATTTGGCATAACTGATATGAAACTTATCAAAAAAGCTTCAAAAGCAGGTTGGAGATGTTATAACAATTTTTATGTAATGACAAAATCCGGTATGCCTTATTCTAAAGCTTTGAGCTATGCGTTGCAAGGTAAAGTTGTTATTTCAAATACTTCAAAAGAATATCCGATTTCAATTGCATTAGTTGGGCATGGTTATAATATTTATGATGAACGTGTTTGTATGAAGATATTTGATAAGTTAGAAAAAATGGACGTTAAAGTTTGTACTTCATTGCAATTATCTTCTGAACAATTAGATGAAGGAATTGTAAGCTTAGGGAATGAAAAATACTGGGCGAATGAAGATGAAATGACGGGTAGTGCAGGTCATTACTTGAAAGATAACAAGGTTGATGGTGTAATTACAATTACAGCTTTCGGTTGTGGTCCGGATTCATTGATGGTTGAAAGAATTACAAGAAGAGCAAAACAATTCGGAAAACCACTATTGAATTTGACTATTGATGAGCAAACTGGTGAAGCCGGTTTTGTTACTCGTTTGGAAGCATTTGTTGATATGTTGTTCCGTAAAAAACGTGCAAGCATTGTCAATAAACTTGATATGAATAGTGAAAAACAAGAGTTTTCGCCAAATACTGAGTTTATTGAAACAAAATCAACAAAGTAAAAAATTATAAAGAATAAACTAAAACGGAAAGCTTTAAATAGAACAGATTAAATGCACAGGGTGAGAATATTCTCGCCCTGTGCATTTTGTAAATAAAATTTTATTACCCCTTAATTACTGATTGAAGAGCATTGACAACATCTTTGTCCCATTTTGTATCAGTTTCGGAGGTGATAATTTCTAGTGCTTTAGCTGAATCCATTGCTTTTCTGAATGGTCTGTCTGAGGTCATTGCAGAATAAGCATCTGCGACTGCAATGATTCTTGAGCCAAGAGGAATTGATTGACCTTTCAACCCCTCAGGAGTTCCGGAACCGTCAACTCTTTCTGATTGATAAGTAATATACGGTACAACTTCTGATAAGAAATTGATATTCATAAGTAAATTTACCCCAACGTTGATGTGGTTTTTGATTTTTTGCAATTCGTCAGAAGATAATTTACCATTAGTTGCGAAGATTTTTTCCGGTAATGTGATTTTTCCGATATTTTGCAACAATCCCGCATAGTAAATCAAGTCAGTTGTTTTTTCATTTAATCCTAATTTTCTGCAAATTCCACGAGCAAGTTTTGCGGTATTTCTAGAGTGAGAAACGGTGTATTGACCTTTTCTGTCAACTGCGTTTGCAAGTGATTCTACAAAGTTTTGTTGATAATCACATAAATCACCAATCAATGCCGTAAGTTCAGCTCGTTGTTGTTTTAATTCGATTTCTGATGTTGAGTTATCTGAAATCAATTGATTTGTGTGTTCAACTTCGCCTTGTAAAGTAATAGTTGTGCCTAGTAGGTTTGCAATACTTATTATTAACTCTAAATAATCTTCATCAAGTTCTTTTTCAGATTTAATTTCAATAACTCCTGCAGGCATAACAGAACTTCTCATCGGAATGTATGTAAGATTTTCTTTTTGAATAATATCTTGATGCATAAGTTCATCAAGTTTAACATTGCATTCGCTTGTTTCTGTTGTAGAATTACCTACAAGTGTTAATTTCTTATCTTTTGTTAAATAGATTTTGCAACTTTCAACTTCAAGCATTTGAACAATTGATTTTGAAATTGACGTATAAATAGCTTGTTCTTCATTTGTTGAAAAATTGAGGACGCAAAGAGTATTCTTTGAAGAATAAATATCAATCAATTCTTTCAATTGATTTTGAAGACGTTCTTTTTTATTAGCTTTAGTGCTGATTTTTTTAGCCAAATCTTCTGAGATTAAATTTTCTGCAATGAAATCTCCAAGATTAAGTGCAAACATTTCTTCTATTGGATCTTCTCCGACTAAGTAGTCTGATTGTCCAAATAATGAAACTCCAACCTGCTTTTTCTCTTCTTTATCCATAATTTATCCTTTTTGAATACATGCCTTCTGTTTATATATACGGCATAAAAATAAATAACTTTAATCCGGATTGGGAAAATTCATACTTTAGTATGGTATTTTTCAAACAAAAGTATAAATTCCATAATAAATTATGGTAAGTTTTGATATTTTGTTGGCAAAAATGTAATAGATAAATTAATATCCTAAAGCCCAACTAAAGTTGTTAGAAGCTGTTTTGGTCGGAGCTATAACACTTTTCTTTGCATTTCTTGCAGTTACTTCAATAACTTTGTCTGCTTTTTGAAGTAAGTTGTATTCTCCAATTTTATTATCAACATTGTTGAAAGATTTGTACTTGTCTAACTCAGCTTGTAAATCTTGGTTTTCAGCATTCAATCTTACGATTTCATTGTCAAGAGAGTTTAATTTTGCCTCGTAGTTCATTGAAATATAATAACTAACAAAAGTAATTGCTATTGTTAGCATTAAACAACAACACAACGATTTATTAATTTTTCGTGTAACCATTTCACGAATAGTCATTGGTTTTGCTTGATAAAAAGAACCTGTAACAACCGGAGATTCTTCTCTCATCGGATTTTCGATGTAATCACTCTTCTTGAATAATAATTCTTGTTCTTCAAATGTTACTCTTGCTGTATTTAATGTCATTCCCTAAACTACCTACCAATAAACTTTTACTTTCTTATACACCTTGCAATTCTTAGTTTTGCACTTCTTGACGGTGGATTTTCTTTTATTTCCTCTTCTGATGCCATCATTGGTTTTTTATTGACCAATTCAATTACCGGAGGCGGACAATTGCATACCATTTGATTTCTTTCGCAATGGCAACGAGTCGAATAGTATTTAAATGTTTGCTTTACTAATCTGTCTTCAAGTGAATGAAAACTTATTACACTAATTATAGCACCAAAGTCTAATAAATCCAATACGTCATTTAATGTGTTTTTAACATTTTGTAACTCATGATTTACTTCGATTCTAATTGCTTGGAAAACCCTTGTGGCTGGGTGAATATGGCTTTTTACTTTAGGTGTGCAATTTACAATCAGGTCTGCTAATTCAGTTGTTGTTTCAAGTTTTTTTATCTTTCTTTGCTCAACAATTTTCTTTGCAATCCTTTTAGAAAATCTTTCTTCGCCGTATTCAGAGAATATTTTAACCAATTCATCTTCAGAATAATCATTTACAACATCGTACGCAGAAAAATTTGAATCCATATTGAAACGCATATCCAAAGGTGCTTCTTTAGAGAAAGAAAATCCCCGTTCTTGTTTTGTTAGTTGGTGATATGAAGCCCCAAGGTCAAACAGAATTCCGCCTGTGATTTTTTCGATTCCAAGATTTTTTAAAACTTGCTTAACATTTGTATAAGAATCTTTTACAATTGTTAAGCTTTTATAAGCTTTTAATCTTTCACTGGCGGCATCAATTGCATCTTGATCTATATCAAAAGAAATTAATTTTCCGTTTGGAGAAATTCTTTGTAAAATTAATTCGCTGTGACCTCCACCACCTAGGGTGCAATCGACATAAACAAGACCGTCTTTGCAATTTAGTGCATCTACTGCTTCATTTTTCATTACTGTGTAATGGGTAAAATCTTTCATAGCTTTATACTAGCATAAAAATTTTCCGGAAATTCAATAATATGAAAAATATTAACAATAAAAAAGTCTCTCTATTTTGAGAGACTTTCGTTATTTTTTTATCCGAAATTTAATTACATAATGAAACCTTCTAAACCTTGTTCATCAAAGATTTCAAGGAATTTATCATAAGTACAAGTTACTTCATTCCCAGATTCATCAATAATTTGAATCACGTTTTGCAAATCGGCTTCTTCAACTGTAGGTGATTTGGATATAATCATATAGCTGTTAGTTTCGTTATCTTTATTGTTTTTGTGTTCAAGTAATGTGCTGTCATCAAATCTAAAATCCATTGTATTTACCTCATTTTTCGTAACTGTAACCTTTATATCGGATTTTTTAATGGCAATCTTTAGAATTTTCAATTTATTTTTTACAAAAGTTAATATTTTTGATTGCAAACAAGCAAAAATTTTAATATAAAATAAACACCCTCGCCCCTTGTGGGAGAGGGAAGGGAGAGGGGGCTAGAATAAACCCTCTCTTGCAAAGGTTCAAAAAATCAGATATAATAAATATACGCACATGAGTTAAGAATAATAAAAGAAAGGAAGTACAAACATGCCAAAACGCAGTCATAGAGCGAGTTTCGGGGGGGGGGTAATTTAAAACCCGCTTGTAGAGGGCTTTTCAGAGGTGTAACTCCGAATAAAAAATTTGCATTTACTTTAGCTGAAGTATTAATAACTCTTGGAGTAATCGGAGTAGTAGCAGCATTAACAATGCCAACATTATTAAAAAACATAGCAGAACGTAGTAATTCAGAAGCTCAAGCCAATTTAGCCCAAAAGATTACAAAATCAATGGACTTGATGAGAGCAGATGGTGGTCTAGAAAGAACATATAATAGTACAGATGAATTTGTAGATGAATTCTCAAAATATATAAAAATAAGTACGCGATGTGATGCAGATCATATTGCAGATTGTTGGCCAACAAAAACAGTAACTACATCTGATGGAAAAACATTTGATGTATCAAAAGCAAAAACAGGAAAGAATTTAAATTTAAAAGATAACAAAAGTAATAACGTTGGTATAATCTTAGCTGATGGCGCAACACTAATATTAACTTACAATCCAAATGCAGGGATAATCGGAGATGGAGATACCGTAACCCCAAGCTTTGCAGACTTACCGATTGGTTTTGGAAGAACTAAGAAGTTTGCATATACAACGAGTGTAACAGATTCAATAGACTTTGTAATGGACGTGAATGGTTTCAAAGGTCCAAATAGTGAAGCACGAAACGGTAAACAATATGATATCCGTAGTTTCAAAGTCGCAAGATTCTCCACTGGTTGTGCGGGAGTTGATGTTGATGGAATCGGTTGTGTATACCAACTACCATCATATAGCCCAATAAAAGCAGGCAGTGAAGAGATGGACAAATATGATCCTAAATGGAAATATTCAAGCTACTCAGATCAAGATAACTATTGGGCAGGCGCAAAGAAAGCATGTGATGATATAGGAATGAGTTTGCCGGATATATCAAAATTGGAAAGTTTAACTAAAAAAACAACAGCAGAAAAAGAGCAGCTAGGTTTACCGACTTCTGGCGAGTTCTGGTCGTCTGAGGAGTACAACTATAGCATCGCGTACATCGTGTTCTTCGACAATGGGTATGGGTACGGCAACCGCTTCAAGTACTACAGCGACTTTAAGGTCTTGTGTGTAGGTGATTAGATTTTAAAAGTCTATAAGTGATTTACAGGAAGCGGGGATTTTACCCCGCTTTTTACAATTATTAATTATCCCCGAGGTATGGATTACGATACTAGTAACTATTTTTTCTGGCTCTGTCCATTTCTCGTTTTTGGTCTTTTTTCGCTATATCATCTCGTTTATCGTGGAGTTTTTTACCTTTTGCCAGACCGATTTCAACTTTTGCAAAACCTTTTGTTATGAAAACTTCTAGTGGAACAATTGTGTAACCGTCTTTTTTGATTTTAGAATGCATTTTTAAAATTTCTTTTTTGGTTAAAAGAAGTTTTCTTGTTCTTTCAGCTTCATGATTGTATCTGTTGCCTTGTTCGTATGGCGAAATATGGCAATTGTATAGGAAAATTTCGTTATCTTCAATTTTGCAAAAACTATCTTTCAAATTTATTGCATTTTTTCTAATTGATTTGATTTCTGTTCCGGTTAAAACAATTCCGGCTACAAATTTTTCAAAAATTGTGTAGTCGTGGAATGCTTTTCTGTTTGTTGTGATAACTTTTTTATCCATAGCCAAATTATATCACAGAAAAATTAAGATTTTGCCATTCTATCTCGTTCATTTTTCATAATTTGAGCAAGTTTATTCTCCACTACTTCAATTTTTTCAGGAAGATTAAAACTTGTGTGTGGCTTATGCATTACCGTTGTTCTTTTTAATTTTAAGATTTTTCCATCTCTTAACTGATACTTTGCGTTATTTTCTAACATATAGAACTGTTGCTTTAAATAGTTTCGAAGTGATTGAAGCAAGTCAACTTTTTCTTGTACTTTTCTCCCTGCAAGGAGTTTATCTATATCAAATTCATTTATTTTCTTCGAGTTAAGTCCTTTTTCTTTTAAAAGAGCTGCTAAATTCGTTAAATCATAGCGTTTATTAACAATATTAATTTCTCGTTGAAGAATTTTAGGATTTGTCACTTTGTAAAAAATTCCAAAAGCCTCTTTCATTATAAGTTTAATTGAACTTTTTTCAATTCGTTGTTTATAAGGTTCAACGGGTAAAATCACTTCATAACCAATTGTTTCCGCTTTTACACCTCCGCCATTGAATGCTAAATCTGTTGAACTTTCATTGACTGCTCTTGGTTTTCCAAAAACTTTAACTTCTATTTCCGGATTTAAGCTTTTTTTGAAAATATTTGAGAGAATTCCTGTTGAAATATTTTGATAGCCAAAACTACCTTTTACATTTTCAAAAAAGTTGTCGCTCATTTTAATTGTTTGGTTTAAGCGAGCTTGCGGGGTTCCTTTAATTTTACTTAGTGGTAAATGCGTTTTTATGTGATCGATTCTTATTGCCATAGTACAATCTATAAATCCTCTGAAAATAATTTTTGCTAGTTATATAAAAAACATTTACAATTGTGTGTGTCAGAAAAATCTTTTATTTGTGGGGTAGAAGTTTTGCAAATCTCCATAACATAAGGACATCTGGTGTGAAATTTGCAACCTGTTGGAAGATTTTCTGGTGATGGAAGTTCCCCTTGCAGGTGAATTCTTTCCTTTTCATCTTGGGGATTAAGTTCCGGAACCGAACTTAGTAATGCTTTTGTGTAAGGGTGTTTTGGATTTTTGAAAATTTCCTCAGTCTTCCCAATTTCAACTACTTCTCCAAGGTACATTATTGCAATTCTATCTGATAGATATTTAATAACACTCAAATCGTGTGATATGAATAAAAATGTTAAGTTGAAATCTTCTTTTAACTGTTTTAATAGGTTTATAATTTGGGCTTGAATACTTACATCTAGCGCGCTTACCGGTTCATCTGCAATAATAAACTCCGGATTAAGGATAAGTGAACGAGCTATTGCAATTCTCTGCCTTTGACCTCCTGAAAATTCGTGAGGATAAAGGTTTAGAGCGCTTTTATCCAGTCCTACTTTTTCAATTTTTTCTTCTACTATTTTCGTTATTTCTTCTTTTTTTAAGTCAGTATTTATAATTAGCGGTTCTTTCAAAATTTCGCCAATTTTCATTTTAGGGTTTAAGCTTGAATATGGATTTTGAAAAATCATTTGAACCTTTTGATAAAATTTTTTCAAATCTTTGTTGTGTTTAAGATTAAGGACATTTTCTCCATTTAAAAGGATTTCACCACTATCAGACTGGACAAGTTTCATAATAGCTTTTGCGAGAGTGGATTTTCCACAGCCAGATTCTCCTGCAATTGCAAGAATTTCCCCTTTCTGAATATCTAAAGATACATTATTCACAGCATGAACGGTTTGGATTTTGCCGATTAGACCTTTTTTAGTTTGGTATGTTACATTTAGATTTTTTATTTCCAGTAAATTCATAAGAAAATTTTAGCTTAATCCTTAGTCAAAATCAATTATACAAATGGTTGTAATAATTTTATAAATGCAGAAGTTCGTGAATTTCTAAATTAAATTGATTTGCAATTTTGAAAAGAATGTCAAGAGAAGCTTTCTTTTCACCCCGTTCGATTTCACCAAGATAATAGTCGTTAATTCCTGCTATTTCAGCAAATTTTTCTCTGGACAATTTCATTTCTTTTCGAAGTTTGTAAATCTTTTTCCCAAGTTTTTTGTAAAAATCATTTGACATTAATTTTCATAATATGCTATTATCTTGAATAATTAAATTGGCTCTAAGCCAATAAAAATTCAAAGGAGATTTTATGAAAATTACTGAATATAGAAAAGGCTTTACTTTGCTTGAGGGTGCTATGCAGGTTGACATTCCACCAACAAAGGCGAGATTTGCTTTTACATTAGCTGAGGTTTTAATCACGCTTGGTATCATTGGAATTGTCGCTGCAATGACTATTCCCAATCTTATATTTAATTACAAAGTTAAACGAACAGTATCTATTTTAAAAGAAGATCAATCTATAATTGCACAAGTTATCAAACTTTCTACAGAAGAAAACGGAGAACCGGAGGGGTGGCAAGGACAAGAATTATTGAGTGAGGCAAGAACTCTTACTCTGGTTGATAAAATTAATCCATTTCTAAAAATTGCAGTTGATTGTGGAACGTATGATGAAAACGGTAATTGTTTTATGAATGGTGATTATAAGTTCATAAATGGAACAAAATATGAAAATCTTGCTAAAGATAGAACAGAATATAAGGTTAAATTAATGAATGGTAGTTCATTGTTATATTATTCCTATCCGACTCCGATGTTTAGAATTTATTTTGCGGTTGATATCAATGGGGAAAAACAGCCAAATACTGTTGGAAAAGATTTATTTTACTTTGAATATGCAGAAGACAAAGGCTTATTCCCATTAGGAGCACCAAATGTTGGTTTGAAAGGCGAGGAATACACAACGGACTGTAGTTTAGAAGCTTCGCATGGTTTTGGTTGTGCATACTATGTTTTGACTTTTGGAAATATGGACTACCTGAAAAAATAAAACTATTTTATTTCTCTTCTTCCCTCAATTGCTTTGGCAATTGTGATTTCGTCAGCATATTCCAAATCCGCACCGACAGGGAGTCCGAATGCAATTCTTGAAACTTTTATTCCAAATGGTTTTACTAATTTCGTGAGGTAAAGACTTGTTGCTTCTCCCTCAACAGACGGGCTTAATGCCAAAATGACTTCTTTAACTTCGTCATCTGTTAATCTGTTTAATAATTCTTTTATTCTTATATCATCGGCTCCGATTCCGTCCATGGGGGAAATCAAGCCTTGTAATACGTGATATAATCCCTTGAATTCGTTTGTTTTTTCAATGGCAATGAGGTCTTTGGTTTCTGCTACTACGCAGATTGTTGACCTATCTCTTTGGGTGGAAGAACAAATTTCGCAAGGACTTGTTGCTGATAAATTGAAACAAATTTCACAAGTATGAGTGTTTTGTTTTGCATCAATTATTGCTTTTGCAAATTTTTCAATTTCTTCCATTGGCATTCTCAACAAGTGAAAAGCCATTCTTTGTGCAGATTTTGGCCCTACTGACGGAAATTTTTGAAATTGTTCTATTAGTGTTGCTATTGATTTTGGATATATCATTGTTTTCTCTTTTGATTTGCTTTTTATTTAAAATACTTCTCCCAAAATTGAGAGAAGTATTTTGTTAAATGTTTTTATTTGAATAACCCCGGAATTTTAATTCCGCCTGTTAATTGAGTCATTCTTGATTGCATTTCTGCAGAAGCTTTGTCACTTGCTTCTTTCATTGCAGAAGATATTACGTCTTCTAACATTTCTACTGTTTCAGAATCAACTGATGATGGGTTTTCAGGGTTGATTGCTTCCGGTTTAATCGCAATTGATTTGAATTTTCCTTGACCGTCGCAAACAACTCTTACCGCTCCTCCAGCAGCTTCTCCAGTGATTTCAAGATTAGCAAGTTCTTCTTGCATTACGTTAGCTTTTTTTTGAACGTTCTGAACTTGTTTCATGATGTTCATTAAATCCATACCCATAATTTTTTCTCCTTAGTCTGTTAATATCATTACTTTTTTTCTAGTACATTTTATTATACAATAAAAATATGGAGAAGAAAACATATTTACAAGAATCAATAAAAAACGGACGATTGATGCGTTGGAATATGATGCCTCTAAAAGTCTATATTGCACCAATGAAATTTTATTCAAAACAGGGGCAGGACTTGAAATATCGCCAATATGTAAAACGAGCTTTAGATGAATGGCATAAGGTTTCTAATGGTAAGGTATCTTTTATTGTTGTAGATAATTTGCTTTCCTCAAATATTAACATTGATTGGAAAAGAGTTGAGCGTCAAGCTTTAGGTCATTGTTATTTCCAATACGATAAGTCTAATCGTTTGTATAGTGCAGAAGTTGCTATCGGACTTACTGAGGGGCTTGTTCATGCTGATTATATGGACGAAGAAGAGGTTTATCATACTATTTTGCACGAAATCGGGCATGCTGTAGGTTTGGGGCATAGTCCTTTTAAAAGAGATATTATGTACACTCCTCACCAAAAAGGAATTATGCATGTTGGTGATGGAGATAGGCTTTCAATAAATTGGTTATATACATTTCCGCAGGGTAAATCTGTGGCTGAAATTGCTTCGAAATATGGAGTTGGAGGAAGTGACATAGATGAAGTTGTTGCAAAAATTATTTCAAAACAGGCAAAAACAGAATTTGAAAAGGTTAAAGATAATGTTGATCCAACTCAACAGAGAAATTTGTTAGAAGAATCAGAAGCGATTGCAAATTTGCGAAAATATCACATGGCTCTTCAAAACATTAAGATATCAAATGATTTAACTGAACAAATTCGCAAAAATTATCGAGATATGAACCGGTAAGTTCGATTTTTTGTAAACAATATTTACCCTTTTTGCCAATAAATATTTTTTATGTATAATAAAATTAGTAGATAGATTCGTTTCTATCTTTAGGGATATAAGAAGGTATATAAAATATGACAGTTCAAGATTGGTTTGAAAAGCGTAAAGAGGCACAAATTCAACGTAGAGCTTTGGAAGCTAGAGTTGAAATTGAAGCAAATCCGGATTTGTGGACGAAATGTGTTCATTGTAACGCTCAATTGTTGAAAAAGGATATAGATGATAATCAAATGGTTTGTCCTGTTTGTGATTATCACTTTAGAATAAATGCAAGAAAAAGAATTAAGTTATTGTTTGACGATGGTTCATTTGAAGAAATGTTTACTCATATCAAACCTACAGACCCTTTGGAATTTGTAGATACTGAAAGTTACAAAGACAGAATCTCTGCAGCTCAACAGAAAACCGGTCTAGATGATGCCGTAATTACCGGTGTTGGTTTAATTGACGGGCATAGAGTTGCAACTGCCGTTATGGATTTCGATTTTATGGGCGGTTCAATGGGTAGTGTCGTTGGTGAAAAAGTTACACGCATTATGGAAAAAGCAATTGAATTGAAACTTCCTGTTTTAGTTGTAACTTCTTCAGGTGGCGCAAGAATGCAAGAAAGCGCTTTGAGTTTAATGCAGATGGCTAAAACCTCTTGTGCTTGTGCAAGATTAGATGAAGCAGGTTTGTTATATATGAATTTAATTACCGACCCGACATTTGGCGGTGTAACTGCAAGCTTCGGAACTCTTGGAGATATTATTATAGCTGAGCAAGGAGCAAGAGTTGGATTTGCAGGTAGAAGGGTTATTGAGCAGACAATCAGACAAAAATTGCCTGCGGATTTCCAAACTGCTGAATATTTGATGAAATACGGTCAGGTCGATGTTGTTTCATCTCGTAAAGATTTAAAAGCCACTATCGCTAATATTTTGGCTATGCATGAATAAGGAGTATGATTGATGGCAACAGCTATGGATTTTGAAAAACCTATATTGGAAATTCAGGAAAAAATTGAGGAACTAAAAAAAATGAGTTTGGAGTCCGGCATGGATTTGAATAAAGATATTGAAACATTAGAACAGGAAGCGGAAGATTTCAAAAAAGAATTGTTTGCAAATCTTGATCCGACACAGAAAATGCAGATTGCAAGACATCCGGAAAGACCAAAATTTTTGGATTATGTAAATCTTATGTGTACTGATTTTGTTGAACTTCATGGTGATCACGTTGGTACAGATGATAGAGCAATCGTTGGCGGATTGGCTAAATTAGATGGCAAACCAGTTATGATAATCGGAACAATGAAAGGTAAATCTACTAAAGAAAATCTTGAATATAACTTCGGTATGCCACAACCGGAGGGTTATAGAAAAGCATTAAGACTATTCAAGCATGCTGACAAATTTAATATTCCGATTGTAACAATTATTGATACTCCTGGAGCATACCCAGGAATTAGTGCAGAAGAACATGCACAAGGTGCTGCGATTGCTATGAATTTAAGAGAAATGGCAAAATTGAGAGTGCCTGTTATTGCAATTATTTCTGGTGAGGGTTGTTCCGGTGGTGCTTTAGGTTTAGCCGTAGCTAATAAGGTTTATATGCTTGAACATGCTTACTATACCGTAATTTCACCAGAGGGTTGTGCCTCTATCTTGTGGAGAGATGCTTCTAAAAATCTTGAAGCTGCAACTGCACTAAAAATCACTGCTCCACACTTGTTGAAATTCGGTATTATTGATGGTGCAATTAAAGAACCTACAAGAGGTGCTCATACTGATTATGAATTTATGGCTGCTGAGATGAAAAAGACAATTCTTGATGCTCTTAGCGAAATGGCTGGCATGAGTGGTGAAGAATTAAGAACTCAACGTTATGACAAATTCAGAAAAATGGGCGCTTTCTTAGAAGGCTAATTAGATACAAAAACTAAACAATAAATTGATAGTCGGGACTCAAATCCCGACACAATTTTATAAGGGAAATATATGGATAAAAATTATTTTGAATTAAGGCTAAAAATTAATCCAGATATGGAAGATTTGATTTCTGAAATCTTCTTTGACAATTTTGATTGTGAGGGTGTTGTTTTAGCAGAAGAAACATACAAAGACTTGGAAATGGTTTCAACAACAGAGGGAACTTTGAAAATATTTTTAAAAGATGATGATTCAACCACTTTTGAAGATATGAAGTATGATGTTGAAAATGTTCTTGATTTGTATAGGGAAGAATTTTTATCAAGAGGTTTAACTGATGAAGAACTCGGAAGTTGGGATTTTGAACTGGAAGAAAAGAAATCTGAAGACTGGTCACAAAAATGGAAAGAAAAATGGGACGTAACGCATGTTACTGATAAAATTGCTGTAGTTCCGGATTGGATTGATTATGTACCAAAGAAAGGTGAGGTTATAATTAAGCTTGAACCGGGGTGTGCTTTTGGTACGGGAACTCATCAAACAACACAACTTTGTATGAAGGCTTTGGAAAAATATATGAAACCTAATGATAAAGTTGCAGATATTGGTATGGGTTCTGGAATTTTATCTATTTTAGCTAAAAAGCTTGGGGCTTCTTACGTTTATGGTTGTGATACAGATGATACGGTTATTGAAGTAGCTAAAGAAAACGCAAAGAAAAACGGTGTTGATGCCATATTTGAACTTGGAACAGCAGATAAAGTGAATGAAAAATTTGATTTTGTTTGTGCAAATATTTTGCATTTTGTCTTGGCTGAAATTATGGGCGACCTTAAAAATCTTATGAAAACCGGAGCATTGATGTCTTTGAGCGGAATTTTAGACGAGAAAAAACAAATGGTAATTGATGCTTACGAAAAAGAAAATTTAGAATTGATAGAAGAAATTCACCAAGATCAGTGGACTTCATTTGTTGTAAAAAGGGTGTAGTGGAGTAAATTATGTTAAAATTCACTTTTCTTTTGATTTGGTTTTTGGCATTTTATTTTATATTGTTTATTATAATTTCAGTCCTTGAAAATTTAGCTAAAAAATATTTTCCGTTAAGTTATGATGATGTAAAGCCATTAATCTTAAACTCTAGAAAATCATTTTTTGTTAATTATGTTTCAGCTTGTAATCAAACAGAGAATATTATTGATAGAAAATTTAATAGTTTTAAAACCTTTTACTCTAAAATACCTTTTCTATTTAAAATATATTTAACTTCAGATAGTGTTATTATAACTTTTTTAAATAAGTATGCAGAAGTTTTTAAAAGAGAAGAATGCAATTTCTATAAACAAGGATTCTTTTCTTATTTTGAAATTATAAAAGACGAAAATAAATATAGTATGGAAGTCGGTTTTCATCACAAACAAATTATAGAATGGATAAATAGTTAAATAAGGAGAATAAAAATGACAAAAACAGCAATAATTATACCTGCAAGATATGGTTCTTCAAGATTAGAGGGCAAGCCATTATTAAAAGTTGCTGGAAAATCTGTAATTCAATGGGTTTATGAAAAAGCCCAACAATCAAAATTGGCGGATATGATTATTGTTGCAACTGATGATACGCGTATTTTTGATGAAGTTAAATCGTTTGGCGGTGAAGTTGAAATGACTTCTGTCAATCATAAATGCGGTTCAGATAGAATTATGGAAGTTGTTTCCCGTCACCCTGAAATTGCATATATCTGTAATCTTCAAGGTGATGAACCTTTAATCAAGCCTGAAAGTATTGATGAGGTAATCAAAAATGTTAAAGAAGATGATAATGCTGATATTTCTACTCTTGTAAGAGTTTTAACTGATGTTGAAGAGATAAATAATCCAAATCTTGTCAAGTGCGTAAGAGATATTAATGGCTTTGCATTGTATTTTTCTCGTTCAAAAATTCCTTTTGAACGCAATACCGGTATTGCCACTTTTTATGGACATTTAGGAATTTATGGTTACAAAAGAAAAGCTCTTGAATCTATGACAACACTTGCTCAAACACCATTAGAAAAGACTGAAAGCCTAGAACAATTGCGAGCTTTGGAAAATGGTATGAAAATTAAAACTTCTGTTGTTGATTTTGTTCCTGTAGGTATTGATACTAGGGAAGATTTGGAAAAATTCAAACAAATAGTCGAGAAAAAGTTGTCAAAAATCTAAAATACATGCTTGCAATTTTTCGTAACTTAGTGTAACATAATGTTATAAAAATATAGAAAAATAAACAAATCGTAATATTTCTATTTTTCGTATTATTTTGTGTAATATTTTTTTAAGTAAGTAAGGAAAAGACTATGTCAGAAAATGTTGAAATGCCTAATGAAACCGAAGATCGTCAAAGAATTCTTTTGGCAGATGACGAATCTAGTATAAGACGTATTTTGGAAACTCGTTTGAAAATGGCAGGTTATGATGTTTATACCGCACAAGACGGTGAAGAAGCTGTTGCCGCTTTTAATAAGTACAATCCGGATTTAGTTGTCTTAGATGTAATGATGCCAAAAATGGACGGTTATGGTGTAACTAGAGAAATTAGAAGATCTTCAGACGTTCCAATTATTATTTTGACAGCATTAGGTGATGTCTCAGAAAGAATTACCGGTTTGGAATTAGGTGCTGATGATTATGTAATCAAGCCTTTCAGCCCGAAAGAACTTGAAGCCAGAGTTAAAGCTGTTTTAAGACGTACAAATAACCGTGAAATGGTTACTCCATCAGGTAAAGTAACTAAGAACGTTATTACAACCGGTAATATCAAAATTGATACAGCACGTCGTCAGGTTTATAGAAAGAATGAAAGAATTAGACTTACAGGAATGGAATTTAGCTTGTTAGAATTGTTGGTTAATAATTCTGGTCAAGCGTTCTCTAGAAATGAAATTCTTCAACATGTTTGGGCATATCCGCCTGATCATCGTATTGATACTCGTGTTGTTGATGTTCACATTTCAAGATTGCGTTCTAAATTGGAAACTGATCCTGCAAATCCTGAGCTAATCTTAACAGCTCGTGGAATTGGTTACATGTTCCAAAGAATTAACTAGTTTAATAAAAGGGCTCTTTATTGAGCCTTTTTTAGTATGAGGAAAGATTTTTGAATTTATATAGCGGTTTGTTTTCTAACTCTTCAAGTAGATATTCTGGAGATGATTTAATTCCTATTCCATGGGGTACTCGTTTTTTTATTATATTTATCGCCCTTTTAATCTTCGCTGGCTCTTTGCAATTGGATAAAATTTTTGTTTGTACAAGTCAGTACAGTTATTGTACACTAGAAAGTCACAATTATTTTAATATAAAGAAGTCTAAAAAAGTTTTTATTCCTAAGGAGGTTGCGTTTTGTGATATTGAGTCTTATCAAGTACGGTCTGGTTCAAGATATCATCGCAGGACAGAAACTAGATATTTGGTCAAGCTTCTTGATAAAAAAGGTAAATCAGTTAAACTTTTCACTGATTATTTTGATTATGCTCGTGCAAATGATGCAAAACAGAGAATAATGACATGTATTGAAAAGGGTCCATATCCTTGTAAGGTGAAGGAATAATTGATAGGAGATGCAATTTGTTCGATGATATTAAAAATTGGGTTATGAATACTTTATTGCCAATAACTGTTTGGTTGGTGGTTATAGGTTGTTTTGTTGCTGGTTCGGAATTTAAAGATATTTCTTTTGTTTGTAAAAACTCGTCAACATCTTGTACATTAGAAAAAAGAAATTATTTAAACATTAAGACTTCTAAAAAAGTTTTTGCTCCTAGTGAGGTTAAGGCAGTTTATGTTGAAACTTATAGTGCAAGTACGGGGGGACGAAGACATACAAGATTTGTGCCTCGTCATCTTGTTCGGTTAGTCTCTAGGGATAAAAAAGATTTTGTTGTTTTTAGAAATTATTCCAATTATGCTGACGCTAATGACGCAAAACAAAGGATAATGAATTGTGTTGAACATGGTCCTTATCCTTGCAAAGTAAAAAGATAAAAATACTACTTGATTTTAAGTCTGTTTTTGTTAGAATAGTTTTATACGAAATGGCGGAAGTCGTCAAGCGGTTAAGACCTCGGATTGTGGTTCCGATATGCGTGGGTTCGAATCCCATCTTCCGCCCCATTTTTAAAAGACCTCAAACGAGGTCTTTTTAATTTTTTAGTGGCAAAAAAAAGTTTGTTTGTTTTTATTTCTATATATTGTAATAGAATTGCGTGAAAAGACTAATTAAAATGACAAGTATTCATAGTTTTGTAAATGGTTTAGATAATTGTCAAATAGGTGGAACTCAATTAGGTAGAAGAAATGTGCCTAGATATTTATATCATTTGACAACACAAAATAACTACAATAAAATACTCAAAGATGGATATATTAAAAGTAATCATGATCTTGATTTATGCTCAAATTTGAGTGGTGTTTTCATGTTTGATTTAAAAAATTTTACCAAACGTTGGGTTTCAATGGGTGTAGATTGCGGGGATAAATTACTAACCTTTGCCAAAGCCCTACTTATGCAAGTATCTAAAGATGACTCTAATATTGTTGTTTTGAAAATTCCAACAAGGTTTTTATCCTCAAAAAAATTAAAATGCAGAAGCCAAGTATCTAAAAATGATTGGCATATCAATAATGGTGATTTTGCTACAAATCAAAGGCATTACACTCGTAAAAAGGAACCCCTTGAATACATCAATGAAACAGATATCCCAATCCAAAATGTAATAAAAATTGGAGAGGCTAATTCTGGTTTTAATTTGGAAAAGGCTTTTAAAGAAATGAATGAGAATTATTTTGATAAAATTAATGTCGCACAAGTTTTACAAAAACTTTTCCAAAATACTCCAGAAGAAAAATGTATAAATTTGATATTAAAACAATGTAACAGCTAATTTTTATTCTGCATTATTATCTAAATTATTTCAACTTTGGGTTTGGTAGTCCGTAGTAAGTTACTGGGACAAAGTATTTATCTTCTTTAGGGTTTGAAAATACTTTATTCTCCATAACTCCAACCACACTTGATGGTAGCATTTTCGGTTCGGTTACGTTTTTATGTACCATTCCCCAACCTACTCCGCCAGTCATTTTCAACCCGTAGCCATATTCGATTTTCGAGCCGACAACAACGTCCGGATTTCTGAATTGTGCCATATCTTGTATAGTTGTAGCTATTTTTTGATTATTTAATTCGTTATTAGAAATTTCAAGTGTGTCTATTGCAAATTCTTTGAGTGAATCTATTGATATTTTATTTGCTTTTGATTTTGCAAAAGAGTCAACCCTTTCTATAATTGGGTGAATATTTTTATCCGTAATTTGGTGTAGTGGTTCTTTTTTTATACAGGATACTGGTGTTAAGGCAATTGTTCCTGCCATAATTTTTGATACGAAATTTCTACTCATAATATTCCTCTAAATTCTTTTCTTTACATATAGAATACTCGTAAATTTTAAATTTTGCCATTTGTTTAATCAATTGTTACTAACAAATCGTGCAAAAAATATTTTGTTTGGATTTGATATAAGTATGAGAGTTCAAGTTGTTACAAATTCAATATACCCTTATCAAATTAATAACAATCATAGAATTGAACAGAATAAGAATGTTTCTTTCGTCGGTCGTATTGGTTCACTTAATCATGGGTTATCTAAGTTTGATAGAGAAATTATGGCTTATTATTCGGATTTGTACCACAAAATGGGTATTGTGTCGGCTCAAAATGTTACCAAAATGGCTACAACTATCAAAAAGAATACAGGTCTAGATTTAGATACTGTTTACAAATCAATGGATATTTTATCTCAATTTTCTAGCTATAAAAGTTTGAAAAAGATAGAACAAGCTTTGGGCAAAATGAATTCAACCTCATTCAAAACTTTACCGATTGATGATGCTCAATTTTTGACTCGTGATATCTGTCTTTCTGATGTTTTTAATTATCTTTCTATGAAAAATTTTAACTCTCTTGGAACAGGACAAAGTCCTGTAGCACTTGTAGATTCTGATATTTTGAATACACTAAAAAAATGTAACGTCGACCCTCATAATTATTTCCAAACGAAGAAAGCTGTTTATATAGATTCATTTGAAAATGGATATAATTTTTTAAATCAAGCTTGTAGTTTTGAAAATTTTGTTTCTCAAAAATTAAAAACTGCTCAATTATACCAAAATAAAAATGAAAAAGATATTTTTTATAATTTGGATTATGTTTTGAACGGCGAGGTTCTAAAAAGATGCAAGCAATATGGAATAAATCCAAAGATTTTAAGGTTAGAGAATGCACAACCCGTAACTCCCGAAAAAATTGCAGATAATCTAAATCCGATTATGCCGAAATTTAAAACATTTTTGCAAATCTCTAAGGATATTGCAATTGGTGGGCAGTTATCTAAAAGAGATGGAGAAAAATATGTTGCAGATTTTCTCAAATCAATGACAGATGTTATTACTCCTCGCAGATATTCTAAAATGTTGAGTGAATTGAATTTTAAAATTGATTCTTATATGAATGAATATCACAGAGATAAAAATCAATTATTTCATATTATTCCGGATTCAAATAAAAGTTTTTCATTAACAAATTATATGTACCGAAAAGTAAATAATATTGATTCAACATTTAATATTTTGCTTGATGATGACAAGTTTGGTTCAACTATGGATTGTCTAAGAGTAATGCCAAAAGGTTCTACTATTGTTATTATGGACGATTATTTGTTATCAGGTTTGTCTATGAGAAGAGAACAATTCCCGTATGAAGCTTTAATTTCATTAAAGGAAAAATTCTTAAAGGATAATGATATAAATTTCATTTTTGCTCCTGTAATTTCTACAAGAGCCGGAAAGAGTGAGATGGAAACGTACATAAAAAATATTGCAAACCGTAGTGGAAAAGATGTAATTCTTACAAGTAAGCTCTTACCATATTATAAAGAAAATTATGTATACGACAATTTCAGACGTTATAATAGATTTCAAACCTCTTCAGTTTTACCTTATATGGGACCTGATACGAATGCGGAAGAATTCACTCCTCTTTATGAAAAATTTTTATGCACTTCACATGCTCAAAAAATCTGCCTTGATAATATCGGGGATATTTTAAACTTCTACGTGTAGAATTTTTTTGCTAAAATACTTTTGGGGGACCAATGGACGAAAGTATTATTTCTTATGCAACCAAAAATAATTGGAAAAGATTAAATGTCAAAGATTCAGACATTGAATATCGTTTGTCTAAAAGAGCAAATAAAAGATTTTCAACAAAGAGTATTATTCCTGTTGAATATTTTTCAGATACTTCAAATCTCTCTATTTTAAATTTGATATTGGATTATTTAAAAGAAAATCAACTTTCGATTCGTGAAGTCATTTATAATTTAGCATTGAATTATTTGTCGAGTATTGGAATTTTGGTGTTTTGTGAGGGTAGTTTTTCAACAAAAAATAATTGTTTAAATGACATTTTAATAGCTTTTGGAAAATTTAAAATTGATAATTTTTTGATAAATCTTGAATTTCCTAAAAATGAAAAAGATTTTTTAGGAATTGTTTATCAATCGTTACTCAAAGAAGGTACGAAAAACAAAAAAGGTTCATATTACACTCCAGAACAAATTATAAGGTCATTTAATGATAATATTCAATTGAATACGAAATTTCTTGACCCATGTTGTGGTACGGGAAGTTTTTTGTTATCAATTTCGGATAAAATTAAAAATCCTGAAAATATTTACGGCTGTGATTTAGATGAAATAGCGGTTTTTATTGCAAAAATCAATTTGATTGCGAAGTTTAAAAATGTTGAATTTAAGCCCAATATTTATAATTTAGATTTTCTACAGAAAAATGAAATTCAACAAAATGATTTTGATATTATTGCAACAAATCCTCCGTGGGGAGCTATGGCAAAAAATGTTTATTCTAAAGATTTCCCGTTTATAAAATCAAAAGAATCATTTTCTTATTTTATTGCAAATTCTTTTAATTATCTCAAAACCAATGGAAGATGTTTTTTTGTTTTACCGGTTTCTATTTTGAATGTTAAGGTTCATTCTGATATTAGAAAATTTATATTAGAGAACTTTTTAGTTGAAGAAATCATTTGTTATGGGCAAATTTTTGAGTCTGTTTTATCTGATGTTGTTTCCTTAAAACTTAAAAAAGGAAAAGGTGATGGTTTGGTTCATATAAAGACTTCAACAACGGAAGAGAAAATTCCAATTGAAGTTTATCAAAATAACATTAACAATATTTTTTCTTTGTATGGAATTCAAGATTATAATATTTTAAATAAAATTTATTCAAAACCTTACAAGACTCTTCAGGATAGCACTTGGGGTTTGGGAATTGTTACAGGAGATAATGATAAATTTATAACAGGCAAATCTGAGAATTCTGAAAAGATTTATTCTGGTAAAAATTTGTCAAAATGTTTTGTTAGAGAGAGTAAAAAATATATTGATTATAAAAGGGAAATGTTTCAGCAAGTTGCACCGGATTTAGTTTATCGTGCGAAGGAAAAATTGGTTTATAAATTTGTATCAAAAAATTTGGTTTTTGCTTATGATAATCAACAACGATTGTTTCTGAATAGTGCAAATATTTTAATTCCAAAAGTTCAAAATCATTCAATAAAGACAGTTTTAGCATTTTTGAATTCAAAGTTATTTCAGTATGTTTATCATACAAAATTTAATGAATTAAAGGTTTTAAAATCAAATCTGCTTCAATTGCCGTTTCCGTTGCTAGGTAAAAAAGATAAAACAAAACTTGAAGAATTTATTAATGACTATATGACCTCAAAAAATGCGGATATTTTAGAAAAAATTGATGATTATATTTTTAAAATATTTGAATTGTCCGATGATGAAATTCAATATATTGTGAAAAAGCTGACGTAGAGTTTAATTTATGGTATTATCCAAAAAGGGAGAGTTTGATTAAGATGGATAAGAAAAAGCTTTTAAATATTGTATTTTTTGTAGGTATTTTAGCAGTTGCAATTGGACTGAGAGTGTTATTTTTGAATACTGATATTTGGTATGATGAGGCTTGTTCGTGGTTTACGGCAAAGCAATCATTCCCTGTTGGAATTATTCACAACTTGCTAACCCTTGATTTGCAACACACTCCGTTATACTTTTTCTTATTGCATTTTTGGATAAAATTATTTGGTGATTTTGAAATTTCAATGCGAATATTGTCATTGATTTTTGGAGTTGCAACTATTCCTATGGTGTATCTTGTTTCAAAAAAAATCACAACATCTATTGTTTCAAATTTTGCAACGGCTTTAGCTGCTGTTAGCCCAATACTTACATTGTTTTCGGTAGAAGTTCGAATGTATCCGATTGTGGTATTTTTAGTTTTAGTTTCTCTTAATTATTTAATTGATTTTGAACAAAAAAATGATAAAAAATCTCTTTTAAAATTGATTATTGCAGATGTTTTAATTCCTTATACTTTGGTCGGAGGGTTTTTGTATAATTTCTCCGTTTACATTTGTTATAGTATCTATTTATTTAAAAACAAAAAAGAACAGTTTTTAAGTTATATAAAAGCTGTAGGAATTGAACTTATTCTATTGGTTCCGTATTTTTATTTGATAAATTACTATGCAAAAATGAGGAGTGTTTTTGTGATTACTCATGAGGGCGAACTTCAATTTTTCCATATCGTTGACGTTATTCGTAACTATTTTGGAACAATACTTGTTAATAATGTTTATTGGCCGTCAGAACAACCTTATGCAATTACTGTATTATTTACGACTTTTGTAATTGTTCCGTGCGTTTATTTTGTAGTTGGTTTAATCAAAAGTTTTAAAGATGAGGATAAATTTGTCAGAATTTTATCAACAATATTTGTGACAAGTTTTACTTTGTCTGTAATTTTTTCACTATTTAAAGTTAATGTGTTTACATCAAGATATATTCTATACTTACTTCCTCCGTTATTTATTTTGTCTGTTATTGGTTTGTTTCAATGGTTATCAAAAAAACATTGCGTAATATTTTTAAGTTTATTTATTGTTTTTTCTACTATATTTACACTCGGTTATGTAAAAACATTTAGAATTTCTAAAACACGAGCATTGAAATCTGTTCGAATTGAAGCGGATAGATGGAATTTAAATTCAGATGATATGGTTATTATGCCATTTGCTTCTGATGCTCCATATTATTTTAGAAATTTAACTTCGCCTAGAGTATTTAATTTTGACTTCCATAAAGAGGTCCGAAATCCTTATAACAATCATTTTTATGATAAAACACAACAAGACGGACTTAAACATAATAAGGTTTCAAAAATCGTATATTTTGCCGCAATGTCAGATAGTGTAATTTCTCAGAATTATTTTAAATATTTTGTAGAGAATGTGAATATGACTGTTCCGAAAAGTCGATATGTAATGCTTGCATTGTATGGTGATGATGCAAAATCTTTAGTTACACCTGAGCAGATGAAAGCTCCTATTCATCTAGAGGATGATGTTAATAAAAATTTGCTCGGCATTATGTTTCAAAAATATTTGATTGACACAAGGTCAATGCTTGATGCTGATTTTAATTTTATTAAAGGTTACACCCAAGATAATTATACGTTCTTGATTTATCAGAAAAAGTAATTAAAATGAATTAAGAGGCTAGTAATGAAAAAGATATTTTTATCAATTTTATTTTTTTTGTGTTCAATGACTTCTATTGTTTTCGCTCAATCGGAAGAATATACAGAGTGGAAAAGGGTTGATGAAAATTCTTATATTGATTCTGATGGAATTGTTGGGGCAGAAGATATTTATGGGTTTACTTTTTTACTTAAATCCTACAATAAAGGTCAATATGAACCGGTTAATGGTAAATTTATTTTTTATACATTAGCACAATATACCATAGATTGTGCTAAAAGGTCATACAAAATTGGTGTGATGGATTCATACGGGAAACAAGATAATTTTATCACCGGTGATTATAACAAGTATGCTGAATTTCAACCGATAGTTGGTGGCACAGCGGTTTCTAATGTTTATAAAAAGCTATGCAGACCAGTTGATTGAACAATTTAAAAAGCTCTTAGCTAATTTGCTAAGGGCTTCTTAAATTTTATATTTTGCAATAGACTAAGCTGCTACATCAAGTTTTTTACCGATTTCTGGTTTTTTAGCTTTTTCAACCTGTGTTTTTCCTTCAGTTGGAGCTTTGTCTGTTGTAACTTCTTTTTCTGCTTTTGCAGGTTCTTCAGCTTTTTTAGTATCAGCAACTTTTACTTCTTTGCTATCTACTTTAGCATCTTTTACTTTTGCTTCTGCTGGAGTTTTTGCATCTTTGTCTTGAACTTCTGTAGGGGCTTTTGCGTCTTTAGAAATTTCTACTGTATCTTTTGCTGGTGTTTTTTCTAAGTGTGGAACATTTGCAACCAATTCTTTTTTGAAATCTTCAATTGGCATTTTACGAACACCTGATTTATCTCCAACTAGAGTAACTACTCCATCTTTTTTAGTCGCTGTAATTGTTTCCCCATCTTTTGTGTTGTATTGAACTGTTGTAAATTGTTTTGGGGCTGCTGTTGAAACTGCTTCTACCATAATTTTATCCTTTCCTTATTTTTTTTGTTTTATTTACGTTTCACTTAAGTTTTGTGAATAATATTAATTGCGTTATTTTTTATTTTGTCTTTACATTTGTTAATTTTTTATGTTCTTTAAGTCTTCTTGCGTGTTCTGAGCGTTCTTTTTTTATGATTTCAAAACCCATGTCTTTTAAGAGTTTTATTTTTTCATCAAACATGAAATTCTTATTTTCGTTTTCCAGTTCGTTAGCATTGAATGGAAAATGTTTCTTTTTTGCAATTTTTGCATATTTCCGTTGTGTGCTATAGGCATATTTTTCTGACAATAAACAGTACTTTGCATCTTGGATATAATCCATTTTAACATCTGCGGGCATTCCTCTGAAGAAATGTTCTATTTTATGTCTGAGTCTATTTAAAATATATTTTTTATCTTTTTCCCCGTCTGGAAAATCCCTAGTATAGATTAAATCATCATATAATATGTTATACTTTTTTGTATATAATCCATCATTTGCCATTTTCTGATTTCTGCTGAGATATTTGGGGTGAAACAATCCATCTACAACATGCTGAAATTCATGTAAAATAGTAATCAGGCTTTCACGATTAATTTTATTCTTAATAGTATTAATGTCAATAGTTGTTTTTGAAATTTTTCCGGTGAATTCAGAATATAATATATCATTTCCCCCATCAAAAATCGCATCATTATTTTTTCTGATACTTATATTAATGTTTTTATTTAATACTTTACTTACTGAGTTATGCAATGTTTCCATTGTAATATACCCATGTTTATTGAACTTTGGGAGAATTTCTTTGTATAATTTATCAACCATTTTCGTTGCATTGTTTTGTCGAGTTTCAAAACTTCCTCTGATTTTTGAATATGAAATTTTTACTGTTGGAGATAATTTATTTAAAATTTGCATGTTTGTATTAAATTCCGACATGAAATTTTTTGTTAATTTTTTAATATTTGTTAAATGTAATTATTAATGTTATTCTAAAACTATGATAGATTTAATGATTTTGTACATATTGTTGAAAAAAGATTTGACGATGTATTCAATACATAAACGGATTATGGAGTATTTTAGAGCTTATACAAATCCGAGTTTTGGAGCTTTAAAACCGGCTCTTGTCAGATTAGAACGCAACAAATTTATTACTGCTGAAAAAATAATGTCAGATGGTGGTAAATTGTCAATATTTTATTCTATTACAAAAGACGGAATGAAAGAATTGAATAATCTTTTGATTAAACCCTTTTCAAACAATCCGTTACAATTTTTGTCAGATGCTAGAGTAAAATTATCTTGTGCTTCTTTTTTAAGTGGAGAAGGTCTTCAAGAATTGTTTGATGAGGTTAAGACAAATGCACTATTTCACAAAGCAAATGCTGAAAAAACCTTGGCAGATGAATACACTCCGACGGATTTTTATCAACGAATTGTTTTAGATAATACAATATGTGAGTACAAAAATTTAATATCTATGGTTGAGGGGTTTGAGAAAAAATAATGCCTGCAATTGTCAACAGTGTTCTAGAAAATTCTATAGCAGAAGAACTTGAAATTGAAAAAGGTGATGAAATTCTTTCAATTGATGGTAATAAAATGCTTGATATGATTGATTATAATTTTTATATGAAATCAGAATTGATTACTGTTGAAATCAAAAAAACAAATGGTGAAATTGAAGAAATTGAAGTAGAAAAGGACTATGATGAAGATTTAGGTATTGTTTTTGAAAGTGCAGTATTTGATAGAATTAAACCTTGTTTAAACCATTGCTTATTCTGTTTTGTTGATCAACAACCAAAAGGGTTGAGAGATACTTTATATGTAAAAGATGATGATTATAGATTGTCTTATTTACAAGGTACATATATAACATTGACAAATCTCACAGAAAAGGATAAAGACAGAATTAAGCGAATGCATTTAGGCCCATTTTATGTATCTGTACATACAACGAATCCTGAATTGCGGGTCAAAATGCTTCGAAATCCAAATGCAGGTAAGGCATTGGAAAATTTAAAATGGTTTAGAAAAAATAAAATTCCGTTTCATGTTCAGATTGTATTATGTCCGGGGATAAACGATGGAGCGGAACTTGAAAGAACATTATCTGATTTAGCAGAACTTAAAAATACCGTTTTATCAACTGCAATTGTTCCTGTTGGAATTACACAATTCAGACCCGACGGTGAATTGAAACGAGTAGATAGCAAGTGTGCCAAAGAAGTTATTGAAATTTCTTCAAAATATAAAAGGGTTTGTTGCTCAGACGAATTCTTTTTGCTTGCTGATATGCCTATTCCTCCTGCCAAATATTATGGTAATTTTTCTTTGCTTGAAGATGGTGTTGGTTCTTTGCGAATAACTTTAGATGACTTCAATAAACGTCAATTACCAAAATCAATATCAAAACCTTACAAGATTGCTTTTGGGTGTTCTTATGCTGCAAAAAATATGTTGGAAGAGGTAGCACAAAAGTTAAACAAGATTAGAAACTTGTCTGTAACGGTTTGTCCTGTAAAATCAAACTATTGGGGGCAAGATATTACGGTTGCAGGGCTTATTACTACAGAGGATTTAATCCGTACAGTCAAAGATGTTGATTGCGATGTCGTTGTTATTCCGACTGTAATGCTAAGACCTTATACTGAAGACTTTTTAGACGGAAAAAATCTTGATTATGTAAAAAAACAATCCGGTAAAAAGTTTTATGTTCAGAAGAATATTTATTCTTTCGAAGAAGTTGTTAATTTTATTTGGACTCTTTAGAGGATTCAAATCCTGCCAATTCGTCAAGTGAAACATTAAATATTTGAGCAAGCCTTATAAAAGTGGAAAATCCGATAGTTTCTCTTCCTTTTGCTTTTTAATTCTCGAATTTTGAAAATTAAAGGAAAGAATAAATATGTTTAATTGTATTAGCTTCAAGAAACTTAACAAAAGTCGCAAAAGTTGATATTTTTCGGGTTTTATAATATACTAGATACATAAATTAAGCTATAAAGGTGGTGAAAATATAAATGGCAGAAGTTAAAGTTGGCGAAAACGAAAGTATTGAAAGCGCTTTAAGACGTTTCAAGAAAAAAATTCAAAAAGCCGGTATTCTATCTGAAGTTAAAAAACGTGAAAGATATGAAAAACCTAGCGTTAAAAGAAAACACAAATCTGAAGCTGCTCGTAAGAGAAAAGTGTAAGATTTTACAATAAAAGTTAAAAGAGCGGCGATTTCAAATTTTTGAAATCGCCGCTCTTTTTATTTAATAATACTAAAACCAACAATTGAATTCGCCGAAATATTAAACCATTTGTATTCTGCAAAATATGGAATATTGCATTCACAGTCGTTGCTGTTACAGTCACAAAGTTCTTCAATACGTGTGATTTGAGCATCTCTTAATGAAATAATGCAATCGTGGCAGTTTTCACATTGTTCATTATAATCGTGGATAGTTCCTCTGATTTGTAAATGATTTGTTAAAATCAAAACTTTGTGTGTGGAATTTTCTTCCATTATGTTATTGATGATTTCACCTAGATTTTTAGACATAAAAGCCCTCCTTCTTATATACCTTAATAAAGAAGAAGAACTTTTAAATTCTCCAAATATCTATTAAAAGGATTTATTTTCAAAAATGTTTTTGTTTTTAAGTTTGCTTTTATGGACAACTAATCCGCAGTATTTACAAGCAAAATACTCATTTGATGAATCCAAAGGCATAAAAAGATGCTCACAATCTTCAGAATTTTCTTCAAGTTCTGTTCCGTCTGTATTTACAGGATTGTAGGTCGAAATTGGTTGTTTTTTCTTTTTGAATATATTGAAGATCAGTTCAAATATGTACATTTTATAATAAGAAAGCCTCCGGAAGAAGTTCTTTTATTGTATAAGGTTTCACTTCATCTCCAATTTTTTGTAAAACGACCGCATCAGGGTCTGTAAATTCCGCAATAACTTGTCTGCAAGCTCCACATGGCATGCATTTATCCATAAGTGGAGAGTAAATTGCGATAGCCGTTATTTTTCTTTCGCCTGCTGCGATAGCTGAACCTATTGCATTTCTCTCGGCGCATATTGTTAATCCATAGCTTGAGTTTTCAAAATTGCAGCCGCAGAAAGTTTTTCCATTTTCGGTTAGAACGCAAGCCCCTACCGGAAATTTTGAGAACGGAACGTATGCGTTTTTTGAAACCTCTATTGCTTTTTCCATTAATTCTTCGTAGGTCATTATAAAATCCTCACTTTTCTTGTCCTAATATTATACAATATTTTTCAAAAAAGGTATCATTTAATTGAATGAAAGCTTTAACTTTTGTTAATATTTTCTCCGATTTTTAAAGTTTTCTGTTGTGCTATCCGAATAATTAAATGTAAGAAAAACAAGGACGTACTATGGACGTTGCAAGAATAAGTGCTGTTTCTCCTCGTCAAATTGATTGGCGAAACTTAACGGCAAAACAAATTATAAAATATGAAAGACAAGGTGTTGATGTGCCATCAGTGTATCTACAGTGGGCACAAGATTTTCGTGCAACTTTAGATTCAAACGATGAAACTACTTATGAAATGGCTCAATCAACGACTCAAACTACGGATAAAAAGACAGAAGAGTCAAAAGTTGTAGATAATTCTTTGGTTGGAGTTGAGCTTTCTGAAACTTCAACTCCTCCGGATATTACAAAAGAAGAACAAAATGAAACCAATTCGACTGATTCTACAGCGGTCCCGCAAGATAAGAGTGCAGCGCAAATAAAAAGAGAAGAATTACAAAATGCTAATGTAAGTTTGCGTAATCAAGCAAAAATATTTACTGGAGATAGTAAAGAAAATACAAAAGCTGCAGCAGAATCTGCATCTATTATTTCTTCAGTCCAAGCTCAATCAGGAGATGAAATTCAAAATCTTGAAAACTACATGTCAGAACTTTTGTCAAAAGCAGATGCTGCTCAATCTGAATTGCGTAGTGAAGTTGATAAAATAAATTCTGATAAAAGTGATGTTTCTTCCCTTTCTAAAATAAATAAACTTCAACAACAGTTGCAAGAATATGGCAATGCCGGACAAACTTCAATTTCCGTATCAGAATCAGAATTCAATCAATTTGATTCTACAATCAAAGCTCAAACTGGTTCAATATTATCAGCTCAGGATTTTGGCTCTGAAACAATCGGTATTGGAAATGACTTATTAACATCTATAAAAGGTTTTCCATTGTTTAGAATTGCTGATTATATTGCGGGAAAACAAGCTGTTCAATCAGGTGGTGATGCGGTCAATCAAGCTGAAATTACTGCTGATGTTCAATTGCAGGCTGAGTCAGTAAATTCTGAAAACAAATCAAGTGCAGTATCTTATAAAGGTCAAGTTTCTGAAAAGACCGGTGTTCCAAGTGCATCTTTATCTAATAAAGAGAATAAGTATGCTCAAGATGGCGAAGTTAAAGAATCTGAAAAAACGATTAAAACTTCTGAAAATGACGGGACAGATGATAAGGACAAATTAAATACCGATATAAATGAAATTCTGAAACGAAAAGTTCGTAAAGGTGAAAGTCTAAATGCTTAATCTTTTAATGAATTGATAGCTTTTTTTATATCGTCAGCTTTATAAATAAAACTTCCTGCAACAAGTGATGTTGCACCCAGTTTAGTGCAAAACTTTGCTGTTTCATCATTTATTCCGCCGTCAACTTGGATTATCAAATCCTTTGATGCGTTTTCTTTAATTGTTGGAATTTTTTCTGCACAATCCTGCATAAACTTTTGTCCGCCAAACCCAGGTTCTACGGTCATAACCAAAACTAAATCAACTTTTGACAAAAATTCTATAATTTCACAAGGGGACGTTTTAGGTTTTATTGATATTCCCGCTTTAATATTCATTGATTTAATTTTATTTATTAGTTCAATTATTTTTTCTTTATAATTTTCTGGGAAATTATTTTTTATTGCTTCGTAATGGAAAGTAATGACATCTGCCCCTGCGCTCGCAAAATCTTCGACGTATTTTTTAGGGTTATCAATCATTAAATGAACATCAAGCGGGAGTTTTGTGACTTTTCTGATAGATTTTACAACGGGAATTCCAATTGTAATATTTGGGACAAAATGCCCGTCCATTACATCAACGTGAATCCAATCCGCTCCATTTGTTTCAACCTTTTTTATATCTCGTTCTAAATTTGCGAAATCAGCAGAAAGTATTGATGGTGAAACAATTATATTTGTCATTTTAAATAATCCCCAGTTTTTTACATGCGGAATAAGCGCATTTTTGTTCGGCTTCTTTTTTGGTTAACCCTTTTTCTATTGCAAGGACTTCATTATTATATTTAACTTCAATTTCAAATTCTTTTTTATGTTCAGGTCCAATCTCTCGAATTACCGTATAAATAGGAGTATTCTTTGTTTTCCCTTGAGTGTATTCTTGCAAAACTGCTTTTGCATTAAATTTTTCAAAATGGTCTTTAACATCAATTATATATGGTTTGAAAGTCGTTTCTATATATTTTTCAAGTTCGTTATACTTACCGTCAAGATAATAAGCGCCAAGAGTTGCTTCAAAAGCGCATGCACAAATCGAATTTAGTTTTCTGCAACCTTGTTTTTCTTCATGTTTACTCATTATGATTAAATCTTGAAGACCGTTTTTTCTTGCAATATCCGCAAGTGTATTATCAGAAACTATAATACTCCTGATTTTAGATAATTCACCCTCTTGATAGTCCGGATACATTTTGAATAATACATCTGAAATTGTTAATTTTAAAACAGCATCGCCCAAAAACTCTAATCTCTCGTAACATTGAGTATAGGGAAGATTTTTTTCTTTTGTAAAAGAGGAATGAGTTAATGCGTGTTTGTAATACTCAGGTGTAATCGTTTCTATTCCAAAAATTTCAGCTACAGATGAAACCATTAGAATAATCCTTTCATTGCATGAATTAATGTTTGAATCCATTCAGTATGGAAAATGAAACATTTACAGAAATAATACATAATAGGAATTGTTAGAATAAAACTATCTGTCCTATCTAAAAATCCTCCGTGTCCAGGAAGACTCGTTCCAGAATCTTTAACACCGGCATCACGTTTAATTAAAGATTCACAAAGGTCACCGATTTGTGCAAATACGGTACAAATAAGACCTGCAAATATTGACAAGTACCATTGTAAATCTATAAAGTATCCGATAACTAGAGCGCCAAGAATTGCGAAAAATATTCCGCCCATTGAACCTTCTATAGTTTTGTTTGGGCTAATTACAGGTGCAAGTTTTCGTTTCCCAAATTTTGTTCCGATATAATAACAGCCGACATCAGTTAACAATATTGATGTGAACATTAATACTACGAACCCAAGTCCGCTATCATATCTCGGGCAAGATAAATCTCTTAAAAAGATTAAATGAAGCGGAAACCAACCACAATAAACCATACCGAGTAAGGTCGTTGCAACATTTGCAATATATGGTTGTCTTCCTCTAAATAAAACCCACATAAAAGATGCCATAGCGCAAATTGTTAAAGTTATTGCGACGAGGTCAAATCTTTTAAAGTAAACTACAGTAGCAAGAATTAATTCTGTAAAATAAATGACTTTAAGGCTTGGATAAAAACCCTTGTGATTAAGCATTTTTACGTACTCTCTCGAGCCCGCAATTAACATAACCGCAAGCATACACAACAATGCTATATCACCCCACATAATGCAAAGCATTACAATGGTTCCCATTATAAAACCTGTCAACATTCTGGTTGCATTTTTATTCAAGCCTAAATCAATCATTATACTGTCATAACCTCTTTTTCTTTTACTGCAACTGCACTATCAATATTTGCAGTATATTTATCTGTTAATTTTTGAATTTTATCTTGATTATCTTTCACCATATCTTCCGGAAGATTTTCACCTTTTTCAACTTTCTTTAAACCGTCAGTCATATCTCTTCTAATATTTCTAATAGCAACTTTAGCATCTTCACCAAGTTTTTTTACATCTTTAGCAATTTCTCTTCTTCTATCTTCTGTTAGAGGAGGGAAAGGAAGTCTGATACAAACACCATCACTGTTTGGAGTGATTCCGATTTCAGCTTTGATAATTGCTTTTTCTATTTCCTTCATAACAGTTTTGTCATAAGGAGTGATAACAAGAGTTGTACCATCTTGAACTGATACTTGTGACATTTGTCTTAGAGGAGTCGGAGCTCCGTAGTATTCAACCATTACTCTGTCTAAAATTCCAGGGTTCGCACGACCTGAACGAATTGTTCCAAATTCTTTTTGAAGTTGGGCAACTGTTTTTTCCATCTTTTCTTCGCCGAATAAAAATAATTCTTCTAAAGCTTCTGACATTTTTTACCTCTTTCGTGTATTTAACTAGTTAATATATGTTCCGATTTCTTTTCCGCTAAGGATTTCTTTAATTCCGTCTTGTTTTTTGAAATCAAATACAACAATAGGAATATTATTTTGTTTACATAAAGCGCAAGCTGATGTATCCATAACTTTTAATCCGTTTTTAATGATATCGTCATAGGTGATTTTTTCAAGTTTTTTAGCTTCCGGATTAGTATTCGGGTCATCAGTATAAACACCGTCCACACCATTTTTAGCCATAAGCATTGCTTGAGCATTGATTTCGGAAGCTCTTAAAGCTGCAGCCGTATCTGTAGTGAAGAAAGGATTTCCTGTTCCTGCGGCAAATATTACGACCCTCCCTTTTTCAAGATGTCTGATTGCTCTATGGCGAATATAAGGTTCGGCAATTTGATTCATTGTAATTGCTGTTTGAACTCTGCATGGAACATCAATCTGGGTTAACGCACTTTGCAAAGCTATTGCATTCATTACAGTTGCAAGCATTCCTACGTAATCACCAGAGGCTTGGTCCATTCCAAGTTTTGCGCTGTTTTTCATTCCTCTAAAAATGTTCCCGCCACCAACAACGACTGCAACTTCTGCTCCCATTTCTAATGCTTTTTTAATTTCATTTGCAATCATTTTTACCGGAGCTTGGTCAATTCCGAATTGTTGATCTCCAAGCAATGCTTCTCCGCTTATTTTTAGCAAAATACGTTTATATTTCAACTTCTTTCTCCCTTAAACTAAATATCATTTCTCTTCATATTATACTAGCTTAAAATAGGTACAATGTAAAGCGGTTATCACTATTCATTGTATTCTTGAATTGAAATTGATTCAAGACCATCAAATTCTTGAAAAGCCTTATACAAATCTTTTACCGGTTTTTTAGTAATAATATCTATAACACAAGTTATTTTAGTATTATTTTCATCGGCATTCATTTTCTTTTCGGTTAATTCTCTGATTTCTTGATATTTGCCGATAATAAATTCGTGAATTTTTTTAGCGATTTCGTTTTTGCAAATTATTGAGATTTTAATCCTTTTTGTTCGTTTGATGCTGTTTGGAATAACTTTTCTTTCAAAAACTCTGATGGATACAAGTGTAAGAATTGACAAAAGAGTTCCTGCAAAAGCTATTTCGTACATTCCTGCTCCGCATGCCATACCGATACTTGCTGCAATCCACAAAGTTGCTGCTGTTGTTAATCCTAAAACGATAGGACCATTTCTAAGAACAGTACCAGCACCGATAAAACCAATACCCGTAACGATTTGAGCTGCAACCCTTGATGTGTCTCTTATACCGGTTGCTTGGTCAACAATTACGTTATCCCCAGTTGCAAAAGTAGGAAAACCATAAATCGAAATAAGCGTGAAGACACAAGCACCTAAACAAACTAATATATGAGTTCTTAAACCTGCATATTTATTTGTTAATTCTCTTTCTAATCCTATACAAAAGCCAAAAATAACAGCAATTAAAATTCTTAGCATATATTCAAGGTTTATTATATTTGTTAAATGATCCAGATTTACTTCCATAGCTCTCCTTTTGAGTTTTATCTAACTTTGCTTTGTGGGTCTAAAACATCTCTTATCGTATCACCTATCAGGTTAAATGCCAAAACTGATACAAAAATTAAAAATCCGGGGGTTAAAAGCCAAGGTCTGTATAAAATATTTGTGAATTCTTGTGCTTCTTTGAGCATATTACCCCAACTTGCATCTGGTTGTTGAATTCCTAAACCTAAAAAACTCAATCCTGATTCAGATAAAATATATGACGGGATTGATAATGTCATTGCAACAATAACAAAACTCGTGGTTTGCGGTAAGATGTGTTTTGTTATTATTCGCATTTTAGATGCTCCAATTGATTGAGCCGCTTGAATGTATTCTTGATTCTTCATAGATAGAACCATTCCCCTTACGACCCTTGCAAATCCTGCCCAACCGATAAGTGCTAAAATTATTACAATGAGCAAAAACCTTTGAGTACTTGTCATGCCTGATGGTAAGATTGATGCAAGAATTATAAGTAAGTAAAAGCTAGGTATAGACATTACGGCTTCTGCAAATCTCATCATAATCATGTCGATTTTTCCGCCAAAATAACCGGAAATTCCCCCATATAACAATCCTATCGGAAATAAAACAAATAAAGCTAAAAATCCGATAGTCATAGAAATTCGTCCACCAAATAGAAGTCGTGAAAATACATCTCGCCCATTTATATCTGTTCCAAGTAAAAACAATCTTCCGTTTGCATCTGTTGTAACAAGGTGTCTTTTCATTGGAATTAGTCCAAGAAATTTGTAAGGTTCTCCCTGAGAGAAGAATTTTATATAATGTTTTTGACTTCTATCTAAATTGTATTCTATTTCAAGAGTTTGAGGATTGAATTCTCTTATGTAATTATAAGTATAAGGTTTAGATAATTTCCCATTTTGGTCAATAGTAAAAACTTTTGATGGTGGAACGTAAGCCATTGTTCTATCAGAAAAATCTTTTGTATAAGGAGCGATAAAATCTGCCAAAAATAACGCAAGATAAATTAACCCTAAAATAATAAGGGCAAATCTTGCAAATTTGTCTTTCCATAATTGTTGTAAAACTTCCTTAATCATGATTTCACCCTAATTCTCGGATCTGTGATGATTAAAAGAATATCCGCAATTAAATTTCCTAACACAAGCATTACGGCACCCATCATCAATGATGCCATAACAAGATTTATATCTGATTTCATAACGGCTTCAAGGATTAATCTTCCAAGCCCCGGATATTGAAAAACGTATTCAGTTAGTGCTGCGCCGCTTAATAGTCCTGCGAACTCAAAACCTAACAGTGTAATCATTGGATTTATTGCATTGCGTAGCGCGTGTTTATAAATAACAGTGAATTCCGGCAAACCTTTGGCTCTTGCAAATTTTACATAATCACTATCTAAAACATCAAGCATATTTGCTCTCATTTGTCTTTGTAATCCTGCAAGAGAAATTGTAAATAATACCAGTACAGGTAATATTAAGTGGTGGGTGATATCCAAAAATTTTGCACCAAAAGTCATTTCAGAAAAACTTGGACTAGTCAGTCCACCTATTGGGAACCACCCTGTTTTTACTGCAAATATCAACAATAAAACGGCAAAGAAGAATGACGGAATTGCCATTCCAATACTTGTTAATACCGTTAATAACCTATCAAAAGGTGTTTTCCAATTGATAGCAGCGATAATCCCTAGCGGTACTCCAACAATCCATGTTAAAAAGATTACTATACTTGTTAAAAGTAGGGTATTAGGAATTCTTTCTTTTAATTTTTGGCTAACTTTTTCTCCGGTTGAAGTTACACCTAAGTCCCCTCGGACAAAAGAATAAGCCCATTTTCCGTATTGTATAATTATCGGTTTATCTAAACCTAATCTTTGTTTTTCTTTTTCAACCGTTGCAGGTGATACAGATGGATTTAATTTTAATTCTGCTAATGGATCAACAGGAGAAAGTCTTATTATGAAAAAACTTATTAAAGATACAATAATAAGAAGCGGGATTGTTTGAATTATTCGTTTTAATATGTATTTTAATGTTTCCACTTTTTAATTATTCTCCTATATAAATTTCTTCAATATTATGTGTAATTCCGCCAAGACCGGACGGATAAATGTTTTTAAATTTGTTTCGTAATGCAACAATTCTAATTGGTGAATAAATATAAATCATTGGTTTTTCGTTATAGACAACTTCTTGATACTTGTCATAATATTTTTTCCTGTCTTCAAATTTTGTTGCTAATGCCCCTTGTGTATATAAATAATCAAGCTCTTTTTCCCAAGGTAAAATTTTTGCTTTACCCTCTTGCGGTGTTCGTTGATTGAACATGTGAAGTCTACCATCTGATAACCAAACATTTTTGCCTCCGTTAGGTTCTAGAGGAGAACCGGTCAAACCCATAATTACCATATCCCAATCATAAGTACTTACTAGTTTATTTACAAGAGAATTGAATTCAATAGGTTTGAAATTAACTTTCATTCCTAAATCTTCAAGGTCTTGTTTTACCATTACCCCAATTGCTTCTCGTTCTGTGTTCCCTGCATTTGTATATAAATCAAATTCTACTCTGTGTCCGTGTTTATCAAAAAGTTTCCCTTTTTTGTCTAAGTAGAAACCTGATTTTTTTAGTAATTGTTTTGATTTATTTAAATCTTTATCATAAGGTTTAAGATTTTTGTTTAAATATATAGAATTTAAACTTTCCGGAGTAAATAATGGCGCGCCAATTCCGTTTGCAATATTTAGAACCATATTTTTTCTATCTATAGCATAATCTACGGCTTTTCTAAAGTCCAAATCCTGAAACCACATTTGTTTGTCTGGATCAACATAATATTTGCCTTTATTATTTTTTCTGTTATTCAAATTCATAGATAGGTACATTGTTCCTGTATCAGGTCCAAGATTGTATAACTTAAAATCAGAATGAGGTTCTAATGACTTATATCTTGCAACTTTTGAACCTTGTAGAGAAATAACATCAAGTTCTTTTGCTTCAAATTTCAGAACTTCGTTATTCAAATCTCCTACAATTAAATAAACAAGTTTATCTAAATAAGGTAATTTTTGTCCTTTTGAATTTATTTCATAATAATTAGGATTTCGTTCAAAAACAACTCTTTGCGCCGGTACATATTCTTTCAATTTGAATGCTCCGGATACGACAAAATCTGATGGTTTTGTATTTGTTGATAAAAATGAATCAAAATACGCAGATCCTTTTTTTATTGCAGGCATGAATACATGTTTTGGCGCAATTGAAGTTGATAACATTCTTATAAACGGTGCAAAAGGTTTTGGGGTTGTGAATTCAACAGTGTAATTGTCAATTTTTTTGACTGTTGGTAGTTTCCCGTCAATTACAATAGAATCTCTGGTTGAGGTATCGCCCAAACCTGCAAAAATGATATCGTTCCACGTAAAAACGACATCATCTGCTGTTATTGGTTTTCCGTCTGACCATTTTATTCCGCATCTTAATTTGATTGTATAAGTTTTTCCATTAGGTGAAATTGAAAATGATTTTGCAAGTTTTGGGGTCGGTTGACCTGTAATCGGGTCTGATGTCAATAATCCGTCATACATTATGCTTGCCATTGTTTGAGAAGTGTTGTCTTTGCAGTTGAAAGGATTAAATGTTTTAGGGCCTTCGCCTATTGTAGAAGAAACTAATTCTCCACCGAATTTTCCGATTGGTGCAGTAGATTCAAGGTAATCAATTCCGTTAATTGTAACATTTTTAGGCGCAGGATAATTAACTTGCAACTTGTCGGATTCTGTTTGAATTCTTTTTTGATTGTTTGGAACAGTATCTTTTACGAGACAAGCTTTGCATAACAATGCAATTAAAATTATTGCGATTAAAACCCTAAAACCTCTCCATGTCATATCATTAGAATATCACAAAAAGATTTTAATGTATTGCTCGGGTGATTATGATTTTACAAATAAAAGACGGATTAAGTTTTATGCTTAATCCGTCTTTTAATAATTTTCGGGCATATTGGCTGATGTTTTATTAGTTGTAAATTTTCTTAGTTAAATCAGCTTTTCTTAATCTGATATTTTCTGGAGTAATTTCAACTAATTCATCATCTCCAATATATTCAAGGGCTTCTTCCAAAGATAGAATTCTAGGAGCTTGAAGAGTAACCATAACATCTGCAGTTGAACTTCTCATATTTGTAAGTTTTTTAGTTTTGCAGATATTAACTTGGATATCTTGAGGTCTGTTGCATTCCCCAATAATCATTCCTCTATAAACTTTTGTTTTAGGGGTGATGAAGAATACTCCCCTATCTTCAAATTGAGCCAATGCGTATGGAATAGCCTCTCCTTGTTCAAAAGCGATGATTGATCCGCTTCTTTGACGAGGAATATCTCCGGCATAAGGTCTGTAATGCAAGAATGTGTGATACATAATACCTTCACCTCTTGTCATTCTGATGAATTCGCTTCTGAAACCGATTAAGCCTCTTGCAGGAATATGGAATGTTAGATTTGTTCTTCCTTTAGAAGTTTGCATATCTTTCATTTCAGCTTTTCTGTTTGATAATCTTTCGATAACACTACCGGCATAAGCTTCCGGAACATCAATAATCAAGTTTTCATAAGGTTCACAGTGTTCTCCATTTATGGTCTTGTAGATTACTTCCGGTTTTGATACTGCAAATTCATAACCCTCACGACGCATTGTTTCAATAAGAATACTCAAATGAAGTTCGCCTCTACCTGAAACTCTGAAACAATCTGTTGAATCTGTGTCTTCAACTCTTAAACTTACGTTCTTTTCAAGTTCTGTATATAAACGTTTTCTAAGTTGTCTTGAGGTAACAAATTTACCTTCAGTTCCTGCAAATGGGCTATCGTTTACAGAAAAGTTCATTTGCAACGTTGGTTCGTCAACTTTGATTAAAGGTAAGGCTTTTGGAGTATTAGGGTCACAAATTGTTTCTCCGATTTGAATATCAGAAAAACCGGCGATACCTACGATATCACCTGCAGATGCTGATTCAATCTCAACTCTGCCTAAGTCTTTAAATCCGAAAAGCTTAACGATTTTACCTTTTTCTTGAGAGCCGTCTGCGTGAATTAAGCAAACTTGGTCTTGTGAACTTACTTTCCCATGAGCGATACGACCGATAACGATTCTTCCTACATATTCATTATAGTCGAGAGTTGTAGCTCTGAATTGGAATGGTTCGTTCTCGTCACCATCTGGAGCTTTGATATTTTTGATAATGCAATCAAGTAACGGTGTCATATCTTTTCTTTCGTCGTTCAAATCTTTAATTGCAAAACCGTTTAAACTGCTGGAAAAGATGAATGGAAAATCAATCAAATCTTCTCTGTCAGTCAACTCTGTAAATAAATCAAAAACTTTATCTAAAGCTGTAAGAGGTTCCGCTGCAGGTTTGTCGATTTTGTTGATTACAACAATAATTTTCAATCCTAGTTCTAAAGCTTTTGATAATACAAATCTTGTTTGAGGCATCGGACCTTCAGCGGCATCAACGATTAGCAATGCGCCATCTACCATACCTAAAACACGTTCAACTTCACCTCCGAAATCTGCGTGTCCCGGTGTGTCAACAACGTTAATTTTTGTCCCTTTATAGTTGATTGAAATGTTTTTAGAAAGAATTGTAATTCCTCTTTCTCTTTCTAAATCGTTACTATCAAGAACACGTTCTTCTACGTGTTGGTTTTCACGGAAAGCGCCTGCTTGTTTTAACAAACAGTCAACTAATGTAGTTTTACCGTGGTCAACGTGAGCAATAATTGCTATATTTCTAATGTTTTCATTACAAGTCATACATTCCCTACCATTCGTAATTTGTTTAGTGTAATTTTTACACTTATATCATAAAACAGAGATTTTTATTTTTCAAGAATATTTACATTATATTAATTTGAATAATTATTTTTTGATTTCGTTAGTTATTCTTGTGATAGATTTTAGAGTGTCCGTTTTTTCAAGTTTTGTCGCTATTTCACGTGCTTCACTCAATTCTTGCAAAGCTTGAGCTTTATTTGAATTTTTTAGATATTTGGCAATTCTTATTTTTATATTACAAAGCATATTTTCATAAACGTCAACAGGTTTTAATTTCCTTGTAATTGTTTGGTACCGATTTCCCATTTTGTCATAATTTTTGCAAATGTCAGATAGTGCTCTTTTTTCTTCAAATAAGATTTTCAATCGTTGTGGACTTTTTGAATCTTTTTGAATAAGAACTTTGTTTAAATCTTCACACCTTGCCATGATGTGAACGGGGTCATGAAATCTTTTTGCAATTGCAAGTGCATTATATGCAAGTTGTTCTAAAACATTTGTTTTTCTATAATTTAATTTTATTAAAAAACTATAAATAATACCTGCAAGTGTTCCATTTCCAAAGTTTACAAGTTGTTCAGCTAATCTCTTTGAATTATTATTCATCAATTCTCTTTGAGAATTTTTTTCAAATTTATCCCCAATAGAACTTAACATTGCGTAAAAAGATGATGGATCAACTTGTTCTTTATTTTTTGTAGAGTTTATGACTCGTTTTGATAAATCTTGGAATGCAGACTCCGGATTTGTTAATTGTTTGGGAGTAAATCTTAGCTTTATCATTAAATGATTATATCCTTTCACTGAATATAAAAATCATAAAAATAGAATTTGCTAGTTTTTAAATTTCTCTTTATATGCGTAGAAAGAACAAGATAAACAAATAATACCAAATACAATACCAAAGCACATTGTCCAATGATAAGAGTTCAGAAATGCTTTAGTATAATTAACTCCATCGTTAACTAATATATTTCTAAAACTGTCAAACAATGTTATTGTAACTGCAACACCTAAAATATTTCCTAGGTTTCTTGACAATGATAGAATTCCGCTTGCGATTCCAAGTTCTTCTTTTTTTACACTGGTAATAATTGCGTTGTTAGACGGCGATTGGAAACAACCGTTACCTATTCCCATAATTATTGATGCCAGAATAATTTCCCACATTTGAGTGTTAATGTTAAAGGTAGTGAATATTGTAAGTGCAATTATATAAATAGATGGACCAACAATTGTAAGTAATCTGCTACCGTGTTTTCCTGCGTAACTTCCGGCAAAAGGAGCAACAATAGATGAAGCAACAGAATATGGTAATATTAACAAACCTGTTATAAAGGCGTTATATTTTACGATTTCTTGCAAAAAGAAAGGTAATAAAATTCCATTTGTGAACATTGTCATGTATGACGTCATAACTGCAATATTCCCAAAGGTGAAAGTTTTTATTTTAAACATTTTGAAGTTGATTAGCGGGTCATTTATTTTACTATCTCTGAAATAGAATAATCCTCCAAAGATGAGAGTTAAAACTCCTAAAAAGATTATTTTTAATGATTTCCAACCCCAAGTGTGACCCTCTGAAATAGCTAATAACAAGGCAAATAATGCAATTGTAAAATATAAAAATCCTTTGTAATCAAATTTAAATTTTTTCTTTTTCATGTAAGCCGGTAAAAGTTTGTATGAAAAATAAGCTCCAAGCAGTGCAATTGGAACAGAAGGGAGAAATATTGTTCTCCAACCGAAATAATTTATTAATGCTCCGCCAATTGCAGGTCCGCTCATTCCTCCAACAGCGACAAGGCTGGCATTTAAACCTAGCGCTTTTCCTCTGTTTTCTCCTTTGAATAATGTTGCAATAACAGCAGGCCCATTTGCAATCATAATTGATGCACCTAATGCTTCTATACATCTAAAAGTTAGTAGCATTGCAAAATTTGGCGCTGTACAATTTAATGCGGCACCTAAAGCAAATATAAAAAATCCTGATGCATAAACTTTATTTTTAGGAAAAATATCGCCTAATTTCCCAAAGAATGGTAAAAATACCGTCAATACCAGCATATAGGCAATAATCACCCATTGAACTTCCGGTAATGTTATGTTCAAACCTTTTGCAATGGGGTAAAGAGCTAATTGTACTGTACTGGAATCAAGCATTCCCATAAAATTGCCGAGAATGATAAGTAATGTTATTACCCATTTGATTTTTTTATTTACCATGACAAGATTAATTCTATCACGTAACCTATATAAAAAATGTAAAGATTTGTAATGCTGAAATATGCCCTAAATCCTTTATTATTCTTAAAATATCCTATTTTTTATTGAACTGGTTTTTAAAATATGATATAATAATAATGTTCATGTTATATACTTTGGAGTTTGATGAGGATGATTTTACATAAAAAACAAGCTTTTTCGCTTACCGAATTATTGATTGTTTTAGTCGTAATTGCAATATTATTTGCAGCTATGGCGCCTATTGTTACAAAACGTAGAAATGGTGCTGATATTGCAAACGAGAGTGTTTGGAATTATGTAAATGATGATGACCAAATGGATGCTTTTTATGATCCCGGAATGCGTACTTGGACATCAACTGCAGTATTTGGTTTCACTCCATCTAAATTGGAATCTCCTTATGCAAAAACAATTATAAAAGCTAAGCCAAAGCAAAGAATGATACAGTTCAGATACGGTTCAGGTTCCGGTATTAGTACAGGTTCATTATTTTTAGATGATAAGAATAATATTTATTTGACATCTAACAATGACAAGCTTGTAAATGCTGATAAAAGTAAAAGTACAACGGCTGCAGGTCTTGGGGCCTTGTCGAATCGTTCCAATGTTACTTATTCTGTAGCTTTGGGTTCAGATGCGTTTAAAGGAGATAAAGATACTTCGTCAACAAATGATACTATAATAAATGCTATAGGTAGCGCATCATCAAAAAATTTAAAAGGAGTTTCAACTACAACTGCTATTGGTGCATTATCTAATCAATCAAGAATAAATCCGGTATACACTGTTGCAATTGGTGGACAATCTTTAGCCTCTTTTGACTATCACCCTCAAAAGAGCGTTTACGTTGGATATAGCACAGGAGCCGGAGGAAAAAATACGAGTGATGTCGCATATAATACAATTCTCGGTTCTTCATACCCGGGAGGAGAAGGTTCAAATTCAAATACTATTTTAGGTTATAATTCTTATACCAACGGATATGAAGCAGCAAAACACGTTACAGCTGTTGGAGCATATACATGTAACTCAATTAAAGGTGTAAAATCAGATTCTGCTAATGCGGGTAGAACTTGTATTGGTGTTCATTCAGGTAGTGAATACAATAATACTCCTGATGCGTTTACTCAAGATGATTATGATAGAGTTTTCTTGGGTGGAGATCCGCTTGGCGGGTTCAATGGCAGAGGTGTTGTAGAGGTTCACAACATTAATACCTCTTATACTGCATTAATGGAAGATGACGCAGGTAATCAGAAGTCTTTACCAAGTAATTCTGTTGTAATGAATTCAAATATTGTTGTTCGTGGGGGCTTATATACTTATTCTCCTAGAAAACTGGTAGGGCATCGTCCGATAGGTATAGATCCAGCTTGGACGAATACCTTTCAATGTCATGGTGATTATTATCTTTCCGTTAGTGGAAAACGTGGCTATCATGCAAATAACACCCCAGGCTCTTTCGGTAAACCTGGGGATAAATCAGAAAGCTTTTTTGAAGCAGGTGATACTTGTGGAGGACTGGATAAATACCCGACAGGTACTTCAGGTTGCCCAAATCTAAAAACGACATCGGATAGACGTTTAAAAGACAATATTTCTGAAAATAATTCCGGATTAAAAGAAATTTTAGCTTTAAAACCTTACGAATATATTTTCAAATCAGATAAAAAGAAAACACCGCAAGTTGGTGTTATTGCTCAGGACTTGCAAAAAGTTTTCCCTAATTCTGTCCACCAAAGTGAAGATGGATACTTGCATATAAGATGGGACGAAATGTTTTATGCAATGATAAATGCAATTAAAACTTTGGATAAAAAGGTTGTACAAATTGCATCAGATATTACCGGTATGGAATCTGATGTTAAGCAGTTGAAATCTAGTCATAGTAAAATCCAAAAACAGATTGCTTCTCTAAACGAGAGAGCTACAAAACTTGAAAGAAAATAATGGAGTCATAGAGTATGAAATTTAAAAAACATATAGGGTTTACTTTAGCAGAACTTATGGTAATACTTGCAGTTTTAACGGTATTACTGGCAGCATTTGCTCCCGTATTTACTGTGAGATATAAAAACTCAGCAGCAGAAAGTGTTTGGTCATTTGTTAAAGGTGACGATGAATTTGATATTTACTCTAATCCATTATCAGAAGTCTTAACTTCTCAATTATTCATTGGTATGCAGCCGACTGATAAAACTGATGTAAATAACTATCTAAAGTCCGGCAACAATGTTTTACATTCAAAACTTGTAATTCGTGCAAGTAATAAATTGGGAATTTCATTCGGAAGTGAAAAGCAAAAACAAATAAAATTTCAATATGGATCTTCTCGAGAAGGTAAATCCGTTGGTACAATGTTTGCAGGTAATCAAAGTATTTTGCTCGGTGGTGATTATAAAAAGATTTCTGATTCGGCAAAAGACAATACTGCCTTTGGTTCAGGAGCTTTAGATTCTTTAACAACAGGTACTTATAACTCTGCGTTTGGTACAAATGCCGGACAAAAATTAACAACCGGTAAATATAATACTCTTATCGGTTATAATGCCGGTAGTTCTATTACAGATAAGAGCTATAATACTATTGTCGGTTATAATGCCGGTTCTGGCGCTATTGGTGAAGCTAATACAGTTATTGGTAATTATTCCGGTACTAAAATGTCCAATTATAATACAATAATTGGGGAATATGCAGCAACAAAGCAAATTGGTTCTCATAACACTGCAATAGGTTATAGAGCTTTAGATATGACTTCTCAAGCCGGCGATTATAACACTGCTGTCGGACATCAAGCAATGACTACATCAAGTGTTGGAAGTTACAATACAGCAATTGGTTCTGATTCTTGTAATGCGTTGTCAGGTGCCAGTTATAAAACTTGTATCGGCTATAAAGCCGGAAGTTTAACATCTTCATATACAAAGGATCTTAATTTGTTTAAAGATACCGTAGAACGAATATTTATAGGAACAAAACCATTATTCAGATCTAGTACCGCTTCAGAAAATTTTGATGGTGGAGCTGTTTTAGAAGTTCATAATATAAATTCAAAATCAGGAACATATCCTATTCGTATTGGTTCTTCTAACTTTGGAGATTCTTCTGTTGTAATAAATGGAAATTTAATTGTTAGAGGACAACCTTTTATAGAGTCTCGTTCTTATTTCTATGATAGAGCTCCGGCATTAATAGGTTTTACAATGGAAAGACCTAAAGATGCTACACATTTACATTGTTTCATGGGTAAAGATGGTTCAAGAAAAGATGCAAGAGTTCCTGGACGTAGAGGTTATCGCCATGCAAAATGGGGTGGTCATACTAGTTGTGTTTGCTCCAGAAAATGTAGTGCCGATACTGATGGGGTGTATTCTTATGATTGGACCTCTAGGTTAAAAGACGGTAGTTCTGAGGTTGATGGGATTAGATGGAGTACGACTTATACAGATTTGTCGCTAGGTGGTAAAACTTGTAATCCGAGTAGAGATAACCATGAAAAACTATATATTGATATAAATTATGCTCATGGAGGAGAAAACTCTTGTTGTCCTGATTTAGCATCTGATATAAGGTTGAAAGATTTAACAACTATTTTTGATGATGGTTTAAATGCAATTAATCGTTTGACTGTTTATAACTACACATATAAAGCAGATGAAGAACAACAACCGCAAGTCGGTGTAATTGCCCAAGATTTGAAACGAGTATTCCCTAATGCTGTATCAAAAGACAAGAAAGGTTACTATCAAATCAGATGGGACGAAATGTTCTATGCGGCAATCAATGCTATCAAAACATTAGATTCAAAGATAGAAGCTTTAGCTTCTCGAGTTTCTAAAGATAGAGCAAGAATTGCTACACTTAAAAAAGACAACGCAAATCTAGAAAAGAAATTAAATTCTTTAGCTAATGAATTAACTGAATTAGAAAAGAAATAATTATTTCTTTTTATTATAAAGTTAAGAGGGGGCAAACTAAAGTTTGCTCCCTCTTTTTCGTACTTATATTTTCTTAACTAGTTGCAACTACAACCGCAAGAACAAGCTTTATCTCTTAAAATATCAGCTTTATCAATGTGTTCCCAAGGAACATCAATATCAGTTCTTCCCATGTGACCGTAAGCCGCAAGTAATTGATAGAATTTACCTCCATTTTTAGATGGTAGGTTTCTTAAATCAAATTTCTTGATGATACCTGCCGGTGTCAAATCAAAGTTTTCAGAAACAAGTTTAGAAATTTCATCATCTGAAATTTTACCAGTTCCAAAAGTATCAACCATGATTGATAGCGGTTCTGCAACTCCGATAGCATAAGCTAATTCAATTTCGCATTTGTCAGCCAATCCTGCAGCTACAATGTTTTTAGCTACGTAACGAGAAGCATAAGCAGCTGATCTGTCTACTTTTGTCGGATCTTTACCTGAGAAAGCTCCGCCACCGTGTCTGGAATATCCGCCATAAGTATCTACAATAATTTTTCTTCCTGTTAAACCTGAATCACCTTGAGGTCCACCAATTACAAATCTTCCTGACGGGTTGATTAAGATAATCGTATTTTCATCTGGTTTGATTGCTTCATTTTTGAATACATAATCAATAACCATAAGTTTAAGGTCTTCTTTAATGATATCTTGAACTTTTTCGTTATCAGAGTAACCGTTGATTGTAGGATTGTGTTGAGTAGAAATTAATATTGTGTGAATTCTTGATGGTTTCCCGTCAACATATTCAACAGTAACTTGAGACTTACCATCCGGTCTTAAATAATCAACGAGTCCTTCTTTTCTGATTTGAGCCAATCTGTAAGACAATTTGTGAGCCAAGCTGATTGGCAATGGCATAAGTTCAGGTGTTTCGTTACATGCATAACCAAACATAATACCTTGGTCTCCAGCACCGATTTCTTCTGTTTCTACAGTAGAGGTATCAGCATTTGTTTGTCTTGATTCAAGAGCTTTGTTAACTCCGTTACCAATATCTGTAGATTGTTCATCAATACTTGTTAATACTGCGCATGTATTTGCATCAAATCCGCCTGCATTTGAGCCTACATAACCAATATTTTTAATAGTATTTCTTACAACTTGTGGAATATCAACATAGCAATCTGCTGTTATTTCTCCGCAAACTAAAGCCATTCCTGTTGTTACAGTTGTTTCTGCTGCAACTCTGGAATGATTGTCCTTTGTCAAAAATTCGTCCAATATCGCATCGGATATTTGGTCGCAAACTTTGTCAGGGTGTCCTTCTGTAACTGATTCAGAAGTAAATAAAAAGTTTTTTGGTGTCATTTTTTTCTCCTTAATTTATTTTCACCGCCGGTAAGTCTTTTAATTCCAACCCGGCACTCCATTTCTATCCAGTGTAGTTCAAAGATTTTGTTAAATCAAATTTTTATTAATTTTTAATAAGAAAAAGACATCTTTATTAAAAAGATGTCTTTTATTTTGTTAAATTTCACTGAAGCTTATTTATTTTTTAATCTTTCAACTCTTGCTGAAAGGTTTGAAACTTGTGTTTTCAACGTAATGTTTTCTTTTTCAAGTTGTGCAATTTGGCTTTCAACTTTTGTTGTTCTATCAATTAATGCAACTATTTTTCTATCTAATTGTTTGATTGCGTTGATTGAAGCGTAGAACATTTCGTCCCATCTGATTCTGTAATACCCGTTTGCATCTTTTGATACTGCGGTAGGAAATACTTTAATCAAATCTTGTGCCATAACACCTACATGCGGAAGTTTTGCTTTATCATTTTTGTAAGTGTAATTATAAATTTGAAGTTTATTTATTTCGTTTAATCCGGCAGTACTTTTTTGACCGATATTTTTCACTCTTCTGTCGCTGTATAGTTTTGGACAGTAATATTGCCAACCGGAGTATGATGTTTGGCTATTTGTACAATTATGTCCACCTTTGTAATCTCCCATTGTATAATAAGAACGTGAGCCTTTAACGTCATCATGCTGCCAAGCAACCAGTTTATTCCCTACAGTAAAAAATGCTTTTCCTTTTACAATAAGGTTTCCATTGATTACTGTTGTGGTATTACCTTTAACAGATGGGTCATTAATCAATTTTGGACTTGATGAATTAATGTTATGGATTTCTAATACAGCATCGCCACCATAATTATACGGTTTTGAACCGATATAAGTCCTTTCAATTCCATCTCTGCTATCTGTACGAGCAGAGAAATTTTTTGCTTCAAAAAACTTCTCACTTGTTGAACCAGAATGAGGTCCTGAATTATAACCAATACATGTTTTGTATGAACCTGTTGTAACTTCACCACAGGCATTGTAGCCAATCGCCGTATTGAAACTTCCTGATGTTAAATTTTGTAATGCGTAAGAACCGATTGCGGTGTTATTTTGTCCTGTTGTAATGTTCATCAATGCGTGATCTCCGGCACCGACGTTATATTGACCGGAAGATGACCCGCTAGGACCGGCATTTGCTCCAATATAAGTATTATACGAGCTTTGTGCTCCTTTACCTGCTGCATAACCAACTAAAGTGTTATAACCGCTCGTTGAATTTTGACCGGCATAAGAACCAACAAAAGTATTATAATTTCCTGAGGCTGATCCTGCACTTCCTGCATAAGCGCCTAGTGCGGTGTTACTTTCACCGGTTGTAAGATTCGCTAAAGTGTTACTCCCGAAAGCAGTGTTATATTTACCTGTTGTAAGTTTAGTTAATGATTCATAACCTATAGCTGTATTGTTTTTCGCTTTAATTTTTGTCGCCCCAACATTGCCTAATTGGTATTCTCCGCCAAGAAGCATGTTTTTCCCATCTACAAGCCAAGTTCCTGCAAAATCACCTCTGTCTCTGGTTCCATCTCCATATCTAAATTGAATTTGGCGTTGGATTTTTTGAGAAGAAGTTATACCCCCTGATCTTATAACAAGTTTTGATGAGGGTTTCATTCCTGTGCTGATATCTTCTTTAGATTCGGGAGAGATACCAATGACTGCGGTTCCGGAATAATTTGCGTCTCCGGCATCAAAATATGCGTCCATTGGTCCAGCTGTAAAGCCTGAACCGTGCCAAGACCAAATAGCACCTTTGTTTGCTGCAGTTGATCTTTTTTTACTTGTAATAAGTGGCGCAAAAGCTGCAAAAATTATTGTTAAAATCAGGATTACAACCATTACTTCTGCAATTGTAAAACCCAGCTTCTTACGATTTGAATTCATACTCAAACTCCATTAAAAACAATACTATTATTCTATTATTATAGCATATTTATATATTCTTTTCAATATTTGAAATTTTTTGTAACATATATAAATTTTAAATAATTTTTTTGTGGTATTCTTTTATTATATTTATGTAGAAAAAGAGGATAGATTAGATGTCAGTTACAAATATTGAAGATTTACCTACCGTTTACAATCCGAAAGAAACGGAAGAAAGTATTTATAAATTTTGGGAAGATAACGGATTTTTCAAAGCCGATTCAAAAAGTCCTAAAAAACCGTTCTCAATTGTAATTCCACCACCGAATGTTACAGGGGTATTACACATGGGACATGCTTTGGACGAAACTCTACAAGATATTTTGGTTCGTTATCATAGAATGAGCGGTTTTGAAACTCTTTGGGTTCCGGGAACAGACCATGCCGGTTTAGCTACTCAAAATGTTGTTGAAAGACAATTGGCTAAAGAGGGTTTAACTCGTAACGATTTAGGCAGAGAAAAATTTGTTGAAAGAACTTGGCAATGGACTAACGAACACAAAGGTAAAATCTTAGACCAAATGAAACGATTGGGTGCTTCTTTTGATAGAACAAGAGAAAGATTTACTTTTGACAAAGGTTGTTCAGAAGCAGTAAAAGAAGTCTTTGTAAAACTTTACGAAAAAGGCTTGATTTACAAAGGTTCATATATAGTAAACTGGTGCCCAAGATGTCAGTCTGCAATTTCTGATGTTGAAACAGAATATGAAACAGAGCAAGGACACATGTGGGAAATCTCTTACCCATTGAAAGGTGAATCAGGCGCAATTATTGTTGCAACAACAAGACCTGAAACAATTTTTGGTGATGTTGCTATCGCTGTTCACCCATCAGATCACAAATATTCCGAACTGGTTGGAAAAACAGTTGTTATTCCTTTAACAGGAAGAGAAATTCCAATTATTGCAGATGAATATGTTGATAAATCATTTGGTACAGGAGCAGTTAAAATTACTCCAGCTCACGATCCTAACGATTATGAAGTTGGTCAACGTCATAATTTAAAACCAATTTGGGTTATTGATGGCGAAGGTAAAATGAAAGCTTGTGGCGAAGTTCCATCTAACTTACATGGTTTAGACAGATATGAAGCTCGTAAACAAATTGTCAAAATGCTAGAAGACAACCATTCTCTATTGAGAGTAAGAGAGCACGAGCACAATGTTGGTAAATGTCAACGTTGTGGAACAACAATTGAGCCGTTACTTTCTGAACAATGGTTTGTAAAAATGAAACCTTTGGCAAAAGAAGCCATTGCAGCTGTCAAAGATGGTAGAATTAAATTTATTCCGGAAAGATGGGAAAAGAATTATCTAGGTTGGATGGAAAATATCAGAGATTGGTGTATTTCTCGTCAAATCTGGTGGGGACATCAAATTCCTGCATATTATAATAACGAAACAGGTGAAATGGTTGTAGCAAAAGAAAATCCCGATCCGTCTAAATATACTCAAGATCCGGATTGCTTAGATACGTGGTTCTCTTCTGGTTTGTGGCCATTCTCAACTATGGGATTCCCAAATAGTGAAACAGATGATTATAAAAAATTCTATCCAACATCAGTTCTTGTTACCGGTTTTGATATTATTTTCTTCTGGGTTGCAAGAATGATTACTATGGGTCTTGAATTTACAGGAAAGGCTCCATTTTCAACTGTTTATATCCACGGTTTAATTCGTGATGAAAAAGGTCAAAAGATGTCAAAATCTAAAGGTAATACAATTGACCCTGTTGTAATTATTGATAAGTATGGTTGTGATGCCTTGAGATTTACAATGACTTCTCTTTGTACTTACGGAGGTCAAGATATCAAAATTAGCGATGAGCGTTTTGAATATGGTAGAAACTTTGCAAATAAAATTTGGAATGCTTCACGATTTGTGTTAATGAATCTTGAGGGTATTGATAACAAAGATATTGATTATTCAAAACTTACTATTGCAGATAAATGGATTTTGGATAAATTAAATTCTGTAGCAAAAGATGTTAATGAAAATATTGAAAACTACAGAATTGGTGAAACTGCTCATATTTTGTATGATTTCTTCTGGAATTCATATTGCGATTGGTATGTCGAAATTGCTAAAGTTCAACTTCAAGATGAATCATTAAAACTTAATACGCAAAGAGTTTTGAGATATGTTCTTGATATGTCTTTGAGGCTTCTTCACCCAATCATGCCTCATATTACTGAAAGAGTATGGCAATTAATTCCTAAAGAAACGGATATTAAGGCAATTATGCTTGCCCCATACCCTGTATATGAAGGTAAATTGTCATTCCCTACCGAGGCTAAAGAAATGGAATTGGTGTTTGAAACAATTAAATCTCTACGTAACGTAAGACAAAGTTTCAATATTCCAATGTCATTAAAGTTTGATATTGAAATTCGTGCAACAAAAGATGAACAACCTGTATTTGAAGCTATTGAAAGTTACATCAAACGTATGGCAAAAGTTGAAAAAATTACCTATGCCGATGACTCCGTACCTGCTGCTAAAAAATCTGCAAGTGCAGTTGTTTCAGCTTCTAAAATTGTAATTCCATTGGAAAATCTTATTGATTTCAATGAAGAAATTTCAAGACAAGAAAAGAAACTTGGAAAACTTCAAAACGAAAGAAAATCACTAGAAGGCAGAATTAATAATCCGAAATTTGTTGCTAATGCTCCTGCGGATTTGATAAAGCAAACAAAAGAAAGAATTGAAGAAATTCTAGTTCAAGAAAGGGCTATTAATGAATTGATTGACTCATTGAAAGCCTAATAATTAACAAAAGTTAAACATTTGAAATCCTCCTGCAATAGGGAGGATTTCTTGTTTTTATATCCTTTGATATATTAAGTAAAATTTACAAACCTTTACATATTAAAAAAAATTTGATACTATAAACGAGTATTAAGATTATAGTGTCTATTAGACAATGGAGTAGTTATGGTTACAAAAAAGGAAACATCAGATCAAGATTTTGAAGCTTTATTGGAAAAGTATGATTATAAGTTTCAAAAAGGAGATTTGGTAAAAGGTATTGTATGCGGATTTGACAGCCAAGGAGTTTTGGTGGATATTGGGGCTAAAACAGTTGCCGTTATTCCTACTTATGAAGCTGTTGATAAAGGCGAAAATATTGAAGATAAATTCAAAAAAGGTGATGAGGGTGAATTCCTTATCATCAGAGAAGAAGATGAAGATGGAAAATTCTTATTATCTAAGAAAAAAGTCGATTTTGCTTATGCTTGGAAAGAACTTGAAAAAGCTAAAGCCGAAGATCAAACAATCCTTGGAACAGTTGTCAATGTTGTTAAAGGCGGTGTTTTGGTTGAAGTTTCAGGTGTAAGAGGCTTTATTCCATCATCACAACTCAGAACTAGAGAAACAGATGTTGAAGTTGGTGCTAAATTAGAGCTTAAAATCTTAACTCTCGATGCTCAACAAAATAACTTTATTTTATCTAACAAAAAAGTTTACGAAGATACTGCAGAAGAAGCAAGAAAAAATATTTTCTCTCAAATTGAAGCAGGACAAGTTGTTAAAGGTGAAGTTGTAAGAATAACTGACTTTGGTGCTTTCATTGATTTGGGTGGAATTGATGGTTTATTACCATTATCTCAACTTTCTTGGAGATGGATTGATCACCCTACTGATATCTTGAATGTCGGTGACAAAATTGATGTTGAAGTTATTGGGGTTGACCATGACAAACAAAGAGTTTCTTTGAGTTTGAAAAATCTTGAGCCTGATCCTTGGATTGAAGCTGAAAAGAAAATCAAAGAGGGTGACAAGGTTGAGGGTACAGTTACTAGATTGAAACATTTTGGTGCTTTTGTTGAAGTATTCCCAGGGGTAGAAGCTTTATTACCTCATAATGAAGTTGTTGATTATCAAAATGAATCACAATCAATTCTTCAAGTTGGTGACAAAATTCAAACTTATATATTGAAATTCAATCCTGCAGATAAACGTATTGCGTTGTCTGTTCACGAGCAATCAACTGCCGAAGTTGGAAATGAACAACCAACTGAAGAGTAGTGTTACTTCAAAATAAAATTTTAGATACCGGAAGATTAAAATTTCTTCCGGTATTTTTTGACTTATATAAAATAATCATTAAATTAATATCATACGTTTAGATGTTTACCACTCTTAAAATGTAATCCATAATAAATCAAGAAAGAGTAGTATTCAAATGCCATTCAGATATCGACTACAGAAAATTTTGGATTTTAGAATAAACCAAAAGGAAGAGCAAAGAATGAAAGTTCAAAAAGCTCAACAGGCAGTGTATCAGGCAGAACAAGATATCAAGAAGAACAATCAAGATATCTCGGATACGAAAGAAGGTATGAGAGTTGCAAATCCAATGATGTATGAATCTTATGACAATTTTTTACAACATCTTTGGCAGAAAGCAGAGCAACTTGAAGCTGTAAGGCAAGATCTTCAAAAAAAATTAGATATTGAAGTTCAAAAACTTGTGAAATGTGAACAGGCCGTAAAAGTCCTTGAAAAACACAAGGAAAAGAACAAAGAAATCTATTTGGCAGAAGAAAAAGCTGCAGAATTAAAACAATTCTCCGAACTCGGTGTAACAAGGTTCTTCAAACAAAGTCAAGAACGAGCAGAGGAAGAAGAAAAAGAAGTTTTAAAACAATTAGAGCAAATAGAAGGTATTTAATATGGGTATAGAAGCAACATCATCAACATCAGTAAGTAGCACATCTGCAGCGGCTCAAAGTTCTGCCGCATCTTCATCAGATAGTGCAAAGAAAACATCAACAGATTCTTCTTTTAAAGATGAAATGAATAAAGTTTCTAAATCTGAATCTAAAAAAGATGATAAAAAAGTTGAAAAATCTGATGATAAAGTTAATGCCGTATCTGATAAAAAAGATAAAGAAGCTTCAAAATCTGATACAAATAAAACGAATGAACAGGATTCAAATAATTTAACATTAACAGGTAATGTTGATACTAGTAATGTTATGGATTTGACTAAAATGGGAGCATTAAATTCTTTGAATAATGCAAATGCCATGTTGTCTAGTGACATACAACAAATGATAAATAATACTGCTCAAATATCTGGGATTTCAGGAGCTTCTAAAGTTTCAGGTTCTATTTTTAGTTTCGGAGATGATTCAAAAAATAGTATTTCTATGACGCAAAGTGATGCTCAATTTTTTATTAATTTAACTCAAAATGACACAGTATCAGTGCAAAATGCTGTAGTTCAAGCTCAAAATATGATAAACAGTGGAGCAGATGTTAGTGACGTTCAACAAAATGTGAAAATTTCACAAGCATTACTTGATGCAATAAATAATGCAAAAGAAACAAATCAACCGTTGAGAATTGATTTTGACCAAAATGTTTCAGTTGTTTTAAGAATAGGAAAAGATGGCGCAATTGCTGCAAACTTTATCCCTGGAGATAAGGCAGTTGAACAATATTTAAGAAATAATATTGAATCATTAAAAGCGACTTTTAATGAAAATGATTTGCCATATACAGATTTATCTTATTCAAACAGTTCAAAACAACAAAATGAAAGAAGAAGAAATAAACAGCAGCAAGGAGAACAGTAATGAATGATGCATTTATTACAGCTATAAATACTCAATATGCAACCGTAAACTGGATGGACGTTATTGCCGATAACATGACAAACGTTTACACTCCGGGGTTTAAAGAGAAACAAGTTAATTTTAAAACTTTTCTTGGCGGTGCAATCAATGATGATTATGACAAAAAGATGAGCCAAGGTAAATCAACCCCTGGAACTTCTAATGATAACGTATTTTTAGAAGGCAAAGGCTTTTTCTTGACAAAAACCCCTGAAGGTAAAAGTGTTTATACAAGATTAGGTGAATTTACTTTTGACGGTGAGGGTGTTTATCGCGCCAAGAATGGTAACACTGTTCAAGGTTATATCTTGAACGATAAAGGTGAAATTATGCAAGGTACAAAATCAATCAGTTCTGATTTGTATCAACAAACTGCGTTGAAAGGTGGAGCATTAGATGTTCCAACAACCAGTATCAAAATGTGGATTGACCCGAATAACGGAAAATATCTGGGAAAATACGATGAATACGAAATTAAAAATGATGGTACAATAGTCGGTAAGGCGGAAAATGGAAAGAAAGTTGTACCTTTATATAGAATTACAACTAGAAATTTCCATAATGCAGCAGGTCTTTATGAATACAAGGACGGTCAATTCTTAGAAACAGAAGAATCAGGAAAACCTGTTCTTGGTTGTGGTGAAATTCGTTCTGGATTGTTAGAATTGTCTAATGCCGCATTCAAAGATAATATTTCATACTACCAAATGGCAAAATTGCAAATGGAAGTTGTAAACAAATTGATTTCTTCAAACAAAGATTTGTTACAACAAGCAATGCAATTGGTAAGTGGTTCTTAGATTTAGCGTATATATTAAACTCCATTTTAAAGAGGCTATAAGCCTCTTTTTGTTTCAGTGTTTCCTTTTTTTGAATATTTACTGTACAATAGTTATGCAAAAGATATAAAGAAAGGTTTTGAAATGGATAAATTAAAAATAGCAATCGGTTCAGACCACGGTGGTTTTAGATATAAAGGAATTATAGAAGAATATTTGAAATCAAAGGGTGTTGAATTTGTTGATGTTGGTACAAATTCAGCAGAATCATGTGATTATCCTGTATATGCAAAAAAAGTAGCAGAAAAAGTTGCAAATGGTGAAGTTGATAGAGGAATTTTGATTTGCGGAACCGGAATCGGAATGTCTATTACGGCAAACAAAGTTAAAGGTATTAGAGCATCTTTGTGTGGTGATACTTTTTCAGCACGTGCGACAAGAGCGCATAACAATTCAAATATTTTATGTTTAGGTGAAAGAGTTATTGGTGAAAACTTGGCTCTTGATATTGTTGATATTTGGTTAAACACACCATTTGAGGGTGGACGTCATCAACGTCGTATTGATATGATTGAATAAGAAAGGATTAAATAGTTGGAAAATATAGATTCTCATAAATTTGCTTGTGCTATTGCACAGTTTTTAGATGATAAGTTGGCAAAAGATATTACAATTTTGAATATCAGCAATGTTTCATCACTGGCTGATTATTTTGTAATTGCAACAGGAGATTCAACTCCTCAAGTTAAAGCATTGATGGAAGTTACTAAAGATAAAGTTAAGACAATTTTTTCACGTCTTCCGCTAAGACAAGAAAACGATATGAAAAATCGTTGGAATTTGCTTGACTATGGAGATGTTGTTGTTCATATTTTGCATAAGGAGGAAAGAGAAACTTATGCAATTGAAAAATTCTGGAATCATGCATACAGTATTCAAGAAGATGAATGGCGTGAAACAGCTAGAGAATTTAGCGAGTATAATAACAAATAAGAAAGAGGTCTTTTTAGACCTCTTCTTTTGTGAAAAATTTAAGAGCAAAATCTTCAATGTTTTTGCATTCTTCAATTTTACTTTTCTGCATAATTTTTTCAAATTTTGGGGTCGCAGCTTCTATGTTATCTAGAATTTTAAATAGAGAAAATAGATGCTGTGGAATTCCTAAATCTTTTTCAGGTATGCCAAATACGTTTAGTTTAATTCTATCTATAAAGGATAATTTTGGACCTTTATGCTTATATAAAAACAATAAAGCTTTTGAAACATCTTTATTCCCGGTTACAACCCACGATGTTGTATCTTCGGTACTTGGAGCTTTTCGTCCGAATTTTTGCATGTTCAATTTTAACCAAGATGCGGAGCCACCTAAATTTTTTGCAATAGTTGGCAGCAAGCTGTGAAAAACTGCTTCAAGCGGGTTCTTCCCAAGAAAAAACATTGCAGGTTCATTATATTGCTCTGCAAACATTGGTGCGATGTATTTGTCAAATCGTATTTTGTCTGCAGTGCAAGTGTGTTGAATTCGATATATTGATCCAAAACTTTGAGGATTGGTTTGTTTTATAGTATTAATTTGCATTTTTATTTAATAAACCTAAATAAAATATTTTTTGCTACCCAATTTTAAACCGTTGTTTTAAGTTTTGAATCAAGGAATGAAATCATTGTATTTTTAAATCTTTCGCATTCCTCTTTGTTATTTGCTTCAAATCGAAGAGTAAATACCGGTTCTGTGTTAGATTGTCTTATTAATGCAAAACCGCCTCTGAATACAATTCTCATGCCGTCTAAAGTTACGATATCTTTGATTGGCGAGCCGAACATTTCTGGGTGTTCATTTACTTCTTTTTTCATTGATTCTAAAACTTCGGTCTTTCTTTCATTTGGACAAGGATATCGAACTTCATCACTTGTGTAAACTTTATTGAATGGTTCTAAGATATCTTGAAGTTTGAAATCCGGATTTTCTTTTTTATTTTTAGCGATAATTTCAATCATTCTGCAACCTGCATAAATTGCATCATCAAATCCGTAATATCTGTCTTTAAAGAACGTATGACCGCTCATTTCTCCCCCTAGTAGAGCATGAGTTTCTTTCATTTTTTCTTTGATGTAACCGTGTCCTGTTTTACACATAACAGCATTTGCTCCGGTTTCGTTGATTGTGTCATACAAAACTTGTGAACATTTTACTTCTGATACAATTGTAATTTTTGGACCAAGTGTATTAATCATGTCAAGCGCATAGATTAGAAGAAGTTTATCTCCTGTCAATGGTTTTCCTTGTGTATCAACAACACCGATTCTGTCGCTATCGCCGTCATAAGCAATTCCAATATCTGCTTTATTTTCAACAACCGTTTTAGAAAGTGTTTCAAGAGTTGATAAAACACTTGGATTTGGGTGATGGTTCGGGAAGTTTCCATCTGGTTCTGAGAACAATTCAATAACTTCACAACCTAAATCTCGGTATAATTTTGGACCAACAATTCCGCCTGTTGCGTTTGCACTGTCAACAACAACTTTAATTCCTTCTCCGATTCTTCCGAATTTTTCTTTCATTTCATTTATATATTCGGGAAGAATTTCAGTATCAAAATTGCGTTCTTTAATATCTGCAGGCATTTCTTTCCAATTCGAAAATGTTAATTCTTTAACTTCTTTGATTTGTTTTTCGTTAAGAGTTTGCCTTGCGTGAGTCATTTTTAATCCGTTATATTCTTTAGGATTGTGACTTGCGGTGATAATCATTGCTCCGTCTAAATTGTGGGCAACTTCTGAATAGTATCCGATTGGAGTTGGAGCAAGTCCTAAATCTTCAATATGATGAACTCCACAATCAACAAGCCCACCAATCAAGGCTTTTTTTAAAGCCGGAGAATGAAGTCTTGCATCCATACAAACACTTATTTTTAATTCGTTAGCATGTTTTGAGGTTTGGTTTATTAACCAATTTACATAACCAAATGCAATATTATAAAAAAGCTCTTCTGTAATGTCTTTTGTATAAATTCCTCTAATATCATTTTTTCCAAACGCGTGTTCATATTTTTGCATATTTCACATCTCCCTAAATTTATTCTATAATTAAATCATACCATGAAAAATTTGCTAAATAAATTTGTGAATAATCAAAACTGTGTGGCATGGATTTTTATCTTACCTGCGATTTTAGGTACTTTAATTTTTATTATTGTTCCTGTTATTTGTTCTTTTGGTTTAAGCTTTGCAAAGTGGGATTTGTTGAATCCAATACAATTTGTAGGGTGTCAAAATTATGTTGAGTTATTCAAATCTCATTTATTCTATAAGATACTTAACAATACTATTGTTTTTGCGCTTTCAACGTCTATTTTAGGGGTAATAATTCCACTCGTTTTAGCGTCTATTTTGAATTCTAAAATTAGAGGCAGTGATTTTTATAAAACGGCATACTTTTTACCTTTTATTACTCCGATGGTTGTTGTTGGAATTGTTTGGGCATGGATTTTTGACCCTAATATTGGGTTGTTAAATCAAGTTTTACATATTCATATTAATTGGTTGTATGATTCAAAATTTGCAATGCCGGCCTTAATTATTGTTTCTGTTTGGAAATTAATTGGGTACAATATGATAATATTCTTGTCTTCTTTATCTGCCATTTCGCAGAGCATGTTTGAGGCTGCAAGAATTGATGGGGCTAATTCTTTTCAAACTTTTAAAAATGTGACAGTTCCACTGTTATCTCCAACAATATTTTTCGTTGTAATAATCACTGCGATTTCATCTTTCCAAGTTTTTGATTTAATTTATCTGATGACACAAGGTGGACCGTTTGATTCTACAAATGTTTTAGTTTATGCAATTTATAAAAATGCATTTGAATATTTTAACGTTGGAAGAGCAAGTGCAATTGCTTATGTTTTATTTGTAATAATTCTTGTTTTAACTCTTATTCAATGGCGTTTAAGAAAAAAACTTGTCTATAATGAAAATGACTAAAAAATTAGTTCTATTGAATTGTTAATTACAGGAAATTCGTTTAACAAATTTTTGATATTAGGAGTTGAAACCTTGTATTTAACCTTTTTTGCAGAATTCTTACTAAAAAAATAAGTAGAAGTCATTATGATTTCTTTTGTCGCATCAAAAATATTAAGATTTGACAAATCTATAATTTCTCCATTGCTTTTAATTGGTGAAGTTTGTCTAAAATTAACTGTCATAATGCTCCTTACTGGTATTTATTTCGGTATAAATTTACGCATTTTAAATAATAATTGTAAATATACTGCATTTGTATGATATTTATAGTATAATCATTCATGTGTTAGGCGAGGTGGATATGGTGGCAATGTCTTTAAGTAAAATAAATGAATTAGCAAAAGAAGTTTTAGATATCGAAGCAAAATCAATTTTGCGTTTAAAAAATAATATTGGAGAAGAATTTGATAAAGCAATTGATATTTTATACAATTGCAAAGGTCGAGTAATCGTTACCGGTATGGGTAAATCCGGACTTATCGGGAAAAAGATTGCAGCAACAATGTCTTCAACCGGTACTCCAACATACTTTTTGCATCCTGCAGAAAGTACACACGGAGATTCCGGTGTAATAACAAGAAATGATGTAATTATCGCAATTTCTAATAGTGGTGAAACGCAAGAGTTATTGAATCTATTACCTTTAATCAAACGTTTTGGTTGCGAGATGATTGGAATGACCGGAAATTTAAATTCAACTCTATCCAAAACTAGTGAGGTTGTTTTGGATATCTCTGTTGAAAGAGAAGCATGTCCTCTTGGAAAAGCTCCAACGGCCAGTACAACTGCAACTCTTGCAATGGGTGATGCATTAGCGGTTTGTTTAATGGAGAAAAAAGGTTTTACAAAAGAAGATTTTCTTCTTTTCCACCCGTCAGGAAAGCTTGGTAAAGGTTTGACCTACAAAGTTAGGGATTTAATGATTACAGGTGATAAAATGCCGTTGGTTTCAGAGTCTGAATCATTTAAAGATGTTATAAATACTATTTCTGAATACAAATTAGGTATGGCTATGGTGTTAAATGATGATAAGACTTTAGCCGGTGTTTTAACAGATGGTGATATTAGAAGAACTGTTATCAAATATCCTGATACTTCAAATATCAAGGTTAAAGATGTTATGACTGTTAATCCAAAACGAATTACGTCTGATGCTTATGCTGCTTCAGCACTAAATTTGATGGAGAAATATTCAATTACAGCTTTGGCTGTTGTTGATGAAGGTAATGTTCCGGTTGGGGTAATTCATGTCCATGATTTGTTGAGAGCAGGTGTTGCGTAGATGAATTTATCAGAAATCGCTTCAAATATTAAATTACTTGCATTTGATGTTGATGGTGTAATGACAGACGGTAGTATTACTTATGATGAAAATGGTGTAGAATATAAAACATTCAATGCAAAAGACGGTCATGGTTTAGCAAAAATGGCTAAAAATGGTTTTATTACTGCAATAATTACAGGTAGAAAAAACGGAACTGTTGATAGGCGAGCTACTGATTTGAGAGTGACAGAAGTTTTTCAAGGGGTGAAAAATAAGTTACCTATTTTAGAAGCAATTATGGAAAAATACGGTTTAGATTTTTCCCAAGTTGCTTATATGGGTGATGATGAACCGGATATTTGTATTTTGGAAAAAGTTGCGATTGCGGCTTGTCCTTTTGATGCTGTTGATAAGGTTCAATCAGTTTGTAATTTCAAGGCAAACAGATGTGGCGGTCGAGGTGCAGTTCGTGAATTGTGCGATTTTGTTTTTGATTCACAACAAGAAACAAACAAATAAATAAGTTATAGGTTAAAAATAATAAGGGGATAGAATTATGTACGAAATTAAAACGCAGGCTTTTTTCTCTGCAGCTCATCATTTGTTAAATTATGATGGCGAGTGTGAAAATCAACATGGTCATAACTGGATGGTAGAAGCTTTTGTTCAAGGTGAAAGCCTAAATAAAAGTAATATTTTGATTGATTATAAAGTTCTAAAAAAAGAATTAAATGCTGTTTTAGATACTTTAGACCATAAAGATTTGAACGAATTACCGGACTTTAAGGGTGAAAGTCCATCTAGTGAAATGATTTCAGCTTATATTTATAACAAATTAAAGGAAAGAATTGTTCAATTAAGCAAGATTACAGTTTGGGAAACTCAAACTTCTTGTTGTTCATATTTTGAAGCCGAATAGATAATAGTTTTTAGGGAAAGAGAGATATAAATAGATGAATTTAATACAGTCAATTTTAATGGGAATAGTTCAGGGTTTGAGCGAATTTTTGCCGGTATCAAGTTCTGCGCATCTTGTTTTTACATCAAATTTTTATAAAGTGTTTAAAAATATTCCGATTCAAGCTCAATCAAATGAAGAAGTTTTCTTTGATATTATGCTTCATTTAGGAACATTGATAGCTGTATTGATTTATTTTAGAAAAGATATTTGGGAAATTTTAAAAGCATTAATTGTTGCTTGCAAAAATAGAGATTTCTCAGATCATAAAGCAAAATTGGCATTGTATATTATTTCCGGTACAGTGATTACAATTGCTTTGGCTTTACCATTCAATGGATTTGCAGAACATTTGGTATTTCACCCTGCATTAGTTGGGGCATTGCTAATTGTTACAGGTGGAGTACTATTTTATAGTGAATATTTGTCTAAGAAGTGCTCTGAAAAATCAGAAAGTGTATCTTTGAAACAAGCTATTTTAATTGGTTTAGCTCAAGGTGTTGCAGTCCTTCCCGGGTTTTCTCGTTCAGGCTGGACAATTGCTACCGGTTTATTTGCCGGTTTAGATAGAGCAACATCTGCCAGATATTCATTTTTACTAAGTATTCCAATTATTTTGGGTGCTTCTATGGTTTATCCGCTAATAAAAATTGATGTAGCAGAAGCGGTTCAATATAACTGGTTAGCTATTTCGGTTGGTACAGTTGTGTCTGGTATTATCGGATATTTATGTATAAAATATTTTATGAAATTTATATCAAAATTTTCATTAAATATATTTGGCTACTATTGTGTGATAATGGGGTTATTCACACTTGTATTTTTCAATATTTTTAAATAAAAAGTATTGTTAAAAATTGTAAATAAAGAGAAACTTAAATATCAAAAAATAATATTGACAGGTATTCTAATGATAGAAATTTGGAGTTATCATGATTTTACCAATAAGTAATTTTAGTGAAAAAAAATTTGCTTTCACTGCAAACAAAAAAGGAGAAGAAGAATCAATTACGTCTGATACTCTGTTGGAAAATAACTTTTCAACGCGTACCAGAATTGGTCTTGATAAGCTTACCAAAGCATTTACCGTTTATCCTGCAAAGGGATTGAAAGGGAGCAAAAATTCAAATTTCTATGAATTTTTAACAATGGGTACTGTTCCGTATTTGATTGGTAGTGCTACATTGATGGCTATATTTAACACTCCGAATAAAAAATTCTCAGCATCTGATAAGGCAGCAGCTAATGCTATTGGTAAAAAGATGGCTTTAGGTGTTCTTTTGTATGGTATATTTAAATCTGTTTCAAAATCTTTTGTAAATATTCCTGTTAAAACAATTACGGGTGTTGATACTCAATTACCTTATGCAAAAGTTAACTATCAGTTGCAAGAAACTCCAGATGATTATAATTTAACAAGTATTGAATATCATAAAGTTGGTGAAAGTGTAGATTTCCCTTATTGGTCATTGTTATATGGAGACCCTAAAAAAGGTCAGAAATTGAACTTTAGATTTGATAAAATTGCAAAGAAAAACGGTTTAGGTGAAAACTTGAATGATTCAGACCAAGAAGTTAAGCCGATGTATAAAGAAGTTTTGGTTAAATCAACATTAGCAAGAAGTTTTTCATCTTTCTTATGGGCTTCAGTCGGTGTTTTGACTGCAATGCAAAAGCCATGGGATAATTATTTCAATGTCGCAACGATGAAATTCTGGAAGCCAAAGGAATTTGTCCATTCTTTAAAAGTTTTTGGTGAAAGTTTTGTTGAAAGTTCTAAAAATTTATATAAAGGTATTGAGGGTTCAAGTTCGTTGTTCAAAAAACATTATGGAAAGGCTTTGTACGGTTTAGCTGCTGCGACTACAATTCTGGGTGTTGCAAATGCTTGTCATATTACAAATAAACCATCAAAAGTTAAAGGCAGTGATGTTCTTGATAAAAACAAAGAAAGTGTGGTGAGTTAGATGAGAACGAATTTAATTCAATCATACATTAATGGAACATCTTTAGTTCAACAATACAATTCAGATAAAGCTGCAAAAGATTTTGATGTAAATAAAGAATTAAATAACAGAACTTTTATTAAACCTTTGCATAGTAATGGTCATTTGGTTCGAAATAACATCTTTGACATGCCTGCAGAGGTGTTCAAGGATTTGAAATATGATGCGAAAGCATTTGGACATGCTGTAAAAGGAACTGCAAACGATCATGAACTTGGAAGATTGAATGATTTTGGAATGAAGTTAGGCGGACTTGCAATTGCGACATGCTTATTTGCCCAAAAACAAACTCCGTTGACTAAAGTAATGGAATTTGTTGGACTTGGTTCATTCTTTGGTGCTATGGATATTTGGCCAAAGTTAGCTATTCAGTTACCGGCGTATTTAGTTCATGGTGTAAATATCAGACAAAAGTATGAAGATAATTATGGCAGAAAAAAATTATTCTACCAAGATCACCAATTTATTCCTTGGGATTTATATTCAGATAAAGAAATTGATAAAATTGGTAACAGATTGCATGTTCCAAAAGATATACCAAATAGAAGAGAATTCATTCAAGAAAAGATGCGCAAAATTGCACTTCAAAATAATACTATGTGGATGTTGACGGCAGGTTTTGCAACTCCTATTATGAGTGCGTTGATTTGTAATGGATTAACTCCAACTCTAAGTAAGTACTTAGATGGAAAAATGGATAAAATCGCAGATAGAAAGCTTTCAAATTTCTCTAATGAAATTACAAAATTTGATTTCTCTAAACAAGTAGAATCTTTGAACGAAGTATTGAATGAAAATAAAGGAAAACCATTAACTCCGGAAATTTTAGATTCAATTCATGCAAAACTTACCGACGGACTTGATTTTGTAACATCAACCAGCGTGAGAAAAGATTTAGACGAGATGTTTCCATCTTTTGGAAAATACAATTTTGATGAAGATTCGTTGAAAAATGTTAGAAAGGTTTTAGAAGAACAAATCGCATCAGTTCCGTTGTCTAAAGAAGAATTAGGGCAAATTATCCCAGATGAAGAATCTATTCTGAACGGATTCAAAGACCGCGGATTACTTAGAAATGATGTTAAAGATTTTTCTGAACATTCAAAACTTATTCAAAATATGCTTGACGAAAGAATTAATCAATTTGCACAAGCAAATCCTGAGAATATGAATGCCAGAAAATTACGTTTTGTGATGAAGCAACTTATTCACTCAGGAGAATATGGAGCGGATTCAAAACTTGCAAATGCATTTAAATTCAAACCTGCTACGGTGTTATCAGAATCTTTGATTACCCATTTAAAATCTGTTAACGGTATTTTGAATGATTTTAAAGCTAAAAATTCTGTGTTAGATAGTGTTGCGTACATTAAAACAGCGCAAGCTCCTGAAACAATTTTGGCTAATCGTTGGAACGATATTACAGGCAGTTTATTAAAAACGCTTCAATTCACTCCGGAAGAAATTAATAAATCAAGAATTGATAGAGAAATCGCCGGAAAAATTTTAAGAAACAAATTTGAAAGCATTGTATCTAATGATGAAACTTATTCAAATGTAGTTGGTGAAATTCAATCAAAACTTTCAGAATTGCAAAGTAAAATGGCCACTCTTGAAAAAGCTAAGGAAGATAAAGGCAACTTGTATCAAACTTTAGTTAATTCTACATTTAATGAAACGGCGGATTCTTTAAGACAATCACGTATGGGACAAACTGCTGATGCTTTAGTTGGATATTCTGATACTTCTAAAACCTCATTAAAAGATTTACAATTATCATTTGTAAATGACAGAATTCGTGGTGTAAAAAGTTCATTCTATCGTTTGTTGAATACTTTGGATATGTACCATAGAGTTTCAAAACTTGAAAATGTTCAGAACGTATTAAATCAAGGAATGCCTAGAGAAGTAAAAGAAGAACTTGTTGAATTGTGTAAACAAATTCTAATAGATGGTCATAGTTCAGATTATGCTGTGAAATTCTATTCAAGACGTAATCCAGATCGTCAAGCACCATGGGATACAAATTCTCAAGCTTTCAGAGATTACTATTCTCAAATTGAAACTAAAGCAGGCAAAGTTGTTAATAAATATTTAGGAACTCACCCTGCAACAGATCTTGTTGAACTCTCAAATGACAAAGATTTCTTCGCAAATGCAATGAAATTGATGTATGACGGAGATTTGCATTTAGATACATTGAATAAGATTAAAGATTCCGTATTCTTTGAAGATTTCTTAAACTACAGAAAAGCTGTATTGAAATTTTTAGGCGGAGATAAGTATTTTGCAAAACCTAACCATTTAGTAAATGGTGCTGTTGATTCAACATCTGAACTGAAATTCTTGTTGATGGGTTCAGCTCCTGATGAAATGTTTACAAAATTGTGCAAACAATCTTATAATAGCAAAGTTTGGTTCAAGATGTTTGGAGCATTAGGTGCCGGTTTGCTTGGTGTGACTGTATTGTCTCAATTCTTTATCGGAAGAATGAAAGTTCCAAAAGTTCAAAAGGAGAATAAGTAAAATGATGAATGTTTCTAATAATTTGATTGCTCAAAAACTTAATTCTCTAAATGCTGTCCAACAAAATAATACAGTACAAACTCACTCTCCTGTACAAACAGATAGAACAATGTCTTCATCAAATTTGTTGACAGATTTCTTGAAAAATCAAGCATTGATAAATTCCCCGGTTATAAATAAAACAAATGCCGTACAAAATACTGAACAAGTAAAACCTTACAAAAATGATTTGCGAACATTATTTACAACAAACAGTGCCAAGATTTTAGCAATTGTTCCCAGAATTTTTAATGCAAAAGATTTGAACGGTAATGAATACATTGATAATAATGAGCAACATGGAACATTTCTTAATGCGATTGATAGATTAGATGAAGTTAAAGCTGAGGGATTTAATACATTACATGTTCTTCCAATCAATCCCCCTGGGAAAAGCAATGCAATGGGGACAGCAGGTTCTGTATATGCACCAGCTGATATGCTAAAAATTGACCCGATGCTAATTGATAAAAATGACCCACGCTCAGATATAGAGCAATTTAAAGCATTTGTTGATGCATGCCACAATAGAGGTATTAGAGTAATGGTTGATATGCCAAGTTGCGCATCTTATGACCTTTATAATGATAAACCTGATTTGATGGCTCACGAACGTAACGGATTAGCTAAAACTCCTCAAGGCTGGTTTGATATTAGAATGTTTCAACCTTGGGAAGATGAAGGAAAAAGAACTTTGAATCCAAAGCTTCTTGAATATCATAGAAAGTTCGTTGATATGTTGATTGATGCGGGTGTTGATGGAATTAGAGCAGACGTTGCAAGAGCTAAGCCTGTAGAATTTTGGGATATTTTAATTCCGTATTCAAGAAAAAGAAATCCTGAGTTTGCTTGGCTTGCAGAATCTTATACTTATGAAGATGCTTCTCCTCAAGCAAATATGCCTTATGATAGACCTGAGGATTCTTTAAGAGCAGGTTTTGATGCTTATTATGGTCAATACCATATCTTCCATGAGTGGAATACTGCAAAAGAACTTAATGACTATGTGATTGATAACTTGAACATGTCATATCGTGTTGAAAGAGGTAAATCTTTGATTGGCTCTTTTGCAACTCATGATGATATGTCACCTATGTTCAATGGCGGTGCAACTTATTGTAATTTGGTTTCCGGCTTGGAAGTAACCTTGCCGATGATGAATCCATACTTTGTTGATGGTTTCCAATCAGGTGATTATTACAATTATTCCTACAAAGATAAATATTCTACAGAAACTCGTACTGATAACCACGAAATGACTGTTCATAACGGGAAACTTGATATCTTTAATCTCTCAAGAAAACCTGGAGGTAAAGAGCCTGAAATCGGTAAATTTATGACTGCGTGTTTGAATTTTAGAGATAAGTACGGTGAAGTTTTGAAACGTGGCTCTTATATCGTTTTAGACAAGAAAAAGGATCCGCAAGATAAGGTTATTGCATTCGCTCGTCATCGACACGGAAAAACTTTACTCGTAATTGCGAATAAAAATGTTGATCGTCATACTGCGTGCAAAGTTGAAGTTCCTACATTAAAATCAAATCAAAAATTAGAGAACTTGCTACCATCTTATGGAGAAGAAAGTAAATTCCAAGTTTCACAAGGTGAAATAGCCGTAGATTTAGGTCCGGGTAGAATTCACGTATTTGAAATTGATACTCCATATATCGAATCTTATACAAAGAAAGTTTACAAACAACATTAAACTAAATATACAAAATATCATTAAGAGAGATAGAAAAAGCGCCAATTTTAATAAAATTGGCGCTTCCATTAAAATAAAAAATGTTTTTAATTATTTGTCAGAAATGTATCCGTTAATTGCCGAATAAGCTGCGACATAAGGTGATGACAAATAGATATAACCTTTTGTATTTCCTAAACGGCCTTGGAAATTTCTATTTTGTGTCGATAGGCAAACCTCATTATCTGCAAGAATACCGGCATGAATTCCTACACATGGTCCGCACCCCGGAGGTAAAATAGTTGCATTCGCATCAATAAATGTTTCAAGTAATCCTTCTTTAAGGGCTTGTTTGTAAATATCTCGAGATGCCGGGCAAATTAGCATTCTAACACCATCATGAACTTTTTTACCCTTTAAAATATTTGCAACCGTTCTCATGTCTTCAATTCTTCCGTTTGTACAAGTTCCAACATAAACTTGGTTAACTTTTACATCATTTAAATCTTTTGCAAGTTTTGTATTGTCAACTGTGTGCGGACAAGATACGGTGTGTTCAATAGTTGAAGCATCTATTTCAATAATTCTTTCATAAATAGCATCTATATCCGGTTTAATTTCTTTGAATTTATCTTCTCTTCCTCGAGATTTTAAATATTCTTTCGTTTTTTCATCTGGAACAAAAAGCCCACATTTAGCACCAGCTTCGACAGCCATATTAGCGAGTGTAAAACGTTCTGCCATACACATATTGTCGATTGTATCTCCACAGAATTCTAAAGCTTTGTAAGTAGCGCCATCTGCACCAATCATACCAATCAAGTGAAGCATCAAATCTTTAGAGCAAATTCCGTCTTTGAATTTCCCGCTAACAACGATTTTGAATGTTTGTGGAACTTTGAGCCAAGTTTTGCCTAAAGCCATCGCAACCGCAACATCAGTTGAGCCCATGCCGGTTGCAAAAGCTCCTAATGCACCTGAGGTGCAAGTATGAGAATCGGCACCAACAAGGATTTCTGTAGGGTTTACAAAAGTTTCAACTAATCTTTGATGGCAAACCCCACTTCCTACTTCTGATAATACAGCACCATAATCTCTTGCGAAATCTCTTAGAACGGTGTGCATGTTAGATAATTCTTTTTTCGGGCTAGGTGATGCGTGGTCAATGAAGAGAATTGTTCTTTCCGGATTGTTCAACTTGTCTTTACCCAGTTTTTTGAATTCTTGAACTGTAAGAGGGCCTGTACCATCTTGAACAGCGCAAACATCAACATTTGCAATAACTAGCTCTCCTGCTTTAACACTATGGTCAGTGTGGTTAGATATAATTTTTTCAACTAAAGTTTGTCCCATATAATTTACTCCCTATTCTCATTTAATAATACCACAAATTATAGGAGCTTTATTTATAATTAATTTTAAATTTTAATTGGATAGTCTTTAGGAAATTTCCAATTGTTATCTTTTATCAATTTTGCGCAACCGACAGATGGTAAATAGCGCATTCCCGTAGATTTTTTGCAGTTATTGCTATCTACAGGTTGAAATCCTTTATCTTTACCCTCTGTATTTATTTGGAAAACGAAATAGTCTTTTCCTGATACTACTTTTTGACTTTTAGCGCTATAGTCTTGAATATCTTTTATCGTTCCTGCTTTAGGGTAGAACATACAAACAAATTTCCCTATTTCTACATTCCCGCCTCCTTCATCTGTTCCGCATGACATTCCCGTACCATTGATGAACTCAACAGCAAAACCGTCATACCAAACACAGTATAAGTGGAAAGACTCTTTAAGAGTACTTGTCTTTATATATGGTTGCAGGTATTTTTGAAACCACTCATAGTCTGAATTATTAGCTTCTACTGTTTGGTTCCCATCTGTTATGTCAACTTTTGTTTTGTGAGGCCAAGTCCAACCGTCCATGTCATCATAATCATATTCGGCTCTTTTTAAAGCTTGATTCATTATTGAGTAAAATTCCTTTAATTGTGTTTCAATCACGTATTTTCTGCAGTTCGACATTAACGTAGGTAATGTAAGTGCAGAAACTATTCCAATTATTCCTAGTGTTATTAAAACCTCTGCCAATGTAAAACCTTTAACTCGATGTAGCATAATGTTCTCCTTGTTATATAGTCTATAGATTATAAACATGAATAATAGGCTATTGAAAACATAAAGTCAAGATTATAAATTTAGTCTATGGACGATAAAGAATTATTGGTCGTTTTTGGCTTAAATTTAAAATATGAACGTTTAAAACATAAATTTTCTCAAGAAAAAGTTGCTGGAGAATTGAATTTTAGTACTTCTTATGTTTCCAATGTTGAAAGTGGCAAGCATAATCAAGTTTCATTAATCAACGCATACAAATTTGCAAAGTTTTACAAAAAATCCTTGGATTATTTACTAACCGAAAAAAGTTAAAATTCGTTAATATCTCTTAGTCTCACTCTTGACGTGACGTATTGTTTATTATATATTTTCTTTGTCAGAAGTTAAAAGTTCGAATACGATTTCAAAATAGCTTTGAATAAGCTTGTGTTTTGGCGTATTCAAAAATATAAAAGATTTATTCAATCTTTAAAAATGTTTAAAACTAATTACAAGAAAGGTTAAAATCAATGGAAAACAAAGAAGAATTAAATGTTACTGAAGCTGCAACAGAAGAAGTTAAGGCTGAAGAAACTAAAGAAGCTGTTGCTTCTGAAGAAAAACCTGCTAGAAGAAGAGGTCGTGGCAGAAAACAAAAAATCGAAACTACTGAAGAAAAACCTCAATCAGAATGGACTGAAAGAGTTGTTCAAATTAGCCGTGTAACTAAGGTTGTTAAAGGTGGTAAAAAATTAAGCTTCCGTGCAATCGTAATTGTTGGTAACCAAAAAGGACAAGTTGGTGTTGGTTGTGCTAAAGCTTCTGAAGTTATTATCGCTATCCAAAAAGCTATTGCAGATGGTAGAAAAAATCTTGTTACAGTTCCTATTTTCAAAACAACTATTCCTCACCCAATCACAGGAAGATCTGGTGCTGGTGAAGTTATGTTAAGACCTGCTTCAGAAGGTACAGGAATTATCGCCGGTGGTGCTGTTCGTTCAGTATTGGAACTTGCTGGTATTGAAAATATTCTTTCAAAATCTTTAGGTTCTAAATCACCTCTTAATGCTGCTAATGCTACAATTGCTGCTTTGAGATCTTTATCTCCATTCAGTGATGTTGCTAAAAAACGTGGCTTATCAATGGCTGAATTTTTAAACTAGTTTGACGTAAAACATTTAATTATAAGGAAATAAAATTATGACAGATAAGAAAGCAAATTCAATAAAAATTAAACTTGTTAGAAGTTTAATCGGAACTCCTGAAGCTCAACGCAGAGTTGTTAGAGGTTTAGGTTTAACTAAAAAAGATCAAGTTGTTGAACACTTTGAATCAGCAACAATCATGGGTATGGTTAACAAAGTATCTCACCTAGTGGAGATTGTTAAGTAGTTGCCATTAATAATATAATATTATACAGTACAAAGAAAGAGGAAATAAAATGTCAAATATAACATTAGAAGATTTAAGACCTGCAGAAGGTTCTACATCTAAATCTAAAAGAGTAGGTAGAGGTCGTTCATCTGGTCATGGTAAAACATCTTGCCGTGGTCATAACGGTGAAGGTCAAAGATCAGGAAACTCTGCTAAAAGAGGTTTTGAAGGTGGTCAAATGCCAGCTTACAGAAGATTGCCAAAATTGAAAGGCTTCCAAGTTTATTCTAAACTTAACTATGCTCAAATCAATGTTGGCAGACTTGATGATTTGGGTCTAAAAGAAATTTCTTTAGATTCATTGAAAGAAGTATTAACAATCCACCCATCTTGCGTTGGTTTAAGAGTTTTGGGTAACGGTGAAATCAAATCATCTGTTACAGTTAAAGCTTCTTATGTTACTCCATCTGCAAAAGAAAAAATTGAAGCTGCTGGCGGAAAGGTTGAGTTAGTATAATGGCACAGGGTGTTAAAATGCCAACAACTGATGATTTGATGTCAATGTGGAATGCATCAGGTTTGAAACAAAAGATTTTGTTCACATTCTTGATGATTGCTGTTTGGAGATTTGGAGTTCAAATGCCTTTGTATGGTATTAACAACCAAGTTTTCTCTAACATTGCTCAAGGGAATAATATCATAGGTTTCTTAGATTTGTTCTCTGGTGGTGCGTTAGGTAAAGTTTCAATTTTGGCTTTGGGTATCGGACCGTTTATCACTTCATCAATCATTGTTCAACTTGTTTCTGTTGTTATTCCGTCTTTGGAAAAACTCCAAAAGGAAGAAGGCGAAGCAGGTAGAAGAAAATTATCACAGTACACAAGATTATTTACTGTTGTACTTGGTATTTTTCAATCATTTATTTTCATGTTGTACTTGCACCACTTACCGGGGGCTATAATGTCAACAGTTAGTCCTGTTGCATTTTATGCAAGTTCAGTATGTGTATTGACAGCAGGCGCTGTTCTTGTAATGTGGATTTCTGAATTGATTACTGAAAACGGAATTGGTAATGGTGGTTCACTAATTATCTTCTGTGGTATCTTATCAGGTATTCCGATTTATGCATCAAGAACAATGCAGCTTGTAAAATCAAGTTCTCAAATGCAAATTGGACTTATGGTTTTACTTGCTATCTTTTTCCTTGCAATGATTTTGATTGTAATTATGCAGGAAGCTGTTAGAAAAGTTATTATTGTAAATCCAAAAAGACAAATCGGTAACAAAGTTTACGGAGGTATGAATTCATTCATTCCGTTTAAACTTAACCCGGGGGGTGTAATGCCGATTATCTTCGCTATTGCTATTTTGTTGTTCCCATCAACAATTTTGGCTTTAGTCGGACAAGCAAACTTCAAATCAATGGCAGTTAAAAATTTTGTCATGACTTTGAATCAATATTTAAGCCCGAACGGAATTACATATTATCTTTTATATGTGGCATTGATTATTGCGTTGACATTCTTCTATGCATCAATTATGCCAAATATGCAGCCAAAAGATATTGCTGACAATCTAAAGAAATATGGTTCATCAATTCCTGGTATCAAACCTGGAAGACCGACAGCTGAAGCTTTGGATAAGATTTTATCTAAAACAACATTTATCGGTGCGTTGGGATTGGGTATCATTGCACTTGTTCCATCATTTGCAAGTTACGCAACTCACATTGAAACACTTCAGGGTATAGGTGCTACATCTTTAATCATCATGGTTGGTGTTGCATTAGATTTGATTAATCAGGTAAGAACTCACTTGCTTGCAAGAAATTATGAATCATTCTTGAAAGAGTAATATTTATTCAAAAATTAAGAGGTCGGACATCTTTAGATGTCCGACCTCTTTTAATTAATAAAAATAGTTTAAACTAATTCACCGTAGATTTTTCCGTTTTCAAATTTTGAGATTTTTACGTTTTTGATAGTGTTAAATAAATCTGTTCTATCTGAAATTATTTGAACGGTTAAATAATTCCGTGTAATTCCTTTTAGGTTTTGAGTGTGTTTGTCCGGATGTTTTTCAATCAAAACCTCAAGAGTTTTTCCTATATTTTTATTGATAAATTCTTCGTGTTTTCTTTTAGAAATCTCTTTAATGATTGAAGCTCGTTTGCTTTTAACCTCATCAGAATTTTGGTTTTCCATTTCTGCTCCGATTGTCCCTTTTCTTTGAGAGTAAGGAAAAGTATGAATTTGAGTTAAACCTGATTTTTCAAGATTTTGTTTTGTTATTTCAAAATCTTCATCAGTTTCGCCTGCAAAACCTGCAATTACGTCACTTCCTAAGAATGGATTTTCAAAAGTTTCATTGATTTTATCAATGAGTGATAAATAATCTTCTGTTTTGTAAAATCTATTCATTGAACGAAGTGTTTTGTCGTTTGCGGATTGAAGTGATAAATGAAAATGCGGACAGAATTTTGTTGAATTTTTCAAAAAAGTAAGCATTTCATCTGTGATTTCCGGTGGGTTTAGCGAACCTAGACGATATCTTTCAATAGTTGTTTTTTCTTCAATATCTTTTAATAGGTCAAGAAGAGTTAAGCCAAATTCTTTTCCCCACTGTCCAATGTGGATTCCTGTGAGCATAACCTCTTTAAATCCGTGTTTTGAAAAATTATTTATTTGTTCAATGATAAAATCAGAATCTGCACTTCTGCTTTTCCCTCTTGCTTTCCAAATTATGCAATAAGTACAGCGGTTATCACAGCCGTCTTGAATTTTTAGACTTGCACGGGTTTTGGTTGTGTCAACAAGCACAATTTTGCTGAAATCTGTTTGTTTCAAAATATCATTTGCGTGAAATCTGACATCTGATTTTATGTAATTATACAAATTTAATTTTTCATCATTCCCGATTACAAAATCAATAAAGTCATTTTTTAGGAGTCCTTCTTTTTCAATTTGAGCCATACAACCGGTTGCAATCGTAATAATATTTGGGTTTTTATGCTTGGCTGCTCGAAGTAAATACATTGCCTCATTGTCACTTTTGTGGGTCACAGAGCAAGAATTCAAAATGTAAATATCCGCATCTTCAATTCTATTTACTTTTTTTAATCCGTGATTTATTAAATTTTCTTCTATTATGGCACTTTCAAATTGGTTGGATTTACAACCCATTGTGTGAATATTAAATTTCTTCATTTCTTGATAATATAAAAAACAATACTGATTGTAAATATTTGTGTACTTATGTTATTAAAATAGCAAGAAATTTTACTTTCCGGTTTTATAAGTGTATAATCAATGTGTGAAAGGTGAAGGTGTATTTTATGCAAGTTAATTCAATTTCTGCAAACAGACCGGCTTTTAAATCTATGAGTGATATAGAAACTTTAGCATCTCTAGATGAGAACCAAGTTAGACAACTAGCTTATGCTAAAACTTCTGCAGAGGTTAACGACAAAAAACATCGACGAATTGGTAATACAATTTATTATACAACACCTTTAGTTGCAGGTTTGGCTTCTGCTGCTGATAACCCAGGAAAAATCTTAGCAACTGTAAAAACTGTTGCAGGAGATGCTGCTAAGACTGTTAATTTGTCAAGAGCGGCAAGACTTGGAAGTTTCCTTTCTACTACTGCATTATGGGCAACAGGTTATATGGTTGCTGATGCTGTATTTGGTTCAAAACATATTATAGAAAAACATAGCCCTGCATTGAAAGAATTTTCACAAAATCACCCATTCTTATCATCTGTAGTTGGTTGGGGTGTAGCTATTGCAGGTACTTTGGCTGCTTATAAGGGCGGTGCTAAATTGATTGGCAAGTTGCCAAAAGGAACTTTTGACAAAGTGTCTGTTGCAGTTGCTGAAAAATTGAATGCAAGCAAAGTTTTAAATAAAGTAAGTGAAAAAATTGCTAAGGTTCCATCTGGAATTAAAACCTTTGGTAAGAGTATGATTTCATTTGCACCTTGGATTATGATTTTTGCTGGTATGTCACATAATGTTGATCATGAATCAGTTAAGGCTAGGGATTTTCAAAAAAATTATCAAGATTTGAAATTGGCTCAAGCTGTGGTTCGTGAAAAATTAAATGCTGAAAATTCCGCAGAAATTGAATAAATAAAGTCTTAATAAAAGTATATGAAAAAGGGTTCAATGTTTAAATTGAATCCTTTTTTTGTTTATAATTTAAGTATGAGAGTTGTTGTTTTAGGGAAAGGTTTAATGCTTGCGAATATTGTTCTCGGTGTTCTAGATGCCGGAGCTGATGTTGTTGGTGTTTTTAGATATGAAGAAACATGTAATTCTCGATTGAAGATGCTTTTTGATGATTTTTTTAAGCCTGCGCCTGAGGTTACTCTGATAAACAAGCTAAAAATTCGACAAATCCGTTTAAAGTCAGCTAATGGACCATTGTTTAGAAAATTGATGGTTACTTTGAATGTCGATTTGATTATTATTGGAACGTGGAGAGAACGTTTAGAGAAAGAAACGTTTAATCTTCCAACAATTGCATCTGTAAATGTTCACCCATCACTTTTGCCCAAATATCGAGGACCAAATCCCTATTTGCAAAATATTTTGCATGGCGAAAAATATTCAGGTGTTACATTGCATTTGGTGACTGAAAAATTTGATAATGGACCAATTTTAAAACAAGAAAAAGTCGAAATTTTAGACTCTGATACCTCACAAGAATTGAGGGATAGAAGTGTTCGAACGGCAAGGAAATTGGTTACAGAATTGATTTCTGATTTAGATAATAAAGTTTTGACTCCTGTTGCGCAGAATGAAAAATTAGCAACTTACTACCCAAATATTTCTGGAGATGAAAGAATGTTGGATTTCAAATTCCAAACTTCTGATGAAATTTCAAGGACAATAAGGGCGCTCCACCCGTTTTTACCGTGTTATATTACTTATCTTAATAAATTTTTTATTGTTAATCCTTACAATTTCAAAATTTTGCAAGAAAGTTTTAGTGCAAACGCAGGTGATATTGTTGCAAAAAATCCTGAGAAATCATCAATTACTATTCTTTGCGCAGATGACAAAGCTATTCGTTTCACAGACTTAAAACTTTACAAAGCTGAACGAAAAACAAAAGAATTTATTAAAAGCGAAGTTGTTGTTATTTAGAATGAATCATGTGTTTGTCAAGCATAACCATTAAAATAGAAATATCTGCAGGTTTAACTCCGCCAATTCTTGATGCTTGTGCGAGTGTCTTAGGTTTTATTTTAGCCAGTTTTTCCTTTGTTTCAGATGAAATATGGTCAATGGTTGAATAGTCAATATCCTCCGGAATCTTGAATTTTTCAAGTTTCCCTGCTTGATCAACTTGTTCTTGTTGGCGTTTAATATATCCGTCATATTTTACAATAACATCAATTTGCTCATAAACATCTTTGGGAATATTTAAAACTCTTGTTGAGTCATCAAGTTCTTTTAACACTTTATATGTAATATTAGGACGTTTCAAAAGTTCTGAAGCTCTAATTCCTCGGTCAAGATGTTCTTCATATTTTGCTAATATTTGATTATTTTCAGTGGTGGCCGGAATTTTTAAACCCTCAAGACGAGTTTTTTCATCTCTAATCAATTCTTGTTTTTTGTTAAATCGTGCAAATTGTTCATCATCAATTAGCCCAATTTTGTGTCCGATAGGTGTCAACCTTTCATCTGCATTATCTTGTCTTAAAAGCAATCTGTATTCAGAACGAGATGTTAACATTCTATATGGGTCTTGAATATCTTTAGTAACTAAATCGTCAATTAATGTTCCTGTATAAGATGAACTTCTTGATAATTCAAGCATTTCGGAACCATTCAAGTAGTTAAATGCATTGATACCTGCAATTAAACCTTGCGCAGCAGCTTCCTCATAGCCACTTGTTCCGTTGATTTGTCCGCCAAAGAACAGTCCTTTAATTTTTTTAGACATTAAAGAATGTGTTGTTTGTACCGCAGGAACGTAGTCATATTCTACTGCATAAGCAGGTTTAATTATGTGTGCATTTTCAAGCCCCGGGAGGCTTCTAATCATTTTGACTTGAACATCAGCCGGTAAACTTGTTGAAAATCCTTGTATATAAATTTCGTAAGTCCCTAACCCCTCCGGTTCAATAAAAATATGGTGTGATGGATTTGAAGCAAATCTTACAATTTTATCTTCAATTGATGGGCAATATCTTGGTCCTACACCATGGATAAGTCCTTGGTACATTGGTGATTTATCAAGATTTGCTCTGATAATTTCATGTGTTTCTTCTGTTGTTCTTGTTAAATAACAAGGATAAGTTTTTCTTATCGGTCGATTTGGCTTGAATGAGAAGAAACTCAATTCTTCATCTCCCGGCTGGATTGTCATTTTTGAATAATCCAATGTTCTTTTATCAACTCTTGCAGGTGTTCCGGTTTTTAATTTTTTAGTTTGAATACCTAATTTATGCAATGAGTCAGATAATCCGATAGCAGCTTTTTCGCCAAGTCTACCTGCACTATAAGAACGTAAACCTACGAAAATTCTCCCCTCTAGAGATGTTCCTGTTGTTAATACAACTGCCTTAGTGGAATACTCAATCCCGAATTCGTCAACCGCACCTACAATTCTATCGTTTTCAGCTTTTAACTCTGTAATGCAGCATTGTTTCAAGTAAATGTTTTCATTACTTTCGATTAAATTACGCATGTATCTTGTATATTCAGCCTTGTCAGATTGAGCTCTCAATGCTCTAACTGCAGGTCCTTTAGATGAATTCAAAACTTTCATCTGAATATAAGTGGCATCGGTAACTTCACCCATAACACCACCCAGTGCATCAATCTCTCGAACTAACGTCGATTTTGCAGGTCCTCCTACAGCAGGGTTACAAGGTTGCAATGCAATGTGTTCTACATTAAGAGTGCATAATAGAACTTTCATTCCTAATTTTGCACAAGCCAAAGCCGCTTCACAACCAGCGTGACCAGCACCTACAACGATTATATCGAATTTGTTTTTTAAGTAATCCATAACTCTATTATAGAGCAAACAAATCCTCGTGGCTTTAAATTTTAGTCTTACTTGTTACGTTTTTAATAATTTTTGCACAACGAATCTACCGTTTAAATCATTAAACGTACTTTTTACACTAAAATCAAACCATACACACTTAAAAGACAAAACAGAAAATCGAAATGATTTTTAAAATTTAGCTTTCAGTAGTTAATTCTTCCCAGATGCTTGGTACAACGATTAATGCAGTGTACACGATAAAACCTAATAGAATTAAATTAATTGCCATGATAGCCTCCTTTGGTTTCATGTATATTAATCCCATTTTTTGCTATAAAATAACAATTAATAGTACATATATAGGAAAGGTTTACAAAACTTAATACAAATTATTGATATGAAAAAAATTACTCAAAAAGACGTAAAAACACTGTTTTCAGGACTTTGTTGTTCTAGGTGCAAGAATGAATTTTCTAAAAATTCTATTGAAGTTTTAGAAAGGGATTGCGATATTTTGCTTTGTCGTTTATCATGCGAAAAATGTGGTAAAGATTTTGGGGAGGTTATTTTTAACTTTAATAGAAAATCAGAATCACATACTCCACTTGAAATAATTGAAGGACCACCTCCGATTTCTTATGATGACGTGATTGATGCTCATAGATTTATTCGCAAAAAGTTGAAATAAAAAACACCTTGATTAAATTCAAGGTGTTTTTTATATTTGTTTTAACAGTTAAACTTTTGGAGTTACAGTACTTTTGATGTGTAATTCTCTCAATTGTTTCAATGAAGCAATTCCAGGGGCATCACTCATCAAGTCTTTAGCACCGGCATTCTTAGGGAATGCAATAACGTCACGGATTGAATCAGTTCTTGCAAGTAACGCAACTAATCTATCCAAACCGATAGCCAAACCTGCATGAGGCGGAGTACCGTATTGTAAAGCATTAACCATAAATCCGAATTTTTCTTGTGCTTCTTCTTCTGTTAATCCTAAAGCTTTAAAGATTTTCTTTTGAACTTCAGAAGAGTGAATTCTCACAGAACCTCCACCAAGCTCAGTTCCGTTATAAACGATATCGTAAGCGATAGATTTAACATTACCTAAATCACCGGAATCCAGTTTGTCTAAATCTTCAAGGTTTGGAGATGTGAATGGGTGGTGCATTGCCATATATCTGCCTTCTTCATCACTCCATTCAAACATTGGAAAGTCAACAATCCACAACAAGTTATGTTTAGCTTCGTCAATTAAGTTCAATGATTTTCCGAAGTGAAGTCTTAATCTACCCATAACGTCATAAACTAATTTTGGTTTATCAGCTACGAAGAAGATAATATCTCCAGCTTTAGCTCCGGCTCTTTCTTGAATTTGTTTAGCTTGTTCTTCTGTAACGAATTTCAATACAGGAGATTTTGCGGATCCGTCTTCATTATAAATGATATTTGCTAAAGCTTTAGCACCAAATGAAACAGCTAATTTCGTAATATCATCAATTTCTTTTCTAGAGTATTTAGCTCCACCAGGAATTCTGATACCACGAACGATACCGCCGTTTTCTAATGTATCTCTGACAATTTTGAATTCTGATTGCATAATGATGTCACCAATGTCAAACAATTCAAGACCAAATCTGGTGTCTGGTTTGTCAGAACCAAATCTGTCCATAGCTTCTTGCCAAGGCATTTGAATGAACGGAGGTTTAACTTCAACACCTGCAGCTTTGAAAGCATCAACTATCAATCCTTCAACAACTCTGATAACGTCTTGTTGTTCAACAAATGACATTTCTAAGTCAACTTGAGTGAATTCCGGTTGTCTGTCTGCTCTCAAATCTTCATCTCTGAAACATTTTGCGATTTGATAATATCTTTCAATACCACCAACCATCAACAATTGTTTGAAGATTTGCGGAGATTGAGGAAGTGCGTAGAATTTTCCTTCTTGAACACGTGACGGAACTAAATAATCTCTAGCACCTTCCGGTGTTGTTTTAATTAAGATAGGTGTTTCAACTTCCAAGAAATCTAATTTGTTCAAATATGCTCTGATTGCTTGAACAATATTATGACGCATAACAAGTTTTGATAACATTTGTTCACGTCTTAAATCTAAATATCTGTATTTTAATCTGATATCTTCAGAAACATTTTCATCATCTAAAACAAAAGGTAAAACCTTTGAAGTAGAAAGAACTTCAATAGTTTCCGGATACATTTCAACTTGACCTGTAGGATATTTTTCATTGTAAGTTTCAGGAGGTCTTTTGGAAACTTTACCGGTAACTTTTATAACATATTCAGATCTGACATGCTCTAAAACTTTATGAATATCAGGGTTGATTTGTGGATTAGCAACAATTTGGAAAAAGCCGCTTCTATCTCTCAATTCTACAAATAGAATTCCGCCTAAATCTCTGATACAAGAAACCCAACCTGACAAAGTAACTTGTTCTTCGATGTTTGTCAAATTAAGTTTTCCACATTCGTGGTCTTTAAACTTTGTTTTAATCATCTTCTCTTATTTCCTTTTTAGTCTATTTATATTGCAACTTTAATACTAGCAAAAACACAAAAAAAAGACTACCTTATGTAACATTTGTAATCTTTTTTGTTAAATCCATTAAAAGTCATCATCTACGATTTGGCAAGAATGAACAATATTTAGGTTGATATTATAACATTTAACGTGTTCCGGTTGATATTCAATATTTTTCTTGTTCATAATTACGCAATCATGAATTGAAATGAACATATTTCCACAATTTAATGCATAAAATAATAAATTTTCAGTTGTTGGATTTTCAACTACTGATGGGATTGGTAAATATAATTTCCCTTTAATTAAATGTTCTTCTGTCGTAATTAGAAGAGTAACAAAATTTTGTCTATCTTCCATTAGGTTTCTAAATTTTGAATCTTTTTTAGCTCCAGCCATTATTTTTAAGTCCTCTCTTTTAACTTTCAAATTATACCATAAAAATAACTATTGGACAATATAATTGCTTTTTAGTACACTCATTTTATGATTACGTTTGATAGTTTAACCCTAAAAGCTTTTATAAAAGAACAACAAGAATATTTGACCGGAGCAAGAATTAGCAAAATTCAACAACCGACAAGACGTGAATTTCTGTTTACTTTGCGAAATAACAGTGAAACTCGACAGTTTTATGTAAACATTAATCCGCAAGTTTATCACTTGTGTTTCACATCTAAAGATAATATTCAAAAAAAAATTATTGAAATTCCTCAAAAACCACCGATGTTTTGTATGTTGTTGAGAAAATATTTGTTAAATTCAAGAATCTCAAAAATCAATCAACCAAAATATGAGCGAATTTTAGAGTTTTATATTGAAACTTATAATGAATTGGGGGATAAAATTTATCTCTGTTTAGCCTTTGAACTTATGGGAAAATATTCAAATGTAATCTTGTACAATTACGATACAAATATGATTTTGGGTTGTGCGCATAATGTCGGAGCTGAAAAAAGTCGTGAACGTGAAATGTATGGAGGTTTACCTTATGTTTATCCGCCAAAACAAAATAAAGCTGATATATTGAATTATCATGGCGAAGTTGATTATGCAAATTTGCCACGTGATTTTTATTGGTTTTCAAAAGGTTTTGCATCTCAATGTATTGGAAAATCTTTAGATTCTATAAAATGTTTTGTAGGCTTAAGAAATCTTACACCTGCAATTTCAAAGGATTATAGAGAATACAGTTTATATTCAGATTTAATTAAAGAACCGGTTAAATCTAAATCAGTGAATGACATGATTGACGATTATTATTCCTATTATATATATCAAGACAAATTTAAGACTTTGAAATGTCGTTATGAAAGTCTTGTTAATCAAAAGTTAAAAAAAGTTGTCAAATCTTTGAAACAGATGGAATATCAAGTTTTGCAAAATGAAAAAGCTGATACTTACAGATTGTATGGCGATTTGATTATGGCGAATTTGTACAATTTGAAAGATTATTCAAAAGATATTTCTGTTTATGATTACGAAAACGATAAACAGGTTTCTATAAAACTTGATGAAACAAAAACTTTAAAAGATAACGCAAATAAATTCTACAAATTGTATAACAAAGCAAAAACTTCAAATTCAAAATTAGCGGAACTTATGGAGGATTTAGTTCAGAAAAAAATATTCTTTGAAAATCTTTTGTATTCAATTAGGATTGCAAAGACGTTGATTGATTTATTTGAGTTAACCGATGAAATTGAAGAAGATAAAAAATCAATCAAGGCATCAAAACACCATTCAGAACCATTGAAAATTGATTTGGGTAATGAAACTTGGATTTATATCGGACGTAATAATAAGCAAAATGATATGATTGTTTCAAAAATTTCATCGGAAGATGATTTGTGGTTTCATACAAAGGATTGCCCCGGATCGCATATTTTGTTAAAGACACAAAAAGTTACAGATGAACTAATTTATAAATGTGCAAAATATGCAAAGGAATATTCAAATGCTTCGACATCAACTAAAGCCGGTATAATTTATACTAAACGTAAATATTTACGTAAACCTCCGGCTGCTGCATTGGGTTATGTTACATATAAAAATGAAAAAGAAATCGTGGTTGAGTAGTTGTATTTTTTATATTGCAAAGTTTCAAAAAATCAGATATAATAAAAACAAGCCGAGCAGAGTGCGGAGCAGCCTGCCGAAATGATTGGCTGTCTGCAGGACAAGTCGGCAGGCTCGGAGTCACGTTTAATGCGAGGCGCAGTAAACACAAAAGTCAATGAGTTAAGCATAACAAAAGAAAGGAAGTACAAACATGTCAAAACGCAGTCATAGAGCGAGTTTCGGGGGGGGGGGGTACTACTAAAAGCCTCTCATAGCAAGGGTTTACGACGTATTAGTAAAAGAATAGCATTTACCTTAGCTGAAGTATTAATCACTCTTGGAGTAATCGGAGTAGTAGCAGCATTAACAATGCCAACATTATTAAAAAACATAGCAGAACGCAGTAATTCAGAAGCTCAAGCCAATTTAGCCCAAAAGATTACAAAATCAATGGACTTGATGAGAGCAGATGGTGGTCTAGAAAGAACATATAATAGTACAGATGAATTCGTAGATGAATTTTCAAAATATATAAAAATAAGTACGCGATGTGATGCAGATCATATTGCAGATTGTTGGCCAACAAAAACAGTAACCACAACAGATGGTGAAACTTATGATGTATCAAAAGCAAAAACAGGAAAGAATTTAAATTTAAAAGATAACAAAAGTAATAACGTTGGAATTATTTTAGCTGATGGAGCAACACTAATATTAACATACAATCCAAATGCAGGAATAATTGGTGATGGAGATACAGTAACACCAAGCTTTGCAGATTTACCAATCGGTTTTGGAAGAACTAAAAAGTTTGCATATACAACAAGTGTAACTGATTCAATCGACTTTGTAATGGACGTGAATGGTTTTAAAGGACCAAATAGTGAAGCACGTAACGGTAAACAATATGATATTAGAAGTTTCAAAGTAGCAAAATTCTCTAAAGGTGGTTGTCCTGGGGTACAAATAGATGGAATTGGTTGTGTATACCTACTACCATCATTCAGTCCAATAAAAGCAGGAAGTGAAGAGATGGACAAATGGGATCCTAAATGGAATAAATCACGTTATGCAAGTTATGATAACTATTGGGCAGGAGCAAAGAAAGCATGTGATGACATAGGAATGAGCCTACCGGATAAATCAAAACTGGGAAGCATATACGGACGAAACTGGAAAGATCCAAGTCTAGGCTTACCAAGGGGTGGCTGGTTCTGGTCGTCTTCAGAGAACGACTTTAACACTGCTGCGTACGGCATTGGCTTTGGTGGTAGCGGCTCGTACTACAGCAGCAAGTACAACGACCTCGCTACGGCTCTGTGTGTTGGTGATTAGAAAAAGTCTATAGGTCTATAAGTGATAAACGTGAAGCGGGAATTATACCCCCGCTTCTGTTTATTAATTTAATAATAGTCATTCTGAGCGAATGCGAAGAATCTCATAACTTAGAATTTCCAAGTGCACAAGATTACGACGTCGCTTCGTGTAGTAAATTATGCACTACTGAAAATAATTCTCCTCGTAATGACATTACTTTACCCCTCCTCGAAATCACAGATTTCGGTCCTCCCGCAAGGGGTGGACATTTTTGCGAAAATGAATTAAAACGTAACGAACTATTTACCTTTCAATATTCACCTATCCTACATTTATCTGTGATATAATTTTTTTAGACGAAAGGGTTTGTTATGCCACATTTTTTTATAAATTCTAATCAAGTTACAGATAATAAGATTTCTATTTCTGATAAAGATAATTATATTCATATTGCCAGATCTTTGAGAGCCAGAGCAGGTGAAAAATTATTACTCATTGATGAAAAACAAATCCAATACGAAACAACAATTTTACAAATTACAAACTCTGAAATTGTCTCAGAAATCGACAAATCGTATCCGTCAAAAAGATTTTTGGATTTTGACTTGTACTTAGCCCAAAGTCCGTTGAGGAGTGATGCGCAAACTTTATTGATTGAAAAAGCTACAGAACTTGGGGTAACTGCTGTTTATCCTGTTTTGACTGATAATTGCGCTGTAAATAAATCTGTTGCAGAAAAAAAAGTTGCAAAATGGCAAAAAATAATGTTTGAGGCTTCTAAACAGTGTGAAAGAGCTTTCGTTCCAGAGTGTTTTGAGGTTTCAACCCTTGACAATGTCATAAATAACAACTCTTTTGATAAAATAATTGTTTTTTGCGAGCGGATTGCAGATAAAACTATTCGTGACGTTTTCAAATCCAACCCAATTAAAAAAGAGGAAAAAGTCTTGGTTATTATTGGCCCTGAGGGTGGATTTTCGCAAAAAGAGTTTGACTATTTTAAAGAAAAGAATTTTGAAATGCTTACTCTTGGCGAGATGATACTGAAAGCTGATACGGCAGTAGTTGTTGCTTTAGGAAATATAATTTATGAATATTCAAATTTTGACAAATAAAATTAAAAATGATGATATTTTAAATAATATAGCAAGTTTTTTTCCTAACAAAATCTATCTTGTCGGAGGTTCTGTTAGAGATTGTTTGATGGGAAAAGATACCTATGACAGAGATTTGATTGTAACTGATATTGATGCCGGTGTTTTTGCTCAAAAAGTTTCAGATTTTTTTGATGGAAAATTTATCCCTCTTGATGTTGAAAATAAGATTTACCGTGTGGTTTTGAACGATAAAATCAATTATTTAGATATCACAAATCCTGTTGAAAATTCTATGGAAAAAGATATTTCAAGACGAGATTTGACAATAAATGCAATTGCTGTAGATATTAAAACTGGTGAAATTCTTGATATTGTTGGTGGAATTAAAGATGTTGATGACAAAATTATCAGAGGAATTAAAGATGAAAACTTTACAGATGATCCATTGAGAATTTTGAGAGTTTTTCGTTTTTATTCGTTGTTAGGGTTTGAGATTGATTCTCATTTGCTTGATGTTTGCAAAAAGTATAAGAATTTGATTTCTCAACCGGCTAAAGAACGTGTTGAATATGAGTTGATGAAATTATTTAGCGGGAAATATGCTTATCAATCATTATTAAAAATGGACGAGTGCGGAATATTAGAAATTTTATTCCCGTTTGTAAAAGAGTTAAAACAAGTTCCGCCAAATCTTCATCACCACTTGGATTTGTTCCATCATAGTATTGAAACGGTACGACAAGTTGAACTTCTTTATGAAAATTCATCGTCTAAAGTTCAAGAACACATGGATAAAGTTGATTTTGGCGGTTTTTCAAGGCTCGCTCATTTAAAACTTGCGAGTTTTATGCACGATATCGGGAAATTTTCGACTTGGACGATTGAAGAAGATACCGGACGTCACAGATTTATAAAACATGATGATGTTGGGTCAAAACTTGCAAAACCGATATTAAAAAAGATGTGTTTTTCAAATAAACAGATTGAATACATAACACTTATTATAAAAAAACACATGTATCCTACGGCTGTTGTGTCTTCCCCCGAATTGACCGACAAAGTAATGATGAGGTTTGTCCGAAAAATGGGTGATGATGCAATTGATAATATATTAATTGCTCAAGCTGACAGATTATCTGCAAGAGGTCCGGAGATTACGGAAGAAATCGTTAATGAAAATATTTCATTATTGAATTCGTTGTTAGAGTTTTATTTGAGCGCAAAAGAAAGTTTAAAACCGTTACCAAAGTTGCTTGATGGTAATGAGGTTATGCAGATTTTGGGTCTTTCTCCTTCTCCAAAATTGGGACAAATAATGAACGAACTGCATGAAGCTCAAGTATCCGGTGATGTTACAACAAAAGACGATGCGATTTCTTTTATAAAAACTATCATGTAGATTAGTTCAAATTTAGTGTTTTATGATAAAATTAATAAAAAATAGATATGAGGTAGGGATATGAATATTCGTTTTGATAAGGCAAAACTTAAAAAGTTTGGTATTGTTTTGGGTTCTATAATGGCATCGTTATATGTCCTGTTTTTGATTTCTCCGGTTGTGTTATCGCCGATTGCAAATTCGTATTGCTCTCAAATTCAAGCAATGATTAAAACTTCAACGGGTTTTGACTCAAAACTCAACGAGGTTGGAGTTACTACTGCTCCGGATTTGTCTATTGGGTTAAAAGTTAAAGAATTTTCATTATCTATTCCGACTTCAAGTGAACCGTTCTTCAAATCTGAAAATTTTAAAGTTCGACTTTCTTTGTTGCCTTTGTTAATGAAAAAAGTTCAACTAGCTGATATTGATGCGAAGAATTTGTATGGAAATTTAGTGATTAAAAAAGATGGTTCATTGTTAGTAGAGGATTATTTGCCTCAAAATGATAACCAAAACGAACCTTTAACGTCTTTGCCTTTTGGTTTAAAGTTGTCAAATAACTTACCAAATATCAATGTAAAAGGTTATAAATTTATTATAAGTGATGCAATAGATGGTAAAAATTATTATATCCAAGGCAAGAATTTTAAAATAAGTGACTTTGTTTTTGATAAGAAAATTAAGGTTAGGACTTCTGGTAAAGTTGTATTAGATGGCGATACTGTTTCTAATTATGATTTGAATGTTTATAACAAACTTATGCCTAATGTTCAATTAGATGATTTAGTTTTTCCTAAAACAGTTGTCGTTGCTGATTCAGAAGATATTCAACAAGAAAATTCGACTCCTCAAATAAATATTATTGATATTTTTAAAGCCATAAAAAATAACGGACTCCATGCTGATGTTGTTGCAAAAATCAAAACATTCGGAACTTTAAATAATCCGGAAATCAAAGGTGATTTAGATATTAGTGCTATGACGGTTGCGGTTAAAGGTAATAAGTTGCCGGAAAGTTATGCAAATTTAAAATTCAAGGGCAATAAAACCGATATTGATTCAATATTTTTCTCTTCAACTGATGAAAATGAAAAAACTCAAATTATCGGAAGTGTTCAATCCGGTAAAAAGCCGTCAATTGATTTGACTTTGCGCTCTAATGCTAAATTCAATAATGTCATCAGACTTGTTGATAGTGTTGCTCAATCTTTCGGAAATAATGATTTCAAAACATTGTCTGCAACCGGTGGAATTGATGCAGATTTTAATATAAATTCTGATATGAAAAAAGTTTCTTCAACCGGATATTTGAAGATTAATCCGTCTAGTTTGAAATACGGTTTATACAATATTGTTGTTGACAAAATTACAGCTGATATTGATATGATGAATAATGATATCAATATTAAAAAAGCAGGTTTTTCTATTTTGGGACACCCATTAAAATTATCAGGAACAATAAAATCAAATTCTGATACAGATTTGAAACTTGTAGCAGATAAATTGTCTATTAAAGGATTGTTAGCGGCACTTGGTCAAGTCTCATTATTAAAAGAAAATAATGTTAATGGTGGAACTTTGTCTTTGAATACGTCAATAAAAGGTAAGTTGAGCGAATTGAAGCCTGTTGTGAAAGCAGATGTAAATTCGCTTGATGTATTGAATAAAGCATCAAATGTCAAATTGTTATTGTCTAATGCAATGATAAAACTTGTTTGTGATAAAAAATCTTTGACAGGTGATATTGATGTAAATTCTTTAGTTTTGAAAAATCCAACGGCTTCTGTATCTGTTCCAAAGACAAGAATTGTTATGGATTCAAAAGATGTTACGATTAGAAATTCTTATTTGTTAATTAATAATTCTCGAGTTGATTTGACCGGTCGAGTAAAAGATTATTTGACTAAGAATTTGAATATGAATATCAAAGCAAAAGGCAATATTGCAGCATCTGATATCGCTGCATTTATTCCTCAAAATATGCGCTCAATGTTTCCATATATGGGTAAATTACCGGTAGAAATTATTGCAAAAGGTGATTCTAAAGTTCAGGATATTTGTTTCAAAATGACTGCAAATCCAACAAATTATATCAAATTCGCGGATATTGATTTGTTAAAAAATAAAACAACAAAAATTCATACAGATATAAAAATTTCGGGCGATACTCTATCTTTCACCGATTCCGGTTTGTGGGCTGGAGAGAAGTCTGTAGCAACTTTAGAGGGCGGAATTTCTAAATTATATTCAAATCCGAAATTAAACATAATTGTATCTGTTCCGCATTCAATTTCATTCCCGATTTGGGGGTTAAACAATTCAAATATTACTGTAAAAGGTGATGCTGCTATTGTTGGTGATGTAACAAATCCGCAAGTTAAAGGCAGTTTGAATTTTGCAGATATTTCAAGTAAAGATATGGATTTTGCACTTACTGATTTGAATGCGAATTTGAACGGTCCTATTTTGAAAGGAATCGCAACGGCGAAAAAATTCAAATTCGGTGGAATCATTGCAAGTGATATAAGTTCAAAAATTTCATTATTAAATTATACGGATTTTTATTTGAGTGATTTGTCAGCAAAAGCGTTTGACGGGAAAATCAATGGAAAAATATCATATAATATTCCTAATTATATGATTGGTGTTGATTTGACAGGTGCCGGATTGAATTCAACAGATGCCGTGTATGGCGCAGTTGGAATAAAAAATGCTCTAACCGGTACTCTTGGTTTTAATGCAAAACTTTCAATGCAAGGTGTAACAGATAGAGAAATAATGAATTCAATGAAAGGTAATGTTAATTTTGATGTTAAAAACGGTCGATTTGTCGGAATTGGTCGTTTAGAAAACTTGGTTATGGCTCAAAATATTTCATCAAATTCAATTCTAAAGGCTGCAATATCATCTCTTTCTACCCTTTCAACTATTCAAGAAACTGATAGATTTAAAGAGATAAATGGTGAAATGTCACTAGCAAATGGTAATGCAACAATTTCAAGTATCAAGGTTGCAGGTCCATTGATGTCTTATTTTGTCAAAGGAACATACTATATATTGCCAAATAGTGCAACTCTTACTATTTTAGGACGACTTGATAGTAAAGTTGTTTCTTGTTTAGGTGTTCTTGGCGATTTGTCTGCAGATAAGTTGTTGTCTTATATCCCAAAATTTGGGGCTATGACGTCAAAAATTTTGAAACAATTAACCGCTGACCCTGCTAATGAAAATACCGCTTTAATTCCTGCATTATCTAGCGGAAGTACAAGTTATAAAGATTTCAAAGTTATTTTTAATGGCCCTGTAGAAAGTACATCTTCTGTCCGTAATTTCAAATGGTTATCAACTTGTGACACAACTCAAATGAATTTGAAAAAAGACTTGGAAAGTGCCAAAGATGCTGTAAAAACAAATATTAATAACAAAGTTGAAAATGCAAAAAATACTGCACAAAATGTAAAATCAAATGTTAATAAAATAGTAGAAACTCAAAAAAATAAAGTCGATACCGCTAAAAAAGAACTGGAACAAACAAAAGCGGATATTCAAAAAGCTAAGGAAAATCGAGCTCAAAGTGCAGAAAATTTGAAAAATATTTTCAATAATGCATTGAAAAATTCACAAAGCAAAGTTAACTCTTCTGCTCCAACTTCAACTACGACTCCTGTCACTGAAACAGCGAAAGAATAATCAACTAAAAAAGCTGAATCATTAAATACTTTTTACGTATTTAAAAAGTTGTCTTATTTGATTGTCGTCCATTTTGCGGATAATATCTTTGGTTGAAGCCTTGATTGTTTCAATATCATCAATGTAATCATAGTTGAAGAAATCCGAAAGATTAACCGAAAAAGCACACATGGAAGCATTTGGTAGTGGTAAAAGTGGCTGTTATAATGCAGATGCGGGGGCACGTCATACTTGTTCGGGGCTAATAAAACAAAATGGTTGGAAAATTCCTGACGATTATCCTTGGATTAAGTAGTTTCACCCTATAAAATGCACGCAAGAACCATCAAGATAATAGTTCCGATTTGGAATGCTGTTGCCATGTTTTGTCCAAATCTGTTGCTGTCGTATTTTTTAGCTGATTTTTGAGCATTTATAGCACTTGTGATTCTTTCCATTCTCACTGAATCGCTATCACTGGCAAAGTTTGTTCCAAATACACTGGACTCAATTCGTGAAAGACGTTGTGCAGTTGGTTCGTTTTCGTATTTAGTTTTATATAGAACCTTTTCTATTTTTGACAAACTCATTGTTTTGTCTTGCTTAAACACGTTAGGGCTGGAGGAAAAAAAATTGCTATCGTCCCCGAAATTGTCACCAAAATCATCTTGGTAATTCATTTGGTTTCGTCTATTGTATGCATCATAGTTGAAATTTGGTGTGCCGTATTGGTTAAGGTGATAGTTTTTACTCATTGGGTCGATTGGGTCATTTAAGAATGAATTTTCTTGTTTTGCCATTTTATTATCCATAAATCTTTGCGGACGAATTTCAGCCCTCAATCTATCAACACGGGTTGATAAATCTTCTTTATCATAGGTTTTTCCGAATGTTTTTGATTCAAGATTTGATAATCTAGTTTTTATATTTTGGTCTTTGAATTCTTTATTAAATACCTGTCTTTCAAGTTCATTTATGACAGGATAATCCATTTTTGCAGCTTCTGCAGGTTCTTTTGCAGTTACCCAAGAATCCTCTTCTTCAGCGAAGGTATCTTCTTTAGGTTCAATTTCTTGCCCCATCAAGTCTGCTGCTAAATCTTTTTTTAATTTTGCAACTCTGTTTTGAGTTTGAGCAGTAGAGGTTTTTCCATAGACTTTTTCTTCAATTCGGTTAAGCCTTGTTGTTTCTGTTTCATTTGAATACGTGAAACCAAACAGAGAATTTTCAATTTTATCAATCGTTGATGTGTAAGGACTTGCAAAAGCAGTTTGTGTTGAGAAAACTAAAATTGCACCTAAGAAAATAATTATTTTTTTCATAATAAAAACTCCTTAGATTTAGAATACGGTTTTTAAAATGTTAAACCAATTCATCATATAAGGAGTTTTCAATTTGTTAAATTTAAGTATATTTTTTTAAGAAAAAAGTATTAGATTTTAATTATCAATTGTTCTTTTATCTTAGTTTTGTTTACCAAGTCTTAAATCTTTTAAAGCTTGAAGTTCTTTTTGATACGGAGAAATTGAAGTTACTTTTTCAATTACTTGTGGTAATTTTTCGATTACGTAATCAATTTCTTTTTCTGTCGTAAATCTGCTCAAGCTCCAACGAATACTTCCGTGGATTGCTGTGAACGGAACATTCATTGCTCTTAAAACGTGACTAGGCTCTAGTGAACCGGAAGTACAGGCAGAACCAGAAGATGCGCAAATTCCAAGATCTGATAAGTGAAGTAAGATTAATTCTCCCTCAATATATTCAAAACCTATGTTTGTTGTGTTCGGAACTCTATTAGTAACACCGGTATTAAGTCTTGCGTTAAAGATTTTGTTAATAATATTAGATTCTAATTTGTCTCTAAGTCTTTTAACTTCGGTCATTTCGTAGTGTAAACTATCTTGAGCAAGTTCTGCTGCTTTTGCAATCCCTACAATATATGGAACATTTTCAGTACCTGCACGTTTACCTCTTTCTTGGTGTCCGCCAATAATCAACGGTGTAATCATTGTTTTAGAATTTACATACAAAACCCCAACACCTTTTGGAGCGTGGAATTTGTGACCGGAAATTCCAAGTAAATCAATTCCGTTAGCTTGAACATCAATTGGAATTTTACCTGCAACTTGCACTGCATCAACGTATAACTTTGTATCTTTGTTTTTAGATTTAACTATTTCAGAAATTTTTCCAATCGGGTTGATAACACCTGTTTCGTTGTTAGCCCACATTGTGGCAACTAAAGCTGTATCTTCATCAACTGCAGATGCTAAAGCTTCTAAGTCAAGTTCACCGTTAGAATTTACACCGATATAGTCAACTCTGTAACCTTGTTTTTCTAGAGCTTTGAATACATTCAAAACACAAGGGTGTTCAACAGTTGTTGTAATAATGTGCTTTTTATTTTTGTTGTAATTTAAAACTCCTCGGATTCCGGTATTAGCACTTTCAGAACCGCAAGAAGTGAAGATAATTTCTTTTTCATCTTTTGCATTGATAAAATCTTTAATCACACCACGAGCTTCTTTTATTGCACGAGATGCAGGTTTTGCAAAATCATACATGCTTGATGGGTTTGCATATTCTTTTTTAAAATATGGGAGCATTGCTTCCAAAACATGCTCATCAACTTTTGTTGTGGCATTGTTATCTAAATATATATAATTTCTGTCCATTTTAATTTACCTCTACAACGGTTATATCGTTTCCTAATGAGTTTTTAAGTGTTTGCTCAACAAAGTTTGTTAATGTCATCATCGAATTTTTACAACCGGAACATTTCCCTCTTAATTTAACGAAAATAGTTTTGTTTTTGATGTCGATAAGCTCTATATCTCCGCCGTCTTTTTGTAATTCAGGAGAAATTTGAGTTTCAATAACATTATTGACTTTTAAAATCCATTGAGTTGGAGTAAGTTTTTGAGTTTCTTCTTTTTCTTTTTTGTAGTAAGTGTCAATTATATCTTGAATTGCACTCTTACATTTTCCGCAAGCCCCACCTGCTTTGGTGTAGTTTGTGACTTCTTCAACTGTTTTAAGCCCGTTTTGTTTAATTGCGTCCCAAATAACGTTTTCTGTAACTTGGAAGCAAGTACAAATCATTTTTTCTTTTTTGTTGTCCGGAGCATTTTTGCCTAACAAATCATCAAGGTCAACATAACCTTCAGCCTTGTAGTTTTTAAGTGCATCTTCTAATGCTTCGTAACCCATAACTGAGCAGTGCATTTTTTCTGGAGGTAAACCGCCTAGAGCATCTGCGATGTCTTTATTGGTAATTTTTCTAACTTCATCAATTGTTTTTCCGATAATCATTTCTGTTAGCATACTAGAACTTGCAACTGCTGAACCGCAACCAAATGTTTGGAACTTAGCATCAGTTACAATGTTATCTTTTATTTTCAAATATATTTTTAATTGGTCTCCGCAAGTTAAAGATCCTGCAACACCGATAGCATCAGCATCATCAATTGTTCCAACGTTTCTCGGATTTCTATAGTGATCCATAACTTTCTCTGTATAATCCCACATATCAATTTCCCTTTCTTTATCTGTATATTTATAACATTATTTTATCGCAAAAATAAAATTAGAAAGGGGGTGTTAAGGATTTTTTAATATTTATTAGTTTATATTTAAAATGTGAAGAAATGTAAAAAATCTTTTATAAACGCTAAAGAAAAATTCAAAGTGAACCGATAAAAGAAGTATAGGGAATGAACGAAAGAAAGGACGTATTGTCATGGGAATGACAGCATCACAAGCTAGATTCTT
>ENA-ORKW01000008-ORKW01000008.1-human-gut-metagenome-genome-assembly--contig:-NODE-8-length-208256-cov-47.3657_pt1 | contig 208256 bp, 214 predicted proteins | sample MGYA00243062_ERZ508813 | MGnify/ENA primary metagenome ERZ508813 (study PRJEB26277, sample SAMN04329846) | human gut metagenome | biome: human-associated habitat | host: Homo sapiens | place: USA...
ATGATGTAACTGGTATCGGTAGAGAAGAAGACGAACGTAACTACTATTATCCAAATGCTGATACTGATACGGATACCGATACTGATACAGACACAGATACTGATACTGATACTGATACAGATACTGACACAGATACTGATACCGATACCGATACTGATACAGACACAGACACAGATACAGATACTGATACAGATACTGACACAGATACAGACATTGATACAGATACTGACACCGATATCGACACCGATACGGATACTGATATTGACACCGATACGGATACTGATATTGACACCGATACGGATACTGATATTGATGATGAACCTAATAACCCTACAATCCAAGGGCAAGACGGTAGTATCACATACATTCAAAGGAAAATAGATGTAAGTGATGTTGACTCAATCGACAAACGTCAATATATGAGATTCAACGTATCCCAAACAACAAAACCTGTAACAATGGAACGCTCAAATGATGGTGTAACCCATTTGATTGATGTTTCAAGAGGAGGAATTGCGGTTAAGCACAACAATACTTTGAAAGTTGGCGATATTGTACCGGTTCACTTAACTTATGGAGATTTAGATATCCACGCAAATGTAAAAATTGTTTCTACATCTGAAACAAGAGCAGGAGCAGAATTCGTAAACATTGATAAATCATTAGCAAATCAGTTGTTGTACCTAAACATAATGCTGGAAGCAGATAATAATATGCTTAAAACTAAATTATCTTCAATATAGATTAACGACCTGCGCCAACTCTTCTGCGTTGCAAGTGTTGAGCTTGAGTAGAAGTTCTTGTAACAGTTGTTGAAGAAACAGATTGTTGTTGACCAAACATTGAACTGGCAGATGTCATAAAGCTGCCGAATTGCATAACTTGATTTAAGCCTTTGCTTCCACCTGTTGACAATTTGTTGTAAACTTCAGTATAATCTTTTTTTGTCTTATCAGCAATTTCTTGAGCCTTTTTGGCAACTTTATCTTCAAATTTTGATTCTTTCTCAGCGAAACCTTTTGCTTTTACATCAAATTTATTAGCTTTAGCTTCTGCTTTTGAAGCTTTATTTGCGAATTTTTCAGCAGCTTTTGTATCACCTGCATCTGATGCAGTTTTTGCCTTTTCAGCAAATTTGCTAGCTTTATCGGTTTGAATCTCTTTTTTAGCCATAGCTTTAGCATTAAGTTTACCATAAGCATTTGACATTTCTTTGTTAACACTTTGGAAACCTTTAGACATTTCTTTAGTTCCTTTGATAGCAGAAGCACCAGACATAACTGCTGTACCAGCAGAAGCTAAAGCTCCTGCGATATTACCTTGAGCTGCATATACTGCAGTTTTGGCAACATTTGCAGCCATCTTACCATAGTTACCAACTGTTTCAACAGAAATACCAACTTTTTCTGTAACACCACCGGCTGCTATTAAAGCTTGACCACCGGTAATCATCGCAGAACCAACAGCAATCATACCTTTACCAACATATTGAGTTGTTTGACCTGCCATTACTGCGTAACCTGAGATTTCATCGGTTTTATTTGCAACATCTAAAACTTTATTTGATTTTGTTTCTGCATTTTGAATAGCTTTTGTGTTAGCTGCGGCTGTTTTTCTGTAAGTATTTGCTGTTCTTGTTAAAGTTCTAACTTTTTTGTTTGTTGAAACTTGAATTTTTTTAACTTTATTTGAACTTGTTGTAATTGCTGTTTGATTTTTAGTAATTGTAGCTGATTTAGCTTCAATTTGATCTGAAATACCATTATTATCAGAAGATGAACCAGAACCGCTTACTACTTGCGTATCAGAAGTTCCGTTTTGAGTTGCAATTTCAGAATTACCATTATCAACAGATTGAGCATTTTCTTGTTCTGCATTTAATTGTTCAATTTCTGCATTTAATTGTTCGTTTTCTGCTGATAATTGCTCAGATTTAGCAGCTTCTGCTCTCATTTGTTTTTGAGCATTTTGAATTTCCTTTTCGCCATTTTTCATTTGTTGCTTCAATTTTTTGTCGTCTTTTTGCATTTTATTGTCTAAAGACTTCATTTCAGAAGCAGATTTGTCCATCGCAGCTGTCCCATTTTCAGTTTGAGTTGTTGCAGCAGAAGTGCTTCCTTTTGCTTCTTTTGAATCAGCTACAGATGATTTTCCGTCTTCAATAGAAGAACCTGTTTTTGCTTTATCTTCAGCTTTTTGGTTGTCTTCAGATAATCTTGAACCAGAAGCTCTTTTATTGATTTCAGAATGAACTTTTCCTAATTTTTTATTAACACTGTTTTCAACAAATCTTGGCAAATCAGAATCTTTTAAATCTTGTAATTCTGATTTCAAATTTTGTAAATCAGAATCAGAAACAGATGTTAAATTATCAAAATCATATTGACTTAAATCGACTTTATCATTTTTGTTGTCAACTGCGTTATTGTTTTGAGCATTTTGAGTTCTAGCTGCACCAGTTGTATTTGATACATTAGCGACTGATTTTGCAGTATTTGCAGAAACTACATTATTAGCAGTTTGGTTACCTTGAATTCCTCTTGATTGAACTCTTGCGTTAGTTCCTGAGATTTGGTTAGTGTTTTGAGCATTAAAAATTGAACCATTTTTGGTCATATATTCAGGAGTCTTTTTAGATACTGCAACATTGCCATTTTTGGTTTTCATTTGTTGCAATAGCTTTTGAATATCTATACCTTGATTTACGTTGTTAACGCTCACTTTTTAAAGCTCTCCAAATTATAACTCTCTTACTTATATAAAAAATTTTGAAAGAGCCTAATTTCACGACTTTGAGAATTGTTTACATTTGTTTACATAATATATATAACTTTGAAATTTGCACTTAAAGTTTCTTTTTGATAGAATAATTGAGTAGATGTAAATAAGATTAGGGAGATTTTAATATGGACTTAATGAAAGGTAAAAAAGGTGTAATTTTTGGAGTTTCAAATACTCACGGTATTGCATACGGAATCGCTAAACAATTACACGATGCAGGTGCTGAAATTGCATTCACTTATGCTGGCGAAGCTATGGAAAAAAGAGTTAAACCTATCGCTGAAAGCATGGGTGCTAAAATCATTATGAGTTGCGATGTTACAAAAGAAGACGAAGTAAAAGCAGTATTTGCTGAATGTGAAAAAGTTTACGGCAAATTAGACTTCGTAGTCCACGCAGTTGCATTTGCAAAGAAAGAAGATTTGATGGGCAGATTTATTGAAACTTCTAAAGACGGTTGGGATACCGCATTAGGAGTTAGTGCATATTCTCTTGTTACAATTGCTCGTAATGCAGAACCTATTATGAATGAAAATGGTTCAATTTTCGCTCTAACATATCTTGGTTCAATTCTTTCTGTTCCAAGTTACAACGTAATGGGTGTTGCTAAAGCAGCTTTAGAATCAACAATGAGATTCTTGGCTGTAGATTTAGGTAAAAAAGGAATTCGTGTAAACTGCTTATCAGCAGGTCCGGTAAAAACACTTGCTTCTATGGGTATCAGCGGATTTTCAAAAATGCTTAAAGCGGCTGTTTTGAGAGCCCCAATGAAACGTAACGTTGCATTAGAAGATGTTGGTAAAGCTGGTTTATACTTAGCATCTGACTTGTCAACAGGAACAACAGGTGAAGTTATCTACGTTGATTGTGGTTGTCACTCAGCTTATGCATCTGCAGAAGAAATGGACATCATTTCTAACAACGTTGAATTATAATTAACTATAGTTTTAGTAAGTAAAAATCCCTTAGCATAAAAATGTTAAGGGATTTTTCATATATAAACATTTTTAGAATTCAAAATAACAACTATAAAGACTGAATATCAATATCAATCTGAGTTCTCAATTCATCAATATTTGCAAACTTAATTTCAGGTCTAATCATTTTATTAAAACTTACTTTAATGTTTTTATCATACAAATTGCCATTAAATTTCAAAATATAAACTTCTAAAGCTTTAATACCGTCATTTGAAACAGTTGGAGCAACTCCAAAATTAGCTAAACCTTTATAAATTTGCCCATTATCCAATTCTACATCAACATCATAAACACCACATGGCGGCTCAACAATATCCAACGGATAAATCAAATTCGCTGTAGGATAACCGATCTTTGCACCCAATTGTTTGCCTTTAACAACAGTTCCCCCAACAGTAAACTTACGACCCAACATTGATTGAGCCATGTACATTGAACCGGTTTTTATATAATGACGAATTGCAGTACTGCTAATCACATCGCCATAAATTGATTGTGGAGGAGTAGCAAAATACAAATAATCAAATCGACTTTGACTATCAGATAGAAATTTTACATTCCCAGACTTATCAACACCAAAATGATGATTAAATCCAGTAGAAATGGCCTTTGGAGAGAAGTATTTTATCAAAACATCTTCCAAATACTGAGCCGGTGTCAAATGACAAACAGAACCGAAATCTAATTCAAAAACATAATCCAAACCCAATTCTGCCATATATTTGTATTTATCTTCCAAAGTCAAAATATATTTTGGAGAAACACCTTTGAAATAACAAAACGGATGTTCTTTGAATGTAATTACCGCAGATTTTGAATTTATTTCCTTTGCGAAATCAACAGCACATGAAATAACGGCTTGATGACCTAAATGAACACCATCAAAAAAGCCCAGTGCCAACGATAAATTTGGAATTTCTTTCAGTTCTCGGATTATTTCCATAATTTTATTATATCCTAAAAAAATGACTTGTAAAAATTGTAAAAAATGTTAATTAAATATAATTCCAACAATAGCTGCTGACATATAGCAAGTTAAGGTTCCACAAATCAATGCCCGAACACCTAATCTCGCTAAATTCTTTCTTTGGTTAGGAGCAAGTTCACCAATACCACCCAACAAAATAGCGATTGAACCTAAATTACCAAAACTACAGAGAGCAAAACTTGCAATTAAGAAGGATTTAGCAGACAAATGAACTGCAGGATTTGTTAAATCCATATAAGCGACCATTTCATTTAGAACAAGTTTTGTCCCCATCAAACCACCAACAGTTGTTGCTTCTTTTAATGGTACTCCCATTAGAGCTGCAAAAATAGCAAATATTTTACCCAAAATCATATTCAGTGATAAATGAGATAAATCCATTCCAATACAAGTAAGGTTGAAATGTAAATACTTAACAACCAAACTGCCAAAACCAGCCAAGAACCAATCAATCATTGCAACAAGAGCGACTAAAGCCAAAATCATTGCAACAACATTTATAGCAACTTTCATACCCTCTGATGCGCCAGATGAAATAGCATCAAAAACATTGATGTGAGTTCTATGACGTTTACTTACAGATATTTTAAAATCTTTACTTGTTTCCGGAACATTCACCTCCGGATAAACAATTTTCGAAATCACCAAAGCTCCAGGAGCTGCCATTATTGAAGAAGCCAACAAATATTGGGCAGGAATACCCATTGCAATATATATAGGCATAGTAGCTCCGGAAATACATGCCAAGCTTCCTGCCATTGATGCCAAAAGTTCAGATCGAGTTAAATTTGCCAAATATGGTTTAATCATTATTTGAGCAACGATTTGCCCAACAAATGCACTAGCTACATTTGATAAAGCTTCAGCCCCGGACACATCTAATAATTTATTCATGCCTTTACCCAAAACAGCAACAACTCTTTGCATAATTCCATAGTAATAAAGCATGTTTACAAGTATCATCATAAATACCATTGAACAAATCAACTGTAAGGCAAAAACAGAACCCCCTTGGGTAAAGAATTCTCCAAATTTGTCACTCATCAATCCCCCAAAAACGAATTGTCCACCCTGTTTTGCAAATACTAGTAGCTTTTGGATAAACAAACCAATTGCCATAAATAATTTTTGACCTAAAGGAACTTTAAAAACAAAAACAGCAAATAAAACTTGAAGTAAAAAACCCATTCCAACTGTTTTATAATTAATTGCCTTTCTATTATTAGACATCAAATACGCAAGTCCAAAAATAAAAATTATTCCAAGAATTCCAATAAATCTACTCATTTTACCCCTACCAATTACTGTATATTATTCTATAATTATACAAAAAAAGAAGCCTTAACGACCTCTTTTTTTATAAAATGTGATAAAAGTTAATGTAATTTACATTCCACTTTTCTTAAAAAATCCTATTATCTTATCCAGCAACCCCTCAGAATCTTCCGATTCTCCAGAAACAGAAGCATCAAGCTTATCTAATCTTGCTTTAGCCATTTTATAATCAACAGGATCCTTAACTAATTCTAAGTATCTATTATAAACTTCAATTGCTTTAGAATTGGCTCTAATCTTTTCATAAGCTTTTGCAAGATTTTTTAGTGCATTTAAGTCTTTTGGATCGACTTCAACAATCTTTTCTAAATAAGCTACTTGCATTTTATAATCACCAATTCCTTCACGGAATTGAGCTAACTTTGCAAGAGCTTCTTTATTTTTAGGGTCTCGTTTAATAATTTTTTCATAATATTCTGCGGCATGGTTAACTTCACCATTATCAGTCAACAAACCAGCCAATGTGAACATCAAATCAATATCATCATCTTTCAATTGAATAGCATTCAAAAACTCATTTATTGCAATATCAACATTCTTGCGAGTGATATTATATTTACCCCAGTTTACGTGGGCATTATATTCATCACCCATTTCTTCATAAACCAAAGCTCTCATTTGGAAAGTCAATGGAGAATTCGGTTGAATCTTATTGTATTCATCAATATACATCAATGCTTTTTCAAAATCTTTAGCAGAATAGCAATACTGAGCCATTAATGTAAAATATTTTGGAGAAGTTTTTAAATCTTCAGGCAAAGATTTTAATTTAGAAAAAGCTTCCTCGACTTCACCGATTTCTAACATACATTGAATTTTTAATAAATCATCTTTTGTATATTCAATAGCTTTCTTAGCATCTCCACTTTTTAAATATACAGTTGCAAGAGCTTCATGAATTCTATCGGTATCAAAACCCTTTTTAATGGCACGGGTAAGAGCATCAATAGCACTGGAATAAGCCTCATCTTGCAAATATAAATCAGCGAGTTGCAAGAAAATTTCTTCATGCAGATTATCATATTCAAGAATTACATTATACTCGTCAATTGCTTTAAGAGTTTGACCTGCTTGACGATATAAATTGGCAAGAGTTAAACGAGTCATAACAATTTGAGTTTCTTCACTTGCGACATGCAAAGCTTTTTTGAAATCACTTATCGCGAAATCTAATTTACCCTCAATTGAATTTTTATTTCCACGGTAAATATAATATTTATATTTATCGGTATTTTCATAAATAGTCATCAGTTGTTCATAAGCTAAAGGGTTTGTCACATCACGCTTAATAATTTCATTATAATAACCTGCAGCTTCTTCCGGTCTATCCAAAATCAAAGATAAGTGACCAAGTCTTTCCAACAAACCTAAATCGTCCGGGTTTTGTTCATAAACTTCTTTATATTCACGATAGGCATCTTCATATTGTTCGTTAGCTTCAAATTGTTCTGCTAATTGTAAACTCATTTACTCACTCCTTTAATACATTTGCTTATACCATTATAGCATTAAACCTTAGATTATTCAATCTAGTTAAATTGATTTTGAGTTTTTTGCATTCCATTATCAAAATAGTATTCCAATCCCATAATAGCATTTTTTAGAACCGGTTTTAATGATTCCAACTGATCTTTATAAAAATTCTGTAAAACAAAAGTTTCTGCAGGAATCGGAGGTTGAGGCCCAATACCGACTTTTAATCTTGGAATTTTAGATGTTCCTACACATTTGATAACTGATTTTATCCCATTATGTCCCCCATCAGAACCATCTGGACGAAATCTCATTTTCCCAAGTTCTAGTGATAAATCATCATAAACAACAATAATATCTTCAACGTCAATTTTGTAATAATTCATAACAGCAATAACAGATTCTCCGGACAAATTCATAAAAGTTGTAGGTTTGATAAGTAGAATATCTTCCATTCCTCTTTTGAATTTAGTCATAAAACATTTAAACTTTTTTTCTTCTTTAAAAGTCAAATCATTCATTATAGCCCACTTATCAATCACCATGAAACCGGTGTTATGACGTGTGAAACAATATTTATCCCCAACATTACCCAAACCGACTACTAATTTCATTTTATAAAAACCTCTCATTATTTAAATAATACTTATATTTAGTATTTTAACGTAAATAAATATTACCGTAATGGTATAGCAAGATTAAGCTTAACAAAAAGATAAATAATGACTAAATTAAGAAAAACAAAAGAGGTAAACAATGAAAAATAAAATTACAAAAGAAAAAAGTTCTCAAAAAGTTGCAAAATTCTTAGAGAAAAACAATTTGCACAAAAAGGATTTTGCCGAAATGATTGGGGTTACGCTATCTTATGTTTACAATCTTATTGATGAAACAATACCTTTTTCAACAAGAAGTACAACACTGGAGAGAATTGCAACGGTCATGGATATTAAACCGGAGGAATTTGAGGAATATAAAATTCCGCAAGAACCAATATTGCAAGATGATACAATCGAATTACTGAAGAGCATGCTACATGACAAAAAAATGAGTATTGTAACATTTTTAAAAGCATTTCCGCGAAAGAAAAGAGTTGATATTGTTGACATGCTACGAGGAGCTTATCCTGTTCCCATTGATTTTAAAGAGTTGAACATGATTGGACAAATTTTAGAGCTTGATAAAAATGATATTTATAATATTTGGGAAGAAAGAGTTAAACAAGTCCTTGAAACCAACGGAATGAACCTAAATAATAATGCAGCACTAATAAACTCAATGTTTGAATGTGCAAGAAAACATATAGATGTTGATTAAAAATCCGCAAATTGCGGATTTTTTTTGATTTTTTAAAGTTATTTATATTGAAGAATAGTAAATTTTAAAATTTTATAAAAAAAACTGTTGACTTTTAAAAATGTTCTTGTTACTATGAGTACACACGGTGAGTTCACCGATAGCCAAAGGAAATATGAATAGATAATATGCGCTTGTAGCTCAGCAGGTAGAGCACTCCCCTTTTAAGGGATAGGTCACGCGTTCGAATCGCGTCAAGCGCAAATTTTTTATTATAAGAGGGTTGTAAGACCCTTTTTATTTTTTCTATTTTTTTTTAAGCTTTTGCAATCTTGAAATAATTCAAAAAATTTGTTATGCTTGATATGTAACACAAATTTAAAGAAAGGAAGTATAAACATGTCAAAACGCAGTCATAGAGCGAGTTTCGGGGGGGGGGGGGTAAAACCCGCTTGTAGAGAGGTTTTCAGAGGGATAACTCCGAATAAAAAATTTGCATTTACTTTAGCTGAAGTATTAATCACTCTTGGAGTAATCGGAGTAGTAGCAGCATTAACAATGCCAACACTATTAAAAAATATAGCAGAACGCAGTAATTCAGAAGCACAAGCCAATTTAGCCCAAAAGATTACAAAATCAATGGACTTGATGAGAGCAGATGGTGGTCTAGAAAGAACATATAATAGTACAGATGAATTTGTAGATGAATTCTCAAAATATATAAAAATAAGTACGCGATGTGATGCAGATCATATTGCAGATTGTTGGCCAACAAAAACAGTAACCACAACAGATGGTGAAACTTATGATGTATCAAAAGCAAAAACAGGAAAGAATTTAAATTTAAAAGATAACAAAAGTAATAACGTTGGAATAATTTTAGCTGATGGAGCAACACTAATATTAACCTACAATCCAAATGCAGGAATAATTGGTGATGGCGATACAGTGACTCCTAGCTTTGCAGATTTACCTATTGGTTTTGGAAGAACAAAGAAGTTTGCATATACAACAAGTGTAACAGACCCAATAGACTTTGTAATGGACGTAAATGGTTTTAAAGGACCAAACAGTGAAGCACGAAATGGCAAACAATACGATATCCGTAGTTTCAAAGTTGCAAAATTCTCTAAAGGTTGTGCCGGAAACGATATTAATAGATTCGGTTGTGTATATCAATTACCATCATATAGTCCAATGAAATGGGACGACCCTGAACTTACTAAATATGATCCAAGTTGGAAACAAGAGGGACAATGGTGGTCGGGTCTAGATAACTATTGGGCAGGAGCAAAGAAAGCATGTGAAGATATAGGAATGAGCCTACCTGATAAATCAAAACTAAAAAGTATATATCAAGCTGGCAAGAAAGATTCCAGCTTAGGCTTACCGACTGATGGCTAGTTCTGGTCGTCTTTGGAGCAAAGCGCTCCCAACGCGTACTACGTGTTCTTCGACGGTGGTTACACGGGCAGCCACCGCAAGGACGACAGCAACTTTAAGGTCTTGTGCGTAGGTGATTAGATTTTAAAAGTCTATGAGTGATTTACAGGAAGCGGGGATTATACCCCGCTTCTCTTATTTTATTATACGTCATACTGAGGCTTTAGCCGAAGTATCTCATAACTTTTTTCTATTTTATGAGATTCGTCGCATTCGCTCAGAATGACTATTATTAATTATCCCTGTGTAGTGGATTGTTACGTCACTTCGTAACAAAAATTTCACACTTGGACATAAATATTCCTCACAATGACATGATTTTTGTTTTCAACAACAAATGACTTAATACCCGTTCGTAATGACATGTTCCCCTCAGCCATAAAAGGGGGAGAAAGAAAATTTAATCTGAATTTACAAATGATTCTGAACCATTTTCTATTACAACTGCTGTCAGAGGAGCGTTTTTATATTTGCCACAACCTGTATCAATACAAATCTTATCGTCTTGTACTTGTGGTTCATCAAATTCGGTATGTCCAAAAATAATTTTATACGGGAAAGAATGCTTTTTGTTATAAAATTCTGAACGAATATAAACCATGTCTTCTTCGTTCTGGTCTTCAATTGGAATTCCGTTACGTAATCCGGCATGGACAAACAAATATTTACCCTCAATATGATAGAATTTTAAATTTCTAAAAAATTCACCATGAATTTTCATTATATTTTCAAAACTTCCATAACTTTTAACAGTAGAATCTCCACCATAATTCCAAAACAAATAATTGTAATAATCATCAGTTTTGGCATGCATCATTGCATATTCATGTGAACCAATCAAATAAACGCAATGGCAAACATCACCAAGGTCAATTAATTTATCTACAACTGCTCGTGATTTTAACCCTCTATCAATATAATCCCCCATGAAGACAATTTTATCATTTTTTTGAGGTGATATTTTATCAATAACAGCACAAAGTTTATCGTACTCGCCATGTATATCAGATATTCCAATTAATCTTGCCATACCTATAACGTATAATAAAAAAGTTTACAATACAAATATAAAAAATTGCACTTATGAAAAATTCTGGTTATAATTAAAATGATGAAAAATCTAATGAAACTATTCTTAATTGTATTTATGTTTTTTACAACTCTCAGCGCAAATGCCGGAGAGCTAAATGTCAATCATTTGAAAAACAATATAAATACAATTCAAACAGAAAGTTCTCAAATCCCGTATATTGAGGGAAAAACAACTACTCCAAAGTATTATGCTCCGGCTAATCAAAATACGGTTGCAATGTTATTTTCATCTATCAAAAATGACTCCAATACTAATTATACAAGTTATAAAAATGGTGTAAGTCCTGAAAATCACCAATTTTCACTTCTGGTTTCTTACATTTATAACAAGTCATATTTATTGACCGAAACTTTCAGGACAAAAAACTTTCCATTGACCGAAATTAACCGGAATGCTCCGTAAAACCTTATTATTTATAGTTTTTATGTATTGATTATTTTATAATCAATTGTTTTGTTACGAAAAATTTAATAATAAGGAGAATTACTATGTCTGAAATCGAAAACATAAGTGTAGAACACAAACTTGATAAAAAACACTTTGATGAATCAAACGGAACCGGAGTATTAGGCTCAATAATTTTTATGGGTGTTATGATTGTATTTATGATTGTTTTGGCGAATTTTGTACACTAATAAAAACATATAAATAATAATTCATTCATTTTTATTTACGCCAAATTAGTGGGCGAAGTTTATATATAAACTTCGCCCATTCTTTATATTAAAATCAAATTATGCAGCTTTTTTAGTATCAATTGCTGCAGCAACTTTTTGACTTGATTGATGCATATACATATAAATACCACCCGCAATAGCCAACACACCAACAGCAATCGCAAGAACCATTTTAACAGGTCTAGATTTAGATTGTTTTAGAACTTTTTCTAAATCTTCTTTGTATTCCCCAATCGCACCAATTACACGATTCATCGGCTTTTTATTCCTTGCTTCCCAGCCTTTATCTGTTTCTAAAATTGTATCTAAATAAACTCTGTTGGCAGATTTTCCAAAATTATACTCTCCGTTATTGTGCCAATCAACAAGTTCTTCGATATTTTTCTTCGATTTTGCAATATATAAATCTTTATGATTTGTATATTCGTCAATCATTTGCTTAAAAATATCTGCAACTTGCGGAGCTTGGTGGTTAACACGAGCATCATCAATTTCTTTTGCAGAATTTGCCCAACTCAATCCGTAGCGTTCAGGTCTGCCTTCAACAACATCTTTTGTCAAAAATCCGTTTCGAGGGTTTGTATAATCTACCGGACCACCTGTTTTAGTTGAACCATAAGGAGTTCCTGCAATTTTACATTCAATAGGTGTAATACCATACATTTCACGTCTTGATGTAAATAAACCATAATGAGAACAACCGGTAAGTCTATTTGGAGTAAATCCATCAACATACATAATATTGTTTTTATACTTGCCACCGTCTAAAGCCCAAATAGTTTCTAAATCCTTTTTAACCGCCTTATAATCATCAGCATCTTTATTCCAAGGACCAGCACCTAACAATACTTTAACTTTTTTCTTTGTATCCTCCGGAATATCTTTTCTGGTTAAAAAATCCAAATAACCCTTAGTCGTTATAGGGAAACCTTTTTGCTCATCTGGACGACCAAAACCAAAGACTAAAATTTCACCGTCTTTAATTGGAGATAAATAGCCCATAACGTTATGTCCGTCTTGAATTTGTCCTTTATTAAAGAACAACTCATTTAACGCATCTTGCCCTTTTTCACCGGCTTTCCATATTAAATCAGTTAGCCAACGAGCATTTTTCTCTTTTGCAGCAATAACTTCTTCAATATTTTGAGATTTAAAATCATATTTAAATGGGGTAAAACCTGTAGCAGCTTCTTTGGTTAAACCATTACCACCTCTACCAAAGTTGGCATCTTGAACATCAAATGCCATATTCGCAGGAGTAACACCATTTCCAACGGATTTTGTCTTGATTTTGGCAAAATCTTCAGTCAAAAATTTTGCAGCATCTGGAGTCTCAGGAGATTTCATTTCCTTATCAAAAGTGTGAGAAACAGTACCTACTGAAATATTATCAGGATTCACTCTTGAAGACGAAATACCAACTTTCAAGATATTGTAAGTTCCAGCGCCATCTCTGAATGGAGCTAACATAGGATCAATTACAGAATGAGCAATGGCTCTTTCCCTTGGAGTTAAAGCCTCTGAATCAAGTCCATGTTGTTTTGCCTTTTGCAAAATATCAAAATATGGAGAATTCTTTAAAGCAATAGCATCGCTTTCATCTCCAACAACAGATAAAAACTTAATCGGATCAGATGTCATGCCTTGATAATTTCTTCCTGTATTGTGATCAATAATATGAGCTTTAACACCATTTAGTGCGGAATCGCCAGCAGCAGACATATTTGCAATATGATTTCCATAAGTATTAGCAACCCTATCATGACATAATACACTTGCAGGATCATAGAATCCAAATTCCTCAGTATTCATCTGTTTATGGATAGAATTTGCCAATGCTTTCATACCGTCAGAGTTAACAATTTCAGCCTCAAAAGGAACATTTCCCCAACAATCATAGGAATAAGGTTTTGAAGCTCTTGCAAGTTGAGGAGTATAAATAAAGTAGTTAGGCTGCCCTGTCAATTTGTTATAAGACGGGTTTTTATCAGCAATTTTAAATAAGCGATAAGGAATTTTATCAACTTCACCTAATTTTGAATCTGACAAATGAGAAATTTCACCCTTTACACTGGTTGGTTCAATTACACAATATTTTGACATTGCATCTGGTCCACTTCCATTCGGGCGACTTTGAATTACATAACTTATTTCATCTAAAGATACATTATTCTTTTTCGCAACAGATTCAATATCTTCACCTAATTCTGCACTATAAAAGTATTTTGCAGGCATTGTATCATTAGCCTTAGTTGCATTTAATTCAGAAGACGGAATGCCTTTGTGAATTAAAAATTTATAACCACCTTTTGGATTATTATATTCCCAAAAAGTCATAAAACTACGTGCATCTACATTTTTCTCAACTTTTTCTCCGTTTGGCATTTTTACATTAACTTTTTCATGTTTTCTTAAACTAGTAGGGAGTTCATAACCAACAACACCTTCACCACCTTGCGATGCTTCCGGAAGCCCTAAACCGGAATTTTCTGGAGTAATTGAAGCAACTTGCCACATATTTTTCCCTGTAAAAGACAATTGGACAAAATTTGACCTTGTCATTGATTGAACTTGACTTGATGAATTAACTCCATTAGAATGATATCCTCGTCCTATACCCCTTCTTGCAATAGGATAATTTTGAACTAAATCTACACGCATAATTTCCTACCTTTATTTAATTAATGTAAACATGCCCCTATCTTTAATTTAAAAAACGATAAAAATAAAATTTAATACTTGATACAGAAAATATTAAGAATTATTACGGGAATAGAATAAATCCATTCCCGTAATCAACTTATCTAATTTGCAGCAGGTTCTTCAACCTGATCAGCTTTTTTAGTTTTCTTTGCCTTAGAAGCTTTTTCAAAAGAAATTTTGCCATCTACGAGAGTTACCTTAATAGTATCTCCTTTTACATATTTGCCGGATAAAATTTCTTCTGCCAAACTATCTTCCATTTTTCTTTGGATTAAACGTCTCAATGGTCTTGCACCATAAGCCTCAGAATAACCACATTCAGCCAAATGATCCTTAACTTCATCAGAAACTTCAATATTAAGTTCTTTTTCAGCCAAACGTTTGAACAAGTCTTTCAACATCAAATCAACAATTTGTCTAATTTCTTCTTTTGACAAGTGAGAGAATACAATTGTTTCATCAATTCTGTTCAAGAATTCCGGTCTGAATGCTTTCTTCATTTCTTCAGAAACCGTATCTTTTAATTTTTCGTACTTGCTCTTAGATTCATCTTCTGCGGTTGTAAATCCTAGTTTTGAAGTATTAGTAATCATACTTGCACCAACATTTGAGGTCATGATAATCACAGTATTTTTAAAGCTTATGTGACGACCTTTTGAATCTGTTAATCTACCATCGTCTAAGATTTGCAACATAATATTGAATACATCTGGATGAGCTTTTTCAATTTCATCAAAAAGAACAACTGAATAAGGTTTCTTTCTAACAAGTTCTGACAAGTGTCCACCATCATCATATCCGACATATCCTGGAGGAGAACCGATAAGTTTTGCAGTTGAATGTTTTTCCATAAATTCTGACATATCAACTCTTATCATGTTATCTTCTGAACCAAACATTGCTTCTGCTAAAGCTTTAGCAAGTTCAGTTTTACCAACACCGGTTGGACCACAAAAGATGAAACTACCGATTGGCCTATTTGGCGCTTTCAAACCAACTCTTGCGCGTCTGATTGCCTTAGAAATAGCAACAATTGCATCATTTTGACCAATAACACGTTTGTGTAAAGTTTCTTCCAACTTAAGAAGTCTTTCACTTTCGCCCTCTGTCAACTTAGTAACAGGAACACCGGTCATCATTGCAACTACTTCTGCAACATTCTCCGCAGTAACAGTTGGTTTATTAGCTTCGTGTTCATCTCTCCATTTTGCTGAAACGTCTCTAATTCTATCTCTCAAATCAGCTTCATCATCTCTTAGTTGAGAAGCAGTTTCAAATTCTTGATTTCTAATTGCATCTTCTTTTTCTTTAATTAAAGATTTCAATTGTTTTTCAAGCTCTTTAGCTTCCGGACATAAGTTTGAAGCTTTCAATCTAACCTTTGAACTTGCTTCATCAATTACATCAATTGCTTTATCCGGCAAAAATCTATCATTGATATATTTGCTTGACATTTTAACAGCGGCAACGATTGCATCATCTGAAATAATCAACTTGTGGTGCTCTTCATATTTTGGCTTCAAACCCTTAATAATTTCGATTGACTCATCAATTGATGGTTCATCAATCATAACCGGTTGGAAACGTCTTTCTAATGCAGGATCTTTTTCAATATATTTTCTATATTCATCAGAAGTTGTAGCTCCAATAACCTGAATTTCACCTCTTGATAAAGCCGGTTTCAAGATATTCGCAGCATCAATTGCACCTTCAGCGGCACCTGCACCTATCAAAGTATGCATTTCATCAATTACAAGAATAATATTTCCAGCTTGACGAATTTCGTCCATGATTTTTTTCAATCTTTCTTCAAATTCACCACGATATTTGGTACCGGCAACCAAAAGTCCCATATCTAACTGGATAACTTTTTTACCGTCCAAAATATCAGGAACTTCTGCATTAACAATTCTAATTGCAAGTCCTTCTGCGACTGCAGTCTTACCAACCCCAGGCTCACCCAATAGAACAGGGTTATTTTTTGTACGTCTTGCAAGAATTTGAATAACACGTTCAATTTCTTTTTCTCTGCCAACAACAGGGTCTAAACGCAACTCTTGAGCCGCAAGAGTTAAATCTCTACCAAATTCATCTAAACTTGGTGTTTTTGTTTTTCCACCTGTTGAAGAAGATGATGTTGAAGAAGAACTTCCACCTCCAGTTGTAGCTTGAGGTTTTGATTCACCCAACATTTTAATTACATTACTTCTTACCTTATTAAGGTCAACCCCCAAATTTTCAAGAACACGAGCTGCAACACCCTCTCCTTCTCGGATTAAACCCAACAAAAGGTGTTCTGTTCCAATATAGTTATGACCTAATTGCCTTGCTTCGTCCCAAGATAATTCAAGAACTCGTTTTGCTCGAGGTGTAAACGGAATTTCTACAGCTACAAACCCAGATCCTCTACCGATAATTTTTTCAACTTCGGCTCTGGCATCTTTAAGGTTTACTCCCATAGATTTAAGAGTTTTTGCAGCAACTCCGGTACCCTCACCAATTAAGCCAAGTAAAACTTGTTCTGTTCCAACAAAGTTATGACCTAATCTTCGAGCTTCTTCTTGAGCAAGCATAATTACTTTTATTGCTTTTTCTGTAAAACGTTCGAACATTTTTTACTCCTATCTCTTCTTATAGAAAGATTATATACAAAAAACGAAAAAGTTTCAAGATGCTTAATAAAGAGAACATCTATAAAAGGGGAGCACAAAAACCAATGATATATTTTTATTTCAACCCTAAATCACGTAAAAAACGTTCATTATCAGACAAATTAAAAATAGCATCTTCAGAAAATGGGTCAAAAACACCTTTGTTAAACAATTTGTCAACAATATCTTCATGAGATTTATTCTCAGGATCAGAGAGAACCAATTTTGTAAAATTATTTATATCGGTCTTTCTTTCATATAAATTAAGGGCATGCTTAGATAATCTTTTTAGAAAAGTTTTTTTAGCTTGTTCTTGCATTGCTTCCATTGGCGAACTCATTGGGAAAGAAGAATTTGCATCATTTTCAGCTTTCAATTGTTTAGCAAGTTTTTTAAACATCACATCTCCCATTGTTAATGATATTATACATTATTTTCAGATTATTGCAAATTTCACCCAACAATAGGCTAATTTTATACATAAACTTGATAAATAAATGTATTTAAATTAGAATGAATATACTGATTAGGAAAAAGAAAAGAGGGAAAAATGCTTGATATTAAATTAATTAGAGAAAATCCTGATAAAATTAATGAACTTTTGAAAAGAAGAAATCCGGCTTTATCTATTGACGAAGTTCTTGTTATAGATGAAGAAAGGAGAAAAATACAAACAAAAGCAGATGAATTAAGAGCAAAAAGAAAAGCTGAATCTCAAAAAATCGGACAAATGAAAAAGAATGGTGAAAATACTGATGAAATTCAAGAAGATGTTCGAGTTTTGGGAGATGAAATAAAAGATTTAGAAGGAAAACAAACTGAATTAGACGAAAAACAAAGAGATATTTTACTTCATATTCCAAATATTCCAGATGAAACAACTCCAATCGGAGCATCAGATGCTGACAATGTTGAAGTGTACAAATGGGGTGAACCCAGAAAATTTGATTTTGAATTCAAAGCCCACTGGGATTTGTGCGAAGAAAAAAATCTTGTAGATTTTGAACGTGGTGTTAAATTATCTCAAAGCAGATTCACTTTGTACAGAGGAAAAGGTTCAAAACTGGAAAGAGCAATTATCAATTTCTTCCTTGATTACCATACCGAACAACAAGGTTACGAAGAAATTCTTCCACCGTTTATGGCAAATTCTGCAACAATGACTGGGACAGGTCAATTACCAAAATTTGCAGAAGATATGTATAAATGCGAAAACGAAGATTTATATCTAATCCCGACAGCAGAAGTTCCTGTTACTAACATCTATTCTGGTGAAATTTTATCAGAAGATGATTTACCAAAATACATGACAGCTTACACTCCATGCTTTAGACGTGAAGCAGGTTCTGCCGGTAAAGATACAAGAGGTCTTATCAGAGTTCACCAATTTAACAAGGTTGAGCTTGTAAAACTTTGTACACCGGAATCAAGTAAAGATGAACACGAAAAACTTACCGAAGATGCCGAAAAAATGTTGCAACTTCTTGAACTTCCATATAGACGTGAAGCATTATCAACTGGAGATATCGGATTTTCAGCTAACAAATGTTGGGATTTAGAAGTTTGGATGCCATCATACAATGCTTACAAAGAAATTTCCAGTTGTTCAAACTACGGAGATTATCAAGCAAGAAGAGCAAATATCCGTTACAAAGAAAAAGCTACAGGAAAAACAAGATTTGTTCACACTATTAATGGTTCAGGCCTTGCAGTTGGCAGAACATTTGCAGCAATTGTTGAAAATTACCAACAAGCAGACGGAACTATTATCATTCCTGAAGTATTAAGAAAATATACCGGATTTGATAAAATCTAGGAAAATTATACTTATAAAATAACCCAAGCATAATTGCTTGGGTTATTTTTTTTGAATATCAAAATTATAACTTATCTATCATATCATTTTTAGCAATTTCAAAATCAACCTTACGTGCAATTGCATTTGCTTTTTTGCAAACAGATTCAATAAATTTTACGGGTTTATTCAGGATAAAAGATAAAAATTCTTTTTTCGTTTGTTTTTGAAAACTACTCCTTGGATATTTTGATTTTATATCTGCAGCAAGTCTATTAGATTTATATAATGAATACAAAGAAATATCAACTTCTTTGTTTCTTTTTTGTTCCACTAACAATTTTTGTATTTTTTCGACATCTTCACAAGATTTAATTCGTTTTTTAAGAACAGTTCTAGCTCCGTCAGACAAATAAACAGCTCCAAAGTTTGGTTGGTTTACTTGTGGGGTAATATTATAGACTTTCATCATATCTCCTTATCTTTACAAGATATTATAAAAGTATTAAAATTTCAACGTTTAGTTATTTTTAGATATTAAATCAATCGCGTTATTCAATTTTGCCTCTGCATCAATTTTTGCGGACATTTTATCAGCTTTTTTGCAAAGGGATTCAACAAAATGTATAGGACTTCTTAGCATTTCTAAAATACCCTCACTTGGTTGTTTCATTAAAATTCCTGTTTGGGAAGGAGATTTTGGAAAAATATTTGCCCCCAATCTTGTTGAATCAGAACTCCCTACGGTATATAAGAAAATATCTACATTTTTATTGGCTTTTTGAGAGTCTATTAGTTCTTGCAATTTTGCAATATCTTTTCCTTTTAGACGTTTTTTTAAAGCTTCAACAGCACCATCACCCATTTTAGTAAATGCCATACCGAAACTTTGTTGTTGATTATTTACACTACTTACTTGCATGATATACTCCTTTTTGTTTGTTATGATGTATTATAAACCCATCAATATAAAATTTTGCGAATTATTAACGGAAGATTTAAAAGAACTTTACAAATCAGCTTTAATTATAATTTACAATATGTTATAATATTAATAAGAATAGCTTTATAAAGGATAGACAATGAGTGAATTTCCATTTGAATTGGACGATTTTCAAAAAGAGGCGTGTGAGATTATTGATAAAGGAGAAAGTGTTGTAGTTTGCGCTCCAACCGGTGCAGGTAAGACCGTAATTGCGGAACACGCAATAAACCGAGCATTAGAGCAAGGTTGTAGAATTTTTTATACAACACCTTTGAAAGCTCTTTCTAACCAAAAATTTTATGATTTTTGTGAAAAATACGGCTCAGATAAGGTCGGAGTTTTAACAGGCGATACTTCAATCAATAGAAATGCACAAATTGTTATTATGACTACAGAAGTTTTCCGAAATATGTTATATGGTACAAATTTTGGAGCGGTTGCAGATAATTTAAAGGACGTTCGATATTTTATAAGGTATTATAAAAATATTGAATTTTCAATGTTTAGTTATATCTACCATTAAGCTATTTTTAGCTACAGAATCAACAACATCATTTACATTTGGGGTTGATTCAATATTTTTAGACATCTTATCAGCTTTTTTACAAAGTAATTCAATAAAATGTAAAGGACTTCTAAATATAGTGAAAAGACTTTCATTTATAGATATAGGAATTTTATCTGTATATTTTTTAGGAGAGATATTTGCACCCAATTTTCTATCATGGAAGAATGAAAATTCTGGGGGACATAAAAAAATATCAACATTTTTATTATTTTTTTGAGATGAAATTAATTCTTGAAATTTAGCTAAATCTTCTTCTTTCAATCTCTTTTTTAAAATGTTTTCCGCACAGGGATCTATCTTAAAACTCATTCCAAAGTTCTGTTGTTGATTTTCCACACGTATTACTTTCATATAATTCTCCTTACTACAACTAACATTATAAAGCTAAAAAATAAAAACTTTGCTAAACATTTAAAATATATTTACATACCAGCTTTTAATCTATACAACAATATGTTATAATATTAATAAGAATAGCTTTAAAAAGGACAGAAAATGAGTGAGTTTCCATTCGAGTTGGATGATTTCCAAAAAGAGGCGTGTGAAATTATTGACAGAGGAGAAAGTGTTGTAGTTTGCGCTCCAACCGGTGCAGGTAAGACCGTAATTGCGGAACACGCAATAAACCGAGCATTAGAGCAAGGTTGTAGAATTTTTTATACAACACCTTTGAAAGCTCTTTCTAACCAAAAATTTTATGATTTTTGTGAAAAATACGGCTCAGATAAGGTCGGAGTTTTAACAGGCGATACTTCAATCAATAGAAATGCACAAATTGTTATTATGACTACAGAAGTTTTCCGAAATATGTTATATGGTACAAATTTTGGAGCGGTTGCAGATAATTTAAAGGACGTTCGATATGTTGTGTTAGATGAAGTTCACTATATGAATGATGAACAAAGAGGTACTGTTTGGGAAGAAAGTATAATTTATTGTCCAACTAATATTCAAATTATTGCACTATCAGCAACAGTTGCTAACTGCGAAGAATTAACAAATTGGATAAACACGGTACACTCAAAAACAAAATTAGTTAACACTGACTTTAGACCGGTTCCGCTTAGATTTTTCTATTTTGACAGTTCTCAACCATATAAATTACTACCGCTTTTAACTCCGGACGGAAAACTTAATAAAAAAATCAAACCAGAAAAACCTCAATGGGCTAAAGGTAGAGATAAACGTAAAAAAACATACGTAAAACAAATTATCCAAAACCTAGCTGACAATGATATGTTACCTGCAATTTATTTCACATTTTCCAGAAAAAAATGTGATGAGCAAATGGAAAAATGCGCAGGTCTTGGTTTGAATACAAGAAAAGAACAAGAAGAAATTAAAGCATTTATAGAAGAATTTATTGCGGAAAATCCACACCTCTATGGGAATAAACATATTGAATATTTAATCCAAGGTGTTGCATCACACCATGCAGGACTTTTACCGGCATGGAAGAACCTTGTTGAAAAACTATTTCAAAAAGGACTTATCAAAGTTGTTTTCGCAACAGAAACACTCGCAGCCGGAATTAATATGCCGGCAAGGTCAACCGTTATAAGTTCAACAAGCAAAAGAACGGATTCCGGACATAGAATGCTTACGGCTAACGAATTTCTTCAAATGTCAGGTAGAGCTGGACGTCGAGGAATGGACGAAGTCGGTTATGTAACAATTGTTGGCACTTCTTTCCAAACCCCAGATGAAGTAGCTGAACTTGTATTAAGTGCTTCAAACCCTCTTGAAAGTAGATTTTCTCCAAGCTACTCCATGGTTTTGAACTTGTTACAAAGATTTAATCTTGAAGAATCAAAAGAACTTATCCTAAAAAGTTTTGGATATTATTCTTCAGACTTTAGACTTAAACCAATACTTGACCAAATTGAACAATACGAAAATGAAATTAAAGAACGTAGTTTTATTTGCCCTTATCATTTGAATGACGAAAAAATGCATGAATATGACAAATTAAGATTTTTATACGTTCAAAATAGACAAACTTATAAAAAAATACTCAAACAAGAAAAATCAAAACATAGACCTCTTACACCTGAAATTATTGAATTCGGGAAACGAAATAAAGCAGAATTACAAAAACTTCAAAGTTATGCCTGTGATATGTGTAAACATTACAAAAAACACTCTAAAAACCTTGAAGTTATTGAACGACTTTTAAATAAAAAGAAAAAATTAAACAAAGAAATTGAAAAACAAAAAGATATTTATTGGAATAAATTCTTAGCACACCGAGCAGCCCTAAAAGATTACGGATATCTTGTAAATGATTACCCGACAGATAAAGGCAAAACGACTTCGCAAATTCGTTCTGAAAATGAACTGTTCTTAGCAGAAATCATATTCTCCGGAATATTAGAAAATCTAACCCCATCACAACTTGCAGGGGCAATTTGTGCTCTTACAACAGAAGATTTGAGAATTGAAATTCCGTATATTCCTTTCTCCGAACCGGTTAGAAAAACTCTTAACCAAATAAGAAATATCAAACGGAAACTTGAAAAAACTCAAAACAAATATGATATTGAAGCTCCTTTATATATAAATCCATACTTTAGTTCCCTAATTGAATTATGGGTCGAGGGTGCTGAATGGGAAACTGTTTCTGAACAAATCGAAATTGGTGAGGGAGATATCGTTAGAGCTTTCAAACGAGTAGTTGACGTTTTAAGACAATTAACAACAATTGATAATGTACCGGAAAGCTTAGTTTTCACCGCAAGAGAAGCTATTGAAAAAATTCAACGCCCTCCGGTTGATGTTGATTAATTCAAAATGTCTTATATTCTAAAAATTTCGATGGAAGAATTTTTCAAAGGTATCGATATTAAATCTTCTCTATGATGCATTTTTAATTTTATAAATATCGTTAATCAATTCATCAATATTATTGCTTGGTCGTATTGATTTTGCCTGCTTTGCATAATTTAGTGCATTATTATAATCTCGTTTGTTATAGTAAATTATTGCTCTATTATATGCAACCATATAATTTTCATCTTCATTTTGTGCTAAATTTGAAGCAGAATTTAGAGCATTTAATGCTAAATCAAAATCACCCATATCAACATATATTGATGCGACATTTATATATCCGGCAGCAAAATTTGGGTATTTTTGAATATATTTTTGATATTCCTCAAGTTTCTTGAAAAGTCTTGCATCTACACTACCCATAATAAGCGGAGGGTAATAAAAATTCTCGCTATGTAAACCTTTAACATTAGAAATTGTTGGTTCTAACCTATATAAAAGAGCTAAAGTCTTTAAATCACGAGACGTCAAATATTGAAAATCAGAACGATACAAGGCATAAATGTTTTTGCTATTGTCATTAGATGCATACATCAAATCTTCCGGATTATCACTGTGTCCCATAAGTCCCAAAGTATGTCCGATTTCGTGCAGTGCAGTATTATAAACCTCCAGTGGTGAAAATAATTCGTGACGAGGATTTGTCTTAAAAAATGTTAAATTCATTTTTTCAAGAACTCCACTTGACGTAATCACAGGATCAGTGTATGCAATTGCAAATTTGCAATTTCCACTTTTACAGGAATCATCAGAAATATCGCTAAATTTAATAACGATATTTGCATCTTTTTCATCTTTAGTTTGTACAAATTTTACAAAATTTGTTCTTTGAGTCCATTGAGATAAGGCTTTGTCTATATTTTCATGGTAATAAGCCGGCACAGATTCAACATTTTTATAATAAATCTTTAGCGGAAAAGAATTTATATCCCAACGAATAATATCATTCCCTGCTACGGCATTAAAAATATAATTATTTTCGACACCAATAAGTAAATTATGCCTTAGATAAACAGCTTGATAACGAGCATATTTTTTCGCCTCATCATTAATTTTAGAATTTCCAATTTCATAAAGTTTCTTTTGTACAGAATATGTCGGTTCTGATTTTGAAAGAGCTAAAACATAATAAAACCGTGTCAAAATATTTTTCGGGTCAGAAAATAATGATTTTTCGAATAAAGGCAATGACTGTTCATACTGACCGGCAGAATATAAAGCCTTTGCTTTATTATAATAATAAGATGCACTAAATGGTGATTTATAAAGCATATAAACCACGAGAACTACAAATAGAATAAATAATAAAACCTTACGCATTATTTTTCTTTTCTGCTAAATCTTGTTCAAGTTTTTGAGCTAAAGCTCTGGTATCACCTTTTAATTTAAAATACTCTGCAAATTTGGGAGTTGTTTTAATGTTGATACTTCGACCGTTCTTGTCTTTATGTTTAGAAACAAGGCCTTTTTCAACGAGTTCTGCGACATGTTCGTAAGCTGCTGAACGAAGTTTTACAAGTTCAGTTTGTCTGATTGGTTCTTTTAAGGCAATTACAAGTAATGTTCTTAATACTGCAGGTTTTAAATCAATCGGACAAATCTTTTCAACAATATCTGAATACTCTTCCCTAACTTGAAGAATATAACCGTTTTCGTCATCAATTTCCAATGCTCCATCTCTTGAAGCATAGTCCATAATCAAGTCAAGCAGTGCTTGTTCAACCTCCTCAGGCTCTTTATCCAAATAAGTTGCAATTTCTTCCAAGGTCAAAGCCTTTGCGGTTACGAATAAAACCGCTTCAATTCTAGACTTCAGTTGCTGCATCTTTATTTCCACCTTTAACTACATATAAATCAGAATAAAATTCTTTTTGTTCCAATTCATAATCAGTATCTCTGCATAAGAATAACAATGCAATATAAGCACTGATTTTGTCCATTCCAAGCATTGTTAATTCTTTCAATTCAATTTTTTCTTCTCGCGCAAAAATTTGTTCAAGATTGTCTTTCAATTTCAAAACAGCTTCTTCAATGTACTCTTCATGAGCCATTGAAACAATTTCTTCAGGAGTTAATCTTGAATAATTTCTAACATGACGTTTTGCCCTTTCATGTGCGCTTTTCATTGAAGCTCGTTTTTCTAATTTTTCATAGAACTCCAATTGTTTAATCAAGTCTTTCAAAGTAACAACACGATTACGGTTAAGTCTGATACTTGTTCTTCTTTGCAATGCTTCATCAAAACTTACAACATTACTTGTAGGGATAAACTCTTGATCTTCCGGATATTCAACAATAAATCCGTCATCATCATAAATAGTATTATCCTGTTCCTCATCTTGAAAATCTTCCAATGACAAACCGGCTAAAACATTTGATTGCAAACGGCAAAGAATGGAGGCAAAAAGGAGTGTTCTTGATGCAACTCTAAGATTTAGCGATTTCAATTCAATCATTCTTTGAAGATATTTTTCTGTAACATCTAATATATCAATGTTCCAAGGGTCAATCTTACCTTGTTTTGCCATATCGACAAGAATTCCGATACCGTCATTAGCATCAAATTCACCAGTTTTACCATATATAGAAGATTCTAAATCCTCAGCATTTAAAAGATTATTGTTCATTTTCGTCATCTCTTATTTTAACTCCGGTAACCTTTGTTTTACCTTTTTCTTTTTGCGTAACACCAATTGTTCTATGAGCAGCTTCAATCATTGGTCGCCTGTGACTTACAACTACAAATTGAGTATTTGCTGATTGTTTTTGAATCATATCCGCAATTCTTTCAACATTCATTGTGTCTAAACTTGCATCAACCTCATCAAGTGCATAAAACGGTGCAGGTAAATATTTTTGGATAGAGAATACCAAAGCTAAAGCTGTTAAAGCTTTTTCTCCACCTGATAAAGCTCCGAGTTTGTTATTTGTAATTTTATCTCTTGGTTTAGCTTCAATTGTCATGCCAGCAGACAACGGATCTTTTTCATTTTCTAATATCAATTTACCCTCACCCTCTGACAATTGATGATAAATATCTTTAAAGTTTTCATTTATGGCAGTAAATGTCGTCATAAATGCTTCTTTTTTCTGTTGTTCAAATCCATTCATCTTATCTAAAATTGATTGACGTTCAGTTGACAAGGTATTGATTTGAGTGTCTAATTCTTGTTTTCTTGCAGATTTCTCTTCGTAAGAAACAATTGCACGCATATTAACATCACCCAACTCTTGCATTCTCTTATCTAGTCGTTGAATTTTTGCATTTAATTCATCTATTGAAATTTGAACAGGCTCAAGTTTATCGACATCAACCCCTGAATCGGATAAAACATCAGCGGCTTCTTTCAATTGAGGTTCAAGTTCTCTTCTTCTGGCTTTGAAAGATTCAATTGATTCATTAATTCTATCAATATCTGATGCTTTTACGGCACTATTTGTTTGTAAATCTACTAAGCTCTTATGAATTTCTTCTTTTTGTTTCACAAGTTCTCCGATTTTTTCATCAATTACCGCAATTTTATCAGATAGGGTATTTAATTGTTCCTCCAGTTGAACGATTTCTGCCTTATACGTTTCTTTATCTTGTTCAAGGGTTTCATTATTTTTTATTGTGTTTTTAATATCTTCTTCTTTAGACGTAATTAGCTGTTCATTGAATTTGATTGTATTTTCAAAACCCTGAATTTCGTTATTAACATTCATCAAGTTATTGTTCAAACGACGAATTTCATCTTCAATACCTTGAGTTTTCTCTTTCAAATCTTTCAAATCTTTGTCGTTTAACAAATTATCAAGCTCGGCTAACTTGTCTTGAGCTTGTTGAATAGAGTCAGCTAATTCGACCCTTTTCAGTTCAATTTTGTCTAATTCTTTGTTTATAGTTTCAATTTTGGGTTCATTTTCAGCTACAAAAGTTTTCTTTGATTCTAATAATGTTTGACTATTTTCAAATTGAGAAGTCATATTAGAAAGTTCTAATTTAGCTTTTGCATACTCAGTAGAAGAAGCAGAATATGCGGAACGAATTTTGTCTAATTTGTCTTCCAAATCTCGTTTCTTAATTACGGAAGAGTCATATTTCTTTTGTAATTCATCTAATTTCGCTTTTGCTCTTTCCAAATCTTTGTCGTCATTCTTACCAAATCCGAACATTGATTTTTTAACATAACCACCGGTAATTGCAGAAGATTTTTCATATAACTTTCCGTCTAATGTTACCATACGGTATTTACCCATTAGTGGTTCAGCCGATTCTGCATCTTCAACAATCAATGTATCACCAACGGCATAGAAAAATGCATCAAGATAAATATCATCAAAATCTACAAGATTGATAGCAAAATCTATTACACCTTTGTTCTTAGGCAATTGAAGTCTGGTTGGAGCTTTTTTAATTTTGTTCAACGGAATGAAAGTAGCTCGACCTGAACGAGAAGAATTTAACAATTCCATTGCAACATAAGCCGCATGCGGATCATCTACAACAATATGAGTTAATCTTCCTCCAAATGCAATATCAAGAGCCAAATTGAATTCTTCATCAACCTTACCTAATTGCATCAAAGGAGCATGCACTCCTTCAAGCTTAGCATTCATTACGGTATTAATCGGTAATGTCGCTCCAGCAGTTGAAGACATAGCTTTTTTTTGAGTTTCCATTTCTGTAAATTTGCGATAAGCAGCTCTTACATCATGGTCATAATCCTCAATTGAGGTTTTTATATCGTCAAGGTCTTTCATTGTTTTTGTCTGGATTTCTTTTAATTCGTCCATCTCTTTTTTCAGATCATACACTTGCATTTCTTTTAACGATTTATTATCAGAAAAATTAGCCTTTGCGTTTTCTGCTTGTTCAATAAAGGCTTTTGCTTCATCTAGTTCCTTTTTCAAATTCTTTAATTCGTTTTCTTTAGGTAATGATTGTTTTAATAATTCATTATCTTTATCTTTCAAAGAATCTAAGGAACGAGAAACATCATTTCTTTCTTGAATATATTTATCTGCTGTAGAACTTAAACCTGAAATATCTTCCAGTTTTTTAGCAAGTTCAACTTTCTTTTCTTTTAATTGCGTTTCAATAATTCCAACTTTGTCATGAGAAAGCTTGATATTCAATCTTTCATCTTCAATTTTCTTCTTGTAAGATTGAATACCGTTTTTCGCATTTTCAATTGACTGTAAACCTTTGTGAATTTGAGTATCAGAGTAATCAATTGCGTTCTTCTTAGTTTGAATTCTTGCTGATAAATCACTCTGTGCATCTTTTAATTTGTTACGCTCATCTTCTCCTTGTTCTTTAAGCTTTGCATCAAGTTCTGTATATTTTTGATTTATAAGCTTGATTTTTTCATCAATATCTTTTTTATTGATTTGTTCTTCTTTTAATTTTTTATTTGCTTGAAGAATATTATCATGTGCAATTTCTAAATTTCTTTTCAAATCAAAGAATTTAACCGTACTAACTTGAGATTCAAGTTCATTTTTTTCTTCTTGAAGTTTTTTGTATTTTAGGGCAACTTCTCTTTCTGATTTCAATTGTTCAAGAGTTTTTTCTACTTCAGTTAGAATTAACATAGCAGATTCAACCCTTTGTTCAACCGTTTTTAACTCATTTGTTGCTTGGTCTATTCGCCTGTCAAAATCCGCAACCCCAGCAATTTCATCAATAATTCCACGGCGAACTTTTGATGAACACATAACAATACTTGTGACGTCGTTTTGCATCATAACATTGTAACTATTTGGAGTAATATTATATTTTTCTAAAATAGAACGAATATTTGTTAGTGTATCAATTTTGTCATTCAGATAATATGTACTAGCATATCCTTGGTTGGTTTTACGAATTCTACGCATTACGGAAAGCTCATTATTTCCATCAACATCACCAAAAACGACTTTAACAGATGCTTCATTTTTATTGTTAAACGTAGTAATAAAATCAGATAAATTTTCAATACGCAAAGCAGAACCTGTTCTAAGCCCCAACGCAAACATAATACTATCAATGATATTACTTTTACCCGAACCATTTGGTCCTGAAACAGTCGTAAAACCTTTCAACAGGGGAATATCTGACTTATTTGCAAATGATTTAAAATTATCAATTTCAAGTTGTTTTATGTACATAAATCTACCCAAGTATAGTCTTTTACTATTATTGCAGGATAATAGTAAGCATGTCAAACTTGTGTAGGATTATTTACATTTTGAAATCATAATTTTATGCAAATAAGAATACACTTTGAGCAATTCTTGCAAAGGTTTTGATTAATTTAGTTTGTAGATTTTTTAGAAATAACAAGTGCATTAGATAAAGCGATACCTCCAGGTTGATGCGGGTGATTTACAATTTGACCTTTTATATACATTACAGTTGAACCGCCACCATCAAGGTTGATAGCATTTGTACAACCTAATGTCTTCATTAATTTTGCAAGTTCAACTAACGTAAGACCGACAGAACTTCCTTCCCGTCCGTCAACTGCTACTAAAACAAGATTGTTGTCTTCAGTATAGCCAATTGCGGTTCTTGGGTTTCTTCCCCCAATAGATTGAAGTTTTTGCGCGGTCATGTCTATAAATATTTGATTATCTTTTAATAAATATGGTCCTCCGCTTATAATATGCTGAACATTTTCCCACTTCGGATTGGTTTTAATTTCGACATCAACATAATCTGCACCAAAAAGTTTACCTAATTTTGATTTCGGACCAACAAGAACATAGCCATTCTCCGGAATGGAAAGGGGATTGGCAGAAGCAGCCGTAATTTTATTTCCAACAATTTGAAGTTGGACACCGTATTGTGGTGATACAGGGGCATATTTTCCCCAATCCCGAGTATAAGCTAAAATATATGAGGATAACATTCTTGGTTGATTAATATTATCAATTTTTATTTCTTGGTTATTTCCGATAATTTTTCCGTCAAGTTGTACGCGTCCAACATCGTAACCATCTTTGAAAATTCCAAGAGCAACTCTGTCATATATTGGTCCTGTGTAGATTTTTTTGTCAATCATAAGAGTTCCTAAAGGAACACCTGTTTGAGGTTTGAAAAATCCACCATTGATTGCAACAATAGAATTTGTTCGTTGTGCAATATTTCGAACCGTTCTTTTGTTTGGAAGTGTTACAGATGCAATTGCGGGTTTAACTTCATAATTTGAAGCTACTTTGTTATTCATTTCAACAACATTGATTTTAACCGGCTTGCCGTTGTAGTATTTAACCATCTTGATATGCTTAATTCCGGTATCAACGTTGTTGATTACATACCCTTTATATTTTGATTTAATTTTATTTTCAAACTTTTCTTGCCTAATTTGAGGGTTCATTTCCTCTTTAATATATTGACTCATTTCCTTTAGTGTCGGAGTTGTTACAGTACTATTAGCAATTAAATCATTTGCAAAAAGTGGAGGTATAAATATCGTGTGTGTCAGAACTAATGTTACAAAAAGCGAAAGAGTTAAGACATATTCGCAAGTCCTGAACGGTAAATGTATTTGTTTGTTTTCGAACAGTGTATCCATAATATCACCTATTGGTGTAAATTACTTCGGATACCTTTTTGTTTTTAGAGTGGGGTGGGGAATAACACTCATCAGAGACCTATGAGGGCTAATAGGGTGTTCCTACTATTATTGTAACATATTTTTACAAATACTTCAATCCTTTTGGTATCAAGGTTTTTACAAATCTAAATAGTGGTATTTATACACTATTAAATAAAATTTTTGAATTAAAAAAGACGTCAAAATAATTTTTGACGTCTTTTCAATATAGAAGTTTTTGATTATTTATTTGAGATAAATCTTTGAACAATTTTGACCAATTCCGGAGAATTATTTTTATCTAGAGACTCTTCAATTTTTACCGGAGTATTATTTAATCTAAATATATCAAAGGTTGCGTGTTTTCCATTCCTAATTATATCTAACTCTACTTGTTTACCGAATTTCGTTTCTCTAACACTATAATTTGTTTTACCAATTGTACCGGCAATAAGCCCTAAACCCTTATTTTTTCTTGTTTTAGATATATTTAAAAATACGTCATTTACAAGCTTTTCAACATCTGGAGTTTTTGAAGTGAATGTTATAGAATCTCCGGTATTTGCATCTCTATATATTGGTGTAGAATTCTTTTTACCGCAACAGTTTATTTTAAATGATTTAGAATATACAGGGGTACTTGTAATTTTTGTAATCATTGTAAATCCTTTCTCTCATTATTAAATTATTAAATGTATATTTTACACTTATTTAACGGCAAAATATTTATAGTGTCAACAAAATATTGCAATTCTTGAACTTTTATTAATTTGAGAAATTTTATAGAACAAAAATATAAATCTAATTATTCGCTTCTTCATACATTTTTGCATATTGAGGGTTTACAGCAAGCCATTTGAATGTTTGAGCTTCAACTTCAGGAATATCAATTACAAAAGTTCCTCCATAACGCCCTCTTGAAAATACAAGATAACCCTCTTTTGCCAAATTATGAAATGCCTTTCTTATTGTATTTGGGCTTAAATCCAACGATTTTGATAATTCCATAATAGATGGCAGTTTATCTCCGATTTCATAATCCTGTGCAATCATTCGCTTTATATGATTTTGTGTCTTTTCATAATGATAAAATGCGGTATCTTGAGCTGAAGCAAAAATAGATGTTTCCGGCTTTTGAGAACAGTTTCCACTTTGAGGAAGTCTAATTACTGATGTTCCGTAACGACCTCTTCTTGCAAGTAATATTCCCCTATCTATTAAAACTTTCAATGCATCGTGAACGGTTTTAATACTTGCTTTTAAACCTTTTGATAACACAGAGTGAGATGGAATTTTATCTCCAACCTTTAAATTTTTAGAAATATATGCTTCTAAATCTTTAACAACCATATCAACTAAAGTTTCAGAATTTTGTTTCGGCGCAGAATTTTTAACATCAAAATCCAAACTTTCCAAAACCCAACCATATTCGTTAGAATTTTTAAACTTATGTCTGATAATTTTTTGAGTTGCCAAATATTCAAGAGCAAGCCTTGTTGTGTTAGCTGAAAAACCGATAATCGTTGCAATTGTACGTGAAGATGGTAATTGAGAACCAATTTTAAAACCATCTGTCAAAATATAACGTTTAATTTCGTCAACCGCAAGTTCTCTTTTTGAAGTTAATTTTCGAATAGTAGAAGTTTTATTTTCGGCATTTTTTACCAATGTTCCAATACATTGTTTTGATTCAACATATCCCAAATCTTCAATATATCGGAAGGAATTTTGCATTGTTCCTATACTTACCCCCAAAAGATACGCAAATTCTGCCTTAGATGGCAATATATTATTAATAGAAATTTTTCCACAGGCTAAATCATGCTCAATCCATAACATTAACCACTTTGCAATAACAACAGATTTAGATTCAAAAATATTCTTTAAATCAGGTAAGTCCATATCTATGCTTGAAATATCAATCTTTGTTAAAGATGATTTTTGCGGAAAAATATATTCATTTTCTTTTGAGTTCATAATTTCTACCTACTTTCACGTTCTAATAATATACTATGTGTAAAAAAACATCAAGATATTTTTTGCTATTATATTTACTTATATTACAAAGACTTAATTAAAATTGACTTGAAATGCTTTGTGATGAATACTTATATTGTTATGGTTAAACAAAAATACCTCGCATTAGTTGATTGTGATTCTTTTTTCGTATCATGCGAACAAAAGAGAAATACGAATTTGAAAGGACAACCGGTTTGTGTCCTTTCGAACAACGATGGTTGTGTTATTTCTCGCTCTAAAGAAGCTAAAAAAATTGGGATTAAAATGGGTGAACCATTTTTTATGGCAAAAAAGGACCACCCAAAAGCTATTTATATAACAGCCGACCACGAATACTATAAAGAAGTATCAAACCACATTATGTCAATATTAAAAAATTTTAGCCCATTTGTTCAAATATACTCAATTGATGAGGCTTTCATTGACTTGACAGGACTAACAAGACTTTACAAACGAAATTACTATAAACTGGCGAAACATTTACGGTCTAAAATTCTTGAAGAAGTTGATATTCCGGTATCAATAGGAGTTAGTTCAACTAAAACACTCTCAAAATTGGCCTCTGATAAAGCAAAAAATATCAGTGACGGAATTTACTTAATTGGCAAACAAAAAATCAAAAAAGAACTTCGACATACCAATATTGAAGAAATTTGGGGTATTGGGAGAAGATTAACAAAAAATTTAAAAAGACACGGAGTTCTAACAGCAGAAGAATTAGTTGAAAAAACAGACAAATGGCTTGATTCTAAAATCGGGATTCACGGCATTGAAATGCGCCATGAACTTTTGGGAGAAATGGTTTCTACGGTTACAAATGAAGTTAAAGCTCCAAAATCTATTCAAAATACACGAGCTTTTGGAATGTTTACAAATGACTTTAATTTTATAAAAAACGAATTAAACAAACATATCCACACTTCATGCAGAAAACTTCGTAAATATGAAACTAAATGTTTACAGATAGGGGTAATGCTTAGAACGAAAGATTTCAGAGTTTTTTATACAAAACAAGACCTTATCACACCAACAGATTTTGAACTTGAGATTTCAAATCTTGCAATTAATCTTTTAAAAGAAATTTATAATCCCAATATTTTATATCGAAGTACCGGTGTTATTTTAGATAAAATTGGCGAACAAGGCACTGAACAACTTTCATTATATTCAGATAACACAATTGAAACCAAAAAGAAAAATCTTGCAAAATGTTTTGATAAACTGGAATCAAAATTTGGCAAAAATATTGTACAAACAGGATTTACGATAAGAAATAATAATCCAAAGACATAAAGCTTAACAAAGTAGCAAATTTTATTTTCTCGGGTTTTAAATCAGTATCAAAGGAGTTGTTATGCCATTAAATACAGATTCAATACCAGTAGATAGATTTAAATCAATTAGAACGAGAGCAGAAAGAGTCATTACCGCTCTTGATACTCCTCTTAGTCCGGATGAAGACAGTACAAAATATTTAGCCGAACATCTTAGAGATTGCTTAAAACACCCAACAACAGGATTGATGGCATATAATGATGCATTCATTAGCAGAGGTCAAAATTATCCGGGATATTATAGAAGAAATTTAGAAGCGGTTAAAAAATTTCCGAATATTAAAAATTTAATGAACGCTCTTAATGACAAATTAAAAGAGCTTTACCCAAAAACAAGAAAAGCTAGAGATTTCATTATTGAGACAAATAGAATTCGTTTTGATGTAACAGAAGAAGCAAAACACAATTTTAGAAGATTATTCTTTAAAACTACAGGATTCTAAATGGCATTAAAAACACATTGTTTTGATATAAATACACTCAGAAAAGAGGCTTACCTCACCAAAATGGCATTATCATCTTCAAGGCTAAAAGCAAGTCGTGAGCATATTGCTAACTATATGGCCGGAAGTATTATCAATCCTACAAGAGGAATGCTTGCATATCAAGAAAATATAAACGTAACAAAAACAAATAATCCTATTAGCTATAATAAAAATATAAATTCTGTGATTAAAATAAAAGACATTCAAAAATTATTCAAAATGTTTGCAATAAGAGTTAATAAGTTATACCCTAAAACAATGGAAGCAAGAAAATTTATTGTTGAATCTGAGCGAGTAACATTTGACAACGTTTCAAAAATAAAACACGATACAAGAAGAACAATATTTAAAATATTTGGAATCTAAAGGATAAAAAAATGAGAATTACAAAAATAAATCCAAACTTCACAGCAGAACAATCAAATAAAAAGAATAAAACCGATTATCTAAGTTTGTTTCATGAAAAAACGAGAAATTCCGCAGATATGACAGACACAATTGTTGTACCAAGAACGATATTTAAGGGGTACTTAGGAATTATGACAGGAACAACATTAGTAACCCTTGGTTCTATTGCTAACAAGCACCCAAAACTTGGAAAAACTTTAACAACAGCAGGATTATTAACATCACTATACGGAACTTGGGCTTTTGTAAGACCATTCATTATCAGAGATAGCAAAGGTGTCGAAACCTCTAAAAAATAGAGATTTTAGAGAATATTCAAGTTGACAATACTCCTCAATTATACCATAATACCAACAGAAGAGATTATTTTTAGAAAGGTATGAATAGAATGGGAAAGATAATTTTGACAGGTGACCGTCCAACAGGAAGACTACATGTCGGACACTATGTAGGTTCATTGAGAAGACGTGTAGAACTTCAAAATCAAGGGAGTTTTGACAAAATATATATCATGATTGCAGATGCTCAAGCCTTGACTGACAATGCGGAGCACCCGGAAAAAGTCAGAGATAATATTATAGAAGTTGCTCTTGATTATCTTGCTTGCGGTCTCGACCCAACAAAATCGACAATCTTTATTCAATCTATGATACCGGAATTAACCGAATTAACTTTCTACTATATGAATTTGGTTACAGTTTCAAGATTGCAAAGAAATCCAACCGTCAAAACAGAAATCAAAATGAGAAACTTTGAAACAAGTATTCCTGTAGGATTTTTCGCATATCCAATCAGCCAAGCTGCAGATATTACGGCTTTTAAAGCAACAAGTGTTCCGGTTGGAGAGGATCAAAAGCCAATGATTGAACAATGTAGAGAAATCGTTCATAAATTTAACAATGTTTATGGTGAGACCCTTGTTGAACCGAATATTATTCTACCGGAAAACAGTGCTTGTTTAAGACTTCCCGGAATTGACGGAAAAGCGAAAATGAGCAAATCTCTCGGTAACTGCATTTATTTGTCTGATGACTCGGAAGCTATCAAAAAGAAAATTATGTCTATGTTCACGGATCCTAACCACTTGAGAGTGGAAGATCCTGGCGAAACAGAAAATAATCCGGTATTTATTTATCTTGATGCTTTTAGTAAACCGGAGCACTTCAAAGAATTCTTACCGGATTATGCAAACCTTGACGAGTTAAAAGCTCATTATCAAAGAGGGGGACTTGGAGATGTTAAGGTTAAAAAATTCTTAAATAATGTAATTCAAACAGAATTAGCTCCAATTCGAGAAAGAAGAAAAGAATGGGAAAAGAAAATTCCTGATGTTTACGAAATTCTTAAACAAGGAAGTATCATTGCAAAACAAGCTGCAGCAGAAACACTCCACGATGTTAGAAAAGCAATGAAAATAAACTATTTTGAATAATTTAGAAAAAGCCTTGCATATAAAAGCAAGGCTTTTTTATTAGCCAAACGGCGAAGTGTTTTATTTAGATAAATTTAGTAAAATCACTAGAATGAAGTATGAAATAATTTTTTTAGTAATTTTAATATTAGCACTTCCCGTACAAGCCAAACATTTACACTTAGAAAAAGAATACCAAACTTGTTGGTGTAATGCACATAATGGAATTATGGAATACAAACTTTCTGATTACACCAGAGTTGATTGCCTAACTTCAACTCATGCGATAGAATTTGACTTCGCACCAAAAGTATATGAAAGCATTGGACAAGCGCTTTATTATGGACTAGAAACCTGTAAAAAAGCCGGAGTTGTACTAATTTTAGAAAATTCTCAATCAGAACAAAAATATGTAAAACGACTTGAAAAAGTCGCGAAACAATATAACATCGACTATTGGCTTATGTACCCAAGTGATTTAGAATAGGATTAAATCATCTTTTTTAGTTCACCAACAGGCAATGGAGCTGTTATGCCTATTTGAGGAGGAATAATTCCTTTTGCATATACATTATATATGTTTTTCATATTTTGACTATAGTATTTTTCAACAAATTTTTGAAAATTTCTAGCACCTGTTTCAACAACTTGTGCCCTGTATTTTTCATAATCTTTTGAGGCTGAAATAGAATTTAAAAATTCATTTCTGTAAATCTCTGCAGCCTCTTTTCTTGCACCTTTCAAAAGTCCTTGTTCTAACAATTCAACCTCAGAATGTTGCCATGCATGAAAGAGTTCATGCGAAACTTCACTAGCAAACTGTTTTCGTCCATTAACGATGGGAACATCAACATTTATAGTTACAGTTTTAATTTTATCTTGATATTTTGCATAATTATTTAGCCCGCCTTTTACATATCCACGATGAGCCGGTTTTACCAATATTCCTTTATTATTTAACCCCATTTCGCTTTTTAAAGTTTTAATAATTTCACGTTTATAATTCACATCATCAAATGTAGCAAAACGATAAAACATATCAGGTACAATTTTCATTTTTCTTCCATTTGCCTTAAAAACATTTGTCTTTTGTGAAATAATATCCTCATTAGGAGTTTTCTCTACCTTTGAAACAACCCCCATAGGCTTTTTGCCTTTAGAAAATCTAGCAACAATACTTTTTTCGATTTTATTTCCGTTTTGATTTAATTTCTGAGAAAACATTGATTTTGTAACATCAGTATTATTCCCATTTTGAATAGTAGAAATAATTTCTCGTGTATATGCACCATCAGATTTTCTAGTTATAATTTCTCGATATGGTACAGATTCCCCATTTTTAAATGTATAAGTTTTATAAATATATCTTCTATCTTTTGTAAACCCTGTCGTATTATTAACCAAAAGTTTTCGGACAACTTGCGACTTTTCATTTCTAAATTCAGTGAAAATACAATTTTCCCCATTTTTATTAATAAATTTAGTAATATCTTCCGTAAAAAAACTAAGACCTCTTTTTAGTCCAGTTGTTTTCGACAAAAGAACAGACTTAAGTGCAATGTTCCCTATGCTCATAAATAATTTATCCCCTGAATATTTCTATATTTATATAAAAACATTGAAAGAGTTAAAATTGCCTAACATAAAAAGAATTGAAATAAAAAAATAACAAATTAAACAGTCAAATCGCAAAATATGGTAGATTTTGGATTTTTGCTTGTACCATATTCTCGACATATTTGAGGTCTATTTTCATAGATATTACATCTATAATCACTTCTTAAAAACGGGCATTTATTCTTTAACAAATTAAACAATGTCGTTATTGGAATAATTTGTTTACCACCTTGCGATGGGATATTTCCCATTTCGACTGTTTTTATAACAGGGTTAACAACTTTATCACTATATTTAGACAAATAGGACTCGGGAATTGGTGCATTCATACAACAATTTGCATGACATTTGAAAATATCACAACGAGGTCTGCCATTGAACGCTACTACATTATTTTGATAATTATAACTACTAATATTTAACATTTTTATAACTTTTCCTTTTACTCATTCTCAATATAAGTAAAGCCTAAACAGAAAAAATTTTGCTATTTTCCAATCTCAAAATTTTTGTGTAAACTAACACATGGTTTGATTATTTGTAACACATAGTTTGAGTATTTTAGGCACTTAACAAATATTATTCTTCGGAATTAAAAAGATTATAAATAAGAAAAATCAAACCAGCCAAATAATTATTTTTATCTTATTTGTTTAAACTCCTACTTTCTGCTATTAAAAATTTTTATTAATTATTATTTACATTTAATTTAATTCAACTCTAAAACATTGTACAATATTGTATATGGCATATAAATTACAAGATTATACAGAATTATTAAATGATAGAGATCTCGAAAAATCAATATGGGCAAATAAAGTTTGTATATTTCTTGGGGCTGGGGTTGCTCGAAATATAGGAATGCCTGATTGGCAAGGTTTAGCATCTAATATAACACAATTTTGTCTTAAACATAATATATTAAACCATTCCCAAACACTCATTTTACAAAATTTTACTGATCCTCTCAAAATAATATCATACTGCATTCAAGAAACAGAAGAGAAAAAACAGCAAGTCTCTTTAAATCAGCATCTACAAAAATTATTTATTGATGACCCTTTTGAGCATTATAGAAAATCCAATAATAATGTATATAAATTATTATTAGAACTTTACCAATCTGAAAAAGTTTTAATTGTTCAAACAAACTATGATCATGTTATAGAAGAAGTCGTAAATAACTCAGATTCAAATCGAAAATTACAGCCATATGTTCCTTTTTTAGATGAATCTCAATTAGAATTAACAAATAATTTGATTGTCTATTTACATGGAAAATTTGAAAAAGACTATAATAATATTATACTAACAAAACAAAAATATAATGAGGTATATGTTTTAAAGAAATCCAAGGTAAAACAAGAAAAATTCTTTAATGATTTACTTAAAGAATATACAATTATTATGTTAGGCTATTCATTACAAGATAATGAAATTGTTCAATTAATTGCAAACAGAGAATGCCCAATAGATTTCAAATCTGTAAATATTATTATAGATAATTGCAAGGCAAAGCTTATTTCAAATGAAATTGATGCTCGATTTTGGGAAAGTTCCTGTAACCAAAACTTGAACATCTATACATATGACACTGAAATTGGAGGTTTTAATCAATTTTATAATGTTGTAGAAGCTCTAAAAAATAAAATATGTAAAAAAGCGGATGAATCTATTTTAAGTGCCCTTGACGATGCTAATATTGAGGATATTCCAGAATGAAATTTAAAGAACTTTGTGAAAGATTAAATAATAACATTGAAGAAAAAAAATTATATTTCGAAAATTTGAATTCGGAAACCTTGCTTAAACCTTTATTTAATGAAGGAATACTAACCTTTGATAATTTGGCAGGGGGATATGTATTATCTTACATTGGACGTTTATTATTAAAAAATGAAGAATTAAAACCTCTCATAATTGAAATTATCAACACCGAGTTAAGCAAACAAAATCTTAATTTAAGTTATGGAAATTATGATTGTTTAATAAAGTTCATTACTAAATATTTTGGAATTGATGAAATTGAAAATAAAATAAACTATACGACTCTTCTTTCTATGGAAAATGCTCCTGATTTATGCAAAGAATTTTTAAATAATGATATATCAAAAACAAAAAAAATCTATAAAGACTGCATAAAAACACTTATACAACATAAACCGTATGATAAACATTGTAAACGAAAGGATTTAGTACATTCCAAATATGATTTTGGAATGTATGATATAAAACAAGTTTTCAAAGAACCTCCATATAAAGAAAATTTATCACTTATCCTACAAAAAAAAGAAATTTTTGAATTATTACTAAATGAATATAAGAGTATTTATTTAGAATTTCAAAAAAATGATTTAGAGCTTTTACAACGACAATGTATTGATACTTCAATTACTGATGATGAACATTTTTCAGACTTTGATGTAAGAAATATTATTTTAGATTATTTATCTATTTACATAGATAGCAACAATGATAATCAAACAATTAAACAATTATTAAAATCGGATATTTTAATGTTAAATAAATTGGGTTTATATGGGATTTCTCAAAATATAGAAGAAAATAAAGAAAATTTCATTACTTTTTTCAACAACTTAAATTCTGATAAACAATTATTATATTGTACATATGAAATAATGACAATACTTGAAAATATAGATGAAGATATTGCGAAAAAGATTTATAACAAATTTGATAAATTTAGTAATCATACAAAGTATAGATTATTACACGCTATCAAGACTTGTGAATCATTAAAAAAAGGGAATGAACCTCAAGGATATCTTAAGAAACTTAAAGATGAATTTGATTTCCTTAAAGCTCAATATGGGAATGAGGAGATTCCTAGCCCTAAATTATTGTTCAAATTTGAAATAAGTCAACCGAAATTAGTCTCTCCTATTTCTGAAAAAGCATTTGAGCAAAAAAGTATCAATGAACAAATTGATTACATAAATAAATATATAGAACCTGAACACAACTTTTTCACTAAAAAAAACAATTCTTACGAATCAGAGTCCGAACTTAAAGAAGTTTTTAAAAAGGCTATGTCAAAAAATATAAATGGTTATTTGTTAAATGACGATTTGTTACTCCTTAAAAAGGATAATTTTATGTCTACTGTGTTTGAAGTTATCAGTGAAGCAATAGAAAATAACAATGATATTCCTCTAAATAAAGTCATTACATTATTAGGTACTTATAAATCAGAAAAATATAAGGAACTTTTTCATTATTACAGATGTCGATTAATTTCCTCAATGATTGATTCAAACAAAATCAATGACCTCATCCCAATAATTAAGATCTTGAAAAATTTTATCATTGAAGCTAAAGAAGATGAAATACAGAAACATCAAGAATTAGTCTATACAGATTCTTATTCTTCAATTGGGAAATATTTAAAATTATACCTTATTATCTTAGCAAAAGACAATAGTTTGTATAAAGAAGAGTATTATCAATTTCTGAAAGACAATTTTGGGGAAATTGATAACCTTCATAACGAATTATTTTATTATAACTGGGGGAAATATTACTCTTGGTTAAAGCAAATTAGCGATTATAATATTTCTAACATAAGTAATAAGAATTTAAAAAAAGCATTACTTGAAGGTTTCTTAAATAATAATTCTAATAATATAAATGTTTTTTATGAACTAAAAGAAGATTTGTTAGAATATTTTGAAGAAACGCAATGCTCATATGCACGAAAAAATTTAATGTTTGATTTAATATACATTAAATTTGTAGAAAATAACAATAAAGTATTTAATTTGTTTAAATCTAAATTTACAGAAATAGATAATAAAGATTTTCTATGGAATACTTTATATCCAGCAAGAAGTAATAAATATAATTCAACTTTTGTTTTGGATTATCTTGAGAAAGAGGTTCAAAAAACTACAATCCCTCAGATATTATTACTTGTGTATAACGAATATCTAGACAAGGATACTTTAAAAAGTAATATAGAAAATTTAAAAACTTTATTTTTACGTTATAAAAACAAAAATAAAACTATAAAAGAAGAAATGGGTTTAAACAATTTTTTAGAAATTTTTATCAAATATATAGATTTTATATTTGAAGAAAGATATTGTAATAAGCTATTGAATTTTTTAAATGCTTTAATTCCTGTTTTTGATGAATATAATTATAGAGATCAAACTAATGCAAAATACTTATTAATAGCAATAAAAAAATATTATGAAATTAGTAAAGATGTTGATAATTGTAGAGTATTACTTAACGTTGCGCGCCAAACAACAAATTTAATTCCATATTCGAAAATGTTTGTTGATTTTGGAAATGAACATGGTATATTCTAAAAAGAATTTACAAAATATCTAGAAAGATTATAAATTATAAGCTTTTACTAACTTTAACTGGCATACATCTGCTTCTAAGATATTTTTTTTATTTTCAATACATTGTTCATTATTAAAAAACAGTACATAACATGTTCCATTTTTATTTTTTGAGCTATTATATTTTATTCCATCAAGTTTTTGTACTAGTTTAAAATATTCCGCAAAAATTTGAGTAGGAACATATTCAATTTCATGCAATTCTGAAATTGGTCGAGTTAATTCTTTATTTAAAGCTTGAAAAAATAATATTGCTTCTCGTTCTGAATATTTATCTATATCAAAAATACTTGGAATTTGAATATTATTAATTGCAGTTAAATCTAAATATTTTAGAGTATGCACATTCTGAAATTCACCAACAACTATTGAGCCATTAGAATCATCAGAAAGGACTTCTTCTTTTGATGTTTCAATATTATCGGAAGCATAAAAACAAGAAATTCCTCGAGCACTCATTCTATCTGCTTTAGCCAATTTACTAGGAGGAGCTCCAAGATTTGCACCGTCTAAAACAACTGTATCTTTATCTGAAAAAATACGAACTCTATAAAAGACCGAATTTTTAGGCATTTCTTTAACAATTTTAAGTTCTTTTGCCTGTTGACCAATTATATATAGAATATCTAAAGGAGTGTATTTTTCACAGTGCTGATTATTTTCTTCTTGTATAAAGAAATATCTATTTTTATATTTAACTAAATCTGAAAAAGATTGCCAAGAGTATTCACATATCTCTCTTTCGGTCATTCCATAGGGATCTCTTTCACACCAACATTTATCATAGCCGATAGCTTCTGTAATATCATCTATAATTTGTTGATTAAAAGAAATACCTTCCGAAAAATGACTTATAACTGATACAGAATCATAAGTAGTTCCTTGATAGCCACCTTCTCTGCTATCCCACCCCAGATATTCTACGGCATATCCATAATATTTTTGAATAGAATTCATTAATACATACATTAAATCCGTCATTAAAACAACTGAATGTATTTTACCACAATAATCGCATTTTCCTCTTTCTGTTGTATTTTCATCAATCCATTGTTTTAAATAATTATCTTCTACACATTCCGAACATACATATTTATCAATATCCGAAAAACCTCTTGCTTCTATTTCCATTGCTTGCTCTTTCCAATAGCCCATAAAGCACCTAAGAATGAGGTCTTTCTGTAGGAGTCTCAGAAGGTTCATCATTAGAACCTCCACGTTCAGTAATCCAACGGCCATCATGCACATTGATTTTCCTAATTTCCTGTTCTTTCCCATTTTGTGCTTCATAGCCATTTCTTTGGGAACCTAAATTATTTTTGTTTTGATTTTCGTTTTCCATTAATTTTCTCCTTATTTTCTTGATATCTATTATAATGTTTACTTTTTGGAACCTTAAAAAATTCTATGGTAAGATCATTTGGACTGCGAGTTAGGTAAAGAGCTGGAATACGATAAAGTTCTGTATCTTTCATATTATATACAATAACATCTCTTAGAAACAATTCATTTTCTTTAAAATTTTCAGAGAATTTGGCTACCCAACCCTCAAATTTTTGTTTTAACTTCAAATCTGTGATTAAAACCCAATGATAATTAGAATCAGGGGTATCAAAAATTTCACTCCAAACATCAATTCTTTCAAATTTTTTTATAAAGCAAACTTGTTTATATATTTTTAAACATGTTGCGAAATGTTTATTTATCAATGCTTGTTTTTCTAGATACCTATTTATATTATATAAAACTTTTTTATTAACAAAAAAGGAATAAATCACAACTGTAATGATAGCAACTAATGTAACATTGAATACTTCCATATAATTGAATTCACTACTCTTGGAAAAAATATCAGATAAAAAAGATATTTTAGAATCAACTCCAACAAAAATTTTTAAAATTACTGCGTATAAAGCATAAGACATTAATGCAAAAATAAATGAATATATAACAAAAAAATTAAAATCTTTTTTAGGTCTAAAGGTAATCTTATGAAGAATAACATAGTATATTACACCAGGGAAAAATAAAAACAATAGTTTCAGTGTCAATTCTGTTAAATTCCCCATATCATAAACCTTTCTTTAATTTTTATAACTTTTTGTACTTCTTATTTTAAGCCCTTTATTCACCAATTGACTATTAGCCACATGGAGAATAATTACACCATGTAATTTTTTCCTGCAATATAAGCAACTGCTGCTCTAGTTTTTACTCCAAATTTTCTTAATATTGCCGCAACATGTGCTTTGGCTGTATGAGTAGAAACTTCTAATAAATCCGCTATTTCTGGATTATCGTAACCTCTACAGATATACCACAACACTTGGAATTCTCTTGGAGTTAAAGAAGTTTGTATTCTCTTATACTCCTGATTATTTTCAAGTTGTTCAATATATTGATTAAAAACAAACAATTCACTTGGTTCTATTTTTAATATTTGGATTATATGAGCTATTACACTCTCAGGAGGAAATGTTACTCCTTTTTCGTATTTATCTAAATCCTCTAACGGAATTCCTAAATATTGTGCAAATTCGCTTTTTGCTATCTTCTGACCTTTTCTCAATTCTTGTAATTTCAAACCAAATGATTTATTTAACATTTGAGATTTTCTTTCCATATTTTTCACCTTATTCACAATTAAATTATTTTTAACTGAGATAAAATTTCATCTATTATTTTTTTAGGAGATAATCCATAAAAATCTAATAACTCACTTGCAGTTCCACTTTGTCCGAATACATCATTTACACCAATTCGTTTTAGGTGAATATTTTTGTCACTTTCTGCAATCAATTCTGCAACCATACTACCTAAACCTCCAATAATTGAATGATTTTCAACCGTAACAACATAATTAGAAGTTATCATTTCAATTAGACTTGAAGGTGTTGGCTTTACAACAGGACAATGAATTAGTTGAACATTTACACCTTTACTATGCAAAGCTTCTTCTGCCAATAGTGTTTCTTTTAAAGTTTCTCCGTTGGTAATTATTGTTATATCAGTACCTTTTGTTATTACTTTTGGTTGCAAATCAAAACGATATGAAGCATCAAAAATATCAGGTAAATTTGTTCTCGGAATTCTTATATACATCGGCCCCTTGTGAGTTGCTGCATACTTAATCACCTCTTGAGTTTCTTTATAATCTGCAGGAACGATTACTGTCATATTTGGTAAATTTCGCATTAAGGCTACATCTTCCAATGCCTGATGACTTGCACCATCTTCGCCAACAGTAACACCACCATGTGTTGCAACTATTTTTACATTGAACTTTGGATAACATACAGAGTTTCTTATTTGATCATATGTTCTTCCTGTTGCAAACATTGCAAATGTAGAAACAAACGGAATTTTACCTTGTGATGCTAACCCAGCAGCTGTTGCAATCATATCTTGTTCCGCTATTCCGCAATTAAAAAATCTGTTTGGGAATTGCGTTGCGAACAACTTTGTTTGCGTTGAAGATGACAAATCCGCATCTAATACAACAATATTTTTCTTATCCATACCAACTTCTACTAAAGTTTCTCCGTATGCTTTTCTAAGAGATTTATTTTCTGTACCTAATACTACACTCATTATTTACACCTCTAATTCTTTCAATGCCAGTCTTAACTCTTCATCATTTGGAGCTTTTCCATGCCAAGAAGGATTGTTTTCCATAAAGGAAACACCTCTGCCTTTTACGGTATTTGCAATTATTGCAGTAGGTTTATCAGAATTTTTTGCTTTCAAATAAGCAGATATTATTTGAGTAGAATTATGCCCGTCAATTTCTATTACGCTCCAATTAAAACTCGCAATTTTATTTTTCAAATTATCTAAAGCTTTAATATCTTCGGTATTTCCGTCTATTTGAAGTCTGTTTCTGTCAATAATAGCAACAACATTATTTAACTTGTGAGTATCAGCATTCATAAAAGCTTCCCAACAGGACCCTTCTTGTAATTCCCCGTCACCCAACAAACAATAGACTTTTGCCGGATTATTATCCAACTTCAAAGATAGAGCAATACCGCAAGCCATTGATAAACCTTGCCCAAGAGAACCTGTTGGAACTTCAACACAGTCTAAATACAGATTAGATGGGTGACCTTGTAAACGTGAACCCAATTTTCGAAATGTCATCAACTCATCTTTGGGGATAAATCCATATTCTGCAAGTACGGCATAATAAACAGGAGATGCATGCCCTTTTGATAACACAAATCTATCTCTGTTTTCATTTTTTGGATTTTTAGAATCTTTTTTCATTATTTCAAACAATGTAACCAATAATTCAACAGATGATAAACTTCCGCCAATGTGTCCTGATTTCGCATTATGAACCATTTTTAGAATATTACGTCTGATTCTATTACTCATTTCTTCTCTATTACCCACTATATTTCAACCTCCTGTTTTTTAAACTGCATTTCATAAAGTGTTTTATATGCACCGTTATCTATTTTTAAAAGTTCTTCATGTGTGCCCATTTCAACAATATTTCCTTCATTGATTACAACTATTTTATTTGCATTCTGAATTGTTGAAAGACGGTGTGCTATTACAAATACAGTTTTATCTTGCATTAAGTTATCTATTGCTTTTTGTACAACAGCTTCTGCTTTGTTATCCAATGCACTTGTTGCTTCGTCTAAAATCAATATTGGTGCGTTTTTCAAAAATGCTCTTGCAATTGCAACTCTCTGTTTTTGACCTCCAGATAACAAAACGCCTCTTTCTCCAATAACAGTATTTAAGCCTTCTTTCAATGTTGAAATAAAATCTTCAAGATATGCCATTTTTACTGCTTGTTTTATTTGTTCATCAGTTGCATTTTCATTTCCTAGTAAAATATTTTCTCTAATTGTTCCAGAAAATAAAAAGTTATCTTGAAAAACTACTGCAATATTCTGTCTTAATGATTCTAACGAATATTTTCTAATATCTATATCGTCTATTGTTATAGAACCGGATTTGACATCATAAAAACGAGGTAACAAATTTACTATTGTAGTTTTTCCGCCTCCGGAATTTCCTACAAAAGCAATTGTTTCTCCACATTTAATATCTAAGTTTATATTTTTTAGAACTGGGACATTTTCTACATATTCAAAATTTACATCTTTAAATTGAATAGTATTATGTTCTCTTCCTAATGTTATTGGATTTTCACAATCTCTAATTTCTGGGACAGAATCTAAGACTTCAAAGATTTTTTCTATTGAGAAGAATGAAAACTGTACTGCATTTAAGTTATTACCAATATTTTTTACCGGAGTATAAAGTAAAATTAATGCAGTGATAAATGATACAAAATTACCACTTGTAATTTGATTTGACATAATCAAATGTGAACCATAACCAATTGCTGCGGCAATACCAACTGACACAATTACGTGCATCATTGGTGACAACCATTGTGTTTTTTGCACCATTTTGATTCTTAGTGTGAATATGTTTTTAAGAATTTCATGGAATTTATTTGTTTCATGCCCTTGCAAATTATAAGAAGTAATTGTTTTATTACCTGCAAAAACTTCATTATATTCTGTAATAATTGATGCATCAGCAAAAACTGTTTTTTCCATAACTGATTTAATACGTTTTTGAAGTTTTGCCACAGGAGCAAAAGCACAACCTAATACAACAACAGCAATTAGTGCTAATTGCCAAGAGTTATAAAACAAAACGCATACCAATGAAATAGATGAGAAAATCCTCTGGGTAAATACGCTCAAATTATCTAGTAATCCATTACATGCAATATCTGCTTGGTTATTAAATTGAAATACTACATCTCCAGAATTTCTTTTATCATAAAAAGATGTTGGCAACGTCAAAAGTTTTTTAAACATATCAAATTTTAAGCCATTAGTAATTCTTCCTCCAACCCAAGTAGAAAGATATGAAGACAAATACTTCAAACCTCCTTGAATTGATGTAAATGCAACAATCCCTAGTGGAATGTACCACGGAGAAGCTATTGATTTTTCTACCATAACTAAATCCATATAGGGTTTTAGGGCTAATGCAATTACTGCATCTAATGAACCTATCGGAATACATATAAGCATTGAACACAATGCCCTAAACCATACGGGTTTTACATACGGCCACATTCGACTGTAATTCAAATATACTCTATTACTTTTTAACTTATCCAATAATTTATTTGTCATTATTTTTTCTCCAAGCTCTATATCTAATAAAATCTATCAAACATGTAATTAGTGATATTGGAATACCTATAAAGAGTTGTTCAATCTTTCTATAAAAAGGCAAATCATCACTAAATAATCTGTAAAAATGTTTGTAAACTCTCAGGATTGAATATTCCATTTCTTCATTGCCCGAACAAATATCATTACAAGTTAGTCTGTAAGACAAATCACAATATTTTTTATACTCTTTTTCAAATTTATTAAAATTGTACAAACCTAAATATTGATTTCCTGAACATTTTTCATTTTTACTAAATGGATATTTTGGAAGATATATTCCTGATTGTTTATATTCCAAAATAATGAAATTATTTATAATACATTTTCTAGATTTTTCTATAATTTCATCATTCAAATCTGCAGCATCTTCCATTTTTATATCTTTAAATTTTTTTGCAAAACAACAATATGTAAAATATTGTTCTGGCGAAAAACGATGTTTGGCTTTTCCATAAGGATTATTCTTATTTATATTTTTTTCATCTGAAAAATATTGTGTAAAATAAGGTTCTTCTACAATTTCCGTATCTAGAAAGAATGTTTTAATATCTTCATTCAAGCCAAAGAACCACCAATCAGAAATATGAAAAGGTGTTTCCATCCAAGTATGTTTTCCCAAATCTATTTTTATTCGGCTAAATAGGGTTGGCACAATTATTTTATGTTTAAACAATAAATATTCATTTGAACGGCATTGGTATTTATTCCAAAAATCAAGGAAATTTGCATTTGTAAGAACTAAGTCAGTCCTAAGTTTTAAAATGTATTTACGGTTTGCAAGTTTAAGACCTTCTTTGGTTGTCTCCAACTGCCTGTTCATATTGTTATAAATTTGCTTTTTGTGCCTGACACAAAGTAATGTTGCACCTGGATCGTCACAAAGCACTAATTTATCATAATCAAGTTGTGAAATGTCCTCATTTTTCCATGTTGATAATATAATCTCAGCATTAGGTAAAAATTGACGAATACTTTTAATACATTTTGATGTTATTTCTCCTCTTATTTGACCTTGAACAACAACAGAAATATCCTTGCTATTTATCATTTTTATTTCTCCCTTTTAATAACTGGGAAACACACACGAATAAGTAAAAAAGAACAGAAAATATCTCACCAATCCAAGTATATATTTTACTAAATGGTGTAATTAATTTATCAAAGTGTTTTTTTAATTTAGCATAACTACTTGATAGATTTTTACTTACAACATAAGTATTATCACAGTATTCTTTATAACGTTTTTGGAACAATTCATAAGTAATCAATCCTTGAATTGAAGATTTTATTCTTTCTGCTCCAAAGTGTTTTTTTGAATATATTCCAGATTCTTCATAACCTAAAAAAACAAAGTTGTTATAAAGTATATTTTTAGAAAGTTCTATGTTTTGAGGATTCCAATCACTCCAATCTTCAAATTGTAAATCAGGATAATATTTCTTTACCCAATTTACACAAAAGTATTGCTCTGGTGAAAAACGCCATAATTGAGTTATATAAGGACATCTTGTCGGATATTTAAAATTCCAAAAAGATGCTTCTGTCTCTGTTTGTAACTGAGAATTTATAAAATACTCAGTCAAATCCTTTGCCAACCCGAAAAACCAAAAATCTGAGGGGTGGAAAGGTGTAGGAAATCCAGTTCCGCTTTGACAAGAATTTTCTCGCGAATAAATAGAACTACATATAACTCTATGATTGAAAACTGCATATTTACTGTTTCTGCTTTCAAATAAATCCCAATATGATAAAAATTTTGAATTTGTCAAAATTAAATCAGTTCGCAATTTTAATATGTATTTACGATTTACTTTCTTTATTCCATTCAAAGTAGAAACAAGTTGTCGATTAAAATTATTCATAGAATGATGAGGAGCATTGTAGATTGCAAAATCATGTTTATATCCTCCCGGATCTTGATTTAAAACCAAAATATCATAATCCAATCCTTCAACATCACTATTTTCCCAGGTAGACAAAATTATTTCAGCTTCCGGCAAGAATTTTCGAATACTCTTTAAACTTTTTGGTGTGATTTTTTTATCCAGTGCCCCTTGAATAACAACGGATATTTCTTTTGAACTAATCATACATCTCCTCTAAATTTTTTACGTTGTGCTTTCCCTAAAATAAAGCAAGCCATAATTCTTCTAACAAAATAAACATTAAATAAAAGCTTAATTAAATTATATAAAATAGGAATTGGAGCCCATATCCATGTAAAAATTTTTCTAAATGGTTTTAGAAAGTAGGATAAGTGCTTTTTAAATTTAGAATTCAGAACTTGGTATTCAGCAAATCCGATAGGTTTTACAGGCTCAATTACTTCTTCAACAGGTTCTTTGATATATGTTGAATCAAATTCTTTTTGATAGATATTCTCATATTTATCAAAACTAATCAATCCATATATTTTATCTGGATTTTCAAGTTCATAAGCGAATTTTTCAGAAAAAATTCCAGACTGTTTATAATCAAGAAAAATGAAGTTGTTATAAAGTATATTCTTTGATAACTCTATATTTTCTTGATTCCAATCTGTCCAATCCTCAAATTTTATGTCAAAAAATTGTTTCGCATAAAATAGTAAAAAGAATTGTTCTGGAGCATAGCGATAATGAGCTTCAGGATATGGAATTTTATTAGGATATAAATATTGCCAATTTCCTAATTCATCATCAGTTGCTAATCTGATACTATCAAAGTAATCTTTTAAATCATCTGCTAAACCTAATAAGAAAAAATCAGATGGATGAAACAATATTGGTCTATGGTTAAAATCAGAAGCAATTCTAGAAAAAACTGAACTTGCAATAATTTTATGTCTAAAAATATTATAAGTTTCATGTCGGCTCAAAAATTTATTCCAATATTCTAAAAATTTTGCAGAATGCAATACAAAATCAGTTCTTAACTTCAAAATATATTTTCTACTGGCTTTCTTAATGCCCTCTCTAGTACTAACCAATTGACGATTTTGATTATTGGTAACATTATTTACTAAGTCTGTTTTTATAGCACCAGGGTCTTTATTTAGAACTAGGATATCATAGTCTAAGCCTTTGACATCACTTCCTTGCCAAGTCGAAAGAATGATTTCGGCATCTGGTAAAAAATTCCTTATAGACTTAAGACATTCTAGAGTTATTTCTTTATCAATAGCCCCTTGAACGACTACAGATAAGTCTACACTTTTTATTTTGTCATTCTCTAAATTATTTGGAAAAACAGTCTTAATTGTCTCATTTGTTGTCAATTTAACAAAATCTGTTCGTATGTGGGAATTTAATTGATTTATTTCTTTTTGTTGATTTATTATTTTACCATTCAATACTCGAACAATCCAATTTACATCTCTATCAATGTGGATTATTAAGAACAACTTCGGATTATCAAATATATCTATTATAGCCTTTGAACACATGTATACATTAGACTTCAAATAGTTGTTATTTCTAAAAGTTAAAAATGATTCATCTGTTTCACAAATTCCATAATTTGAATCAATTCCAATATCAACAATTTTAAAATTTTCAAAAAGAATTAAATAATACATGTACAAATAATAATCAAAATCTTCCCATCTTAATTTTGTAATATTATTTTTATAATCTATTTTTTCTAAAAAATCATCAATATTAGAAGCTTTATAAATGCAAGGTTGGTTAAACCATAAATAAAAATTAGAATCTAAAAGTTTAACATTTTTATATTTATAAAAATATTCTTTACAAGCAGCTTTTATTTTTTCTGTGCGTTCTCTGCCTTCTTCATAAACCAAATTTCCATATAATTCTTTTTTTTCAAAATAATTATTGCATATATCCAATAAATCAATGTTTTTTACAAATTCTGTTTCTGCATCAAGGACAATTATATATTCATATTGATTTTTTAATTGCTTTATTCCATAAATTTTTTTTATATTAATGATCCCTCGATTCTCAAAAACTCGAAATTCTTTTGGAAGAATAATGGAATTTTTCCATTCTCCATATTTTTCTTTTTCTTCTTCATTAGTAAATATAAACCATATATCTGATTGCTCGTTAAGCTGAGTGGTTTTCCAAGTTTTAATAATATTTTGCGCATATTTAAAATGCGGAGGATATATTGGAACTAAAAATGCTATTTTTTTCATGTTTTCCCCTACTCTTTTCCTACTTCAATGCTTTTTGATAAAAATGAGTTGATTTGCGTTGAGCTTGTTGTTTGGGTATAAGAAAAATACTTTATAGGAACATTATATTTATTTAATTCATGTTCGTATTTAAGCCATCGTTCATTATTTTTCCAATCATCACCCGAAAACAAAATATCATAATGATATTCATTCCAAGCTTTAACCTTATCCAAATCTTTTTGAACAACAACCTTATCAACATATTTGCAGGATTTTAAAATTTCAATTCTTTCTTCTAGAGGAATAGCAGGTTGATGCCCTTTTGTCTGTTCAATTAAAGAATCTGTTGTTACTCCGACAATTAAATAGTCACAATTCTGTTTTGCTCTTTTTAATAGATTTAAATGACCAATATGAAATAAATCAAAGGCTCCGGCAGTATAACCAATAATTTTGCTTTTTACTTTGCTCATGTATGTTTTGTGAATCACTAACAACATTTCTTTGTCAAAATTTATCATATGTTGAGAATACTCAAGTTTTTTAGGCAATAACATATAATTACCGTATTGCATTATAAGATACTCTTCATAACAATTTGGAACAAAAAATTCAACATTATTAAATTTCAATGTTTTTAAAGGAAAAATAAATTCTTTTTTAAAACATCTCACAAAAGATTCGTTTTGAGCCGTCTTAGGTTGAATAAGGTTAGTTCCCTCGTCTATATTAAAAATAATTGCATTTGTATTGAGTGTATTGAGTTCAATGGTATTATTCATGTTATATTTGTCATAAATTGAATCAACAATACTTATATCATTGGAATTATCAAAAGAATTATACATATTATTATGAATATTAACTGCATTCAATTCTTGAACTTGTTGCATTTTCTTTTCACAAAATTCATTCCAAGTTTGAATAATATTGTTACTTACGCATTCATCATAAACAAATAAATCTACAAAAAATGGTTTATATCCACCTTTAAAAACAACACGAGGCTGCCTTGAACAAATTCCAGGAACAAAATAAAAACACTTGATTTCTAATTCGTTATCATTCTCAAGATATTGTTTTAATTTTTCAAAATCAGTTCGCATAATGCCAATATCAATATCATCGTCCCAAAGTATAAATCCTTTATGTCTTACAGCTCCTAACAATGTTCCACCATGCAACCAAATTTTTATATTTAAAATTTGTGAAATTTCTTTTATTCTTTTTAATATATAAAAATTTACATATTGAAGTTCTTTTAGTATTCCTTGTGCTGTGGGAGCATTTGTTATATTAAAATTCATATTCCTAAAAATTTTATTTTGTTCTTTAATAAAATCCATTTGCTGTTGAATTGTTTGAAGTTGATTACTTAACATCTGAAAATTAATATCCAGTTGTTTCCCACGAATTTTATCTATTAAATTTTGAATGAAAGTTATTCGCATTCTACCCTCTTTAGATTTATAATTTATTATCCAATGATTTTATTCGGAATCAATTTATAAGATGTTTCATCCATTATCATTTGATTTACTGTTAGATTTTGTGCTTTTGCTATACTTATTAATTTAAGTTTGTTTTCTTCTGAGATTCTTGTACCAAGGTATAATTTTGAGGGAGTTAATTTATATGTATACCCTTTATTTTCTACGGTCTTATTATCAAATTCAAAATCATCAATAGTATCTCTTGAACGAGGATTTATCAAACGCCATTCTTTTTCATACTTCCAAACATCATCTTTTTGTATTACCATTTGATTTGGTTTGATTATTCTAGGATTAAATTTAGAATCTCCTTTATGTGTCATTATTTTTATAATGTCATTTGAAATATCAAAAATCTCATTTTTATATTTAACTTTATATAAAAACTTTTTCATTTGTTTTGTTTCATAACCAATACAAAAACCTGCATGATCATCTGTATAATGTGACCACATTAATCGGTTGTCATATTCTTCTGCAAATGAGCAAATAGCAGTACTTTGTCTATGTTTTTCACGAAAAGACTTATTATATTCATCTTGGTAAATTTGTTGTTCGGTTATTTGCGATTCAATTTCTTCCGAAGAAAAGCCAAGTTCAGAGCTTGCAAATTTAGTAATTTCTTCCACGTTATTTAATTGAGAGAGAACATTTTTATAATGTTCCAAAGTTTCAATATTTAAAAATGCCTTATAAATAGGTAAGAAATGAAGAGTCGTATATCCCTCATAAGGATCATTATAATTATCCAATGTTCCACACCACACCAAATTATCCTGAAGATTTTCAATAGCACGATCAGAACATTCCCTATATTTATATAAAAATTCTGGAATACGTTTTGTCATCCTGTTCTACACCTGTCCTAAATACTTATCGTTATTTGCACCCGGGTATTTTACGACCACATTTTGTGTTCCATTTTCAAGACATTCAAAATCTGTTGATTCATTTGGTTCCATTACTATAATGTCACCTTTTTTATACTCAACACCGTTCATTTTTACTCTGCCTTGAGTAATTACTGTAATCTCCGTTGCAATTTTGTGATAATGACGATCTTCATAATCGCCCTTTTTATATTCTTTAACTGCAACTTCTACATCATTTGTTTTCATTAGGGTTGGTTCGAAGTTCCCCACAAACCAACCTTTTACCATATCTTCTAATTTCGCTGTTTTCATTTGAATTTTCCTTACATATGCCTCATTAAATAATCAGTTTTGTCTTTTTTATCTTTCAAAGCAATATACTTATCCAAATCTTCCGGAGTTCCAGTTCCGTGCATTTGTGTTTTGTCAATTGAATAAATTCCGAATTTACCTCCACGTGCGATTGAGTAGTTGTAAACAGGTGCAACATAAAATTCGTTATTTACGCGTTCGTTGCGAACAAACATATCAATAGCGTTTTCCACAAAATCAGAACCTTTTTTGAAATAATAAATTCCTACAGTCGCATGTTCTGAAATAACTTCTTTTTCTCTGATTTCTGTTATCAAGCCTTCCTCGTTCAAGCGTGCATAAGACCATTTTTTATCATCATCTTCAAAACAAAGTACAGAACCATCTAATTTTCTGTTGTCACTGACATTAATATAATCAGCAATATTCATATCTACAATTTGGTCTGAATTTGCAATCAAAAGTGGAGTATCATTGTTTATCAACCTATGAGCATGCAATACTGTGCAAGCTGCACCTTCTGTCAATTTATCAATCAAAACAAATTCCACATTATAATGCTTTTTAATCCAATTTACAGTGTCTTGTTCATTATTATAGTGTTCAGCCCTTGCAAGTAAAATAAATTTTGCATTTGGCATATTCAAGTTATCCAAAACGTGACAAATCATTGGTTTGCCTAGTACATCAATAAACGGTTTCGGTTTTTTATAGCCTGCTTTTGCAAATCTGCTTCCGGCTCCTGCCATTGGAATTACTATATTAATCATCTATTCTTTTCTCCTATGCTTTTCTTAGTGCTAAGTGTTTTTCATACATTTGATAATTTGAAAAAGTCAAATAATCTTTCTTTGGAATTTCAAAAACTCCAATGTTTTTATTGTTCAAAATCATTTCATTAAAAGTTGCACTGATATAATACTTTCCTTGCGTATTTACATCTTTTTCAATAACTGAAAAGGCTGCATCTACAAAATCAGAACCTTTTTTGAAATAACAACAACCGGTTGATGCAATATTGGAAATTGGGCGTTTTTCACTTGTTTGAACAACAAGATTGTTTTCGTCTAACAATACAGAGCTATATTTTGGGTGAACCGCATTGATTGTAACGATACCACCATCTAATTTTTTAGTTCTAAAACTTTCGATTGCAGGATTTATATCAGTTTTGATAAGTTGGCTGCCGTTTAAAATAAGCAACTCTTCATCATTATTAATCTCGTCAATAGCAAACAAAGCAGAACAAACCGCCCCCTTGGTGTTCCCTGCAACTTCAACAATTTTACATTTTGGACAAAGAATTTTTAAAGTGTCACCAAGAAAACTATTATCTTGATCTTCTTTTCTTATTATGCAAGTTATATTATCTCCAACTGATTCCAAAAGTTCGATTGTTCTTTGAATCATTGGTTTGTTTTGAATTTCAACCAAATATTTTGGATAACCTTTTTCATTGAAGTCTTTCTCAGAACCTGCCATTAGTATTAAAATATTCATTATTTGATACCTCCTGAAACTAGAATGTCACTGTCTGATTCTATTTCCTTAATTCGGTTTTTAATGTTTTGATAAGTTACATCATCTACTGTTTCAACTTTTAAAAGATTTGCACCACTTCCAAGAGCTGCTTTTACACCGTTCGGATTATCTTCAACAACCAAACATTCTTCTGGTTGCAACCCAAATCTTTTAATAGCTGTTTGATAAATTTCAGGGTCAGGTTTTGACTTGGTAACATCTTGGTTAGATAGAGTGAAATCAAGATATTTTTGCAAATCTGCTTTTTCCATCATCATATCAATGGTTATTCTTACGGAGTTTGATGCTAATGCCAGCCCATATCCTTCATTTTTCAATTTTGACAAAGCATATTGATGATTAAATCTTGGCTTACACTTCATATAGACATGTTCCATTGTATAAATTTGCTTCATGTGGTTAATAAATTTATGCAAGCCCTTTGGCAAACCTTTCTCCATTGAAAGCATTTCAAGTTTCTTTCTTGTTGGTAAACCGTCGAAAGTCACAAGATGGTCATATCTTGAAATTGTATAACCAAACAATTCTAAGGCTTGGTTCAATGCCTCATAGTGCCAGTCTTTAGCCTCAATTAGCACACCATCCATATCAAAAATAATGGCTTTAATTCTTTTCATTAAAATACTCCTTTGCCTCTGTAGGATAATCAGTACAAAGCATTATCCCTTCCATATTTTTATATTTCTTCCATACATTTTTATACTCTCTTTTGTGCAAATCTGGGGATACGATACAAACATTTTTCCCTTGATTCAAGATTTTTTGGATTTCATTTTGTCCAAACCAATCACTATTGAAAGAATCCAACCACACCCCATTTGCTTCTTTATACATAATCGGGTCTGGAATAATGTCGCTCATACCGGTAAAAACTTTCAGACCAACTTTATGTTGAACAACCATTTCGGGGATACTCATGTCAAAACAAAAATAGTTTTGATGATTATATTTTTCAAGTAAACATTTAATCTCTTCAGCTTGCCCATCTGCCTTAATATTCAATGCCAATGGCAAATTTCTACCATCCAAGATTTTGAGGAGTTCCTCAAAATTCATCTCATCACCTTTTGGCATATTATGAGAAATAACGATTTTTCCACAAATATCTCTCAAATCAGTTTCAATACCAAAACCATTATCAAAAGCTCTTTCAAATGCCGCTTTTGTATTTTTTTCAGATTCTTCTAACCAGTATCCACGATGTGCTAATATCTCAACTTGGTTAATAGTACCATCGTATGCTCGTTGAAAATACATTCCCATTTACAACTTCACCCCTTCCCTAAATCTCAAATTCATATTTTCTGCTTCACCAATAAATTTCAAAGCCTGTTCGGCTGAGCGCTGGTTAAACAACCACATCAGAAACGATAAGTCTTTATACTTCTTGTAATAATGATATGCAAATGTTTTTCGCCAAGAAGCAACCGAGTAATTTTCACTCAAACCTAATTCAGAACAAATATTTTTAAATGAATAGAAAATAGTAGTTCTATTCATTATTTTCCCCTTTTTGTTGCTGAACAATAAATCAGAATTTTGTTTGCCTTCTAAAAGTTTGGCTATTAACTTTCTTGCATTTTTATCTAAAGGAATTGATTTTTTCGGAGCAATCAGTAAATAAAATTTGTTTTTTACATCTTCAACTTTTAAATTTATAAGTTCAGATAAATCTATACCCGTATTTATAGCCAACGTAAACATCACAAGTTCAGGAATTTGCAGTTTCTTTTTGTACAAATTCTTTATCAAATTGATTTCTTTTATGCTCTTTATAGATGAAATTACGTTCACTTACTAACTTCTACTTCCAGAATTATTTTCACTTACATCACTTTTTGAGCAAATCTCTTAACTTTATATCTATAATGTTAAGAGCCTGAAAGGGCTTATTATATCTATGTTCCAACTCTAATAATTTATAAAAAATTGCTATCTCATAACATTTTTTAACAAAAAATAAATTTTATTTTGTTTGTGGTAGTATGGGTTTGAACAAGTCTAAAATGCATGTCTTCACAATATAGATATATAGTTAAGAGCCTGTTCCTTGTTTTGTTTGATAAATACTAATGTTTAGTAATATATAAAACATAAACAAATATTAATCATTGATGTTGAATTTATTTTGTTTGTGTTAGAATCCTCTCAGGGAGCGGACTCATTACTTAATAGATAAACTGTTAAGTATCAAAAATGTTATGTTTTTATTGTGTACAAAGCGTTTAGGACTATAAAATGAAGTTATTATAACTGTTATCAATTTGGTCTTGTTCTATCCCAATATATCTTAATGTTATTTGCGGAGTGGAATGGTTAAATATTTTTTGTAATATTGCTACATCTTTAAATTTTTGGTAATGATGATATCCAAATGTTTTGCGCATTGTATGGGTTCCAATTTTTTCTTGCAACCGAACTGCATTACAAGCTGTTTTTAATATATAATATGCTCCAAATCTATCCATTCTATTATTAAAAATTGTAGTAAATAATGGATCGTCAGACCGCTTTCCCTTTGTAAATTGTTCAAACATCGGTTTTAATTTTGCATTTATTGGGAATTTTTTGTATTTACCTGTTTTCTTTTCAATAATCTGTATATGACTTTTATTCCTGACATCTCCGACATTCAGAGCTACAATATCCGAAATCCTTAGTCCGCAATTTGTGCCAATAGTGAGCAACAATAAATCTCGTGGACTTTTTTGGGCAAGATAATTTTCTAATTTGTGCAAATGGTCAATGTTTCTAATAGGTTCAACTGTTGTCATAAATTTCTCCTTCCTTATATTTCAGTGTCACAACCTGCTATTCTTTAATTTTAGCCTTTTTAGCACTTGAAAAAATCACAAAAAAGTATAAAATTCTTAAACCACTGCAAGTTTAAGAATTACCCAAACTAATAATTTAATAAACTTATCTATTAAAATATTTCTCAACTTCATATATAATTTCTTCAAAATTATCATCAGTTAATTTAAGATACGGTCTTGCAGGGATTGTGGTTTTCTTGTTTTTACCGGTTTGACCTCCGAGTTGATGGATTGCTGCGTAGACGAGGTTTGAGCCGATAACGGCTGAATTGTCATCATAGACAGTTGAAACAGACGATGCGAGTTGACCTGAAACTTGCAGAATTTGTCCGGGGTATTTGCCGATTTTTTGTCGTTGTTTCTTTGTCGTTTCAGATAAATCAATCCATTTGTCAGGTCTGCCCTCGTCTTTAAAATTATCTTCAGTTGCTGTTGCCATAATTTCTGCAATATTTTTCATCAAAGGACGAAGGTTCTCACCTCGACTTGCAAGTTCCTGCAAGCGTGTCAGAACCTCCTTGTTATCTATTTTTATTTCAATCGGTTTATCATCTGCCATTTTTAAAAATTTCTTTAATTGGATAATTTGCGATCAAAAGTTCTTTATATATTTTATTCGCTCTATCCGTTCCTTGTCTGTTATTGATGCCGTTTTGTCGTTCAACTTCAACCATTTCAAAACCTTTGTACAATTCTCTGATTTTTGGTGAATCATCATAAGAGAGTAGAAAACGACCTTTGATACCTTTTAAAACATCTCTTAAACGCTCGTGTTCAAAATCTTCGGTAGAAGTTACTGCGTAGCCGCAACCTTTTGAATATGGTGGATCACAATAGAAAAATGCTTCTTCACAGTCATATTGTTTAATTAGTTTTTCAAAATCTCGATTTTCAATCATTACTTTGTCCAAGCGTTCATGAATAGCATCAATTTTTGCTATAACATTTTTTAGAGATTTGCAAGCCCCGCCACTAGAGCGTTTAACTGTTCCAAAAGTATCGCCACGACCACCAAAAGAGCGTGTAATCAGAAAATAAAATTGGACTGCTCGCTGAATATCCGTAATAAAAGTTCCGTTCAAGAATTGAAAAAATAATTCTCGTGAGCCTAAAAGATACTTAAATTCTTCCTTAAAGGCATTGGGATGATATTTTACTATTCTGAAAAGGTTTACAAGTCTGCCATCAAGATCGTTGTAAATTTCTAAATCTGCCCATTTGTCTTTGTAAAACAGAACCCAAGCACCACCGCCAAAGGGTTCAACGTATGATTTTATATCTTTTGGTATTAGTGGTGCGATTGTTTTTCTAAGTAATCTTTTTCCACCAACCCAATTAATCAATGATTTTTTATCAATAGTCATATTAACTCCTAAATATTATTCAATAGCCGTTCAAAGTGTGTTTTAATCTACTAAACCTGATGCAGGATTGTGACTCCAACCGACATCAGGGGCAATCTTTTTACCTGTAAGCGGGTCTGTATAAACCGTAACTGGTTTGTATTCACCTGATTTCTTTGAGACAAGATGCATTTCATCACCCAAAGTTCCATCAGAAGAATTTGGTAAAATATCAAGTGAATCAAGATTTTTCTGTGAGCGAGCAATGACTCGACACCTACAATTCCAACCGTTCGGGGGGTAAAATGAATTCCAAAACGGATCATCATATCTAAAAACTAAACCGTTAAGCATTGCGTGTTCAGGTCTTGTGGAAGAATCCATAACGGCAACGTATTCCCAGTATGGTCGATTGTCGACATTATCAAGTTGAGTTTGGTATCGTCCTGTCATATAGGCAGTTTGCATATTTATTCTATAAATATTTTTCAGACGATACATTGAACCAAGTTGAACTTTTTCTGCGTTACCTTCTGTATCAACGACAATCTGTTCACCCCACCAACCACGTTTTTGCAGTAGAGGTTTCAAGTCTTTTTGAAATTCGTGGAAAGTTTTGCCTTCAGATAGTGATTTATCTAATGCATCACGAATATCATTGAGGACTTTAGTATTCATAGCTTTAGCAACCGTAAAACTCTTTTTGTGTGCATCTTGCCAAATTTCGTACCAATCCCAACTTGTTACATTCTTTTTATTTCTGAAATATTTTATTGCAAGGGCAGGTTGTAGTTTAAATAATGATTTAAGTTCTATCATTTACAACCTCAGAAAGTTTTTTGGCAACTGCCTCCACGACATTTACCGTAACTGCATTTCCTGCCATTTTGTATAAATGGGTATCTGCTATTTCGAGTTGTTTTGCAATTTCAACCATTTCATCAGGGAAGCCTTGTAACCTAAAACATTCCAATGGTGTTAATCTTCGGATTTTGTATCCGTCAATTGTTCCCATATTGCAGTTGGTATCTAAGGTTTGAGAACAACCTTTACCAACACGACCTCTGCGGGTTTTAGAATTTGGATAAGCAAGATTTATTCCATCTCCGGTTGTTGCGATATCGTAACCTTTCTTTGTTCCATTTCTTATTTTCATCAAAGGAGTATCACCACCGACTTTTAAGGTTTCAACAATATCTGATTCTTTGTATTTATCAAATCTTGGTTTATTAATAAAATAAAGTCCTGTTTTACCGCTTCCGGCATTTGCAACAAGGCAAGAACCAATTCCATCAGGAGTATAAATTCTTGAACCTTGAGAATTCCCAATCGTTTCAGCAACTTGATTTAAACCGATTTTGACAATATTCTCTGAATTGCCTCCGGTGATAGGAAATACTTTTCCGGCACATTCTTTTCCATAACATCCAACAATGTACACTCTTTCCCTGTTTTGAGGAACTCCGAAGAACTTAGAATTAAGTAACTGCCATTGAGTTTGATACCCAAGGTCGGAGAGAATTTTAAGTATTGTTTGGAAAGTTTTTCCTCTGTCGTGATTAAGTAAGCCTTTAACATTTTCGAGAATAAAATATCTCGGTCTTTTGTCTTTAAGAATCCTTGCGACTTCAAAAAACATTGTGCCTCTGGTGTCGTCAAATCCTCGTCTTTTTCCAGCAATTGAAAAAGATTGACAAGGAAATCCTGCACACAAGATGTCGAAGTCCGGTAATTCTTCTGTTTTGATTTTTCGAATGTCATCAAAAAATAACTCCTCACTTGTATCAAAAAATGATTTGTATAATTTGTTGGCATAATTGTCGCAATCGCAATAGCCGATACATTTAAAACCTGCTCGTTCTAAACCAAGTCGGAAACCGCCAATACCAGAGAAGAAGTCCATGAATGTTAATTGTTTACTCATCTAATCCATCACTCCTTCCTTGTAACTCACAAAGAAACAAAGCCTTTTGGAGCGATTCTTCAAACTTTTTGCTCTTTAGATTTTTGCCCGTTAATAGTTCGTAGGCTTCTTCGTAGCTTTCGCAACTTTCAAGCAATGAAATCAAAGGTGAAATCATTTTTTGAGATTGTTCGTTTAATTTAGTTTCTAAAATGAAATTAAAAAGATTTTCTATTTGTTTTTGTCCGACAATGGTCGGCTCATCCTCCTTAAACTCTTTAAAGTTAGGATTTAAGGGCAGAATGTCTTCTCTAATTTCAAAATCATCATCTTCCAAACCATAATTTTTAATAAAATATTCTTTTGTAAATTTAACACCTGTTTCAGAAAGGATTTTATCTCTTTGAGCAAGCGTTAAATCAACATCTTCAGGTGCAAACATTTCAAAGACTGGAATTTCAGCGTTTGAAAAGTTGATTTCATAAATCCAAGCTATCAGTTGATTTATGACACTTTCAACAAGTTTTTTATCTGAATCAATAATATCTTGTCTTACGGCCATGTGAGTGTTGGCTGCTGCATAGCTTCCTGTTGAGCCAATTTCGGTCGTTAGAGTTTGACCTAAAATCGCTTTTGAAATTTCTGCATTCATTTTGTCGATTAATTTTTCATAAATTTCGGCAGATGAGGATTTACTTGCTTCTTGAATTTCAACCGATGAATCGTCAGGAATAACTGCGATTGCATCTTGTACCATTTCTTCAAGCATATCGGCAAGAGTGTTTGTTTCTTCTTTTGTCGCTCCACGTGGGTGTTTGCCAATCAGATGTGGCATTCCGTATTTTTCTGTAAACACAACCCAAAATTTCATTCCGCCTTTTTTGAAGGTTACATTCCAAAACACACGAGACAATGTTCTTTCACCGTATGGGTTGTTATAGCTCGGATTATTTTGAGCAAGAAGAAATTTTTTATTTGGTAATAATTCACCGTAGTAATTTTCTTTTGTTCTGAATTTCAGGTTGTTATCATCATCAAAACAAAACCATTCAGGAGGTTTGGCGATAATTTTTGTAGGTAAAATATATCCTGATTTATTCTTTTGCCAAATAATTTCAAGTGGTTGAAAACCGAATAAAGTTGCATCAAGAATATCATTTATGAGTTTGTGAACATCTAAAGATTTTAGTAATTTAAAAATATTTTCGGTATTTTCGTCTTTATCTACTCCACGATTTATATCCCAATCAAGCGATAGCACACCTGCTTTTCTTGATTGAACGCAAGCAAAAACGTGAGGATCGCACATCAGTTCCTTATAAATCCTCATATCCTTACCTTGTTTTCTTAGCACAATATCTGGGTCCGGCAGAATATTTGCTAATGAATAAAAATTTAATGCACGTTTTCTTGTTGCAATTTCTTCGGTTAAATTCTTTTTAGAATTAGCTTTTTTCAATACAGTTTCTTCCACGATTAAGCTCCTGTATTTTTCTTGAATTTGCTCAACATATCCACACCACCGACTTTATAAATATTTTCAAGAACATCTATCTCAAAAATTTCAACACCATCGACAACCAACTTGGCGTAGGTTACGGACATTGTTGTTTCATATTCAGCATTTTCGTGAGGTTTAATATTTCCCAACGGAAACTCTTTAAAAGTTCCAATCAAAAAGGCTGTTGCCGGAACTTCCTTTGTTCTTCCTGTTCCGTTATATGTTTCTAAATTTGCTCTAACCTGTATCATTGTTGCAAGAAACGGATTTGAGCAAATCGACATTACAGCAGGATAAAGAGCATTCCATTTGATTTTACATTCAAGTTTATCTATACCTGCAAAAAATTCAGCAGAGCCAATCATTCCAAGAGCTTTGTGTTCAGCCATCTTGTGTTTAATCTGTGGAAGTTGAACTTCTTCGGCTCGCCCCAAAAGATTTATTCCGTTCATGTAAACATTTGCGTTTGTTAATTTATTAATTTCTATTTTAGACATATAATTTCCTTAAATTCTTTTGAACATTCCACATTCCTTAACTTCAATTTCTGAATAATGCAGAAAGACATACTCTTTATTCAGAGCTTGGAAAAGAGGACAACGATACAAATTCTGACAGTTGAAACAAACATCATTTGTCGTAGTATGAGTTTCTATTGCTCCGTCATTATTTACTAAGCAGTACATTAAGAAGCTCCCAATGATTTGAGTAATTCGATGTTTATAAACGACTCAAACGTAATGCGTTCAGCAGGAGTCGGAGGCATAAATTCAATATCAAAAGTCAAATGTCCGTTTGCAATTTCAGTTGTAGGGTTCTTTTCGCTATTAAAAGAACATTTACCATCAATCAATGCTCCACGACCAATAAGAGTTCGGATAAATTGATTAACCGTTTCGCAAATAGAATCAATTAAGCCGTTATCTATTGGAAAATCAATAAATTGCAACATTGCATATTCAACTGACTCATGCAAAATATCTGCCGTACGTCTTACGTTAATAAAATTTGTCGGATGCGTTGAACTTGGATAAGCCGCAGTTCTGTTGCCCCAAGTCCTTAAACCTGAACCATAGGAATTGAAAACAGTTACAACTCCGGCTTCGTTTAATGTATTAACCTCACTTGTAGGGTCATTAATCATTGAAGTTAATTGTCTTTCAACTCCGACAATTCCTTGAATTTCTGTATTTGATGGCGACCAGTGATAACCTTTTTCAACATCTTTTGCTGCGATTACTCCTGCAAGTCTTTGTGAATAAGGTTGTAATTTTATTGAATCCGTTGTGGAATCATACACTTTTAAATGAGGATAACAAAGGATTATACGTTCCGATGAAGTATTAAAATTAATTGTTCCTTGTGGGCCACGACCTTTTATTACATCTTGAACCGTAGCACCAACAGGAGCATCAACGATTCCCATCGCTCTGATTTTGTTGCAGATTGTATTTATTTCTGTAACAACGGCAGTATCTTCACAAAATACCGGAGCAATAATTGTTTTAGGATAATAGCCAAATAAAGAATAACAATCTTCAAAGGCTTTTAATCCTGTACGTTTGCCAGTTACGGAATCAATTCCTCCGTTTATATCTCCAATTTTTACAGCTTCTACATTTTCGTGTTTTTCAGGATCATAAACATTGATTACGATTGCAATCCCTGCTCCTTGGTCAAAGAAAGCTTCCAATGCTTGAGGAATTGTAAAACCTGCTTTATGATTTCCAAAATATCTGACAGCTTCGGTTTCACTCAAAATCAAAGTTGGAGTATTTACTGTTCTATATTGTTCTTCAACATCTTCAATCGGTGCAGTTCCAACAATTCCGACAACAGCAGTTTTTACTGTCGAAATTGTTCTTGCACCTTTTGTTATTTCAATGGTTTCAACACCATGTAAAAAGGATGCGGGCATATTTTCTCCTTGGGGGTAAATGTTTTGGGGTAAATTTAATTTAAAAATCTTGTATGTTAGTTGTAGTTAGGGTGAAATTTATTCCATATTGCCAAATTCCACCGTTTTCAGAAATGAAAAAATCTTTACTAGGCATTAGTTTTGAGCAAGAGTCAGGTTCAAACCCTGTTAAAACGAATTTTACTTTGTCTATAAATTCATACGCACCTTCATTTCCTCGTAAGTTTCTGGTGACAACAGTTATAGAAAATTCTTTTTTGTTTTCTTGAGAAATAAAACTAATTGCATTTGATTGCGAATAATTGCTCCCCTGATAATGTACAAGCAAAGCTCCAACAGGGTGAAGTAAAATAAATTCAGATGGTTTATCCGGGAAACCCTCGACTAAAACTTCAGGAAAATTTTGTTTTAATTTTGAAATAATAGAATTTTCAATCTCTCTAATATTCACTTAGCTTTTGTTTCCCGAATAATTTGTCTAGAATATTTTTATTTGTTTTGTATTCTTCAGCGTTAAATCCTGAACTTTCAAGTGTATCATTTTCGGATTGCAAAGTTATTACACCTTTTTGAATATCTCTCAGAGTTGAAATTGCATTTTTGTATGCAGTTTCAATAACTTCCGGCATTTCATTTCTCATTCTGCGAGAATACAAACGATAAATACTTAAATCTATTGCTAAAATGCGAAGCAAAGGAAAATGAGTATCTAAGGGCAGAGAGTATCTACCACGAAGATACCCATCGATGAGCGTAGAAGAGTAAAGGATAGCTTCAAGAGCAACAACACGATTGATTTCTTCTTGCCCATCATCAGAAGTGAGCTGGATAAGAGTAGTGGTAGAGGTTTGAGTTTCTATATCTTCAATCGTGCAATAATCCATAATTATCTTCCTATCAGAATTCTAATATCTTTACCAACAGTTCCGTTATCTAACGCATAGCCGTTTACAATCGCTGAACCATCTGCTTTAACGGCTTTACCGTTATCATCAGATGCAACAGCATCACCAACTGCAACAGTTCCACCTGCTTCTACAAGCAGAATTCCAAATAATGCAACAGGTGCAAGTTGACCTTTTTCAGTCTGAACATCTGAAACTCCAAGAGCTTTTGCTCCTGATTTACAGTAATTGCCGTCAAATCCAATAAAACGATGTTGTTCAACATCTGTTGCCGTCTTTACAGAATCAATCAAAAGAGGTTTATATAACTTATTTGCCATCAGTTCCTCCTTGAGTGTTATCTGTGGATTCGGTTTTGGTTTGAGGTTTTGTTTCAGTTTTTTGAGTTTGTGTTTTTGCCTGAGCTTTTGCTTTTGGTTCTCTTACAAGTTCGACAAAATCTGAAAGTTTTGCTGCTTGTTCAGGAGTAAGTTCAATAGTTGAACCTTCTTTGTGCAAACTTCCGTTGTGCATAATTGATGTGTGTTTAATTTTGTATTTATTCACTAACATCTCCTTTGTCTTTTGCAGAATCATAACTTGGGTCATTTACACCTGAAATTAAATATCCTGCTTCCGCACCGACTAAAAACGGAGTGTAAATATCTGTTGCTCTAATATATTTGACTTTGTTACCTTCTTTTGTGTATTCATCAATATTTAGAGCATCTTTTTTACGAACCGTATAAGCAAAAGACGGATCATATTCTGTTCTTGAATTTCCTAAATTTGGAACATACGCAAGAATAATATTGTCTTGCCAAATACGGACAAAATTACCATCTTTGTCAGAAAAAATTGATTTACCAATAACAATATTTTCAATTTCAAAGATTTCTTTCAAAAGGTTAAGAGTAACCAATTTGTTTTGGTTATCTGAAATCAAACCTTTTAATTGTGGGTGTTTTTTCAAAAGTTTCCACGCACTTTGACCTATAACCATAGTATTTGGATCTTGTGCAATCTTTTGAGAAACTGCATCTTTTGCATCATCTATAACACCTTGAGGGTCTGATTTACTCCAGTTGAAACAAGATGAGCCGGATAAAATTATTTTGTTTTCGTTTGCAAAGTTGTTTGGATTTTGAACCAAATCAGCACAAGCCTTTTCGTGTTCCAACTGTAATCCGTTTGTTACAACATTTGTTGCGTGAAGTTGTAATTTTACTTTTTCAGCTTCCTGTTCTTCACGATAATCAATCGGATAAGATAAATCGTGTTCAGTCAAAGTTGTTGTATGCTTTTTAAATCCTTGTGGAGAGATTACATTTGAATTTGCTCTTATAGCACGTTCCGTATCATAGATATTGAAGGCTTCTTTGTTAAATTCAAATATATCTATTTTTTCTTTTTCGGAATAAATTGTTGGAAACAGATTTTGTGCAACAAAAGCATTATTTCTGTATCCTCTGGCAACTTCCGAAAGGTATGCATTTATGCGTAATTCTTCAAGTCTTCCCAATTTTTGCTCCTTGTCTTGTGTGCTTCGCACTCTGCAAAAACACACTATACATTCAATTTTAGTAATGCATCTTTAAATGAGATGTTTTCTTTTTCTGCTAACGCTTTTGCTTCCTTGAATACCTCAAGACTTTCTTCATCGGCGTTTGCGAATTTTTCAACATCTTCTTTTTTCTCGGTTTGTTTCTGCTTTGTAGCAGTTTCACCGAAAGTAATTTGGTTCGGCAAAGATTCAATAAAAGATTTAAAGTCAGTAATGACGGCAGAATCTTCACCGAATTTTTTGACATTATCTAATTCCTGTAAAACAGAAAGAATAATGTTTTTATTTGCAGGAATTAATTTACCTGTTTCAATTTGTTTGTCGATAAAATCATCAAATTCTCTCTTTTTTATGGCAATTTTAATGTCATTTAATTCTTTTTCAATTTCTTCCTTGCCCTGTGCTTTTTCTTTAAATGTCGCAACTTCATCGGTCAAAGAAGATATTTTTTCTTTTAATGATTTAATCGTTTCAAGTTTTTTGTTGTTTTCCTTGAAATTTGCAATTTGTTCTTCCAATGTCGCAATTTGGTTTTTCAAATCTTGGATTTCTTCATCTGAGTCATCTGAGAACTCATAAGTATCCGATTCTGATTCCATAAATTTAATAGCTTCCAATCCTTTAACTTGTGGAATTGCTGCTCCCAAGAATGATACGGCTTTTAAATAAGCACCTTTGCCTTCAAGATTTCTGTACAATTCAACAGAAACTTTTTTGTATTTACCATCATTAACATCTTTTTCAAAAGTTTCAGGAACATCTTTAAAAGCAACTTTTAATTTATCGCCCTCAGCTTTTACTGTTTCAACCCAACCATACGCAGGTCCGGATTGTTGATGGTCGATTGTAATCGGAGCTTCACAGAATGTTGGATCGTAGTTTTTTGCAATTTGTGCAATTTCTTTTTTAGTAAAATTACCTTGTGGATATTTTCCTGCTTTAAATACTTCAAAAAATTTCATAATTCTAACCTTTTTAAATTTCTAATAAGTGTCCTTTTCGGAATTTGTATATTCTCACTATAACCGTTGCCACAAGTGAGTTTCAAAAGTTTTTTGCAAAACTTTTTGCTTTGCATAGTTCAATGTAAAAATCTATGCAGAAATCTTTTGAAAAACCCACCCTATACGGTTTAGAGTGTAAATATACAAAAAGGACGAAAGTCCTTCTTTCTTCTTTCTGATAAAAAATACATTTAGGAGTAATATGGAAATATTTGAACAACTATCCCCATTTGTTGAAAATATAGGTTTTCCGGCTTTGATATTTGCGATTTGGTATATTTATCACCAAGCACAAGTTAAGGCTTTTGAAAAAATTATTCAGAATAATTTTGAAATATTGAAAGACTTATTGGAAACAAATCAATATCACGCAGCGATTCTTTCAAGAATAGAAAGCAAAATCGACAACAACCTTTGGTGTCCGATTTTGAAAAAGGAGGTCGTATAGATGAATCCGGAACGACTTCAAATGAAAGGAATGCTTGCAGAAAGTAAAAAACGCTTCCGTACATTGGATACGGAAGCGTCTGGAACAATTTTAATTATTCGCTCTCAGCTTAATCCTTATGAAGAAATTACAAGTTTAGATACAGATAAAGTTCTTGTTTTATCTCACAGGTTAAACAAAATAGTGCAAGAAATGAAAGAATTAAAAGAAAAAATAAAGAAACTGGAGCAAGAGCTTGAATAGCAAAAAACAATATTTTGACGAAGCTGAAAGATTATATGTTCTTGATTATTGTTCTTTGGAAGAAATTGCAAACCGATTAAAGTTAAATCGTAAAACTGTTATGGCTTGGAAAGAACAAGGAGATTGGAATAATAAACGAAAAAAGTTTTTATTATCTAAACAATCATTCCACGAGGAGCTTTATGAATTTGCTCGCAAGTTAATGAAAGACATAACTTCAGATATTGATGCCGGAGAAAAAGTTGATCCGGGAAGAATGTATGCTTTTTGCAAAATTATTCCAATGTTTACCAAAGTCAAAGATTATGAAGATATTGTGGCTAAAAAAGAGCAAAAAGAAACACGCAAGGGGCTTACACCTGAATTAATTGCACAGATTGAAGAAGAAGTGCTAGGAATTACCCCAAATGACAGAACAAGTGAAGAAAACTAAATTTTTCTTACCGTATCAGATGCGGTGGTTAAACGATAATTCAAAAGTAAAAATCTGGGAAAAATCCAGAAGAATAGGAGCAACGTATGTTCAAAGTTATGAAGATGTAAGAGATTGTGTAAAGCGGATTGTTCCTGCCGTTTGGTTCTCTTCTGCCGATGAATCTGCTGCTAGAGAGTATATTGATTACTGTAAACAATGGGCAACTTTGTTTAATATAGCCGCAAAAGATTTGGGCGAACAGGTTTTAGACAAAGAAAAAGACATCAAAGCGTATGTTATCCAGTTTTCAAACGGAACAAAAATTCACGCATTATCTTCAAACCCAAAAGGTTTTCGTTCTAAAGGCGGAAAAGTTGTTCTTGATGAATTTGCATTCCACAATAATCCTGCCGAACTTTGGAAAGCGGCACGACCTTGTATTACTTGGGGATATCCATTAAGGATTCTTTCTACCCACAACGGTCAAAGTTGTCTTTATTACAAATTTTTAGACCAAGTTGAGAGAGGCAAATTAAAATGGAGTCACCACAAAACACCAATTCAACTTGCAGTAGCCGAAGGTTTGGTTGATAAAATTTTCGGAAGAAAAACAACCAAAGCTGAACAGGAAGAATGGCTAGAAGAAGAACGTAAAAACTGCTTTGATGAATACACTTGGTTGCAGGAATATTGCTGTGTTGCAATAGACGAAGCCTGTGCATTTTTGCCGTATGAGCTCATCACTCCTTGTGAGATGACGGATGTTCTTAAATCTCTTGAAACAATAAAAGGTGATTTATATGTTGGAGTTGATATCGGCAGAAGAAAAGATTTAACCGTAATTTGGTGTTTGGAAAGATTTGAGAATTCCAAATACACAAGAAAAGTTAAAGTCTTAGAAAAAACTCCATTTCATATACAATACGAAATAATTTCTGCAATATTAAGACATCCGAAATTAAGACGTTGTTGTATTGATAGTACAGGAATCGGAATGCAACTCGCTGAAACTGCACAAAAAGATTTCGGCAAATACCGAGTCGAAATGGTTATGTTCACCAACAAATCCAAAGAAGAAATGGCATACAATTTGAGGACAAATTTTGAAGATAAATCGGTATTTATCCCAAGCGACCACGATATCCGAGAGGATTTGCACTCAATCAGAAGAGTTGCAACCAAAGCAGGAAATATTCGTTTTGATGCAGATTCTTCCGAAGTAAACGGACACGCAGACAGATTTTGGGCATTAGCACTTGCTCTTATTGCTTGTACTGTTCCGTATTCATCAGTAGATATTACAACTCGAAAAAAATATGAAAGTTTGAAAATCACTGAAAATTTTTAAAATCGATTTTAAGACCTGTAAAAATATGTTGAATGATAATTTATACCAACCAAGACTGTAAAATTCAATAGCAAGGTTTTTGAACACTTTTTGAACAGGATAAGATTATTTTACCACCCCTAAATTTTAGGCTAAATCTCTTACCCTTGAAGAATTATGTAAATGTTTAACTCCAGATTGGAAATCTTGTATCCCAGAACGAATTAACTCATCATTAGGATTTTCAGAGGCTTTATAGTAACTATTTGCGAATTTTTGCAAATCTGAATTTAAATATAAAGTTGACAAATCATTCAAATTAAAACTAATTAAAAAAGATAATTTATTATTCATAAATCTATCATATCACAAAAAGAAAGGATTTACACATGGCAAAAACATTAACACTTCCATCCGGTAAAATTGCAAAAATCGAAAATGGAAAAGGATATGATTTGTTGCAAGCACAAATTAAAGCTAAAACACCTGATGAGATTCCTTATGCACTTATAGCAGAATTAACTGAAATTGACGGATTGAAACTTGTGTATGAAGATATTTTGCAACTTGATTTAGAAGATGTAATTGTACTTCAGGAGGAAATTTCGGGGAAGTTAAAGAAAAAAGCTCCGACAACTCTAAACAAGGAAACAAATCCTACTCCATCCCAGACAGTCAATCAATAATCCACCTAGCTAAAGTTACGGGTTGGCAATATTCAGAAATATCTAAAATGCCAATCCCAACTCTAGCTTACTGGTGTTCCCAAGCAATCAAGTACACGAATAATCGAAACAAAGAATTAGAAGAACAATGCTCGACTCAATGATGAAAGTTTCATTAACGCTTGTAGCCTTTGATAAAATGTCAAAGGTTATTCGTGATGCTGTAAACACTTCCAATTCTGAATTTGATAAAATGCAGAATAAGATAAAAAATCTTTCTTCTGATTTAGAAAAAGTTGGGAAAGCTGCAACGATTGTTGGTGGAAGTTTGATGGCATTTAGTGCTGCTAATTTAAAACTTGCAGCTGACTTTAGTGCGGGGATGACAAATGTTTCTACTTTGATTGATACTAATGTGGAAAATTTTGATGCAATGAAAGAAGAAGTTTTGCAAATTGCAAAAAGAACTCCTGTTGCACTTGATGGTTTAACTTCAGCTCTTTATGATATCCGCTCTGCCGGAATTAGTGCAAATATGCAATTTGAAGTTTTGGAAAAATCTGCTCAACTCGGTTTGACTGGTTTGGGTTCAACTTCTGAAGCTGTTGACTTGGTTACATCTTCTTTGAATGCTTTTAATCTGAAAGGAAAAGAAGCTGAAAAACTATACGATACTATTTTCAAAACAGTTAAATTCGGTAAAACAACAATTTCTGGTATTGCTCAGGGTTTTGGTTCTGTCGCAGGAACTGTTGCTGCATCTAATATTAAATTGGATGATTATTTAGCGGCAGTTGCCGCATTAACAACAACTGGGCAACCGGCAGCTCAAGCACACCACCAATTGAAAGCTGCGATTGCAGGTATGCTTAGAGAAACTGACGATTCTAAGAAAGTCTTTAATACTCTTGGAGTTAAATCTTTTAAAGAATTAATCCAAAAATCCGGAGGTATGGTAAACGCATTTAAAGCCATAACTAATTGTGTCGGTGGTAACGAATCTGCAATTTTGAGTTTGTTCGGTTCTACTATGGCATATAATGCAGTTTTAGGTTTGACTACAAAACAGAATAAAGCGTATGTTGAAACTCTAAATTCTATGAGATACGGAACATCTTTAATAGATGAAGGCTACCAAAAACAATATAATACCGAACACGCTATGATGCAAAGATTGAAAAATATGTCACAAGTAATTGGTATTCAGTTAGGCGAAGCTCTTGCTCCTGCATTTGGCAAAGTTTTAGATTTTGGCGAATCCACATTAAATCTGTTAGATAAAATGTCTCCACAGATGAAAAGTTTTGTTGCTATATCTATTGCAGGGCTGGGAATTCTTGCAACAAGTTTTGGTATTGCTTGCCTTATGGGTAGTAAACTCCTTAAATTTTATGGAGGATTTTTATCTAGAGCTAGGGAATTAACTCCTGTTTTGGTTCAAAATTCTGCAAGTATATTGGAATCAATGGGATTAAAAACAACAGCTCAAAATCTTACTTTAGGTTACAACCTAAAAGGTGGAGCTAATATTGGTAGTGGATTATTCTCAGATATTAAAAGAATAGACAATAATCTCAGAAAAGGAATTGTTACCGGCTTTAAAGAATTTCCAAGTAATGTTTCTAAAAGTGCTATTGCATTAAAAGATTGGACTGTAACTTCAGTAAAAGCAATTCCAGCTAATTTTGTTAATGGTTTTAAGGCGTTCAAAACAGGTTTTCTAAATATTCCAAACTTAATCAAAAATGCTGTTATCGCCTTTCGCACATTTTCAATTACTTTGTTAACCTCACCCCTTGGTTGGATAGCAGTTGCAATTGGAGTTGTAGCACTTGTAATCTATAAATACTGGAAACCGATAGCAGGATTTTTTAAAGGATTATGGCAAGGGTTGGTTGAAGGCTTAAAACCTTTAATGCCTTTATTTAAACAAATTGGAACAGCTATTGAACCGATTTTGAAACCTATTAAAGCAGTTTTTAATTGGTTTAAGAAATTAATCCAACCAGTTGAAGATACAGGTGGCAAAGCTGAAGCAATGGGTGTACGTGTAGGGAAAGCAATCGCAGGAATAATTGTAAAATTAACAGAACTTGTTGCCAAAGCATTTGAATGTGGCAGAAAAATTACAAGTATGCTTGCAGAAGGAATAATGTCAGGTTTAGCAAAAGTCAAAAATTGTATTGTAAAAGTTGCTCAAGTTATTCGAGACCATTTGCCACATTCTCCTGCTAAAACTGGTCCGCTCAAAGATTTAAACAAAGTAAAAATTGTTGAAACAATTGCAAGTACCATTAAACCGATGCCACTAAAAAATGCTATGACTAAAACTCTCAGCTTTATGACAAATGGAACATTGAACGTAAGCAAAGGTAAAATTGGCACAAGTAGTGGAGCATCGTTTGTAGTTCAATACAATCCGACAATTACAATTTCAGGAACAGAATCAAAAGAAGAGTTTGTAAAACTTTTGAAACGTCACAAAGACGAAGTTGTAAATATTATGAAACGAGAATTCGAACGTAAAGAAAGGTTAGCTTACTAAATGTTTGCACAACTTGGCGATATAAAATTTGAATTAATAACCTACTTTAACGGTTGGGATGAAACTGTTTCATATAATTATGTTCAACACGATCGAATTGAAAACAAACCCGTTCTACAATATTTAGGCAAAAATCTGCTTGAAGAAAATATCCGTTTAAACTTTCACCGATCATTTTGTGTTCCGGAAGATGAACTGAAAAACATTATTGAAGTTGCAGATAAAATAACTCCGCTAAAATTTATAAAAGGAAATGGTGAATACATAGGAGTTTTCGTTATTGAAGAAATAGGTAAAACAACAGAACAAACAACTCCTGAAGGAGATATTTTATCTATCCAAGTTGATTTAAGGCTAAAAGAATACACAGGAAAAATCCCTGAGAACAAAAAGCAAGATAAAGGATTCAAGAAAAAATAATGACCGAATATTACAGTTACATAACCAAAGACTCTGACCGTTGGGATTTGATTTCACAAAAATTCTATCAAACTCCGACATTGTATGAAGAAATAATTAAAGCAAATCCAGAGATTCCGATTGAACCAATTTTACCATCAGGTATAAAACTAAAAATCCCAATTTTGGAAGATTCTGAAACTATTAAATTTGAGCTTCCTCCTTGGAAGAAATAACCTCAAAATCGTTTGTACTTTGAAAATTAAATAATTACTGAATAGCCTGTTTGTAGTATAATCTACGCATGATTAATCAAAACGAACTTGAAAAATATGCTGCAATATATAGTGTTGAAAGATTAAAAGCATTCATTTATTCTGAACAAGACACAATTGATGATGTAAAAGTCCGTTATAATCATAATGTCAAAATCTCTCAAGCATTATATCCTGAACTTTGCACTCTTGAAGTCGTTTTAAGAAATGCTATAAATACTACAATAAAAAGTAAAATTTCAGAAACTTGGTTAGAAGATGAAATTAAAAATAATACTTTACTTAAAAAAGATGATTACAAACTTCTAATGAATGCTTATGAAATTACAAAGAAAGAATGTGAATCAAATAAAAAGTCAGTAACAACAGGAAAAATTATTGCGAATTTAAATTTTGGCTTTTGGACTAATCTTTGTATGAAGAAATACAGTGCAAGTATCTGGAATAAAAAACAATGCTTTAAGTCTGTATTTGTGCATTATCCAAATAAAAGACCTGAAATTTCTATTATTTCAAAAAAATTATATGCAATCAGAAAATTAAGAAATAGAATTTTTCACTATGAACAAATTTTTAAATGTCCTGAAAAAACGCTTAGTTTATATAATACAATTATTGAAATTTTGTCATATTTACCAACAGACGGATTTAATGTTGTAGAAAATAATTCTAGTTTTCTAAATACATATAATGAAATTTTGAATTATAAACATCTATACAGATAGCAAAAAACCTAGGCATCTATACGGTCAAAGCCGTAGGAAGAAAATCCTAGGTTACTCATTTATTATTATTTACTATAATCCAGTTTTTGTCAAGACTTCAGGCAGATTCTTTTAAGAAAATATAAGCTCATTCAGTAATTATTTAATCCCCAATTTGAAAGATTAAATAATGCTAATCCCCATTTTTGAACTATTTTATGAAAAGAAAAATATAACTAAAGACGTTTCTCCATATGTTACCAATATTGAATATACGGACAATGAACATGGCGAATCTGACGAATTATCCATAACTTTTGAAGATTCTGAAAAATTATGGCAAGGTTCTTGGATTCCAAGCAAAGGCGATTGCTTAAGAGCATATATTGGTTACGAAGCTGAAAAACTTTTAAACTGTGGAATTTTTGAAATTGACGAACTTGAATATGATACACCACCGGATACGATTACGGTTAAAGCTCTTGCAACAGGAATTAAAAAGCCACTTCGTCAGAAAAATTCTGTTGGGTATGAAAATAAAACATTAAAACAAATTGCAAAAGAAATAGCAGATAAGCACGGATACACTTTGGTTGGAAATGTCGCAGATGTTCGTGTGGATAGAATAACCCAAAATAAAGAACGAGATTTGAGTTTTCTTACAAAACTCGCAGAACAATATGGATATATCTTTAAAATCGCAGAAAATAATCTCGTTTTCTATGATGTTAAAAAATTAAAAGGAGCAAAATCCACTCAAATCTTCTATAAATCAGATTTAACTCACATTAATTTTAGAGAAAAAACAAGCCAAAAGTATAAATCGGTTCAAGTAAGTTATTTCGATCCAAAGAAAAAGAAAACTGTAAAAGCAACAGCAAAAAACGATTCTGTTGTAAAAGGTGATACTTTAAAAATTAATGTCAGATGTTCAAATCGTAAAGATGCGATTGTGAAAGCTAAAGCAGCACTTGGAACTGCTGATACAAAAATAGAAGGTTCGCTTGATTTTGTTGGAAATCCTTATTTAATCGCAGGCACAAATATTGAAATTAAAGGTGTCGGACACTTTTCAGGCAAATACCATATAACTCAAGCAAGACATGTTATAGATAAAATGAGTGGTTACAAAACTCTTTGCGAGGTAGTTTCATGTTAAGATTTGGAATTGTTTCACAAATTAATCCAATAACTGTTCAAGCACGTGTAAGTTTTGAAGACGATGAGTCAACTTCCTTTTGGCTTCCAATTTTGCAAACAAAGACCTTAAAAGATAAATTCTATATTATGCCGGATATTGGCGAACAAGTTGTTTGCCTTATGGATGAGAATTCAGAAGACGGAGTAATATTAGGTTCAATTTATTCTTCGGAAGATATTCCAGTTGTGCAATCTGAAAACGAAATATCTATGAATCTTGAAGATGGTTCTTCTATTAATGCAAATAAAGAAACTCAAACTCTTACGGTTGTATTTCAGAATATAAAATTGGTTGGGAACATTGAACACGATGGAACTTTTACAAATACCAACGGAATTAAATCAAATTCGGATATAACAGATAAAACCTCATCAATGCAAGTAATTAGAGATAAATACAATTCTCACACCCACACAGGAAATCAAGGAAGTCCGACATCTGCTCCAAAGGAAACAATGTGACAAATTTAAACGAAATAACCTATGTTGATTGGCAATTAAGATTAAATACCATCGGTTCAGTCGCAGAAGGTGCTGATGATATCAATCAATGTATTGCAATAATTCTTACCACTCCCAAAGGCTCTGTTCCTCATCGACCGACATTTGGCTCAGATATTCATAAATATGTTGATTACCCAGTGAATGAAATAGTGCCAAATCTAACAAGAGAAACTATTGATGCAATAAATCTTTGGGAAACAAGAATAACAGTAAATTCTGTATCCGTTGAAATTAACCAAGAAATAATTACCGTAAAAATTGAATGGACATTAAAAGATTCTAATACAAAAGGAACTGCTGAAATTACCCTATGACAAAACTACCTGAACCTAATTTTATTGAGAGAAACCCCGATAAAATAACCAAAAAATGGATTGAACTTTACGAACAGAAGTCAGGTAAAGTTCTTCAACCTGCTCAAATCGAAAGGTTAATGGTGGATGTTGGTGCTTATCGTGAAACTGTCTTGAGAATGAAAATCCAAGAAACTGCAAAACAAAATCTATTGAGTTATGCTCCGTTAGAGATTTTAGAACATATCGGAGAACCTTTAGGAGTAACAAAATTACTTGCAAATTCTGCAAAAACAACTCTTAAATTTTCTGTTGAAAAACCTCTTGATTTTGATTTCAGAATATCGAAAGGAACGGAAGTTGAAACCAAAGACGGATTATTTATTTTTCAAACAACAAGCGATGTTATCCTAAAAACAGGGGAACTATCTGTTGAAGTTGAATCTGTTTGTGAAACTGCGGGTGCAGGTGGAAATAATTATATCATCGGTTCAATCAATAATTTAATCACTCCACTAAGTTATATTTCAACAGTTGAAAACACAACAATATCTTCAGGTGGAGCAGATGACGAGGATGCAGATAGTTTAAGAGAAAGAATCAGACAAGCTCCGGAAAAATTTTCTAATGCCGGAAGTCGAGGGGCGTATCGTTATCATACATTATCTGCTCATCAATCAATAATAGATGTTGCAATAACATCTCCATCGGCAGGAATTGTTGCAATTTATCTGCTTACAAAAGACGGAAACCCAACAGAAGAAATAATCAAGATTGTTCAGAATTATTTGTCTGACGATAAAATCCGACCACTAACAGATTGTGTAAAAGTTTATTCTTCTGAAAAAGTGGATTTTGAAATAAAAGCAAAAATTTATTTGTATAAAGATTCCGATGCGGATTCGGTTATAAAAACTATTGAAGCCAAAATGAAAGAATACAAAATTTCATTATCTGAAAACCTTGGCAAAGACGTAATTCAAACACAAATCATTTCTATTCTAAATAGCATTTATGGAGTATTTAAAGTAGTTTTAGAAACACCGATTACAGATATAGATATTCTTGAATACCAATGGGCAAATTTGCAAAACTGGGAAATAAGTATTGGAGGTTATGCAGATGAGTAATTTAGCTCCGATTAACGATATTAACCTCGAAATCTTTGATAAAATCTGTGAAGAAAGATTTAGGCAAATACAATTAGATGTTTTAAATGTTCAAAATATAGACAATATTTGTGCAGATGCTTTACCGCACTTGGCAGAACAATATCACATAACTGGCGATGAAGGTTGGCTATATTGTCAAAATGAAGATGAAAAACGACAGTTAATTAAAAACGCAATAAAATTACATAAATACCGAGGAACAAAATATGGAATAATTCACGCATTGGAAGTTCTAAACCTTAATGCAGATATTTCAGAATGGTTTGAATACAACGGTAAGCCATTTTTCTTCAGAGTATTTGTGAATTTACAGGATTCTTATACAAATGAACTCGAAAAAAGGATTATTAATATAATTAATGCACATAAAAATGTTCGTTCTTGGTTAGAAAAACTCTCTTTTTATTTATTACAAGAACCTCAATATTTAATAGCAAATTATATTTTGACAAGTGAGGAAATTTCAATATGAACGAAGAAATGTCCAAAATGAAGTTTGATTCAATAATTACAAATATTGGTTTTGAAAAAATAAACGAAGCATTAGTTTCAGGTAAAAAACTCGATTTGAAATACATTGCAATCGGTGATTCGTGCGGGGAATATTATGACCTTAAACCAACTCAAACTAAATTGGTAAATGAATTATACCGCACAGAAACACAAATTGTAGATGGAATTTCTGCAACCGGACTTATTCCTAACAATATCGGCGGATTTTTTATTCGAGAAGTTGGAGTTTTTGATAGTTTCAATAATCTAATTTTAATTGCTAAGCAACCTTTGACATATAAACCACAGGAATTACAAGGGGGAATTAAAGATATATGGATAAAAGTTCGGCTCAAAGGAATTAATCCGGATTCTCTTGTAATAAAAATAGATCCAAGCGTTCAATATGCAAGTGTTGAATTTGTATCAAATTTAATAAATACGCATAAACATCCTGATTTAATGCCAATTTGGTTATATGACACAAATGGAAATGGAGTTGTAGATTCTTGTGAATTTGTAGATGGAGGATTATTTACTGATGATTCAAATATTGAAATTCCTCAACCTCCAATACTGCCGGATTTAATTATGAACACAAGTATTTATGACAAAAACCAAAATGGTATTGTAGATAATGCAGAAAATATAGATGCCGGAGAATTTTAAAATAGAAAGGAAAAATTATGGGAACAATTCAAATTAAACGTGGGCTTAAAGCTAATTTACCTTCAGAAGCTGTCATTGGTGCTTTATTGTACACAATAGATGAGAAAAAGTTTTATATCGGGAACGGTGAAGGTAAGGCATTGACTGAATTTACTAATTCTCAACAACTTGTCGAATACCTTGCAACAAAGTCAGATGTCGGACATACTCATACATCTGCCAATATAACAGATTTTTCATCTTCCGTAGATAATAGAATTGCACTTCAAAGAGGTCAAAATAATGGACTTGCTTCGTTAGATGAAAATGGGAAAGTTCCAACTTCTCAAATCCCATCAATTTTCAAAGATGCGTATGTTGTAGATAATATTGCAGAAAGAGATAAATTAGAAAAATTTTCAGGATTACACGCTTTAGTAATTGATGCAACTGATGACGAAACGGTTGAAAGTGGCGGAGCTGAATATGTTTACGGTGGTACTCAATGGATTAAAATATCTGAATTGAAAGATTTGGATATGATTATTGATTGGGAAAATATTCAAGGCAGACCTTTTGTTCCTCAAAAATTTGTTGAACTAGGTGATTGTCCCGAAGAATATACCGGTCAAAAAGGTAAAGTCCTAGTCGTAAATGAAGAAGAAACAGGACTTGAATTTTCATCAATTTACACTGGTGATGTCGATGGAGGTACATTCTAGTGACAACAAGTATAAGAGTCAGAAGAGGGAATAGAGCCAACCTGCCGGCTTCTGCTCCTTCCGGAATGTTGTTATGGTGTGAAGACACGAAAGAATTATTTATTGGAACAGGCGATTCTGTTATTAAACCATTTACAGAAGAAACAGGAATTCAAATAAGTAATGTATATAATCTTCTTTGCCGTTCTCTGAGTTTAAACGGAAACGGATATATAGGGATTCCATTGAACGATTCTCTTAATTTATACATTCAATGGGGTTCTGTAGGTGGTTTTGGCTATGGAACTTCCGCTGATATTTATTTCCCAAAAGTTTTTCCAAATGCTTGTGTTGCAGTTACTGTTTCAGCCAGTTATTTGCAAGGTGCCGGCAACAAAGGTTCTACGGCACAAGTATATAGAGTTGCCACAAACAGATTCCACATTACATCTAAATTTGAACAAGGTGTGGCAGGTTTAGATTGGATTGCAATTGGTTGGTAATAGAAAGGGCGTTTAATGAAATATTTTGGATACAAAGAAAATATAGGTTATGGCTTTTATGATGAAGTTTTTGAAGGAGCAGTTCCTCTAACAGATACTGAATGGCAAAATTTATTATCTCAACAGTCAAAAAACAAGCAAATTGTAATGTTTGACGGAAAAGTTTTTGCAACTGATTCAAATTTATATTTTTTTAATAGCGAAGGTAAATATGAAAAATATACTGATGAAGAGTTAAAAGAACAACAAGAAATCAAACAAGTTGTTCAAACAACTAATCAATCATTACAATTTTTAGATGATACGGATTGGAAAGTCACAAGACATAGAGACCAACTGGCTTTAGGGATAGAAACATCTTTGACAAACGAAGAATATCTTAATCTGTTAACCCAAAGACAAGAAGCAAGAGATTTAGTAATTAGAGGAGAAAAATATGGGAACATTGAATAAAATTTGTTTGCATTGGACAGGTGGAGCGAATATGCCTTGCGAGCAAAATTTGGATTGTTATCACTTCCTTTTTGATAAAAGCGGAAAAGAATACAAAGGGAAATACAAGCCTGAAGATAATTTGAATTGTACTGACGGAATATATGCCAAACATTGTGGCGGTGGAAATACAGGTTGTATTGGTGTTTCTTGTTGCGGAATGTACGGATTCAATTTACAAAATAAGAAAACGAAATATCCTCTTACACAAAAACAAGTGGAAGCTATGTGTGCAAAAGTTGCAAAATTATGTACTGCATACGGAATCCCTGTAACAAACAAAACCGTTTTTACTCATTATGAATTCGGTCAAACTCACTCAAATACAACAAGTGCAACAAAGATTGATTTTACTTATCTTCCATATTTGCCAAATCTCGCAAAAGAAAGAGTTGGCGATTATTTGAGGAATAAAATCCAATGGTACATATTACAACAGAAAAAACAGAAAGGACTTGATTAATGAACATTTTTTCTATTATTAAAAATTGGAAAGACTTCAGTGCAATTTGGTTGGTTGTTCAACCTTTTATCTTGAAACTTATTCAAAAGAAAGTTCCAACTTCAATTACAAAATTATACGAAAATCTTGCAAAATACACTCAGCCTGCGATTGATAGTTTGTTTAAATTAAAAGACAAAATCAAAAATACGCCAAACGAGCTTGACGATTATTGCTTTAATCAAGGTGTTTCAGCGATTGAAACTTTTGCAAATTACTTATTGGAAGTTGCAAAAGAATTGAGAGCATAAGGCATTTAAAATATTCAAAGTTTTTCTCTCCTCCTCTAAACCTTACGGTATCCCTGATTTAAAAGTGGATGAGTTTCCTGTAAAGGAACTCATTCCTACAGGGTTAATTGTGTCTGAATGATACAGAATAGTCCGAATGACTTCCAATTCGACCTGTTTTAATCGATGAATGTCAATGTAAAAAATCAAAAGGAGGTCAAAATGACTACAATTACAGCTGAAGAAGCACTAAAAAGCAAAAAGAATTTTGAAGAATTTATCGCAGATTATTATCCGCCAATTGTAACTTCAACATTAGCAAGTTATCCAAAAGCTGATGTACAAACCGTTGTATCCATTTGTGATTTAACACAAAAAATGGAAACAATGGTTTCGCTCTTGAATGAACTTGAAAATCTAAATCTTGAAAAAGCTCCGTTTATTGTTTGGTATGTAACTTCAGTGAAAGAAGAATTGGTAACGGCAGCAAAAGCATTAAATCATTTTGCGATTAAAGGCATTAAAATATTTATTTTTAAAGCCTTTTTGAACGGCGATAAAATGGGCTTTGAATGCCTTTTGGAACCCGAATTAAACGATAAAAAAAGTTATACAAGAAATGAAAATACCCCTGCAAAAATATTTCAAAAAGAATATTGGGAAAAATATTTCGAAATTTGTGATGAATTACAAAGCGAAATGCAAGTTAATCCAAAGCCACAACATTTTCAATATTTGCCTATGGGTAAGCGTGGGGTTCAAATAATGCAAACCGTAAATACCAAATTAGGATATGTCGCAACAGAAATTTTTATTAACAACGACCAGACAATTTTTGAGAAATTATCGGAACACAAAGTTGAAATTGAAGAGGAACTTGGACTTCTAGAATGGCAACCAATTGAAGGCAAAAAATCTTCAAGAATAAGAAAAACACTTGGAGTTGATATTTCAAAAGAAGAAAATCTTGAACAAGCTATTAAACTTCAAATTAAGACAGCAGAAGAATTTAAAGAAGTATTTTCACAATATTTGGTATAAGAGGTAAAAATGGGAATTATAAAACGGTTAAAAGAACAATATCCATCAGGTACAAGAATCAAATTGGTCGAAATGAACGATATTTCAGCACCACCGATTGGGACATTAGGAACAGTAAATTATGTTGATGATATAGGCACAATCCATGTTAAGTGGGATAACGGTTCGATGCTTGGAGTTGCTTATCCCGAAGATAAAATAATTAAAATATAAGGAGATATATTTATGCCAGTAGTAAAAACGACAAAGAAAACAACGGAAAAGGTTATTGAAGATATAACTTATTCTTCAAGTCATCAATCAATTTCAAGGCGAATAATTTATGAATATAAAAATTTAAAAATAAAACTTGAATTACAATCTGATGGGTACAAAAGGCAATGTTATGCACGAGCTTCTGCACTTGACGGTTTAGAATGGAAGTTGATTTATTTTATACCGCATTCAGAAATGAAAACACCAGAAGGACTTTGTTATTGTGTACCATATAGAGATGAAAAAGCTCCAAACGCAAAACGTGAATTTGATAGAGATGTTGAACGCTTGAAAAAATATATAACGGAAATACTTTAATGTGTCTGAATGATACGAAATAGGTGCAATAGACTTGAATAGTCGTTGCACCTATTCGATTAATTTGAATGTAAAACAAAGCAAAGAAAGGACAAAACGATGGGCATTTATTTAGAAGAAAAAGAAGAACGTAATTACCAAAAATTTATTACTGAATTAGAAAAAATTTCTAAAAAGTATGGAATCGCTTTTGAATCAGTTGGAGGATTTGCATTTAGCGATGAAAACGGATTTAAAAGTATCAAATACTCAAGAGATTCGTCAAGCGGGGATTTATTAGTAAAAGAATTAACATTCTCAGATGGTACAAAAGCAAACAGATAAGGGGCTAACAAAAATGAAAACAATCGATAAAATTGAAAAAGTTAAAAATATGAATGTATTACTTGAAGATGTCGGAATTAACAGAACTTTTTACTGGGCATACATTAGAACCCAAGAAACAACAAACGAAAATTTAGATTTTGAAGATGTTATATGGGAAAGCGATGTTGAAGGCATAATCAAAAATTGCAAAGAGTTTGGTTTGAAAGAAATTACTATATCATCTAGGTTTGCAAGTTTGATTGATATATTAGCTGAATTTGAAAAGCAAGGAGCAAAATTAGCAGGATTAACTCAAGTAACAAGTCGATTCTATGCTTGTGGAACTAATAACTATGAACTTATAAATGCTCTAAAAATCGAAATTTAGAATGTGTCCGAATGATACGAAACAGGTGCAATAGACTTGAATAGTCGTTGCATCTATTCGATTAATGTCAATGTAAATAAACAGAAAGGACAAAATTATGATATTAGAGAATTTAAAAGATTTTGACAGAACATTATTTGGAACAAAGGTTTTAAATCTAGAAACCAAAAAGTTGGGAATTGTACTTTACACTTGGACAAATGTTTATGCTGATGGCAATATCCCATTTGCAACCTGTGTTGATGAAAACGGCAAAAAATATAATGCTTCAATGGATAATATTCAAGTTATTGAAGATTAGTTACACAAGAATGAGGAATGTGCTAAAAAATAGCACATTCCAATATCGTTGTTGTACAAGGGTTTTGAAACTTGAAATTTGCAAAATAAAATACAAGAAAAACTCCAATGTAACAACATTGGAGTAATGAAGTGATGTAAATTTTACAGACTATTTGGAGGTGTTTTTAATGTGTTTTTCAATAATTTTGTAAATATATCGTTGGGATAAGCCACAATCGACTGCCAGACGGTTTATTGAATATTTTGTTCCGTCATATTTGCTCATAATATATCTCTCTTTTACTTCTTTAAACGAATTTTTTGGTATAGTTACTGTTAACCCCGGTGTGCAAAAAATCAAAGCTAATGCCGATTTTATTCCGGCACTTTCTGCAATAAATTTTAAATCGTCATTTGGCATATCTTCAGGTCGTATATAATCCATCCATGGTTTGTAATCCATAAAGTCCTCTTGGTTAATTTGTGGTCTCATCAGTTAGAGCCTTACTCTAAGACGAGCAGATTGCACTGTTATCCGCTCGTTTCGACCTTTGAATTAGATTAACTTGGTTGCATTATAGGAGCCAACATTGTTTCAAATTCATTCTGCATTTTATTCAAAATTGAAATTTGTCCCTCAAGTACCTTGCAATCAATTTCACGTTCTTTTGCCATACTCCAGTTTTCTTTATCCAATGTTGCATCGGCAAATCTAACTTTTGCTTTATCTAATTCTGATTCTAAAAGCATTATCCTGTTTTTAATTTGTGACATAATTGCACAATTTTTAGGTTCTTCTTTTTGCAAAAAATCTCCGAAAAATTGGTTATCTTTTTTCATTGTTTCTGTCATTTCCATTGTTGAGTTCATTGCTTTCTCCTTTTTTTTCTCTTCTACATTCTGTGTGGCCGCACATTTTTTCAAATTGTTTTTAATTCCTTTTATTGCCTGAATTACTTTTATAGCTTTGGCTTTAGTCAGGAACATAACATCATCTACCTTAAATTTTGATTTTAAAAATTTTCTTAGAGATTTTGTTGCAAAATAATCGTTATCAAAATAACAAATCTCTCGCCACATTCCCTCAATCATTCTCAACTGAGCATCTGTAGCCATATTATCTGAACGATTTAAATCGGAATATTTTTTCGGAAGTTTTTTCCAACGATTTAGTGCGACTGCTTTTTCTTCCAATATTTCAAGAAAAATTATTGCTTCTGCATAAGTCAAATCTTTAGAAGATTGAACTCCAAAAGACATAAGCATATCTCTATACAAATCATCATCAAGTCCAATAGCTGATTTTAATGTATGTATTTTCCTAATCTGAGAAATTGTAACCATATTCAATCTCCCAGTCTTGTTTTTGTAAATCTCTGCCATGTTTAATTCCTACTTGCACTCCCAAGATAAAGATGGCAAGAGCAATTAGAAAAATATGTAACAATGTGTCGGGTCGGAATAACTTACCATTATTATGTTTCATCTTTCACCTTGCCCCTATAATGCCATCAATAACTTAGAAGTTTGTTTAATCACAGTCTCATCGACCATAGCTTTGCGATTAAATTTCGCAACGCTGATACTGTGAGAAATTAAATGTTCCAATCTTCTTGTATTTCCATCTGAATAAAGAAGATATGTTTCAGCTAATTTCGTGTCCTGACCGATTGATTCAAGAATTTTTACTACATCTTGAATAAGCAATCTGTCAATAATTTTTGTGTATTTTACTCGTGAATAAAGTTGATCGTACTGGTTGTTATAACCTTTTAAATTTTCAAGCAAAATACTTCTGCCAATCAAAAGTACTCCAACACCAGTTTTATCGTGAATTCTGCGAGTAATTTCTAATGCTCTGTAAGGCAAATTCTCAGCCTCATCAACAATTAGAAGTCTGCCTGATTGGTTTAATTTTCTTACAACTTCATCCATCAAATCATATACAGAACCTTTGCCGGAAAGTCCTAATCTTCTATGAATTTCTTTGAGCAAAGATTTTGCAGTATATCCGGAATCACTTTCAATAAGAATTGAGTCCTGAAAATCTTTTGTATATTTCTTTACGGCAACAGTTTTGCCCAAGCCTGCTCTTCCAACGCAAACACCGATTTTACCTTGTGTATGGCAAAGTCTGCCTATTTCGGAAACGTATTTCACAATAGAAATATCCACAAACGGCAAATCATTTTCAACACTTCTTTCTTTTTCACGTTGGATAAAATTATTCATAGCATCGGTAATTTTATCGTTTTTGCCGTTATAATTTCCATTCAACCACATACTAATTGTAGATTTTGCAAGCCCTGTCGCATTTGCAACAAAAGCTGTACTGTAATTATGGCTATCCATTAATTCTCTGAGTTCGGCTCTAATATCCATTTGCCACTCCTTTTAAACTTGCTTTACGTTCTTCTTCAAGGATTTTGTCTGTTTCAAAAAGATAAAGCGGTTCTTCTTTTACAACTTTTTCTTCTAAAAACATAGACAAATCCTGTCTTCCAAAAGCTTCCATCTCCTTGTTTTTACGGATTGCCTTGTCCATATTTGTATTTGCAATTTTTGAGACTTTCGGCTTGCAAACCTTTTCTACACTTGCATAAGCAGTTTTGTAATTTTCACATTTTTCTTCAAGTGAAATTTCTCTCGTTTGTTTAATATATGATTTCGTAATTTTCAAATTACGTTTTTTAATCGACATAGCTTCTTTAAATTCATCTTTAGAAACAGTTTCAGCGTGAAGTGCTGCAACTGCTCTTACTGCCGTTACCTTGCCGACAAATTCTTCATTATCTGCTCTGAAAGCCCAAGCTTCTTTGTAGTTTTGAATATCTCGTCTTAAATAAACTTTCAAGCCTGTTTTTGAAATCATCCAATCTGACCAGTAAGTAATACCAAGTTCATTATCTTTTATTCCATTTCTTCCGATTGTGAAAGTTCTGGAAGTTCTCATACAGAACAATTTCAAAGCATCACGAGAAGTTGTGATTTTTTCTTTAAATTCTTGATTAAATAATTCATTCGGTGATAATCCGTTATGGTTCTTACCCTGTGATGGTCGTTTGTTTAGAATATTAATGATAAAATCGTCAAAGATTTCTTTGAATTTTTCAAATGGAATAATTTTTCCATCTTTAATTTCTTTTGCTAATTTTTCAGGTCTTTCAACAACATTTCCACCTCTATAACCAACACAATGTTTAGATAAAAGTTCTTTTATCTTCAAAAAATCACGTTCAATCGGTTTTGTTTGAGCATTATATGGAAGTGCAAAATGCACATCTACATTCAATTCTGCAAGCATTGAAGTTGTTTTAGCTTCGTTAGTTTCAACATTAATTTTCTTTCTACCACCTGCAAAATCTTTTGAACGGTAATCTTTACCGTTATCTATGATGACATCATTTGGTAAACCGTAAGTTTCAGCAGCATAATAAAAAGATTGAAAAATTAAATCAGAATTCGGATGTCCACATTGCAAAATCCAACCGAGCCATTTCCCTGATTTATAATCTCTCCAAGCCGTAACCCAAGGAAAAACGACATTGCCGTCTGAAGTCAGACAAGCAACGTCTATTTGTGCGTGGTCTGAAACCCAAACTTTACCACAAACCACGCTTGAATAATCTCTCTCAATATATCCGCCAAATTTTCTATTCCAAGCTGATTCCCCATATCTCGCCATATAAATGCTTTGTTTCGGAACTTCTCGTTCCAATCTGCGTTTGAATGCCATAAAACTTGGAAAATCAATTTTAGATATTCCGTAATTACTCATCGCAAAACCAAGCGTTAAATCCCAACAAGTACGCAAAGATGGAGCTCCTTCAACCAAATACAAATTTTTAAAATAATCAAAATACTCATTATTAACGGTAGATTTTGTAGAATTTGTGCCATACCGAGCAAGCAAACCACTCACGCCATATTGAAAGTATCTTTTTCTCATTTTTATTAAAGATGAATAACTTGTTTTTTGTTCAGGATTCAAAAAATTCCATTTCTCAAGATAATCCGAAAGAGCAACTCCTTTTAAGTTTTCTGTTGCTTTTAAAATTGGAAGATATTTTTCAACTTGAAATTTTGCCCAATTTGGTGCTTGAGAATAACTAAAATCGGTATCAGTTACACCATAAAATTTATTTTTTGCATATTGAGGCAATGAATCTAAATAAATATAATAATTTAAAGATTTACCTTGCTTGGCAACTCTAAAAGCCAATTTGCCTAATCGGCAATATTCTTTTATTGTTTTTATACTCAAATTCAAGAGTTTACTTGTATCTTCAATAGGTATCCAATTCGCATTTATCTGCATATTCTTTGATACCTCAAAATTTTAATATTAAATATCTGTTCAATTAAATACAAATCACAGCGATAATAGATTTTATCACCTGAAATATGCTTACTAATTACGCTTACAGAAACATTTAGTTCCTCTGCAATTTGAGTTGGTGTAATTTCCAAATGCACCAAAATGATTTTAATTAATTTTTTACGGTTGTTTTTTTGAATCTCATCCATTCATTGCTTCCTTTATTCTTGAAAATTGTTCTCCATATATTTCAAGTCTTAAATTTAGCCTCATTTCGTAAGCCGAAGAGCTATTTTTTGCACGACAACTAAGCCCCAAAGGACTTTTTTATCTGAGAAAATCTAGCTCATAATTTAATTATATTTATATGATAAAAATTTGAAATACACTCAAAATTACTGATGGTCAACAAGTTGACCATTGATAAAAATTAAACACTGACTATAAAAGGGTTTTAAAAATCACAAAAATTTTAAAAATAGTTCTAATAACGTAATGACAAGTCTTTCAAAATTGGCAACAATTTTATTACGAAATATTAAGCAAATAGCAATTTATTTATTAAATTATACTGTTCATCAAAATCTTTTCCATCTTTCCAAAATTCCTCGGCTAGATGCAGATGAAACATTTTTTCAAAAGAGCGATTTAAAACTTTTCTGTAACTTCTTAGATATATATTCTTTATTTCTAATCTTTCAGCTTCAGTATGCTTTTTAGCATTTTTGTTTTCAAGATATGTTTTGGAAACATACAATTTGTGATTGTATAAATAAAGGTAAACAAGCGTATTCATATATACTCTTTCCTGTGGTAATTTTGGTTTTTTAGCAAACTTTTTTAATAATTCTAACCTTTGTTTTTCGTAGAGTATTGTTCTAAAATATTGATTAAAATTATCTACCACATTTTTTGAAAACCCAAATAATGTTATCATTTTACTTGCCTCTACATCAGAGCAAAAGCCTTTAATCATATAATTAATATCTTCTTGTTTATGAAATTGAAAAAATAACGGTAGTTTGGAATTATTTTTTCTTGTTTTACTTTTCTTTATATATGTATAATTATCGCCATCACATTTTAGATAATTGTCGGCAACAAAAGTTTGAAGTAATAATTTCATAACACTTTCATCAATATCTTCTGCTATACCAACAATTTCTTCAAAGCTAAATTTATCCAACCTTTTGCAAAGTTTTAATATTCTGTCTTTCATTCAATAATCCTTTCAACATGTATTCATCTAACTCTTTTATTTCGTTTGTTTCTGACAATTTCTCGATTCTATTAACTAATTTCACTAATTGCCTAAATTGGTTTGCTCTTGTTGCAAGATATTGAACTGCATCATCTGTAAATTGCAATTCCGTTAAATTTGATAATATTTCTTCAATATCATTTTGATTATAGCTTTCAAACTTTATCGATTTGTAAATCCTGTCACAAAGATGCGGATATCTAGCAAGTTTTTTATCTGCCATTCCCATACCAACTAAAACTATCGGACAGCTTGTTCTATCATGCAAATCTCGGAGAGTTTCAACGGTATTTTTCTCAATTAAATAATCAACTTCATCTACAATTATTGTTTTGGGATTATTTCTCAAATGATTTTCAATAAGTTCAAATGTTTCTTGAGTATGCCAATAAGGTTCTTCACCTAATTCTTCTGCTATTTCAGATAATAACCAACGGCTTGTCATCCCTTGATTTGCCCTAACATATACAGAATCGTTTTTATCTGCCCACCATTGAATTGTTTGAGATTTTCCAAGTCCATGTTCTCCATAAACCAATGCTAACTTTGGAATATTCGGGGGAAGTTTTTGTAATTCCTCCATCAAACCCACAAATCGTTTTACATTTTTTGTTCTAATAAATGTTCGTTTCATTTTTAATCTCCATATAAATTTAAGTATTCATCACTTCTAATATATTTAGTAAGCCAATTTCTATCATCAGAATTCGTGCAACCATTTGCCATCAACCACTCGTATTTTTCATAATTTGAACTAAAAATTGGTTTGTTCATTTGTTGTTCACGAGGTGTTAATTTCCGTTCACGCTTTGGCTTGGGTTGTTCTTCAATGATTTCTTCAGTTATTTCTGGTTCAATTTCCAAAAGTTTAATTTCCTCTTTTGGATATGTTGCTTTCAATTTCTTAACCAACCTATTTTTAATCTGTTGTTGCTTTTTATACTGTTGTTTGTATTCTTCCATATCCTTAACCGTTCCAAGAACTCTTGCCATCGGATGAACTTTTTGCACTCTATGAGCAACACACAAAAACTCCCCCTTGGTTGAATAAACGTGAATTTTTGAAAGGTCAAACAAACTGTATCGGATATTAACTTTATCCCTCAAGCCTAAAATACACTCACTTCGGTAATGTATATTTAAAAATGTAATTCCATGTTTATTAATCGTTCGACATTCGGTTTTCATCATTAAATCGTTTAAAACATTAATATCTATATGTTGCTTCTGAACATTTTCCAACATTTCTTGAATACTTTTTGAACGGTCGTTAGGGCAAGGTTGTGAATTGTGAAATTCAATCCATTTATTAATATATTTAATAGCCTCTTGTACCGTTGGTACATAATTATTTGTCAGTTTTTTATGCCATTCTTGGTGCAATTTTTCTCCTCGTTTTAGCCACGCAGGTTTATTTTCAATACTTGTACCAACGTAACTCGGCATTCCCTTTTCCAACTCTTCTTGAAATTCTAAGAAAAATCGTTCGATAACTTTTGCCCTAGCATTATATGGTTTTGCAAAAACAGAATGTATGTTTAAATTTGCATAAACACCGTTGAATATGTTTTCATCAAAATCATTGTTTTGAAAAAATCTTGATTTAAAAGCTCGACCGTTATCTTGATACACAACTTTTGGAATTATTCCAAGATTTAAAATACTATTCCTTAATGCGCTTGCTATGCATTGTGTACTCTCAGTCATCATAATTTCATATCCGACAAGTGCAGTTGATTTCCAATCTAAAAAGCCAACGAGAGTTGCTCTCGTTGGCTTTCCTGTAAACGGATTAATAACTTGGAAATTTAAAACATGACCATCGGCAATAATAATATCTCCAACTTCAATTTTTGAAATATCTCTTTCGATATATGGTTCAACTTTATCGTGATACGCTTTCATTCCCTCTCTACGGAGAACCCACTCGGCATAATTATTTTTTCTGAAATTTTCTGCATATCTTTTGAATGTCAAATCGCAAGGCAAGTATTCATAACCTCTTTTTTCAAGTATCCCTTTGGTAAGTTTAATTGCTTTGCCTATTTTATACTGACTTGGATGAAGTAATAATGTTAGTAAAATATTTTTCATTTCACTATCCAAAATCGTATTATACTCACCCTGTCTAGTAGATTTATATTTTGGAATAAGACAATCCGCATTTTCATGTTTTCTGTAGGCTTGAATCCATCTGCGAAGTGTTCCGATTGAAATTGAGCCCAAAAAATTATATGCTTTAGGTAAAAACAGTCCCGTGTTGTATAAGTCTAAAAAATCTGAATCCGACTCTTTTATTGTTTTGTAATTTTTTCGTTTTTCAAGAGCGGCTTTTACAATATTCATTCTATGATTTCGAGTAAGTTTGGCTTTATCTGTTACGATAGTTTCAGATTTATAATTCAAAGGAACAAGTTCGGCTGATTTGTTTTCAGCTTCTCTAAGTTTTTGTTGAAGTTCCGGTTCTAAACTAGAAAATAGTATTTCATAAGAAGAGCCTCCGTTGACTTTAACTTCACGAGAAATATATTTACTTTCAGGTTTATTAATCTCTAATCGTAAAGAACGAGTGCTTTTTAAACCTTTAGCTTCTGCTATTTCTTTTATATTTATATAACTATCTTTCATCAAGGAACACATTAGCTCTGAAGATGATAAATTGGAACACCACTTCCGAGCATTGTGTCCGTTTTGTATCAATTGAAAAATTTTTCAAAAAGCTAAAATTCTCAAAATGGACTTTGCCGAAATAATCATTTTATCCGTACAACTCCCACACAGGGCTAAAATGCAATAATAATCTAGTAGAACACCCAACTTTTCTAAATAATCATTCTAACCGTTCAACCTAAAAATGTTTAATTTGACCGTTTTAGTGTACGGATAGATTGATTATTTCCTACCCCTCAAATGCCGATATATTGCTAACTTTCCCAAATAATACTTCTATCCGTTCAAACCAAACTGGTCGTTAAAATACATTTTGCAAATAAAATAATTTTTCCCCTTGAATAAACTAAAAAAGAGGGCTGAAGCCCTCTTTTAAATGGTGCCGCAACTCGGAATTGAACCAAGGACACAGGGATTTTCAGTCCCTTGCTCTACCAACTGAGCTATTGCGGCTTATTTACCTAATTTCCTAACCGATATCGGCTACATTTTCTATTGTACTTGCTAAAGATTTAAAGTCAACCACTTTTTCTTATTTTTACAAAAAAAGATTACCAATGATGTTCAAACACCAACCAAAAGACTATCAAATAAGCAAATCCACAGAATAACAACTCAGATCTGCGAATCTTTCGATGTCTTGAGTGGATATGAAATGTATGTTCACCGGCAAAACATAAAATGGTGAACAATACACACACTCCAACAAAAATCATGCACTTTACTAAAAAGTTATACATAACAATAATCTACGATTGAGCTGACAAATATAAAGTTACGTTTCTACCCTCTAATTGAGGTCTCTTTTCTATTTGAACAGAATCATTTTCTAAATCTTTAATAAATCTGTTTGCTAACTCAAATGCTAAATTTGAATGTTGCATTTCACGACCTCTCAACATAACAACAATCTTAACCTTATTACCTTGAGAAATAAATTTCCTAACACTCTTCAAACGAACTTCGTAGTCATGAGTATCAATTTTGTATCTAACTTTTACTTCTTTAATTTCAACAACATGTTGTTTTTTCTTAGCTTCTTTAGCTTTTTTAGCTAATTCGTATTTATACTTTCCATAGTCTAAAATTTTAGCTACCGGAGGGGCTTGATTTGGACTAATCAATACTAAATCTAAATCTGCATCTTCTGCCATTTGTAGGGCTTGTGATGTTGGAACTATGCCATGATTTTCACCATTGTGGTCAATTAATCTTACTTCTTTTGAACGAATACGTTCATTCATTATCGTTTTATCCCTATCCCTTGAGGATCTAGTATCGTTAGCTATTGTTTTATCTCCTATATTAAAGTACTACTACGATTTTATGTTATCACAAAAATGAAAAATATACCATAGACTGAATCCATTCTATTATTAAGATTTGTAACATGCGAAAAACTCCTAAAAATAGGGTTTTTAGATTTTTGCATTAAAAAAGAAAAAATAATTCTAAAGTTTCAGAAAAATAAACCGATATAAAATTTGTCAAGGATAAAGAAACTAAATAGCAAAACAGATTAAATAAGGAGTATTAAAGTATGGAAACAAAACAGGCTGAAGAAATGATGAACACTATGGATATTGAGGACCAATATTCAAAGGTAGATGTATCAATTCCACTTCAAAACCTATTTGACGAATGTTTAAATTTTATTTCTATGGAAGATTTTGATATTTAAACATAGCCTGAAAGATTTTTTCATTGTAAAGAGTAAGATAATTATCTTACTCTTTTTGTTTTATATAACAGATTTTAACAATTAACCGCTCGTGTATATACACAGAATAAATATTGTAATAAAATATGTTCTGAGAAAGGAGCAAACATGAAGAAATCATTAGTAACAATTGCAAAACTTTCGCTAATACTTTGCCTATTAAACGGTTGTGCTTTTGCAGATTTTAGAGAGCATTACGACCTTGGTCAGAATTATTTATCAAATTATCAATACTCTAGCGCTATTACAGAATTCAGAAGTGCTATGAGAATAAATTATCTTGATACATCTGCAAGAATCGGTTTAATAAATTCATACCTTTCAAGAGGTACTGATTATGCGAACAAAGATAAGAATTGGAGCAAAGCTGCTGATGATTATAGAAGTGCATTATTTTATTTAATGTACTATCCAAATGTAAGCTCTGTTCAAAATTCAGCTCAAGCAATCAACCAAGTTACAAACAACTTAGAACGCTGCTTAGAAGAAATTAAGTATGACAGAACTCCGCAACACAGATTTGATACCGCTAAAAGACTGAGAGCTGAAGGGAATTTTCCTGCTGCGGCTTATGAGTTCAATCAATCTCTGGGAAGCAAAAACTTGCAAAAAAGCAGTTTTGAACAAATCGGAGATATCATGAAACTTTTAGGGAATGAACCCAAAGCAGCAGATTATTATAAAAAAGCAGTTGCAGTTGGTCCGACGGATTTAAATTTAAGATTAACTTATGCAAAAATCCTTGATAATACCGGACAAAGTGATGACGCCTTAAAAGAATATAGCTATGTTCTTGATAAATCAACTTCTGATAACAAAGACATTTTATACACTTTGGAAAGAACTTTTAAGAAAAAATTGCAAGATTCACCCAATAACGGGAATTTAAATGCAAATTTAGGAGCGGTTCTCCAAAAGGAGGGAAACCTTGATGAAGCTTTAACATACTACAAACAAGCAGAAACACTTGACCCGACAAATATTAATACAAGAATTAATGTTGGTACTCTATATCAACAAAAAGAGGATTACAAGACAGCTATCAAAGCTTATGAATCAGTGTTAATTTTGTATCCGGATAATATTAATGCAAATTTATACAGAGCACAATGCTACGACAAATTAGGTGAGGCTAAAACCGCACAAGAGGGTTATAAGAAAGTGCTTACACTTGACCCTAATAATAGTTATATAAAAGCGCAAATGGTTGACAATGTTAAGAAAACAATGACACCTCAACAATTTGTCGACTATGTAAATACTAACCTAGCAAATTCAAATCCGTCAGATATTTTATACGATTACGCAATAGAATTACACAAAGACGGAAAAATCGACAATGCTGTTTATATGTACAAAGAAGCTATAAAAGCTTCCAATAGTAATAACTCTGAAATGTTTGTTAATCTAGCATTAGCACAAGCTCAAGGAAACGATTTTGACAGTGCTATTTCAACACTTCAGACAGCACAAACAAAATTTCCCCAAGATACATCTATCACTACAACTGCAAAAAATATTACCAATATGCAGTCTGACAACTTAATGGCTAAAGCCTCAGAGTTTTACAAAAATAAAGACTTCCAAAAGGCAGCCGAAACGTATATTTCATTAACTCCAGCAACAGCAGATTCAATGATTGGTGCAGCAACATCATTTGAAGAACTCGGAGATAAGGACAAAGCTTTGATGTACTATCAAAAAGCTTTTGAATTAAAACCTGCAGATTCTGATATTGCATACTATATCGCATCTATTTACGGAGAAAAAGAAGATTTTGTAAATGCGAAAGTATATTTACAGAAATCAATAGCATTAAACAAAAATAATACACCCGCTCAAGAATTCTTAGCATCAATTGAAGAATCTGATAGAGCAAATCTTTTGAATGATGCAATATCTCTATATGATGAAAATAAAATGGATGAAAGTTTTGCAAAATTCAATGAACTTTTGACACAAGACCCACAAAATTCATACGCACTTTATTATCGTGGTATGATATATGATACAAAGGAAAAGAGAAACGAAGCAATTGCAGATTTGAAAAAAGCATACAGCTTGAACAAAGATTTTACTATTTGTAATTACTTAATCGCATCAGACTACGATGCTTTAGGCAAATACAAAGATGCATATAATTATTACACCTCTTATGCAAACTCACAAGCTGAAGACGATGAATATAAACAATACGCAAAAGCTCGTGCAGAAGAATTAAAACAATATGCAACAACTACAACAACAAAAAAATAGGGTACCCGAACTTATAAAAAGCAAGGTCTCACTTGCGCCAATGGCTGGAATTACAGATTACGTTTTAAGATCACTTGTTCGAAAATATTCAAAAGAGTGTCTTTTAACAACAGAAATGATTAGTTCCGAGTTTTTAGCTCAAAACGTAGAAACAGAAATTACAAAACTTGATGAAAGCCACCACCCGATTGTTTATCAAATTTGCGGACATAAACCGCATTTAATGAAATATTCCGCAGAATATCTAACAAAATTTGCAGATATGATTGATATTAATATGGGTTGTCCTGTTAATAAAGTTGTTAAAGGTCAAGATGGCTCTGCATTGATGAGAAATCCAAGACTCGCAATGGATTTAGTAAGAGCAGTTAAAGAAGGTACAAATAAACCCGTCAGTGTAAAATTTAGGCTCGGATATACCGCTGATGAGATGAACTATGTCGAATTCGGACAACAAATGCAAGAAGCCGGAGCGGAGTTTATAACACTCCATGCAAGAACTCGATCTCAGTTTTACGCAGGACATGCGGATTGGAAAAAGATCAAAGAACTTAAGCACAATGTTGATATTCCGGTATTTGCAAACGGGGACATTGTATCTATTGAAACGGCAGAAGAAGCCCTCAATCAAAGTGATGCGGACGGAGTTGCAATCGGGCGAGGTGTTTTAGGCGACCCAACTTTAATTCATAGAGTTGCACATTATTTTAAAACTGGCGAAAAGATTCCAACTCCAACTCTTGAAGAAAAACTTGATATGATGCGAATTCACCTTGATGAAGAAATTAAACTCAGAGGAGAAAACGTAGCCATTAAGTTCTTCCGGAAATTCTATCCTTACTATATAGCAGGAATAAGGAATGCCTCAAAAATTCGAGGAGTACTTGTACTTGAAGAGGATTACAATAAAATTCTTGAATACATTAACTATATAAAGAAAGAAAACGAAATTTGTGTATAAGCTCTTGAATTCTTCAAAAAAATTGTTATAATAACACGTATGAGAATAACATTTGCAATACTTTCAATAATTTTTACCCTGGTGACACTTCAATTGCCAAATATTGCAGGAGAAACTCTTTCGAATATTCAATTGAACATGAGAGGCTATGACGAAATAACCTTGCCACAAGGAACCTTTATTCCGGTATTAAATACTCAAGAAATTTCAACAGAAACCTGTCCTGAAGGGTATAAAGTTAAATTCATTGCAACAAATGATTTGTTTATGTATGAAACAAATATTATCCCTCGGGATACCGAATTTTACGGATATATTGAAAAAATAAATGAACCTGTTGTAGGAACAAATGCATCTATGAAAATTAAAATTACAAAACTTGTAATGAAAGATGGTTTTGAAATTCCAATAAAAGGTTATATTTATTCCTCTAACGGAAACTTAATCGGAGGAGAACTAACTCCGCCATCTGAATGGGTTAAAATGCCTCACTACCAAAGCAAATATCAAGGAATTTCTTGGAATCACAGAGCGGCAACACTTCAAGTTCGCCCAGGAGGAAAGCGTTCCATGGGCCAAGCAACAAAAATTCCGGCAGGTGATCAACAGATTATTATATTAACCGCACCAGCATCTATTACACATACCTTAACAGATTAGACATTAATAAATTGACAAAATATTTAAATGAGATAAAATAGTTAAATAGAAGAATTATGTTTTAGGGAGGAGAGTATCCAATGAGAAGAATTTTAATAGTTTCAGCTTTATTAGTTTTTTCCGGAAGTGTATTTGCTGCAGGGAATTATAGCTACCAACAAAATTCAGCTCAACCGCAATATAATTCTAACTACTATGCACCAGAAACTTTTAATGTAAATAACAATACATTAAAAGGAAGTGTTGTTACTGTTCCGGCAGGACAAACTTTTAGAGCTGCATTAATGGCTCCAATAAGCTCTGAAACCGCTTACCAAGGACAAACTATCACATTAGCACTAAGTTCTGATTTTTATTACAAAGGAAACAGAATTGCTCCTGCAGGTAGCTCAATCACAGGTACCGTGATTGAAGTTTCAAAAGCAAAACATGGAACTATGAATGGTAAATTAACACTTAGATTTACATCAATAATCACTCCGAGCGGATTGAATATCCCAATATCAGCTTTAATTAAGACAGATGATAATACAGGAACTTTAATTGGCGGAACAAAGTTTGAAACAACCACCGAATACGCAAAGGATATTGCAATCGGAGCAGGTGCAGGTGCTGTTTTAGGTACAATTGCAGGACCGCTTTCCGGAGGAAGTGTAGGACGTGGTGCAGCACTTATGACTGCTGTTGGAGCAGGTGGAGGACTTGTAAAATCAATTTGGGATAAAGGTTCAGATGTAGAAATTCCAGCGAACGCATCTGTTGAATTAATTCTTACCCAACCGATTACAGTTAATCCGTCAAGCTCCCAAAATCAGTAAATCGGGCAATAATTTTATTTTTACTTTAAAATAGAATTATTAACAGAAATAGAAAATTAAATTATTTGTTGTTAGGGAATAAAATGTCAATATTAGGGAAATACACTGAAAATGTAAATAACAGAAGAGAATATGACGAAAACTCTTCAAAAAACAAATCCAATTTTGTAATGCCTGCCGTTACAAGGGAAGAAGACGATGATTCAATTTCATTAAAGCAAGGGGTTGTAATTTCTACAATTTTGCACCCTGCAACATTACTTACAATATGGCTTATTGTAACAATACTCGCTATTTTTGGAATTAATCTTTCTATATTTAACAAGCCACAGCCTAAAACCAAAGATATTGAATTTGTTCTTGTAGATAAAGAACAAACACCAAAGAATAAAAACACAAAATTTAGAGCAGACAAAAATTCTAGAACTGGGGGGATTAATAATCCAAAACTTCCTGTTTCTATGCCATCAGCAGCTCCATCTGCAACACCAAAAGCTGCATCACCGGCACCGGCTCCTGCTCCTAAAAAACAATCTATAGTAAATAAAATAGCTCAAAGTGTTGCACCCAAAAAGGCGCCGAGCCAAACGCAACCTAAAATGACAACTCAACAAAAGAATGTCAAACCATCACCAACAGTTGAAAAAGCAATACCTAAACCAACTGTTGCAAGACCTCAACCACCAACAGCAAGACCATCTATCAAACCTCCAATGACACCAAAAACGGTTTCAAGACCAAGTTCTTCTCCGTTTAAGGTTCCGGTTCCTGCAGGAGGAACAAGAGCAGGACAGTACGCAACAGGTCCAATCAGCGGTTCAGGTTCATCTAGAACAGGCGGTTCAAGAGGTAGCGGAACTTATGCTCCAAATCCGTCACTCGCTCCGGTTGGTAGGGGTTCCGGATCAAGAATTGCATCATCTGGTTCTGGTACTGGTAGAAGTGGTTCAGGCACAGGTTCCGGTTACGGAAGGGGTTCAGGCTCCGGCGGAGGTAATCCAGGGGGCGGCGGAGGTCGTCCGGGAATTGACGCAATCAGAGAACCGGATTTTGGTCCATACATGAGAGAACTTCAAAGAAGAATCAAAATGAACTGGGATCCACCAAAAGGTAACGAAAGTAAACGTGTAGTTCTTTTATTCAAGATTGCAAAAGACGGAAGATTACTTTCATGCAGTGTATTCAAATCATCAGGTCTTCCCAATGCAGATAAAGCAGCAATCAATGCCGTTCACTTATCCGCTCCATTCAGACCATTACCGCCTGAATACAAAAACTCAAGCATCGATATTCAATTTACATTTGACTACAATGTATTTGGAGCATCAAAATACTAATCAGAAAATAAGTTATTACATAAAAAGAGGATAGAAACTATGAATTTATTATTAGAATCAATTAAAATGGACTGGCCGGTATTATTACCGATTTTCCTATGTTCAATTTTAGTTGTAGGTGTTGTTATCAGCAAATGGTCATTCTACTCAAAAAACCAACGTGATATTACAATCTACATGAGAGAATTAAACAGAGAACTTTCTAAAAATGATTTGTCTGCAGCACAAAACATCGCAATCAGATGTGGAGGTGTTATAGGGGAAGTTATTGAAGAAGCCGTAAGAATTTTTTCAGAACAAAAGAAAGGTTTTTCTCGTTCTTTTGATATTTCAGCAGCTTTAGCATCAAGAAAATTAGAAAGCCATTTAACAATCCTAGGTACAATTGGTGGTGTGGCACCGTTCTTAGGTTTGTTTGGTACTGTTGTAAGGATTCTGCTTATCTTCGTTGATATGCCAAATTTGGGTGCTAACTCAGGAGCTATCGCATCAGGTATCGGTTCAGCATTGATTGCTACAGCATTCGGTCTTGGTGTTGCGATTGTTGCAGTAGTATTTTACAACTCATTCCAATCAATTGTTAAACACTACGAAGATGATTTCCAATTAATCAAATTGTTATTCTTGAGTTTTGTAGATTCAGATGACAACGAACCTCAACCAGCTTCAAAATACACATCTTCAAAAATCAATTTATAGTAAGGTATAAAAATGGCATTTTCATCAAACAAAAAACAAAAACTTTTTACAGAAATAAATATCACACCATTAACAGATATTTTCTTAGTTTTATTGATTATCATGATGGTTATAGCTCCATCATTCAAATCAATGGAAGAAACGGTTGAAGTTCCGGAAGTAAACAACGGGACAACTATTGAAGATGCAAAAGTTACTGTTTCAATCACAAAAGATGGGAATATGTATGTTAATGATGAACCAATACAAGCAGATGCTTTAACGGATAAATTATTAGCAGCAAGAGGTAATAATGAGAAAGCTGAAGTTGTTGTTAAGGCTGATAAAGATGTAAAAAGTGCAACAATAATGAATGTTATGAATTCGGCGCAAGATGCAGAATTCAAAAAACTGGTTGTTGCAGGTGAACCATTGAGCGCAAAAGCACAAAAAGACCTTGACAGCAAAAACAAAGTAAATGTGCCGGAGGGTGAAGAATAATGAAAAAAACATTTAACGAAATCAATATTACTCCATTGACAGATATCTTTCTGGTACTTTTAATCATTATGATGGTTGTAGCTCCAATGCTTGACCAACAAGGTATCGGTTTAACAGTTCCGGAAAATGTGGAACAAACTAAAATGGACAAAGAATCAAAGATTTTAACTGTTACTGTTACAAGCAACAACAAATATTATATCCATAACGTTGAAGTTCCTGCTGATAATCTTGGGAATGTTTTAAGTCAAGAAATCAAGAATTATCCGGACGGTTTACTTATTGAAACAGACGGGAACTCTAACCATGGAACAGTTGTAAAATTGATGGATAAAGCAAGAGAAGTTGGAGTTAATGCAATTTCTCTGGACCAAATCTAAATAATAAATGCATAGTTTAAAAATATAACCCTCGATAATTCATTTTATCGAGGGTTTTTATTTTAGTTATTTTTGAAGTTTAAATTATTTAATTTTAACTTTTGGAACAACAGACATTCCCGGAACAATATTATATTTTGTATAATCCTCATCAAACATAATCTTAACAGGAACTCTTTGAACAATTTTTACATAACTACCAACGGCATTTTCCGGAGGAAATAAACTTGATTTAGCACCAGTTGCTCTTTGGATACTATCAACATGTGCTTTGAATTTCTTTCCTGGGTAAGTATCAACAGAAATCCAAGCTCTTTGTCCCGGGTGCATGTGAGTCAACTGACCCTCTTTGTAATTTGCGACAACCCAAATTTGTTCTGGGACAACAGACAATAAAGGTTGACCAACCTGTACATAGTTTCCTTGTTCAACACTTCTTGCTGAAATTTTTCCGTTTGATGGTGCGTAAATTTTCGTATAGCTCAAATTCAATTTAGCTTGTTCAACCTCAGCTTCCAATCTTTGAATTTCAGCTTGAACTGATTGAGTTTTGGCAATTGATGATTCAAGTTCCGATTTCATTGCCTTTGAACGATTTGAAGCTGATTGATAATTTGCATTTGAAACGTCTAAATCTTTAGAACTTCTATCGTAGTCTTGTTTAGATACAACACCGGTTTTATACATTTCGTTATATCTCTTATAATCCTTTTGAGCGAAATCAAGTTTTGACATTGCAGAGGTTGTATCATCTACAGATTGACTGACATTTGATGCGTTTTTAGATACATCATGAGTTGAAACATTTAATCTGGCTTTTGCTTCTGCCAATTTTGCCTCTGCTTGTTGCAATTTTACTTTATAATCATTAGGGTCAATTTCCAAAAGAAGTTCGCCTTTTTTAACCTGTTGGTTATCATCAACAAGCAAATGAACTACAGGCCCCGACACCCTTGGGGCAACAGAAATAATTCTACCCTCAACAAAAGCATCATCTGTTGACTGATAATGTGTTGACATAATTGCAGCATAAAGACCTAGCAATACTAGAATACCAGCAGCAATTGCAGGTAAAAATACTCTTTTTTTCGTTAATTTCGGACGACGTTTTTTCAATTTTGCTTTCGCTAAAATCTCTAAATCTTCACGACTTCTTCTCCATTTTCCTACGGGGTGGGAATCTTCACTAAAATTTTTCTTAAAATTTGTCATATTTTCCTCTTATCTCATATTTGTATATTTACTTTTGCTAATAAATTTTTTTTTATTTCCGAAAGAATTTCAAAAAAAGCATCAACTTTTTCTTCCGGAATATCCTTGCAAGTATAAGACCAAATCTTTAAAATTGTTGGTTTTACTTGTTCATAAACCTTTCGACCCTCATCTGTTATTGAGATTTTAAAAGTTTTTCGACCTGAAACACTCTCTGTTTTAGAGATATACCCTTTATTTTCTAATATTGAAACAATTCTCGAAACATTTGCTCTATCTTTTAGAGTTAAAGCAGAAATTTGTCTTTGATAAAGCTCTTCATTTTCAATCAAAACAGATAAAACTGAAAATTGTTCCGGCGTAACATCGTATTGAAGATTTGTAAATGTTTGTATAGCAAGCATTTTTGACAAATTTCCAACACCTGTCAATTCCAAGCCTATTTTGCGTTTCATTTTCTGTTCGTTGTTCATGATTTCCTTTTGTGTTATCATAATAACATAAAAAAGGATAAAAAATATCATGAAAAAACTTAAATTAATAATTTTACTTATATGTTTAACCCTAATGCCAACACAAACATTTGCAAAAACTAAAAATATTCAAGATAACAATGATTTACAATATATGAATTTAACTTGGTGGCAAAAATTTAACGATCAAAAGTTAAATGATTATTTAATGACTATATACAAAAACAATCCGGATTTAAAAATTGCAACCATTAAAAACAAACAATCTCAACAGGTGATGAAACAAGCTTTTGCAAATCAACTACCTCAATTGTATTTCAACGGCACAATGCAGAGAGAATTCACAGGAAGTACGCAAAGATTTGGAGATGTCGTTATTCCAGATTACAACCAAGCTCATTATATCTTGCCTCTTACAATGTCTTATGAAGTTGATTTATGGGGTGAAAATTATTTAAAAACTAAAAGTTTGAAAAAACAAATTGAAATGACAACCCAAGATGAAAGAGCTTCATACATCTCAATTTCATCAAACTTTGCTTCAAATTATTACACATTAGTTGGAATTGATAAACTTATACAAAATCAAAAGGATTTGTTAGAAATTGAACAAAATATTGTAAATCTGGAAGAGCAAAAGTATAACAGTGGTTTATGCCCAATTGCTGAAGTTCTATCAGAAAAACAATCCTTAACTCAAATACAAGAGCGATTAAACTCTTTAGAAGAAAGACAAGATATTGTAGTAAACCAACTAATTACCCAACTTGGGGATAGAATGCTTACAAAAATAGACAGAAGCAATTATGACTCTATCTCTGCAATTCCAACTCCAAATGAAATCTCAACTGAATACATAGGTAATAGACCTGATGTGCAGAAAGCAGAATTATACATTCAAAAAACAGGGATTGATATAAAAGTTGCAAGAAGAGATTTTTTACCAAAATTCAGAGTTTATGGACAAATAGGATTTAACTCTTACGATTGGTGCAGAATGTTTGCTCCTCACACATTCTTATCAACAGCAGGAGTTGCACCATCGCTTGATTTATTCACAGGGGGCTATAAAAAAGCTGTATTAAAATACAATAAACTTGAGTATGAAAAAGCTTTGCAAATATATGAAAAAGCAATTCTTACATCAATTCAAGAGTTAAACGATGCAATGATGAGTATTAAAACAGCTAATTCAAATTACGAAAAGAGCAAGGAACGTTTCAATCTAGAAAAAGAAAAACTTGATTTGTCTAACAACCAATACAAAATTGGCGGAAGAGCAAAACTCGATAATATGAAAGACCAACAAAACATTTTGATTGTTGAAGAAGATATGGTTACAAATAATATTAACCGTGTAATTTCAACTATTAATTTGTACAAAGCAACAGGCGGAAAAGATTTTACTCAAGATTTGTAATAATAAATTAATTTGTTACAGGAACTTTAACAGAATAATTCTGAGAAAAATTTTCAATAGGAATATTAAATCCAAAAGTATTAGAATTCATAATTGAACTTTCTGCAATAACTCGTCCACCGTGAGCTTCAATAATTTTCTTCGTTAAATACATACCAATTTCAACACCGACTTTATCAAATTTTTGTTCAGAAGTTGAGTATTTTGAGAATAGGAGTTCCATTGTCTCAGGATGAATATATTTACTTGAATTTTTGACTTTGAATTCAAAAGAATGATGTTTTTTACGCATACTAATTTCAACTTTTGAACCAACCGGTGCATAAGTAATACCATTTTTAATAAAAATAGAAACAACCCTACTAAGTTCGGTTTTATCTCCCGAAATTTTTAAATCTGCAACAGATGGAGTAATATCTATCTTTAGAGATTTTTCCTGAATTTTTTTTGACAAAGCTTCCAAACTTGAATGTACAACAGGCATCAAATCAAAATTTGTATAATTTAATACGACTTCACCATTTTCAAACTTATATGATGCAAGAAGAGTGTAAAGCATTTCATACATATATTTGCAAGAATCCAGAGTCAGTGCAAGCATTTCTGATTGAGCCTCATTAAAATCTCCAAACTGACCACTAAGCAATAATTCAAGAGAGCGAATTTGTGCAAGTGTAGGAGTTTTCAAATCGTGGCTTAGTGTTGCAATATAAGTTTCTCTTTGGTCATTAATACGTTTTTCACTTTCAATATTTTTTGCAAATGAAATTACATATTCCGGAACCTCATTTTCATCTCTCAACAGGACAACACTTACATCATAAGTATATTTATCTCCATTTGCAGCAACACAAATTTTTTCAAAATGACTCGACTCATTTCGCCACAAAACGTCATTATGAGTTGTAACAATAAGCTTTTTCAAATCATTAACATCATATTTAATATTCAATCCCTCAACAGTTGCATCAATACCTTTGAGAAAGAAGTTTTTAGCATTTTCATTTCCAAAAACAAAGTTTCCTTGAGTATCTAAAATAAATGCCATTATCGGTAAATGATTTAATAACAAACATAAACGAGAATTTGAGAATTCTAGAGATTTTCTCAAATTTGCAGAATCGGTTACGTTACGAGTAAGAGTCAACACTCCGACAACAGTACCATTGCTAATAATAGGAGAAGAAATCCGCTCATAAATTTGTTCTCGTCCCTCACGAGAGAACTTCATATTATAGGTAATAGGAGTTCGTTGAGTCATCGCAAGAGAATCATACCCCGAAATCATGTCCGCATCTTTTTTATCAAACAATTCATTAGGGGTTTTACCAATAACACTTTTCGATGGAAGTCCTATAAACTTTAAAAATACATTTGAGCACATTGTATAACGCATTTTTACATCTTTACAAACAACTATTTCTGTAGTCATATCAAAAACATTGCCCATAAGCCTTGCCATGTCACAATCACAATCATTCAAGACATTACAACATTTATATTTCAGAAATTCATCATTATTTATATTCAATTTTTTGTTAATAACATAATTATCAAAGATATATTCAATCGTTAAAAACAAAATTGTAGCACAAACCGTGGCTTCAGTCGGAATTAGAACAAATTCATCTAAAACAGAACAACTGAAAAATAAAATTATAAAAAAGAACAAAACACCATGAGTTAAAAGCATTCGGACTTTCAAATTAAACATATCTTTCAGTTTTGATTTCAAATTCATTTTATTCATATTATACTTGTACATCTTTTTCTTTCGCTAATATATTTAACTACAATATTACACATAATAATATTGCCATAGTGGGCAATTTATCTTTTGGATTTTTGAACAAATAAAAAGATAACCATACAAAAAGGTATGATTATCTTTAAAAAATCTTATTTTTAGAAAATTATTTATGAGTTTTTGGAGCAGCAGGAGAAGTTATATCATTAGGACGTCCAAAATCTCTCGGAGCAGAACCTTCCGGTCTGAATTCTCTATGCATTTTACCATGACGTTTGAACATCTTATGATCTGGAGCTCTAAAACCTTCCCCCGGTCCCCCGAATTCACTACGATAACCATGGTTTATCATTGGTGCCGGAGGCATTGGCTGCATTATACCTTGATGAATTGGACAAGGAGCAGGGCAATGGCATTTTGGTTTTAAGATATTAGCACTCAATAAAATCGCCAATGTTCCACCAACGAATACAGCACCCGCAATAAATATAAATTCTTTCAATTTTTTAATAGCTTTCTCTTTACAATCACACTTTTTAATTTCTTCTGTCATCTATGACCTCCTTATTTACAAGTTACAATTATATAACGATGTAAAATTTTAAAAGTTCAAAACTTAATCCATTTCGATTTTGCATTTAAAATCCGGGTGCTGTTCAAGTCTTTGAATTATATCATCAAAAGTCAACAATCCTTGTGTAGCACCAAATTCAGAAACAACACCAGCAGAATTTATTGAAGCGACTTTCAATGCGGTTTCAATATCTTTGTCAAATTTCATCAATGAAGCACAAAAAGTAGATGCAAAAGCATCACCTGCACCTAATGTTGAAGTAACAGACCCCTCGAAACAAGGACAGTAGTAATATTTTTTGCCATCATAAGCATAAGCACCACTTCCGCCATCTGTTATAACTATAATTTGATATTCAGAAACTTTTAACTTTTTAAACATAGCCTTTAAATCTGGGTGAACAAGCATTTCTGAAAATTTTTCATCTTTCGTATCTGAACGCAACTGAATACCTGTAGCCATAGAAGCTTCTTCTTTATTCATAACAACTAGTTGTGCAGATTCAAGAATTTTTTTCAAGTAATTAAAACCTTTTTTCAAACCTGTCGTTCCGGCATTAAAACAAATTGCGGTATTATTTTCTTTAGCAAATTTCACAATATCATCTAAAGCCTTATTACTATCCCCATTTAATGGAGCTATGTAAAGAAGCTTAGCATTTTTAATTGCATCAAAATTAATTTCGCTCTTTTTAATATGTGCGTTAGCACCTCTATGAGCAAGAACAGTTCTATCCCCCTCAAAACTTGTAAGAATTATAGAAAAGCCAGTAGATTCATTTTTATTTTGAATTACATAAGACAAATCAACATTTCTGGTCTTAAAAAATTCAAATAAACCTTGTGAATAAATATCATCTCCAACTTTAAATATTGCACCGGTAGAAAAACCTAAATTTGCAAAGTTTGTTGCGGTATTAACTCCGCCACCACCGACTTGAGATGCAAAATCTGTAATTTCAATTTTCGCGCCATAAGAATAACTCATAAATTCTGATTTTTTCTTCAATGAACGAACAGATACAATATTTGCATCATCACACTCAACAAAAACGTCCATGGTTGCACTGCCAATTGTAATTATATCTACCATATTAATCTCTCCAATTTCCATTTATCCTATATTCAAAATATACCACAATAAAAAACTATTAAAAAGAGTTAAAAAAGATAAAAAAGTGTAAAATTTACACCTTTTACTAGCAAAATTTATTTTTCTTAGTATTAAAATAGAATAACAGACTTATACATTATAAAAGGATAAAAAATGAAAATTACAGCAACCCCACATTTAACCCCAATAAATACTTACGTTTATAATAGGAAAAAAAATGATAAAACAAGTCAAAATGCAACAAATCCACAAATAAGTTATACAAACGTACATGCTTATCAAGATTTTGGAATTTCATTTACAGGCAGAACTCCTGAAAACTTCTATGAACAAGACTTTAATAGAAACAACATGCCTCAATCAATGAAAGAATATTTGGATTATGATTACGAAACAAGACAACATATTCCACCAGAACAAATGATGAATGAGGTTTTTAAATATATTAACGTGGCAGATAATTTTGAAGATGTAAAAAATGTTTACCCAAATGAAGATTTATTCAAAAACTTACATGAAAATAAATCAAGAAATATCTCTAGTGTTTTATATGAAATTAAAACCGCAAAAGAAATGTCAGATGCCCCATTGTTAAAAGATGGCAGTAACAATTTCGGAATGTATTTACTAAAGAAAATTTACACAGAGGGTAAAACAATCAAAGAAATCAACAAGGATTTCTACACAAAAGATTTAAATGATGAATACAAAGGAATTATTACAAAACCAATTACAGATAAAACAACTGCCGGTTACGGTATTAAATTTCCGAAACAAGCATTCTGGAATTCATTCATTGCAACAAGAGATGAATATAGAAAATTCTTTGTAACTCTCCCTAAAAACACAACAAATCCGGCCGTTCATTTACAGAAAGGAAATAAAACAGAACGTACAGGAAATAAAGCACCAGTTGAAGAGAAAAGAACACCAAGAAAATATACAATCGCAACATATAAAAAGAAACAATTGACAGATGATATCAAATCGTCTGCAATGACAAACGTCGATGTTGAGAAAAAAATTAGAAAAAGATTTGCAAAAGACGATCCAGAAGCATCATTTATTGTTAAATACTTAAGCCCGATTATGACAGTCGCAGCAGAAAGAGCACATTTGTCAGAGGATTTGAAATTCTTTGCGGAAGCGGAACGAATCAACGGGCATAAAGGTGACGAAGAATTTATGCTAAAGCGTTATTGGAACAGAAACCCAATAATGAAAAATATTTATGCACATGCAATCACAGATACAATCGACATGTTTGAAGATATTTACGGAAGTGGGGGAAATCTTCCAATCAATACAGATTTAGAAATCGTTACTCCTGATACTTCAAACAAAAAAGTAGTTGACCACGTAAATTCAGAATACGCACATTTGCTTGACTATACTCAAACAATTTTTCCTGAAAGAGAAGCAAAATATGCTGAACATTATAAAAAACAAGAAGAATGGGAAAAATATTTTGATGAAAGATATGGACATATCGAACAAAACAAAGTTGAAGATATTAAAACTCCAACCCCGATAGAAAAAGAAGAAACAACAACTCCTAGTGAAGATAAAGAATTTGACGAAGACAGTTTTTCTCTTGACAAAGTTAATGAAGTTTTTGATGATAAAATTAAAGGAGGAGCAAATTATCTTCCAAGCCCTCTTCTAAAAAAATATTCCCAATTTATGAATGAGAATGCAGATTTGACATTCAAATTAAAAGTTGCAAATCTTCCAGAAAATTGCACTGCAGAGGATATTCAAGAAATTTGGAGAACTGATGGAGCTCCGGACTATATTGATGATCTTAATGCTCAATTTTTTAATAGTTATGAAAAAGAAATAATGACAACAAATTGTGCAATAAATGAACTTGCAATTACTTACAACAAACCTAAATTTAGAAATGTAAATATTACGACAAATTCAAATGAAATAAATGGCAAAGATAAAGAATTTCAAAAATTTATTTCAACACACAAACAAGAACTTAATGAGTTATATTCAAAACTCTTGCTTCCAATGACAGATAGAGAACGGAATCTTACTTCTCTTGCGTTTATGAATGAAATTGACAAATACAAGAGCGATCCGAATGTTGATAGTGAAACAAATGCGATTATACTGATGTTCCAAGACGTTTCAAAACTAAATCATAACCAAAGACTAAAAATAAAAGATTTTATAAGTGAAGTAATACCTGATTCTACAAAAATCATGTTAGATAAAAAAGCCGATAAAAAAGATAAATATGATAGATTTGTATATTTTATGACTGGATTAATAAATGAATGCATATTTAATCAAGAATACTTACCATTCCTTGTTAACAAAGAAACAGTTGATAAATATACTCCACTTATGAATCAGTTTGGCATTGAAAAAATAAAAAGAATGGAAGCCCAATTACCTCCGGCAGGAAAAGAATTTTATAATGCTTCAAATGAAAAAATTAAAACAGGATATTTCTGCGAAACAATAGTCCTACCGACATTAAATAAATAATATATAAATTAAACCCCCTTGAATTATCACTCAAGGGGGTTTAAAATTTGAATTATTAAACTATTGAATAACTTTCGCTTTATCTTCTTCAGTTACACCTTTAATTGTAAGGTTTACACGACCTTTTTCATCTATTTTAATAACTTTTACAATAACTTCTTGACCAATAGTTAAATGAGGTTCAATTGATTCAATTCTTTCATTGCAAACTTGTGAAATATGAACCATACCATCTTTGCCGCCGCCTAATTCTACAAAAGCGCCGATAGGAATAATTCTCACAACCTTACCTTTAATAACCATACCAACTTCCGGTTTGAATGTAAGATCTCTAATCATCTTCATTGCAATCTTAGCACCCTCTTGGTCATTAGAAGTAATAGTTACAACACCTGAATCTTGAATATCAATTTCGGCACCTGAAGCATCAATTATTGAGCGGATTTGTTTTCCGCCAGGTCCGATAACTGTTCCGATATCCTCTGTTGGAATAGTCATTGTTGTAATACTTGGTGCAAATGGTGACATTGGTCCTGGTTCAGTGATTGCTTCTCTCATTTTACCTAAGATATGCAATCTGCCTTCTTTTGCTTGAGCTAAAGCTTTACGTAATGTTTCGTTAGCGATACCTTTAGCTTTCATATCCATTTGAAGAGCTGTAATACCTGTATCATTACCTGTAACTTTAAAGTCCATATCACCTAAAAAGTCTTCAATACCTTGAATATCAGTTAATACAACAGGTTCTTTACCTTCTTCTGTAATCATACCCATTGCAACACCGCCAATCATACATTTTACAGGAACACCTGCATTCATCAAAGCCATTGATGAACCACAAGTAGAAGCCATTGAAGTAGAACCGTTTGATTCTAATACATCAGATGTAACTCTAATTGTATAACCGAATTCTTCTTGAGATGGTAATGCAGGAACATTAGCTCTTTCAGCCAAGTGTCCATGCCCAACTTCTCTTCTGCCAGGACCTCTTAAAGGTTTAACTTCACCAACTGAAAATCCCGGGAAGATGTATTTGTGCATATAAGTTTTTTCAGTTTCAGGATCAACACCATCAAGTTCTTGTCGCATAGCAGGACCTGCAAGAGTTGCAACTGACAATACTTGAGTTTGACCTCTTGTAAATACAGCAGAACCGTGAGCTCTAGGAATTACACCAACTTCACACCAAATAGGACGAACTTCGGTTGGTTTTCTACCGTCAGCTCTAACACCTTCGTCTAGAATCATAGTACGCATAATATGTTTTTCTGCATTTTTGAATTCTTCTGCAACGAAGTCAATTCCTGTTTCTTCAATAATTTTCTTGATGTAATCGTCATCTGGAAGAGCATCAATTTTTTCCTTAACCAATTTTTTAGCTTCTTCCAATTTTGTTTGTCTATATTCTCTATCAAAGTGGTGATAAGCATCAAAAATCATATCGTGAGCAGTTTCTTCAATAATTTTTTTGATTTCTGTTGTATCATAAGGATTTACGAATTCTTCTTTTACAACTCCGCAAGCTTTTGCAAACTCAACTTGTGCTTCACATTGTTTTTTGATTTCACCTTGAGCAAATTCAACAGCAGCCATAATATCGTCTTCAGAAACGAATTTACAACCTGCTTCAACCATTATAACTGAATCGTGAGTACCTGCTACAACTATATCAAGGTCTGAGGCCTTTGCTTGTTGGTGTGTCGGATTAGCAATCAAGTTACCGTTTTCGTCACGAGAAACTCTAACTGCACCGATTGGTCCTTCAAAAGGAGCACCTGACAACATCAAAGCGCAAGAAGCACCTAACATTGCCAATGTATCAGGTTGATTTTCTTGGTCATAGCTGAATAATTGAGCTACAATTTGAATATCATTTCTATAACCTTTAGGGAATAAAGGTCTAATTGGTCTATCAATCAATCTTGAAATAAGGATAGCTTTATCACTTGCTTTACCTTCTGAACGATTGTAACCACCAGGAATACGACCGATTGATGACATTCTTTCTTCATAATCAATCAACAATGGGAAGAAATCTATCCCAACACGAGGTTCTTTAGAAACAACACAGTGTACAAATAACATTGTATCACCACATCTAACAGTAACTGAACCATTTGTTGATTGTGCATACTTTCCGGTTTCAATGGTTACGGTTTTGCCACCGATTTCCAATTGAAAGCTTTTTGTTTCAGGTTTCATAAAATTACCTTTTCTTTCTGCGTTCTATCCAACGCCTTTAAGTTATACACTTCCATTTACGTTTTAATTATACCCCAAAAACACCAATAATAAAATTATAAAGAAAAATTAAGTTATCAAAATTTTATATTTAAAATTTTTGTATTATACCTTTGACCTTAAAAAACAAAGTGCAAATTATTTGAATATATAAAAAAAATTTGTTATAATTAAGATTATGACAAACAAAAAAACTTCAACTAATTCAAAAGAATTTGAATTTTACAAAAATTATGCAAATTTCGTTTTACCAAAATTGAAAGAGTATGAAATTGAACGCAAGAAAATACTATGGACAGCTATTGGATTGACAATTGTTGCAATGATTATTCCCTGCACAATTTCAGCACTTATTTTCGGATTTCAAGTTAAAAATCTATATTACTTAACAATGTCATTTATACCCGCGACCCCTATTACACTAGGTTTAAGCTTTTTGATATGGCATAATAGAATTAAAACATTTAATACTAAAATAAAACAGCAATGTACAGCAGAACTTTTAGAATCTTTTGATTCATTATATTGGTTTCCAAAAGCCGAGAAGATTTCAGACGAAGATATTAGTAAAAGTGAACTTTTTGGAAGTTATGAGGGAAGAGATAATGATGACACCTTCTACGGAACCTATAAAGGGTTAAGCTTTACTGTATCAGAAACTAATATGAGTAATCTCTTAAAAGGTGTTAAAAATATAATGGCTTGGCCGGTTTTTGTTGGTGTTATTATTATGATAAATTCAAATAAAACTATTAAAAATAAAACAATTATCACCACGAAGAATGATTTTAACATAAAAAATTCAAACCCGCTTTTGCTTGTATGCACACTAATTTTAATAAGTTATTTCTTTATATCTGGATTACCCATTGGAATTGCGGTTTTCCTTTCACTATTAACACTACTTGCATATATATTTGGGAAAATCTTTGAGAACAAAAAAGCAAAAGAATCCTTAAATTCTATTATATTAGAGGATCCGGAATTTAATAAAAAATATAATGTTTACTCTTCAAACCAAATTGAAGGGAGATATTTGGTAACTACCGCATTTATGGAAAGATTCAAAACCTTACATACAGCTTTTGGGTCAAACAAAGCTAAATGTGCATTTTTCGATGACAAAGTCATGTTTGCGATATCTACGAACAAAAACTTGTTTGAAATTGGGGACTTATTCCACCCATTAACGGATATGAAACATATAAATGATTTTATGAAAGAAATTTCCGCAATCTACGAAATCATTGATTACTTCAAACTTGCAGAAAAAACAGGATTATAAGACTTGATTTACAGAAGGGATAAAATATCATTATGATTAAAAGTATAAATAATTCAAACAAAAATATAAAAACCGAGAGAATGCTTAACTTCTACAAGAATTATGAAAAAGTGGTTACACCTAAAATTGAAGAGTATGAAAAATTGCGAAAGAAATCTCTTAAAGAGTTCTTTGTTTCGCTCCTTGTTATATTTGTTATTATTGGACTTCTTGAAACTGTTATTCATATAACATTTCTTGAAGCATTAAAGGAACTTGGTATAGTTGGACTTATTTTTAAATTAATAATTTATTTTATTCCTATTTATATTGCATATATTTTTATAGATAACTCTTATGTGAAGGAACTTAAGAAGGGCTTGTTACCTAGTGTTATAAACAGCTTAGGTGATATTCATTGGCTATCTGAAACTCCATCAATAGCGGATGAAACTCTTATAAAAAGTCACTTGTTTGGGGAGTTTAATGATAGAAATTGTGATGATAATTTTGAAGGGAAATATAACGGCGTAAGTTTTAAAATATCCGAATCTTCACTTGGTTATACTTCTGGTAAAAAAGATGACAGGTATGTAGTTTTTGATGGGGTAATTATCCTCATTGATTCAAATAAAAATGCCAAATCTGATACTATAGTTACAACAAAAGGGGATAAAACTGCTAGAAATTCTAACTATTCCTTAATTTATCTTTATATTTTGGCTTTAATTCCTTTATTAGGAATGGCTATTATCTTTCATGATAACATTTTGTTAGTTATGGTTGATGTGTTTTTCCTTGTTGCAGGAGCAATATATATAGTTCGTAAATGCAATCCAGAATCTGAAAAATCTATGTTGAATATGCAACTAGAAGATTCAGATTTCACGAAGAGATATGATGTTTATAGCAAAGATCAGGTTGAAGGTCGTTATCTTGTTACTCCTGCTTTTATGGAAAGATTTAAAAATCTTCACACTTCATTTGGTACAGAGAGGGCAAAATGTGCATTCTTTGACGATAAAATAATGTTTGCTATATCAACAGGTAAAAATTTGTTTGAGCTTACCGGCGGAATATTCTTCTCGTTAAAAGATAATGCAGAACAAGCAAAAATTTTCTATGAAGAAATTTCTGCCATATATGAGATTATAGATTATTTCAAATTAGATGAAAAAACAGGGTTGTAATAACTATTGACCTACGAGATATATCTATGTCATAATATGCAATAAAAGGCCTCGTAGCTCAGTAGGATAGAGCAGTGGTTTCCTAAACCAAAGATCACGCGTTCGACTCGCGTCGGGGCCAATAGTTTCCAATTTCTAAAGTATTTTACCCTGAATAAACCTAAAGCAATTATAATTTTTTAGTTAACATTCTGTTACATTTTGAGAATATAAAGCAATTATCAATCATATATCAACTTTATATATATAAGGGGATAAAAGAGATATGATTAGATGGTGCTTACCAACCAATATATTTTCTAATACATTTGCTTGTAGCGCATTTCCAAAAGTTAGCGCATACAATCCATTTAGCGCAAGTATTTTCAACTCTTTTGTTCCAACAAATTTTGCATCAATGCCTTTGATGAGGTTACCGATATTTCCAAGTTTCAACTTTGGCAAATTAACATTAAGTAGTCCGTCTTATTTGTCAAAAGGAGCATCAATCTTAGGTCAAAATCAAAATGCATCTTTATGGAAAAGACTTGGATATTCAGCTAAAAAAGGTTGGGAATTAGCTAAAAAAGCTGTATCTGGTGCAGTTGGATTTATTGGCAAATGTGCAAGATATGTAAAAAATGCAATCTCAAAAGCAGGTTTAGGCAAATACGAATACGGAAATGCTTGTGATATGGTTTCAATAATGAGAAGAAATAAAAACTTCAAAGAAATTAATCCAAACGGAGTTGATTTGAAAAAACTTCCTGCAGGTTGCGTTTTAGTTTATGGCAAAGGTGTTGCAGGATATAGCAAAAAATACGGACACACTGAAATCACAACAGGAAACGGCAAAGCTGTATCAGATGGAGTAACACAAAACTTACACAGAAAACCAACAGCAATCTTTATGCCGACTGCAGCATAATTCGTGCCTGGGGGGAATCAAACCCCCGACCTTGAGCTTCGGAAACTCATGCTCTGTTCTTCTGAGCTACAGACACTTATTGAAATTTTTAGAGGGCAATAACTTCAACATTTTCTAGATTTACATGTTGTTTTGCTTTCCACAAATCATATTGAGTTTGCAAATCTAACCAATATTGAGCGGGAACATTAAAAGCTTTTTCAAGTTTCAATGCCATTTCAGCACTAACCCCACTTCTTCCATTAATCAATTCAGAAGCAGTGTTTCTTGAAACACCAATTTTCAAGGCAAAAGAAGTTACTGTTAATTTGTAATCTTTTAAATAAATTTCTTTTAAAATTTTTCCAGGATGTGTAGGATTAAACATATTAATTCTCAGTCCTTTCTAGTGGTAATCTTTGTAATCTACAATATAAACATTTTGCATTTCTTCATCAAATTCAAAAGTTATGCGCCAATTAGCTTGTACCGTAACAGCCCATTGTCCTTTCATATCACCTTTTAATGGGTGTAATGCATAAGATGGAGCTTTTAATGGATCCAAAGTTCTCATAACATTCAAGGTTGATAAAATTATTTCCAGTCTTTCTTTATGAATAGGTTGAATTCCTTTCATTGAACCAGTTTTAAAGAATTTTTCCAACCCTTTATGTTTGAAAGTTTTAATCATATTAATATTGTAACCTATAACCTGTCACTTGTCAACTCTTACCATTAAAAAAGGGCTGCAATCTGCAACCCTTTTAGGAAATATAAAATTTTAATTATTTTTTATAGAAATAATCACTTGCATTAATTGAATTTCTCGCAGCTTCTTCAGCTTCAAAGAATGGATAAGCAGTAATTCCAAGTATTGCAGCAAACATTGAACTTGGGAAAATTTCCACAGCATTATTCAAATCATTAACAGCACTGTTGTAAAATCTTCTGGCAGCAGCAATATGTTCCTCTACTTCAGAGTAAGTTTGCATAGCTTGAATCATTGTTTGGTCAGATTTCAATTGAGGATAATTTTCAACATTAACCATCAATTGACCCATTTTATTTGCAATTTGATTATCCAAATTCATTTTTTCGGAAATAGTATTTGCATCTGATCTGATAGAAGCAGCTTGAGTACGAAGGTTTGTAATATCTTCAATCAAGCCTCTTTCGTGCTCCATAAATTTGTTTGCAATAGTCAAAATATTCGGAATTAAGTCATAACGTTTTTTCAACTGAACATCAACTCCGCCCATTGCCTCTTTAACTTTGTTTTTCTTTTGTATAACTTTAACATAAATATTATACAAAACTCCAATGACAATAATTGCAACAACTAAAACAATAATTGTACCCATAGATAGCATTTCAAACATAATAATCCTTTCTTTAAACTTATGTATATAATTATAACATATTTTTTATAACTTTACAAGATATCGCCTACAAAGGCGAAGAAAAAGGATTATGACGGAGTATTAGGGTCATCTTCAATGACATATAAACCATTTACAACATCAATCAATGCAGCAAAAGTATTATATATTTTAGAAAAAGCTTTTTCATCTTTTACACTTTTGAAAATATTTGTAAAAGAAAAACCGACATCAACAGTTAAAGCCATATACATATAATTTCCACAAAATGCGCAATATGAAACGGGAGATTTAACACGTTTTACAAAAGAAGAAAAACATTTTATGAATTTTTTGTTAATCAATCGTTTTGCTTCTTCTTGATTATTTGAATAAATTGCATACTGAGAAGCAAACACCATATCTGATACGTTAACTTTTTCAAAATTGTCATTAACCAAATCAGACAAACTAAAGTATTTAGAATTTCTTGGTCTTAAAACTGTTATACCTTGAGCAAAATCTTTAGTTCTTACTCTTATTACAATTCCGGAAAACACGCAAAGAGCAGATGAACGTTGCAAATAAGAATAAACGAACTTTGAAATATCAACATTAACTCTATTTATTGAACCTGTAAAAGAGTCAAAGAAATGAAAACTTAACAAACTATTTGTTGCAAGGGTTTTCGGGAACAGTCTTGAGAACGTCAAATCTTCTAACTTCAATACAGAAATATCGAAATAAGAGAAGAACGGCACCAACTGAACAAGCACCGGAATATATTTTTTAGATTGAGTTTCATAGAAATAAATGACAGCAGCCCAGTATAGAATAATCAATATAACGGGAATAATAACAGGAATTTTTATAGAAAGAAACAACAATACTAAACTCAAAAATATTCCGAGATGTATTTTGGATAATCTGGCATTATCAAATTCTTCCATTCTAGGTTGCACATCTTGATCCAGAATTCTACTGAAATCCGCCGAAAAATTATTCACAGTGTAAATATTATACGCCATTCATAACCAGACTTTCCCAAAAACTAAATAATAAACTTCCAATTATTATATAATCTTCGTATTTACATTATAACATAGGTAAATAAACTTTACAATACTATGTAAGAATAATGAGGAATAAATAAACTGTTACGTTTCAACTTATTCCCTCTCATTTTGACCAATTGAAGTGGCGAAGTCGTACGAAACTGCGTACCGCATGTTTGAAGGAGTGAGGATTGTACCAGTACTCAAGATTACTGTGCCACGTTGTACTAATCCATATCACGGAAACAATTGTAATAGTGTTGGCATTGTAATGCCAACACTATTGCAATTAGAATTAATCTTTCCATTCATAATACATTACACATCTAGGCGTAGTTGTTGAACAAGTACTAGAAGACGGAATAGACTTCCCATTATATTTAATATTTGCAGATAGAAATCCAGTTGCTACCATAGATACAGAATCTTGAGTACTTATAACTTTTTTGTTACTACCGCAGCCCCAAAAAGGATAAGTTTTAACTTCAGGCATTACACTATTATTAGGGAATGCCCAATGAGCAGTGACATTTCCTGATATTAGGGATAAATCAATAGAACCAGAATTACTACGACAATTCACTGTAATTTGAGAAGTATTACTAAATGGTCCGATATAGGAGGAATTGAATTCTACCATTAACATTTTTGTCGGGTGACATGTTGAATTATTATCAAAATATGAATATTTACAACATGGGTCTGATTGTCCCTTAGTAATCCCACGTTCTTTACAACAAGCCAAAGAAGTATTACTTGCAGTACATGTAGGTTCTGGAGTTGGAGTCGGTGTAGGAGTTGGATCAGGATCAGGATCAGGGGTAGGATCAGGATTTGAATTATCTTCTATCGGTGTTTGATTTAGTGAAATTATTCCATTTGATGACATATCATATCCGGTTTTGCCTTTAACAGAATGTGTATATGTTCTCAAATCCCTGCCAAAAACATTCGGTCCTTTTGGTCCGTTTACGTCTATTAGCATATCAATTGAGCCACCATTAACATTTAAGCATACACTTGTTCCATTTTTAAGAATTGCACAATTCCCATCATAACTTGGGGTATAGGTCTTTTTTTCATGGTCTGAATATTCTGAATAAAATTTGCCAAAACAATCTTTTCCACTAGCTCCACAATATTTTGATACCCTCAAATATTTTTTCATATATGTTTCCGGTGTCTTTGCAAGAGTTGTTTCATAAAATGATTGTTGATTCTCTACGGCTGCTAATGAGTCTATTGAATCCTGTAATGAATGGACTTCTCTATTAAATGCACTTTCAAATGTTTTATCCTGATATTTTGTCACTACCGCAGGCAAAACCAGTGCTGCTATTATCCCGACAATCAATACGGCAAGTAATACTTCTGTAAGGGTGAAAGCAGGAGTTTTACGCCCCCTTATTTTATTTAAATTGTCTAAAGCCTTTGATATGAATGAATTATAGGATATATTTTCCCAAAAAGCAACTCTATTATTACATTTTGACATTTTTAGCCCTTTCATTTTGCTATGCTTAACTCTTTGACTTGTATATCTATTATACCCTATTAGTCAAAGCATTTCAAGTTGAAACTTAAAATAAGCATCAAGACTTTCTACTTTTACCCCTATACAAAAGATACAACTTCGTCAAAAGATTTTCTTAATTTTTTAGTTTCACGAGGATTATCTTCATAACCGAGAGTTAAAATATCTATCAAAACTTGTTTTTCGTTTAAACCCAAAGCAGCTTTCACTTTAAGAGTCAATGTTTTATCTGTTTTTGTAACTTCATTTGCAAAAGCACCGACAACGCAAACACCAACCCCTAATTCTTGGGCTTCCAGTGTCATATAAGACACTGCATAAGTAACTCCCTCTACACTTCTCAACAAAACTTCATACTCACCAACATTTGACGGATTTAAAACTTTGGAATTCAAGTAAGCCTGCATTGAAGTTTCATCTAAGCCTTTTTCTGCCAAGATTTTTCCAAATTTTGTATGCGACCATGAATCTAAATCTGCAAATGCACAAATCAAAACTTTTGCATTTTTAACTTGAGCCTGCCCCCCAGATGCTTCACACAACAAGTTTTTAATTTCTTGTGATTTCACAACAATAAATTTCCACGGTTGAACATTGCACCAAGATGGAGCCAATCTACCTGCATCAAGAATTTTATTCAAAGTTTCTTCGGTTATAGGTTTATCAGAATATTTTCTAATACTTTTTCTTGATGTAATTGCATTCATTACCATAGAATAAATCTCCTTAATCTATTTGTTATCACGAGCTACAACTACAGTAAAATCTGTATTTGCGCAACGGTAATTCATTGGGTCATATACGAATTGTCTTGATTTAACTTCCGGAACTTGTTTTTTTAAATTTGCATAATAATCAATTGTAACATATTTTGAATGTGCAATAAATTGTGAATGTGTAGAATTTGAAGTTCCGGTACACATAACATTTATGCCATCAGCTTCAAGAGCTTTTTTCAACTTTTTAGCCTCATCAGTTTTATCAGCCGAACTCATAATACTAGCAGTATAAGTTTCTTTTACAGCGTCCGGTCTTTCTCGATAGATAAGCCTATCAACAACTTCTTGAGTTTTCTCCGGATCTAAAATCCAATAACTGATATAACCATGCTTATTTGGAGACCCCGGAAGCATTGCAATTTCAATATTATCCATATCAAAATGTTTTGCAAGAGCGGCATATTGTGTCATTTCGTAAGCTGACATGTCAGTTTTCACATATTTATTAGCAACAGATACAATTTCAGGAATTTTTATGATTGTTTCCGGTTTTTGCAAATCTGCTAACAATCCACGCAAGAACCATTGTTGACGTTGAGTTCTACCGATATCACCCATTGCATCGTGTCTAAATCTTAAATATTCAACAACATCTTTATCGGTCAAATGATGTTTACCCTTTGTAAAGTTGATATGCAAATGTCCGGCATTATCGTTGTAGTGCATATTTTTTTCAACATAAATATCAACACCGCCCAAAGCCTTAACAATAGCTCTAACGCCCTCATCGTGGAACATTATATATTTATCAACATGAACACCTAAAGTATCTTCAACTGTTTTAATCGTCATACCCACACCTCCGATAGCATGAGCAGCATTAATCTTTTGAATTCCCATACCTTTAGGCAAATAAACTTTACTATCACGAGGAATTGAAATAGCATTAACTGTTTTAGTTTTTGGGTCAATATTCAACAGAATCATTGTATCAGTTCTTGTACCAACCCACAAATCAGAATCCGCACCATTTGAATCCACACCTAAAAGTAAGATATTTTGACGTTTAGGTCCAAATGGGAGGTTAAATTCCGGTTTATCTTTAGAATTATTCCCGAGAGATAATTTAGCAAACAATTTAGAAATAAATGAATTTTGACCTAATTTGCTATCAATAAAAGATTGATTATTTGCAAACAACAGAACTCCTGCAATCGCCATAAAGAAGACAATTGTCATCACTGTTAAAACCTTTCTAAATGAAGTGTCATTTTTAGACGGATAATTCTCAAATGGGTTATCAGCTGCACCATTTGAATATCTTCGAGGCATTCTTGCTCTTCTTTGACTATTATTTGGTCTTCTATTACGTTCTCTATTATCTCTTTCTCTCATTCTATTCATTCTCAAATTTTCTTTTACTACTCTCTCAATATATTAATACTATAAAGGAAGTTAAAAAATATACAATAAAAAATGTATTTTATTATTTCCGCTCATAACAATTTTGTCATGAAAAAAGTAAAATCTACATATTAACTTTACGATTATGAATTAAAAATGAAGATATTATCAAAAACTTAACAAAATTTTACAAAAAATTTTTATAAAAAAATCAAGCATTTTGCAAATTATTATTCAGAATTGAGTGTATTTTTGACATTTTTCTCAAAAAATTGATAGAAAGTGTTCTATTTTTATAAAATTATGCAAAATTTCATCTTTACATTAATTTTACATTTGAACACATGGGGGCAATTTTTAAAATTCAGGACTTTTCATATACATGTGTCTTGGTTATAATGTAGGAACATTCGGCAGACAAATAGCAAGTGTATTTAGTTAGAAAAAATTATTATGATTAATAAAGTTGAATTAGGTAGTGTAAAAAATAATAGAACCCCGAAATATGTCAGTCAAAAGAACAAGGGGCAAACCAGTTTCACAGGACTTGGAAGTCTTGCACTTAAAGGAATTCAAAAGTGTGAAGAAAGTCCGATGATTAACGTTGCCGTTTTGGACTTGTCTACTGCAATTTTACCTAGAACATTCTTTGAAACATTTATTGGATCTAAGAAAAAAGACGAAAACGGTAATGAAACCCGCGAAAGAAAATTAAACATCATGGGAGGTTTTGAAGCCTTTAGAAGAGAGGGTTCAGGACTACTTATCAACTGTATGATTCCAAGTTTCATCGTAATGGGTGCTGCAAAACTTTTGAACAGACCTATCATGGGGGCTTTCAATAAATCAAATCTTACAAGATCTTGGGCTAACGGAGATACAATCAACTGCGTAAGCAAATATTACAAAAATGCTCAAGGTACATCTAAAGAAGATAGAGTATTTTCTACATTAAAATCAATGTTTGATGACATTGAGGGTGTAGATGGTGATATCGGTAAAGGTGGTTTGAAAAAGTTCAAAGAAATCTTTGCTAACGATGAAGAATATACTAACCATTTAAGAAAAATGGCTAAAAACATTGTCAGTGAAAAACCTGAAAAAGGTTATACTACTGAAATGTACAAATACTTAGTTAGAAAATCCGGTATTGCAGAAAACATCAAATTCTCAAAGGATTCAGGATTCTTCTCTAGTTCATTAGGTCATTTATGTGACAGCGTTGGAGATGTTTTACATGGAGCATCAAAAGAAGGAATTCTTACTCCAAACGCAAACATTACTGCAAATGAAGGAAACTTCGTAAAATACTTATCAAAAGCAAAACATTTAGTTAACGCTAAGAGTATTGCCGGTTTAGGAATGATTATTCCTCTTGCAGTTGCAGCTCAACCTATTAACAGATGGATTACCCACAAGTTGTCAGGTAAAAAAGGTGCTCCAATCTACAACGATGACAAAGAAAGAATTTTAACACCAGAAGAGAAAAAACAATTAACAGCGAGAAAATTCATTGATGTTCCATTGATGTGGGGAGTTGCGGCATTATCAATGCTTATGGATAGACCAAGTTTGAAAATGTTCCAATTCAAAAACATCTTCCCAACAATGGATCAAGCAAGAATTATTTCAGCTGCAACATTCTCAAGCCGTTTAGCAGCAGCCGAAGATAAAAACGAATTACACGAAAATACAATCCGAGATATTGCAACATTCTCAAGCTTCTATTTCCTAGGGGATTATGCAGCAAAAGGAATTGCAACATTCTTGGAAAAACATAACAAAGATGGAATTAAATTAATCAACAGATTAAAAGATGCCAATCCAAATGATAATATAATGAAAAAATTCTGGAATTGGGCTAAACATACCAAAATGAAATCAACCGATGAATTAAGTGCTATTAGCAATGAGGCATTAAGGACAAAAGCTAAAAACCTTAGAGCCATTTGCCAAGCAGGAAACTTAGCATTCTCATTATTGTCACTTGGTATTTTCATTCCTCTTTATACAAGAACCCAAACAAACAAAAAAGAAAAAATGCAAAAAGAACAAGCTATAAATACACCAGCCCAAAGTTCCCCAGTAGGAACAACCACCTCTTTTACCCAAAACTTAATGAAAGATAATACCAAAGCTTTTAAAGCATTTCTAGGTTAAAATTAACAAAGCAAAGGCAAATCATACAATATGAAAATTGAACAAAACGTCGGACAGTTAAAACAAATACCCGCAGGATTCACAAACAACAAAATAAAAAAACAAAATCCAAACTTCACAGGTGGAGTTGATATGGCTCTAAGATTTTTGGATACAAACCAAGCTTGGGGGGCTTGTGCAGTTGACCTTGGCTGTATGGTTTTACCAAGAACCATTACAGACTTTAGCCGAGGAACAGATGCCGGCATGGAAACTGCAAGACGTGAGGGTACTGGTACAGTTAACCACTCATTAGTTGGTGCTTATGGTTCTTTAGCAGGTTTGGTTTTAGCTGCAGGAATCAACAAGGCATACAACCTTGTTGATAACGATATCAAAGCTAGTTCAATCTTTGCAGATTCAGAAACTCTTGATTTACACGGAAAAATTTATGATGCCAAACTAAAAGCATCTAAAACAGATTCTTCAATCAATCCATTAAAAGAATACTTGAGAGAAACTCTTAAAAACTATGAAGTTCTAAATCCTAACGACAACGGCAAATGGGTAATCTTAAACGATGAAGAAATTGAAAAAACAGCAAATATCTTAGAAACAGAAATTAAATCCGGAAATAAAAAGATTTCAAAAGAAGCATTCAACAATGCAAAAAATACAATTATTTCTTCAATTGGTGCTGAAAACAACTTTAGAATTATCGCAAACACAGGCGATAAGCCTCATACATCTCGCTATAGTGCAGACTATATTGTTGAAAACTTATATAAATTAGGTAAAGTATTCTCTAAAGATAAAGTTCAAGATGCATTTATGAATTCAGCCGATATTGCTAAAAATACATTCTTAAAAGCAATGAAATCAATGAATGTTAAACGATCTCTAATCGGAATTGGCATTGCATCAGCAGTTGGTGTTTCAGCACAACCTGTTAATATGTATTTAACCAAAAAGAAAACAGGAAAGAGCGGATTCGTTGGTGGTGGCGGAGAAGATAAATCTACAGGATTTAAAATCAAAAAAGGCTTATTTGCCGCATTATTCGGAACAGGAGTTCTTGCAACAATCGGAAGACCGCAAGATTTAATTAAAAACCTCCAATTCAAAGGATTTACGCCAACAATTAAGCAATTCAAATTTATTTATGGTGTAACAATTATGTCTAGATTCTTATCTGCAAGAAATGACAACGAACTTACAGAATCAACAATCAAAGATACTCTTGGATTTGCAAACTGGTTAATCTTAGGTAACTTTGTACAAAAACTTGTTGCTCAAAGTTTAGACAAATCATTGATTAAAAAGGACGGCAATGGTGTAATGAAATGGATTACAAACTCTGTTCTTAAATCAAGAGATGAAATTTTACACTCATCACTAGGTCAAAAAGCATTCAAAGACGGTAAAGCTTTGAATTACAGTGAAATGGTTAAACTTGCAGACAAAGCAACTAAGAAAAAACTAAGAATTCTTTCACTTGCACAAGTAGTCGGTTACGCATACTCTGGTATAGTATTAGGTAGAGGAATTCCAAAATTAAATATTTATTTAACAAATAGACGTGAAGCAAAAAAGGCTGCAGCCAACCAAACTTCTGTTCAAAATTCAAATGTCGGAGAGCCTAAAGATGCAGAAAAGACTAATGTAGCAGAAGAAATGCTAAAACAATCAAATGTTGAATTTTTAACTAAAAATCAAAACCACCTAACCCAATTTGCAACAGAAAAGTAAGGTTCTAGGCACATAACGTTGCGACCAACAATGTTGGAATTGTCATTGCCGCAACTATACCGATTATACCAAGGGTAATTAGGATCTCTGCAAGAGTCAAAGCAAGTTTCTTTTTGCCCCTTTCCCTCACCCACACAGGTGAGACGGAACAAACCCTACGGTCATTACGAGGAGAACAAGCCGAGCAGAGTGCAGTAGCCTGCCAAATTGATTGGCTGTCCGTAGGACCAATTGGCTGGCTCGGAGTCACGTTTAATGCGAGGCGCAGTAAACAAGTGAAACATTGATTTATACGAAGCGACGTCGTAATCCTTTACACGGAGATATTCTAAGTTACAGTTCATTTGTCTCTCTTTCATAGTTTTTTAGCCATAATAAATAAACGACCTATTCAAATCAATGAATAGGTTGTTTTTATAAGTTCTTTTTAAAATGATTTAACTAAGTTGCGAATTTGCACCATTTACAACTTCAATAATTTCTTGTGTTATAGCAAATTGTCTTGTTTTATTATATTCAACAGACAATTCTTTAATCATTTTTTCAGCATTATTTGTAGCCGCAGACATCGCTGTCATACGAGAAGCAAGTTCACTTGCTTGAGCTTCCAACAATGCTTGATAAAAGATATTTGTCATATACATAGGAACTATTTTTTGTAAAATGTGGTGCTTGTCCGGAATAAATTCCATCAACGGATCTAACATGTTGTCAGTAATTCGTTCTTTTACATCAGTAATTCCAACTACAGGTAAAACGGGCCAATCCTCTACAAAATAGCTCATCATATTTTTGAATCGTGTCGTAACAATTTCGATTTTATCAATCTTTTCTGCTACAAAATATTCAGCCATATCTTCAGCAATATCACGAGCCTCCATTGGATTTGGATTATCAATAGCTGAAAAATACTTTTTAACAATTGGAACACCAAGTTCTTTGCATTTTTTTCTTAGAGCAGAAATTCCTTTTTGCCCTGCAACAAACAAAGTTACACTAATACCGTTGGATTGATATTCTTTGATTCTGCGCAAAACCTCTCTAACAACGTTTGCATTATAAGCACCTGCCAAACCTTTATTTGATGTCATAACCAGAATTCCGATACTCTTTATTTCTCGAGTTTTCAGAAGTGCTGGATAATCATCAATTGCAGACTTGATTTTCAAAGAATCACTACTGAATTCAGTTACAGAATTCAACAACTTTTGAAACATTGAAACAAGCTCTCTTGTATAAGGGCGAGAAGTAACTACAGCCGTTTCTGATTTTTTAACCTTCGCAGCCGCAACCATTTTCATTGCTCGTGTAATTTTCTTTGTACTTTCAACACTTAGTATTCTATTTTTAATATCTTTTAAATTCGCCATTTTTTACCTTAAAATGTTGTTTTGAATGTTGTCAAACCATCTGTCAAAGTTTTCTTATCTTCATCTGACAATGCTGAACCACCGTTCAATCTTTCAACTAAATCAGAGAAGTTTGCATTGAAATATACAAACCATTCTTTTTTAAACCTTCCGATTTGAACGTTATCAATATCGTCTAGCAAACCTTCATTTGCAGCATAAAGAATTGAAACTTGCTCTGCAACACTAAGCGGATTGTATTGAGGTTGTTTCAAAACTTCAGTAAGTTTTTGACCTCTTAACAACTGTTTCTTAGTTGAAGCATCTAAGTCTGATGCAAATTGAGCAAATGCTTCCAATTCAGCAAACTGAGCCAAATCCAAACGCAATTTACCTGCAACTTGCTTGATAGCTTTAGTTTGAGCTGCACCACCAACACGGGATACTGAAATACCTGCGTTGATAGCCGGTCTGATACCTGCATTGAAAGAATCACTTTCCAAGAAAATTTGACCGTCCGTAATTGAAATTACGTTAGTTGGAATGTATGCTGAAACATCACCTGCTTGAGTTTCAATAATAGGTAATGCAGTAATACTACCTCCGCCTAATTCGTCATTCAATTTTACGGCTCTTTCCAATAATCTTGAGTGAAGATAGAAAACATCTCCAGGGTAAGCTTCACGTCCAGGTGGTCTTTTCAATAGCAAACTCATCGCACGATAAGCCTGAGCATGTTTAGACAAATCATCATAAATAATTAAGACATCTTTGCCTTGTTCCATAAATTCTTCACCAATTGTTACACCTGCAAATGGTGCAATATATTGTAACGGAGCTGATTCATTCGCAGTTGAAGATACAATGATTGAATAAGCCATTGCTCCGTGTTCTTCTAATGTTTTAGCCAACTGAGCAACAGTTGAAGCCTTTTGACCAATTGCAACATAAATACAAATTACATCTTTACCTTTTTGGTTAATAATTGTATCAATTGCAATAGCTGTTTTACCGGTTTGACGGTCTCCGATAATCAATTCTCTTTGACCTCGTCCGATTGGTGTCAACGCATCAATTGCAGTTAAACCCGTTTGCAATGGTTGATAAACAGATCTTCTTGCAACAATTCCGGGAGCGACCCTTTCAATAGGTCTTGTTTTTGAGTAAGAATAATCACCTTTACCATCTAACGGTTTACCTGTAGGGTCAACGATTCTACCGATTAAACCATCTCCAACAGGAACAGATGCAATTCTACCCGTTGTTTTTACTACTGTACCCTCTTTGATATTTGTATATTCACCTAGAATTACGATACCAACGTTATCTTCTTCTAAGTTCATTGCAATACCCAAGGTACCTTCACCATCTTCAAACTGAACAAGTTCATTTGCCATAACATTGCGTAAACCGTAAGCTCTGGCAATACCATCACCGATTTCTAATACAGTTCCGGTGTTTGAAACTTCTGTTTGAAGTTCATAATTGTCAATTTTGCTTTTTATAATTGAACTAATTTCATCAGGTTGTATTAATGCCATAATTTCCCCTTTTACCTAGATATGTTTTTACATAAATTTTCTATCTTATTGCGAACACTTGTATCAATTACATAATCATCAAATTTAAAAGCAAGTCCTGCAATAATACTTTCATCAACTGTCCAATGCGGAACAACCTCACAATTTAATTTGTGTTCCAACTTAAACAATATGTTAGATTTTGTTTCAAAATTTAATTCAATAGGTGAAATAACTTCAACATTTTTCTTGTTAGATTTCTTATCCAAGAATTCATTAAACGAAGTCACTATTGAATCAAATTCTCCAAACCTATTTTTTTCAACCAATAATTTCAAAAAATTCATCAATTTTTCATCAATTTTGTTACCGAAAATAGAAGTTAAAATTTCTATTTTTTTAGCTGAACTAATTGAAGAATTTTCCATCACAATTTGAAGATCCTTAGATGATTGCAAAACAGATTTAATATCGTCCAACTGAGTCTTTATCAAATCAAGAGAATTAAACTCATCTGCAACATCTAACAATGCTTTTGCATAATTTTTTGAAACCGTTGAAACTCTACATTCTGTCATTATAATTTCACCTTATCAAGTTCATCTAAACTATCTTCAAAAAATTTGTTATGTAAATCAGGGTTTGATTTCAACAAATTTTTGATATTATCTTTAGCCAATTCAACAGAAGCAATGACTGTTTTACCTGTCATTATATTTGAAATTTTCTTTTCTTCTATTGAAATAACTCTATCAATATTACTCTCAATACCGGAAATTGTCTTTTGAGTTGATTCTTCAATTTTTGATTTAAAGACATCTGCTTTTGCAACAGCTTCTTCTTCAAGATTTTTGATGTCTGTCGGAAGTTTTTCAATCCTGTCTTTAGCTTCGGCTAATTTATTTTCAGATATAACCTTTTCCTCATCTGATTTTTTTATTGAAGATTCAACTCCGGAAATAGATTTGTTCATTGAAGCAGAAAGGTTCATCTTTTTGACAATAACAGCCAAAATCACAACCATAATAATGAAGTTGATTGTATTTGATGTTGCTAAATATTTAAAAAATGATAAAATTTCCTGCATAACTAATCCATTACCTTATTAACAATTTCATAATTTACTGATTGAGGTTTAACCTCTTGTCCTAGGAGTTTTGAAGTGATTGAAGAAGCCAAATCATTTACCACTGTTGATTTAACCGTATTTTTCAAGTTTTGTTCTTCAACATTTAACGCATCTTTTTTAGCCTGAATTTTCGCTTTAGCATCTTCTCTTGCCTCTGATGTTTTTGAATTCGCATCAGCTTGTGCTGCTTCAACAATATTTTTAATATCAATTCGGCACTTAGCTTGAGTTTCTTTGATTTTTTCATTTCTTTGAGTATTAAATTCTTCAGCTCTTTGAGAAAATTCTTTCGCTTCTTGATAATTAGAGTTTATATATTCTTCCCTTTTTCTCATAATGTTTAGAACAGGCTTGTAGAATATTGCGTTCATAATCATAATGAACAACACAAAACTCAACATTGCAACGATAAATGTAGCATTAAATTCAATCATTTCTATCTGCCCTTAAAACCTACTTAGAGAATAATAACATAATTGCTATAAACAATGCATAAATAGCAGTTGCTTCTGCCAAGCCGGCACCAATAATAAAGTTCTTGAATGCTTCAGCTTTAATTTCCGGTTGACGAGCAATTGCATCAAGTACACCTTTAGTTGCTATACCTAAACCTAAACCTCCGCCAATTGCACCAAAACCGATTGCAATACCGGCACCTAATTTTGCTAAATCTAAAGTTTGTTCTACTGCCATGTTTTTCTCCTTTATTTAATCGTGATAATCTTACTCTTCTTGCACCGCCATTGAAATATATGTTGTTGAAAGCAATGTAAACACCAATGCTTGAATCAATGCAACAAATAATTCAAATAACATAAACGGTAACGGTAGTACTATTGCAAACAAACTGATGAATGTTGCAACAAGTAATTCTCCTGCCAAAATATTGGCAAAAAGTCGAAGCGCCAATGAAAACGGTCTTACAAATAATTCCAAAGTATCAACTAAAGTAATAATAATTCCATCAATACTGAAACCTTTGAAGAAGAATTTAAATCCGCTTCTTTTTACTCCGTAGAATATATAATAAATAGAAACAACAATTGCCATTGCTGCTGTCATATTTATATCGTTATTAGGGGAAGCCAATTCACCATTTGCAAGATGAATCAACTTCAACGGTAACTGACCAACTAAATTTGCAGTTAAAATAAACATAAATAATGTTAAAATAATAGCAATATGTTTTTGAGCCTCGTTGTTACCCATACTTGCTTTAGAAATGTCATTAAAATATTTAATAATTCCCTCGCCAACAAATTGAAGTTTAGTCGGGACCATTTTTAGATTTCTTGTAGTTATTAATGCAAGAACAATTAACAATACCATTGAGAACCACATTGTTAAAATAGTATCCATATTAAATGATACTCCATGACTAAATATATTGGCTGTATAAACCCAGTGTTCCATTTTTCTCCCTTCGCACATTACATGCTACACCGAAAAAAAATTTTTCGCAAACATTTTTTTGTTTGTTATACAATAATAATATAATAGTGAATGGTCAGGGGTTAAAATGAATATTGTAAGATTAGAAGAAGTTGAATCTACAAACAGTTTTGCAAAAGCGAATATAGACACGTTTGGGGATAAAACCTCAATAGTCACAAAAAGACAAACTTCCGGTCGTGGAAGATTAAATCGTTCTTGGATTGACTTAGGTAATAGTAATTTATTTTTATCTATCGTGTTAAAACCCTCTGACACTTTTGAAGAATTTTATCCGAATATTACTCAATATTTATCTGTATGTGTGTGCAAAGTTCTTGAAAATTACGGACTAAAACCTCAAATTAAATGGCCAAACGATGTTTTAGTTAATGGAGCTAAAATTGCGGGAATATTATCCGAAACGGTAATGCAAGGAATTAAGCTAAAAGGGATTGTTCTTGGTATCGGAGTTAACTTAAATGCGACAAAAGAAAAACTAGAAAATATTCCGGATAAAATCGCAACCAGTTTGAACCTTGAAACCGGTAATGAGATAAATTTAAAAGAGTTTTTGGATAAATTGCTAGAAGAATTTTTCAAAAATTATGACGAATTTTTAAAAATCGGATTTCCGCTAATTAAAGAAGATTATATTAACAGAAATTGTTTTTTGAATAAAAACTTAGATGTTAAAGTTTTTAATAATATTAAAACGGGTCTTGCAAAGGAAATAACAGATAAAGGGGAACTTGTTTTAATTGATAAAAATAATGAAGAGATGGTACTTACAATAGGAGATATTTTATGAATTTGGGAAATTTAGAAAACGGTTTAATACTCCTTGTTATGGGCATGGGATTTGTTCTTACATTCCTTGTAATTTTGATTTGTTCAATGGGCATAATGTCAAAATTCGTTGGATATTTGAACAAAATATTTCCGGAAGCTGTAGAAGAAGTTAAAACAACCGTAAAAAAAGCAAGCTCAGGAGTTGAAGATGCAATTGCTGTAGCTTTGGCTGCTATTATAGCTAAAAGAAGTTAAAACTTGTTAGGTTAATTATTTTTGTATAGAAAGGATATAGTTTATGGGGAAAAAACTTATTAAAGTTATGGACACCTCTTTTAGAGATGGTTTCCAGTCAGTATATGGAGCGAGAGTTTTCGTAGATGACTTTTTACCTGCATTAAAATCAGCAGTAGATGCAGGTATTAAACATTTTGAAGTTGCAGGTGGAGCAAGATTCCAATCTCCAATTTTTTACTGTAACGAAAATGCATTTGAAACAATGGACAAAATCAGAGCAGCAGTAGGTCCGGATATCAACTTACAATCTCTATCAAGAGGGGTTAACGTTGTAGGTCTTGATTCTCAGCCTAGAGATGTTATTGATTTACACGCAAAAATGTTCAAAAAACACGGTGTTACAACTGTTAGAAACTTTGATGCATTAAATGATGTTAATAACTTGTTATATTCAAGCCAATGCATTAAAAAGCATGGCTTGAAACATGAAGTAACTATCACAATGATGGAACTTCCTATCGGTTGTACTGGAGCACATGACGTTGCTTTCTATGAAAGAGTTTTAAGATCAATTTTAGATGCAGGAATTGAATTTGATTCTTTGGCATTCAAAGATGCATCAGGAACTTCAGCTCCTCACAAAGTATTTGAAACAATCAAGAGAACTCGTGAAATTTTAGGTGCTGATGCAGATATCAGATTCCATTCACATGAAACAGCAGGTACCGGTTTAGCAGCTTACCTTGCAGCTCTTGAGGGTGGCGCTAATTGTATCGACTTGTCTATGAAACCGGTATCAGGAGGAACAGCTCAACCGGATATCGTATCTATGTGGCATGCCCTAAAAGGTACTGATTATGACCTCGATTTAGATATTGAAAAAATCTTAGCGACAGAAGAAATCTTTAAAGAATGCATGAAAGATTACTTCTTACCACCGGAAGCATTAGCAGTTAACCCGATGATTATTCAATCACCTCTTCCTGGAGGCGCATTGACTGCAAACACTCAAATGTTACGTGATAACAACTTGATGGACAAATATCCTCAAATCGTTGCAGCAATGAAAGAAGTTGTTGAAAAAGGTGGATTCGGAACATCTGTAACCCCTGTTTCTCAATTCTATTTCCAACAAGCATTTAACAACGTAATGTTTGGAAATTGGAAGAAAATTGCTGAGGGTTACGGAAAAATGGTTCTCGGTTATTTCGGGAAAACTCCATGCGAACCTGACAGCGAAGTTGTTAAAATTGCAGAAGAACAATTAGGATTACAACCAACAACAGAAACAGTTGTTGATATAAACGACAAAGACCCTAACAAAGGCCTTGAAGTTGCTAAGAAGAGATTAGAAGATGCAAATTTACCTGTAAATGATGAAAACTTATTTATTTCTGCAGCATGTAAAGAAAAAGGTATTTTATTCTTACAAGGTAAAGGAACTATCGGTGTACGTAAAAATGAACCTAAAAAAGAAGCTCCATCAACTTCTACAGGTTCAACAAATGAATACACCGTTACTGTTAACGGCAAAAAATATGCTATCGCTCTTGATAACGGAAAAGCAACTGTTAACGGCAAAGAATATGACTTCAACGTAAAAGAAGGAATTGATGCAAAAGCTTCAGCTTCTGATGGTGAGGGAACTCCTGTAAAAGCAGCTCTTCCAGGAAACGTATTAAAAGTATTAGTAACTGAGGGTGATTCAATTGAAGAAGGAGATGTTCTTGCTGTTGTTGAAGCAATGAAAATGGAAACAGAAATTAAATCTCCGGTATCAGGTACGGTTAAATCTGTTGATATTGAAGTTGGAAACAAAGTTCAAACAGGTCAAGTATTGGTTACTATAGGTTAGGAGGGCTAAAATGATATTATCAGAAGGATTATTACAATTATGGCACTCCACAGGGATTTATAACATGGTTGATAAATTCGACCCGAGTATCACAAACCCTATTGAACAATTTTTACACCAATTCGGTCACCCGATTATGCTTGTAATTTGTTTATTCCTATTGTGGCTTGGAATTAAAAAACAATATGAACCTTTATTGTTAATCCCTATTGCTTTTGGTGGTTTGTTATCAAATATTCCACTTGCAGGAATTGCTGATCCAACCGGATTTTTAGGAATAATTTACGAAGCAGGTATTCATAAAGGATTATTCCCATTGATTATCTTTATGGGTGTTGGTGCAATGACAGACTTCGGTCCGTTAATTGCGAACCCTAAAACCGCATTATTAGGGGGTGCTGCACAATTCGGTATTTTTGGTGCATTGTTACTTGCTCTTTGTTGTTTTGGATTTACGTTACCACAAGCAGGCGCAATCGGTATTATCGGCGGTGCTGACGGTCCGACATCAATCTATGTAACTTCAAAATTAGCACCTGAATTGTTAGGAGCAATCGCCGTTGCAGCTTATTCATATATGGCTTTAGTTCCTGTTATTCAACCACCTATTATGAAATTATTCACAACAGACAAAGAACGTAAAATTCAAATGGAACAATTAAGACCTGTTACTAAAAGAGAAAAAATTGTATTCCCATTAGTTGTTCTTGGTCTTTGTATAATCTTCTTACCTGATGCCTGCCCGTTAGTTGGTGCTTTGACATTTGGGAACTTATGCAAAGAATGTGGTGTTGTTGACAGATTATCTGACACAATGCAAAATGCCTTAATCAACATTGTAACAATATTTTTAGGATTGTCAGTCGGTTCAAAATTATCAGCTGAACAATTCCTAACAATTCAAACATTGTTCATTTTGGTTTTGGGTATAATTGCTTTCTCTTTTGCAACAGCAGGCGGAGTTTTGATGGCAAAACTTATGAACGTTTGGGAAGTATTTATGGCTAAATGTCAAAAAAGAGAACCTAAACTTATTAACCCGTTGATTGGTTCAGCAGGTGTTTCTGCCGTTCCTATGGCAGCCAGAGTATCAAACAAAGTTGGTTTAGAATACAACAATCAAAACTACTTATTGATGCACGCAATGGGGCCAAATGTTGCGGGGGTAATCGGTTCAGCAGTTGCTGCCGGTGTATTACTTGCACTTTGCCACTAAAAACTAATCCAAATTATATAAAACAGGATTTAGATTACTCTAAGTCCTGTTTTTATTATAAAATATAAGAAAAAATATTTTGGGAGGGAATTTATATGACTAAAAAAATTGCAATTTTAGGCTCTGGTCAAGGAAAAGTTTTTGAAAGTATAGTTAATTACTTGAAGAATAAAGATATTGAAATTACATGCCTGTCAAACAATCTAAAATCTGAACTATTTAGGACTGCGCAAGATTTGAATATCAAACATAAATATCTTCCCAAAGAAGAAAATACACAATACTTTGCATCTGAGAATTTTGATTTAGTTGTTTTAACGGACTATGACGAAAAATTTGATAATGACACACTTGAAGTTGGAAAATTCATAAACATTCACCCATCATTACTACCGTCATTTAAAGGCGAAGATGCTATTCAAAGAGCATACTTAGCAGGGGTGAAAGTCACAGGTGTAACAGTTCATTGGCTAAAAGAAAATGTTGAAGAAGAAACCATTATTGCCCAATATCCGGTACTAATTGGCATAACAACACATCTAAATGAAGTTGAAAAAGATATTTATGATGTTGAAAAGAAATTGTATCCTCCGGTTATTGATGCAATTTTGAACGATAGAGTCTTTGATTTTCAAGATTTGTTTAAATCTTCTTGCCATGCAAATAGCAGTTGCGGTGGAGGTTGTTCAAAATGCCACAACTAAAAGTTTTAGTTCTTGAAGATGAATTTGACAAAAACTCTTTATATAAAAAAGTAAGTGAGTCAGATTTTTCTTCAAAGACGTACTCGGCAAGCGAAATCTCATATAACAATTATGATGAATTAGCGCAAAAAGCATTAGATGAGGGAATTGAACTTGTTATAACGGATTCAGAAAAAGATATTTTTAATGGTATTGTTGAAATTTTGAAATCATACGGACTTGAATGTATAGGAACAAATCGAAAGTATTCAAGACTTGGTAGCTCAAAACTATTTGCAAAAAGATTTCTAAATAAATATGATATTCCATATCTTAGAAAGGTTGAATTTGAAGATATAACATTTCCTGTAGTTTTAAAAAAGGACTTTTCTAATGAATGTCATCTAATTTTTTCTCAAAAAGAACTAAATGAAAAAACACTAAATCAAGATGACTTTATTGAGGAATTTATTACAGGTGACGAGATATCTGTTACGTCATTTTATAATTCTGAAAAATTAATAAACTTTGAACCGGTTAAAATTCATAAAAAAGATTTTGATAATATTGGAAGTTCTTGCCCTGTTTATATCAGTTATGAACAGTATGACAAATTACAAAACTATTTGACAAAATTTGAGCATGCACTTCTTGAAGATGATGCAGATTTTAAAGGTTTTATAACATCAAACTTGGTATGGAACGGAAGAGAATGGATTGTTGTGAATTTTCAAATAAATATAGGAAACTCTACTTTGTTAAACCATTTAGAGTCTGATTTACTTGCAACAATTCTTTATAGCACAAAACAAAAATACAAAGAAAAAACAACAGGCTCAGTTGTTGTACAAAACCCAAAATCCAATTTTAAAATTTCCCCAAACGACGACATCAAAATATACAATGATGAAGAAAATCAACAACTAACACTCTCAACAACAGCAGATTTCCCATTTAGAGATATTGAAACTTTTTTAAAGAAAATTCCAGAACTTAAATATCCGGTTATTTATTAACAATAATATTCAACTTTTCTATTACACCATTGAAAAATGATTTTGGTTTATCTGATGGTGGTTTAATTTGTTTAATATCTGCTTTTACTGAATTTATATCCGTACTTCTTATTTTTGATGAGTAAATTGATTTAATTTCTTTAATTGTTGCTTCGTTCATTATTGTTCAAGCCTCTTCACACAGGGTAATAACTATTTATAACTATATCTCTACAATAGCTCCATAGGTTCAACTTCAAAGTCAACAATAAATGTTCCTTTAGTTGAAAATGCCTTAGATAAAGCATAATCTACTTCGTCAATAGATTTAACTCTTAGAGCTTTTGCACCATAACTTTCGGCTAATTTCAGAAAGTCCGGATTTGAAATTTTTGTTTGAGAATAACGTCCTCCACAAGTCTTGTCTTGCAATTGTCTAACCATTCCCAGATATCCGTTATTCAATATCATTATTTTAACATCTAAATCATAATCAATGCAAGTAGCAAGTTCATGCAATCCCATTTGGAACGAACCATCTCCGGTAATACAAACTACAGGTTTTTCCGGATTTGCTATAGCTACACCTATTGCAGCAGGAAAACCAAAGCCCATAGTTCCGGAACCACCGGAAACTAAAACTTTTCTGTTTGCGTTTTGTTTCAAATTTTGAACCGCCCACAATTGATGCTGACCGACTTCTGATGTAAATATTAAATCTTTATTCTTTGTAAACTCTTCAATCTTTCTAATAACTTCAAAAGAATGAAGTCTATTTGTAAATCTTTTACGCTCAACATTCAAATCCCTTAAACTTTGAGCATCATTTAACCATGATGAAAATTTTTTATTTAAACCAAAAGAATTCATCTTACTTAAAACATCTTTAATATCCGCACAAACGGATTCCATTGGAGAAATAACTCGTCCAATTTCTTTTTCATTTATATCAATTTGAACAAATTTAGAAGACAGATCGGAATCTTTAAACATACAAGTAATTCTGTCATTAAATCTTGCACCCAAAGACACAATCAAATCAGCATCTTTTAAAATTTGATTAGCAGCTTTATCCCCAAATATTCCAACCATACCAAAATAATTTTTACTATTTTGAGGGAAAGTTCCAAGTCCCATCATTGTGCTAACGACAGGAATATCAAACTTTATTGAGAATTCTTGCAATCCTTTTCCTGCGTTAGCATGAGTAACTCCTCCACCTGCAACAATAACAGGTTTTGAAGCTTTTGAAATTTTATCTAAAACATTCAAAACATCTTGTTCTTTTGCTTCAAGGATATGGAATGACAATTTTGGAATTTCACTATCCCCATTTTCAATAGTTTGAGAAAAAATATCCTTTGCCATATCAATCAAAACAGGTCCTTTTTTACCTGATTGAGCTATTTTAAAAGCCTCAACAAGAGTACTTTGAATATTTTTTGCATCTGTAATTTGAAAAACTTTTTTAGTACAAGTTTTTGTCATATCGCAAATATCAGCTTCTTGAAATGCATCTTTGCCTATCAAATCTTTGAAAACCTGACCTGTTAAAACAACAAGAGGATAACCATCTAAATATGCGTTAACAATACCGGTAACAGTATTTGTTGCCCCTGGACCAGATGTAACTAATACCACGCCACATTTGCCAGTTATACGAGCATAACCCTCAGCAGCATGGACAGCAGACTGTTCATGACGAACAAGTACATGTTTTATAGATGAATCATTATACAATTCATCATAAATACCCAAAACAATCCCTCCAGGGTAGCCAAAAATAGTGTCAACACCTAAACCTTTTAACGTTTCGATGATGATTTTAGCCCCAGTTATTGTTTTTGTATCTTGTCCTATCAACATGTACACTTTATCCCCATAATCTGACTTTCTTCATTATACCACAGATAACAAAAAAGAAGCAGAAATTTACAATCGTAAACTTCCACTTCTCTTAATTATTTTGTATGCTTAAAAACTATTTACCGATTAAAGTATTGAAAGCATCTTTTTTCTTTTGTAAAGCATTTTGGTTAGCTTTTTGTCTTGCAGCTGCATCTTTTTTAGCTTGTTCTTGTTTCTTTTGCCATTCTTGTTTTTTCTTTTCTAGAGCTTGTTGATTTGCTTTTTGTCTTGCAACTGCATCTTTTTTAGCTTGTTCTTGTTTCTTTTGCCATTCTTGTTTTTTCTTTTCTAGAGCTTGTTGATTTGCTTTTTGTCTTGCAGCTGCATCTTTTTTAGCCTGTTCTTGTTTCTTTTGTAATTCTTGTTTTTTCTTTTCTAATGCTTGTTGATTTGCTTTCTTTTGTTGTTCGTAAGCTTTTTGACGTTCTTGTTGTTTTTTAGCTGCTTCTTTTTGAGCGTTAGTCAAAGATTGTTCTCTTTGTCCAACTTTATTTGCGGCATTATTTAATGCGTTTGATAAAGTTCCTGCATTAGCAGCTCCAACTGATAAAATTGATACAGCCATAAGTGAAACTAATAATTTTTTCATTTGTTTTCTCCTTTCAACTCTTCAGAAGTTAAAACTTCTAATTTCTCTTTCTTTTTATCTAATTTATCTTGTAAAAACTCTAAGTCTTTTTGTCTTTTCTCCTTTAAAGCATCAACCCTTTTAATTTGTTTTTTAGCTTTTATATAATCCTTAGACGTTTTTCTTTTCTTATTATACTTTTGACGGTCTTTGAAAGATATTTTAGCAGATTTTACAATATCGTTATTTAACTCTATCCCTTGTGTTGATTGCACAGGTTCTTTTGTCTTTCCAAAGGCATAACACTCAACACCGGAGAATAATATTCCAAATATCACGATATAAACTAAAACCCTAAACATATCTAAAATCCTACTTCAAAATTAATACATATCAATAATTTCTGAAATCCCCTTTTTCGCAAGTTTGAAAATTTCAATCATCTTATCAAATTCATAAGGTTCACCCTCCGCCGTGGTTTGAAATTCAATAATCTTGCCACTCTTTGTAAGAACAACATTTGAATCAACTTGAGCATGAGAATCTTCTGCATAATTCAAATCCAAACGGACTTCCCCATCAACAATTCCTGCTGAAATTGCCCCAACAGGTTCAATAATCGGATTTTCTTTCAATGTTCCGTCAGTCAATAATTTATCAATCGCATCTGATAAAGCAACAAATCCGCCACAAATACTTGCTGTTCTTGTACCGCCATCGGCTTGAATAACATCTGCATCAATTGTAATTGTTAAATCAGACATTTTTTCTAAATCCAAACATGCTCTCAAACTTCTTCCGATAAGTCTCTGAATTTCTTGTGTTCTACCGGAAATTTTAGTTCTTTCTCTTGAACATCTTGTTGACGTTGAAGATGGCAACAAAGAATATTCTGCAGTCAACCAGCCTCTTTTATCATCTTTATCCATCCATTTCGGTTTTCCAACCTCTACACTGGCAGTTGTTATAACTTTAGTATCTCCAAATTCAACTAAAACTGAGCCTAAAGCATGTTTTGTATAGTTTCTTGTGAATTTTACATTTCTTGTTTGATTGTTCTCTCTGTTCTCAATCCTCATTCCACTTTCTCCTTATATTAATAATAACGATTTTCTGTTTATAAAGTTCATTTATCCGTTATAATCGTAATCCCACATATAAATTTGTCCGCAATAACGACAAACGGCATGCTCATTCATAAATTGCAAATCCGGAACAAAAACATATCCGTCAACAGTAATTTCAATTTCATTTTTTTCGTTATATCGTTGCGAAAAATTCTTATTCCCTTGATAATCAGGAGAAAACATCAATTCAAATTTATCTTTTGATTTACAATTCTTACAAATAAACATAATAAACTATTCGTCCCTATATTCATTTTTTGTTTTTCTAGTTATTTTCTTTGACCTTTTTGTATCCTTGACTTGCTCAGTATCCTTTATATCAGAAAGATTTTTGTACCACAAAGACCAACAAATACTTCTGATTGGAAGAGTTAACCCTGCAACTATACAACTCAAAATAGTAACAAATATCCAATTTGAAACCATTTCTACCGTAATATTATAGGGCAATCTTGCATAAGAAAAAGCATGATTTATTGTATGCAATGGCAAAAGTTTTCCAATAAAATCAAATATAGAGCAAACAGATTTTGTCAAATTCAAATAATCAAATACAACAGTAATTCCTTGAGTGATGATAAATATTGAGAAGAATGCTAAAATTAACATCAAGGAGAATGTCCTGCCCCAATCACCTTTTACAAGAACAAAACTTTTTTTATAGCATTCCCATATTGATAAATCCGGTTCAAATGTAAAAATTTGAAAAATTAGGATTAAATAAATCCACAAGACAAACCCCGGAATTATAAAGAAAATACTTGTACCTAATGACATTAAAACACTTAATATTAGGAGAAATCCGATATATTTAAAACTTCTTCTCGTTGCAACTTCGTTATGAGATTTGAAATCATAAACCTTTCCACTGGTTACAGCCCCTTCCGTCATTGAATTCAAAGCAACATAAGCTACTACATAATCCCAAAAAGCTTTTGCAAATATCAATAATCCCGGAATTGCCAAAAGTAAAATAAATAGCATTGCAGAAGATATACTATCAGCTTTAGCAGCAATCTTATCGGACAAACCTAAAGTTAAACCAAAACAAAGAGCTATCCCCAAAACTTGCCCCAGTACCGGAAATAACATATACAAAATGAACTTATCAATATTTGAAAAATAGATTTTTAAACCCTCAAATAATACAAACCAAATACTGTTTTTCATTTTATATTTGGACATAAGACCTCCTTTGTTGTATCATAATTTTATTACAAATATATTTAGAAAAACAATGAAAAATTACAAAGATTTAATAAAAGAAATTACAAAAGAGGATTATCAGGAGGGAAAAGCTAATCTCCATATCCACACGACCTATTCTGATGGGAAAGGAGCTTTTTCTGATATTGTAAATCAAGCAAAAAATAAGTATAAAATTTTTGCAATAACAGACCATAACACAATCAAAGGGCATATTGACAACCCTGATTCCGGCGCTATTTATGGTGTTGAATTTGATGTTTGGTACAAATATGTATTTTTACATTTGTTGGCTTATGGAATAGATATTAATAATGAAAATATGAAAAAATTCTACGCAAAAGATAAACGAGGGACAGAAATGGACATTATCCGATTCTTTGCGAAAAGAGACATCAAAGAACTAATTGACACTATTCACTCAGCCGGAGGGATTGCCGTTTTAGCTCACCCTTGCTGTTGTTGGGCATTAAATTTAGATAAGTTCGTAAAAGATTTGAAAGACTTAGGATTAGATGGAATTGAGGTTTACTACCCTTACCCAAGGTGGAGAAAGTATATTAAATTTTCAAACCCCAAAGATATAGAAGCACTTGCAGATAAATATAACCTAATCAAAACCGGAGGAACAGATTGCCACAATAAAGAGTTGGGGTAAATCAGTAATTGTGACAATAAGGAAAAGTGCAACAAGATAATAAGTCATTTACTTTTTTAACCATCTCACAACGAGAGAGGGCAGAATTTGTTCAAGAACTAAAGTGAACGTTACTACCATCAATAGACTTTTCAATCATTTTAAATGTGATTTTAAAGTCCCTATTGAATATAAACCGGACTAAACGGAAACTTTTTTATCTGCAGTATTAAGAATATAAATTTGTCTTAATCCCTCTAAAGTCAATGTTGGATTTACATCATCAAAAGGTCTGGTTAAATAGTTTGCAATCAAACCACAATAACCACCGGTTGCAACAATTGTAGCTTTTTCTCCGAGTTCTCTTTCACATTGTGCAACCAATCCGTCAACCATGCAAGCCGTTCCTCGAATTACTCCCGATAGGATTGCATCTGTAGTGTTATGCCCAATTGCGTTTTGAGAAATTGAAACATCTATCTTTGGAAGTTTTGATGTTGCATTTTTCAAACACTTCATTTGAGTGTTTATCCCAGGGGCAATTACACCTCCTAAAAATTCTCGGTTAGAATTAATAATATCAAATGATGTTGCCGTACCAAAATCAATTACAATAACTGCACCTTGATACAAATTGGCCGCCGCAACTGCATTTGCAAGCCTGTCAGCACCTACTTCGCGAGGATTATCGGTTAAAACTTTTACGCCCAAATTGATATCTGATGCGACAAATACGGATTTAATACCAAAGACATTATCAACAGCGCGTTTGAATTTTATATTGAGCTCTTCCACGACAGATGCAATTACGCAACCGTCAATTGAATAACCCTTAAACAAAGACTTCAAAAGAATTTCATATTCTTCACCCGACAAATCCTTGTCTGAAGCTAAACGAAACTCATTAATATACTTATCATCGCTATATAAACCTAGGGTAATACTTGTATTTCCGATATCTGCTGTTAATAACATAATAGACTTGTCCTCACATATCTGAGAACAAGTCTATTACAAACATAGTTTTTATGCAAAATTAAATATTAGTACCACCTAAGTCGTGACCATTAGAAGCAGCAAAGCCCCAACCAAAAGCAGAACCTGTATTTTGTGCCGGTGCGTGACCTGCAGCCACTTGACCATTTTGCTCAAACAAGAATTTTTTAATATTCCGAACTTCTTTTGTACCAAAACCAGCTAAATATGTGCTTGCCTTTTTATATCCGTTTCCGATTGCATCAATTGCATTGCCGCCCATAATTTCATCCTCCGAGTGTCATAATCATTCTTACTTATATAAAGTATTTCTTAATGACATGATTGCCTAAAATCAAAAATATTGTTACATTTCGTAATATTCTTATAAGATGTTCAAATGTTTCAAAATACAACAATAAACCTTGACAAAAAATTATGAGCTGATAGAATTAGAAGTATCGTAGAATACTAAATTTATAGTAGTATATAGTAGACAGAAAAGAAGGAGATTAATCTCATGGCACGTGAAAAGTATGAACGTAAAAAACCGCACTTGAACGTAGGTACAATCGGCCACGTTGACCACGGTAAAACCACATTAACTGCAGCTATTACTGGTGTTTTAGCAGCAGCTGGTCAAGCAGCAGCTAAAAAATTCGATGAAATCGATGCTGCTCCAGAAGAAAGAGCTAGAGGTATTACCATCTCTACTGCTCACGTAGAATACGAAACAGATAACAGACACTATGCACACGTTGACTGCCCAGGCCACGCTGACTATGTTAAAAACATGATTACAGGTGCTGCTCAAATGGACGGAGCTATCTTAGTTGTAGCTGCAACAGATGGTGCTATGCCTCAAACTCGTGAACACATCTTGTTAGCAAAACAAGTTGGTGTTCCTAACATCGTTGTATTCTTAAACAAATGTGATATGGTTGATGACCCAGAATTGTTAGAACTAGTAGAAATGGAAGTTAGAGAACTTCTTTCTTCTTACGAATTCGATGGTGACAACATTCCATTCATTCACGGTTCAGCTTTGAAAGCTTTAGAAGCAGTTCAAGCTAATCCATCAATTAAACGTGGTGAAGATAAATGGGTTGACAAAATTTGGGAATTAATGGACGCTTTAGATTCATACTTCCCAGAACCAGTTAGAGACTTAGACAAACCATTCTTGATGCCAATCGAAGACATCTTCTCAATCACTGGTCGTGGTACAGTTGCTACTGGCCGTGTTGAACGTGGTATTGTTAAAGTTGGTGACGAAGTTGAATTAGTTGGTATCAAACCTACTAAGAAAACAACAGTTACTGGTGTTGAAATGTTCAGAAAATCTCTTGACCAAGGTCAAGCAGGTGATAACATCGGTGCTTTACTTCGTGGTGTTGATAAAACTGAAATCGAACGTGGTCAAGTTCTTGCTAAACCGGGTTCAATTCACCCACACACTAAATTCACAGCTAACGTTTACGTATTGACTAAAGAAGAAGGTGGACGTCACACTCCATTCTTCCCAGGATACCGTCCTCAATTCTATATCAGAACTACAGACGTAACTGGTTCAATCAAATTCGACGGTCAAATGGTAATGCCTGGTGATAACGTAGTTATGGAAGTTGAATTAATCGCTCCAGTAGCTATCGAAGAAGGTATGAGATTCGCTATCCGTGAAGGTGGTAGAACAGTTGGTGCTGGTGTTGTTGACAAAATTATTGAGTAATAATTTTTAAATAACCCAATACAAAAACTTAAAAGGCTTGATACAATTTGTATCGAGCCTTTTTTAATTTTACTTTCCAAAATATAACCCTAAACATGAGAAAATCTAAAAACCAACGAGTGCTTCTAAATTTTTTATGCCAACAATGTTTCTAAAATCTTAGCATTAGTTTGAGCTCTACGTATGTTTAGCAAGTATTTCTCAACATTTGCTTTGATTTCTTTGGCATCTTTATCCAAATACTTGACCTCATTATCAAGCATTTTCATGTAGTCATAAACAGTGACCATTTGATAATCTTTTTTCATTTTCCCCTAGTCCTAAAATAATCAACCTTGACCTAAATTTATCCGAGCAGAGCTTCTAATATTTCGGCATTAGTAACAGCTTTTTTCCCGTTTCTAACTTGGTTTCTGTACATATATGTTCTTAATGCTTCACGAATAAGTTCTGACCTTGTACGATTTTCTGAATCTGCAACTGAATCAATTTCGTCTAAAAATTTTTCGGGCATTGAAATTAAAACTCTAGCCATTTTTTTCTCCTTTAATTTTTCCTAACTTTATGTATATCCCCTTGGTATATACATAAAGTATTTTTGAAATAAAAAATTGCTACTTTAGTAGAGCGAAAGTATATAATTGTAATATATGTTTACAAAACCATCGAAATGGAAACATCGTGAATGGTGAGATGTAAAAGTTCATCCCCCCCCTCACTCTCTGTAAAATAGGGTTAGAGGGGGTAAGAATGAGATGTGTGAAATTGCCATATATATAGTTGAGTGTTGATTTTGGTTATACATCTTCGGGAATATAGATATTATTTTGAGCAAGGATTTCACGGGTATGATTGTAACAACAGCTTTTGCGGGTTAGCCTTTGATACTCTCTAACAATATTAAGCACATCATCTACTGATAATTTAACAATTCTTCTTTCGTTTTCAATAATTTTTGCCATAAAAAACACTTCCTTTCTTCTTTTTCAAGAATTTCGGAAGTGTTATTAAGTTTCTTTAATTTATCATTTGTTAAGTTTAAAAATCGTTCTTCAAATAAAAAAGAGGTCTTGAAGACCTCTTTTTATTATAACCATGGTTGTCTACTTCCAGCATGTGTGTGTCCACTATTTGCTCGTTCCCTTTGGGCTGCAACATTTTTGTTTGACGACTTAGATACGGCTTGTCCATTAACTTGAGCATAAATATGCGGGCATTTTTCTTTAAAATCAGTTGGTGAAATTTTATTACCCTTTGGATCATAGTAAACATTTCCGGAGTTAGAAGTTCTTACATAGTATCCATTATTACCTTTGATTGTTCTGCCACCGACACCTTTCATTGTGGAGTTTTTGTAATTAGTATTTACACCATTTCCTTGTTTTGATGTGTACGATACGGTACCGGATTTTTTGTTATAGTTTGCTTTTCCAACATATTTGGCCTTAATGTATTTGATACTTGGAACATCTAATTTATCGAAGTTTGCACCTGCTTTAACTTTACCACTTTGGTCAAATACACTTGGGTTGTTATGAATAAGTTCTTTTGTTAATTGCGTTCTATCTGCAGAACTTAAGTAATCAACTTTCGCACTTAACAATTTATCTAAAACTGCTGATGCTGTTTGGCAACCTTTCAAGTTAAGGTGTTTACCTTCTTGGCTCTTAGTATCTGCTCTATACCAATCATTAGGAACACTTACACCTGATTTAGCTTTAGTTTTTGCACTTCCAGTTGATCTGGTTGAGTGGTGTACTGCTACGCCTTGTGAACCGTTACCATCATTTTTTCCTGTTTTACCAGCACCATTACCATCGTCCTCATTTGTAGTTTTTCTAGATTTTCCATCATCGTCGTTTACTTTGTCTTTATTTGAATCATCAACCTTGTCTTTATCTTTTGCTGGATCAGTTCCTTGTTTTTCTTTTAACAATTTCTCGCACATTTCATCAAAGTTTCCACTTTGGTGCACTGTTCCGTCTTTATTAACGGCATCATATTTACCGTTTCCGTCAGATGTGATTTTCCAATCCGGATACATTTTTTGCAAGTCGGCCAATCTGTCACCACTTTTTGCTTGAGCTGTCGGTTGTGCCATTGCAGTATTAAGTGCTCCAAATGGGCTAAAACAACCCATGTTCATTCCGAAGCCACCGCCAAACATGTTGCCACCAAACATACCTGATGTCATTCCGCCGCCAAATAAGCCACCGAATAATCCGGACATAAAGCCCCAAAATCCACTAGGACCATTTTTGATGGTGATGTTCGTAGTTTCAGAGTAAGAGTGATTACCCAAAATCGGTCCTCTTGGTCCTCCGCCCATTCTCATCATTGGTCGGTACTGATTATGTGCATATCTGATATTAAATGCTTTACCAAATCCGTAGATGCCCATCTTAAAGCCCTCTTGTTTTTGTACTTGTATATATATAAAGTATATACGATTTAAATAATTGCATATTTCTAGAAAATATGTAACATGTCTTAACAATTATAAAAATTTTATTTAGCTTTTTGTCTACGTATTTGCAAGCCTAAATCCCCACACCATATAGATGCGGTTTACCCAATCGGTGCTCCCAAGGGATTTTATGGTTCGTAGCACCTCTCTATTTTTCAAGAGAAAATTACTTTATAAATCTTTCAGGTCAATCAATTAAGACAAGAAAGATAAAAATGTATCCACTGCTGAAGTTGCCATTGAACCCCACCAAGGTGAAGAACTTTTGCTTGCAGATGCATTGTACCAATTACTATTATAATTATTGCCGGCACTAGAATTTGAAGCAGCGGCATTTGTATAGTTTAATATATTGGCATTCATAACAGAATTCAAATTATTCAAAAGTGTAATCGTATTAATCCTGTTTTTCAATTCATCAGAATACAATTCATTTTGTTTAGACAACAAATTATCACTTAAATCCGCAATGGCTTTTGATTTTTTATCCGTAATTGAATTAAGATTATCTAGAAATATTGAGTTGTCAAAATTCCCAAACCTTGAAGCGATATCGTTTTTCAAGTTCGTTTCCATCGGAGTGTAAGTATTATTAATTTCGCTAATCCCTTGGTTGCGCATTGCGTTAAGTTGATTGCTCCACTCATTGCGCTGATTATCACTAATAGAAAAAAGATTGCCTAAAGAATTGTACAATCCTTGCTGAATCGCATTATAAGTTTTTTGTTCAGAATTACTCATATTATAGTTGCTACTAATTATATTATTGTTTTTATCTTTAACAGTCGAAGCAACTTGTCGTCCGTTTACTGAAATTGACCCATTAGTATATTCAGGATATTTAGTTTTCTTTCCCATATTCAATATGTCCTTTCTTTAAAGGAACAATACTTTTTATGGATTTCAATTGGCTAGGTGAATACATTATACCATTTTTTTTGAAATCTGTAAAGGTTGTTTTTTTTACCATCACCATTCACCCTCACACTTATCAAAGTGCAAGGGGAAAAGCCCGAATGTTCAAAACTATACAGTACAGTACACAATTTAAAGAGAAGATAAATTTTTAATTTTTCATGGTAAGATTTTTTGTGAAAGAGTTACATATTCCCTCGCCCTCCTTGAGGGAGAGGGTTAGGGTGAGGGTGTAATGAAAAATTATAACAAAGCAAAAGTTTTAAGAAAAAATCAAACAACACAAGAACAAAAGCTTTGGTCTTTATTAAGAAATCGCTCTTTTCATAATTTAAAATTCAAACGTCAATATCCTATTGGTTCGTATATAGTCGATTTTATTTGTTTAGAGAAAAATATTGTGATTGAAATTGACGGAGGTCAACACAACACAGATGAAAATATAAAATACGATAACAAACGAACCGAATTTCTAAATTCTAAAGGTTTTAAAGTTATTAGATTTTGGAATAATGAAATAGATAAAAATTTAGAAGGAGTATATTTAAAATTGCAAAAAGAAATTTTGAATATCTAACTAACCCTCACCCCAACCCCTCTCCCTTATCAAAGGGCGAGGGAGAAAAAATGTAAAGAACTTATTTCCTTATTGCCCTTTCCCTTATTGCCTTATAAACATTCGACCATTCACTAACTTTCCTCTGGACCACATTTGAAATTTGTTTATTATGGAATAAAATATGATTATTATGGCAGATAAGATTAAAATAGTTGGTGCTAAAGAACATAATTTGAAAAACGTTTCCCTAGAAATTCCGAAAAATGAATTAATCGTTTTTACAGGAGTTTCAGGTTCAGGAAAAAGCTCTCTTGCTTTTGATACGATTTTTGCAGAGGGACAAAGACGCTATATTGAGAGTCTTTCAACCTATGCAAGACAATTTCTTGGTCAAATGGACAAGCCAAATGTTGAATACATTGACGGACTATCTCCGGCAATTTCTATTGACCAAAAATCAAAAAGCAACAACCCTCGTTCTACTGTTGGTACAATCACCGAAATCTATGACTATTTAAGGCTTTTATACGCAAGAGTTGGAACTCCTTACTGTCCGAATTGCGGAAAGAAAATTAAGCCACAAACATTAGATGAAATTGTTAACAAAATAATTCAACTTGGCGAGGGGACTAAAATTCAAATCCTTGCTCCTATCGTTCGTGGAAAGAAAGGGGAATACTCCTCTCTATTTGAAGAACTTCGCCAAGAAGGATTTGTCAGAGTTAAAGTTGATGGTGAAATTTTTAACCTTGATGAAGATGAAATAGAATTAGCCAAAACTAAAAAACACGATATCAGTGTTGTTGTTGATAGAATTGTTGTCAAAGAATCTGCCCAATCAAGAATAGCTGATAGTGTTCAGATTGCTTTGAAAAAGTCTGACGGCATAATGATGGTAGACATTGTCGGAGATAAAGAAATTATTTTTAGTGAAAAACTGGCATGTCCGGATTGTAATTTAAGTTTTGAAGAATTAACACCTAGAATTTTTTCTTTCAATGCCCCGTATGGAGCTTGCGAAAGATGTTCAGGCTTAGGCGCTGATTTTGTTGTTGATCCCGATTTGGTTGTACCGGACAAAACTCTATCTCTAAATCAAGGTGCAATCTATGCTTGGGCAACTCGTAGCACAACTACGTATTATCACGATTTATTGTTATCAGTATGTTCTGCATACTCTATTAATATGGACAAGCCGTTTGAAAAATTATCTAAAAAAGAGCAAGATATCATTCTATACGGTTCAGATGAAGCAATTAAAATACGAGTAAAACAATTTGGAACAAGTCGTTATCAAACAAATATTCAACCGTTTGTCGGAGTTATACCTTTCTTAGAAAAACGTTATAATGATGCCTCCGGTGATTATTGGAGAGAAGAAATCGAAAAATTTATGGTTGCAAAACCTTGTCCTCATTGCGGTGGCGCAAGGCTTAAACCATTTCCGCTTGCAGTTAAAATCAAAGACAAAAACATCTACGAATTTACTAAAATGTCTATTGATGATGAATTCCAATTTATTACAGATTTATATTTAGAGCTTTCTGAATATCAACTAAAAGTAGGAAAACAAATTTTAGACGAAATTCGTGCAAGGTTGAAGTTCTTGATTGATGTGGGTTTACATTATTTAGATTTGGCTCGTATGGCAGGAACATTATCCGGTGGAGAATCTCAAAGAATCCGTCTTGCTTCTCAAATCGGTAGTGGTTTGAGTGGGGTTTTATATGTCCTTGATGAACCGTCTATCGGTTTGCACCAACGTGACAATGATATGCTTATCAAAACATTATTCAAATTGCGAAATCTTGGTAACACTTTGATTGTTGTTGAACACGATGAGGACACAATCAGAAGTGCAGATTATATTGTAGATATCGGACCCAAAGCAGGTGTTGCAGGTGGTGAGATTATCGCACAAGGTTCAGTTGAAGATATTATTGCTGCGCCTAAATCTATCACCGGAAAATATTTAAGCGGAGAAAAATATATTCCTGTACCCGATAAACTTCGTGAGGGAAATGGAAATATTTTGCATATAAAAAATGCTCATTTGAACAATTTGAAAAACGTCGATGTTGATATACCTCTAGGCAAAATTGTTATTTTGACCGGTGTTTCAGGTAGTGGAAAATCAACATTGATGCAGGATTTACTTTATGAATATGCTGTTCACAAACTTCGTAAGAATAAACCAAAACCACAAGGGGTTGATGAGATTACAGGATTTGAAAATATTGATAAAATTATTGATATTGACCAATCTCCAATAGGTAGAACTCCTCGCTCAAATCCTGCAACTTATACAGATTTATTTACTCATATTAGAGAATTGTTTGCAAAAACAAATGAATCAAAAGTTCGCGGATATAAAGCCGGCAGATTTAGTTTCAATGTTAAAGGCGGACGTTGTGAAGCTTGTAAAGGTGACGGATTAGTCAAAATCGAAATGAATTTTTTGTCTGATGTTTATGTTAAGTGTGATGTTTGCAAAGGCAAAAGATATAACAGAGAAACTCTTGAAGTTAAATATAAAGGAAAAACAATTGCTGATGTCCTTGATATGAGTGTAAAAGAAGCTCTTGAATTTTTTGACAGTATTCCATCTATTAAAAATAAACTTCAAACACTTAATGATGTCGGTCTTGATTATATGAAATTGGGGCAAAGCGCTACAACCCTATCAGGAGGGGAAGCTCAACGTATAAAATTGGCATCTGAATTGAATAAACGCTCAACAGGTAAGACCTTGTATTTGTTAGATGAACCGTCTGTAGGGCTTCATTGGGCTGATTTAGATAAATTGGCTAAAATACTACACGCATTAGCTGACCAAGGGAACACAATCCTTATGATTGAGCATAATCTTGATTTGATAAAAATTGCAGACCATATTATTGATTTAGGACCGGAGGGCGGAGTTGACGGAGGTCGTATCGTTGCACAGGGGACTCCTGACGATATTATGAATTGTAAAGAATCTTATACAGGTCAATATTTGGCAAAATATCTCCGCAAGTCTTGATATATTGCCATTTGAAAAAAAATTTGCTATTATGTATGTTAAAGACAGGTAACAGTATGTGGCAAAAAAAAATATTTTTATGTTTTTTGTTAATATTAACAGGTATGTTTAGCCAAACATACGCACAAACTGTTGTGGTACAGTCGTTAAGTGAATTTTCGACATATAATCCACCGACATCTATATCAGTCAAGTTGCTTGAACCTGTTATAATTAGCCAAACTATGACAATTGGCACGGGTTCTACCGTAAACGGAGATTTGATAGATGTTGTAAGTCCTAAAAGACTGAAAAGAGATGCAAGTTTTACTTTCAAGCCAAAGTCTTACATTGCGCCAGATGGAAAAACTTATAATATATCAACAGATGTATCTGCATCTTATACAACTCCAATTGATAAGGGCGAATTAGCCAAGAACACTGCATTAGGTGTCGGAAGCTTTTTTGTAAAAGGATTGTCTATCGGTGTTGCAGCAGTGACAGGAGCAGTTAAAAATGAAGAAGATAACAGGTTTAAATCTTCAGTAAGTTCAGCTTACCAAGCAAGCCCATTCTCCTATGTTCAAAAAGGTGAAGATTTGGAAATCAAGAAAACCGATTTGTTCTATTTGAAATTTCCAAATGTGGATTTTGATAAGTAAATAATAATTAATAATACATTAGAAAAGGAGTAATATAAAATGAAAAAATTATTGTCAGCATTTGTTGGATTGGTTCTATCAATGAGTTTGATGAATTCTGTACAAGCAAAAACTATTCAAGTTTCAGCATTAGAAGATTTTCAAACATCTAATCCTCCTCAAGTTTTGCATGTTCAAATGAATGCAAATACCAGACTTGATTATGATTTGATGTTGTTTCAAGGTTTCCAAGTTACAGGTAAGGTAATTCCTCAAAACGGTTCATTTATTTTTGTTCCGATAAGTTATGTTAACTTCCAAGAAGAAAACTTACCTATCAATAAAGAATTTCCTGCAGTATACAAAGGTCGTACCGGTTTAATCAGACAAAACCAACCGTTCTATCTTGATTTTCCTAACAATGGACCTGACACATTCCAATATTATGTTCCTAGTGTAAGCGATATGAACTAATTTGGACTCATAATTTCAAAAAAAAAAGAACTTCTCGGTATATTGAGGGGTTCTTTTTTAGTATTTTTAAATGATATATTTTTCCTTTCATTTATATATTATGTATAAGGTATGGGTAGAAAAGAAAGAGAGTTTTTATGCACAAGTATTTTTTAGGCTCCTACATTATAACAGTATTTGGTTTAATTACTGCATATTTGTGGGGAGAACATATTCATGGCGGTTCCGGTTTGATATGCGTATTCATTGCGTGTATTCTTGCTATTTTAGAAACCAGTTTATCTTTTGATAATGCTGTTGTAAATGCGATGAAATTAGAAAAAATGTCAGAAGTTTGGCGTCATAGATTTTTAACATGGGGTATCGCGATTGCCGTATTTGGTATGAGATTTTTATTCCCGATACTAGTTGTTTCTATATTTGCAAAATTAGATATGATGACAGTTACGAATATTGCGTTAAATGATTCTCAAAAATATGCGCAATATTTACACGCAACACATGCACCTATTGTTACATTTGGAGGAATGTTTCTTATTATGTTGTTCTTGAACTACTTTTTCAACCACGAAAAAGGTGTTCACTGGATTAGTTGTATTGAAAAACCGCTTTCTCATTTAGACCATATTAGGGGAATTGAAATTATTATTTCTCTATTGATTATTGTATTCTTACAAGGTTTCATGCCAGAAAATCAAAAAATTTCCGTAATGATTGCCGGCATGTCCGGAATTATTACATATTTGGCAATTGACGGAGTTTCTCACTTCTTAGAAAAACATGAAGAAATGAGAATGGCTCAATGTGCCGCAAACACCGTAAAATGCACAGGTTTGATAAGTTTTATCTATTTGGAATTGATTGATGCATCTTTTTCTTTAGATGGAGTGTTAGGTGCATTTGCGTTGAGTAATGATGTAATAATTATTACAATCGGTCTGGCAATCGGTGCAATGTTTGTAAGATCATTGACAATTATGCTGGTTGAGAAGAAAACACTTGCACAGTTTTTATACCTTGAACACGGTGCACATTGGGCTATCGGAGCTTTGGCAATAATAATGTTAATCACTACAACAAGAGAAGTTCCTGAAGTTGTTACCGGACTTGTTGGCTTGTTCTTTATTGTTGCGGCATTTATTTCTTCTATTGTTCATAATAAAAAAGTTGCTGCCGAAAATAAATAATAATAGCCCTCTCATATAGTATAAAGCCTAACTCTAATGTAAGAGTTAGGCTTTAACTTTCGGAGTTGAAACTTTTTATTAATCTATTTTCCAACTATTCAAATATTTTTCCTGTTCGGCTGTCAAGGTATCAATTTCAATACCCATTGACTGAAGTTTAAGTTCAGCAATCTTAACATCAACTTCATGAGGAAGAGTGTATAATTTGTTTTCCAATTTGCCTTTGTTATTAACAAGGAATTCAATACCTAAAGCTTGATTTGCAAAACTCATATCCATAACACTTGCAGGGTGACCTTCTGCAGCTACAAGGTTAACCAATCTCCCTTCTGCTAGAACATAAATTGATTTTCCGTTATCTAATACGTATTCTTCGAGGCTTGGTCTAACTTGTCTGATTTCTTTAGTGTGTGCTTTCAAATCTCCAACGTTAACTTCCCAATCAAAGTGTCCAACGTTACCAACAAAAGCTCCGTCTTTCATTGTTAAAATGTGTTTAACGTCAACTACATGTTTGTCACCGGTTACTGTTAAGAAAATATCACCCTCTAAGGCAGCTTTTGCAATAGGCATAACTCTGTAACCCTCCATTGCAGCTTCTAGCGCTTTCAATGGATCAACTTCACAAACAATTACGTTAGCTCCCAGCGCTTTAGCTCTCAAGGCAACACCTTTACCACACCAACCGTAACCTGAAACAACAACTGTTTTACCTGCAATTAAAATATTTGCGGCTCTAAGAACACCATCAAATGCACTTTGACCTGTTCCATATCTGTTGTCATATAAGTGTTTTGTCAAACTTGTATTAACTCCAACCGCAGGGAACCCAAGAGTTCCTTGTTTTTCCATTGCTTGAAGTCTGATAATTCCGGTTGTCGTTTCTTCAGTAGAACCGATGATTTTATCAATCAAATCAGGTCTTTGCTCATGAATTGTTGAAACCATGTCACAACCATCATCAATAATAATATCCGGATTATGTTTAATTGCTTCATTTATGTGTTCTCTGTACTGTTCAACAGTTTCACCAGACACGGCAAAAACAGGAATGTTATAGTATTTTACAAGCGCTGCTGCAACATCATCTTGTGTAGATAATGGGTTAGAAGCAACTAAAACGGCATCAGCACCACCTGCTTGCATTACTGTACATAAAGCAGCAGTTTCTTTTGTAACGTGTACACATGCTGACAACTTCAAACCCTTGAATGGTTGTTCTTTGATAAATCTTTCTCTAATCTTTTTCAATACAGGCATATCTTTAAAAGCCCAATCAATTTGTTTTTTACCTTGATCTGCAAGGTTAATATCTTTGATATCACATTTAATTTCTGTCATCAACATTCTTTTCTCCTTAGTTAGTATATACAATTGTATAATTGTATTTGCTACACCTTTATTATATTCAAAAAAAGTCTAAGAACTAATAAAATTCAATCATTGTAAAAATTTCTTAATAATGGGATACCATATAACAAAAATTTTTCTTTAGAATTGTTATAATTAACACTAAGGAGTGTTGTGTGAAAGTAAGTCTAGATTTAAAAAATAAGAACGCGCAAAATCATGCCGTATCTTTTTCAGGTTTTAAAGCTACAAAGTCAGATGACGGTTTTAAGGAATACGAATTTTCTTATCCGTATGACTCAAATGCAGATGATTGTTATTTGGAAGTCTACAAATTAGACAAGGACAAATATAACAACTATTTTTCAGTTGGAAAAGCCTCAAATCGTTTTGACGGTTCAAATCGTTATAAAATGACCCCGGGGGTTAATAAAATAGATTTTTCTAAAACCTTTGGTATAGATGACAACACTCCATTTGCTTACCATTATGTTTTGGAAAACAAAAATTCTAAATACAAAAGAGTAAGAATTGATGCAGGAGACTCTATTGATGAAAGAGGCTCATCTCAAGATCCTGATGATAAAATAAATGCAGTCTTTAATATTGCTATTCCTACTAAATCAGGTTTATCAAAAGGCGGAGCAATGAAACTTGTTATTATTGATTCGCAAAAGGTAGGCTATGTTTACAATGACCATAATGTTATTGTCCATAATGATAAACTTGCAAAACGTGGCGAAAACGGTATTAAAACCTTAACAAATAAATTTGGAGGAACTTTAGCTGGTTTAGAACATGCCGTTGATAATGGTGAATATGACGGTTATGGAAGAATTATTTCTCTTCCGGTATTTACAGATGATGACTTTACATCTCATTCCTACTGGAACAAAAACTGTATGCAAATGGCTAGTTCTTTAGGTAATATCAATAACTATGCCTCTTTACAAAGAAAAATGTTTGCTCACGGATTAAACTTTGTATCTGATGGGGCATTTGTAAATGAAGGCTTAGAGGGGGTTCACTTTAAGCACATGTTGAAGTGGGGTGTTGATTCTCCGTATTTCAACTGGTTTAGAGCATCTGGATTAAAAGATAATCCTCTTTCTATGGGGGTATTTGTAAAGAATAAAGATTTTATTTCTCACAAAATTGTAAACTCGCCATACACATATACTCAGAATAAGATTGGTCTTGTTTCAATTAAGAAGAAATCAAAAGGCGACCCGACCTACGACCCTAAAAAACCGACTTATATTCAATTCTTTGATACAAGATTAGTTTCTAATACAGAAAAAAATGACACCACTTCTCTAATTAAAACATATTCAAAAATGAGTACGGATAATGTGTATGACTTACACACACACAATGATTCTGTATTCCCTTATGCATTTGAAATCGACCCTAAAGCATACAACGATAATATCAAACGACTAAATGAATACAATGCAGCAAAGTCAGACAATATTGTAGATATTGATTCTCCTCTGGCTGCTAGAATTTTGTCAAAATTCAAGAACTTTGAAGTTGAGGGAAAATTCGAAAGTGGTTTTGAAACTTGGGACGCAAACCCTGATATCGCAAAGTTGAACTACGTATTTTCTCATGCAGATACAAAGTCCCTTAAAAATATTGAAAAACCGGAAGATAAAAAGAAAGAAATGTCAAAAATCCTGAGAGCGAATGCTCAAGTCCAAGATTATGCAGTAACTTCCGGACAGTATTGGACACAAAAAACAGACGATATCTTGAGAATGTCTGTTGCTCAGAATTTGAAAAGAGTTGACAAAAATAATCCAAGTATTGTTTATAACCAAATTATGGATAGGGCAAACGGAAAAGTTTTCCCTAAATCATTGAAATCTGAAATTACAAAAGACGAAGTTATAAATGTATTATATGGTATGTATCAACCTAAGAGAAAATTGTCTAATGAAGATAAAAAATCTCAAATTATACAAGGTTTAATGAATACTCCGCTGGATTCTTTTGAGTTCGGTGATAATATTGTTTCTGTTTTGGCTTCTCCGCTTGTCTCAAAAAGAGCTACAACCCCGTCAGAAATAGGTGTTTCAAGATACGATATTTTCAAAGGCGGTAATAAAAATCTTCAACCTGAATATAAAGAAACTTACGAGCAAATGGATAAGCTTTATACAAATGAATTAGCATCTTTTGCAACTTCTGTTCTTGATGTGGTTGATAAAGCTCTACCGGCAGGTAATAAATTGTTTGACGGCGATAAAGTTACGGATTACGGGAAATACGTACTTCCTCTTGTTACTCCGGAAATTATGAAATATGCTGCAATTAAGTCTTTAGCACCCGATTTAACAATGGCTATCAATAAAAACAATGGCGAAATTACTTACGACTACAAAACATTAAAAAGCTTAACTCTTGAGGGTGTTGGAGTTACAAATCCTGCATCACCAAAAGACGAAGCTAAGATGCTTTTAGACGTAATTAAAAAAGGCACAAAACATTTAGATTCTTCTGCCGGTAGTGAAATTGTTGATAGTATCTTAAAATCAATCAAAGATACTAGTGTTGAAAGTTTCGAACTTGCAGACTTGATTATTGATAAAACTCAATCAGGTTTAGACTGGAGAATTGATGCGACAAAAGATATCGCAGATGTTGAGGCATTGCGTAACGAAAATACAAACTTTGACTATACTTGGCAAAGTGTTATCAATTTCTGGAAAAAATTTAACACCGGAGTATTACAAAATAATCCAAATGCTTACCTTGTTGCAGAAATTACAGACGAAAATACTTTGCACAACAAAGGTTTAGGTTACCATTCAGGGAAATTTCCAAAATATTCTGATATTGTTTCTAAGTTCCAAAGAGAAACAGGCATGACATCTACAGCAAACTATTCTTACTTCTTTACGGATATTGCTAAGATGTTCACCAGTTGTTTTGAAGACGGCTCATATTGGAATGACTCTGACTATTTACAAAAACTATTGTTCGAAAAAATGGTCGGTGGTGGCGATCCATATTTGAAATCCGGTTCACTTGATTCAATTGAATACTCTTACACATTTATAGGAAACCACGATAAACCAAGAGCTTTGCATTGCGCAGCTTTGGATTTGGGTATGTTCTATACTGATTTGAATTACGTTTCAAATTATGATAATAGACTAAAAGCTTATAAAATGATTAATAATAATTTCTTCGATTATATTAATCCAAATGATGTTAATAATTATGACTTCTCTGCAGTATCTCCGAAAGCTGTTGCTATGGGTTATGCATTGAGAAAAGCATTTATTGACGTTTTAAATGATTACAAAGACAACAAGCATCAACTTTCAGACTATGAATTCAACGAAGCATTCAAATCAATTGGTCAAGCTATTTCAGATTTAAGCCAAGGCAAATTTATGGGTAAACGATTTGATGCTGATGCTTTTGGTATAAAACCATTTGATGTATCTATTGCAATGGTTTTGAAACAAGCTCGCTCTCAATATAATTTACAACTTCCATCTGAAGTAAGTCACGATTTTGAAAACGTAGTGTTTGAAAAAGCTCTAGATCCTGCGATTTCAAAACTTCTCGGAATGATGAAATACTTAGTTGCGCTTCCTGGCATGCCAACCTTATTTGACGGTGACGATGTCGGTGCAACAGGTTATGATACAAAAACAAAGAATATGTATCTTCAAGGCAGACAACGAGTTCACGATGAATGGCTTGATGTAGATAGTCCAAAATATAAATCATTTATCGCAAAACATAAAAAAGAATTTGATGACGTTATGTCTGTAAGGAAAAATCCAAAATGTAATGCATTGAATAATGGTGCGCCATTTACACTTCCAATTCAAAAATCAGAACAAGGTGTTAAATGCCCTGCAATTTTACGTCAAAGTACAGACGGAAGAATGGCATTGTCTGTATTCAATACTTCAAATCTTCACCACGATAGTGAAAAATATTATGACAAAGAGACACAAACTTTTGATTCTATCAAATTGAATTTTGAAACAACAAAAGACGGTAAAACTATTTTTGAAAACGGCAAAAATGGTGTAGGTGTTACAGGTTTGAATAATAACACCGTATTTGTTAATGCAAAAGATCCAAATGATAAATATTATGTAAATGAACTTGACGGTAAATATTTCTTGAAACGTGGAACTGATAACGGAAAAATCACACTAGATGATACAACATTGATTTTGTATCACGTTCCAGATAAGACACCGCTTTCATTCACTGGAAGATGTGATGTAAAACCGTCAATGCATTTTATTTCAAATGCCTATACAAATAGAACCTCAACTTCCGGCAAAAAACTTGCATTGTATAAATAAGTGCATATTTATAGCTTTACCGTGGAATTTGAGAAGTTATTAATTTAGCCAATAAGGAAAATGGCAATAAGTTCAAAAAAACAGAGAAATAATGTTTTACACATCATTTCTCTGTTTAATATTATACAAATCTATTAAATTCTACACTGCAAATCTAAAGTGAACAAGGTCTCCATCTTGTACGACGTAATCTTTTCCCTCTAATCTTGTTACACCTTTTTCTTTGCAAGCATTGTATGAACCGAGTTCCACGAAGTCTTTATATGGTGTAATTTCAGCTCTAATGAATCCTTTTTCAAAATCTGTGTGAATTACCCCTGCAGCTTGTGGAGCTTTAGTTCCTGCGGTGATAGTCCAAGCTCGAACTTCTTTTTCCCCTGCAGTAATGAATGTTCTAAGCTTCAATAGGTTATAAACAGATTTAATCATTCTATTTATACCACTATCTTCAATGCCTAGTTCTTTCAAATATTCTTCAGCTTCTTCTTTACCCAAATCAGCCAATTCTTCTTCAATTTTTGCAGTAATTACAACCATTTCTGCGCCATGGTTTTTTGCATATTCTTCAACTTTTCTTGTGTAATCATTTCCGTCTTTCAAATCAAATTCAGAAACATTCGCACAATAAATTACCGGTTTTGTAGAAAGTAAATTCAACATTTTTACAACCGGAATTTCATCTTCATTAAAGTGTTTTGAAATATCAATAAATGTACATTCTGAAAGTAAATCGGTAAGTTTTTTCAACACTTGATCTTCCAAAACAGCATCTTTATCTCCGGATTTAACAACTTTCGCAATTCTTGCCTGACGTCTCTCAACAGAAGCCATATCAGCAAGTGCAAGTTCTGTGTTAATTGTTTCAATATCGCTTATCGGGTCAACTTTTCCCGCAACGTGAATAGTGTTTTCATCATCAAAGCATCTGACTACTTGAATAATGGCATCAACTTCTCTAATGTTTTGTAAAAATTGGTTTCCTAATCCTTCCCCCTTACTTGCACCTTTAACAAGTCCCGCAATATCAACAAACTCAATTGCAGTCGGGATAATTGTTTCTGTTTTGCAAAGTTTTGCAAGGATTGGTAATCTTTCGTCCGGAACATCTACAACTCCGATATTCGGCTCAATCGTACAAAACGGATAATTTGCACTCTGTGCGTTACGAGCATTTGTCAATGCATTAAATAATGTTGATTTCCCTACGTTAGGAAGTCCTACGATACCTGTTCTAAGCATTTATATTTCAACCTCTTTTTAGCTAATTCTTTACTTTAATTCTACCCCAAACCAATATCAAGTTATAGACATTTCTTCTTTTATGAAGTTTTATTACATTTTTATCTATATTATTAAAATCGGCTAAAATGTAGTAAATTTGATAGATTTCACCAGATGAATAAAAATTATTTTAATTTTATATTAAAAATATATACAAAATTTACTCAAAAAAGGCAATTTTTTAATTTCAAAATACTTTATATAAGAGTAAGGGAAATTTAAGAGAACAGGGAAAAATAAAATGAAAAAAGATGGATTTATTACAGTAAGAGAATATGTTGAAGACTTAAAAGTTAATGGTTATGACAATAACGGTCCAATGATGAGTGCTCAAGATTATGCAAAAAGCTTGAGAGAACAATGTGACAAATACCAATCTCAATCACTTATTACTGTTGAAGATTATGTTAAATCTTTAGATGGCAGAAGATATCAAACACCTGTTGAATTAGATATTGAATCACAAGTTGAAAAATCTTTAACTTCAAAAAAAGCTGAATTAAATGCTAAAATTGTTGAAGATTTATTAGCTTAATAAAAGATGTATAATGCAATCCTGAAAGGAATCGGTCATTTTGACCGGTTCTTTTACTATATTAAGAAATATTACAGAATATATAAAAATTAAATACGCAATAAGCAATTTTTAAATCGAAAAATACTTTATATAAATGTAAGGGAAATAAAAAAGATATTAGGGGATAAAAAAATGAGAAACGAATATGAAATGGTTACAGTTGCAGATTATATCAGTGGATTAAATAATGTAAAATGTGTATCAATTGAAGAAAAAGAAATTGAAAAACAAGTAGAAAAATATTTATTGAATGTACAAAGAGCAAAAACAAATGCAAAAATAGTTGAAGCATTGTTAGCTTAATAAAAAAGTTTAGAGGCAAATAAAAGATACACTCTATTTATAAACTTCGTCGTCCCAATATTCAAGTTCCAGTTTTCCAACTACGATAGTATCACCATTTTGAACTCCTTGGTGCTTCAATTCGTCCATGATACCCATACTTATCATTATGTTTTGGAAACGAATAACTTGCTCTGTACTTCTAGAATCAGTAACTTGTGAAATTCTGATAATTCTACCGCCATCAACAACGTAAGTGTTTTTATTGACCTTGTGAACTTCCCACCAACCATCATCATTATTGGTAGCTTCAAGGTCTTCTTCTACAATAACATCAGTTGTAGGTTTTTCGATTGTATTAACCTTATTTTCAAGTTCGTGTTTTAACGAGTCAAGATTTTCACCTGTAACAGCAGAGATACAAAAAACTTCTACACCTAGTTTTTGGAATCCTTGTTTTAATTCTTCAAGTCTCTCCGGCTCAATTGCATCAATCTTATTAATTGCAACAATTTGAAAAAGTTTTGCTAACTTTTCAGAATATTTTTCAAGCTCTTTATTAATAATTTTGTAATTATTTATCGGGTCTTCCTCCGTTCCATCAACAATGTGAAGTAAGAATCTGCAACGTTCAACGTGACGTAAAAAGTCGTGACCTAAACCAACTCCTTCAGAGGCACCCTCAATAAGCCCCGGAATATCTGCAATTACATATCCGTCACCAGTTGATTTTCTGACAACTCCAAGGTTAGGAATAATTGTTGTAAACGGATAATCTGCAATTTTTGGTTTAGCAGAAGACATTCTACTGATAAATGTTGATTTACCGGCATTTGGAAGCCCTAAAAGTCCTACATCAGCAATCAATTTCAACTCTAATTGCAAATTTCGTTCAATACCCGGTTCTCCCGGTTCACAGTATTGTGGCGCACGATTTTGGGGTGTGCAGAAATGAGTATTTCCTCTTCCGCCTCTTCCACCTTTTGCAACAAGTACTGTTTGTTTATTGTGAGTTAAATCCGCAATTATACTATCGGTTTTAAGGTCTTTTACAATTGTTCCGACCGGAACTTTTAAATATAAATCTTTTGCACTTTTACCATGCATGCTTTTTTTGAAACCGTTTTCACCATTATCAGCTTTAAAAATTGAACGATATGTAAAGTCTAACAATGTAGACAAACCCTCATCTGCAATCAGATAAACACTTCCGCCTTTACCACCATCACCACCGGCAGGTCCGCCTTTATCTACAAATTTCTCACGGCGCCAAGCAACAACACCGTTTCCGCCTTTTCCTGATGATATTTTAATCTTTGCCTTATCAATAAATTGCATAGTATAAATCCTTTTGTTTCAACTTAGTTAAATAGTACTATGAACATGACTTTCCGTAAAGAGGATTGAGAAAGAGTGGGGGGGTGAAGAAAATTCCCCGTGACTATCTGCCTAATTATTTCAATTTTCCCACTTGCAAGAAAAACAGAATAATGCTAAAATTAAACTGTATAGTAGAAAAGGGAGTAAATTATGGCAAGATTAATAAGACCAACTTGGGCAATCAGATGCGTTCAATCAGGTTGTAAATGTTTATTTGAAGTCGCAAAATTAGAAGACGGTAAACAACAAGAAGTTGTTTGTCCAAATTGCGGTGAACACTACGTTTACCCTATCTATGACGAAGAGGATAACGAACAAAAATAAAATGTTCTTTAATAATACAGACAAAAGATACAACCAGTTTAGTGCATATTTGAAAAACAAATTTGGAGTAAAAGTGTATAAAATTACACTTGATGCGGGTTTTTCCTGCCCGAATAGAGACGGTACAATATCCACAGGTGGTTGTATTTTTTGTGATGATGGAGGGAGTTTTTCTCAGGCACATTCAAACCTTTTATCTATTGAAGAACAAGTAAAGGTCGGAGCTAAAACTCTTCACGACAGATTCAAAGCTGAAAAATTTATGGCTTATTTTCAAGCTTATTCAAACACATATAAACCGACAAATGAACTTGAAAAAATCTATAAATCATCTTTGACACACCCCGATATTGTCGGTTTGTCTATTGGTACAAGACCGGATTGCGTTGATGAGGATAAGCTTAATTTAATTTCTGATATTTCAAAAGACTATTACACTTGGATTGAGTACGGATTGCAGTCAATTCACAATAAGACTTTGAAAAAAATCAACCGTGGACACGATTATGATTGTTTTTTAAGAGCTTATGAAAAGACAAAAGAAAAGGGAATTAATGTCTGCGTTCACGTAATTTTTGGATTGTGGGAAACAAGAGAAGAAATACTTCAAACAGCCCAAGAATTGTCAAGACTTGAAGTTGACGGAGTTAAAATTCACATGCTTTGCGCTCTCAAAGACACAAAACTTGCGAAACTTTATGAAGTTAAAGATATTGATTTTATGACAGAAGAAGAGTATGTGGATTTAGTTTGTGATTTTCTTGAAATTTTGCCTCCAAAAACAACAATTCACAGGCTTGCAGGAAATGGCTTAAAGAAAAATTTGATAGCCCCAAGATGGCTTGGAGCAAAACTTGATTGTCTTAATAAAATTGACAAAGAATTTATCAGAAGAAATTCGTATCAAGGTTCAAAAAACACTTTACAAACGAATTCAAATGTGAAATAATGAAGATGTTACAATGTAACATTTTGTTAATGGTAGTCTAGTGTGTTAGCAAAAAAAAATTTTCACCGTTATTATACGAGCAGGAAAATTCATTTTGCAAATTATGGAGAATTAATTATGTTAACAATTCAGCCTACAAGCATTACACATAGTGCAAAACCAATGGCATTCAGAGGGGATTTTGATGAAACAGCTTATAATAACAGAAAAGATTATTATGCTCATCAAAAAGAAGAATGCGATGAAATTTTAGAAAACCAATACGTTCCTAAAACAATGAAAACAGGGGTGAAAGTTTGTAAAGCAATCTCTGAGGGTGTTTTATCAGGTTGGGCTGTTGCTTGGGCAGCATTAAAGGTTTCTAAATTTGGCAAAGCCTCGGCTATCAAAATTAGCAATAATAAATTTTTAAATAAAGGAATTAAAGCTCTTGCGCCAATGAAAGATGGAATTGTCAAAACTGCAAAAAATATTAAAGATAAAATTGTTGATTCTAAAGTTGCAAATGCAATAAAAACTAAAGCAGGACAATTTATAAAAATGTCAGATGAAGATTTGGCAAAACACAAATTGGGAAGATTTGCACTTAAACACGAAAAAGCTTTCCACAAGATAACTTCTGGAGTATCAGAAATTGCAAGTGCAGTAAAAGAAAAAATTTCTGATATAGCTAAAGCAATTACTTATGATAAAACTGCAAAAGCTACAGCTTACACACTTGGTGTTGGTTCGGGCATAGCAAGTGCTTACAATTCGGTAAGACAAGATTTTGCGCCAAATAATGAAGGAGTTGATGAAGAATGGCAATGATCGACTCCATAAACGGTTTTGCAGGTGGTTCAACTATCACTAAAGAGCAAAAAGATAAAACTCAAAAAACAGCAACCGCTTTAGGTGGTACAGCCGGACTTGCAACAACAGCTAGTAAATACGCAAGCAGAAGAGGTTTGGCAGGTGGAGAATCAACTCTTCAACAAATGATGCGTGCAACTACAGAAGCGGCTAAAATCACCGGAGAAGGAGCAAAACAAGCTTCCGGTTTTATCGGTAGATTTAAAGTTAACGCAAAAATATTTGCTCAAGATGCGTTGAAATATGCGGAAAAACTTCAAAAGAACAAAGTGCTTGGTCCAATTGTTAAAAGTCCGGTTTTGAAAAAAGTGGCTGGAGGATTTGGTACAGTAATGGCATTTTTCGTACTTTTGACAGAGGGAACTAAAGCTGCTGAAAATGGAACTCTTGCTGTTGATGATTTCAAAAATAGAATTGAGAAATTTAAAATTTCAGCTTAAATAGTTTATATAAATTGAGAAAATACAAAAATCGTGCTAAACTTCTGTTATGCACGATTTTTTAGTTAAAAAATTATCAAATACAAATATTGAACAAGAATTAATTAACATAGGTTTTGACAAGACATATACTCACACTGCAAAAGATAAATTTGAGTATATAAATTTCAAAATATTTAACTTAACTCCAGCGCAAGCAAACATAATAAAACAAACGGCAATTTCTGTTGGAGCTGATTGTGGTACGCACAGAGAAGTTATCACGGGAAAAATTGAAAATTCAAACTGCATATTAGGTGGAAGCCTTTCGCAAATAAAAAAAATTTCAGAAAAACTTCAGAGACAACCATTTGGACTAAAAATTTTAGGACAAATTTTAGAGGAAAAAACAAAAATTAAACTACCGGAAAAAACACAATTAATGGGAGTTTTAAATGTCACAACAAATTCCTTCTCTGACGGTGGAGATTTTTATGACTTTGACAAATCAATTGAACATTTAAAACAATTGATAGATGATGGTGCAGACATCATTGATATTGGAGCGGAATCCACAAAACCATATTCAAAACCTGTTTCAAGTAATGACCAATTGAAAAAACTTGAACCAATTTTAAATTACATCAAAACGCAGAACATAAAAACTCCAATTAGTATTGATACAAGAAGTTCCGTTGTTGCAAAACGATGCATTGAACTTGGCGCAGATATTATAAATGACGTTTCCGGATTTGATTTTGATAATAATATGGTAAACGTTTTAGCTCAAAATCCGAATACAAAAATCGTAATTCAACACTCGCAAGGCTCACCGAAAATAATGCAAAACAATCCGACTTATTCAAACCTTATAGACGAAATTTATACAATATTGAAAAATAAAGTCGATTTTGCAATCAACAATGGAATAAAATTTGAAAATATTATAATCGACCCGGGAATAGGCTTTGGCAAAACAAAAGAGGACAATTTTGAAATTCTCAGACGCTGGAAAGAGTTGAAAACAATTGGCTGCCCTGTTCTTATTGGTATATCCAGAAAAAGTCTACTTGATATGCCACAAGCAACAAACGAAGAAAAAGACATCTACACACTTGCACTTGATTCTATTCTTATGAACGAAAACATTGATATCATAAGAGTTCATAATGTAAAAATGCACAAAAAAATATCCTCTATACTTAATTAACAACCAACCGGACAATTAAAAATTTCAAAACTTTTATAATAATAAATCTATGAGTTTTGGTAAATTTTTATTTTGGTTATTAATTATACTTGTATTGATAGTGATTGCAAACTACTTAAATCATACATATATAAAAGCTGAATTTAATAAAATGGACCCTATTCCAAGCAAAATGGGTGTTTATTACAAAGGATATAAACTAGGTTCGACAAGCAGATTAAGAATTTCAAAAGACTTTAAAAAGACGTATTTGTACATAACTCTCAATCAAAGAGGACTTCATTTACCTAAAAATATTAGAGTTAAAATAAAAAAATATGACAATGAAACAAAATACGTTGATATAATTTATCCAAAACGTCCTATGATTAAATATATCCGCACTGGTGACACAATCAAAGGAGATACGGGATTTATTTTTAGCGGAATTTCTGATATAAATCAAGCACACATTGACGATTTGTCAGAAAAGGGAGGAGATTTACTAAGTTCTGCAAAAAAAACAACCGACTCATTAACGGAAATGTTTGACCTTGTGACAGACATTCTAGGGGAGAATAGGGAAAATATTCTAAATTCTACAACAAGTTTGAAAAACGGAATGAAAAATTTAGAACAAACAACTCAAAATATGAAAGCTATGTCAAACAAAATTAATGACGGAATTACAAAACAAAACATTCAAAATAGTACAAAAAATATTGAACAGATGACATCAAATTTTGCAAATTCTTCAAAAGATTTCATATCTATCACGGGGAACTTCAACAAAACAAGTTCTGATTTTTCTGTCCTTGTTCCCAAACTCAGCACACTGATTGATGTCGTACAAATGAGTATTTGCAATGTTAATGACATAATTCTTGGATTAAAAAAGACTCTTCAACAAAAATGGGGAGGAGCAAGAATAATTTTTGGTAAGCCTATAAAATAACTTAAAAGCCTCCAAAAAGGAGACTTTTAAGTTATTATAAACTATTCATAACATCAATCATACATTCTTTTGCAACATCAGTTACAAAATCCATATCATCAGGTTGAATAATTAATGGCGGATTGAAGTACATCACATCACCCAATGGTCGAAGCAAAACTCCTTTTTTAAGAGCTTTTTTATAAATTTGATATCCAAGCCTTAGATTAGACGGATAAGCAACTTTAGTCTTTTTGTCCTTAACTATTTCAATCGCATTAACCAATCCAATATGACGAACTTCTCCCACATAAGGTAAATCTTCAAATTTTTCTTTAATAATTTTATTGAAGTATTTAGCATTCTCGACAGCATGCGGAATAATTTGTTCATCACGTAAAATATCAAGAACTGCATTTGCAGCAGAACATGCTAAAGGGTTACCGGCATAAGTGTGAGAGTGCATAAAAGCCTTACCTTTTCCATAATCATCATAAAAGGCATCATAGATATCATTTGTCGCAACACAAATTGACATCGGCATATAACCACCGGTAAGACCTTTAGATAAACACATAATATCCGGAGAAACACCAGCATGATCAAACGCAAACATTTTACCAGTTCTACCATATCCTGTTGCGATTTCATCAGCAATCAAATGAACATTATACTTGTCACACAATGCTCTTAATTTAGTCAAATATAACGGCGGATAAATCTTCATACCTGCTGAACCTTGCAACAACGGTTCAACAAGCATTGCACAGGTTTCATCACCATATTTTTCAAAAGTTTTTTCAGGATTTTCAAAACATTCGCAAGCACAATTGTCACGACATTTACCGTAAGGGCATCTAAAACAATCCGGTCCTTGAATACGTACAACATCCATCAAAATTGGCTTGTAAATTTGAGAATATAAATCACAAGCTCCAACTGATAAAGCACCGATTGTTTCGCCATGATAAGCATCTGACAATGCCATAAAACGTTTCTTTTGAGAATTTCCGGTCTGTTGATGATATTGAAAACTCATTTTCATAGACATTTCAATCGCCGCAGAACCGTTATCTGCAAAATTAAATTTACCTAAACCTTTACCCTTAGGCAAAAGATCAATCAATCTTTGACATAAAGTGATTGCCGGTTTGTGAGTAAAATTCGCAAAAATCACATGTTCTAAAGTATCAAGTTGCTTCTTCATTGCTTCGTTAATTCTAGGATTGCAATGACCTAACAAATTACACCACCAAGAACTTACAACATCTTTATAACAATTCCCGTCAACGTCATAGATATTTATACCTTTTGCGTGGTCAACAACAATTGGCGGTAGAGTTTCATAGTCTTTCATTTGTGAACACGGGTGCCAAATGTATTTTAAATCTTCTTCCTGCCAATTCATTATTTATCCTCCAATATTTTCAATATAGTATCTTTTGAGATATTCAAATCTTTATCACCTTTTTTTACACAAGCTATAACATCAATTCCGGTAAGTCTTTTAATTTGTTTTTTGTTATCTACATGCATAAAATTACTTTCATCATAATTATTTAAAATTAAGCCTCTAATATTCAATCCTTGATGTTTTGCATAATCAACGGTCAATAAAATAGAATTTATTGTTCCTAAGCCACCATCTGCAACAATTATTATATCTAAACCTAAATCCTTAATCACGTCTGGTAAAAGAATTTGTTCTTCCTTTAAATTGAACGGGCAAGTAATTCCGCCAGCCCCTTCAACAACCATATAATCATAATTTTGAGATTTTGTTTCGAAATCAGATTTAATTACAGATTTTTCAATCCTTATTCCTTTACGTTCCGCCGCCAAATGAGGAGAAACAGCCTCTTCAAAACAGTAGCTTAAACAGTCGATTGGTTCGATATTAAGACAAGCTGTTTTTACAACAAAATCACAATCCCCAGGGAGCAAACTACCATCTGCCTGACGAATAGCACCACTCAATGCAGGTTTATAATAACCACAGTTCAAACCCAAATCTCTCATTTTTTTCACTAACAAGGCTGAAACATAAGTCTTGCCGATATCTGTACCAGTTGCGGTTACGAAAATTGATTTACAATCCATATCCCTATCCTCTTTTCCAAAAAGTAAGCGGTAACAAAACATGTTACCGCTTACTATTATATTACATAAAGATTTTACAACCTACAATGTTGCACCACCATCTAACAAGTAATCATAATGTCTGATATCATCATAATTGTTTGGACCTTTATCCAATGGAGCCAACTTAGGTTGTTCCGGTGCAGGTTGTGGTTGAACCGGTTGAGCCTTAGTTGAACGTTTGCTTAACAATGCATCAAAATCAGGTTCAAGAGTTAATTCAAAGTGGAATCTACCATATTTTCTATCTCTTTCATAGGCATTGTTAATCAATGGATAGCCCCAATATAAACGAGCACTCAAGTCACCCGGTAATTGAACTCTCAAGCCCATACCAACTGAAGCTAAGAAGTAACTTCCGCCATATACGTCTTGTTCAACCCAAGGGAATACACCTGCTGTATCAGCAAATACGGCACCTTTTACGTATTGACCAACAAAGTTACGAACTCTGCCGTCTTTATTAGTAATTGTTCTTGGCAACAATGGGAACATCAATTCACCACTGAAGAAGTAACCGTTTTTACCCATACAGATACCTTCAGAATAACCTCTAACGGTTGCCAAACCACCTGTTTGGAATTGGTCTAAGTATGGAATATATTTGCTATTTGGAATAACTTGGTAACTACCTCTCAATTGACCGATAACACCGTGAGAGAAGTCGTGTAATCTTAACAAACCACCTGAATATTTGAAGTAACTTGAATCACTATCAAAAATAGGGAATGCCATTGCAGCACCTTGGTTCAAGTACCAAATACCATGTTTAGTATCTTTTCTGATGTTAAATCCAACATCTACACTTGTAACTTGGTCAACATCTGAAAATGGAGAATATCCAAATAAATCCTCAAACGCATTATCGTATTTAGACCAAGTTCTTGCACGTTTGTAGTTCAATGATGCAAATGTCTTGAACTCAAAACCTCTTGTTCTTACGATTGGTTGATCATAGTACAAACTATAAATGTAAGAATTACTTTTTAGTCCTAAGTTAGTTAAATAAGCAGGACCATATTTAACGTTAGCAAAAGTTGATGAATAAGAAAAACCTACTCTACCATCTTTTTTGTTAACAGGAGCGCTATAATCAAAGAACGGACTTATAGAACCACCTGCAAAATATGAGCCCAAAGATAACTGGTCTCTGTGATGGAATAAACTATCTGCAACGATTGCCGGACCACCTCTTAAAGAACCTGTACTTCTACGACCTGCGTTATCCATCATACCAATCAAGTGGAATGGGAATGTTTCAGCCGCAGTCAACTCAATATCAGTTGTTCCTGGTGTTTCACCTGCTTTTAAGTTAGCCGATAAGTTAACACCGTCATGATATCTGTTGAAATCCAAAACATCTTTTTCTAAATCAACGATATCAAACAATTGTCCGGATTTTTCTGGCATACGTTTTAAAATATAACCTGAAGTTGTATATTTGTTATTTACAACAGTAACATTACCAATTTTAGCCTCAATAAGTTCAATTTTAATATTACCGTTTGAAACTGTTTGTTCCGGTAAATAAGCTCTTGCGGTTACATAACCTTTTTCAGCATACAAGTTATTCAAACCATTAATTGCAGCTTGAATATCAGACATAAATACGTTTCTTCCAACATACTGTCCGATAACTCCGTTAATTTCTTCTTTTGTCAAAATTTCAGACGGAGAAACTTCAATAGAGTTTACATATACACCCTTTGAACCCATTTCGTTAACAGTAGCCTTCATAGCATCAGGAATCGCATTAGCGGGAGCAGAGTTTGTAACCGCTGAACCACCAGTACCATAACGTTTTTGCTCATATTGATAATAATCTTTGTTATTCAAACGTTGATTTCTGTCATAACGCATCATATCAGAATCGTGGATAGAAGCGCCACCAACTTCATTCATTACAGGGATTGCACCATGAGAATAACCGTATCCTGACGGAACAAGACCACCGACTGCCTCACCTGCGGCAAATGCAGGAGAACATACTACTGACAATGTACAACAAGCCGACACTGTCAAAATTGCACTTAGTAATCGATTACTTTTCTTAATCTTTTTCATTATTTTGTTCACCTTTTATTATTAATAATATTGTATATCTAGCCGTATATCTAAATTTATATCTTATAAGATTATTGTCTGACGATTATTGATAAATAAAAACCTTTTTTTAATTTTTGTTAAGAACTTTTTACAAAAATAGTTAATAAGGATTACCTACCAATCAATATTATACAAAATTGAGCAAAACATGTAAAGATGTAACAAAAAAAATAAACCAAATGGATTACTATACAACTCCAAAATATTTGTGTTAACATAATAGCGACAATAAGGAGAAATCGTTATGAGAAAAAATTTAGGTTTATTTGCAGCTATTTTGGCTGTTGCAGGAGGTTTAGCATTTAGCTCAGCTGCTTATGCTGATGGTTTTTCAGTTGCTATCGTTGATGTTCCACAAGTTGTGAATGCATCTGCAAAAGTTCAATCATTGAAAAAAGACCAACAAGCTAAAGCAGAAGAAATTATTAAATTTGTTGAAAAAGCCAGAAAAGACGTAGCCACTATTACTGATGCTAACAAGAAAAAAGCTGCGGAAGAAAAATATAACAAAGAGTTAATTGCTAAAAAAGAAGCGATGGATAAAAATTACGCAGAACAATTAAAAGCAATTGACGAATCAATTTCTCAACAAATTAATACTAAAGCAAAAGCTGACGGCTATGACCTAGTATTGAGCAAAGGTATTGTTCTTTACGGCGGAAAAGATATTACACCCGAAATAATTAAAATCGTTAAATAATTAAATTTTAATAACAAATAAAACCTCCAAAATGTTAACTTTATTAACTTGGAGGTTTTGTTTTGCATAAATTTAGTCTTTTTTATTCTTAACATCAACTTTTTGACAATATTTTGCTATCGGACATATATCACATTTCGGATTTACAGGTTTACAAACATTTTGCCCGTGAGTGACAAGCAAAGTATTTATCGGAATCCAATATTTTATAGGCAATTTTTCTCGAAGAGCAAACTCTGTTTCTTCGGGATTTTTTGTTTTTATATAGCCAAGTCGATTAAAAATTCTATGAACATGCACATCAACACAAATTGCAGGTACACCAAAACCTAAAGTCATAACTAAATTTGCTGTTTTGCGTCCAACGCCACGAAATTTACACAATTCATCAATACTATCAGGAACTTTACCATTGTATTTTTCGACAAGGATTTTTGAAAGCTCAATAATTTGTCCTGCTTTATTTTGATAAAAGCCAACAGGATAAATCGCTTTTGCCAAATCCTCAACTTTTACATTCATCATTTCTTGTGGAGTTTTGGCAAGTTCAAGCATTCTCAATGTTGCAGGATAAGTCGTCTTATCGTTTGTTCTCAAACTCAAAATACACGCAATCAATACTAAATAAGGATTTTTAAAATTATCCATTAATTTTACAAAATCACTCTGTGGCTGTTTTGCATCTTGCAAAATTTTTACAACTTCATCAATCATATTTTTATTATATTACGAAAGTTTTTACATACTTGTAAGTCAAAATAATCTGTTCATCAGACAAATTTGAAATGATATTATTCAAATCTTCTCGCACATTTTGAATAGGCGCAAGATGAGAAAATTCAAAAAAACTTTTAGGTTCAACGTCAAAAACCTCAGCAAGTTTTGCAATAACATTAGCTTGTGGCATGTTTTTACCTAACTCAATTCGACTTAAATGTTTGTCATCAATTCCTAGTTTTTCAGCCAACTGAAACTGCGTCAAGCCATATTTCAAACGATATTCTCTTATTCGTTTTCCTAAAAGATTTTTTATATCCATAACAACAAAGACCTCTCTATAAAAGGATAAGGTATATTTTAGAGATTTAGTACTCAAAATGAAAAACTAATCTATGGAACAGGGTCATAACCTCCGGGGTTATTGGGGTGGCAACGGCAAATTCTCTTTATTCCAAGCCATGAGCCTTTTAATACTCCGTATTTTTCAATTGCTTGTTTGGTATATTCTGAGCAAGTCGGATAAAATCGGCAAACTTTTGGGGTAAACTTTGAAAAAAATTGATATATATTTATTAGTGTCAAAAATACTTTTTTCAAATCGTCCCCATTTCTTTTATTAACCGTGATTATTCTGTGACATAAGATTCGCCAATTGTGTCAATTGCTTCAACCTTGATGTCCGTAATTAGTTCAGAATAAGAAATTACAACAATTGTTGGAATGTGTCTTTCAAGTAGTTGATACAACGGAAGACGAATTCTCGGAGAACACAATACTACCGGCTGTTTTCCGCAAGTTTGGTGTGCACGCATAAGAGTTGTTGCCGTTGTTTCAATAAGTTCTTGTACTTGAACTGGGTTAAGCAAGAACATTGTACCTAACTCTGTTCTTTGACAACTATCGTCTAAAGTTTTTTCCCATTCAGGAGATAATGTTAAGGCATATAAAACTTTATCATCTTGAACATTCGACAAACAAATTTGACGCCCTAAAGCGGCTCTTAAACGTTCTGATAAAATATCCGGTTCTTTTGAAAATCTTGCATAATCACAAAGTCTTTCAAACACAAATATAATATCTTTTATTGAAACTTTTTCTCGTATTAAGTTAACAAAAATCTTTCTCAAATCACTTGTAGAAATGATTGTAGGAACAAGGTCATTAACAAGTGTTGGATCTTGAGAACGAACAAGTTCCATAAGCTTAAGGACATCTGTTTTTGTCATAACTTCATCTACGTGTTTTCTTACGCATTCTTGCAAGTGAGTAACAATAACATCTGTTGCATCAACTGCAGTAACAAGTCTTGCAGATTTTGCATCTTCCGGAGCTATCCAATATGCTTGAGTTTGATAAGTAGGGTCAATACCAATAATTGCATCTTCCGGAACTTCTTTTTTCATTGAATCCCATTGATCTGCAATTACCATCAATTTTCCAGGATAAACATAACCTGTTGCAACAGTATTCCCACGAATTGAAATCATGTATTCATTCGCATCTAGAGCTGATGAGTCCATAATTCTTATGTTTGGAAGGATATAACCCAATTCATCAGTCACCCTTTGACGTAAAGCAGCAATTTTTGCAAGCAATTGTCCTTCTTGGTCTGGGTCAGCAATTACAAGCAGGTTTGAACCAACTTGCAAACTCAAAATGTCAACCCCTAAACGTTCATACATTCTGTTGGGGTTAACCAAATCTTGCATATTCTGACGAACATTTTCCAATTGCCCCAATTGAGATTGTACATCTGCATTAATAAGAACCTGGAAGCCCGCAACAAATAATGCAACCGCAAAGATAAAGAATGGCCACCAAGGTAAACCAGTCCAGTGTCCGGTAAATGAAAGTAAGAGCAAGAATCCAGATGCAAAAAATAGTGCATAAGGCTTACTTGTAATCTGTGCGGTTACATCAGAACCTAATGATGGACTTGAAGCAGAAGCACGAGTCATAAAGATACCTGCGGCAATTGACATCAAAAGTGACGGAACCTGAGATGCCAAACCATCACCGATTGTTAATACTGTATATTTTGAAACAGCATCACCGATTGCCATTTGGTTCATAATACAACCAACACACAAACCACCAACAATGTTAATAATTACGATAATAATACCTGCGATTGTATCCCCTTTTACGAACTTCATCGCACCGTCCATAGAACCCATCAAATTTGATTCTCGAGATAAATCTTCACGTTTTTTGGTCGCTTCTTCCGGCGATATCAAGCCAGCGTTGAAGTCCGCATCAATTGTCATTTGTTTACCAGGCATTGCATCTAAGGCGAAACGCGCTGAAACTTCGGCAATACGTTCGGCACCTTTTGTAATTACCATGAACTGCACAACCGTAATAATCAAGAAGATTACACCACCAACAATCATGTTACCACCGGTTACGAACGTCCCGAATGCGTGAATTACTTCTCCTGCTTCACCTTTTGCCAAAATTAAACGAGTTGAAGCGATGGACAGAACCAATCTGAACATTGTACCAATCAAAATGATTGACGGAAATGAAGATAATTCCAATGTTTTTTGTACATACAAGGCAAACATCAAAAGAACAATACCAAGCGTGATATTCAAACAAATACAAATATTGATTACCCAATTTGGAAGTTCAACAAGTAAGATAATCAAAAGAAACAGTACGAAGACTGCCATAAATATTTCACTTAATGGATTGTTATTATTTCCCTCCGGTGCTGCCATTAAACTTCTTTCAATACCTCACTAATTATTGCCAATTGGGTTTCAATTGTTGCATCAATAACCCCGTTAGTCGTAGTAATCATACAACCACCCTCCATAACAGTTTCATCGGGTATAATGATTACTTTCGCTTCAAGTCCTGCTGTTGACATTGCCTCGGGTATTTCTTGTTTAAGCATTGCAACTTGTACAGGGTTTACCTTTAGTATAATTTTTGTTTCTTCTTTTGACAAACCTTTTAAAATATCTTTGATGTTATTCAAAAGAATTTCCGGGTTTTCAGTCATTTCTTTTTTAATGATTTTCTTAGCAATATCAAGACTTATTTCTAAGATATCAGGCGCTATACTATCATAAACCTCTTGTTTAGCATTAAAGAATTCACCTATTGCTTCTTTTACTCGCTCAATATCTTCTTTTGCCTCACTCAAACCATCTTGATAGCCCTCTTTTGCTGCAGCTTCACGAATAGAATTCGCTTCTTCTTTAGCTCGAGAAATAAGGTTTCTGTCATCAATCCTTCTGAAACCTCTTCTTCTATCCCCTCTTCTGCGCTCTTGACGTTGCTTGAAGTCAATATTATCCAAGTCAAACAGGTCGATATCTTTTTCTTCTTCTCCAGAATTAGACACGACTTCTTGGTTAACTTCGTTTGGAACTTTTTGTTCCGCCCCCTCCTGAGCTATTTTTCTATTTTTCTTTATAATCATGATTTAACAGTATTATACACCATTCTGAAGATGTGAGGCAACAATGCTTGCAACCTTTGGAGGCATTTTATCGTAGTATTCTCCCTCTAAAGCATTGAATACAAGGCGTTTAACCCCCATTCGTTCAGGTGCTAATATTGTATCTAATTGTGTAGATGTATATTTAGATGCAAAATGTTTAATTTTGTTAACAACTTTTACCGGAGTTAAATCTGTAGATTTTGGCAAATTCATTTTGATTTCTTGAAGACATCTCAATGCGTTTTGAGCACCCACTCTTTCTGGCAAATCCGGTAACTTCATAAATTTAATTACAGATTCCGCATCTTCCGGCTCAAATTGATTTAAAATTGTTTGAACTTTATCTTGATTCATTTTTTTGAACAACATTGCAACGGTTGCAAGTTTCAAAACTTTTGAATCTACTTTAGGGAAATCAATTGTTTCAGCAGTTGCATTTGCAGGAATATTGCCACCAACCGGAACTGGTTGAGCATTACCGTCTTGTTGAACTGCTTGTTGTTGAGCGGCTTGGGCTTGCATTTCTTGAGCCATTTTATCCATATTTGATTGAGTTGCCGCAAACTCCATCAATCCCTCATCAATTGCACCTTTATTTTTTAATTCGGTAATCGCTTCTAAATAACTCTTTTTCACATGGTGTTCTATTAGTTCAAGAATTTTATCATTTGGAAGACCTTGAGAAAAAGTTTGCTTTGCTATTTCAAAGATTGTGTATGCAATTTTCTGCATAACACCGTCCCAATATTGTTGAGGAATTCCTGAACGAATAATATCTACTGATTTATGGAAAGACCATTCTGCAATAATTTGAGTAATGGTTATTGCTTGATCTTCGTTAAAATTAAGATTTGGGTCCTCTGCTAAGGCTTTACCTGATAGCAAAGAGAAATTACCTAATGTATTTATGACATATTGTTTTTGCGCATCTGTAAAATCTTGGGGCACAAGGTCTTTTGCTTGTGCTGCTAAGTTTTGTGCAAAGGTTTCGTAATCAAAATTCTTTGTTGCCATTATTCATTCCCTTTAGTAGAACCTTCCTCAATCCAGCTCTTGATGTTATCTGCCGCATCTTCTGTAATATCATTAGATAAACTGTCAAGAGAATCTATTAGAAGATTTTCATCAAATTGAGGTAGCGGAGCTTGACGATTTTGTTGGTTCATCAAATCTTGAGCTAATTCAGACTGACGTTGCGTCAATTGACTTGCTCTTGAATTGATATCATTCAATTGTCTTTCTTGCTCTAGGGCTTTTTGTCGAAGTGCCTCAACCTCAACTTCATTTTCTTCTCTAATTTGTTTAACTTTTGAAGAGATAGCTTTGAATATAATAATCAAACCCAGACCTGATAAAATCAATGCTAACCACCAAGGATTACCTGATTCGTCAACCTTTGGTAGATTTTGAGGTTTATCAGGAGTTAAATATGGATCATTGGAATTAGTAAACGCAATCGAAACATTATCAGCAGTAACTTTCGGACTTGCAGATCTTGCAATTAAATCTTTCAATTCTTCAATTGTTGTATCACTCGGAAGATTATTTCTATCCAATGTTACAGCAATTGAAATATCTTCAATAACCCCAGGTTTGATATATTCATTTGTTTGAGTTTTCGTTACCCCATATTGAGTTTCTGTTGCTTGACGAGAATAACTTCTGTTTTGGCTTGAATCTGTTCCGCCTGTCGGAAGTCCATTTGGTAAATACGTACTAACAGCATTCACTCCTCGGCTTTGGTCTTGTGTTTTATCACCTAAACCTTCTGAAAAAGACTGTTCTGATACAGAAGCTTTTTTGTTAGGGTCGTATTCAATTGAGAATTTTTCAACCGGCGCTTGTCTTAAAAATGTACTAACAGTTGCAACATAATTTCCCGGTCCAACCAATCGATCTAACTGTTTGGAAATTTTTTGTTGCATATATTTATCATTTTCCTCCAGTTTTTGGAGCATTTCATCTTCGGCATTCATCACACTGTGGTAAACATTACCATTAGTATCAGTAATTGCAATGTTTTCTGCAGTCAAACCGGTAACACTACCTAACAACAAGTTTGTAATTGCCTTAACCTTCATTTGGTCAAGTTTTTCACCGTTAGGAATTACAATTTGAACAGTCGCAGTTTTAGGTTTTTGTTCTTCAAACATTGAACTTGATTCAGGAATAGAAATAAATACCGTAGCATTTTGAATAGGTTTAATTTGTTTGATAAGTCTTGCAAGTTCTCCATTCATTGCTCTCGCAAGTCTAATTCTTTTATCTTCCTTAGTAGATGTAAAATCCCCTTTATCAAAGATTTCAAGACCTACATTTTGGTCAACTAAACCACTTTGAACAATTGCAATAAGGGCATTATCCCTATCTGTAACTGTACATTTTTTAGAAAGAGTAGAACAACCCTTAGCATTCAAATACAATCTTGATTTTGTACCGTCTAAGGCTCTTTCTGCAGTAATACCTTGTTTTGCAAGTAATGCTTGAATTTCTAAAGCTTTACCTAAATTATCTGTTGTTAATAAGTCAACATTGGTTTTTAATGGTTCTTCCCCAACCGTATTTTTTTCATTCCCATTGTTATTGCCTGCCGCAATTGCAATAGATATGATTATAACGGCAACAACTAATACCGCTCCGCCAATTATACCGTATAATAAAGGTTTATTTTCTAATATCTTGCTAAAATCCATTTCCGTCCCACTGTCTGATATTTGTTAATATTAAGTTTTAAAAGTTTTGAAAGGTTTTATACTGAAATTTGCATTACTCTATCATAAGCGTTGATTACTTTACCTGTAATTTGAGTAGCAATATTAACGCTGATTTCAGACTTTGCCATTGCTGTCATAACGTCATGGATATCAACATTTTTATTGCCGGACATAACATCTTTTAATAAATTATCAGGAGCATTAATTTCTGAGTTTAAGTTTTCCACAAGTCCGGAAAAAACTTGTTTAAAGTCTTGTGTTTCAGGTTTTTCAACTCTATCCATTCTAACACTTGGCATTTTTGAGCCAATACCGGAATCGAATTTTGTATGTTGTATTCTTTGAGCTAAATCATATTGTGGAAAATTACTATACATAAATACTACCTCTCTACTTTATATTACCTTATTTTGCCCCAATTGTTCAACTTTTATACAAAAAATCAATCAAAAGGAGTATAATATAACCTATTATTGGATTTTAACTACTTCATATTTAATAATATTTTTTATTATTTCAACTATTAATTTTATTTTTTATTTAAAATATTCATAGATAAATTTTCATGGACAAAATGGAGATGGGATATGGATAAAGTATTTTCAAAAGAAATTGATTTATTAAAAGCTTTAGCAATAATGCTTGTAGTTTCAGGGCATTTGGAATTTTCAATATTTGGAATGTTCCCCCCTTATTCGTTTCAATTGTCGTTATTCTTCTTTATATCCGGAATGCTTTTTAAAGATAAATATTTAGATAATGTAACAGAATATTTTACAAGAAGAATCAAATCTCTACTTGTTCCATATTTTGCTTATGAAGTTGTTTATCTACTTATAACACTTGCATTAGTACCGGTTGTTGGAGAATTTTTAGGCGACCCAATTTCGTTAAAAAACTTTTTCATAACTCCATTTTTGAATGGTCATCAATTGCTTTTATGTGCACCACTATGGTTTGTACCACAATTGTTTATGACATTAATCGTATTTTTGTTTTTAATGCGACATTTGAGAGTTTTTAATAACAAATACGTTGAGCTTGGAATATTTACAATTCTTGGAATTGCAGCAATTCCGTTTTGGAAATTTTTACCTCAACATACCCCGTTAGCTCTTGTTTTTATGCGAACAATGTTTTCATTATTCTTTGTATATTTAGGACACTTCTATGTAAAATATATCAAAGATAACCACGATATTTTTACTCCAAAATGGCTCGGAATAGTCATTTTGATACAATCCGTTTTGTGGCTGTTTAACAGAGATTTTGACCCGGTGCATGGCATCGGTTTGAGCTTTGTTTTAGTGTGGGGCAGATTTGACCAACAAATCATCGTACCTGTTTTAACCTCAATAACCGGTATTTGGATTTCATTGCTTGCGGTTAAATTATTATATCCATACCTAAAAGACGTTAAACTATTACAACAAATGGGAAAAGTAACATTTCACATCATGGCAAATCACTTGTTATTGATGTATTTGATAACTTTAGTTCTATTCAAAATAACAGGAACCCCTTTAACAGAAAAAGGGGATAAAATTTATTCAATATTTAATCCTGTACAAACAACGTATTTATATTTTGTTGTAGTAATGCTTGTGACAACTTATTTAGGAGTATTTCAACAATTTGTATGGAAAAAATTTACTACGGCAATTTCAACCAAACTTCAGCATAAGGATACATAAGAAGTCTTGTCTTCTTATCCTTGATAGATGGCTTTAACTTATATTGTTCATCTGTCAAAATATTTGTGAGATAGACTGAGTGTTCGTTATTTTTAATTGCTTTGATTAACATATTTGCAGGCAGGTCAACTTCTGCAGTTAGTCTCTTATCCGATAAATTATTTACAATTAAATATTTTTCACCCTTGTAACTTCTAATATATGCAAAAACATGCGGGTAATTCGTTTTAAGAATAGTCAAATCTCCACGTGATAGAGCCGGAGTTGATTTTCTTAATGCAATCATTTTTTGGACTTTATGATAAATTTTACCACTATAAGTTTTGGTTGAATTTTTGGCATCGTAAAATGCTTGTTGTGTTAGCAAGCCCCTATTTATGTCCCTACTATCAAAAAATGATAGTAGCTTAATTTTGCTTTTTGCTTGCTTTTTCTTCCTTAAATCTGCGGATTTTTTAGCATTTTCAAAATTATTTTTTGCACCTATTTCATCTCCATAATAAATAATTGGGATTCCTGGCATTGATAATAAAACTGAAAAAGCCATTTCTATATGGTCATGATCTTCGTCTAAGAAATTTGCCATTCTTCCTGCAACACCAAATCCTTTTCTAAAAGGAGCACCTTTAGGCTCAAGGGCATTATAAATAAGTTGTCGCATTTCCGGTGTAACCATTTCTAGAGTCAACTCATCATGCACTCTTAAAAAAGTGGCCCAACTTGCAGTATCCGGAATACTTGGTGTTTGTTTTACAGCTTCTTTAAAATAGTTACTGTCTTCAGTTATAAAACTTGCCCATAGAGCCGGCATATACGGGAAGTTATACGCAATTTGAACTTCGTCTGTCCTTTTAAAATCTCTAGTCTTTCCGTCAACTATTACTTCAGACTTTTTTTCTGTACCAAAGTATGGAATTACATCTTTGGGCAATTGGCAAGCCTCAGCTTGAAGTACGGTTCTTGGTGCAACTGCTTGTAAATACAAACTTAAAATTTTGATTATTTCATGGGTTGCAGGTTGATTTTCAGCATTTGTACCAGAATCTTTTGACAAATAAGGAATAGCATCAAGTCTAAAAATATCTACACCTAAATTCGCCCAATAATTAAGAGTTCCTAAATTGTAATACAGCACTTCCGGATTTTTCCAATTTATATCAAGTTGGAATGGGTAAAAAGTATGATAAATATAATAATCCTTACCATTTATAGTAACTTTTCGATAATGATTTTCTGTGTTCTCAGGGAATATTAAACGTCTTTTACTTATTTGTCCATTCGGTTCTTTATATTCAACAACAGTACCCAGTTTAGAATCTACGTATTTCGTATATTCCGGCAAGTCTTCTCTAGTTACAAAATAATCAAGTTTTGAAACATCTCCATTCATAGCCTGCTTAAACCACTCATGCTGGTCTGAAAAATGATTTAAAACTAAATCGGCTTTAATATTGAAACCTTGAGCTTTTGCTTCTTTAATAAATTCCTCAAATTGAGTTTTTCCACCCAAATCTTGACGGACATTTTGCGGATTTTTAACATCAAAGCCTGCATCTTCCATAGGAGAATCAGCAAAAGGTAACATATAAAGAGTTGTTACACCTAAATCTTTTAGGTATGGAAGCATTTTTATTGTATCTTTAAATTGATTAGTTCTTTCAGGAGTGACAGTACCAAATTGATCAACATAAAACATGTAGATAACTTCATCTTTGTACCAATCGCTCGCTCTATTTAAATCATCTTGTTTTAAGACTTCCGGTCTTTTTTCTTTTGCTTGTTTTGCAATTTCAACAATTCTATTATATATTTCGTCAGTTTTGTCTTCACCATAAACTTTCGAAATACTTAATTTTAATTCTTTTTCTATTTTCGGAGAAATTATTTTATCTTCAATAGTATTAGATTGAATAGTCTCGTCTGTTGCTTGTGAAACATCTTGAGCATAAATACTGTTTTGGATTCCCAAAGTGACTAATAAACAAACAATTATTAGAGTTAATATCTTTTTACTCATTGAAATTTTCTCCTTTAATAAAAATTTTATCTTTGTTCTTCCAATTCTCGTCTGATATCTTCTACAGAAACTCTTACAATTGGAGAGTCATCATTCTTTTTCAAGACGCAGTGAGTAATTCCTGATTGAACAATAAATCTTTTACAAAGAATACAAATAAAATTATGTCCCCAAATATAAATAGTAGCATCTTTACAACGATCCTGTCCTGCTTGAATAATCGCATTTTGTTCGGCATGAATTGAACGACAAGTTTCATATCTTGTACCAGATGGAATATTATTGCATATTCTATAACATTCCCCTCTTTCAGCACAAGATTCAACTTTTGATGGTGTTCCGTTATACCCTGTTGCCTTAATTTTTTTATCCTGACCAACAATAACTGCTCCAACTTGAGCTCTAAGACAATTAGATCTGCTTGCACAAGTCTTAGCAAGGTCCAAAAAATATTCGTCCCACGGTTTAATTTCCATTTTTATACCTCTAGATTAATATTTATTATTTCTAATTCCTGTTGTAATCATTGAAAGTTCATATTTATCAGCAAGCTTAACGATTTCTTTCGATTTTTCCCCGTCACCCGCTTCAATGATAAGACCAATCCGTCCTTGAATTGCAGCATTAACGGTTTCTTTATTTTCAATTACACCGTCAACAGCAAGAACAGCATCTTTTGAAGATTCACAAGCATAATCCATCGCAAGTTCAGATGTGATAAATCCATTCGTTTTGCCTTGAATAATTGCTCTTGTTGCCAAATCTTTTGCAATTACGGCTGATTTGCTCTTCAAATGTTTTGAAACTTTCCATGCAAAAATAGCATCTTCTGCTTGTTGTTGAGTTGGTTTTGTTTTAGTTACAACCTTGAATGATTCCTTTGAAAGCTTACTATTATTTTGTTCTTGAACTAATGCTCCAAATGGAGTAATTTTAATATCCATTGCGCTAAATCCAAGAAGTTCTTGAAGTGGAGTGTTTATTTTAATTACATTGATGTCATTATTTTTGAATAAATAGGATAATGCATCTGTCGTAAATCTTGGAGCTACTACATTTTTAATTCTTACTGCTTCAATTTGTTTTGCAATATCTAAATTAACTTCTTTAGTAAAACCGATTGTGCCTTGAAAAGCTGAAATCGGGTCACAATCAAGAGCTTTTTCTAAAGCTGTATTTAAGTTTGCCCCAAGTGCTACAGAGCAAATCGATGACTCTTTCGAAATAACAACACCATCAACATCAAAAAATTCAGCCAAAATTTTAACAGCAGATGTTAAGTTCAAAAAATCTATATATGTTAAATCTTTATTTTCACTTAAAATTTCATAATCAATACCCTCTTCAATTTTTGCAATAGCAGCAACTTGATGGGTATTTTCACCAAAAGGTAAATCCGTAAAATTACTAATTTCAATTGTTTCCATAATATCCCTCACTTACCATTTGATGCTAACATAAAGGATTATGACTATCAAGTTAATATAACTTAATCTATTTTCTTGATAAATGTGCATGTCTTTTATATAATCATGGTGTCTAATTGGGTAAGTAATGAGGAAAAGATGGCAATAAATAAAATTAACGATAGTGTTGGGAAAAAGATTGTAGAAGCTTTAAAAATGCAAGCCCCGGAAGAATCAACAAAAAATGAACAAGTGGAAGAAGAAATTCAAGATAACAATGTCATGTTTTTAGATAAAGAAGAAGCTCCGGAGTTTTCAAATGGCAATTCTGATAATACAAAAGAAGACTACTCTAATTCTTTAAATTCAGATATTCAATCTACTGTTCAACCGCCAGTTTCACCTGAATCGGTTCAACCTCAAATAAAACCAATAAACAATCAGTCTTTTATTGATAATGCATTTGCTCAAAGTCTTGCTCAGAATATTGGATATACACAAGTTCCTGATGATTTTAATTATCCTGCAAATGTCGCAGTCTTAAAGCAATTAATTGCAAAACTTCCAACAGGAGTTTCAAAGCAGACAGGTGCAATCATTATTAAACAGACGATGGAAGCACTCGGAATTCCAATGCAAAGTGTTATTCAAGAAGCCAGACAAGTTCAAGAATCTTTAAATAATAATGCAAGAGAATGTCAAGCAAATATTGTTGATTATCGTAAACAAATCAGCATATTAGAAGCAAAATCTCAGCAATACGTAAGATTGTCTGCTGAGATGAATGATATTATAAGTTTGTTTGTTCAATCCGGAAGATAACTTATTAACCAACTTTGTAACTGAACATCGTTTGAACACCTTGGTCAATCATGCCTTGGTTAGATTGAAGCTCTGCGGTAATTTCTTGCAATCTTGTTTCAATCTCTGCCTTTTGGTTTGTTAATTTTTCTTCCAAAAGTTTTAACTTGTATTGTCGTTGTTGTAACTTTTTAGAAATCAAATCGTCAGATTCATAATCTGTCCCGACTTGCATCAAATTGGTTGCAGCTTTGGAAGCAGTTGCAATCGCAGCTGTAATCAGGTGAAGTTTCCACTGCAAGTTGGATTTCATCATTGATAATTGACGTCTTCTAATTATACCTATGAGTAAACCCATTGCCTTTTCCTGCCTTTACTACCTTTTTTGATCTAAATGTGACCCTTTTAAGAAACTGTGCTCACTGTTTTCTGCTATCAATTGTTCCATTTTTTGTAATTGGTGTCTGTGATAATTTAGTCTGTACTGAGCCATTTTTAGTTTCTTCTTAACCGTAAGAAAATCTTTAACACCCTCAACTACTGAATTCACGATACCATGTATCGGATTTTTTCTTATAAAGTAGTTTTTTGTGTATATCAAGAAATCTACGATTCTTTTTATGTATAGTTCCAGAGTTTCTCGAAACATATTGCTCCTTGCACTTTGGACCTACATATATTTAAAAACATTACCGGCAAATAAATTGTCTTTTTTAATACTTCTTAGTAATATTTCTTAATATTAGATCCAAATTAATTTGTACTTCTTATTTATCGGAAAAATTTTTCCTATCTTTAATATTAATATAATAAATAATTAAGAGATTGTAAAATATATTTTATTTTACAATCTCTTTTTATGCTAAAATCTTAACTATGAACCAATGTTTATGTTATGTTACAATTATAAGTTTTGAATGGCTTTGCTATCTCCATCAATACCCTCTTTGAGCATCTTTTTGGCAACATCACCTTGTGTATCAAGCATTTTACAAACAGTTTCAATATTTCTAACTTTTGTTGAAAGAATTACGTCTGCATTATTTGTAATATTTCCTGTCACGTTTTGGTAAGCGGCTAAAGCGGCAGATGAAGTACCTTGCATCAAGTTACCTAAAACAGTTGTACCGGCACCGTAAACACCTAAATATGGAGAAATTGCTGTTAAAATACCGCCGAAACCTGAAATACAACTAGCAAATGGCATAACAACATTTGAAGTAATTCTACCTAAACCACTTCCTGTACCAATACCATAAGCAGCAGCACTTGTAATATCTGCAAGTCCGCCAATACTTGATGCATAACCGGTTGCAGAACCTGAAGTACTTGTTCCCCAACCGCCTAGAACAGATGATGCTCCACCTGTTGCAAGTCCGTAAATAGAACTTATCGGAGCTGCACCTGATGGAAATCCGGAATAATTGTATAATGAATCCGTTCCATAAGCTGAACCGGTATTTGTTTTTGAATAGTAAGATGTTCCGGAAATATTCATTGTTTCAGAACCACCGAAAACAGTTGCAAATGAAGATGGGGCAAGTAAACTTGCTAAGTTATACAAAAGTCCGCCTGCGGATTCAAAACCCGTCCCCGTGCCACTTCCTGAAACAGTTAAATCTCTTAACCTATCGTAAGTTTCCCAAAGTTGAGCTTTTGCAGCTCCGCTGGCATCTCCGAATCTATTTGCTATTACCAAGTTACTATCATTTTTGTAAGACATTTTAAACCTCTTATTATAATTAATGTGAATCTATTAGCTTTCAAATGTTTTGAATGTACTTTCGATGTTTTTAGAAATAATTTTGTGAACTGCATCCATTTCTGTTTGAAGAGCATTTTGTTCAGTATCAAGAGCTTTCAATCTCAACTCTAAAGTTCTATCTTCTGTTTGAATTTGTTCTGTCTTAGCATTGATATCTTGAACATTTTTTTCGTAAACTTGTTTTTCATAGTTATATTTGTTCATTGCATCGTTATATGCGGCATCATCAGTAACACTTGAAGTTGTTAAATCATAAATTACAGACGAACCCTCTAACTGCAATGATGTTGCTCTTCCGCTGCTATCATATTCAATAATTCCATATTTTGAAACTTCTTTATTGGTTGATTGATAATCAGAATAATATGAATGAAGTGCAGCAGTTGCATCTTGCCTACAAGCCTCCAAACTATCTGTTGTATTAGAAGTTGCAGATGCAAAATTTACGTGACTATTTGCATCTGTCCATAAATAAATATTTTCCAGAGCAGATGTATCACCATTTGTTTTATAATTTTGCCAATCTTTCGCAATTTGAGTATCCGGCCAATCCTCTGCAATTTGATCTAAAGCTGCACTATAAGTCCCCCAAGAGCTATTTGAACTAGTATCAGTTCTATCAATAGTTGACAATTGAGTTAATTTTTTTGTACCAACCATATAATAAGGATCTACACCCTCTTCTGTTGGTACAACATATTGAACTTGAGGATTAGAATTTGTGTTTCTGATTCCTTTGTATTCAGAAATTTTTGCAAAGTACGTTACATAAGAATTGTAATGAATACCATCAGAATCAGTGTAATCCGCATCTTGAATTTGAGAAATTGTTTGAGTTGAATCACCATTTTGGAAAGTATATTGTGTCTTAGTATAATCATTTGAACTGGGAGCTGTTGGCACGTCCATATCATATAACTTATTCCACAATTCGGAACTTTGGTTTGCCAAAGCAGTTCTAGCTTGGTTAATTTGTTGACCTTCATATTCAACGTTTGATTTTCTTGCGGCTAGTGAAATCCATCTAGCTTGAGATGCGGCCATGCCCATATACTTGTATCTCCTTCTTATATCGTTTTGGATTGAAAATAATTCTACCTAGTTTGGTTATAATTATTTTTTCAATAAAGTCAATATTCTTTCTTAAATTATACGGTATTTATTAAGATTTATATAGTATTTTTGGCAAAAATCAACCATGTAGTGTATTTTGACGAAATGAAATCATTTTGCCGAGGTAAAAACTTTACAGTTTTTCTATGTTTCTGATAATATGTTAGTATCTAAATATTATTTAAGAAAGGTATATAATGAAATTTTCTTCATCATTTAAAGTTGGATTATTAACATTAGTAGCTTTGGTTTTACTTGTTGGAACAGTTTTGAAAGTTAAAGGAAGAGCTTTTTCTTCTGCAAAACGTATTGAAATCCAATTTAAAGATGTAAATGGGTTAAGACCTGGAGCCGGTGTTCAAATTATGGGATTGAAAGTTGGTCAGGTTGAAGAAATTACACCTGTTGTTAAAGGTGAAGATAGTTTTGTAAATGTAAAATTCGTAATCACAGACCCGACTGTTCAAATTCCAAGAGCATCATCATTCTCAATTCAACAGTCCGGTTTAATCGGAGAATTATTCTTAGAAATTACTCCGCCTAAAACTAAAACCATTTACATTCCAATGGTAAATAGAAACTTGTTATTTAAAAATGACCCAGTACAAATGAAATTGAGCGGAAAATATTATGATGTTGGTTTAGTTAAGGGTGTAGATGTTGTTTCAAGAGATTCAATTCCTTATAACTACAAAAACAATATTCCAACAAGTTATGCATACAAGGTTGACTATTTTATCAATCTTCCGGGGTTAATTTTGCCGGAATTTTTGAGAGGTTCTGCCGTATCATATCGGGATACACACAAATTAAGACTTGTATCTTTAGATGATATGCCATTAGATTATCCAAAACAAAATTCACCCTACACAATTGTTGAACCGATGAGATTATCAGACTTTATGGATTGGCAATATAAAGCAGCAGAAACATTGACTGAATCTACGAAGAAAGTTAATGATATCCTAACAGATCAAACAATTGCTGATTTGAAAATGACAATTAATAACTTGAATGCATTAACAGCAAAATCTTCAACAACTTTGGGCAAAGTTGATGCATTGTTGGATTCTTCAAAATCTGATATCGAACAACTTCTTGCAATGACTCAACAGGCAACCGATGATTTTTCTAAATTGTCAGCTAATGTTAACAATATCATTGGAGATAAAGAATTTAAAACTAAATTGATGTCAACTGCCGATTCAATTGACCATTTATCTCGAAACTTGAATAAAGTTATGGACGCTGCAGATGCTGAAGCGACCGGTAAAAACTTGAAAATTATTGCCCAAAACCTTTCTCAAATTAGTGAGAGTGTAAACGCAATGACAAGTGATGATAAATTGAAAAAACAATTGACATCTGCAATTACAAATGTAAACAATGCAATGGTTGAAGTTTCTACGACATTAGAAACCGTTAACAGTGTAAATCCAACAAGTCCAAATCAAGCATCAGACTTGAAGAGAATTGTTAGCGATACTGTTGTAACAACTTCTAACTTGAAAAAATTCTCAGAAAAATTGAATAAGAGATTCTTATTATTCAGATTGTTATTCTAATATGATAAATTTAAAGACTAAAATTACACAAATACATTACCAACGAGATCCTGAAGGTATCATTTTTGATATCTTAAAATTTGCTTCGTATTTTTACGCATTTGGAAGTGGATTTAAAAACTTTTTGTATGACAAAAAAATTCTTCGTCCTAAAAAAGTAAAAGCATTTGTTATTTCAGTTGGAAATATGACAACCGGTGGAGTTGGAAAAACTCCTGTGGTATCAGAAATTGCTAAGTACTTAATAAAACAAGGAGAAAAAGTTGCAATTGTTTCTCGAGGCTATGGCGGACGATTGAATAACAAAAATGTCAATATGATTTCCGATGGAACAACAATTTTTCATGATGCGGTTCAATCTGGAGATGAACCGTACTGGTTGGCAGAAAACACTCCGGGGTGCTATGTTTTCACCTGTAAAAATCGTTATCAAGCAGCGAAATGTGCCGTTGAAAAATTCGGAATTCAAACAATAATTTTAGATGATGGATTTCAACATAGAAAACTTTATAGAGATTTAGACATTGTTTTGATGGACAGTATTAAGGGGTTCGGAAATGAAAATTTACTTCCGGCAGGTCCTCTAAGAGAGGGTGCGGAAGCTCTTGACCGAATAGATAAACTCGTTGTTGTTAGTAAAAGTCTTAATCATAAAACAGCAGAAAAAGTTTCTCGAATTATGCACAAGAGACTGAATTTATCGACAATGGTTTGTTATACAGAGCCGGACTATGTTTATAATATCAAAACAGGTCAGAGATTGTTAGACGGAGTTCCTGTAACTGCAGTTTGCGCAATTGGTCAACCTCAACAATTTTTTGATTTCCTAACAGATTATCAAGTTGAAAAAACAATTGCTTTTGATGATCATCATCAATATGCCCCAATTGACGTAATTAATATCCAAGGAAACATAATCACAACTGAAAAAGATGCGGTGAAACTTGCCCGTTTTGATATGGATAACATTTATGCACTTAAATTAAAAACAGTGATTAATGTAGAAGAGTTATTGAAATAAAAATTATTTAAATTCTTTAACTATTTCCTTAAAGTAATCCGGATTTTCTTTTGCCTTTTGAGCGCAAGCAACACCATTAATCTTATTAGAAACATTTGGATTACAATATTTGTCTAATTCATTATATGCTGTTGATTTATCACCCATTGTCTTTAATTCGCCATCTACAAGTTGGAATGTAAATAAATCATAACCCGCAACATTTGGCGGATTTCCATAGCCATTTATATCTACAGATACAGCTAAAATATCATTTGCAGTATGCCCATAGTTTTCGAACATTAATAATGTTCCGTCTGGAAGAGCTAATTGTCCGTCATCGAGGAATTGGTAGTAAAAATCTGTTTTATTATCTAGTGCTTTATACCCTTTTGCTCCGTTGTACATTCTGTAACATGGAACATCTGCTTTCATTAAATTTTCAGTAGTTTGGTCTGTATTGCCGCAATCAATTCCTCCCTTTATATAATTAAGGAATGTTTTATAGTATTTCCCATATCCGTATGTCGTTGGGTCAAGTGAAACTTCGTCATTTTCCATAAGTTTTATTGTTTGTTGAATTATTGAATATGATTTTAAAAATTGAGTTCGTAATTTCCTAGCTTTTATATTCGTCATTAGAGTCGGAATTGTCATTGCTACAACAATTCCTATAATGCCGAGGGTGATTAAGACTTCGGCTAAAGTGAAGGCAACTTTCTTTTTAGTAGACACAGGGGCATTAAGGCACACTGGCACAAAGTTCTTTACGTTTTTAATATCCTTTTTATCATTTAAACTATTATTAATTGTCATTCCGAACTGCGGATTTTGGCAAGAGTGAAGCGATAGCGGAACTCGTCCTCGGGAGGGCTGCGTTGAGCCGGCCAACCTGCCAATAAACCAAGAAATGTTTCGAAATCTCCTTAACTTTTGAGAGTTTTCGTATTCGTTCACGTTATCATTATTTTCTTTAAACATACTTCTCCTTATCTATTATTTTAAATTACTAGATACAATACATCTTATTTAGATGATATAGCATATCGTCTTATTTGTCAATTGTCAAAAATATATCATTTATATTCAATAAGAATAATTGTATCTTTATAAAGAGGGATACGTAAATGTCAGAATTAAAAAAACTTCTCGGGCGAAGAGTCCAAGAATTGAGAAAAACACGAAAGATTAAACAAGAAGAACTTGCAGAAATGATTAATATTGCTCCTCGAAATATGAGTAATATTGAAACTGGCAGATGTTTTCCATCTCCTGAAAATATTGAAAAAATCGCAAATGTTCTAGATATCAAAATCAAAGACCTATTTGATTTTGAACATCAACAAGACGATGAAGATTTACTTGACGGAATTATTTCTCGTATAAAACCTTTAAAAAGAGACCGATTACAAGATTTTTATAAAATAATAAAATCTTTGACAGACTAAATTATCTCCCTCTGAAATAATCACAAATCAATTTCTCTTGACGAGGAAGAAGATGCTTAATACGATTTACAATAGTATTATTTTGTAAATCCTCCAGTTGTTTTTTTAGAATAGCTTTTTCAAGCAACACCTTATCATATAGGTCAGAACAAATTTTGCTCTTATCTATATGTTCTTTTAATTTCGACAGTTGTAATTCTTTTTCTCTTATTGCAGAAATGAGTTCTTGTTTCACCTTGTATAAACCTCTCATATATCACATATCAAGAATAAACTGTTCTATTAAATTTAAAATCAACTTTTTAGGTGATTTTGAACTAAACTTTCAATAAATCATACTCATAGCCTAGTTTTAATGCCTCAATATTTTTAGGGATTAAATTCTTTCTATGCGCTGGAATTACATTATTCAAAGCATTTTCCAAAGTTTCAAGAGAAACTAAACCACTAACTTTAGACAAAATTCCTAGTGCAAGAATATTAGACATTTTAATATTTCCTAATTTTTCCTCAGCCATTTGAGTGATAGGCGCAAATACATAATGAATGTCATCTCTAGTTTCAACCTTTTTAGCTAAAGAAGTATTAACAATAATATATCCACCTTTTCTAACGCAAGGAGTATATTTATCAAAAGAAGCCTGATTTAACACAATTATAAAATCAGCATGAGTTTTTTGAACAGCACTAACGTCTTCATCTGACATAACAATACTGCAATTAACTGTTCCGCCTCTCATCTCTGCCCCATAAGACGGATACCAAGTTACATTTTTATCATCAAGCATAAAACCATTGGCAAGAACCTCTCCTGCCAATAACACGCCTTGTCCACCAAATCCTGCAATTATAAAATCTTTTTCCATAATTATTACCTTTATTTATTATTTACTGTAATGTCTTTATAAATTCCCGGCTTGAAAACTTCCATCATTTCGTTTTTAACACGGTCATGAGCTTTTTCCGGAGTCATTCTCCAGTTAGTAGGACAACTTGAAAGAATTTCAACAAAACCCATGCCCAAACCTTGTAACTGTACTTCGAAAGCTTTTTTTATAGCTTGTTTTGCTTTTTTGATATTTGCAACAGTATCAAGAGAAACTCTTGCACTGAAAGCTGTACCATCACAAAGTGCAATGTGCTCTGCCACTTTTATTGGATATCCATAGTATGGAACATTTCTACCTGTAGGAGAAGTTGTTGTAACTTGTCCCAACAAAGTTGTAGGCCCTAATTGACCGCCAGTCATACCATAAGTTGTATTGTTGATACAAATTGCAGAGATTTTCTCCCCTCTCAAAGCTGCGTGCATACTTTCAGCTAAACCGATTGATGCAAAATCGCCATCACCTTGGTATGTAAATACAAATTTATCAGGTCTTGCTCTTTTAATACCGGTAGCCTCTGCCATTGCTCTACCGTGAGGAGATTCAAGAGCATCTATATTCAAAAAGTCATATATTGTAACAGAACAACCGATTGAAGCTGCAACAATTGATTTGTCTCTAATACCCAATTCGTCTAAAACTTCTGCAACAAGCCTAATTGCAACACCGTGGTCACACCCAGGGCAGAACGTATATCTTACATCATCTTTAAAAGAATCTGCGATTTTAAAAACTTGTGTTTCCATTATTTTAAGCCCTCCATTACCTGTGAAACAATTTCTTCCGGAGACGGAGGAGCTCCAACTCCTTTATGAATCAATTCAACCGGAACTTCACCGTTAACAGCAAGTCTAACGTCATTAACCATCTGTCCCATATTAACTTCAACAACGATAAATTTTTTAGTTGTTTTAGATAATTCTTGTAACCTTTTACTAGGAAATGGGAATAACGTAATCGGTCTTAAAATACCGGCCTTAATGCCTTGTTGTCTCAACAATTTAGCAGCAGTTTTAACATTTCTTGAAGTTGAACCAAAGCTTACAAGAACAACATCTGCATCTTCTGTTCCGATTTCTTCCCACTCAGTTTCATTTTCTTCTAGTTTTCTATATTTATCATAAAGTTTTTCTAAGAATTCGCATTGAGTATCAGCAATAGGCGCATAAGATCTGATAATTCTAGCTTTTCTATCTTTAGCGCCACTTAAAGCCCAATCTGAATTATCAATTTCAGGATACGGATATTCTTTGAATTCAACCGGTTCCATCATTTGTCCTAACAAACCATCTGCTAAAAGAACTGTTGGATTTTTATATTTTTGAGCAAGATAGAATGCTTTATATGTTAAATCAGCACATTCTTGAACTGTTGCCGGAGCTAAAACGATAAGTTTATAATCCCCGTTTCCGCCACCTTTTGTAGCTTGGAAGTAATCGCCTTGAGAAGGGTAAATATTACCTAGCCCAGGCCCACCTCTCATAACACTTATCAACACAACAGGGAGTTCATCTGCCGTTGCATAAGATAAACCCTCTTGCATCAAAGAAACTGCACAAGAAGATGATGAAGTCATTGCTTTTACACCTGTTGAGCATGCTCCAATAACCATATTTATAGCGGCCAACTCACTTTCTGCCGAAACATAAGCTCTATTTAATTCTTGCATTTTACCGCTCATAAATTCCCCGATTTCACTCTGTGGAGTAATCGGATACCCGAAATAGCACTGACACCCTGCAAGCACCGCAGCATTTGCAATAGCATAGTTACCTTTCATTAAAACTTTTTTACCTGTTAAACATTCAACCATATTTCTATCCTCTGTAAACCTCTGTTATAGCTAAATCCGGACATCTTGTAGCACACATTGCACAACCTAAACATTCGTGATTAGGATCACAAAATTCGACTACCCTATTTCCCAACTTATTTGTCTTATCACTAACTTTGATAAGATTTTTTGGACATTCTTTTATACATAAATAACATGCCTTACATTTTTCTTGATTAATAACTATCCTACTCATATATCCCTCTTTCAAATGTGCTCTCTACACATTCTATCACTAATAACAAAAAGTAAATACCTAATCTTAACATTTGTAATAAATATGTGTAATAAAATTTACTAAAAATTCTATGCCTGCTAAAATCATTATGTAGGGATATATTTTTAAGGACAAAAAGATGGCTCAAGAATTAGAACTAATCATTGATATGTTAAGGGAGATGAAAAGAGCTAACAACACTAATAGTGAAAGTTTTGACAAGTTGTTAGCAAATATTGGAAGCAAGCTAGATGTTATTGATAAAAATTCAACTTCATCAACTCTTCTAAAGGCTTATTTCGGAGAAATAGCCAAGTCTGTAGATGATAAATATACCACTACACTAAACAAATTTTCCGATATTGAAAAAGCCCTTAAAGCAATATTTCAAGATCAAAATGAGCATGTCAAAAATAAGAATATTAAGGAATTATTTGACTCTTTCACTTCAAGCATGAACAATTTCTACACAGAAGCCAGACAACAAAAAGTTCTACTTTCAAGCATAGAAACGAAATTAGCTGAAATTAGCAATGATGAATCCGATAAAAATGATATTCTTAGAACAATTACCCTTTTAAGAAATGATTTTGAAAATCTTAATCATGGATACAAAAGTATAATTGACAATGTTAATTCAGACTTAAAATCAATCCTCACCAATTTAATTAAATCTGACCAAACAACAATAAACAGTCAAATTAAAGAACAAGTTGATGTTTTGTATAAGGCGACAAATGATATCATTTCTTACCTGAATTCTATTGATAAAAGAGATGCAAACTTAGAAATTTTACTTTCAAATGTTGTAACAAATGAAAGCTTAAAACTTACACAAGGTGCAATTGATTCTATTATTCAAAAATCTGAAGAAATTTCAGAAAAAATTACACATTTAGCTGACAAGCCTGATATTGAGGGTTTGCAAACTGCAGCAAGTATAATAAATCAAAAACTTGACGAAACAGTAACTAAAGAATTGTTTACAAAAATCTCTACAACGACAGAAGACCTTGTTACATCAACTGACGAAATCAAAAAGACATTGGCTGATGTAACTCAAAACATTGAAACATTGCCCAATACGGAAAAATTAGAATCTTCTATTCTTGACTTGTATAGCAAGTTAGAATCTTTATCTGAAGATATTGACAATGCGAATGTATCTGAAAACATTACGGATATTGAAAAAAAATTAGAAGAATTTAATTCGGAATTAACTGTTATTAAAAATATAATCTCCGATTTAAATGAAATTGTAACGTCAAAAGTAATGAATGCAATAAATGATATTTCTTTTGATGAGGAGTTTTCAGATATTAGAAATCATGTTTCAAATATGATTTCTGAACTTCCGCAAAAAGAAGATATTAATAGACTTCTTGCAAATGAAGAAAAAAATCAATCTGCAGTTGAAGATTTAATAAAGAACACAGATTTACTTGTTGATAGACTTGATAACTTACCACCTCACGAAGATATGGCAACATTGAACAGCAATCAATTGAGTCTTGTTGAAAATCTTCAAGAGGTGGCAACAAAAGATGATTTTGAACAATTGGCATCTAAGTCTGACGATATTGAAGAAATGATTGACAGTCTTAATTTTGACGATGAATTCAAAAGTATTTATGATAAAACTTCTAATATTGAAGATTGGTTGAAAGAGTCAAAAATCAAAGAAAATGCACAAGAAATTGCAAACCGAATTGAAACAAAAGCGGAACAAAAAGATGTTCTGGAAATTTTAAATTCAACAAATGTACTTGTCGAAAAATTATCTACAATTTCACAAATTTCAAATGCTGAAAATATGGCCAAAACTCTTACAGATATATATTCTCAGATTGAAGATTTGAAAACCGATTTTTTAAATACTACAGAACTTCACAATGAATCAGCAATCTCAAAATTGGAAGAAATTCAAAATAAATTAAATTATTCTGCCACATCAGAAGAACTGGCAAATATTACAGAAAATTTGAAAGACTTCACTCAAACTATAATAATTGATTCTAAGGATAACGCAGAAAATATTGAACAATCAAAGAAATTGCAACAAGAGTTGATAGAAAAAATTGATGCAATTGATTTTTCAGAAATTCACGAAAAACTAAGTCAGAATATTGAAACTTTATCAAATGACATTAGAGTAACAATAGATGAAAATAATGAAAAAGTTCAAAATCAAGTAGCAGAACTTGATTCAAAACTGGTTTCTTTATCTGAATATTTGAATAGTAATTTAACTCCAAACAATGAAGAAATTAAAAATTCAATCAACGATATAAAAGAAATTATTCTCCAAAATAAAAAAAGCTTTAACGAAATTCAAGATGATAACTTCAACAAAACATCAAATATTGAAGAGTATATTGAAGAGTTAAAAACAATATTAGATACTTCCAATTCAGGAATAGATGAAAATATCAAAGCACAATTTTTGAATATTGAAGAAACTCTTGCAAAATTTAATGAAACAAACGATTCTCAAATTTCTAAAATTCTTGAAAAGTTAGATGATTTAACTAATTTCGCAGATAATAAAAATGAAACTTCTTCAATTTCTGATATTGAAGAGATAAAAAATCAGCTACAAGAACTTGGAAAATCTTTTGTAGATATCAAATCGACATCAGAAAAAGATGTTGCCCAATTTGTTGCAAACAAGTTAGATGAACTCGGTACAAACTTAAACACTTTAACAGCAAATATTGAAACTGGATTGCAAAGTGGATTTAGCTATAATTCTGAACTTATTGAAGAAAAAACAGCAGCTCTTCTTGAATTCATAAAAGAATTACGACATGCCAGCACCGACAATATCGAATTGTACGAAAGATTAACCGTTACAGACAACAAATTAATGGACTTTCAACAAGAGTTGGAGTTAATTAATACTGATGTTCTTAGCGGATTGAATGAAAAAACTGACAAGATGATAAAAGAACTTGCACCGATTAAAGAAATGATTTCTTGTCTTGCAGTTCAAATTCCTGATGGACCACAGAATGAAAAAGTCAAAGAACAGTTAGGTTTGTTACACCAATCTGTACAAAATGACTTAACAGAATGTACAAAATATTCAAAAACTGCACTAAACAAACTTGAAGAAACTTATCAAAGAATATCTCAAGACTTAGCGCAAACTGAAAACAATTTGAAAGATTTTATACTTGGAGATATTGATTCTGTAATTATTAAAATTGATAATCTAAAAGCGGATTTAGAAAAAATTCCATCAAGACCAATAACTCCAAATGCAGAGCAAATGCAAGAATATAATGATTTTGTTGCTCAAATTGAAGAATTCAAAAACGAACAAAAAGAATATATTAGTGAATTGGCAAAAGATATTAAAACAAACATAAATGAAAATATCCAAGCTAAACATGATGAAATCAAATCAATGCTTGCAGTGGCAATTAATAATAAAGAAATAATTAATGCAATTAATGATTTGAAAAAATTATTCAAAACTAAAGCAAAACAATTAGTTGAAAATCCGGAAGAACCTGACTCGATTGAAACAGACGAAGATTTTGAAAATAACGAAATTGAAAAAGTTTTTGAAGAATCTAAAAATGATAAAATCATTGCTGAAATTAAGGAAGATTTTAGCAATTTCACTAAAATGATTTCTCAATTGTCCGGTGAAAATTCTGAAATTATTTCAGTTTTAAACAGTATTAAGGATAAAATTGATACAATTACCGTAATCAAAAAAGAACGAGAATTAACAGAAACTGATTTGAATGAAGATGCTGATATTCAAGATTTCGACATTGATATTGATGATGACGACAGTCAAGATATTAAAGCCGAATCGGATTTTGAAGAAGAAGCATTTCATAATGAAGACGAAACAAACAATGGAGATGGAATTATTGTAGGTTCAGAGAATTTTGATTTCTTAAAAGCTTTTGACCTTTTAAAACAAGATATCAATAACCTAAGGGCAGATATTGAAAGAGTTTTGCCTCAACAAAACAAATCTTCAATTCCATCTCTTGCTAACGACAATTTGTTATTGTCTCTGAATAATAAAATTGAATTACTCGCAAAGACTTTAAACAGAAATTGGTTGGAAGAAGTTAAGGAATATATTGAAAGCAGCGATATTCATTCAATGTTAGAAGAAATCAACAGTAAAATTGATATCTTAACATTGTCAGACAATTCCGAATGGATTAGCGAAATTAAACAAGCCCTTGACCAGTTAAACGGAAAAGAAGAAACCGGAGATAGCAAACTTCACTCAATGCTTTCCCTAATTAGTGAAAAAATTGATATTCTTGCAGCAAGCGATAACTACGATTTGATTGAAGATGTTCGTGATGAAATTCTAGATGCTCTCCAAAATATTCAACCAAAATCTGATAATTCGGAAATTAAAGACTTAATTAACTCCTTAGATGCAAAGATTGATATTCTTGCAGATACAGATTCGACAATCCAATTATCCGATTTAAGGGTTGCAATTGATTCAATTGAAGATAAAATAGATGCACTTGCTCTTGCAGGTGAAGATTCTGCTGAAATAGACGATATCAAAACGACTTTAAAAACAATTGAAAACGAGATAAATAAATTAAATAGTGAACAAGCTGTTCAAGGTAGTGAATACTCTGAAATTTTTGATACTATCAAAGATTCTTTAGATGTTATTGAATATAAAATAGAATCCGGAGAAACAGAAGAAAATATCAAAAAATTATCAGAAACAGATGCCAAAATAACTTCTATGCTTGAACTTTTGAATCATAAAATTGATATTATCTCAAGTAGCGAAGACAGTTTGAATGCAGCAGAAGATATTGAAGATGTAAAACAATTAATCCTTGCACAAACGGACTATATTGAAAGATTTGAACGTAATAGCAAAACTGATGCAGTAAAAAAATGTTTAAAAGAACTCACTGAAGAGGTTAACTATTTAAGCTCCAATTCAAATACAAATTCAAAACAAGTTCAAAAAGCAATGAAAGATATGAAAGAATCAATTATGGCTGCAGTTGTTACCATATTTGAACAAGTATCTTTCGTTGAAGAAACAGAAGACATTAAAGACTTTGTAGAAGAAAAAACAGATGTAATCAATCAAAACCTTATTGAAGTTACCAAACAATTAAAACAAATAACAAGTTCAACAGAAGACACTGATTACAACTACTCAATGCAAGATATTGAATCCGATTTAGCAAAACTCAGACTTGCGTTGAACGAACTTCAAAATAATTCAATCGAAAGTCAATCAAGTGAATTATCTAATATTTCTGATACCCTATACAAAATAACATCATCAGTTGAAGAATTGCAAAATTCAATGACTCAAGATGATATAAAGGATTTAAAATATGATATCAATAATGGATTAGAGGGAATTGGCAAGAATTTAACTAACCAAATTTCCAGAAAAGTTGATAAAGTAACAAAACTACTTGAAAAATCATCTGATTCAGACAAAGTTATGCGCCAAGCTCTTATTTATATGGGCGAATGGATTGACTCTGCAAGCGAAAGTATGAATAAGATTTCAACAAATTCTGATGAAATAGTTGACGTTAAATCTGCAATTGAGGATTTGAAATCTTCTATGCCTGAACACAAGGAGATTTTAACTTCACTTGAAGAAAAATTTGATGAACAACAAGAAAGACTAAGTTACTTTGAAAAACAAATCTCAAAACTTGGAACACTTGAAGATAGATTTGACGAACAACAAGAAAGAATTGACAGACTGGAAATGACTATTGAAAAAGTTCTTTCAGCGGTAGAAGATATTGATGATTCTCGTGTAACAAGAAAAATCGACAAAATTGATAAACAATTAGCAAAACTAAGCACAAATATAGAAAAGTTGGCATCTTATGTTGACTAACAACCTAATAAAAGAATTAAATAAAGCACTCCCAAAAGAAAACGTGCTTTCTGATATTGAAGAAAGGTACGTTTATTCTGTTGATGCATCAAACGACCCTTATATAAAGTCAACATTGCCTGACGCAATCGTTTTTGTTGAAAATATTGAACAAGTTCAAAAGGTTGTAAAAATTGCGAATGAGCAGATGACACCTATTATTTGCAGAGGAGCAGGAACAAATACCGTTGGCGCTTGTGTTTCAACTCATGGCGGGATTATTTTAAACTTTTCTAAAATGAATAAAATTTTAGAAATTAATTCTGAAAATATGACAGCAAAAGTCCAACCTGGAGTAGTCATTGGTGATTTGCAACAAGCTGTTGAAAAGGTCGGATTATTTTATCCCCCTGACCCATCAAATCTTAAGGTTTCAACAATAGGTGGAAGTATTGCCCAAAATTCAGCAGGTGCAAGATGTTTCAAATATGGTTCAACTAAAGATTATATCATTGACATGCTTGTTGTAATGGCAAATGGAGAACTAATCAGAACAGGTTCTAATACAATAAAAAATGCTACAGGGTATAATTTAGGAAGTTTGTTTATCGGTTCAGAGGGAACATTGGGAATTGTTGTTGAGGCGACGATTAAACTAATTCCAAAACCGGAAGAAACTCAAGTTATTATGGCTTATTTCAACACTGTTGAAGAGTCTATTCAAGCAGTTAATAAAATTATTGAAAAACAGGTATTTCCTGCGACAATTGATTTTATGGATAAAAATTCTATCCAAACAATAGAAAACTTTAATCCATCAGGTTTGTTATGCGATAAAGAGGCTGCATTGATTATTGAAATTGATGGTTACAAATCAAGTATTACTCCTCAAAGAGAAACCATTTGTTCTATTTTGAGAGAAAATAACGCAGCAAATATTCAATACTCTACAACAAAAGAAGAATCAGACAAACTGTGGAGTGCAAGACGTTCCTCAATGGCTGCCTGCACAATGTTAAGACCAAATATTACAACAGATGATGTTATTGTGCCGAGAGAAAATCTTGCAAAACTTGTGAAAGGAATTCAAGATATTTGCAAGCGACACAACTTGTTAGTTTGCCTTGTCGGTCACGTTGGAGATGGTAGTGTTCACCCGCAAATTCCGATTGATTATAATGACAAAAACGAATACAAACATTATAAAATTGCTAAATCAGAAATTTATCAATTAACCGTTCGCCTTGGAGGAATAATATCAGGAGAACATGGAATTGGATTAGAAAAGAAACCGCATATTTCAAAAGTTGTTGATGGTGGAGCTTTAGATTACATGCGACTAATCAAAAAAACATTTGACCCTAAAAATATTTTAAACCCATACAAAATATTCTAAGATTTAACCCTCTATACTTGAAAACACATTGTCCTTGTGGTATTCTTTGATTGCTAAAAAATTTTAAGGAAAGAAGGATAAAATGTCAGAAGTTAGAGTTAGAATAGCTCCGTCCCCAAGCGGAAACTTACACATTGGGACAGCAAGAACAGCATTATTCAATTACTTATTTGCAAAAAAAATGGGTGGTAAATTCATTTTAAGAATTGAAGATACAGATGCTGAAAGAACTTCACAAGAATATATTGATAATATTTTTGATAGTTTAAAGGCTTTAGGATTAAATTGGGACGAAGGTCCTGATGTTGGTGGTCCTTACGGTCCATACACACAATCAAAAAGATTTGATATCTATCCAAAATATGTACAACAACTTTTAGATTCAGGTTTTGCTTACGAATGTTTCTGTACACCGGAAGAACTTGAACAAGAAAAAGAAGAAGCAACAAAGGCTAAAAAGCCTTATGTTTATTCTAAAAAATGCGAACACTTAACAGAAGAAGAAAAAGCAAAATTAAGAGCTGAGGGAAGAAAACCTGCAATCAGATTTAACATTGCAAAAGCTCAAAAAGCTTTTCATGACTCTTCTATCTTGAAATTCAATGACCTTGTAAAAGGCGAATTACACATGGATACAGACCTTTTGGGTGACTTTGTTATCCAAAAATCAAATGGAGCACCAACCTATAACTTTGCAGTTGTAATTGATGATGCTTTGATGAAAATTTCACACGTTATCAGAGGTGAAGACCACATTTCTAACACTTATAAACAAATTTTAATCTTTGAAGCATTAGGCTTTGAAGTTCCAAGATTTGGACACTTAGGAATGATTTTGGCTCCTGATAGAAGTAAACTTTCAAAAAGACACGGAGCTACAGCAGTTTCTGATTTCGTAAAACAAGGTTACTTGACAGAAGCATTAATTAACTTTGTAGCATTACTTGGTTGGTCACCATCAGATGGAGAAGAAATCAAACCGGTTGAAGAAATCGCAAAAGATTTCAGAATTGACGAAATTTCTTCATCTAACTCCATTTTTGAATACGACAAATTGAGATGGATGAATAGCCATTACATCAAAATGTTACCTATGGATAAACTAAAAGAAATGTTGAAACCATATTTAACTCAATATAATTTGAACGAATTAACAGATGCTCAATATACAAAAATGGTTGAAATCACAAGAGAACCATTAACATTGTTATCTGATATTACAGATGCAGTTCCATATTTCTTTGGAAAAGATGTTCATATTGATCCGGAAACACAAGAAAAAACTCTTGATACAGAAGTTTCTCAAAACGTATTGAAAGATTTTGTACCAAAAGCTAAAACTTGGGATTGGACAGATAAAAATCTTCACGAAAAACTTGCTGATTTCAGAGCAGAATGGAAAGAAAAAGGTGTTAAACCTAAAGTTACAATGTGGGCAATCAGAGCAGCTATCACAGGTAGAACATTCGGAGCTGATATGGTTGGAATCCTTGATATTTTAGGAAAAGAAACTTCATTATATAGAGCAGAAAAAGCTATAAAATAGTTTTTTATTCAATATTTTTGAAAGAGAGAGGTGGTAAACCACCTCTCTCTTTTGTATTCAAAATCATGTCATTGTGAGGAAAACAAGCCGAGCAGAGTGCGAAGCAGCCTGCCGAATTGATTGGCTGTCTGCAGGAGCAGTCGGCAGGCTCGGAGTCACGTTTAATGCGAGGCAGTGACGTAACAATCCACTACACGGGGATAATTAATTATTCTGTCATTCTGAGCGAATGCGAAGAATCTCATAAAATAGAAAAAAGTTATGAGATACTTCGGCTAAAGCCTCAGTATGACGTATAATAAAATAAGAGAAGCGGGGTAAAATCCCCGCTTACTGTAAATCACTTATAGACTTTTAAAAATCTAATCACCTACACACAAGACATTACCGTCGCGGCTAGACTTGCTGCGGGCGATCGTGTCGCCATAGTAGAAGTTCTCGTAGTACGCGCCGTCAGCGCCGTCCTCCGAAGACGACCAGTACCAGACGAAGGGAGTATTAGGGATACCCAGTTGTTCTTTTTCTGCTGTTGTCTTTTTAGCTAAACTTCGCAGTTTTGATTTATCCGGTAGGCTCATTCCTATGTCATCACATGCTTTCTTTGCT